>Ga0214921_10000144_pt1 | contig 135069 bp, 148 predicted proteins | sample LL1505_MetaG_FD_177992 | JGI IMG/M metagenome (GOLD analysis project Ga0214921, IMG submission 177992) | Freshwater microbial communities from Lake Lanier, Atlanta, Georgia, United States - LL-1505 | ecosystem: Environmental > Aquatic > Freshwater > Lake | place: USA: Georgia | collected... | reverse complement strand
GTGTAGCCAGAACCTACTACCAGTGGAGTGCCACCAAAAGTTTGTAGGTGGTCAAAGTTTTTGCTGTGGAAAAGCATTTGATTGTTGCTTGAGAGGATAGCGACTGTATCTCTAGTAGCGTGAATGACTCCTTGCTCTCCAGATTCTGATGCCACACCAATACCGTGTTCTAGAATTGCCAAAGCACGCTTTGATGAAAGTCCAGTACCATCAAGTACGGTAACTCCAGAAGAGACTAGAGCCCGATTAGGGTGGCTCTGACCAATTCGGATATCCCCATCCCAAAGTTCTTTTTCCATAGCATCTTGAGTAATGCCCTCGACTTGACGCTTTAAGCGTGCAATACGGTCAAGACCTAAAAATCCTAGAGTTGAGCGAACTTCTTCTACTTCAATAAAGAATGGGTCAATTTTAATAAAATAATTAGGAACGCCTTCAGTTACAACTACAGAACTGGTAGTGTCAGTGTCATCCCAGTTTTTTGCTGAGTAAAGTTCGGTTTCATATTCTTGAGAAAAACCACGAATCCAGCGGTCTTCGTCAGTCGAGTTTTCAGGCTTGACTACGACAAGTAGACCAAAAGCGGAGGGCACAATCTTAGGTGCCTCTACAACGCCATTCTTTGGGAAAGCCATTTAAAATCCTTAGGGTTTATAAAAGTTTTTTTGTGGTGTTTGGGGTGGGCCTCGAAAGACCCACCCCGCACACAACGGATTTGCTTTTGCTAAAAGAGTTTTTACTCTTCGATAGCAGCAGCGGTTGCACCACCAGTGGTGTCGCGTAGAGCCGCAGCCACACCGTTGACGCTAATTGCAGTTGTAATCTTTAGAGATTCAACACCAACGAAGGCAACACCTTCGAAGGTTTCGATGAACATCTTGTAGTCGTTGGTGCTTACCAGTGAAGAGTCACGGATAATACCAAGGTCAAGAGTTCCACCATCTAGGAAGAGGAATGAACCCTCTGCGAATAGGTACCAGTCAAATGTGTCTGGGAACTCAAGCAACTTAGCGGTAGCACCAGGCTGTGCACCGAATGAGCCAAGGTCTAGTGATGCCACTAGGTCTACATTGCTTCCAGATAGGTAACCCTTGATTTCTGATGCTCCAACACCTAGGTTGCCATCACCTGGCATGTTTAGTGTCAAGTCAGCAGCCATTGCATCGTAAATCCACGCAGGGATAATCGCCTTTAGGCGAGTCTCTGGAGATAGACGGTGACGGCTACGGTAAGCAACAGATGCCTTACGAACCTGTACCAAGAAGTCACGACCAACACCAATAAGGTTTGCGGCCTCAGAGGTAGCAGCGTGTGCGTTTACAGCCTTGCTGAAACCGCTAATCTTGTTGATTAGGACCAGTTCTGCCTCGCGAGCGTGCTGAACTAGAGCCAACTCGTTGTGACGAGCAATTAGTTCTGGGTAAGCACGGGTCATTAGGTTACCGAACTGCAACTGTAGAGTTACAGCGTCAGTCTGAGCAACCTGCTCAGCAGCGGCTGTTACGGTTAAGTAGTCCTTTACTGTTCCAGTAGAGTCACTTAGGTTGTTCTGCCATGAAGCAACGCTTGGAGTAGCAGTAGTTTCGTTCCACAGACCAACAGCGTTTGCGTAGCCATAAACTGAGGCAGCGTTTGCGTTTGCGTTTGTAAGGCTAATTAGTGTTGGAGGAGTTACAAAACGAACACCACCACGGTCAGCCTGGAACTTAGGAAGCAAATCACGAACCGGGCGGTCAGTGGTTGAACCTAGTCCGAAGATGTCGTACTTGACCTCGAATGGTGCTGCGTGTCCACCAGAAGCAGTAAGTGCTTGCTGACCAACAACGGCATCAATCTTTGCCTTGTTTGACTCTGCGTCAGTTGAGAGAGTTCTCTCTTCTGGGTAGATGGTTGAGAATGAAGCAACGATGTGCTGCTCTCCATCTCCACCATTTACACGGCGAAGAGAGTGAATTCTCTTCTCCATTGCGACAGCAACTTCTGAAATGCTGTCAATTGTGCTTCCCGCAGTGTAACCAGGGATGTCAGCACCAGCAGTGATTGCTACCTGTGCTGTCTCTTTTACCTGGATAACTGGCTGGCGGTCAGCCGGGGCTTGGAAGCCCTCTTCTGCTGATGCGGTCACAGTAACCTGTTCTTCCTGTGGAACTTCTTCCACTGTTGGAGTTTCGATGTTTGGTGTTTCCTCAGTAGCGATTTCGCCACCTTCGGTTGGTTCAACTACCTCTGGGGTAGCCTCGGTTGAGAACTCTAGAGTCTCTTCAGTACTAATTGACGCATCGGCAGAATTTTCAGTCGAGTACTCGCCTACAGGCTTGTCTTCTTCTTCTTCTTCGGCAGGTACTACTGGGGCTTCCTCTTCCTCAGGTGAAACAGGCATTTCGCCCATTTCGCCTTCTGGCTTTGGCTCTTCCTCAGCAGGTGCAACAGGCTCGTCGGTTGGAATTACTTCTTCCATAGGAGCAACATCGTTGCCTTCACCCGGAGCCACATCGCCTTCACCCTCACCCTTGACACGCATTGCTGCTTCAGATGCTCGTGAAGCGAGTTCTTCTGCTTGCAATTCTCTACGCTGGATATCACCGCGTACGGTGTCCAACATATCGGCGAGGGATGACATAGCGTCAACTGTTTCTGGAGAAATGTCCTGAGACTCGACCTTCTCAAATTCGCTTACGATAGCGGCCTGAAGTTCCGAGACTTGCTCGTCACTAAGTTCAGACAGGCTATCTACCTGCGACTTAATTTGGTCCACTGTTCCTCCTTAAGGACAGTTGTATTAGGTGTATTTCACCTAATTGCTTGGTTTAAGCAAAGGGACTAGACGCACACATAAATATGGCGTGAAGGCACTCCACCTAACATTTATTTTACAATAGATTTCTATTGGTTATTATTTAGTTTTAGGTAAGCAAGCGGAGCAACTTTGACATTTCTGACGAAATGTTGCTTTGATTGAAAACATCTGAGCCATTCTTGAATTGTCTAATTTTCTCGGTGGCGATGTCGGCATCTTCCTTACCAATTTTTGCCTCAACCTTAGCGACCATATTATCCATAAGGTCTCTTAGGGCTGGGGGCAGGTCAGAATATCTAACCTTTTCGGCTTGGTCGTTGAAACCTAATGGTAGGTTTGCAATTACCGTGCCAAGTTCTTTAGCAGACGAGCGTACATTTTCTAGGGCTTTGTTGTTCAAGGCTCCAGAGTCAAGTCTGCCAAGGATATCTTGGAGATTGACGCTAGCATTTGCGGCCTCTACATAACTACCTAGAGAGTGTAGTTTGTCCACTGTTTTTGCTTCTTCTAGAACACTTTGTAGACCAGCGGTTCCTAGGTCTTGCTTTAAACGAGCAAGAACCTGACGGAACTTTCCATTTTCATCACGAGGCTGAGTTTGCGGAGTATATCTTCCAGTTTCTGGATTCAATAAACCGCTCTCAACATCGTTAGATGGGACTGTGGCTGGTGCTGCTGGCTGAGTAGGTGCGACTGGGCTTGCTGGGTCGTAAGCAACTTGCTGTGGTACGGCAGAGACTCCAGACGGAACCTCAGGTGCCACAGGCATAGGTGCTTCAGCAAACTCAGTCGCTTGTGCTTTTCCCAGGCGTTCCTCCGCAGAAGCGAGTCTTGCCTTTAGTTCTTCAGCACTAGCAGTTACGGCCTTAGAAGAGAATTTTTTCCAATCATCTGGCACTAAATCATACTTACCAAGGGCACGAGCACGCTTGATAATATGACGCTTTACATCTGCTCTCTCGGATTCTTTTGCTCTACCAAAAGCCTTGATAGCGTTCTGCAAATCTTCGGCATTACGGATAGGGAAAGAGCCACTTGGAAGAGCCTTACCAGACTTAGCCAACTTCTGACGCTCAATCATAGGAATGTAAGCAAATACATCCTCTTCAGCACTGGCAGTTAGTGTTTGGAATTTAGCAGAAAGTTCTTGAGCCCTAGCAACTAGGTCTACTTCTTCTACTACTTCCGCCACTGGCTGAGCCTTGAATTCAGCAAATTTAGCCTTGATAGCCTCAACTTTTTCAAGTTTGTCAGAAACTGCGTAAGTCTCCAACTTCTTTAGGCGAGCAGTGAGTTCGGTTACTGGGTCAGACTTCATCTTGGCTAGTGTTGCCGCACCAGCAGCAACTAGAGCCATAACAGCACCTGAAGCAACACGAGCACGAGCAACTGGGAAGCCGGGAACATTTACCTGACATACCGCCACAAGTTCAAGCGACCCGCGGATTGGTCGCCAGTCACCTGATGGAGCGGAAGCACGAAGTGCTCTAACTTGCTCTGGTGTAGTTCCTGGTCTCAAAGCACCAGCAACATAAATTCCGTACTGGTCTTCTCCAGCGTGAACATCTGCTACTGCCGACGCTGTGTCGTCGTAGTGCTTTACTGCTTCAGAAGCACTTGCCTCTAGAGAAGCGTGTCCACCAGCAAGAGTCAACTGACCCACTGAGACATCGCTACCTTCGGCAGTCTTACATACTCCAGTGTGGAAGTACGCATAGTTGCTTCTACTGCGTGGTGGTTTAGTACCTCTAGAAAGACCAATGTGGTCAGTCTCCCAAGAAGCAATGTGCCCGTAAACCTGACCATCATCTGTTACGGTGAGGGGGGTTGGGCCGTTTAAGACTGGTTTTTTGAACCAATCGCTTGGTGGATTGATAGGGATTGCTCCTGCTACCATACCGCAAGCGATAAGGCTAATAGCATCGAATTCATCCGCATCATCCACATAGATTCCGTCGTTAATCACGGGTTCCTCCTGTTGTGGATTGTTATTGTTTTCTGGTTCTTCCGTTAGGAAAATCTTGCATTCTTGGAATGCTGGTTTTGGCACGATAGTAACAGCCATAATTCGACCTTTACTAATTACAAGTTTGTCCTTGCCAACCTCTTTTTTATCAATACTTGGTTTTTCTAGTTCTGCGTTTTCGGTTTCAGGCTTTTCTTCAGTAGCCTCAAACTTATCCATATCTGCGGAAGTACCACGAATAAAACCGTTTTTGATTAGTCGAACTACTTCTAAAGCGTGTGGGCTAGTATCAAATACGCCGTGGCAATTTCCAACTCCACCATCAACTCTTTCAATATGGTCAATGCGACCAACTACTACAGAGCCATCGTGCCCACTGCTAGTTTTCATCTGCCACATAAGTGGAAGTGGTAATTCACGCCAAGTGATAGCATCCCTTTTGAATTTTCTACCATCTCCAGATTCAACCTGCTCTGGGATTACTAAAGGAATAAAGAATTTTTCACCATCTACTAATTTCTTAGGTGGCATAGACTGCACAAGCCTAGGAATTGAAGACGCTATCAAAGCCATCTTGTTAGATAGGTCATTTCTTTGAGCAGTTAGATATGAAATTTCAGCAATTTTTTCAGTGGAGTTTATTACATCGTTGCTAAAGAAGTTTCTTCCCTTGTCACGCCTACCACCATAACGCTGCATGTGTTCTTTATCGCCAGTCCATAGACCAGTAACTTCCTTGTGGCGTAAAGCACAGTAGCCCTTGGCACGAGGACCTAGGTACTTAGATAGATAACGAACACAGCGTGTCCAATCTCCTCCAGTGTTCCAACGAATCTTGCGACGACCACCACGGCCAACTGTCCAGTATTTACGAAGTTTTTCTGCCTTGCCCCTGTTTCGGTCCAAACCACCAGCAGCGTAAAGTGTTTCTAAATTACTGAATTGTTCAATAATTTCTACTCTTGGACCAAAAAGAACCATAAGTTCTAAGTCAGTACTAAAGCCAATGCTGGCAGTTAGACCGTCAATTTGAATAAGTACATCATTCAATACTTCTGGCTTTAGTGGGACAACAGGTGGTGGAGTGGCAGACTTTAGGTCTTCTAGGAACTTAGGGTCTCTCTCCCACTTCTTGTTTCTACGAACATAAGTCATAGGCTGGTTAGATGTAGCACTTGCTGGTACTACAGATACACACTCAAGTACAGCACGAGGGTCGTCTGGAGAAACGATAGCCAAATACACTGGCTGAACATCCGAACCCTTTGCTTTATCCCCAGCAGCCATAATTGGTCTGGCCCAATTATCGTCAAGGTCTCCGTCTGATACATCTGGAGTCTCAGGATTTATGCTTCTCTCCCATTGACGAAGCAACGGGTGATACGAGTTAGGGTCTACCTTTGGCTTAGGTGGGCGACCCATCTTCTTGCCAGTAGGTTTATCATCTTCAGCCTTAGTTTTATCTTCTATTTCTTTTTCAGAATCTTTAGCCGAGTTGTCAAATTCAGTTTCATTAGCAAAATTTGGATTTGATTGTTTTGCATTTCCGTTGTACTGAGCACGCTGTTCTCTAACCCAAGCAGGGAAATCAGCGAGAAGTTTGTGTAGGTCTTCTTTTTTAATTGGTGGATAAGTTTCTGGAAGAGTTGCCTTTGGCATATTCTGCGGAGTGCGTGGCTCGCCTAGAATTCCAGAAACATCTAATGGACCTTGTAAGTCAGCATTATTGTAAGGACCTACAGGAGAAGAAATATCTTCACCTTCTGTTTGTTTAGTGTCTTTAGCGGAAACAACCACAGACTGGCCATTTTCCATTTTTACAGTTACATTGCCTGAGTTTTGGTCAACATTAGTAATAATTCCATTACCTTGACCCTTTACTGAAACATTCTTACCCTGAGTAGCAAATCTTCCGCCACCATCTCTTACCTGCTTAGAAGCATTTTGTGAACGCTCTTGGGGGGTGTAGTTTCCATCTTTACTTGTTGCCCCAATGCCTTCACCAGCAGCGGTGATTACATCGTCAATGAAGTCCCAGTCTTCTTCGCCAGCAGCATCTGCTGCCATACGAGCCTCTTCTTCATCAATTTCATCAATAGAAATATTTCTGAAAGGCTCTGTGTTTAGACGAGCACAAATAATAATTGCTGACTCAGGGTCAATTTGGATATGAGTCTTTTCAACCAAATCATAAGGGTCATCTAAAGCCTTGTCATAAGTCCAAATGTCGCCGTTTTCTGCGTTACCTAAATCATCCCAAGTTCCATCATCCCACGCATACACTTGACCGTCTAAATCAATTTTGTAAATACGGTCAATTCCAGAACCATCAAGGCGGACACGAGCCATAAAATCTGGAGCAATGCTGTCATTCATTTTGAAAGCATCTTCAATTGGAGATAAATCAGCAGATACAATCTCTGAGTATCCAGCGTCTGCTCTTAGAGCCTTAGCATTCTCACGCTCAACAATTGCTTTAGCCCAACGCCAAGCAGCATCGCCACCCCAAAGTGCCCAGGCAATTCTTCCGTTGCTTGGGAAGTTGTCTTCGCCTGGCTCCCAGCCTTTACCCCTTTTATCTACTTCGTGACGGGGGAAGTACTTTGCGATGTGGCGAACTTTCTCTATACCAATCTGTCCACCACGAGCAAGGGTACGAGCAGTATTCATACCAACAGGAGTCCCACCACGGTGATGCTCTTTATGCCACTCAAGAGCCTTTTTTGCTTCTGCCTTAACACCCGCTGGTATAGTGTATAAACGAGCAGATGCCAATAGAGTTTCAAAATTTTCTTTTGTAGCAGATAAAGCATTGATGGCAAGTTCTATAGTTTCAATTGGTAAAGGAACTGGGGCACCTAAAGATTTTACTTTTTCCGCAATATCTTCAGTTTTGCCGTGCTCAACTACAACATTGAAATTTGTATTGATAGCAATGTATTTTTCGAAATTACCGTAGTAAGCAACGCCATCTTGGTCTATACCTAAAAGTTTTGACTGCATTATTTACCACCAACTTCATAAGTTTTTAGAATATCCTTTACTGGAAAAATCCCGTCTGCGTCATCAAATTTTTCTAGCAATTCACTTGCTTTACTTGCTTCTATTTCAGCGACTGCCATATCTTCGTAATAGTCAAAAGATACTTCGCTTTTTTCCCATTCGTAATCTAGACGAGTGTAGATACCTTGAGAAGACATGTAATTCAAAGCAAAAACACTAGGAGATTTGTCAGAGAAGTAAGCAGTCAAACTTTCAAATTCTGGAATAGTGTCTGGAATATTTACGCCAAGATATTTAGTTAGGGCTGGTTTAGACCGCCCAACTATAAGTTGCTTCAGTACCTCTACTGGCAGTTCCATCTTGTATTTAGAGACCCAAGTACCATCAGTTTCTTCTAAATCCCTAATTAGCCAAAACTTGTTATCTGCTTCAAAAGTTATATAAGCACCGCTAGTCTGATTTCCCAGTTTCACTGCTTCAATGTCAAAGTACTTTAGTTCGCCCTCAGGTAATACAAAATACAAACCTTTGTAGTCTCCAGTTGGCTCATAGTAAGCCCCGACAATAGCGTGAGTCTCACTAACGCTTTCGGCTTCCGCAGATTCATACCCCTCAAGAACGCCAGTGTCTTTATAGACAACTCCAAGCGTGTCTGAGTTGAGCGTAAACTCAGGATTTTGCGACATATTTTATATCTCCAATAGATACTTCTACAATAAAGTTTATCTTATTATTAAGTTAGTGTGTTTGGAATTTCACTGGATTTAGCGTATTTCCAGCCAACATTTCCATCTCCAGCAAGCATTATGATTTGTTCTACTAACATAGGCTCCGACTTTTCTCCACTGACACCATCCACATAGTAGCCAAGGACTTGTCCTTCTTTTTCTTCCAAGAATCTAATCTCATCTCCGTAATCGGAAACTAATAGCACATCATCTTTTTTCATATTAGATAACCCTAACTTCTATTCCAAGACCCTTTGCTCTTAGGGCTGATTCAATTTCTGGTGCTTTTTCGGCTGAAGTGTAGATGGCTTCTACATCATCTAAGGTGAATCTTCCGTGAACTTGGGCCTCTATGAAGGCAAGACTAGGGTCTATAGAACCGTTGATTTCATTTATGAGTCCCTCGCCCATTCCCCTAGTCATACCTTGGTCTCTACCGTATGCTCCTGCCAAAGCCATAGATTCCCTAGTTGCCTCAGCATTCACTGGTCTAGGGAAAGTTCCTGTGGTAAAAGTGCCATCTACTGCGTAGGTGGTTCTATCCATTACACTTCTCTTTAATACAATTCTAGCGTCTCCGAAAGCAACCGAACCAAGACCACGGGCAGACGGTTGACCGACCCTACCAATAGCATCTATAGAAACAAGTGCTTTATATTTTTCTTGCTCTTTTGGACTGAGTGCCTTAAACCAATCTTCATTTTCAAATCCATCAGAAATTAGGTAGCCAAACGCTGGTCTAGTAGTTGGGTCAGCGTCAACAGGGATACCAAAATTAATTAATTCATTTTTGGCTCTTGCCATGGGCATAACCATAACACCAGGGTTCACAACACCAGTTGACTCAAAAAGAGTTCGGTACTGACCATCGCCATTTATTATGCTAAGCAGGGCTCTAGTTTGTAGACCTACGGCAACTTGGCCATTTTGAAGGGTATGTTTAATTAATCCTTCTCCAGCCCTTTGGCGTATAGACAGTTGCCCGCCCTCTGGATTGTTTTCCCGCTCGGCATTAAGTCTTTTTTCAAAATTAGCGAGGCTGGCAAGTCTTCTAGCATAATTTAGTGCTCTCTTGGCAACTGCCGAACCATACTCAAATGCTTCTTCTACTGGTAGACCGTCAGCAATTGCTTGGTCAATCGCTAATCTTTTTAATTTTGCGTTGTCGTGGTCTAAAGACGGGTCAGGGAACCTGCGTCTTTCTCCGGGCGGAGTATTTGAATCTATCGCAGCAGAGGCAATTAAAGCCCTTAATTGATTGAAATCTAGACCGTTGGCTTGTGCAACTAACCTATTATTTCTTTCATCGCTTAGCCCTATTGGAGAGTAGTTTATCCCTAGACCACCACCGCTAGGGCTTATGCTTTTGGGGGGTTGCTTCCCGGCAAATCAGCATTTGGGTTGAACGGGGTAGTTAACCCAGCATCAACTTGGTCCTGTATCGTGGTACCGGGTGGCAATTGCTCCGCTCTATTAGTTGGAGTGGTTGGATTTTCATCATTTACTAATGGTGGGTTTTGTCCAGTCAAATTACGCAAGAAATCATTTATTTGCTGAAGGGCATCATTCTTGGCAGCCTCTTCATCTGGCTGAGCCACGATTGAGTTTGGTGGTGCTCCAGCATCTTTAGCAGCCTTTGAGTCCCAGCGAGCCATTACCCAACCCCCGAAAGGACTAGGGCTTACGCCATAAACAGGTGAGTTTTCAGCATCTACTCCAGCAACTCCGTCTAGACCCAAGTACTGCTTGCCGTCTGAACCAGACTGCCACTGAAGAGTGTTGGCTGCTTTACGCTGGGCTTGACGCTCAGCGATTGCTTTACGAATAGCGGCTTCGGCTTCTTCTGGGGTGTCATAAGTTCCAGTAGAGATTGGGTTATTGTTGCTTATGGCATCCACAGCGTTTTCGTGGACTCTTGCTGACCACTTACCGTCAGCACCTCTAATCGCAATACCGTATTCCTCATTTTCATTGTGAACTGAGAATATCCCATCGCCAAGGTTAGTTCTAGTTCCAGTAGGCTGACCAGCAGTTGGGGCATTTGCTTGTGGAGTTGCTGGAGCATTGCCACTTTGACCGCCAGATGGAGTGTCAAAGTTTATAGGGTTTCCATTCTTGTCCCTAACTCCAGCAGCAATGTCATCCGCTACTTCTTTTTCAGTTGCCCTAGCAATTACCTTGCCAGTTCTTTTATCGTAGATATCCCAGTGAGTTCTTTCGCCTCCAGGCTTATCGTTACGCCTTGAGTTGTATCTAACATATCTATCGCCAGGTTGAACTTCATTTACAACAGGCTTTCTTGTGCGAGGCTGTCTGCTTGGCTGGCTTGGAGTAGGTGCTGCTGGAGCAGGTCCCGCTGGCGGATTATTGGTAGGTGGGGTTCCACCGTTTCCGCCGTTACCACCGTTACCATCATCTCCACCCGAAGGTCCAGCAGGTGGGTTGCCACCATCGCTAGGGCCTTGGTCACCATCTATTTTGCTAACTCTGCCGTCTTGAGTTGCTGCCCAAATTTGAGACTGAGCATTTAGTAATGCATTTTCTTCATCTCTTGCTACTACAAAATCGCTAGCATCTTTTGCCCAAATGGTTTTTACATTGAAAGTTCCATCTGAATTCTTTTCAGTAGTAGCAATTTCAAAACCGTTGTAGTAATAAGAAGCACTACTTGGAGTTCTAACTCTTTGGAAAGTTTTGTCGCCAATGCGGAAATCGGTAGAGTAGGTTCCGTCGGCATTCATCTCTTCAATCATTCCGTCTGGAGCACGGAACTCGCCAAGTCTCAGTCCAGAGTCAGATTTTCCGCTAGTAGGGGATTCGCTGTCTGTGGCAGCAGGTCCCGCTGGAGCATTGTTGGCAGGAGCATTTTCTTGAGCAATTCTTTCTCTAGCCTCTCTTTCAGCATCCTCACGGGTCCCGTGGTATGACAATCCTTCTGTGGCTTGGCCAGGCACATTTCTATTTACTTGCCAAGCCTTTCCGCCACCAAGAGCGACTACCTGAATTTCATTGAGATTACCATCTCGGTTAACATATAGAGTCATAGATTCGCTACGACTTTCGACTATACCGTTAGGTAGCGTCTGAGGAGCAGGAGCAACATTCGAGTCAGGCTGACCAAGAACTTCTTGGTTTAGGTCTTCACGACCAGCCATCTTGTTGATAGCAATTGCTTCTGCGACATTACGGTCACCATACTCGGCACTGTATCTAGCATCGCCTCTTTCTCTAGGGTCAACCATTCTCCAGTTGCCGAGCGGAGTTTTTTCAACATAAACAAACGCTTCTGCACCAGGGTTGTCTCCAGCACGACCAATAAACTTGGTACGGTTTTCATCTCTGACAACATCGTACCGAGTAGGTGGCTGGTCATCATCCCAGAATGTGTTTACCTTTGGAACTACACCGTCAACGCGGCCGACTCCCTGAGGTGGCTGGCCTTGTCTCCATCTACCCATATTCAAGTCTAGTCCCGGACCATCTGATGCTCCGCCATCTCCACCAGCAGGTGGGTTGGTAGGTGGAACTCCACCGCCATCTCCGCCATTAGGAGAAGATGGGCTAGACGAAGGCTTACTAGATTCTGGAGAGTTATTTCCATCTCTTTCAAGTCTTACAGACAGAGCGTGCATACTAAGAACTTCTAGAGCAGTCATAATACCTGGATATTCTTCTCTGCCTACAAATCCGCCGTTACCGCCCCACTTTTGAACTACATAATTACCGTTTTCGTTTTGAGTGATACGACCTTTTATGGAGTTTAGACCAGCAGCATCCGCTTGAGTATCCTTAAGCATTATGTTGGTACCAAATTCTCCACCTAAATCAGCACCTCTAACAAGAGAGAAACCAAATGGCATTCTATTAGCGTTGAATCGCTCTATCAATGGGGTGATGGCACTATCGTTGTTTTCTGGAGCGTTTGGCTGGTTTGGATTTCCCCACATTTGCATGTAGGCTTCGGCAGTAGTATTGCCAGCAACGATATTTGTAGCAACTGCTTCCATCAAATTTCTGTCATCGTTGATAGCAACACTTCTAGTGTCGTATCCACCATTTCCGTCTGGCATTTGTTGGATGACATGCCACTTGCCATCGTCTCTTTGCTGGACATAAATAGCATTAGGTATTCCATCGCCTTGGTCTTTGTCAAACCTAGTCATATTGGCACCACGCAGAATAGTGTGACCCATTCCGCTAGGGTCTACTACTCTTTCAAATTCACCAACATTGTTGGCATTGATAAGTGTCCCTCTTTCAGCGATAGGAGCATCGGCCCTAGTCTCTAGCCTCTCCTGAGTCTGCCTTCCACCATTTTGATTGATGAGGTCCATAGCGTGTGCTTCGGCTTGATTTCTGTCATCAAACTCGGCTAGAACTTGTACATCGACTCCATCTCTCTCTTTCACAAGCCATTTACCGCCGTTGCTAACCTTTATTACATAAATACCAGAGTAGTTTCCAGCGTCGGTTACATCTTGGAACTGAGTGTACTCATCTCCACGGTCAACACTATATGTAGGTCCGTTAGGAACTACTAGGATTCTTACATTTCCAATATTTGCAATGTCTTGTGAGTCAGCAGGAGGGGGTGCTACTGGTCTGCGGGCAACTGGTCTAGGGACAACACGCTTTGGTTGTAATGGCATGGTTTCAATGTAAGGAGGTGTGCCTTCTTCGTTGGCATTTTGTACCGCTGGAACTGGGTCACTTCCATCTGCTCTTCTGTTTACTTCTAAACGGCGTGGAGCAGCCTGATGCGGTCTTGGTGTGTCATCCCACTGTACATAAACTTGGTCGGTGTATTCATACTCACCATTTGGTTTCATGTTTAGCGTGTATGGTCTGCGTTCAGTTACAGTACCAGTTCTAGGTTGACCGTTAGCCATCAGTTTTGGCTGACCGAATGCGTCATAGTGAGTTACACGGTCTCCAACACGAACAATGGTCTTGTTGTCCTTAGATACATAAGGAATAACATTCACACCAGGATATAGACGGTTAGCCTCAAGACGCTCGATAATGTCATCCATCTGCTGACGAGAGAATAGACGCTGGTTAGGCCCAACTACTTGGTTAATAATCTCTGGAGCAGAAACTCCTCTAGCAACAAGTGTTTGAACATACTCAATAAGAGCGTCTTTGGCAGGGTGTCCAGTGCTTTCAATTCCAGTATTGCCAACAAATCGTGTTTGAGATACTAGGCTCTCTGGTAGTGGCAATCCAGTTGCTGGGTCAATTGCTTCGTTCTGACGGTCACCATTTGGCTGGTTGAACCCGTTTGCTGGGTTGTTTGCCATAAGAGCAGGAATAACTCTACCTGACAATCTGTTCTTCAATGCTCTTGGAGAGTGGGCTGGCTTAGTTAGGTAAGCAGCCTCGCCAGTTCCAGTAGGGTTTCCGTTAGCATCTAGAAGTTGTCTTCTCACATAACCAACAAACTCATCTGACTTCAGTTTGTGGACCACTGCTTCGTAGCGGAATACTCTACCATCGGCTTGACGGTGGTCTCTTTGACCAATAACTAAGTCGCCGTTAGGAAGAGCGTGAGAATTTGGATACGCTGTTCTAATTGCTTCTTGAATTAGTCTGCTTCTATTTGCACGAGCAGCGACGGCTGGATGCGGAGTTGCTTGCTGTGCTGGGGCAACTTGTGGCTGTCTTCCAAAAATACAAGTAAGATTTCTATTTTTATTGACCTTGTAAACCTTAAGTTTTCCGTCATCTCCAACTACACCAATATTGATAGTGTCGTTTTCACCTGGAACGGTGAATACAACATCAGCATTGATATTGCCAAGAATTCTTTGACCAACTTGTAGGTTTTTAGCGAGAACAGTGTGCTCTCTGTTAGAGCCATCTCCGCCGTTATCCAAAGAAGACTCTCTAATAGGATTGCCAGCATTTACAGCATCGTTTTGTGCTTGCTTTGATGCTGCTAGTTCTGCTGAATCCCTATCTTCTCTATCTCTAAGTTGACCAATTATCCAACCAACATCGCCAACGGTAGGGTTTTTCTGAGAAAGAATGGCTTTGTACATAGCCCTTTCTTCAGGAGTTGCCTTCTTACCCTTGACAAGTCTCTTAGCCAAACGAGTTTGAGCAGGAGTGGTTGGGTTTAGGAATCCTCTTTCTACAACAAAAGGAGGTTGAGGAGCATTTTCGTCATAAGACCTATCTCCTGAAACGCCAACCGTGGTGGCAATTCTTTCTCCACCTCTAGGGTCAGCATAACTTAGGTCATAGATTTTTTTAGTTAGCCAGTTCTCAGCATCTTTTTTATTTGCAAAGAACGCCTTAGCAGCATTACCGTTATTATTATCTCCGATAAGGCCAGGCATAAATGTTGCTACCCAGTGGCCGTGCTCAAGTGGCTTGATATGGCCAATTGTGTTTCCTGAACTCACATCATCTACAGCAAGAGCACCGTCTGCTCTACTAAAAATGTTGAGTCGTGTTATTGTTTCTGGGAATCCAGGTCTTCTAGATACCAAAGAAATTCTAGAGTGAGTCTTCCAATCATCTGACGAGCCAGATGGAGGAGGTCCGCTAGTTCCACCTCCGCCATCGCCACCGCCAGGATTTGATGGACCGCTTCCGTCGTCTCCACCGCTTCTGTTGTCTGATTCAGTAGGAACATTGCTAGCAGTAGAATGCCAGTTTTGTTCCCACTCTCTAAGTTTGTTTGCAATTCTATCGCCATCGCCAGGAGCCTGAGAAAGAATAGGAGTGTGTGGGTATCCTTTTATAAAGTTCGCACCTGTTGCAAATTTTGATGGCCCAATTTGACCATTAGCCATTGCAAAATCTCTAGTAGCAGAGAAGTCAAAGTCATCAATATCGGCAACTAAAACTCTTTGCTTCCCAAGTAAACCAGGAATATCTAAAAGAATCTCTTTTTCAGCAATAACTCTGTCGCCAATTCCAGCATTGCCTGTTCCAAAAATCTCATTTACAATATCTTTTGCATTTTTTGGAGGTTGGCCAGGTGTGTTTTCATGAATGATTGGACCAAACTTATTTGCGTTTGCCTTACCATGTGGTTTAGTTAGTTCAGTGTTGCCAGGTCTAGCAATCAAATATCCGTACTGCCCGTTAGGAAGTTTCTTTCTAATAATTAGAGATGTGTATCCAGCAGCAATAGATGAAGCAGGTCTAACCAATCCAGCACCGTCAATGACGATAGATTTACTTTGGTCATTTCTATCTATGGCGTGGAAAGGTAGATTTTCTGGAACAAAAATTCCATTAATTATGTTTTCTCTGACTGCTTCTGGAATATTCTCAATCGGGGCAACAAAGACTCCGTCGGATAGAACGGCTCCCCTAGTTCTTACAATTTTTTTACCTTCAACATTGATTCCGACAAACTCATAGCCGTCTCTGGCCAACTGAGCATTCGGTAAAATTGCGTATGTCGGCCTAGGCTGTCCACCTGTTGGTGGTGCCTCATTAGGGTCAATGCCTAGATAATTAAGCATTGCTACGCGTCTAGCCTTTAGAGCCTGTTTTGCTCTAGCGTTATCGGTAGGGTCGGTGATGTGGGCATCAACTAATCTGTCGATTTTATCGTCTGTTAGGCGGAGAAGGGTTCTTCTGCCCATCTCAACATACTTTTCTTTAGTGAGGCCTCGTCTCATGTGCCCATCGGTGGTTGAGCCAGCGACTGTATCATTATTGCCCATGAAATCGTTGTTATAGTGCTTAAACTCTCTTACCGCTTCGTTTGGGTCAGTCCAGTCATTAATTACCTGTTGTCCAATTGCGGAGAACATTCCTCCACCAACATCGCAACGAACACCTCTTCTTACGCCATCTCTCACGGCGACAAAAGAGTTTCCTGAATTTAGTACAAAGTCAACATTTCCAAGCCAGTAGTCAATTATTAGACCCTCTTGTATGTCGGCAATTGCTTGCTGGTTTTCTGGCTTGTTGAACTCGGCATTAGTAAATAGTTCTTGACCATTCATATTACCATTTACTCGACCTGGAACAATGTCTGGTTCGAACGGGTCAATTAGGTTGACTTGGTTTCTTGTGCCAGGTGCTTTTCCAGTTCTAGCGGGAGTTGCTGGAATTCCCAAGGCCAAATGTAGAGCGTGGTTTAATGACTCGGATGCTGCTTTTCTACTGCCCTCATCTTTGACCTTGTAGTTTTTACCATCTGGAGTTTCAAATCTCGCAGAGTCAGACATCCCCAGACCCATGTACCCACGACTTGTAGCGTCTGGAATATCAAGAGGAGTGTTTCTAACTGCCAAGAATTCATCAAAGACACCATCTGCAAGCAGACTAGGGTCATCCGAGGCAGGAGGTTCTGGTTTAGGCTCAAGTTCAACGGCCTTATCAACAAGTCTAATTCTAGGTAGAACAGACTCTCCTCGGTCTCTTTGGGATTCTTCTATACCAAAAGCAGCATCAAGTTTCTTTTTTAGTCTGTCTAGGGCATCTTGCTTAGTAGATTCGTAATTGGTGCCCTCCCTGAGAGAACCGCTAATATATTGACCATTTTCATTAAAACTAGGACTGTTTCCAGTCATCTTTACTTGCCACTCTGAGCGACCAGTTCTAATAATTTTACCAGTTATGTATGCTGGCTCTCCGCCTTGTGATGCTGGTGGAGAGAAACTAAACTCAGCAAAAACATAAGGGGTGTTTACAACACCATTTCTCCAAGCAGGGTGGGCACCTTTTTGGACAGTTACTTTCAGTTCTCCAACTACTCCGCTAGTCATAGTTGCAGGTGTAACTATCTGAATAGAGGCAGCATCCTGAGTAATCTGTTGATTTGGCAAATCTGCTGATGGCTTAGTTACTTCTCTAGTTGTTGTTAGGTTAGGGAAGTTTTTAACTTGGTCAGTTTGAAAACCAATTTTGCCGTTAATTAGTCCTCTAACTGCAAAATCTTTGGCATCATCATAACTACCAAAAATTAGAGTCTCTGTCCTATCTGGACTTAAGTTGTCACTACCAAACCTGTTGGTGGTTAGTTGGAACTTATCGCCAATCTTTGTAATAGCAAATACTTGCTTTTCTTTGAGTTGGCCATCTACATCTTTAGAGACATGCTTGAATGATTCTGAATATATGTCTCCAGTTGATTGAACGGTCTGAGTGTATACCGTTCCAGTACTGACACCATCTTCAGAGCCAGGTATTCTTCTAAATCCTCTTGCACTGTCTCCGTTTGTGTAAACTACAAAAGATTCAGCCCCGTCTGGCTTAGTTAGGACCATATCTCCGACGGTAATTTGAGACTCGTCATCTTGACCGCCGACAATAGAATAGTCAGGACTAGCAACAGGTTTTGAAGCGGTTCCTAGAAGGTTTGTGTTGGCATTAATATTTAGTTCTTTTTGAATGTGGTTTTTTACATCAAAAAGAGCATTTTGTACATTTTCATATACACCGTTAGGCTCTCCAGTAAACTCGTCAGTTTTTCCATCTGCCCTTTTTGCCACCCAAACTTCAAATTTACCGTCTGCATTTTTCTTTATTTTTGCTATTTGAGCGACTGTATTTCTTGCTGGATTAGTTAAATCTACTAATGAGAAATCAAACTCGCCTGTTCCATCATTTCTCTTTTGTCTAAATCCAGGACCATTTGCTATGTCTGTTCCAATACCAAAATCAGTAACTCTAGTGCCATTGCCGTCAACATCATCTCTATCTTGAATACTAGAAATCTGTTTTATTGCTGGTCTTATGGTTGTCTGTTCTGACAAAACTCTGTTGATGTCATAACCCTGAAGTTGTAGAGCATCTCTAATAGCAGCGTTTTCAACAATTAGTTCATTTCCATTAGGGAATCTTAGTTTGACTGAGTTTCTGTTGTTTGAAACAGCGTCAATTAGAGCGTTCCTTAGACCAGTTGGGTTAAAGTTTCTAGCAATAATCTTTGGATTATCTGCTACCCCATCAATGTAAAATTTAGAAAGAGGTATTTGCGGAACATAGGATGCATTTCGCATTACTTGACTTCTACCGCCGTTAGCGTTTACATAATCGTAAGATTCATTGTCTAAGGCAAGCGGTTTTAGTTGAAGTGATGTAGGAACTTCTCCGACATCTCCACGCTTTACAATGTCTGATTGAAGAATACGGCTTGCTGGGTCATAGTCTCCACCAATGCTAGAAAATTCTACTGGCTCGTCTAATTGTCCAACTTCTCTTGCCAACTGCTCAATGATGCCTTGTAGGTTTCCAAGTTCACTTCTTTTTGCAGTCAAAGCATCTGTGTTAGCGGTGTTGCCATTTAGTTCATCGTAAATTCCAGCAAGGATAAGTTCAGTATCGTATCCGTGGTTTTCCAATGCTTTGTAGACAGCAGTTGGATTTACATTGTTTACACCATCAGCACCAGTAGATAGTGCTGGAAGATTGGCAATTTTACCTTTATTCCTGAGAATAGAGTCTCTAAGAGAAGCGAGAAGAGTTTCAGGTCCGTACAACTCTTGTAGTCGTTGAGGGTCTTCTGTCCAGTCAGCATGTTCTCCGTTGCTTCTTGGTCTTGGGTCAAACGGCAGGTCATTCATAATCCTATTTACATCTCTAGGAAGTTGCCATTCATTGAACTTGAAGTGTCCAGCAAATGGGGATTGAATAGCACGAATGCTGTTTGTATTGAAAGGCTTAGGTCTGTTGTAGTTATTGTTGGCTTGGTCCCATTGACGAGCCGCTATAGCGTCTCTTAGACGCTTTAATTTTTGAATTGAGTCTGTATGTGCTCTGTTTAACCCAAAGGCAGCGTCAAGTTGAGGCAATCCATCAATTAATGTGTTTAAGAAATCTACGGCTTCCTGCTGCTTCATTCCATCGCTATAAGCAGTAGCAAGCAAATTATACTGAACATCAAAATCCTCGAAACGGAATTCAATATTTCTAGACTTATCTCCAGCAAAGAAATCTCTAAAAATAGGTGGCATAGCATCTAGTGCTGCCTGTTTCTCTTCATCGGTCTTGGCATTAAATCTTTGCTCTAAATCTGAAACAATGCCGTTTATGCTAAAACTTCTTAAAACAGAAGCATTGTCAGACCAACCTTGATTATTTGTGAATGTTAGTCTCTTTAGCCAACCTCTTCCACCACTGGAACTTCCATGTCCACCAGGAGTATTATCATTCTGCTTAGCACCAGGTGTTGCTGGAATATATTCCCCGTCAACCAATCCCATGTCTGTGAGGACTTTAAAAATATCCGCATTTGGACAATTTACTTGAACTGCTTTGTCCGCCTGTGCTCTATTGTTCCAACGCATGTCTCTAGAGACCATCTTTGAGTATGCGTTTCCTCTAGCACTCAAGTTTGAACTGTGCTGAAGTTTTCCACCATTAAACATATGCATAACCCAGCGGGATAGCATAATGTGGGCACCACCAAAGCCTAGAGCATGGTGGCTATCTTCGGTAAATGCTCCACCCACATGGGCAATCGTTGCTACTGGTTTTCCATCAACTACACTGTTATAGTCTTGGATTTCTGCAAAAGTTGTTCCACCGCCGTCATTAGTAGAGTTAATGCTTCCATCTGGCTTAATACTGTAAGCCTGTGAAGAATGCGTAGACCACTTTAGTAAGAAAGGTTTTCCGTTTTTAGCAATAATTACGGCACTAAATGACTTTATTCTCTTAATTCCTCTATTATCAATTTCGGTCTTCATAGTTTCTGGAAGAACTCTAATTGCTTTTAGTTTTTCTTCAGGATTGCTAGTACTAAGTTCTAGTTCGGTATCGGCACCATATTTTTTGTCGTTAGAAAAATTTTCGTGTATCTTATTTAAGAGTTTTGTAACTCTTTTAGCAATTTCAAATTGAAACTTGAATTTTTCAGTGTTTCCGTCAAGTGCACTTTCTTTCAGTGCAGACATCAGTGAGTCTCTATATGCCAAAAGATTAGTTACCACGGTGCGAGAGCCAGGGAAAGGGCTGGTTCTGCTCTCTGGGTTAGGGGTATCGTTAGTTAGTTTTCCGCTAAATTCTGGAATAATCCTGTCGCCAACATTGGCAAGTTCTCTATCGAGCCAGTTATTAAAGTTTTCTCCACTAGGAGTTACTACATTGTCCCCGCCATCAGGTGGCGTTGGTCCTTCTGGGCCATAATTTGGAACAATTCCGCCATCATCAGAAACAACAGATGGACCTGTAGGTAGTTCGGCTTTAGGGGCCTCAGGTCTAGGGTCAGCGACCTTATTTCCGCCAACCATTTGACGAGTGATACCAACATGGTCGTTGTACTCGTTCACAAACTTCAAGGCATCTTCGTGGTCCATATCTAGAACCATTACCTTTAGGTTGATTGGCTTACCGCTCTCCATCTCAGCAAGAAGAGCAGATGACCATCTGTGATGTCCGTCTAGAACATAACCGTCTCTAGTAACAAATAGGTACTGGTCATCCATACCAAACCTCTTGCGAAGTTCAGGGTCCAGCCAAGATTTCTTAATCTTTATGACATCCCCAAAGTCCATTTCTGCTTGGATAGGGTGCAGTTCTTGCGGTCTAGCCATTGCTTCTTTGTAGTTGATACCAAGTCTGTCGCAGTATGCCAAGAAATCCGCTTGGTCGTCTGCGTCAAGTTGAGGCATATTAATACGCTCAGCACCGAGGTTATCGTTGCTGAAAGCATCTACACCTTGGATACGCATGTTGGTGAGGTCGACACCTAGGTTACGGAATTTTTTGTGCAGTTCAGCAAACGCTTCTGGGGATAAACCAGTAGCCTCTCCAACATTTTCTTCTAGATAAGCCTTTAGAGCATCAATTTTTTCTTCACTCATGAGGGCTAGGTTTATGGCACGCTTTAGTCTGTTTTCCTGTGCTGGAGGTAGAGAAGAGAGGATATTAGCAATTTCTCTAAATCTAGGGTCATTAGGATTTGACTGGAATAGAGGGTTTTCGTCTCTACCTATGAATGGCAAATCAGCATAAGCAATATCACCCGCTGCTAGTGCTAGTTCTATTGGTACTTCAACAAATCCACCGTTATATAGTGCTTCGTAAACTTCTTCAGGAGTAGTCAGGTTCTTTTGAACTTCCCCCGGCTTTACTTGGTTGGCGTTCCAAAAGCCTTCATCTGGGTCTTCCACTGGGTGGAATTCGCCCTGTGGCACTGGGTTTGCTTCTGGCTTATACTCTGGAATGAACTCTATAAGACGACCATTGCCGTCAAGAACACGGTGGTTCTTTAAGTCACGGATACGGCGGTTCTCTGGAGTTTTATCTGCGTCAGTTAGTTTATTATCTGGAATACGCTTGCCATTAGCACCTACATAAAAGTCACGACGACTACGCTCTTTTTTAAGTTTTGCTGCTCGTTCTTCTTCAGATAGCGTTGCCCATTTCTTAGGGTTCTCTTCCGCTATATCTTTATCTAAGTCTGGTAGCGGGAAGACTTCGGCTGGCTTAGCCTTTTTGCTTGGCTTCTTTACATCTGGCTTAGTAGGCTCTTCATCTTTGTCAATACGAACGCCGTTCTTATCAACAATGTTGTATGACTTGTGGGCTGGAGCCTTTAGACGAGCCTTTACAATTGTATTTTTCTCTTTCGGGCTAACCTTGCCACGAGCCATATCCAATTCAAAATCGGTTGGCTTGCCCTTGAACATTCCAGCGAAGAATTCAATATCTCTATCTAAAACATCGCCAACTTGGTTTCCATTGACATCTAGGTTTACGCCGACATCTTTTAGGGCTTCTTCACTTAGAAGAGCCTTTGCTACAGTGGCAACTTTTGATGGCACTTCATAGACACCAGTTTGAAGACCTCTTCCGCTGGTGACATAGACACGCATATAGCCTTCACGCTCAGCGGGGCCGACATAACGACCAACGGCATCCATGACTCTTCCAGTGTTGCCGAACCTACCTTTGAAGGAGATTCCTCCACCCATTTCAGCCCAGCGACCATAACGGTCACGGCGTTGCATAGCCACACGGAGACGACGGGCTAAAGTAGAGTTTCCGCCAGAATTCCAGCGATTACCAGCCGCTACCAGTCCGAGGTTGTCATCATCTTCAAAGTAAATGCCAAAGGCGTAGGTCATTAAAAATTCTCCTGGACTGACTTCAAAAGGAACCGCTATTGTATAAAAAAATTATAGCAGTGCGTCTATTAGCCTATTTATTAGGTAGTCCTATTCTACAATAAATCCTAAAGGCCTATATTCTTCTGGAATTTCTTGAACTAAGTCGCCATTAAATTTGGCAAGCGGGAAGTTATCCTCAATAAACATTCTAAAGAAAAGCGGGTCATCTGCCTTTATGTCCATTGACCCTAGAAATTTTTTAAACTTATAGGTTTTTTGCTCTTTGCCCATAAGTAAAATTCTCCAGTCAAGCCAAGCACGGTGGGCTATAGAATTTTCATCGTCTAGATACTTAGTACTTATATCTACAGAATAGTAATACTCTAGAAAACTTCCATCTGGAAATGTGATTTTCATTTTATAAGCCTTTTGGTTTTAAGTGCCCGTACTCAATAAGTTTGTTGATTAGTTCGGCTGGCATAGCCTTAGACGCTGGCAGGGTCATAAAGTGTTCAATAGACAAATTTCCTAGTGACCTCAGGAACTCATCTACATCGGTTGGCAAATCCCAACTGGAAGACTTTATCCAATCGGCATTGTCATTGTCGGTCTCGGACCAAATTACTTCTTCTTTATCATTTTCTGACATTATATTACCTCTAACTTATCTTTCGCTAATTGGTTCATTAACAATGCTATCGCAAGTCCAAGCGGAAGTGCTCCAGTATTAAAAATTGGCGATTCTGGTATTGTAAAGTATTTTACTGTTCCATCTGCATTATATCCTATACGCACTTTGTCGCCAGGAGATACTCCATCTTGCCCGTAAAACACCTGATTAGAGCCATTAAACATAGATTCCGTCAATGTAGATAGTAACTCTCCGTGTCCGTATGGATTTAAGCCAACTACACTGCCTCTTTTTGCCCCTAATCCTGCGTAATTTTGATACTTAGTGGAGTATGGAGTTGCCACTTTTGGAGTGTAGCCAGATGGCTCAGCCGTCATTAGGGCCCTAGCATCGTTAGGATAAAGAGATGTCAACTCCCCGCCTATCAAAATGTCCCCACCGTTTGCTCCAATTAAGTCGTGGCTTATTTTACCATTTGCATCTGTCTGATTAATAAGCGACGACAACACTGCCCACTCAACTGGTTGCATTTCAGGAAGAATTTGAGTTATCAGCATATGGGTTAGTTCGTGAGATGCGGTAATCACGGACTCTTCCCTAGTACTACCGTCTAGTTGTAGGAACATATGCTTATCTTTAGGGTCAACATTTTTTATTTCTTTTATATCTGTGTCTTTAGGGGTGGTACCCCAAGCACCTCTACGGCTACCAAAGAATATTATTTCTGGATGCTCCACTATAAATTTTTGTAGGACTACGGCAATTGGCCTAGGGAATGCTTGTAAAGCCTCTGTTAAAATAGAGGCGTACGAGGAAGCATTTTTTAGATGCGTACCGACATTTCCATCAGCCTCCCACCACTCGCTCTTTGGCTTACCTTCTGCCAGTTTTAATATATTAACTTTGCCAGTGCCGATGTAATTTATGTTGTTTGCTGATATAGACACATCATGTTCAAATTCAATTCCAAGTTCCTTTAATTTCTCTTTTATAACTTCAGAAACCTTTTTAGAGAAATCGTCAGTGGCTTTTCTTAGTTTGCTCGCGTCTTTATACCACTCCATCCAATCGTTGTTTAGACCAAAAATAGCAGAATCTACTACGCTCTTAGGTACTTTTCTACCTAACATAACTTCTACATACTTTTCCTCATGTATTTTTTTAAGATTCTGCTCGTAGTCCATGTTTGGAACTAAGTAGGTGCCTAATACAACCTTTGCAAATACTCTGTCAAATCCTTTTTGTCTCTCTCTGCTGTCCTGTAATTTTCCAATTTCATTTAGTTGAGAATTAGCACCTGTCACAATTCTTGACCATTCGCCTTTATGTAGCATAGTTGCCAAATCATATAGTGGAGAACTAGCAATATCGGCGGGGCCACCCGCTCTTAAGTGATAATATTGGTTAGCCCAACTATCAAAATCGGATTTAATTCTAGAGATAAGGGCTAAAAATTGTGCAGTAGCAGGGTCAGTCGAAGGCCGATTGAGTCCAAAATTATTTATTATCATCTCGTCTTCAAGAGCCTTTATACTTCTTTCCACCCTCACTAAAGATTTTTCTAATTTTTCTTTTGATTCAGAAGCATTTTTTCTTTTTCTTTTTATGTCTAATATCTGTGAATTAAATTTGTCATTTACTTCACTTTCAATATCTTTAGCATTTGATAAACCTAGATTTTCTAGATTTTTTACTAAATCTTTCCAAACTTGGTTTGGCTCCAAAACCGAAACCGAGTAAGGTTCTCTAATGTCTGGACTGCCAGGAAGTCCAAAAATGTCTTGAGTTATGTCTTTAGCATCTAAAATATTCATAGGGTTATTTGGGTCAAATAAATCCTCTACCATAGGCGGTAGCGACTGAGCAATTTGAGGAATTTGTTGCTGTAACTCTTCTCTATCTGCTTCAACCTGACCCTTGATATTTTCTTTGGCTTTTTCTTGCTCTTCTAGGCGTTTAGCATATTCTTCTTGTTGTTGCTGTACCCGCTTCTGTCTTCTTTCGATTTCTTTAGACAGACCGCCTTTACCCTTTTTTGGCCCAAGGTTTGGGATAGGGGCGTTGTTTATGACAACTTGTGGCTCGTCTTTCCAAAAACCGCCCCAAACATCCTTTACTGGTTTTGCGTCAACTTGTTTTTTGCCACCAAGAAGTACAATTTCTTCTTCTTCTAAGCAACCAAACCCAGTAAAAGGAGTAGAGAAAATATCTTTTACATCGACTATTGACCTAAAAACTGTCCCATTAGGATTAATTGTGCCACCTGTAAAATCCAAAGAAGTGTCCAGTCTTTGAGACCAAGCGGATAGCGGTCTAAGTTTTACTATCCCACTCTTCTCATCCGCCCCGATAGGCTTTTTTACGCCACGATAAACTCTAAGTTGTTTTATCCCACGCTCTTCAAACCACTCTTGAGTAATTCGATACTGGGCTTTGACAAATGCCTCTAAAGCCTCTCCGTAGTTTTCTCTAATGTCTAAAATAGAATTGAATAAAGTATCTTTTTCATCTTGTGTTTTATTACCTTCATCCCACTCTGCTGGCTCTTTTATGTCCAAAATGTCGGCGGCAATTTCTTGAATGGCGTGAGACATTGGGTGGTCGCCATTTGAAGTCTCTGCCCAAACATGGATTAAGTTTGAAGCAATTTCTTCTCTAAGAAGGTTCATAAATTGCTGATTTTCAATGTCTGGAACTAGGTAAGAGTCGGCGTAATCTACATCAAAGTGTTCGTTGTATTCTTCAAAGAATTTAGCCAGTTCTTCTTTTGAAATTGACGGGTCTTCTCCGTTTATATACCCGTTTACAACGCGTTCAAGAACACTGCCCTTTTTAAATGGCTCGACTCCGCCAAACTTAATGTTTTCTTCAACACTAGAGAGGAGGTCAGAAAAATCATAATCGCCAGACCATTCGCCGTTATCCAAAGCAAGTAGTCGAATAGAGCCAACTGCTCTTTTTCCATCATCGCCCCACTCCAATTCGTCAGTGGAGAATAAGTTGAACCAACCAGATAGTTCAACCATATCGAAGTCGCTGACTTCCACCATTTCATCCGAGTCCGCTATATTTCTAGCAACTTGTTGTTTGTGGAAAGCAGGGTCTGCGTAGAATGGGTTTACACCTTCTAGGTCAAAGATGTCTAGTTCTGGCTCTTCCCCGCCATCATCTGGCGGAATTCTGCTTAGGTCAATTGGAGCATTGTTTACTTGTATTTGTGGCTGGTCTTCTTTGTATGTTATTGGTCTTGGCTCTGGAGAAGGGAACACTGCTCTAGGCTGGTCAACCTTGTATTCACCAGATATATCCACATCTTTAGTTAGTCCACCTAGTACTACAATTTCTTTTTCAGGAAAACATCCAACGCCAGTGCTTGGTAGAGAGAATATATCTTTCACATCAAACTCTTTACGGAACATTTTTCCACTTTGAATGTTTCTAAATCTATTAGCAATTCCCATGCTGGTAGACCAAGCAGAAAGTGGTCTAAGTTTTATTGAGGCCATAAATCCATTTTCTGAAGGGAAGGTGGCATCTTTGATATCGTGTCTCATAAACTCTTTTATTCCACGATAGAGAGTTATTTTTGATATTCCCTTTTTTTGAAAATATTCTTGAGTGAGGTCATACTGAGCCCTTAAGAATTTTCTAAGTATGTTTTCGTTCTTTTTGGCAATATCTTTAACTTCATTAGCAACTCCAATAGGCATATCCCATTCCGCCATACCTTTTACGCCAAATTCTTTTTCGGCTACTGACTGAATAGCAAGAGATAAAGGATTAGTTCCGTTAGAACTTACAGCCCACATTGAAATTAAATTAGAGACAGTTCTATATCTCAGGTATTCCATAAAATCTTTGTCGTCAACACTTGGAATGTGTAATTTTCCATTATCAACAAAAGGTGGAGTTGCTCTGAACTCGTTTAGTAGCCTTACAACTTCTTCAGCATCTTTGCGTGTAATTTTTCCAGTCTTTAGACGGTCAGCCAAATCTTTTGGAAAATTACGAGGCACGCCTCCACTTGAACTTATTAATCTACCGATGCTGGTATATAGACCACGAGTTCTATTACTGTTTCCATCTATATCTACTACCCCAATAAAATCAATATTTCTAGTGCCTTCAAAACCAAAATCTTCTACCGTTAGGTTATTGGCTAACCCCTGCGTCATCAACTCTACAAACTCTTTGTCGCTGACACCCTTTAGTTTTTTCCTTATTTCTAAGGAAACATGGTCTTTCAACGCCTGTCTTGTGACATTTTCTAAATTATCTTGAGTTCTTATGGTCTCGTCTATGACCTCATCTCTTATTCCAATGTCAATCAGTGCCCTATCCCAGATTGCTTCTTCTGGGTCGGCTATTCTTGTGGCTTGCTCTGGTCTTTCGCCCATAAGTTTAGGGGAGTTGTTCAGTGAAAGAGTTGGGGCTGGATTTTGAGAAATTGGCCCCATAAGTAAAGTGGAGTCTGACTGCTCGGTACCATCGGAGTTATTAGTTTTGATTCTAAGTGGCTCTACTTGCTTTAGTTCTAATACTTTAAAAGTTTTAGGCTCTGAAAGTTTCCACACCGAAACTGACAGTTGGCGGTCATATTGCCTACGGTCATTAGTAAATCTTATTGTGTCTGAGCCAAATTCCGACAAATCGGCATCAGGGTTTGCTTTTAGTGCTTCTCTAACTTTAACTAGAACCTCAGGTGGAATGTCAAATTCTCTCCTAGCAATAACTGGGTCTAAATCGACAGGCTCCCCGGCTTGGGTATTGCCACTGTGAAAAGTAACATAACTTCTATCCCAGAAAGGCATAGTTACATCTTCAGTACTTACTACTTCAAATTTTCCATTTACTACAGTCTCGTAGTCCATAGGATAGTAAGAACTTTTTGCTGATAGAGATACACCATTAGCACCCTGCTGTACTTTGATTATCACTGGTGTGCCAGAAGTTCTGGACCTGTCATTGGCGTACCAAGTCGCTACACCAGCAGAACGAGTAAAAGATGCCAAAGGCATATCTATAGTGTCGCCCACTTGCTTGCCTAGCAAAGAAGCGTCACCTTCAACATCGCTTATTCCTAATCCACGGAATAAAGTAGGCTGTGCTGGACCATCAGCAATTGCATTGACCATACCAGCAATGCTTTTTTCATTAGGAGCACCCCAACCCCTGCTTAGCATAAAGTGTAGGCCTCTACCTTTATCAAATTGAGTTTCTGGCACTGGCAACCCGGTCAAACGACAAGCCACTTGCCTCATATAGTCAATGTATTGCTGACCGTCAGGACCCTTCTCCCAAGCCCACCAAGTACCTGTTGTCATACCACCAGCGTTTCTTGGTGCTGCTGGTACTGGGTCGTTAGGGTCAAATGACTCTAACTCTCTGTTGTTTTGCCTTTGTCCTGCTGGTTTAGGGCCGTAATTAATTGGGAGTGTGCCTCCGTCGCCCAAGCCATCTGTTCCTCCTCCGTCATTTGCTGGAAGTTTGCTGGAACTTGCACCATCTTTAGATTCTTCAGGTTTTGCGACTCGCCCTTGGATTCTGGCATCTATTTCTTCTTTCGTTTGAGGCTCAACATCTACATCAAAGTAGGTTGTACCGTCTAGTTTTGATTTTCTAATTATACGCATTTTGGTGTTGCGTCTACCAATAACTTCATCATCGCCAACATGGATAGCGTTCATACCCTTTGGCAAGAGTAATCTAAATATGACCCTAGATTTACCTGGAGCAACTTCTTCTCTAAAATCCAAATAACTTGAAGCAGTGTCTTCTTCTAGGCCCATAGACTGGAATGCTCTGTCAAAGAACATATCTCCGACTTCCATATCTTTTACAAGTTCTGGGTCAAGCCAAGCACCTCTAAAGAACTGAGTGTCGTCTTTCAACTTAGATTTGTTTACTAGAGCATCTATCTTCTGTACTTTGGAAGTAACATCCCCGCCATCACGCAGGGCTTTGTTCATTTCTAAAGTTTTTCTGTCGTTTCCGACATAGTTATCTCTAGTTCTTAGCAATTCACCAGATAGACCATCGTTTCTACCACCTGGGTCCATACCGTCAGACATTTGGAAGACAGAACGAATGTATTCTCTAAATACAGACCCTCTCGATTTTTCGGCTTCAAATCTGCGAGTTAGTCTTCTATATATTTCTGGGTAATCTTTTTGTAGTTCAGGATTAGGAATTGCGTCATCGCCACTACCCTTCCAGAAGGCAACTCTAGTTCTCTGTAGTTCTAGGTTGTTATCAGAAAACCACTTACCTTCTTCTTTGATAATCTTGTCGGCTTCTGCTCTAACTCTTTTTTCTTCTGCTTCATCGAAGACTGGAGTTTTGCGGACTACTTCTCGCCTATGCTTTTCATCCTTTACATAGAAACTTCTACCCTCAGATACGCCATAGTAAGCAAGTTCGCTTCTGGCTTCGGCTTTATCAAACGCCTTATCAAAGTTAGGCTCGTATTCGCTAACATCTAGGAATACCATCTCACGCTGGTCTACAACTTTTCCGTTTTCATCTGTTACATCAACGGTGTCTAGCCAAGTACCTAGGTAGAAACCTTGCTGAGAAAGTTTGTCTTGGTTTTTTAGTACAAAAGCACGAAGTTTTTTTGGACCTTCAATTGGGTCAGCAAAATCTTCTGGGGTAACTAACTCTTCTCTCTTGGCTAGAGTCCCGCCCTTTTGTGGAATGTCTGCCTCGTGAGCAACGATATAACCATCCTCTGGCCAACTTCCATCAACAAAGTCAATTGTGTTTCCACCATTTTGGATAGTATCGGCAATAACGCTCTCGTAGAAATCTTGAGATTTATCTTCGGTAAGTGGGATTTCTGTATCTCTCTCGATATCCTCTAGGTCTTGATAGAAACCTAGTAGTTCTCTCCTACCGTCGCTCTTTACTCTTTCAAGTCTGTATAGGTTGTCGACATTTCCATCCCAATCTTTAGCACCGTCAAAGGTGTGAATTGGTAGCCCACTCTCCAGTACTTGCTTTCTTGTACGCTCGTCGCTTCTTTTTATAATGCCTTCTCTGTCTGGCATCCAGTCTTGTATATCTTCTTGTTTGGTTGCTAATTTTACGGCAACATATCTTCCGCTTGGGTCTGTGTAGAAATCTTTTCCACCTGCTGTATCTGATGTTCCAGTGTAAGCATTCCATTTACCTGGAATGTAGCCACCCTCGCCTTTTGTCCAGCCCTTTATAAACTTTTGCTGGGCTGACTTGCTAGCCTTTTTTCGCTTTCCACTAGAAGTAATCTTTTTGTCATAGCGAGCAATCAACGCCTGAGCGTCTCCCCAACCTTGAGTTATGGCAAATGGCTTATCTGTAATTAGACCGTCGCTAGAACCTTTAGCAATGTGGTAAACAGGAAGGTCTGGATTTATACTCTTGTCATCATTGACACCGCGAACTCTAGTAATGCTTGGCTCATTAGGTGCTGAAGCAAGGTTAGGGTAGCGAGTTGCTACCCAGCCATCAGCAGAACGGAAAGTGTCAACGCCGTTCTCGCTAGAAACTTTTGTCCAACCAGTTGGAGCATCCTTTACAACTAAAGATGCTGGGTCAACAATAAGGTTTTTAGAAACGCTCTTTGATTTAGGCAGGGCAAGTCCAGGAATTTCAGGAAGAATTGCTTTTACTGCCTCTACCTTGGAAGCAGGTACGCTAACAATCTTCCCGAAGTAAGGACTGCCAGGGATACCTTCTAGGTCAAACGAGTCAGTTTTAGAGTTATAGCCAGCAAATCTAAAAAGCGAGGATACAGCGTTGAATAATTCGCCGAGCCATACTTTGGCTCCTCCGCCCATCCAAGCAAATCGACCTTTTCTGTCTCGACGCTGTGCCCTAGCACGCGTCGAACGGGCTAAAAAAGAGTTCCCCCCGCCATAGGGGTCTCCGCCAGCCGTTAGGCCGAGGATGACATCCCTTGGTACTAGGGTAGCGTCTGTTGCTTCCAACTTTGCTATTAGATACTCACGCTCTACGCTATCTGCTGGTGTAACAAAAGCAGTAGCGACCATTGGGCGGAACTCTTCGGCAATTCTAGGGTCTGCCGACATCCACTCAGCACGAGCGTAAGCCAACTCTTCTTGAGAAAAGTTGTGTTTCTTGGTTGATAGTGGGTGTCCTACTGGAAGTAGGTCTCTATGTGCGTCAGCAATCTTTGGAGTTGCTCCAGTAGTTGCCATATTCACAAAGTCTGATAATTCTCTCATTGCGGTAAACGCTCTTTGAGATGGGTTGTTGAAGTTTAAAACTGTCCTGCTGAGACTTCTCTCTAGAACTTCAAGCATTTCAAATCTTCCAACTCTACGGTTAGGTAGAGTTTTCTTATTTGCTGATGCTACTAGAGCAGTTCCCTCGGTGACAACATTTGTTTTCTCTTTCTTCTCGTAAATAGAAGGAAGTGCTTGAATGTCCTCACTTTGGATGATTTTATTTATCTCATTGATTGGCTCAAAATCTTCGTATTCGCTCATTACTTAATCTCGATTCTTGTGATAACTGTTGCGTCAGCACCAATAGTGGTCCCAATCTGCCAAATCCACTTACCGTGCATATCAATACGCTCTGCTAGGAAGTTAGCAATTCCCTGCTCATTACAAGCATTAGCAATGTCAAAGGCTTCAGTAAGACAGTCTTTCAGGTGCTTATTGATTGTGTAAAGATTTTCAGCCATCTTCATCGGGTCTCCAGAAACTGGATTTACATGTACGCAGGTCAATGAAGAAAAATCTTCTAATGTGAACGGAGAGTCATACCCAAGTTTGCGAATGTTTTCGGCAAGCGGGTCAATTGCTGAGTCCGCATCCTCGTAAAGTTCTTGGAAGAAATCGTGGAACTGAGTGAACTCAGGTCCTTTTACATTCCAGTGATAACCGTGAGCAATAAATTTATAGGTAACGGTGTCTCCTAAACATACCGCTAACTTTTCTGCTAGTTTCTGATGCATTTTTCTTTCTTACTGAGTAGGTTCGGCTAGGTCGGGTGGAGTGGCATCTGCTGGAACAATTGGTGCTGGTACTTCTTCAGCAGGTGCTTCGGCTGGTGCTTCAGGAGTCGCGGTAGGCTCTGCTAGTCCAGGCGGGGCTTCGGCTGGGGGTGCTGCTTGTTCCCCTTCTGCTGGTGGCTCGCCACCTTGAAGCATTTGGTCTAGACCTGGAACTGCTGGAGTTGGCTGTGCTGCCTGTGCTGCTCCACGGATTTTCTCCATAACATCTGGGGCAACAACGCCAAGCATTGCTTCCGTTAGTTCTGGAGTAATCATTCCCTTTTCAACAAGTAGACGCAAGGCAACTTCAGTAGGGCTTGGTGCTTCTGCTTCAGAGAAACCGTGTGCTCTACGCCAAGTCTCAAATGAAACTGCCATCTTCTCAAATCCCATATCAGCGTCTGCCGCACGGTCATTACGGGTAGCAACCTGTGATGGGTCGTACCAAACAACAATGCGGTCTACTTCTGGTTCGGTGAACCCGTTAGCAAGTAGGTAAGGGCGTAGATAGACGACGGTCAAAGCATCAGCAATCAAAAGCATAAGAGGCTCAATGTGTGCCTTGTATAGCGACTCGTCAATCTGAAGTGCGTTCGAGTACTTCACATTTGCTAGACCAGAAACGATATCCTTAGGGACATCTAGACCCTGCATAATTCTCTCAAGCACACGGTCAGCACGAGCAGCAAGCATAGGGTCAAATGAACGCTCGAACTTGAACTGCTTAATTTTGTCGCCGAGTTCTGCTGGACCACGAATAATAAGTGGAACAACGGCAGATGCTGAATCTTCATCCTTGATAGGAGTTGTCATAGCATCCATCAACTGGTCTTCAAACTCGTCTTCCAACTCCTCTGGAGTAGGAGCGTCGTAGATACCATCCGCGTCTGTGTATGGGAAGTCTGGGTCTGGGTTAGCAGCAACTGAAAGACCGTCTGGCAAGTAAAGAGCACCAGCGTTTAGACGGGAGCGGGCTGTCGCACGGAAAGTTCTGTTTAGAAGAAGTAGTTCAGAGCAAAGGTCTAGAATTCCACGCATTGAAGAATCTGCTTCTTCTGAGTAGCGTGGGTGTGCTTTCCAAATGCGACCAATGAACGCACCCTTAGGCAAAAGGTAAACGCCCTTCTGAGAACCGCCACCCATAGTCTTGAGTTCTCGTCTAGGGGCAATAACAATGTTTCCACGACTATCTACTGAGATTTCGTCAACGGAACGAATGTCCCAAGACTCTGGAGTTCCGTCTGATGGTCGCATAGGAATTTGGCTTAGGTAGCACTCACCTGTTACTTGTAGGTTTAGGGCTGCGTCTCTTAGAAGTCCAGCCTGACCTCCGTACGCTGAATCAAGGCGTTGTAGAGCACGCTCTGCTGCGGCAACTAAACGCTGGTCAAATGCTTCGACATTCCTAATCGGGCTAGGTGATTCGGCAGGATTAGAAACTACTGCTGGGTAAAGACGGATACGAGAGACAACAGACGCAACTAAGTTGAACGCATACTTTACTTCACCGATAGCGTCGTAGTATTCCCACGCTTCTTGTTGCCACGCTGAAGAGGCTGCTGCCCTTCTGTTTTTGAATTGTTCGGCTTCACTTCTGTCGCCAATCTTCAACTGAGTGGCGGCAGCAGTCAACGCTCTTGGGGCATTGTAAGCAACGGAAGAAGCAGCGTTAGGAACTGGCTTTAGGAAGACAGAGTTGGCAGGTAGATTGTTAGTGATTGGAGCAGACGCACGAATACCTCTTGTTGGAGCATTCTGTGTTGCTGACTTATCACGCCTGAAAACGCCCAAAGTTATTCTCCTACTGTTAGTCGTCTAGACGCTTGGAAATTAGGGAGGCAACTGCCGATAATGCAAACGGAAGTGCAACTATGGTTGTTGCCATAGGAACTATTGTATAGCAAATTACGATACCCAATGAAATCCAAATGCTTGTACACCAAGTACAAGTGAACAGATAACCAAAAGTGGTCGACGGCGGAAATCTTTTCCAAATTCTGTTTCTCAACCACTCAAAAATGTAGTCTGAAACTATGAATCTAGTAATTCTAAAAGTTGCTAGACATAAGATTATGAAAGTAAGTGGGTCTATGTTCAAAACTGGTCCTTTATTGAGTGAAGTGTTCGGTACGGGTTCCAACTCTTGAGCCTAGAGCCACATCCGCAGTTATTGTCTTTTGAAAACGCTAGTATCTTTCCGCTGACGGTCCTAGCGTGAGAGTCTTGTTCTGGCTTGTCTGCCTTGTGTAAAATTGCTAAACGCTCTTGAAAGATAATTTGTGGGCCAGTAGGGGAGTCTTGAGCAACCCAAATCGTGAGACCGATGTCATCTTCAACAAGAACAACACGGGTTATGTCTTTGTAGAAAACGCCTTCGGGATTTCCCTTAGACCTTATTGAGAACTCATCGTCTGAATAGTCGGATGGAGCAACGCTCAAGTGGGCTGGAAAAACATCGTGAATAATTTTCATTGCTATTTTCCTAATCTGCGAGCAATTGCTCTGCTGGTCACGCCCGCTGCCTTCGCAATCTCAGCAATCTTGACATTCTTATTGTATAGGTCTTGAACTATCTCGTTCATCTCCGAGTTGGCTAATCCATTTAGGGATGTCGACGACATACCACTTCTATAATAACGAGCAAGGGGGGCTAGATAGCGTAGACGCTCTTGGGTCTCCTTAGGGATGCCGGGAGATTTAGGGTTCTTTAGTTGATAACCTCTGATTGGTTTGGGCATAGGAGCGTCGACGAAACCGCCCCAAGGAGATGGCACTCTCTTGTTAGTATCAAACTTAGGGTTTGCTTGTGTTGTCCAATATTGAACCGTCGAGCGTTTCTGTACAGGGTCAAACGCATTACCTATCGATTGAAGTGTCCAGCCAGCATCAAAGAGTTGCTTGGCTCGATAGTAGCGTTCTTTCTTACCAACAGTGGTGAGTAAATCAACCTCGTCTTGGGGGAGAGGGCGTTCACGGGCATATTCTCTGTCATCACTCATAATGTATTTATTTTAGCATCTGTACTAGGAACGATTTTTTTGAAAATTCCGGGAGTGGCCCTTATGCGATAAAAACTTATTACTGACGGAGAAAAAAGATACATTACCGATATTTGCCTTTGGCGTGCGAGATGGCTACGCTTGTTTTTCGAGTCATTCAAATTTGTTTCCTAAAAAAGTGCCAAAAAATACCGAAAAAAGTGCCGATTTAGCGGCCTCCAGGCACTTATTTTAGGCTTATTTAGACTTATTTAGACTTATCAAAGACTTATTTGACATATGTGAGCACTTGTTTATACTTATTTGACACCTATGTAGGCCCATGATGACTTATCAAACACTTATTGAGCCGCCTACCTAGGCAGTCAAGGGGGGCTTTACTGCCCATCATGGTCAAGTAAGGGTGGGCGAGAGCCCATTTCTCTGCTGGTGTCAGCAAAGATGAGCAAGAAGTGCCAACTGCCCACACTCTAACTACGGACATAGTTGTTGTGTTGGATAGGTCAATGATGTATAGGTATGTGTTATGTGGGCTGACCGCATCAAGTATCCCGACTGAAGTTGAGGCCAGAAGCCTCATCACATACGACTATCGCATAAGAAGTAGCAACTGACAGGGCTTCAGGCCATCTAATAATTATTTACAAGGAAAATCTAACCACCTAGGCAAAAAAGCACTCGTCTCTTTGAAGCCAGGCATCGGCGTATATGGCCGTGCCCGCATATGTGTGCTGAACTTGACAGAATGATATGTAAGTGGTAGTATTAGTAGTAGGACACCTAACCACCTAACCGCAAGTCAAGTAGGGCTTGACAAATAGGTACAGATGACTGATAATAGATATATCAATACATAAAGACGAAAGGATTGATAACTTATGACATTACCTAAGAAAATAACAAATGTCAATGAACGCTTGGACATAACTGCTCAAAGTCTAGAAGAACTAAGACGACCCGTATATCCAGTGTTGCCACATCAACTATGGACTGAGACCGTACCTAACCTATGGCAAGGTGGGACTCTAGATAGATGGGCTGACCAAGAATGGTTTGACCAAGCGACTACCATCGGCACTAAGATAACACCAAAGCACTTTGATTCTGTATTCACTCTCTACGCAGATGCTGAACCTGTTGATTGGTTTGTCAAAGAAGTACGACTAGGTTTCTATGACAGTGCTATGGGAGACTTCAACCCAGAGACTGAACTAGAAGATATAGTAAAGATGGCTCACAAGGATTGGAAGTCTGGTAAGCGTGTGCTAATCAGATGCCAAGCAGGTCTCAATCGCAGTGGTATTGTGATGGCACTTGTGCTCATCCGTGAAGGCTACTCACCTGAACAAGCAATCACCGTAATGCGTGAGAAGCGTTCAGAAGCAGTCTTATGTAATAAACACTTTGTAGATTATCTACTTGGTCTCAACGAAGACAAGGTAGCACTCTGGAAGTGGAGAAACTAAGATACAAAAAGAACCCCCTATCAATTGGTAGGGGGATTTCTTTTATCTCAATCTAAACAAACTACTTCTAGCATCTGGCATTCTACGACTAGCCATTGATTTGGCAGTTAGTTTGCCACCAACAAATCCAGCAGGTGGCTTAATCATAAGAGCCGTAAGAGCGTGGACTAAAGCATCTACTCTGTCTGGAGATTTACCTTCACCTGGAATCCAACTAAGCATCTGTGATTCAAGTTCGGCTAAGAACCCGATGTGATGTACACGACCCTGTTCATACCCAAGCACTACTGGCTCTGCTCTAAGTTGCTTACCGTACTTGCTGTGTACTTCTAATACTTTGATGTTAGGGTCAATAGCATTGATAGCATTACGAACTAAAGCACCACCTTGGTTTACTTCAGCAATAACTGGACATCCCCACTTACGAGCCATAGCAACTACTCGGTTAGCCCACACTTCAGGCGAGCCATGTACTGAAGCATCTTCAAGTACCCAAGCCTGACGCTTATATAAATCTCTCTCGCCAGTGGATGCGACTACAACAATCCCACATTCATCTCTAGGGTTCTCTGCTACTGATGGGTCAACACCAATACAACGAAGTGGTGTATTCAATGGAAGAGCATTCTGCCTGTTTAGTTCAATCAACTCATCTGTCCATAGAGCACCTTCAACGCTGTCAAGCATCTCGCCATAAAGTTCCTGTTGAGCAAGGCGAGTACCAGCGTACACTCCAGTAATAGCATCTAGATAAGCACTAGACAAGTTGCCTGAGTTATCCATTGTAGAACCACGACTGATTACTACACGACCACCCTTTGCCTCTTCAATAAGTTTGTAGAGCAACGGCACACGCTTAGGTGTAGTGGTAATCATAATCTTTGGCTGTTGTCCTAGACGAGTACCAACACGAAGGTTGTCAAAGGCTGTCATACCAGCAGCATCGGGTGTCTGCCTCCAAGCAGCGACCTCATCTCCCCAAGCGTGAGTGAACTGAGGACCACGAAGTGAGTCAGGCTCATCTGCTGTGAAGCAGGTGGCAGTGTTGCCATTAGGCCAAGTTAGTCTTCTCTTTGATGGCTCATACAATGGCCTCTCGCTAGGAGGAGACACATTGATAATCCCACTCTCACCTTCAACGATTACATCTCGCACATCTGCGGCAGTACGAGCAACAAGAGCGAAACGCCTTTGACCCGTGTTAGTGTGCTTGGCTTGCTCTCTTACCCACTCGGCAGCACTCCTAGTCTTACCAGCACCACGGCCAGCGAGATACATCCAGATATTCCAATCACCTTCAGGTGCTTGCTGTTCAGGTCTGCCCCAAACTGACCAGTCCCAAAGCAAAGTCTCTGGGTCCATGCCAGCAAGTGCTAGAGCACGCTCGGCTTCTGGTAGTTCAGCCAACTGTTCCATAATAGATTTAGCCATGTCTTCATTGTAATACAAGGAAAAACTGGCAACCTGGGTAAAAGATGCATGAAAGCACGAGGTAAAAAATGGCTGCTATTTAAAAGTGCCAAGTCAAAAATCGCAGCAGGTTAAATTTGAAAGGCAATTTTTAAAAGTGCCAAGTCAAAAAATCGCAGCAGGTTAAATTTGAAAGGCAATTTTTAAAAGTGCCAAGTCAAAACGGCTCAGGTTATACCCTGTCCCTCAACATACACTCAAGACCACGCAAGGCTACATCGGCAGATAGCATAACAAGAGCATCTATCTTTGCTGTATTCATCCCTCCGACTGGGGCTGGTGTTGGTACCCCAGAGTCTCGCACTTCCATAAGGTCGGCTAATACTTTAGTTATTGATGTTGCCATCGAAGCACACTTCTGCTCGGTGGTGAGAGTTTCCCAAGGCAGTTGGCTGTGGTACTTCTCGTACATTTTCTGTGTCACTTTGTCTAAATTACTCATACTCATAATGTATCACAAACATAGAAAAACCCACAACATTTGCTGTGGGTTTCTCTATTAGCGAATTCGGTTATTGGATTTGATTGGTGTATAGACTTTGCTAGCACCTTTGTCTGATGTCTTGTATCCATAGCGAGCCAATCTAAATCTCAATGCTGAGTGAGTTACTCCTAGGCGAAGAGCCAATCGGTATAGCGTAACTCCATCTTCATTGTGTAGTTTAGCGACTAGAGCACTGTACTCTTCTGCCTCTGCTCTAAACCGCATAGCATTAGAGCGAACCTGCTGTGCTAGTGGCTGTAGTTCAAGCAAGCGAGCCAGTATCTCTGGGTTAGGCTCAATGAACTCACGCTTCTCTTTTACTATGTGCTGTGGTGGTAGTGGCAGTCTGAACTCTGTCCTAGCAGACGAGTCCATCGGTGATACGCATATCTGACGAACACGCTCTCTGGTTATATCTAGCGAGCGAGCAATGCTACTCTGTGTCCAACCAATCAAGTTCAGTGAACGAATTAGATTATCTCTATCCGCAGAACTCATTGAATCTTCCAGCATCCACTTTATATTGGGTGGCAAACTCTGGTTTGCTTTTTTGATTTTACTCATTGTGTCATTTTTCTTTCTATTATTTGGCCCCAAGTGGGCGATTGTCCCTAATAAAAGGCTATATCGGTATGCAAAACTACGCAAGTAGTGTTTGCTACTGGTGGAATTGCCATTTCTTATCATTTACAATGAAAAAATGGCAACCCAGGCTAAATTAGTCTCGTAAAGCCAGAATTGACAACGCAATTGCTGAAAATCCAAGTCCGCAGATGAGTCCGAGGCTACTTGGAGCAAAAAGAGCGACCAAAACAGTCAAAATCACGGCTAAAATAGCAAGAACTGAAGCCCAAACGATATCTCTTACGATAATCCACCAATTTGGCATTATTTTTCCTCTTTTTCTTTAGTTTTAGGTGCTACTACACCCAAAAGTGGCTTAATTTCATCTTCATCCTCGTTATCGAAGAAGTCATTCTTGTGGTCAACGACCCAAGCGAGCCATGCAATCAGTGGAAGACCTACTACGAGCACTACGATGCTCCAAAATTCAAACATTTACTACTCCTTGACCTGGGTCACCCCTGTTTTTCGTGCAAATCACGATGCAGGAGGAGATTTACATCTCCCCGCATCGCAATCCTAGCATCTACTCAGATTTCTGAGTCTGCTGATAGATATCTTTGACCACATTGGCCCATACTCTCGGTGTATGTGTGAATGGTTGATACCCACCCGCACCACCAATGAGTACACGACCATCCGAATACTTGTTTGCTAGGTCAGCAATCACTCCAGCGGCATAGTGGTAGCCATCATATGTGTACTTTAGGCCCCAGTGTTCGCCTTCGTGCCCATCTGCTCCAGTTGCTAGCAGAATGACATCAGGCTTGTACTCGGCAACCTTCTTGGCAATCTCATCAATAGCCCACTTGAAAGCCTCGTCGCCTTGGTCTCGCTGTAAGCAGTAGTTGTACCAGTGTTGCTCATCATTTTGGTAAACATAGTTATCACTTGTACCTGCTTCTTTGAGCCAAGTGTCTGAGTGAGTTGGATAGATTCCGTGTCCGTGGATACTGAAAGTTGGAATGTCAGTGTCCGCAAGCAAATTCTGAACACCATCTCCAGCATTCACATCCCAGTCGATATACACAACCTTGAGCCCATTCTTTACGAACTCTTTGGCAGCCCAAGCGTGGTCATTGAATACACAGAAGCCTTCGCTCCAACCCTCTTGTGCGTGATGCTTAGCACCTTGAGGATTGAAACCAACCTGAGTTTCACCAGCCAGCATCTTCTCGACTAGGCGTACTGTACCTGAGAACATCTGAGCAGCGGTGTGCCCCATCTCTGGCCTCTGTTCAGTCCAGTCAAAAGATATTCCATCATCAATTACCTGAGACACATAAACGGGGTCGTGGATAGATTCAATCTTGGCTCTGTCTCCATCTCTGAACTCAGGCTCAATGATTTCTACATTGTCCGCACCAAGTTCCTCAACCAGATGGTCGGTAGCAATCTTTGCTCGGATAGGCTTTGTAGGGTGATTGCCATCACCTGAACCTAGTTTCCAATTTAGGTAGTCGTCGCTATATGCGACAGTTAGTTTTTTAGACATATTCTGTCCTTTCGTCATTGTTTCCATATCCTTATGCTATCAAATGTTGATAAATAAGTCAAGGGGGTCTTTACTAATCTTCTTCGTCTAATCCGTAATCTATCCGAGATTCTTTACTTCCGAGAACAGAATTTACTAACCAAAATGCTATGAAGAGTATAGATAGCCCAGTTAGACAAACAAATATAAAAATTGTTGCTAGAGCAATAAATAGTTCCATAATTCACCTCGATTGACTTGACAAATGTCAATCATAGCAGAGAAAAACCCCCTTAGCGACTGCTAGGGGGGCTTTTCTATCTAAGAGCATAAATTATGCCTCTGGTCGCTCTGGAATGTCTTCATCGGCGATTGAAGGCTCTGGTGTTGGTAGCAGTACCTCAAACTTAGATAGCAGTTCGCTTGTCGAGATAGCCCAACTGTTGATTAGCAACTGGTCTACACCTGAGTGGCTAGCATCGTGCTGTTCCTTAAGTTTAGTTCCTGTGTACTTTAGTACTGATACAGCAAATGCGATTTCATCATCGGTAAACCCAATTAGTTTTTCTGACATTACTTTTTCCTTTCGGCTTTTAGTTGTTGGATTTTTCCAACAAGATAATCATAGGCATAGCCTAGGACATTTGTCAAGTATCTCTTTCGGTATTTCTTGCTAGGGAATTTCATTGACTGCCACTGTGCCCAGTGGCCAAGTCTGAAACCAATACCGCTTATGGATTTTAGTAGCCTGTGTATCATCGTCTTTTTGTCTTTCTTTGTTTGTGTCTAGTTTATAGACCTATTACATACTCAGGTCCGTATAGGTCATTGCCAAGCAACTTACCCAGTTCAGTATATACAATTTCATACAACAAGCCATATCTGCCATCGTAATTCTTTTGACTAGGGTTGCTACGCTCAAAGTACTCAAAAGCAAAGAATAGGTTCATCAACCGAGTAAGGTCAAACCCCTCTGATGCTAGGTAGTCATTTAGCGGTATATCTCCCTCTTCAGTCTGAGTGACAAAGTTCTTGCCCTCTTTCTCGATGAGAGCGTGCATATCTTCGGCACTCATTTGAGTGAAGTTATTTGGTGTAGGAGATGCTTTTTCTTCTGCCATCATAATCCTTTGCTGTAAGTAATCCAATTATAGCCCAAACCTAGATGCTTATCTTGAAGACCAATTCACATCTGGATAATCACGCTTGTTCTTTTTTATCATAGCATCGGCTTTAGTCTGAATTAGAGAACGCTGTTCCTCAACTGAAGTGCCTCGCTTGTGAGCCAAGGCAATCAAGATAGTTTCAATAGCATCTTTGCTACGCTCAATCTCTTCAGGTGAGCGACCCATACTTTGAATACCAACTAGCATATTGACCGCAATTGACTGAGCAGTTCTTTCTGCCTTGACCTCAGTCTTGTATCTACTAAATGCGTATTCAAGCACCACTAGCGGTGTGCCATCTGGATTCCAGATGCCAGTCTTCAGACGCTTGGCCTCAATCTCTGCCTTACGAGCCTGACGAGCCAAACGAGCCTCAGTAACTTCTGGGTCTTCTAATCCGCTCTCACGAAGAAAGTAAGAAGACGGGGCGTGAGAGTAGCAAACAGTACAAGCCTTTTCACCAGCAAGGAACGCAATCTCTAGTTCATCACGACCAGACATATCGGTAAGCCAAACATACTGAGTTGTGTCAAAGCAAGTACCGCACTCACGACTCCTGTGAATGTGTCCATTACTATTCCGCACTAAAAACGCACGAGACCAGCCAGTGTAGAAACTTTCTAAGGTTCTAAGTTTCTCTACGAGTTCGGCAACCTCTTTATCGAGTTTGTCTCGCTCTATTTCTTTAGTCTCTGTATCTCTTGATAGCCAAGCGTGCTTTTTGTTGTAAGCAATACGCTCATTCAGTAGATAGATGCGACTACGCTTTGTGTCGATAGCCTTCATAACTTCTGCTATCTCGGTGTCAATAATTACTGGTGTTGTCATTAGGGTCTTTCTGTCGTTTGTGTTGCTATAAGGATACAGTCAATCGGTATCATTGTCAAGCATCTCTACTCTGAGATTACTTCCCACTTATCCTGAGATTCATAGAGAGCCAGAGTTGAGCCATTGTCCCACTGAACTTCTAGTCTGTAGTCAATAAAGCCAAGCCAATTGCTCTGCTTAGTAGAGATAACTTCTCCCTCGTCTCCAGCCTTTAGGTCGGTGTAAGGGTCGGTAGTTGATATAAGTCTGATACGCATTAGCCTCTACGACCTTTCCTCATACGGCGGAACTGAGCAGGTCTGTTCTGCCAAACATCAACGATGCCAACAGCACCACCAATTAGGAGAGCAATACCACCTAGCATTCCAGCCACCTGAACGGCAGTTAGATTGATTAGCCCAGCCTTGATGCTAAACGCTAGCATCACAAGTAGAGCCCCAACAGGGATAGAAATAAACATTGTCTTCATTTGAAGCCTTTCGTCATGTGTAATAACTATAAGTTATAGCAAAATATTCCCGTTGTCAAGCACATTCCTGAAAGGAAAAACCTGCCACCCAGGTCTATCGGTAAAAGAAAATCCCCGCCATTTCTGACGGGGAGTTCCTTTACATGGTGGGCACTAACCTTACGAACCTTATCTGACTACTTTTGTAGTCGGTAAGTGGCTGAATAATCGTGGAGTCAGCCTCGTAATGTGCGTTGATAATTTTGCCATTTCCAATATAGATGGCGGAGTGGTAGAAAGAGGTGGAGCCTTTGTATGCGAATACAACGATATCTCCCTGTTTTGGTTTAGACACTCTTTGTCCTATGTGTGCTTGCTTATTAGCGGAGTGTGGTATTTCTAAACCAAATTGCTCGTAAGTCCATCGAACCATACCTGAGCAGTCCCACCCACGGGGACTGGAACCTGAAAACACATAGGAAGTCCTATTTACACGGGTCTTCAGATACTTTATTAGTTTTTGCATCCTAACGGTATTACGCCTACTCTTAGCCTCTTTGATTAGAGAGTGAGTAACTGATACTTCTTTAGATGCTGTTTGTTTTTCTTTTACGGCACTAATAGGTGTTACTAATGCTGTTTGCATATCTGCTATTGAGGCAGATGCAGTACAACCAGCGAGAGTTAAAACTATGCTGGCACTTAATACATACTTTTTCATTTAGCGACCTTACCTTTCCTTGTTAGTTAGCACTGGGGTCGTTTATTGTCGAAGTGACACTATATTCAGTTGTGAGGTCTATTTTACCCCATAAATCGGTGTTTATGGAGAAAAAGAGGCATTTTAGACACATACCTCAGGTGTTTGCTACTTATAGCGGGGTCTTATTGCCACTCCCCAAGGGCTCGCATCAACTCGTTAGGAGTTACTTTGAGTTCTCGGCAAAGTGTTGCCATCATGCCTGACGGCATCTGGCGTTGGCGATGAAAGTAGCGACTTAGGCTACTCTTTTGTAGTCCAGTTGCGATAGCAAACTGGTTGAGTGATTTGTAGCCCATCTTGGTATATCTTGCGATAAACCAATCCCAAGCAACGGTATTCATTTTTGTTTCTGTTTTTGTCTTTGCTTTCATTTTATTCTCCATCTTTTAGCAAATCCTAAATCCACCAGAGTTCTCAACGAACTCGGCAAACTCTTTAATGTCTTCTAGGTCGAACTGATAGTTAGTTTCCCAGTCGTCTGTCTTACCCTCACCAGAGCAAGCATTACAGAATCCGTGTGTGCGACCAGTTAGTGATGCCATCTCTGGAGACAACTCTCTTGTCGGCATATCGTGGAAGACACCAACATCATCGGTACGAATACCAGTGCCAGCACATGTATCGCAAGCGAGTCTCTCTAAACTAGCCAGTTTGTGATTGCGTGCTGTGATGTAGTCCTGAGCGGCACCACTTGCTATGTCTGCTTTCATCTGCTCAGCAAGTTGTCTGCTGTTCTCGGCGTTTAGACCATCTCCACTATTAGAGTGCCCATCTTCTACTTTGTTAGCAATCTCAAAAGTATCTAAGCAGTAGTCCCAAAGACCTCTCCAGCCCCAAACATTACGGCGGAAGTATTCTCCAGTTTCGTTCTTCGGCTTAGTGCCATAAACATCCATACCCATTTTTATTCTCCAGTCCCACTGCACTTAGGCAAGTGTTGTTCGATTATTGCTTTGTCTCTTATCCTGTTGCACTTAGGGCAAGAGATTTCTTCTCCTGCTAAAACAATCGGCTCTACGGTAACTCTGTCGTAACCGCCCAAACCTTTTGACTCCCAGTAAAGTTCTCTAACATACTGTTTTTCGTCTTCGTAGTCTTCGTACATTTGTATCTGCCTTTCGTTGTCGAGTGGATACATAGATAATCTACACAACACATCTGACATTTGTCAAGCGTGTCGCAAAAGATTTTTTAAGATATTTTTGCTCCACCACAGTTGCGTAAGAACTCGGCGAATTCCACTACATCCGTAAGTTCTAGATAGTAAGCACTGTCGGAACTCTTCTTCATCCCATAACCAAAGCATCCATTGCACCACCCACGCTGTCTTCCAAGTTGTTGAGCGAGGCGGGGGTCTAGCACTAGGTGGGTCATACCCTTTTCCATGCCTACGGCATCTTTTCTGATGCCTGTGGCCTCGCAAAATTCACATGGGACTTCAGGGAGGGTAGCGATTTTATTCATAAACTTATCGGCGTATGCTTCGGCCTTGCCAGATGCGATGTCGTCAAATAATGCATCGGCAATTTTGTTGGCTTGCAGTTCTGTGAGTCGGTTTTTCTCAAACAACTTCTCAAACTTCTTGTGCTGTGCTGAGATGTAGCCCATCAACGGAGTCCAGCCCCAAACATTTCTACCAAACTGCTCGCCTACGGAGTGCTTTGGCTTCAGACCATGAACATTTGTGCCCATCTGAGTTCCTTTCGTCATTTCTTCTTTGCGGCTAATAATAAGTCTTATTATTTTCCATGTCAAGCGGCTACTTTGTTGTGTATCCCATCTTGTTTAGCACTTCTTCTGTATCCACATGATAGATTTTTGCCAATGTGTTCTCCCACTCTGCTTCTTCGCCAGTTGAGTCGTTGCAGATGAATACTGCTGTTTCTTCATAATTCGGTGTAATAACGGAAGAAACCAGCACAAACTTACTGTCGTATTCCCCACCAGATAAGAAATAGATGAAGGAAATGCGTTCTTCATCTGCATTTACGAGTTTTACGGGGGTCGCTTGATGAAATACTGACATGAGAACAACTTAGCAGATGAAGGCAACCATCACGGCACACGGAAAAAGTGGATACCCAGGTGTTTCGGAATAACATAAGAAAACCCATGCTCTTCAGCATGGGCTTTCCTTTTTAGTTCTGACTAATCTACGATGCCAGTTGGATACTCGGCAAGCATTACTTCGGCTTGTGCGATGGCTTCTTTCAGGTCAAAGTATGGCTCTGAGTAAAACTCGGTGTCTTTCACAGACCAAATCTCAAACCAAGGATTCATACCAACTGAGAATAGTTCTTCACTCTTCCCAGACCACTCTTCTAGTTCTTTATCGGTAGTGATGCCAAACTTCTCCAGAGCATCGGTGTATCTGATTATCTCTTGTGATTCATCGGCACTCTTGACGATGATTCGCATCTCGCCATTACGGATTACGAAGAAAGGATTACTCTCAGTAGCCCAGACTTCTTCGTAGTCGTTCTCCCACACATAAAACTCAGGGGATAACTTATCGGTGTTGATTTTAGTTTCCTGATTCATTTAGGTTCTCCCTTTGTAGTTCTGCGATTATGTCTGTGATTTGGATTAGGTAATCTTTAGCACCATCTCTGAAATCGCCATAGGTGTCGTCATGTCTGATGTTCTCAAACAATTCACCTACCTTGTCTTGTAGATAATTAAGTAGTTCGGTGTTATTCATCATTATTCGTTCTCTCCTAATAGTCGGATTTGTTCTGCTACATCATCGGGGTCGGCTTCTCCTATCGCACCACACTCTTCGCAGTAGTTGCGAATTGGTATGTTCGGAAGATTCATTTGTAAAGTCCAAGTGTGGTTCTCGCACTCAACTTCTTTATCAAAGTCCAGTAGCACTTCACTACACTCTTCGCACTCAATGGCGACATTAGTATCGGCGTAAGTAACTACTTCCACCTTGTGTCCAATGTGTCTGCTTAGGTCGTTGTAATCGGTAGCACTCATTATTAGTCCCACACTTCCAATACTTCGTAAGTTGTATCAACTAATCGGTGTCCAGATAAATCAAAGCCATCTTCTTCTTTGATGCGTTCTATCGCCAACTCGTAAATAGTTTCTTCGTCGCTAGACGGAGTGGTGATAGTTGTAATGTAACTCGTAGAGTTAGTCGTTAGTGTAACGGTGTAAGTTGCTGATGAAGCCACTTTATCTCCTTTGTCTTTTTGTCTTTGTGATTACTCACATACTGATAATAACACATTAGTCCGACATTTTATTCCCATTTGGTAAAAAATGTTTTCGGTGTTTTTAGTTGCCAGACTTCTTTACTCTGACCATACGCTTTAGCCTAAGGTTCGGCTGAAACGGAATTAGCCCCACAGACATCGCTCGGTATAGCAAGTCGTAAGTTCTAATTCGGTCAAGTTTGTCCAGTTCGGTGATTCTTTCCTGAGTTAGTTTAGTTCTCACAGTTTCTCTTTCCTTAGTTGGTTTCTTTTGCAAGGGCTTCTAGTTCGGCATCTACTTTAGGGTCAAATACCCACTCTAGAAACTTCTTAGCGTTCCCAGGCGTATTTAGCCACTCTTCCCAAGTTTTGTTCTTGTCGGTGTCCATTGGATTTCTCCTTTCTTTGCTCATACATAAGACAACCACGATGATGGAGAAATTATTCCCGTATCCGAAAAAAAAAATCCAACACGGGAGCATGGAAAAACCTGCCGCCTACCAAAATGGCATGGGCAGAAAAAATCCCCCCACCTGAGATGAGGGGACTTTTCGGTGTTGGCTACTTCTTTTCAGCACAGATGGCAATAACACAGCCAAAAGTTCCAGATAAGAATAAAACTAATCCAGCCCAAAGAACACTTTGGTCGCCACCAAAAACCATTACATGACCGAGTTGGTCGGTAATACGCAAAGCGTTCCAAAAGCACCAGATACCTAGTAATCCAATAAGAATCTTCATTTTTATCTCCTTGTTAGTTGTTTCACTACACTTCTAGTTTATTGTAATGAACGGCATTGTCAAGCATTTCCGTATAACTTTTTGATAACGGAGTTTATGCCCTTACGCCTTTGATTTTAATTGGCTCGCACTTGTTTTTGCAGTTGGTGCATTTGTCTTGCTCGTCGTTGTAAAGCAGACGGCAACCAATACACTCCCACATTGTAAATAAGAACTCGTAGTTCATTTTGTTTCCTTTCGGTGTTGTTGTTTCTATTGTTATTGATGAAACTCTTTTTGTCAAGTGCCTGGGTGTTCTGTTTTTCCGTGCACCTGGATTGCTAAAAACCAAACCTCGCACTTTTCAGCACGAGGTCTTGGTTCGATTTGGATTACATGAACTCGGCGAACTTATCTTGATACCCTAGAAGCACGGCACTTCCACAAACTAAGCATTTTAGTTGGTTAGTTGCTGGTGTATCGGTGTCGCAAGGCTGGCAAAAATACCAATCTAGTTCTCGGTGATTAGCGTTGATGTAGTCGTAAATAGCACTAGCACCACGCTTGTCATAGAGTTTTTCACAAACGGCGATTAGTTTATCTTGGTTCATTATCGGTGTCCTTTCATTGACATACTACTACTATACAACTTTACTTGGTCGGTGTCAAGACTTTTTTTATTCTTTTCTCAATCCAATAAGTTCCGTGTATCTCACACATAACAGGGTCGGCACACGGCACTAACACAAGCGTTCCATTATCTTCTGGTTCGGCGATAAGTCCCAAAGCAAATAGTTCTGCTAGTTCAGCATCACCTTTTTTCTCTACAAACATTTCTTTCTCCAATCTTCCTTCATTAATATAAACCACAATCGCCTCACTTTTATTCCCAATCGGCGTAAGTATTTTTCCTCGCACGGAGGCGAACCGGGGTAGCCGCTTATTCCATGCGTGATGGAAGCGGCTCAGCCTCTCGGCGTAAAACAAAACCCCCGAACATTTCTGTTCGAGGGTCTTGAGATGAGTCGGCGTTAGTTCCTACTCTTCATGACTGAAATACTCGTTAGAGCAATCAACGCACATACCGAGTTCTTCGGCGTGGATATCTGTCTGTATCTTGTCGCCACACTTGTCGCAAGGTGTTAGCCCGCCATTGATTAGTTGTTCTAAAGCGTGCAACGCTTCATCGGCGTTAGTTGCTCCAGCGTGGTAATCGGTGTAGATAGACTTTACTGCTAATGCTTCTAGTTCTGTTAGTTCCATAGTTCTCACCTCCCTTAGTGCCTATAAAGATATTAACCGAACCCCCTGACAAATTATTCCCAGAGGGTTCGGCGAAGATTACTCTTCTATAATTTCTACTGAAAGACCTTCGAAGACTTCGTTGTATTTCACATATCTATCGATGTCCTCACACACGAGGTTCTTCATTAACACGATGAGTTGTTCCTCGGTCTTGTCCATGCCCTCGAAGATGTCGGCGTGTTCTCCCTCAGGTTCGAAAGAAAACACAAGTCCAATCTTGTAAGTTTTTGCCATATCAATCACCTCCTTAGTGCCTACATATATAATAACACTCACAGGTGACAAATTATTCCCGTGTTGCAGAAAAAAAGAAAAAGAAAATAAACGGCGTTCCAAAAAAAAATCTTCGGCACACAAATCCCATTGCGATTCATCATGTATCGGCATCAAGCCAGGCGGCAAGAGTTTCCATGCACGCACGGCAACTTTTTTCCTGCCCATGCAAAAAAAATTGCCCCCCTGAACTTAATCAGGGGAGCAACTTCGCTGACGACTACTCCTTATCGAGTTTGTCGCAAGCATGACAACTCAGGTGAGTATCCACCCCAAGAAGCAACCCTCCTGAGTGCTTCTCGCAAAGTGGATAACCGAAGCCATCAAAAATAAAATAGAACTTGACCATACTAATCACCTCCCTTAGTGCCTACATGATAGATAACCCATGAAGCCCAACATTTATTCCCGACTGAAGACGCTGTTATCAAAAAGTTATAATAAGAAAAAACACAAGAAGCAGGAAAAGTCAAGTGAAAAAGCAAACTGCGGCACATGGAAAATGCGGCTACCCTATTTTCCAGAAGCAGAGTTGCATGGGACTCATCAACTTTTTTACAAATCGACTTGACAAACATAAAACATTATCTATACTTTTTCTTCCTCGACCTGAGGATACATGAATCCACTCAACTTCCTTGTGCCGCAAAGTGAAGCACGCGGCTTTATTTTCCATGCAAGATGGAAAACTTTTTTCGACTCGCTTGACTTTACTCATCAGTTCTTCTATACTTTTTGCTTTTTCTTTCTTTCTTCTTTCTTTTTCATTTCTTTTTCACATGAGATGAGCCGCTTCCTTCGCTTTTTTCTTTATCCTTATGCTTTTTCTTCCTCCAGGCCCTGGAAATCCTGGATGGGAGGCTTACCTGGAAGCAAGCCCGGTCATCTAGTTTTCCATGCGAAGCATGGACTAAAAACTTGCATGGAAAAACCCCTCACCCTCTTTTCGACTCCCTCCCCTTCGCTTTTTCCTGAAACTACGCACCTTCCCCCACTTTTCACGCTTTCACGCCTGAATAGGCTTCCCAGAGCCTATCTAGACGCACTTTTCCAGCCTCAGCCAGCCTGAAACTTCTTTCGCCAGAGTGAAACTTTCATTTCCCATGAATCTTTTTTTGAGGCATCAGGTTTTTTCGCTGAGGCATCAGTTTTTTTTTGCAGGTATCCATTTTTTCTATGTGTCTTATGCTTTTATTTTTCCTCGCCTTCGCCTCTTTTTGCTTTTATTTATTTTCTTCGCCTTCGCTTCTTCGCCTCTTTTTTCGCATTTCTTCGCCTTTTTATGCTTTTTTGCATTTCTTATGCTTTTTCGCAAGTCCTCTTGCGACTTTTTATTATTTTATTAAAAAGGCTTACCGTTGGCTTTTTTCACGCTTACCTACATACCAGTCCAAAAAAGGCTCACCGTTGGCTTTTTAACTCTTATAAGGCTTGCCGTTGATTATTTACACGCTTGCCGTCATAAAGGCGAGCCGTTAGTCATTTAAGGGGCTAGCCGTTAGAGCAAGCCGTCAAAAAGGCTAGCCGTTGGCTTTTAGCAAGCCTTTACCCTTGCCAGCCGTCAAACCCTAGCCGTCTCTACAAGCCAGCCGTTAGTCTTGCCAGCCGTGTTCAGCAAGCCAGCCGTGCCAGATACTAAAAAACCCTTGCCGTTTCCAGCAAGGGCTTTCTAGGGGGTGAACCGTATCGGCTTAGACCTTAGTGATACAGACCGGGCCGATACCCTGAGCAACAGATACAGGGTCGGTAAGGAACTTTCCACAGACTACGCAGAAACCGTATTCGACACCGAACGCCTTAGCCTCCTCCACGCTCATACGCATTTCGGCACTGAGGTTACGCATTGCACCAGCCTCGAACTCGAACTTACGCATAGCAACATCAAGGAACTTGGCGTAAAGGCGACCAGTCTCTCGGCTAGCCTGAACCTTGTAGATAACGCCAGCGTTGTTGCGATACATACCCTCTAAAACCGGGAAGTCGGCACGAACACCAGCAACACGCTTAGGGGCGTTGATTAGAGTCCCAATGAACTCTGAGGCTTGCTTAGAAGTCAAGCCAGCGAACTCTACGACTAGCGTGTTCTCACGCTCAGCAAGTAGAGAGTTAAGGAACGAGATTTGACGCTCGCTCGCCGGGGTTAGGGTGTTGTTCATGGGGTCTCCTTTCAAGAAACTTTTTTCGAACTACAATAACTATAACACTAGGAACTCAGTTTTTATTCCCGAATCCCAAAAGTTTTTTTGAGCCTTTTTATAACTTGCTCAGGTTAGGGAGACTAGATTGCCTTGAAGATAATCTTGCCAGTCCCAGTTGGCTCATCATGCGAGTATCGAACAAGTGATAACTCTCCATTGGTATAGGTAAATACCAATCTGAAGTCACCATTGAGGGAGAATGCTCGAATCAAGTTTTCGGTATCGAAGTCCATAAAGAACTCGCCAGAAACTCTACGCCATGAAACTCCCTTGTATTCGACAGCAACCTGAGTCCAGCCTTTTTCAGTCTGAACAGTTGATACTAACTCCCCTAAGTCATACTTAGAGTCATCCCAGCAACCAAAACATTCTTCAATGTAGTTGCCATCCTCATCAACGCAAGTGCAGTCGCTTGTAAGCGTCACCTCTGTTGTCTGTAAGTTTTCCATTTTTCACCTCCTTAGTGCCTATACAAATAATAACCCAATACAGTCCCTTTTTCTTCCCATACAGCAAACTTTCTTGTTTGCTCACAGCGAACAGGGAGGGAGAACTCATCAGCCAGATAAAGCATAAGAACCAGAAGAAGCAAGCGAAGCCGGGCGAAGCCGGGCGAAGCCAGGTGGTCGCTTTTTCCATGCGAGGCATGGACTCATGGAACGCATGGAAAAACCTCTAACCCTATTTTTTTGATAAAAAAATCCCACCTCTTTCGAGGTGGAATCTTTTTATTTAGTTTTGTTCGAGAGCGAACACTTCTTCCAGTTCAGCAATCTCAACTGAACGAAGTGCCATTGCCAGTTCCATGTGAGCCATCAAAGTTCTAGCATTTTGTTTTCTAAGTTTTTTAGGAACAGGTTGCCCTTCATTTTCCAAAAACTTTTCCATCTCCATCCCAGCGTGAAGCAATCCACCTAAAATGTCCAAAATGGTATCAACAGTTTTGACTTCCAGTTCTAGTTTTCTTTTCACTTTGTCTCCTATGTAGTTTCCTGGACCCAGGAAATGTGTGTGTGAGCCTTTTTAGGACTTGCTCAGGTCTCAGGACTACTCTGCCTCTATTGAGGCGTGTCTGTCGCTATTGTTCAGGTTGAACCATTGAACAAAAGCAGTCGCAACAGCCAAATCTGCCCACTCAAACTCCACGCAGGTCGCAGGAATAGAGTTGTCATACTTGACGACTAACCAAACTTTACACTTCATAAAATCACCTCCTTAGTGCCTATACATAAGATAACACGATAAGCAAGGTTTTTATTCCCTAGTGCCAATCTTTTTTGTTTGCTCAGGGCGAACACGATAACTGGGAACAAATCAAGATTAAAAACATAAGAGAAATAAAAATCCAAATCCAAATCCAAAATAAAAAAAAGAAAACAAAAAAAACAAAATCCAAAAAAAGTCAAGTCCCTTGTTTTTCCATGCGAGGCATGGACAAAAAATCTGAGGCTCGCAAGGAAAATCTTTACACCCACATTTTTTTGCGTCTTCTATCTCATCTGCTTGGTTCTTTGCTTTCTTATGCTTTTACTTCTCCCCCTTCGCTTCCATCTCCCTTCCATCTTCGCTTCCATCTGGCTTTATTTCATAAGGTCTTATGCTTTTCCCCCATGTGTCATCAGTCATCTGGCTTCTGCTTCTCCTCTGCTTCTGTTTCTTAAAAACACGACCCGTCAGGTTTTTGTGTGCGTCTATACATAGAGCGTAAAAAAGACGACCCGTTGGCTTCTGCGGGGGCTTATTACATAAGAACGCATAAGGCTTGCCGTCATTGCGTATAGGGGCTTGCCGTTTGTGCTTGCCGTCTTATCCGTGCAGGGCTAGCCGTTAGGGTAAAGCAAAACCCCCTAACCGTTATCGGTTAAGGGGCTTGCCGTTTTGACTAGCCGTGTATCTTAGGCACTAAGGTATCAGGTGATACGGCTAGCCAAGCCGTTTCTAGTTTACGGTCTTGATGAACTCGTAAGAACCGTCAACCAGAACTTCTGCGTGAACTGCTGGGAACTCGGCTAACAACTTTGCGTTGTCCACTCTTTCCATAATGACCTGAGACATCTTGAATGCCTTTGAGCCACCAATGGTAGCGAACTCAGCGTCACCGAGTTGCTCACGAAGAATGACCTCAGCCTCAGCCTTAGCCTTGTCTGCTTCCTTCTTCGCTTCTAGGGCGTTACGATACTTCTCTAACGCTTGTCTAACTTCGGCAGACCAGCCTAGTTCGACTGACTTGCCTTTTACAGTTGGGGTAAGTGTTTTTGCCACTTTGCCACATCCTTCGTCTTTATGTATTTCCCAGAGCCTTTTGGTCTGAGGTAGCAATCGGAACTTTCGTTTTTCTTGCTACATAAACTATAACACGATACAACGACATTTTATTCCGAAATGCCAAACTTTTTTGTTCGCCCACAGAGAACTAGAAGTTCTCGTTCACCCACTCCAAAAGTTCGTTGTAAGGGGTGTTCTTTTTGATTAGGTCGAATAGTTCCTGACTCTCAGCGAGTAGGTTCACATCAACAGTCGATTCGTTTGACAACATCATTAAAGTATTCATCTTTGTCTTTCTTATGCTTTTTATAGGGTTACTAGGTTTTCCATGTGTCTGCTGGGTTCGTCAATGATTTCGGTAGATGAATACATCATCTCCAAAGCCGAGCCTGAGACAATCGTGTAGAGAGGTGTTCCCAATCCCTTAGCAATACTCTCCAAGACTGTGGAAGAAACTTCTTTCGTTCCTCTTTCAATCTCAGATAGATAGCCAAGTGAAGTGTTTGACTTTACGCTCAGGTCTCTGAGTGTCATACCATTGGCAAGACGATTTTTTCTAATCGTGTGACCGAGTGCTTGTGCTAGGTTCATTGTCTTTTTGTCTTTCTATTCGGGGCAGATTACTCTGCGTCTTTTTCTTTCGGTTCAGCCTCGTCTAAGTCTGCTGGATTCCAGCCAGCCAAGAACTTTCCATTCTCGTCTGCGACTCTAACTCTGATTGGATGGATAGACGGAGTAGGCAAGTCTGCGTATTCGTCTTTGTAGCCATTTGCATCAGGGTCTCCAACGAATCGTGCTAGGGCAATACGCCCTTGACGCTCAGCCGAAAACTCGTCAGTGTCATAAACCTCGAAGTTTATTTCTGCGATTACTGTGAACTTTTTCATAAAGTTACCAACTTTCTTTTCTAAATCATTTTACTTCTTTTTTGAAATGGCGATTGCCACCTACCCTACAAGTATAGGGTAAGTGGCTCTCGCTGTCAATGCTTAGACTGCTGTATTACTGATTACAGTGTCCATTGCGTTCTGAGCCTCTGCTAAGACAGAGATTTCTGTTTCATGATTCCACTCTTCTTCTTCGCTGTCCCAGATAGAGCCCTCACCAAAACGAGCCAATAAAGTCCCAGTGTCTTGGTAAAGTTGCTTATCTTCGGTGTCGTAATAAACTACGAAATAAACTTGCTTACTCATTTGTTTCCTCCTGTGATAAAACCAACTCGACTATTTCGTCAATGTGGACTTCAATGTTGTCTTCGTGTTTCCAACAAATCGTCTCCCACTGTTCGTCAGTAAGTTTGATGTTGTTGTTTTCCTCAACATCACTCTTCACCCAATAACCAGTAAACGCTATTTCTTCGTTAGGGTCTAACTTAGATAGATACTCGATTGCTTTGCTTACCTGTGTCATTAGACACCTGCTCTTTCTACAATAAATAGGTAGGACTCGTTAGGCAGAAAATCTATCGTGCCAAACATAGTTTCCAAACTGTCATAGCCACTCAACTCTTCGTCAAGCCACTCTTGGAACTCTTCGGAGTAGTCAGTCTCGACTACTAGCCATTGGTTATCGCCATAAGGGTTGTCCTTGCTCATAGCGAGCCATTGCTTAGTGCCACGCCATAGGAAGTGAGCACTCATGTCTCTGTCGTCTCCTAGAACGCTGACTAACTCAACATCAGGGATGTTGCCATTCTCTCCATCTGGATAGAAAGTGTGCTTAGTGATTTTAGTTTCCATTTTAGTATTCTGCTTTCTGAATGTCTGAGCCAAGAGGCTTAGCCATTTCGTAGATGTCGTCTAGGCTGAGGAACTTGGTCTCACCCTTGTTGTTGAACGCATAGGCGTAGCCACGAATGTAACGGAGTTTCTCTGAACCAGCACCCATAATGATTGCTACTGAATCATCTTGTAGGTGCTTTTTGAAAATACCCTCCCAGTCGATTTCAATGTAATCTTCTAGGCTGTCGTCATAGTAGTCGAAAGCAAATCCACCCTCGCTGTCACCGAGCAAGCAGACATAATCTTTCAGGTTCTTGTGTTCGACACACACTTCAAGAGACTTGACCATTTCAAGTTCTTTCTTGAACGCGTCAATGTCCTTAACCAAGAAGTAGTTGGTGCGTGCTGATTCGTAGTAGTTTGCCATTTGGCAGGTCTCCTTTCAAGAGAACTTTTATTATTACTTATTTAGTATAGGGTGCTGGGCTGACATTTGTCAAGCCCAACACGCCTAAGTTTTTACTTGATGTCGTATGACTCACAGATTTCGGCAACTGCGTCATTTAGAGCGTTGACGAGTAATGAAATCTCGTTGTCGTCTAGGTGCTCAACCATTTCTTCCAAAACAGTTGACTGCCAAGCGATACCAGATTCTTTTCTGAGATGTTGCTTGAAGTCAGCAAGAGCCTCATCCATTCCACAAGCGGAACAGATTTCAGTCTTGTTGTCTTTGCGAGAGATAGCACCAGCGTAAGCACCAATGTTATCGTTGTTAGGGATGTAGCCACTACAAGTAGGGCACTTGAACTCTTCGTTCATTTTTATACCTGCTCTTTCCATTGTGATAGGTCTTCTTTGTTTATTACTGCTTTGACGAACTCAAATCTCTCGTTGTCTCCGAGTTCATTGAAAATCTCCCAGTGCTCGTCTTCCAAGTCTTCTTCTCTAAATACGAGTATGTCGGACATTCCATAAGAGCCATCTTCGGCAATCCACATAGCGTAGTCTGCGTCTGTGCTTACCTTTATTACCTGAGTGGTGAATCGTTCAGCCATTCTGTTCTCCTTTCAAAAGAACTTCTATAATAACTATAACTAGATTATTCAGGATTTATTCCCAAATGTCAAGTTTATTTTTAATTAGTTTCAAAAACTCGTTCTGTGTAGCCTTTGTCAATCTTCTCGTAGAACTTGTCCCAAGCAAACTGAACTGCTCTCTGCTCTGTGGCAAAAATCTTTTCACTGCCCATCCAAGAGTTAGGCATTTCTTCTTTGCCCCAAGACATAAACACGCACCAGCGATTATCTGAAAACTTGCTTACATAAATCTTGTATGCCTTTCTGCCACCATACTGCCCACGCTCGCCCTGAGAGCGAGCAACTAGAACTACTGTTGGGAAAAGGGTTGAGTATTCCATTTTGGTCTCCAATCGTTTTGTCATTACTCTAACTATAACCTAAGCGTATGGCATTTCATTCCTGATTGTCAATGTTTCTTGTTCGCCCCTAGCGAACAGGAAGATGAGCCCAGAGGGAGAAGAAAAAGCATAAGAAGCACTAGGGTCTTGTGTTTTTCCATGCGAAGCATGGAAACCATCTTGCATGGAAAAAGTGGACACCCTATTTTTCGAGCATAAAAAATCCCCTGACTCGCAGGGGATTATTTTATTTAGAGGCTAGACCAGAGTTCTCTTCCAGAATGTATGACTGCCAATGTTCTCTTGGACATAAGCAATCTCGAAGATTTTGGAGAACGCCTCACGAACTTCGCCAGTTATGTTCTTGTAATCAGGACTTTGCGTAGCCAGTTGGTAGATAGCGTCAGCCCCAGTAAATCCTGGAACTGCATCTGCCCCTGTGTAGTCTCCTACAATCAAAACCCTATCTCCACACCAGCGACCTGAAATGTCTGTGCGTGGTAAATCTCCACCACCACTATCCGGGCTTGTCATTGTGAGGACATACATAGCGTCTGATAGCGAACCCTCGCAACCAACCTGACTCTCCCATTGCTTTGAGCCTAGACCTAAGCCGTGAGGGTCTACCCACTCCTGCTTATCTATGTTTACTAAAATGTGATACTGACCCACCGTGAGTCTCCTTATCTGGCACGCCATTACGCTTGCCGTCTCTTTGTCGTTTAGGCGAGCCGTTAGGCTTGCCGTTATTTATTATAGGGATAGGCTTGCCGTTTAGCAAGCCGACCCCTACACGAGCCGTTAGACCCTTGAACCGATAGCCGACAGAACTTTGGCTGCGGTCTCACCGATAACCTGTGATGCTCTGGTCGGTGATTCGTTGCTCGCCAGTGATACAACCTTGCCAGCAGTTCCGCTCAACAGTTCAGTCGGTTCAGCAACTTTACCGTCAAAGGTCAACCACAGAATAGCCACGCCATTACGGTCAGCCTCTTTCAGCATCTTGCGTGCTTTTGCTTTCTGGTCAGGTCGGTAATGACCGTCAGAAACAATCACAAGCAACTTAGCACCGTCAGCGTGAGTGATACCCAAGCCACCGTCTAGAGCCTTGAACGCTCTATCAAACTCTTCGGTAGAGTCTGGTGCTGTGAAAGTGTTGACCTTAGTCAAACGCTGTCCCGGCTTAAGTGGTGCGAATACATCCTGACCATAGTAGACCATTGCTGACTTGCCCTGAACTCTGTGAACAGCCTCTGACATAACCCAAGCAGTAATAGCCATTGGTGTCATTGCTGGTCGCATAGAGCCAGAGATGTCAACCATAATGCCAACATTCAGCGTAGGGTCTTCTGTGGTCTTACGCTTAGTAGTTCTCCAAGCCTCGACTGGTGTGAAGATACCACGAGCCTTTTGTGCTTGACCTTGAACGACAGCACGAGAACGCAAGCGACCCGGTGGAACAACACTACCAATGCGAGTCTGTGAACGCTCACGATACTTTGCTTTACGCAGAGCGTTAGCAATTCGATTAGCACTAGCAACTTCATCGCCAGTTGGATTACGAGATTCAACTAAGCGTGATTTAGTTCCAGCAGTGGTGATGTGAGAATCAGTTGAGGTGTTGTCAAAAACCTTTTTAGATTCTTTCTTGTTTTCTTTCTGCTGGTTTGCTTTTTGCTCACGAGCCTCGACTTCTTCTTTGCGTTCTTCTGCATCGAGTTCATCGTCTAGTTCAGTCTGGTTAGCAATCTGAACCTGCTCTTTGATGTCTTGGATAGCATCCTTGACCTTTTCGATAAAGTCCTTGAACTCTTTAATCTGTTCTGGTGTAGGTTCGCCCTTACCAGTTCCAGTGCCCGGCTCTCCACCCGGCTTGCCACATTCGCCCTCTGGTTCTTGACCCTCTTCTTCGCCAGTCTCTTCTTTACGCTCGTCTAGAACTTTTAGGAACTCACGAGTTAGGTCGTAAAGTGGAAGAGCGTTAGCGTGGTCTTGGTGGTTCTGGAAATCTTTCCAGATAGCACGCAACTTAGAAATAACTTCTTCGCTCAAAACTTCGGTAAGGATTTTCTGAACAGAGTCAACAATGTCTCTCTCGTCTAGAACGCCAGCATCAACACGAGCCAAAGTTAGCAACGCAAGGTTCGCAGCGGCATCAACCTTAGAAACATTTTCAATGTGTGATTCCAAGTCGCCAATGACAATCTCAATCGCACAAGCACGAAGTAGGGTTCTGTTCTGTGGAACATACTTGCAACCCCAGAACTCGATACGAGACTCTTCCATAGAGTTTAGGAAACGCCACTCTCTCGCAGTTAGGTCTTTGGATGCTTGCTCTAATGACCAGCGTGAAACACGAGCGTGAAGTGCCTCGTGATAAATCGCACCAGTCGCAACAGCGTGCTTTAGTTGGTTCTTGCGTTGAGTTAGTTCGCCAACTTCTTTGGCAGTAGTTCCATTGCCAAATGCTTTGCTGATGCAAACTTCAATCTCGGCACTAGCAGGGTTGAAACAAGCAGGTGCACCAATGGTGGTCTCTTCGACCAGACCAACAACTAGGTCGTTGCGTAGCGACCACTGGTTGACCAGTTTTCCAACGCTAGCACCAACGCCTAGCCAGTCATAGTGCGTGCGACCTACTGGCTTAGTATCTAATTTGTAGTGGCTCATTTGAGTCCTTTCGTGTAATAACTACATTGTATAAGTTATAACTGACATTAGTCAAGTATTATTCCCTATTTTTCAAAACTTTTTTTGGGGTAGAGGGAGTGGGGATTTTGTCGACCCACTCCCCCCCTTTAGCCAAAATCTCTGTTTGGGAGACCTAGATTTTGGCTGGCTTGAACTCTGTGCCAAAGACACGAGTAAATACATCTGCGACAATCGCTCTGTCCTCGAATGGTGCTTGAGCAATTAGATTGCTTACAGCCCATTCAGTTCCCAAGTCTTCTGCGATGTCACGGAAGTCCAAAAGTTCACGCATCTGTGGAGACCAGTTGACCTCGTCAGACTGTTGCTTTTTGAACAGGTTCTGTGCACAAGTTACTGCTTGTGCTGGAACGCCTAACTTACGAGCAAGCGACCAGTCAGTTGTCATTTCTGCTTGAATACCAAAGCGAGATAGAAGTGCCTCTGAAAGATTTACTCCCGGAGCATTTGGGTTAGTCGCAGCAACCACAAAGAATCCCGGCTGTGCCTTAACGATTGCTCGTTCAGGGTTGGCAGTTACTTTGAGTTCTTTACGACCATCCATAAGTCCATAAACAACAGACAAGACCTTAGGGTCGATTAGACCAATCTCGTCAATGAGCAAAACTTTACCTTGCTCTGCTGCTTGAACCAGCGGCCCATCAATCCACTCGAATCCACCAGCAACAGTTTGAACATAGCCACCAACTAGGTCGCCAACTTCGGTGTCGCCAGTTCCAAGAACTGTGATTAGGTCGTCACCAAACGCACCCTCGAACATAGCAGTCTTGCCAGTTCCCGGAGCACCATAGAGCAGGATTGATTTTCCACGCTCACTGGCTCTTTGGTTGCGAACAACTTCAACATCAGTGTGCTGACCCCACGAGCGAGTGTAATACTTGTGACCATTTGGTCGCAGGTAAAAACTTTCGCCAGCGAGAGCATCGACTGCGTTCATAATTTTCCTAACTGGATTTGCATCACGATTACGAATAACTGCTTTACCAGTTGTCTCGTCAAATACAAGGTTAAGGTCAGATGCAGAAACCGAGTTTAGAGTTTGACCCACGACTGCGTTTAGTAGTTCTGGCAGATTAGGGTGCAATCTAACTTGGTCTCGTGTCCAAGCAACTGCTTGCTGGGTTGGTGTTTGTGTTGGGTTGATTGTAGTCATAATTGGTCTCCTATTCTTAGACTACTGGTGTCAGTGTGACAGTGGTTGGCTCAACGACTGGTTGGTCGAAGAGTTCTTCTGGGAATCCAAAGTGCTTACGAGAACGCTCGATGCGTCTAATAAGGTCATTGGAAGTCTTACCAGACTTGATTGTTGCCAAGTCCTTGTAAGTTACTTCTACTGCCACAGGTGTCTTGAACAAAGTCCAACCTCTGTGGAATAGAGAGTCAATGGTGCGAGCGAACAAACGCTGAATGTGAAGAGCACCAATCTCGCCAGCAGATGTTAAATCTATCTGTGAGAAATCGCCACTAGCATCACGCTCAATCTTGAATGAGTCGTTCACAGGAACGCTGGTAAAGTTCCAGTTTTTGCGTGGGTGATAAGAAGAGAGTCTTCTCTCCATAGCACACGCAGGGATGAAGTTGCCATTCACATCTATCGCAGGTGGAGTGGCAATCATTTGGTAGGTGTAGTTCTCTTTACGGAACTCTAGGTAAAGTGCCTTGCCAGCACAGTCCTTTTCTGTCTTTGCGTTCACTTGGTCTCCTTAGTAATTGACGCATTTGTATTTGGTATTAGAAAGTATAAGCACAGGGTCTTACACTTGTCAAGTTCATTTCAAAAACTTTTTTTGGCGTGTCCTTGACTTTTTATTCAGTTGTAATAAGTAGAACTAAACTTCTCCCAGATTTATTCCCGGTTTTGGAAATCTTTTTTTCTGGTGTTTCTATTTGGTTCATACTATCTATAACTCAATCATTCCAGATTCATTCCCGGATGTCAAGATTATCTTGTTCGCTGTGAGCGAAATCTTCAGGGTATCCCCCGGAAAAGCATAAGGAGTTCTGATGAGAAGCCGGGAGGAAGCAAAAAACCAGGTCCCCTCTTTTTCCATGCGTCAGCATGGAATCCACTTGCATGGAAAAAAGGGTAACCTGGTTGCTAGATGGGGGCTAGAGGATGGGAGACGCACACTCGAAGCAGACGACCCACTCTGCCTCATCATCTAGGGCAAAGACAAAGGGGACAAACTTCTTGCTTAGTGGACTTTCGCCAACTTGCTGGAAACATTCCTCGCAAGTTTCCGCCCCGGCCACTTCCAGGCCAACCTCGTTAGCAGTAGCGACATCCTTAGAGGATTCAATTGTGTGCAGTTCTATGTGTCTCATAGGTTTTATCATAAAACATCACAAAACCTGTGATTTTAAGATTTAGCCTAAATCAGAAACGCCAAGTCCAGAGTTTGTTGCACGCCACACAGATGGCGAATGGTTCTCTTCAATTTCTAATTTCTGCTCAACAGTGTCGTACAGACGCAGGATATGAATGCAAGGGTCTCCACCCTCTTCAAACTCTTTGTCTTCAGCCTCTGTTGTAGGCAAGCCGTCATGCGTCTCGCATATAGGAGCACCAACCCACCCGTTATCGAACCCTACCTTTACCCACTCGTCAAATGTCATATCCGTTATCTTTCTATTGCTCATGGCTTGCCGTTGCTTGCCGTTATGTGTTTATTCTATACCCCGTTGAAGGCAAGCCGTCATCTGCATGGAAAAAGGGGGTACCCAGGCTTGCCGTCTTTTCGCTTGCCGTTTGTTTCGTTCAGTCACCCGCTCGCCGTTTGAAATGTGTAGCATAAGGGCTTGCCGTCTTATGTTTTTATTTAGGCCGGGGTCCGCCTCCCGCTTGTTTACTGGGGTTCCGGGCCAAGTATATCTGGAATTACTTTAGGATATGGAACATATCCTAAAGCGATTTTTGGGATTTGTCAAGCAGAATCGCATAACGATTAAGATTTATTTCCATGCCAGCCGCCGTCGCGGCTTCCCGCCTTCAGCCGCTGAGCCTGGAAAAGCATAAGGATTTGTTCCCGCCAACAGAATGTCAGTGGTCTGTGCTATGGCTTTGCGTTGAAGAAGCCCGTTAGTTCGCCCAGTAATTTCAAGGAGTTATAGTCAGCGTCTCCAGACGCAGAGATGCCCACATAACCAATGTCTCTTTGGAACTTTGCGTAAGCAAGTTTGGTCTTTGCGTCAAAGTGTCCTCTTGGCAAGCCTGTAATCCCGGTCACCTTAGACAACGCCATCTGCACATGGACAACGCTCTTATGCTTTATCCCACTTCGGACCTGAGCGGGCACTACTTCTGGTGCGTTCTCATTTGGGGTCAAAGGGCTAGCCGTCTTATATTTTGGTCTGGCGTATCCAATGACCTCCGTTTGATGACGGGTGCGTACATAGACACCGTTAGGTGTTTGTGCTTTTTTAGGCAATCCGCTTGCCGTCATTGCTTCGACGGTTTGTATAATACCGTCAGTGGCGTGCCGTTTAGTGTCCAGAACGATACCAATGTGAGGCATACCGAATTCGCTTGCCGTTGATGTTTGGAAGAAGACGATATCTCCTCGCCGTGGTCTTACATGGAAAAAACCCCTACCCAGGTAATGGGCAAGTGCTACCGTCGACACCGTGTGTGCTACAGGTAAACGCACGCCCGCTTCTGCGGCGACGACATCAATAAACATTCCGTTCCATGGCTTGCCGTTCAGACCTAGCCGTTGACCGAAGACATTCTCCAAGCCGTTGAGTGTCTCATAACCGACATACTCTAATGCTTTAGATATGAAGCGTTCGCGTAATTCACTCGCCGTCGGTGTTGGCATCTTGGCCTTCCGCATCCTGGAATAGCATAAGGTCGTGAAGAATGTTGACCGCTTCGTTGGCCCTCGCCGTCAGCCTGATGTGTTCCAATCTGGTCGACGCTAGTTTAACATCTTCGTGAAGCCCCTCCGTCAACGCCGTTAGTTGTTCTACTATACTATTCAGGTTTGACATCGGTCTCGGTTTTCTTGTCGTCTTCTACGACCTCTGCTTCTATTATAGTCTCGTGTTCGCTCTGGGCTGATTGTAAACGCCGTTGTGCTTCTATGGCGTTATTTGCTAAACGCTCCAACCGTTCGGAGATGATGGATGCTGCGGGGCGGACATCAATAGTGACATCGGTATTGATGTCAATACCAGCACGAATGCCAGCACGGTCAAGAATTTCGGTGGCCGCCTTGAGTTTGACGGGTTCGGACTCAGCGTTGTCCATAAGTTGTTCGAGAACATCAACGGCGGATGGAGTTGCTTGAGTAAGTCGATGACGGGCACGCTCAACTGAGTCGGTAGGTTTATTGCGTAAGGAGCCCAAATGAACGCGGCACAAGCCATCGTCTGCCCCTCGGCCCCCAGACCAGAGTTGACATCTGATGCCATCATCTTTGATTGCTTTACAGCGTCGAGGAAAAGGGAGTTCCTTTTTTCCATGCAAGAGTTCGCCTGAATTCTGTTGCTTAGCCCAAGCCCGTGTTGCTCCAAGTACCCAAGGAGGTGCGATGTAGTCTGAAGCAGACTCGGCTAATAAGTCATAGCCAGTTATATAATCAGAATTTTTATCTTTAGGGTCCGAAAGAATTGCTAACTTTTCTTCAAGCGACATTAGCCGTTGCTGGCTCTGCATCTCCGGGGAGAGGGCTTGGATTAGTCCAGTCGGAACTCCGTTTAGAGCGTAGACGGGAAGCCAATTGAACTTAGCCCTACGCAACGCTTGTCTATTTTCAAATGTGTCCAGACATACGCCACGGTCGGTCTCTTCAATTCCGTGGAGACTGAGGTCGGGTCTGAGATTTATAGGGGTGTCGATTTGGACATCTGGAAGTTCCAACTCAGGTTTGGCAAACGGGTCTCTCTCAATTGCGTCTGTCATAAGTAATTACCTAACACTAAGAGTTGAGTGGCCAGACGGGGGAGAGGCTGCTGACCACTCAACCCATTCTGTTTGCAATTACGCAATTCAAAGAACGCCTCTACCCGTCGAGGCTAGACCCCGACAGTTCCCACTATACGCTATTGGCGAAATCTGCTTTGGGCGAAATTTTGCCCCTGGTGAGGGACCGGGGTACCTTTTTCATTTACAAACATAGAAAAAACCCCGAAAAATCAAGGATTAGATTTTTACGGGGCTAATTCTAAAAAGTGTTTTGAAATTACTTCTTTTTTGGTGTTGCTTTCTTAGCAGTTGTTGAAGTTGTCTTTTTAGCAACTGGCTTCTTTGCGACAGGTTTAGATGCTGTTTTCTTTACGGCTGGCTTTTTTACGGCTGGCTTTTCTGAAGCACACTTACAATCTCCACCACAACCACAAGTTGTAGAGGTTGTCAATTTGTGAATAGTGTTGATTCGGTTTAGTAGTTCTCTATCCTTCTTCAACGCTTTTGCTTTTGCCTTTTCAATTAGTTCGGCAGGTGAATCAGTGTAAAGAATATTGCCATTGTCATCGGCAAGGAAGCGACCAATCGCATCACGGGCAGGAAGACGCTTAGGCTTCTTCTTGAATAGATTTGTTATCCAACTCATCTTTTGTATCTTTCTTTGGGTAAGGCTGGATTTTATATTTCAACTTATCCAGCAGTTCTTTCTTCCTCTGTTTCGAGGAAGAGTTGAAATACACATAGCGATGCTTTCGTGGTCGCTCGTGTCTTTCAAGTCTATCACCGTAGTATGCTTTCGCACCATTCACTCCACCGTGGGCATCAAAGATATGACGAGAGTGGGAGCCAGATTTCCCATCCAGTCTCCACTCAACATGGCGGTCAGACATTCCAGTGTAAATCCAGTTAGTTGCTTGATACACAATTCCGATATGACCAGCACCAATTTCAGCGTAAGAGATTACTATATCTTTTTCCTTAGGCAAAAGTCTTAGGCTTCGGCCAATCAAATAAGACTCTGTATTTTTAGGAGTGCCATCTTTTATCCAAAGACGAGTTAGTTCTAAAACATTAGAGGACTCATCTTTGCCACAAACTCCAACGCAAACGCTAGGTGATGCTGGCTTTCCATAAATTACACAACCAATCATTTCTTCGCCATCAAATAAACCATAAGCAAACATAGTGCTGGCTCTTCGGTGGAGGTAGTGATTTTCTACAACCATCAAGTTAGCGTCTTTTGATGAGACGGGTCTTATGGTGTAGTCAATCATTCAATGAGTTTATCTTGCTCTTTTACTTCGTGGGCACATTCGCAAACCCAAATCTTGTCGTGGTACTTGATTTCTTTTTTACAGTTGTCGTGATGTCCTGTAGCACAAAAACCACACTTGGGTCTTCCAATTATCTCAGGCTCCATACGCTTTCCTTGTGGTGATTTACTTTGATACTTGGGTCAAGCATCACTTTCATACCTGCTCGTCTAGCGTTCATACACCAAGAATAGTCTTCACCGATATCTAAAGTAATCTTGAATAGCGGGTGGTCAATTCTTTCTATTCTGAACCAAGGTCTTTGCATACGCTCAAAGACACCAGACTTCATTGAAATAAACCCGAACCCAGCACCGAAGATTTCTATTGGTTCATCGACCATAAAGAAATCTAGTTCTTTACAGTTGACAGGACTTTTTCCATCGGGGGCAAACATAGAAACAGAAACTGACATATCGCCAATCTGTGTGTAATACATACCGCTAATGATTTCGTGCTCACTTGTGATTAGTTTCTCAAATGCTTCGGCTCCCCAAGAGATGTCAGAGTCAATCCAAACAATTCGGTCATAGGTATATTTACCCGAACCAATTTCGTGTGTCTCCCAGTTGGATGTATCTGAATCTATGGCAGTACATTCTCTTGCTTGAGAAACAAGAGAGGAACCATAGTTTAGAAACTTATAGGTTAGGCCTCTCTCATTTAGCCACTTTGTGGTTTCTACTAAACTTTTGACATAGGGGCCATGTATTGTTCTACCTGGGGTAGCAATCAGAATGTTGTAGTGGGGCTTAGTCAATTTCTTCTCCATCTCCCATTGACGCATCTGAACTTTGCTCTACCCAACTAGAAACAAACTCCATCATTCTTTTCATTTTCATCTGTTTGATTCTTACTATATCTTCTGGGTTTATCAAACACATAGCGATTAGGTCAAGCATATCTTTGAACTTCAAATGTACATCCGTTGGACCTACAAAAAACTCCATCATTTTCTCAGTTGGAATTTCTGCCATTGAGGTTATCTTGAAACTTTCTCCACCTACTTCAATGGTAAAGACAGTTACGACATCTTCAAAGACTTCATCAATTTGCTGAAAGATATCTTTCTCTTCCATTAGTCCCATCCTCTACAACCGTCATAGGTTGAGTCAAATTCACGGTGTGGTTGAAACTCCCACATTCCGAAGTACTCTTGTTTCTCTTCATCCCAGTCGTGAGTTTTCATACAAGAGCCACATAGTGCTCTGCGTGGTGTGAGTTTTGTAACTTCAGCCATATTGAAACTTCGCTCTATCTCTAAAGCAGTTTTGCCAAATTCTTCTCTGGCTTCATCAATTGTCTCAAAATAGTTTCTCTCACCCCAACCATAGCCCATTACAATTTTACCCGCCTTGTTCAAGCAAACAACTGTCCAGCATTTAGGTGCTGGGTCAATATCTTTACACTGAATACTTCTTGGCACATAGTTAGGGTCAAAGAAAACTACTAAACGGAACTCACCGCGATGATTAGGATAAAGAGCCCAGCCCTGCTCCCACTCATAGTTAGCATTATAAAACTTTGCTTGCTCTAAGAGCATAGGAGCAAATTCTTCTTTGAGTTCTTTCTCGGTCCAAATATTGGTAGTTGGTTTAGGTACTACTTTTTTCTCTGTCATTTCGTCTCCTTGTTTCTTACTTTACCGAACGGCAATCTCTACATAGCAACTTGTCATAACCAGTTGCTTTGAACATTACTACCCCGTTTTGATTTACTGGACAAGGGACAACATTTTCTGCCCCACATCTGTCGCATACTAAATCAATAATCCACTCAACTGAGTTATCAAGTTTGCTAGCGTTGGCAATACCTTGACCCAAAGCGTGTAGACCAGCACTTCCGTGTGTCTTGAATAAAAACGCTTTCACATTGTCAGTAGTCAAAACTGGTCTTGGGTTCTTACAAGGACAAGTCTGCTTTTGAGCATTACATTTGTAAACCCCACGACCATCGATAAAAGCGTGATAACCAAGTCCGTGTCCACAAACACAGACGCGACCATCACGACTCCCAAACTTCTTTACTTTTTCCAAATCAGCAAGTGCTTCTTCTTGCGTCATGTCCAAACCATAAAAAGACATATGTACCTCAACTTTCAGTTTCTCCCACTCTAGCACAAATTTCTGTTTTTCCCTAGAAGTGTCCAAAAAAATATCTAACTATCTAACAGACCTAATTTTCTAATAGATTGAGTTTCCCATAACCCATGGAACACTCTCTTAACGCGTATAGGGAATTCAATCTATTAGATAGTTAGATACTATTAGATATAGGATACTATCACGAAACTACAAATAACTTTTGTATTTCTTTGCTAGTATCCCCAAATTTCCCTTTTTGGCATACTAGCACGAAACGCAAATAATAATCTGTAAATCTTGCTAGTATCTAACCAACCCAAGAAAAAACGATACATTAGATACTATCCAATTTCACGCATTTTCTTTCGCTATTTCTTGCTAGTATCTCCACACTAAACCTGTATAGTTTTTGCCATTTTCTATACATATTCACCAAACTTGTATAGTGTAAGTCCCCCTATCAAAAGTGCGGTAAAATGAATTATGTCTGGATTAGATGATTACCAACTCGCAGTAGAAGCCAATCTGAGAAGAATTAGATTAGCCACTGCCGTTGTAAACGAAGTCCACGAACAACTTTTAGACCCTATCTACCCACACTCAAAGGCTGATTTACTCCTTCAAACTGAGGCTCTTTTAGAAGCGTCTTTCAATTTGATGGATGAAGTTCGTGAAGTCGTGTGGGCAAATCAACTAGGAAATCCATCACCAGATAGTTAGGAAATTGCGTGCTACACCCCAAAAAGGGTGAGGGAGAGCATTCAAAGAAATATAATAAAAGAAGAAAAGCACCTCAGATTGCTCTGACAGTGCTTATTTTCTCTACGCCATTATGTATGGCTCAGTCTGCTTTAGCGACTACTTACCTCGGATTGTCTGGATTACAGCAATCACCATCGCAACAACAAAAGGTGTCGCAACACCTAGTAGATAACTACCAATTTCAAAACCGTCAAACGAAATTTGCATCTCTAACTCCAATCATTTCCGAAGCAGACATTACTGCTTTACAAAATACTCTATCACAATACAAGTCTAAACTGGCACAACTCTCTAATAAAGATTTGCTTGACCCAGCCCTAAAGCCTCAACTAGGCCCAGCAATCCAAACCATTTCCACTCAGATTGCCACCCTAGAAGCCAAAATCTCCACAGCCAAGGAAGACTTAGCCACATACAACAAGGCTAAGCAGACCCTAACCAAAACCCTTGCTGACTATTCTTTAGCACAACAGAGGACCGTCGACAATAGAGCCCTTTTTTCTACCGCCACAGCCACCTACGAAGAGAAAGCCCAAGCAACTAGGGATGCTCAAGCCCTTGCTGACGCGTCTCTGACTACTCTTTCGTTAGTCAAGCAAGATGTCCAACAAAAGAGAGATATTCTTTCGTCTGCTGACGCATCTCTGACTACTCAAATAGAAATCACCAACAACGCACTCATCACTTTCAACAACGCCAAGTTGCTAACAGCACAAGCAACAGAAGCCTTACAAGTAGCACAATCAAACCTAGACCAAGCACAGCAGGAACTAACCACTGCCAGCACTAATAAGGCAGAAGCACAGAGTAATTACAACGCAGTCAAGGCAACTCAAGACCAAGCACAGCAGAACTACGACCAAGCACACACAGGCACAACAGATTACATCAGCACCTATAACTCACTAATTGCTGACTACAACATCGTTTATAACGAGTATGTAGGTGCCGAAGCAACAGTAAATAACACACGCACAAACTTACAGGTAGCAACCAATCAACTTACACAAGCACAGTGGAACTACGACAATCTTCTTATTCCATCAGGGCAAGGAGAGGCGACAGTACAAGGTCTTACTGTAAAGGTTTACAACAACCTAAACTCAGCATACCCAGAGCGTTCAGATACTGCCTATAACTTATGTCTAACCACCACTCTTACCAATATAGAAGCCAACTGGGGTGGCGGAAACATCTTGGGTTGTGGCAATGACCGAGTAATGATTCACTACACGGGCTACATCACACCAACCGAAAACATTACCTATCTTATGAACCAAGCAGACGATGGCTTCTATATGAATGTCAACGGGGTCAATGTCATCAACAACTGGTATCTAAAAGGCTGTGGCGGAAACTGGAACTCTACTTCCCTACAAGCAGGTCGGTCTTACGCCATTGACGCTTGGTTCTATGAGTGGGGTGGTGGAGCCTGTTCCACCCTTTACTATCAGTCAAATACTAATTGGGGTGTAGTTCCAGCATCTTGGTATTCACAGAATCAACCAACTCCAATGGTCAAGAACCCTAACCTACTACCTGCTCTAAATAACGCACAGGTCTACTATGACGCTACCGTTCTTGCTAACCAGCAAGCAGAGGAAGAGTGGCAGACAGCACAGGCTAACCAGCAACTCGCAGCCCAAGCAACAACAAACGCTTACTACACTCTTATTGCTTTAGCCGAAATAGAGAACTCAGCCTACGCAATTTTACAGCAGGTTCAACCAGCAACTTCCGAAGCCCAAAGTAATCTAAATAGCCTTACTAGCGTTTATGACTTAGCACTAAGTAATAAGTCTCAGAAGCAAGGATTATATAACTCGGCTCAGGAAGACCTACTCCACTCCCAGGAAAAGCATAACGATGCCCAAACTTCTTACGAAGAAGCCCTTTCAGAGAAAGAAACTAGGGAGGCAGCGAAGGCGAAGGCCGGGAATAACTTAAGCAATGCGATAGAACAAGAAGGCTTGGCCGAGACTGAACACAACTCCAAGACCCAAACCCTAACTTCCGCCCAATCAGAACAAGCACTTGCTTCCCAAAACTTAGCCACAGAAGAAGCAAACCTTCAAGTAGCAGTTGAAGGTGAATCTGTAGCATTAGCCACTAAGACACAGGCAGAAGCGTCTCTAGAAGAAGCAACATCTCCCCTAGAAATCAACATAAACTCTGACATCTCTTTCACTGACTTAGAAACCATTCTTGATACCCCAGCCCCAATTCAGCCAGAACCAGAACCAGAAAAGGGTTCAGCCGAAATTCCTGCCGTTATTGAGAACCTTATGGATGTCGACTTAGAAGCAGTAGACCCTACCGAACTGACCGAAGCACAAGCAGAGCAACTTGTAGAAGCAGCCCTTGTTGTCTTTGAGACAGCAGAAGAGGGCTCACCAGAGTACAAACAAGCGTTGGATGCTCTCTACCTTGCTGCCGAGCAAGATGACATTGAACTTTCACCAGAACTAGCAGCCATCCCAGGTTTAGCAGGGGCAGTAGAACTCCTCAACTTCTTTGGCAACGCAGGTGCGGATATGTCTCCAGCAAAGCGTGAAGAGTCTAAGAAGATTGTGGTCACTGCTGTTGTCGCAGCAGGTGTCGCAGTACAAGCAGCAGCAGGTGCTGCTACATCAGCAGCCGTTTCAGCAGGTGGCTCCACAGGCTCAAGCGGTTCAAGAAGAATAGGAAAGTAAGTATGTACGAATACAGAGTCAAGAGTGTCTTGGCAGTAGTTGACGGAGACACTATCGATGTCGACATTGACTTAGGCTTTGACATTTCAATCACCAAGCGAGTTCGTCTTGCTGGCATTGACACCCCAGAGTCTCGCACAACAGATAAGGCAGAAAAGGTTCTTGGTCTTGAAGTCAAAGAACTTCTCAAGAAGAAACTAAAGGCTGCCACAGTCATCGTTATCAGAACAGAGAAGCCAGACTCATCAGAGAAGTATGGTCGCGTTCTGGGCTGGCTATACCTTGACGGAGATGGACAGTCCGTCAATCACGCACTTATCGCAGGTGGTTATGCGTGGGGGTATATGGGAGACACAAAAGTAAAAGACTTTGAGGAACTAAAAGCCAAACGAGCACTTGCTCAGAAAGAAGAAAAGTAATGAAAGACAAACTCATGGTAATCATCACCATAGGCATACTTGCGTTTATTGGCACAGTGGTCATTGGTGAGTATGTAGCAATGCTAAATGCCCAGCAAATGCTTGGCGAAGTAGTAGGAACAAACCCAGACGCAATCGCTCTGGTACAGAACGCCCTCGTAGGTCTAATCGGTATTATCGGTGGATACTTCGCTGGCAAGAAAGAAGATAAATAATGAAGAACTTCCTAATAGAACTGCTAAAGGACATCATCGGTCAGGCTTGGACCCTACTAGGTATGGCTGTGGCTTGGCTAGTACTGGAGGGTTCTGCTAAAGACCTGACTGGAAAGTTAATTGCTCTGACACTTGGCATCTGGGTGCTTACTTTCCCACTTCGCTATGAGAAGCCAGAAGAAGAAGAAGAAGAAGAAGAAGAAGAAAAGCCAGTTTCTAAGAAAATCAAGAAGTCCTAAAAGTCTTACAATAAACCTATGCCTAATTTAAACCCTGAAGAGAGAGACCTCGCTAATGCGTTGCTCCTACTCGCTCAGAAGTATGGCAAGTTTAATGAAGACGAGACTGGCATTTGGGCTGGCTACGAAGCAGCCGAGGCTAACGAAGTCGCTGCCATTGGCGTAAAGTGCTCAAACTGTGTTCTATACAGAGGTGGCTCTGAGTGCTCAATCATTTCTGCTGAAGTGGAGCCAGATGGCAAATGTCGCTTTGCTGTTATTCCAGATGGCGTTGTTGTTACTGCCACAGCAGGTTCTAAGCCAGCACCTAAGAAAGACCAAATCAAAGGCTCTGATAAGAACAAAGAAGGCTCAGCAGATACAGGTAAAGGAATTACTTTCACTGCCGAGATTACTAAGGCTCTTGAAAAGAAAGTCGAAGAGCACAACGCTAAAGCAAAGAATGGTCGCAAGGTTACGCTAGCAAAACTCAAGGCTGTCTATCGCCGTGGAGCGGGTGCGTTCTCAACTTCTCACCGCCCAGACCAAAACAGAAACTCTTGGGCTATGGCTCGTGTAAATGCTTTCTTAAAACTTGTTCGCTCTGGTAAGCCCAACAACCCTAAGTATGTTCAAGACAATGACCTACTCCCTAAACTTCACCCACGCAGTAAAGAAACTGCCTCAATGAATCCATTAGTAGCGTCGATGGTTTTTGCCCTAGACGACGATTCTTGTCCACCAGCGACTCAGGATATTGCTGTCAATCTTGCTAACAGAGAAAAAGCAATCGAGACCGCTGGCTATGGACCACTAAATCCTAAAGAACCTAATGAAGAGTTTTGGGCTGAAAAAGCCAAGCGTTGGTCACTACCAGTGGTTGACGCAAAAAAGAGTGTGTGCGGGAACTGCGTAATGTTTATTCGCACACCAAAGATGTTGGACTGTATCGAGGGTGGAATTTCCGCTGGCGATTCTGGTCAACAAAATGCTTGGGATGCTATTGACCAAGCAGAACTAGGATACTGCGAAGCATTTGATTTCAAGTGTGCCGCATCAAGAACTTGTTCTGCTTGGGTTGTTGGCGGTCCAATCACCGAAGAAAAATAATCAACTAACAATAAGGAAAACAATGGCAAAGTATTTTGAACCATTTCCAAAAGCAACTCGCAACGACGAGTTTGGAAACCTAGCACCATACAGAAACGGAAGACCACACCGTGGTCAGGACTGGTCTCCAAAGGAGAACTCTCCAATCAAGGCAATCACTTCAGGAACAGTTATGGAAACTGGCTGGAGCGATGTTCTAGGAAACTACCTAATCCACAGCACATTCGACAAGTTGTTCGTAATCTACGCACACCTTTCAAAGCCTTCAACTCTAAAGAAGGGCGACAAGGTTGCTGGTGGCGAGACTGTAGTTGGTCTTGTAGGTGGCGGTAAGAACACCCCTAGCGGCTCAGCAAGTACCGGGGCCCACCTCCACTTGTCAATTGGTAAGGATGTCAAGGTTCACCTATGTGCTTACGAAAAGTTGGTTGACCCACTGAAGCACATTCTTGCTAACCTAGACGGCGAAGACAAGAAGCCAACTGTTGCTGCTAAGGTTGCGACTGCTGTAAAGAAGGTAGTTCCTACCAAGAAGGCATAAAGTTTCCGACAAGGAATAAGTAAAACCCCCCGCCAAAAGCAGGGGGTTTTTCTTTGTTATGTATATGCAAATGACTAAGGACACACCCCTGTATCCACCGTCAAATAAACACTACCATTTTTACATTCCCTACGCTACTTTTTTCACAGTAAAAAGAAAACCCCCTACCCGAAGGCAGAGGGTTTTCCCCGAAAGGAGACGAGCAACTATGAACAACTACCCGTGTAATTAGAATGGAAGGAACTAACTACATAAAGATGATAGCACAGGAAATGAATACAAGACAAGGTAATTTAGAACTTTTTTCCTAAGCGTGTCTTAGATACTCAAGTAGGTCTGGATTGTCCCTGAGAACCAAAAGAAGTCCCTCTTCATAAATACCAATGAAATAATGCTCCCAAATAGAGAACTCGTCGCTCTTCTTAGGCTTTACAGATGTGTCATATACAAACCCGATAGCGTGTAAAACTTCGTGTAGGAGCGTTACTTTCTGCCTACTATGCGATAAAGCACTGTCAATCACAATCAGATTTTCAGTATCTAGTGTGTAGCCAAAGGTTCCGTCATTGAGCATACCATCGTCTTTTCTATTACGCACGACAATATCAAATGTCTGCGTTCCTACGATTACTTGCTCTGGGATGTCCATAGCCCAATTTTACCCTATCTAATAAAGGGTGTCTTGTACTATATCAACCACATCGTGATGCCCCAACATAGCCTCAAGTTCCGTGGCATAGAACCTAGTTAGCCCACTATTGCGACCACCAAACACCATAGTTTCATAGAGCCTTTGCTGAGTCCCATCGTAGTCAGCCCCAATCCAAGCAGTAGAAACTGATATTCTTTCCCCATTTGCTAGGACTTCAAAACTGCCAATAGTTTTATAAGACCTGTCTTGAGTCAAAGACCCCCACTCTTCTTGAGTAATCTTTTTGCCGTCTCTGTCGTAATACTTAGGCCCCATAGCATTTTTTATTTCATCATAGAAGTTCAAATCTATTTCCTTTTATCCAATCTGCCAATTCATTCTTGCTCAAACTCTTATAGAAGTTATTATAAAGTTTTTCATTTACACTTTCTAAACTTTTATCTCTGTCTTCGTGGCCAAGCCAGACACCTAATCCGCCAGTTTTATAGAAATCAAGACCAGTAATCTTTTTGTGGGTGTCTCTAAACGCCAAATCTTCAAACCCCCACGCACTAAATCTTTCATCCCAGCCGTTTAGTTCCTTGAATGTGCTTGGAGTGATTGTGTATACTCCCCCATATAGAGCAGGGTAGACCTTGAGAAGTTCTTTAGTATCTTCAAAAAACTTATCCTGATTACTCATAAAAAGATTGGAGTCCTTATCATCAAGGAACACAATTTTTCCATAAGGGTTAGACACAATCCCCTGCTTGATAGAAATCTCGCAAGCGTCTAAGATTCTGTCTTTCTTAACATACATGTCAGCATCAGACACAACTATGACATCGCAACCATCTGCTATTGCCTTGTCGCAACCAAGATTTCTACTACCACTCATGTTCCATTTCTCGCCTTTTTTATCGGCAAAGTAAATCTTCGCATCAGGAAACATTTCTTTGTAGTGTTTGACTATAAATTTCTTAGTCTCTAACCTACTCGGCTGAGGTCTCCAAGGTATGACAATGCCTATTTTCATACTTCCTCTAATTTAGTATTTGATTCTCAATAAGCCTGTACAACCACTCCACACTTTCGTTGTTTTGAAGTTCTCCATCAAACTCATAACCATCCAGCCCATTTTCAGAAGCGTGAGAGTTAGCAGGGCCAACTCCATCTCTCTCGACTCTATAAACTTTCCCACCTAATGCTTTTATAGCATTGACTTCGTTTGGATATCTGACATCAGAGATTACTACCTTAGTGCCGTCGACGATAGAGTTCAGAGCGTAGTCCACCCAGAAGTTCTCACCAAACATCTCACGACCAACTTCGGTGCCAAAGCGTTGTAGCAGACCGCGGACATCTGGGCTACGCTCTTTCAGACCTTCCCAACCATAAACATCTACACCAATTCGTATTGGATTGTTTACACTTTCATTTATGGTGATGCGTGGGTTCAAGCGATACATCGCCTCTTTCATCGGCGTTGAGAAAGATACTTTTTCATATCCATAATGTTCTACTAAGTAATCAGCAACAGTATCTTTACCACTTCGAGCATAGCCAGCAATACCAATCACAGTTACTCGTGGAGTTAGCACTCCATCTTTTAGTATGTAGATAGGAATGCCTAAGGCTTGTGCGACTTGAACTTCGAGCGAAGCACCTTTACTGCTCTTCCAATTTGGCAGTACACATACAGCATCGGATAAACAAAGATTAGATAAATCACGCCGCATATAAGAAGACCAAGTAGCCCCACTATCACGAGCGGATATTGCATTTTGTATGGCAACTTCGAGACTAGCACCGTCATTAGTGGCTGGGTTGAGCGTTTCATATCCTAGTTCCTTCAGTTTCTCTTCAGCCTCAAAGAATGCTGGAAAGTTCCAATCTTCGTGTCCTGACATTGGACCAGCAATGTAAATCTTCACTCAGTCATTCCATCCCGTAGTCTTTGTATTTTTAAACCTAGAGCCTTGATGTGTTCCCCGATGACATCAATCTCAATACCAAGCAACTCAATCTTTTCATCAAGAGCATCTATTTCAGTACCAAGTTCTTTAGCATCCATTTTTTACTGCTACTTCCTCACCCTGTTCTAGCCAGAGTTTTTTACATTCTTCTGCCATTCTTTCCTTAGGACCGTCGATGTAATCGGTTTCTACAACCGAAAATCCGTAAGCCAGCACTCCAAGCATCACTAAAACAATAGAAATGAAGGTAAAAATACTTGCCTTACTTTGATGAATTTCTTTGCTCATTTGTCTCTTTTTCTTTCTTTAGTTCACTAGCCAGTCTGTTCTTAGTTGTTATAGCACCAACCAAACTAGCACCAAGGACCACTACTAAAGCAGTCATAACCACAGCAAAGAATGTCTGTAGTCCAGCATCGGTAGTACTGATAAAACCTAAGTAATTACACTCTAATTCATCCATCTTATTTATTCTTTCTATTTAGTTTCTTCTGTAAGTATGTATTGAGCACAGCACCCATCACACTCGTGTTTATTATAAATGTGTAGTAGGTCGTGCTCGCAAATAACTTTATCCATTTGTTTCTCCTTTGATAAGAGCAATAGCATTCTCTAAAACCCAAGCAGTCTTACTTCCTTCATTTGTTTCAGTTGCCAAAGCGGTTTCCTGCATCTCTTCTAGCAGTTTGATGATGCGTTCTCGTTCTTCTTTAGCCCCATCTTGTTTGCCATAGTCATAGGCTTCAATGCTCATTTTTCTCTCCTCTAATAAAGGCAAGTAAATCATCTGAATCAAAGTGGTCTCTTTTCACATAGAGCCCATCTTCTTTAGAGCCCCACTCAGAGACATTCTCTTCAATCCATTTTACAATTCGGTCTCGCTCTTCAGCAACTCCGACTTCACAGCCCATATTGAAAACAGCGTCTAGAGCCTCGCTTGTGGCGTGTAGCAGTTTCTTTTGGTGGTCTAAAGCATTAGCAGTTGCTTTAGCGAGGGGACTCTTTAGTTCTTCTTCTTCCTCAGGCACTATTCCACCACAGCGAACAAGTCAGCCACATTCATAAGGATGTATGACTTACCGTCATACTCAACCTTTGTGCCTGAGTACTGCGAGAAGATAACTCTGTCCCCCACAGCCACACCAATAGGGTTTAGTTCACCATTAGAGTTTCGCTTTCCCTCACCAACAGCAATTACGATTGCCTCTTGCGGCGGGGTCTGAGCACTGTCTGGAATAATCAAGCCACCAGAAGTTGTCTCCTGTGCTTTGATTTGCTCAATTAGTACTCTGTCAAATAGCGGTCTGATAATTGTCATTAGAATAGGCTTCCGTTCTTCTTGTTGATTTCGTGTTCAAGGCGACCCTTGATGATTGGTAAATACTCGTCTGTCATTTCAATACCAATAAACTTCATACCCTTACGGATAGCAGCCTTGCCAGTACTTCCACTCCCAGTAAATGGGTCAAGCACAACTCCACCAACAGGACACACAAGTGCTACAAGGTATTCCATTAGGGATGTCGGCTTCACCGTTGGGTGGAAATTAGTTTGTGGCTTAGTGGAGAACTTGTCCTCTACTGAACCCGGTGCTTTACCAGCACTGTCTTCCGATGTTCCGTTGTAGACCTTACCCTTTTCCATAAGACCGTCGAGACCTTCGTTTCTATCTTTCTTATTTGCCTTAGCAACATAGAAGAAGCGAGATGCCCCACCAGAGTCTCCCTTGTGAACAACCCTACGAGCGTACTGCTTACCAAAAGTATTGAAAGTTTCAGGGTCATAGCCTTTTGTAATGCTGTCCATAGAACCAGACTTTAGAATCCCACTTTGCTCATCTAGTTCCTTTACAGGACACCAGTCTACACATTCATATAGGACCGTCGACACTTTCTGTTCTGAACTTTGGTAGTCGGGGCGTTCTTTCTGTCCGAAGCCAGTCCACTCCTCAGTCTTGTTTATCGCATAAGACTCTTCTACTACGCCGATTTCTACGCAGTCTTCTGCGTGAGTGAAGATTAGGTTTGCTGGAAAGCGACCCCCACTGTTCTGCTCCCAGCCACCAGAACCATCTCCACCAGATACAGTTTCTTGCGTTCCAAATGTTGCGGTTCGTGCTCCAGCACTTGATACATCATTATCAGCACGACCAATGCGACTAGCGTCTATGTTGATGCCACCAGTTCCCCACTTCAATACATTGAGAGATACATTTTTTTCTGAAAGTGGCTTGCGACCAACGATGATTGGCTCGACTGCTGGCTTTAGAGCAGTGCCCCAACCCTCCCATTGCTTAGCAGCGTCAGTAGCAGGTGCTGTAATAAAGTCTGTCTTGCCCACAGTTCCACTCTCATAAAGAGTGTTTTCCTTAGTGGCGTTCTCACGACTGTTCGGATTGCGACCAAGTACTTCGCGTTCAGCCCCAGCCATCTTGTCTAATGCCTTACTGATGTCGAGCGACTTAGGAAAGCCAGAACCATAAATCCAAGAGATGCTGTCTCTAATCTCAAAGCCAGCCATTCTTACGCTAAGCCCCATAAGGTCTTGCGTGCGTGTGCCAGCGAATACCAAGATGTGTCCACCTGGCTTTAGCACTCTAAAACATTCATCCCACACAGCAGGTGGTGGAACAAAAGCATCCCACTGCTTTCCCATAAAACCTTTACCAGCAGGGATATGTTCTCTATCCCCATCCATCCACATCTTTAGAGCAGACATAATGTATTCAGGGTCAGCATTACCTAAGCCATAAGGTGGGTCAGTGACAATCGCATCAATGGAATTGTCAGGCAATTCTTTTAGTTTGTCTAAGCAGTTTCCGTGGTACACGACCGCTTCATTGGTGTCTAAAAACTTAGTCAAGCGTAACTTCCTTTTTATCCAAGTGAACCATATTTTTACTCACCATTTTTAACATTTCTTTTTTACTGGAGATAGCCTCATAATGCTCATATTTTTCTTCATTCTTGCGAAGAGATTCGGGAGTATAGTCCCTAGTTTCATTATTAAAAGCCACAGCAATTGAGTCTATTCTGTGAACTTTTTTAGCATATATTTTTTCGTATGCCTTAATTAGCGAGTTATCCTCAAATCCCCAACCAATAAAACGCTCATCCCAACCGTTTATTTTCTGGAACACTTCGACTGAGAACACCCACAATCCACCGGGCGAATTCTCTATTTCAGTCAAATCAAAGTCTTTATTCTTTACTTCTGCACCAGCAAATATTTCCTCGCTTTCTCTGGCACTAAGTTGTATATGCAATTTAGTCATACTTAAAACGCCCAAAGTCGCTAACTCAAAAGCCTCATCCAAATTAGGCCTGTTGGTGATAGTGGTGTCAGCATCTAGAACCATAAGAATGTCGACACCATCGTTTATGGCTTCTAAGCACCCACGGTTTCTAGCCTCAGACACATTGAATCGCTCTCCGTCGCTGTCGCTTATATAGAGAGGGATGTCGACAAACTCATTTGCCAGCCACTTAAAAACATGGTAAAAAGACCTCTCCCTATCAGGAGTCATTCTTAATGGTATTACTATCCCTATCTTTAAAGACTTCTCCGTGATTGCTTGGCTAGCGTTTAAAGATTTAGTCATTGCCTTGACTCTTTCTTTCTCTATCCTCTATCTCTTTCAAGACAAGGTTTATCCCCTCTATAAAACTTTTATCTGTGTGCAACTCAGCCATTTTAGCCATCTGCTTTAGAACATACCTAAGTTCTTCTCTCTCTTGAGAAGCACCCAACTCTTTCCAAGACACAGCCATAAGTTCATAGTCTTCTTTGTCTATCTTTACCTTAGGACCGTCGACGATTTCAGGTTCGTCTTTAGTGAAAATCTTGCTTAAGGTATTAGAAAAAGCAAGGGACTTGTCTCCAAGGCTTGCTTTGAACTTCTCAATGAAACTATCTTCGTGCATTTCTTTTTATCTTTCTGTCTATAGATTTCTGAGTTGGAGCAACGCATCTATTTATATAGATTATACCAACCAAGTTTACTAAACCGAATATCAAAACATAAGCAAGAAACACCCAACCAATTTCGTTCATCACAGACCAATCTTTCTGAGAACATCCACTACTGGCACCAGCCTACCTTTACTGGCGTTTGTGTCAAGCGTCGAGATTGGCTGATGTGCTACAGGATATTCAGTTGCCCTAAGTAGTTCTTTCAAGGCTTCAGTTTGTATCATTACAAACCCATTTTTGTTCGGCCCAGCAAAGCACCAGTACTCCGCCTGTGTGATATTGATTCCAGATTCTTTTTTATCACTTGCGTCTGGCTGTCGGTACTGCCAAGTCTCAATGTAAAAGTTGCCAGTTTCCCAAGCACGATAGTCAGTCTTTACCTCGAACTTCTTTCCAGCCAAATCAGCCAAGAAAGTATTGAGAAGGTCTTCCCCAACTTTGCCACGCTCTAGGTCAGTATCAAAGTGAGGTTGGTAATCATTAGTCATTTATCGCTCTTTCTCTAAAAGTTATATAATAATGTATCGTTTTTTGGACATTCAGGCAGTATAAACCTAAACACAAATTTATACAAAGCATACTCCAAATAGTTGAAAAGCCCCACTTCCAGAGAGGCGGGAAGTGAGGCTTCGAGCGTGTAGTAGGAATCGAACCTACGCTACCAGTTTGGAAAACTGGAGTTCTACCATTGAACTACACACGCGGATATCACTCCACATTGCTTTCACCTAATGAGGCTCCAGCGTGGAGTGATGTGAGTAGGTAGACTGCATTTTACTACCAGTGCCAATTCAGTTCGGTTCTTAGCCCGCTTTTCAGCACACCTATCGTTTGTCCGCTAAGACGACACGCTAGTGTCCGATAGTGCCTTACTCCCCCATCTGAAGATTGGAGTTGTTCAGCCATACTCCAGAGCAACCGTCGCCACTCTGTTTGTGGATTGCTAGGTATCGAACCTAGTATCTGCCTTGACAGACAACCCTCCCCTTGACTATCCAGCCAAGAAGTATATTTTTACTTTTCAGTAATACTTACAAAACTACAAACCCAATCGTGAATTGGTCTCACTGCTCGCCGTACCGTTGTCTACTAGGGTATTGACTATTTGGATTACCAAGGCAATCTTTTCATCTCACGGGTTCGTTACTAGGAGGGGTTGCTAGGGAGTGCCTAACTCCTCGCACTTTGCAGTTTTGATATTTTGATAGTACAGACAAAAAATACATTTGTCAATACAACACACCAAAAAAGTTTGGCAAACCTAGTACTGACTTTTCCCAAGTTTGGACCTTGGTTCCAGAGGTTCCCACTCTTACGAGTCGTCTCAAGTTTTCACTCTGCTGGTTGGTTTTGTGGACTCAGCAGTAAAGAGCCTTTTGTGGACTGTGTAGATTTGCACTACCGACTACTACTTACCGAATCGACTCGTAGCACCTTGGCTACGCCAGTCCTTGAGAGTTTCCATTACCTAGGCTGGGCAGACCGCTGTACGCTCTCTTTGTCTGCAAGCGTGGAGATGAGGGGAGTCGAACCCCTGTCCTGAAAGGTTTATATGTTCTTCTACACGCTTAGGCTTACCAGCCACGGTTTGCTACACACTGCGTTTCAGGTCGGCAGTGCCACTAGACCGTTCCACTTGCGTGGCTTTGGTTGTTCTCTTTATTTGAAACCTAGATGCCCAGCGAGAACTACTGCTTTTCTAGGGGCAAATGCGAACGCAACCTAACTAAAGATTACGCAGCAAGAGCGAATGCGGAACGAGATTCAGCATTTATTGTTTTAGCGGGTTCAAGAGAGACCGCCATCTCTGCGTGCTTCACCATACTAAAGTCTCCCAGTCGAAACCAGGCATCCCCTTGGTGTTGCTTCACTATTTAGTTATATAGATATGGTATCACACTTAGTTAGTTTTTACAACTAAGCGACGCTTTTCTTTGTCAAAAATCTTAGGGCGTTTCTTACTAGCCTTGCCGTTCTGTCTACCAGAACTCTTTACTTCTGGTACTGGCTTTCCGCCACCCTTGCTCTTTGCCATATTTACTCCTATGTTATTGATTTGCTTATAGATACTAGCACAACTTGTTCGCCTTGGGCTTATTGTATTAATTTGCTATCTAATAGAACTTGTGCCTATAATCAGGTATAAAGGTTCTTGACCAAATGACAAATACCAAAGGATAGATAATGAAGAACAACGAACTAACACAGGAATACGCCCCACGCCTAATTGAATTGCTACCACTAGCAAGACAGGCTTACGGTTCTCGTATCACCAAGTCCCCCCAGCACGACGCTAGTCGTGAATACACTCGCCTACTTGTTGAGTATTACAACAAGGGTGGCTCACTAATCGCAATCGCTCAGGCTGTTGGAGTTACTTACGCTGGCGTTCGTCGTCGCGTGACTACCTCAGATGTGGCACCGTCAACCAAGCGTAATCGTAGCAAGGCTACGCCAGAGCAGTTGGCTGAAGCAGTACAGAGAATTCTTATTGCTAAAGAGCAGAGCGTTGAAGCGTACCACGAAGCACTTCGCCGTGAGTATGAAGACAATGGAATTTCACTAACCAAGATTGCCAAAGCAATGGGATTGAGTTCTTCTAACCCTTTGTACTACGGAGTAGCCAGAACTAAAATCAAAAAGGCTTAGTCCTTAAAAATGAAAACCCCCCGACGCTAATAGGGGGGTTTTCTATTTAGTTATGCAACTTGGTCGTACTCCTAGTTGTAAGGAAATACTAGCAGATTATTCTGAAGACTTGCTCTTCTTAGTTTCAGCCAAAGCAGCCTCTGCTGAAGAAGCAAAAGCAATGTTGATTTCATCTTGGTCAAGCACGCCATCAACAACATAAGCACGAGCCAATGACTCAGCGACTTCCATGACTCCAACAAAAGCAGCAATCAATGCTGACTTCCATAGTTCAACGCCACCGATAGAGCCAGCAGCCAAAACAGCACTGACTTTTAGGATTACAAGAGCGATGGTTCTCTTGAGGATTGTTAGTAATACTTTCAAGGTTTTCTCCCTAGGTAGATGTGAGTAATTCACCCCTCTCCCAGGGTCTACTTCTATTTTACTACTTTTGTTGTAAGGCTATTTCTTCAATAGTGAGACCAGAGATTTTCATATCTCTTCTCATATGTTTTCTTTGGCCATCGGTAGTTCCACCCCAAATACCAATTTCACCATTTTTGAAAGCGTAAACTAGGCAGTCCACCTTGTACACGCAAGTAGAGCAGATTTTTTTGGCCCCTCTTTCGTCGTAATAACTGGCAAGTTTATTGCCCTCAACATCTTGGGGGAAGAATAACTCAGGGTCAATCTCAGAACAAATTGGCATCCCCTTCTCTTCAGATAGAAACGGAAGAACAAACGGGGAGGAATCTGGTGTTGACACAGAGAGTCTCTTTCTTTAGTTATCCCCTACTAGAACTGAAGCCAGAGCCTTTAAACTGAATAGGGGGAGCGGTGAATACTCTCTTGAGATTACCACCACAACCCTTAGCAGCACAAGTCGTATTTTTTTCAGGCTCGTTCATACCACGAGTTTCTTTGTAGCCAGTGCTACATTTTTCACAAAGATATTCGTAAGTAGGCACTAGAGCAACTCACTCAACTTATCTAATCTAAAACCAGACCAACTGTCACTCCCAACAACAACTACTGGTGCTGACTTATATCCTTTCTCTTCAATAAGAGAAAATACTTCAGGGCTGTCAGAAATCATTTTAGATTCAAACACCACACCTTTGACAGTTAGGAATCGTTTGGTTTGCTCACACGCAGTGCAATTTGGGTTGCTGTACACAATTACGCTCATTATCTTCCTATCTGATAGACAGTCCAAAGTTTACATCCTTGGATAAATTCTTCTTCGTGCTTGAATTTACTATTTTCAATAGCCTCATAAAACTTTTTATGGCTACTTAATTTGCACATGTAAAGTTTGTTATAGCCAATAGCAAATGGGACTATAGAAGTGCCTCTACTAATAAACTCTATTGTGCCGTCAGTAACTCCCAACCAGTGCGGGTGTAGAAAATCGTCAACAATGATTACTCCATCTTCGGAAATTATCGACTCAGCCGTATACAAATCATGCATGACATGGTTTCTAGTGTGACCGCCATCAATAGATATGTATCTAACCGACGAGACCATTGACTTTAGTTTTTCAACATTAGCACCTAGAGTAGAATCCCCAACAATTATTTCTATATTTTCTCCCAAATGCGGGTCATACTTTTTTATATTGTCAGAAAAAATTTCAAGATTACCCCAACCACTCTGGTCTATGTTGTACTCTTGCTGATGCTCAAATACATCTATTGCCACAGATAACTCAGGGCTAGGTAATAAGGCCCGAAGTCCAAAGAAAAATTGTCCATGATGGATTCCAATTTCTACTACACCTTTCCCCCTAGAAACATGCTTAGATAGGAAATCCAAGAACTCAAAAATTTCTGGCTCTACCCAGCCTTGAACTTGAGTAAACCCTTCAGAAACATATTTATTTATTTTTTGATTTTCCATCTTAATTACTTCTGATTTTCTACAATCAACTTGATTTCACAGGCATCTGTGGTGCAGTATGCCTCACCAATTCCATCTAGACCTAGACCAGCGTAGATACCAGCAAAATCAATAGGGAACAATTTACCCTGAGATTCTTCATACTCTTCTTTAGTAATCTGCGTGTACGGCATTTGCTTATATGTAAAGTTTCCAGACGGCAAGAACGAAACAGTCTTCAGGCTTCCGTCATACATATGAAGAACCTTTTGAATGTCGTTAGCCTCTGTATCTGGATTGAAAGAGATAGTTACAGACACAGAGTTATCTGACCAGTACCGCTGAGCAGTAGCAGCCAAGTTCATCTTCTCGTAAATACTCACATCTTTCTCAGCACGCTTAGCACTTGCCTTGATTGGGAAGTAGACAACAGAAGTGTGCTCTGGGTTTTCAGACGCTGGCTCAACTTTGTAGTTAGCCATCTTGAATAGAGCCAACTGAGGGTCATCATTTCCAAAACGGATAGCACGGTTGAAGTACTCTCCACCTGGAGACCAGTGAGCACCAGGAGATTCTCCAGCCAAGATAGACACAGTTCCAGATGGCTTGACAGTCGTAGTCTTGATTGACTCACGAACACCTAGCCACTCAGAATAAACAGAGTCATACTTTTTTACTACCGCATAGCCTTCATCCATCCAAGTACGAAGTACAGGTAGTCCTTTGTTATCAGCAAAGTTTGCGATACCAGAGATAGAAGTTCCGATACGACGGTTGCGTTGCATGATTGCGTTGGTCTCTTCCCAGTGTGTAGGAAGAAGAGTCACGGTCTTGGCGTAAAGGTAAGCAAACTTTAGGGTTCGCTTGAAGTCCTCAACATCAGTGTGGCGGTTTAGGTAAGTCTCAACTAGAGTACACATTTCGTATGACTCAAGGCTCTGCTCCGCACAAGGGTTGTACCCAGCAATACGCCAGTCCTTGTTGTTGATTGGGTCAGCAAGGCGACCATAAGCCTTAGAGATGTCTTCCCAAATAACGCCAGGCTCACCGTTGCGAACAATGCCATCAATAATTTTTGAAAAGTCAGTTCCAACATTTACCATTACTGAGTTGTTTGACATCCAACCCCAGCCAGGCTCTTCTGAATCATAAGAGTTGCGAGCAGGGAACGCTTCAGCGTTCTTTAGGTTTAGGAAGTTGTCATCGTCAATGCGACCAATCAAAAGTTCAGCAGAGCGACGAACATTTCCAGACACAACACAACGACCAATAAGGTTTCCAATATCAGCGATGTCTACCGTGTTTAGAAGTTCACCAGCACGACCATTGAAGATTTTACGAATAGCGTCGTGTAAATCAATAAGTGGTTTAGGTCCAGAAGCAGTGCCACCGAATGTAGCAATAGGGGCACCGTACGGTCTAATCTCGCTGTAGTCAAATTCTAGAGTTGCTTGTTCTGCTTTTAGGAATGAGTTGATTAGAGCAACTGTAGATTCCTGCCAACCTTCACGAGTGTCGGGAATAGCATAAGCCTGAACATCTCCGGGTGCGTGAATCTCAAAACCCTTGTCCGCACCCTTGTCATCAAATCCAACACCCACACCTAACATAGACGCTTCCATTAGGAATGCGAATGGCTTGCCTGGATTGTTCTTAGTCATTTCGTTAGTAGAAACGAAGGCACAGTTCTGAAGCGAAGCGGAGTTCTTCTGACGATTTACAAGGTCAGTACCCATTTGAGATAGACCACGGCCTGGTGGAGACCACTTGAGGTCAAACAAACGGTCAAAGAATTCTTTAGCAGACGCAGCAGCCTTAGCATCTGACCAAGGAAGACGCTGTTGCTTTGCGTAGTCCTTTTGTAGAGAATAAGTACCGTTAGTTACACGCTCACAAACCTCCGACCAAGTTTCCTTAGTTCCATCTTCTTTTTTGCGTGAGTATGTGCGAAGAAATGTAATTTCCCCTACAGAGTTGCCAGCAGCGTCTTTGAAACCAAAAGGCGACTCTTTCTCTTTATAACCGTTAACAAATTCTTTGTTGAGTTCGAATGAAAAAATAGACAATGTAGGCACCTTTATGTAGTTGGGAAGAGATATTAGTATAAGGGTGATTTAGGAGTATTACTCTGACGGAGCAAATAGTGCGTCTAAAATTTCTTTACAATCTGGACAAATCCTTAGTTTTTCGGGGTCTCTGAACGGTATGAAAACCTTGCCACATAAGGCTATTACGGGAGTTCCCATAATGTACCCCTCGGTAACCTTTGCTTTTTCGGCATAATGTGCAAAGTGTTCTGAATCATCCGTGTCGGTATTCTGGGTGTCAGGTCTTTCTAATAAATCAAGCATAGTTTATTTTATCCTATACTTGTCTTATGGACACAAAAATAGAAGTACCCGACTATGTAATAACAAATGAAGACCGCTGCGATGCTTGTGGAGCACAAGCATATGTACATGTCACTATGGAGTCTGGCGAACTACTATTTTGTCTCCACCATTGGACCGAAAATAAAGATGCTATAAAAGTATCGGCAACTGAAGTCATAGACGAAACTGCCAAACTTTTACTTCGCTAACCAATAATAAAGCCAAAGAAAGCCAACTAATAACTGGTCTCTTTGGTCTTGCTCCGAAGTCATAAGGACAGTTTTATTGTAAAATAATAGGGACTATATCCTTACTCCCGAACGGTGTTCCTATGACTCACGGAATCGCTGGACTCTATAACATCACCTGCCAGCAAGGTGCTACTTTTCAGCGTCAACTTACTTGGACCGACTCAGCGAGAGATGCCTACAATCTAACTGGCTACACTGCCCGTATGCAAGTAAGGTCAAATGTTACTTCTAACACCATAATTGCTACTTTATCTACAACTGCTGGTAATACGGGAACTATTGCTTTAGGCGGAACCGCTGGAACTGTAGATTTACTTATCTCTGCCACTAACACAGCGGCCCTAACCGCAGGTCAATATGTCTACGACCTAGAGTTGGTGTCTGGCGGTGGAGTAGTAACTAGATTACTTGAGGGCAACTTCAAAGTGACAGCCGAGGTGACTCGATAATGTCAGTAGACATAAATGACGAGAGACTTTTAGTAAAAATAAATCCTCGTGACTCCAACAAAGTTCTTGTTCAAGAGTCAACTAATATAGTAAAAATTACAGGCTATGGACCTCAAGGTGCGACCGGGCCACAAGGACCTAAAGGCGACCCGGGCGTAACCGTAATTCCAATTGGCGGTGCCCAAGGTCAAGTGTTGACTAAGGCAGGTGCCACCAATTACGACACTACTTGGTCCAATGTGGTGTCTAGTGTTGTTGGTGGTACAGGTCTTACTGGGGGCACAATCACAACAACGGGGACTTTGGCTGTTGACAGTGCCGTAATTCCATACCTAACCGCATCACAAACATTTACTGGCACCCAAACGATGGTTGCTGGAACGGCAAATACCTCAACTCTAATAGTAAAAGGTGCTGGCGGGACAGCAAATGTCCTAGAAATTGTCTCAACTGCCAATGTCGTCGTTGCTGGATTCAGTCAAACGGGTGTTTTGACTGCCAACAGCATTACAAGTAATTCCTTAGTACTCAATAAACAAGCGACTTCTTTGGCATCTCCAGGTGCAAATACCGCAGTTCAGTTCATAAAAGACGGAACTTTGGCTGGAACGCTAAAGATTGCTATCAAAGCGGGAGCCTCTGGAGCAGAGGTTACTTTGGTAGACAATATCCCGACAACAGCGGGTGAAGATACCTCTACCCTTGGCGTAGCCAAAATAGAAGGTGGCTCCGCGTGATACACTTTTATATAGATTTGACCATAGAAATACTCTAGTAAATAAGGAAAAAAATGGCTGCTTTAACTAAAATTCAACTTCGTAGAGATACCGCTGCCAACTGGGTCACCGCACAAACCGCAGCAGGTGCTACACCTGTTCTCGCTGCTGGTGAAATTGGCTTTGAAACTGACACTCAAAAGTTTAAAATTGGTGTTACGGGGACACTTTGGGGAAACCTGAAGTACTCACAAGATGCCTCCCTCCTAGCAGGTGCTGCCAGCATCACAAGCCTTACTACTTCTGGCGATGTTGTCGTTGGCGGAAACCTAACTGTAAACGGTACAACTACCTCACTTAACTCTTCTACTCTTCAAGTAGACGACAAGAACATTGAACTTGGTTCTGTAGCAGCAATTCTTGGTAGAACAGTAGAAACCACAGCAAATAACAACACTATTATTACTAGCAACACCACTGGTCTTATAATTGGGCAGACCGTTACTCAAAATACAGGCACCTTTACTACTGGAACCATTACTTCAATCACAAATGCAACAGCATTTAGAGTTTCTGTTAATCAAGGAGTAACCTGCACAACCGCAACAGTGGACATTGGCGGAGCAACAAATGTCACCGCTGACGGTGCTGGCCTTACAGTAAAGGGTTCTACCGACAAGACCTTAAACTGGGTAAACGCAACTGCTGCTTGGACATCTTCAGAAGATATAGACCTTGCATCTGGAAAAGTTTATGAAATCAACGGTACAACCGTTCTTTCTGCCAGCCAAGTTCTAGGTAAGTCAATCACCGATGCCAACACAGTTTCGACAATTGTTGCCCGCGATGCATCTGGAAACTTCTCTGCTGGAACAATCACCGCAAACCTAACTGGTGTCTCAACGCTTACTGCCAATGTTACTGGTGGAGCAGCAAATGAAGGTCAACTTCTTTATCAGTCTGCCGTCAACACCACATCTAAAGTTGCCGTTGCAACCGTAAACAACTCTATTCTTTCCTACAACACTTCAACAAATGCTCCTGCTTGGTTGAACCCGACGCAGACAATGGCTGCTTTAACAGGTTACTCAACAACTGCCACCGCTGCCGCTACCACAACTCTTACCAGCACAAGTACTTATTTCCAGCAATTTACTGGCTCAACTACTCAAACAGTCGGTCTTCCAGTAACTAGCACACTATCAACTGGATGGTCCTTCTATATTATGAATAGAAGCACTGGAATTTTGACAGTCAACTCTTCTGGTGGAAACCAAGTAATTACAGTACCCGCTAACACTTCTGTACTTCTAACTTGTGTTGCAACAGCAGGAACTACAGCAGCCAACTGGGATGCCCGTCTCGCGGACTTCACCACAGTAACAGGTACAGGTGCGGTTGTATTGAACAATACCCCGACCTTTGTATCACCTGTACTTGGTGCTGCTACTGGAACCAGCCTAAATGTTACTGGTCAGTTGATTTCTACTCAAACAACTGGTACAGCACCTCTGTCTGTAGCATCTACAACAGTAGTTACTAACCTTAACGCTGACCTTCTAGATGGCTACAACACAGCAACAGCAGCCACTGCCAACACCGTTGCAGTTCGTGACACAAACGGAAGCATTACAGCCAATGTGTTTGCTGCAAATGCTATAACCGTAACATCCACAACCGAAGTAACAAACCTAAGGTCAGCCTCCGCTAACCTTGCTACCAACATTGTTGGTGTGGCAAATGTTATTTTCTACAACGGAACTGCAAACACCACATCACAGTTGGCCTATTCAACAGCAAATAACAGCCAAGTACTTACAATTACTTCTGGTGTACCCGCTTGGGTAACCCCAGCATCATCTGGTGTAACTAGCCTTGTTGCTGGAAACGGTATTACCGTATCTGGTTCTACAGGTGCTGTAACCGTAAATACAAACGCTGCTTATGCCACAACTTTCACAACCACCCAACGCATCAATGTGTCAAGCGATGTATTAGCATTTGCTGTAAGAGCAAACGCTACTGCTGGAACTGCTAACCTAATTCAAGCATTTGCTGGAGACGGAACCACAACACTGATGTCTCTCTCTAACACTGGTACACTGTTTGCAGTTACAATTGACGGTGGAGCCGCTTAATAAATCCTAAGGATATAAAATGACATTAGACTTTTCATTTCTACTGCCAGTAGAAGAACGCAGACAACTGCTAATTAAGCGTATCGAGCAACTTGCTTCCGAGGGGTATCAGTATAATTTAAATAAGCAGGGTGCTGAAATAAACGGTAGACGAGATTTAGTCTTAGAAGCAGAGCAAAAAATTACTGAGATTACTAACATCATTGGCGTTTACCAGCAAGAACTGAGTTCACTACCTCCAGAACAGGGGTAGTAAATGGCTGTATCTACTAAACTTCAAGTTCGTAGAGACACCGCAGCAAACTGGACTAGCACTAATCCAACTTTGGCTGCTGGTGAAATTGGCTTTGAAACTGACACTCAAAAGTTTAAAATTGGAACTGGGTCAACCGCATGGGCTTCACTTGGCTATCAAGCAGCGGTATTTAACGGTGGAACAATCACCAACGCTTTGGTTGTCTCTAACACTAGCGGTGTAAATACAAGCGGTACATTTACATCTACCATCGCTACAGGCACCGCACCGTTTACCGTATCTTCAACAACACAAGTAGCCAACCTAAATGTTGCTACATCTGGCTATGTGATAAATACTGTTACAGGAACTAACTCCACTGACCTTGTTTATGGAAACATGGCAGACAACGACCAATTCAGAATTCGTATTGGTGGAACTGCCACAAACGCAGGTTTTGTGGAACTTGCAACCGCAGACGATGGCACCGAGCCAATCTATGTAAGACAATATACTGGCGTATTTACAACGCTAGCAAGAACTGCAACCATTCTTGATGGCTCTGGAAATACTTTATTCCCAGGCTCAGTTACAGCACCGTCATTTGTCTCAAATGTGGCTACTGGCACAGCCCCATTTACAGTTACATCTACAACACAAGTAGCAAACCTAAATGTCGCCACATCTGGCTCAACATCAAATGTTTTGGGCGGTGCTGCTGGCTCATTGCCATATCAATCAGCAGCAAATACAACAACCTACTTAGCAAGAACAGCCACAAATAACTCAACACTTGCTTTCAACTCAAGCACTAACGCTCCGTTCTGGATTCAACCAACTCTGAGCAACACTTACTACGCAGCAACTACCTCTGCTCAACTAGCAGGTGTTATCTCTGACGAAACTGGTACGGGTGTTCTTGTATTTGGAACTACCCCAACCATTACTCCAGCCAACGCTGTCGCTGCTACATCAGCAAGCACGGCTGGCTACATTGGCCTACCTCAAATTTCTGTATCCGCCAACACCGCAATTCTGGCAACACACGCTGGTAAACATATTTACACAACTACTACAGCGTTGACTCACACTATTCCAGCCAACACGAATGTGGCTTTTGAAATCGGAACAACTCTTACATTTATTACTGCCCCATCCGTTTCACTATCTATTGCTATTACTACAGACACAATGTATTTAGCAGGTGCTGGAACTACTGGAACTAGAACTCTTGCTGCCAACGGTATGGCTACAGCAGTAAAGACAACTGGCACTACTTGGATTATTAGCGGTAACGGATTAACATAATGTCTGGTGTAGTTGCTGGTCTGATTGGTTCCCTAAAAGGTGTAAGTGTTGCACCTACACCAAATTTTTATTTTGGAACTTTTACTGGCAGTTATTACACTGGATATGGGTACGCTCTCAGTTTTGTTGTTTCTAACTTTACATCTGCAAGCGTCACAACGGGCTCTATTCCTACAGGAATGACATTTACTTATCTTGCTAACACTTATGTAAATATTAGCGGAACTCCAACAACTGATGGAACTTATACCTTTACAATTACTGCTGTAAACAATCCAGGTGGAGGAGCAACTGAAAGTTCTAATACGCTTAGTTCTACAATGACGGTAACTACTGGAACTAATAGGAGATGTACTTCAGCACAGATTGCCTACGGCTGTTGTACATCAACCTCCACCTGTGGTCCATATGGAGCAGGTGCGACTTGTTCTCCATCATCAGGCTCTGGTTTTGACCCAAACAACTGTTAGGATAATAAAATGCTTACAGATAGTTCTCTTGAATTTGTACACAAAGGTGTAAATGGTGTACCCCTAGTCTGGGTTATAGATACCCAGTGCGTCTATGATTTACCACTTTATGTAGGACACGCCACTATTTTTCAAGAGGCAGACGAGGTAGTGGATATCTCCGCTAACTACCCAGAACACAATGGCATTACAGTTAGATTTTTAAAAGAAGGTACAGTTTTAGAAGAACTACAGACCACTGAATATTTTGGAAGCATTCTACTAAGCAACCCACAAGTACTTAGCCTTTTAGATTATCCTTATGGAATGTATGTGTCGTCTCCAAATGCCTTGTTTGTCAATAATGAGTTTGTGATATTAGATACAGATATGACTACTTTAGACAGGTTCCATGGTGAGCACTGAGCCTAAAAAATCTCGTTGGGAGCAGTACAAGGAAAAGAACGGTGTAACACCGTTAGACCTGCTAAACCCTAAGACCCGTAAGATTGACGAAAGTCACGCTGCTGGTCGTATGGCTATCTGTAGAGAGTGTCCAGAACTTATCAAAGTAGTAGACCAGTGTAAGCAATGCGGATGCTTTATGGAATTCAAGACAAAATTAGAAGCAGCCAAGTGTCCACTTGGCAAGTGGTAATAACTTATTCCTTTGATTTAGGTCTAGGCTCCTGCTCAGGCCGTCTCTCAAAGACAACTCCATCGTGCTTCATCTCACAGCACCGAGCCAGCATTTGTACCACAAAAAAGGAATTACATACTTGACACCTGTAAGGGTCTGGCACTTTATTTTGTTGTCCCATATACAACAATTGTCGCACGCCGGGTGCTAGGCTATCTTTATGACTGACTGGAAACCTTTAGAGCGTTCTCAGACTCCCCTTATTTCACGGGTAGTTTTAGATGATATTACTCAAGAACTGATAAAACCTTTTGACTACAAATCAGATGGAACAGAGCAGTTTTTCCCGTATCTGCTACCTACAGACCTACCTAAAGACTTTGGCATCGGGGTTATTGTTGGGGCATCTGGAACTGGAAAATCAAAACTTTTGTCCCAATTCGGGACTATCCAAGAAAAACTTATTTGGCAAGAAAATCAATCAATAGCCTCGCACTTCAATACTCCAGTAGACGCTAATGAAAAACTTTCTGCTGCTGGACTTATGTCGGTGCCAGAGTGGGTAAAACCTTACAATGTACTTTCAAATGGCCAGCAGTTTCGTGCTGACTTGGCTCGTTCTCTACACAACAATGCTTTGATTGACGAGTTTACTTCTGTGATTGACCGCAATGTTGCTAAGGCTGCCTCAACTGCGATGGCTCGCTATGTCAGAAAAAATAATGTAAAAGGTATAGTTCTTGCTACTTGTCATAGAGATGTACTTGAGTATCTAGAACCAGATTGGATTATTGACACTGACAGAGGCGAGTGGGCTTCGGGAAGGTATCTTCATCGACCAGACTTGGTTCTTGAAATCCATCCTTGCTCAAACGAAGTTTGGAAGCACTTTGCTCCGCACCACTATCTCTCCGAATCGCTCAACAAGTCAGCACACTGCTACTTGGCACTCTGGAACGGGTCAGTAGTAGGGTTTGCATCTTCACTTGCTTACCCGTCTGGAACAGTAAAAGAAGCATACAGAGAGCACCGTCTTGTGGTGCTACCAGATTTTCAAGGGTTTGGCTTTGGACCAAAAATTTCAGAAGCCGTTGCCCAGCACTATTTAGACAACGGCAAAAGATATTTTTCTAAGACCAGCCATCCACGCCTTGGCGGGTACAGAGACCAGTCAGCACTGTGGAAACCGACATCTAAAAATCATAAGCGTCGCACAGACGGCCTAAACTTAGACGGAAAAGCGAGATGGAGCATCGACCCAAATCGCTGGAGTTATTCACACGAATATGTGGGTATTGACAAAACTATATCTTTATGATAGGCTTGTCTTTACCGATAGGAGTAAGCAATGTCTAAAAAGAAACAACAAATTGTAGAGTCAGTAAAACCAAACGCACTTTGGGAAATTACTACTGAGATGCAAATCAATGGTCGCAATGTGAGGCCCGGCACGGAACTAAAAATTCAAGGCTGGTCTGGTAGATACATATTTATAAAATATGTAAAAACCGAAAAAGGTAAAGAGTGGATAGATGTCTGGGGTGGGTCAAGAAAGATGGAGTCATTCAGAAGTTGCTCATTAGAAATGATTAAGACCGTACACGCTAAGAACAAAACTGAACAGCATTTGGCAAAAGAATATAAGAAAAAGCGTAAGGTTCAGTTGGCACAAGGAAAACAGACGGATACCAATGGAACCGAATAAAGATTTGGCTTTATTATATACAAGAGTCTCTACTCAACTTCAAGCCAGCGACGGAGTGAGCCTAGATGTTCAGACTAGACAACTAGAGCAAGCCGCCAAACTAGCAGGGTACGAGAATGTAGAAGTTGTTAGGGAAGAAGGTCGTTCAGGTAAGTCAATTACGGGCAGACCAGCCCTTACAGACGCTTTGAAACGGTTGGATAGTGGAGAAGCCAAAGCAATATTTGTCACCCGCATAGACCGTTTGGCACGCTCTACGAAGGACTTCTTGAGCATTGTAGATAGGGCTAATGTAAACAATTGGCGTTTGGTAATGCTTGACCTAAACTTAGACACCTCCACCTATCAAGGGCGTTTCGTGGTTACGATTATGTCTGCTTTGGCTGAGATGGAGCGTGGGATTATCTCTGAGCGACAGAAGGATGTCCATAAAGACCGTCGCCAGCGTGGAATTGTTTGGGGAGTAGACATGGGGCCAATGAACAAAACCCCCCAAGAAATCAAAGACCGAATTATCTTTGAACGCTCTCAGGGGGCTTCATTTAAAAAGATTGCTGACGGACTAAACCGAGACTCTATTCCAACTCAGAATCAGCGATTATGGTATCCAACGACTGTAAAGAATCTGATTGACTCAATTCAGTAGGGACTGGCTGGCTAAAAGTTCCATTTGTAGTACCTTCCACTTGTCCTTGAATCTCTAAAGTATTCAGGAAGTAGCCAGGGAAGTTATATTCACCAGCGTGAGTAATTCTTACCCAAGGAGCAGCGTACGCATCGTGACCTAACTTACGCCAAATGTCGCAGAAAGCATAGTCTTCAGATAAAAGAATAGACTCTGGCTCAGGCGTGATGTAAGTAGTAAAAAACTCATTAATTTCTTCGCCCATTTCAATTTCAATAGTAGGAGAGTTGTTTCTATATTTAGCAACTAAATCTGATTTAGCCATCTCCTCAAAAACATTACGACGAATAAACATCATTCCAGTACCAACATCACGAACCTTAAAAGGCTCGTCTGCTTTAAAAGTCTGAGAGTCTGGCAAAAAATTAACAGCAAAGTTTCCAGAGTAGAGTTCGAGATTTTCTCTACCAGCAAGAGCAGCCTTACGAACATTGTCCCAATTGATGGACTTCATAGGGTAGATGGCACCAATAAGGTCTTTACCTGAGTTGACCATCTTTACAATGTCTTCAGAAACCCATCCGTGGTCGCCATCAATAAATAGCAAAGCATCGGCATCGCTCTTCATAAACATATGAGCAAGAGTATTTCTTGCTCTAGTGATTAGGCTTTCGTTAGTAATAGACATAAGGTTTACTTGATGCCCTGCCTGATTTAGTAAAGCAGTGAGTTGCGTCAAGCAAGATACATAGACGCTCTTAGAGTTTCCACCATACATAGGTGTACCAATTACAATTTTCATATTTATCTTTCTGTTAGGAGGACTGAGGTCTTGCGACCCCAGCCCTATCTTGTTACTCTCCCGCAACTAGACATTTTTACTCTACAACATATCTGTGTAGGTAAGTGCTTAGAAACGGTTTGTATTGAATCTGTTTACAACACTCCAGTCAACATCAGTTGATGTTGGTACTGCCTTAGGCAAGAGAATCATATTCTGAATCTCTGCTCTAGAGCCTTGTCCTACTATATCAAGACCACGGTCAGAGAGTTTACGCTGAAACGCAATCTGAGTCATAGCCCTTTCACCGCGGTCTTCTGACCACATACGGTAGACAGAGTAAAGGTTCTTTACAGCCAAGGAGCCACCATTAGATTCCTTAGTCTCTTCTTCCAAGAACATACCAATGCGGTCTTCGTTCTTTTGGTACATCTCGCCAGCAGTTTTTACAGCAGTACACCAACCAAGAGGGTCTCTAGCACTAGAGTTCAAATATCTTATTGCTCCCTCGACAGCCCAAGACAGCACAGCAGGTAGAGCACCCTCAGGGTCAAACAAGTAAGCCTTTAGGTCAGGGTCTGGATTATCTGGAACATTGCTCCAAGGCACAGGGCGAAGTCTTCTCCACATAGCCTCGTCAGTAATGATAGGTCTGTGGTTGGTGGTGACCCACAACTTAGCACTTGACTCAAATGTGAATGGCTTTTCACCTGGAGAACGAGCAGAAATTTCAGATGAGCCAGTAAGTTTCTTTACCGAGTTTTCTTTTAGACGCTCGGAGTCTGGTAACTCGTCAACCCAAACCATACGACGACCACGAAGTTCCGCCCAGTGGTATAGGTCAGTGCTACTAGATGACCCATCATTAGCGGCAAGGATACTTGAGTCTAGAGGCCAAGAGTATTGCTGAGTGCCTAATGCTTTTACGAGTGCTTCAACAAATGTGTTCTTACCAGAACCCGGCGGACCGTAAACCAAGAACATAACATCTTGAGTATTCAAACCAGTAAGAGTGTATCCAGCAGCACGCTGAAGCCATTCTTGAAGTTCTTTATCTCCACCAGTAGCAAAGTCAACAAACTGCTCCCAACGAACATTGCGTAGTCCTTGAGTATAGCCAACAGGTGCTCTCTTTGTAATGTGAAGTTCTGGTCTACCTTTTATGAGTTCACCAGTTTTCAAATCAACTACACCATTTGCTACGCCTAGAAGATGCTTATCTCCATCCCAAGACTCAACTGCTGTGACAACACGAGTATCAGAGTTGGCACTATCAATGGCACTGTTTAGGCGACCATTAGCCTTGGCTTGTCCAGCCCACTTTACGACATCGTTTTTCTTGTCTTGGTCATCGTACTGAGAAACTTCAGAAGCAATGATTGGTGCTAGTTTCTTAGCCAACTCCTGCATACCTAAATCTTCCGCATCGGCTTTCCAGTACTGACCGTTCCAAATAAACCAACCAATTCCTGGAGTGTAGCGAACAGAAGAACCAAAAGCGTCTACTAATCTACGACCATTACCAATATCTGATAGGGAACGCTTGCCTGGAGTTCCACCCTCTGCTTCAGTGATAGCGTCTGGGTCTTTAGGAATGTCAATGTCGCCAGAACCGAAAGCCTGAGCGATAGAAATTCCATTACGAGCAGCCTCGTCTACGGCACCACCAACGGTTCCGTGAAGTGAGGTGCTTTGATAAATCTCTACATCATCTGGGTCAGAAGTACTTTCACGCTCTACTTGACCTTGATAGCCAGCAACATTTTGATTTTTATTTTTAGTAGCCCAATCTTGAAGTCCAGGCCAAATCGCTTCTGTAATTGGATTGTTGGAAACAAATTCAATGGCACGACGAGTGTGCATAAGCAAAGAATTCGGGCCCTCAAGTTCCATAGGCGGGCGAACCTTTTCGTGGTTGAAACGAATCATCAGTGTTTCAATCGCCATACGCTTGTATTCGGTATCCACGCCCATCTTGTTGGCAAGAGCACAAGCCAACTTATAGATATCTACGGCACGAGAGCCCTCGTCAATACCCTCCTCAAGAAACTTAGCAATGTCTACAGATTCGCCACTGTAATCAAGTTCAGAGAAAGAACCCCAGTCTCCGTCTCCTAGTGAAGTTCCAGTGTTTCTACGGCCACCTTTACGCAAAATTGAAAGCAGTTTTTCGTTAGCATCCGCAATAGAAATTTGCCAAGGAGCCTTACCCTCAACCCACTCGTAATTCACACCAGAGAAGTGGCGAGACGGTGCAAGTAAAACATAACCGTTGTGCTTGATGTCAATGCCCGGCAAGTTTAGAGATTTCAAGTTTCCGATTAGTTTTTCACTGTCGGCAATTCTGTAATAGATGTGGCGACCACGAGAATTTTTTCCGTTGTAGGAATACGCACCAGTGTACGCTTCTACGGTTTCAGGTAGGTCATACTCCATAAGTTCTTGAAACTTTTCCCAAGAGTCAATACCACCAGAGCGTGGGTCAATGTCAATTACAAAGAAGCCAGACTTCTGGCATACAACGCCAACATTGTTCTCAGGGGAATTGGTCCACCAAGTCTGTACAACTAATTCATCATCGGAAGCACGGGTATTCCAATCTCCAATTGCTGGATGCTTACCTACATCTTTAGGTTCATCGTGCTGACCATTACAGGTACAGCGACCAGAATCATTGATTCCGTAGCAAGGGAGAATCTTCCAATTCTGCTTGGCGTACCAGTCGGTAGCCTTTTTTAGCCGTTCTTTGTGGTCTGATGACATCAGATAATCATTGCCCAATCCACAGGTTGCCTGTCTCTCTATCGTTTTTTGCGTTGTTCTAGTTTGACCATATTAGCACTTTGTAATTCAAATATCTTAGAAAGGCCGCAAGTCTCAACAAAAAATAAGGATTTTCTTTTTTGATACAATAGTTATAATCATAATTCTTCACTACGAAGACCAAAACGAGAGTTCTATTCTAAACCATGGCTCAGGAACTTATTCTAACCATCGCAGCAGTAATAACTGCTCTAGGCATAATTATTGGCTCGCTTGTCGCTATTTATAGGGTCGCTAGAAGAATTGGAGATGCAATTGGCGTTGATAAAAATGGTCGCACGATTGCTGACAGACTAGACAGAGTAGAGCACCAACTCTGGGAAAACGGTGGCTCGTCTCTAGCAGACCGAGTAAACACCATTGAAGCACACTCTATAAAGACAACAACAGAATTGACGCTTATAAAAGAATTCCTAATCCCAAATTTGCCAGTAGAGCCAGCCAAGACACGCCGTTCAAAAAAGGCTGATATAAGGGTAAATTCTTAGCCGCTATCAAGTATCATAAATAATGACAGACCTGACCGAAGGATTTAGATATGTCTCTATCAGAACGCTTACAATCAGCGTCTAAAGAATCTAATACTAAGTTATGTAAAATCGGCTTGCTTTTGGGTGGAGAAGTTCTGTCTGAAAAAGATAAAAAGATTTTGATTGAAACCTTTGATGTTCCAGAAGGTGTTCCAGGCAGAGTTACCAATGTTGCCCTTTCCAAGATACTTCGTGAAGAGGGTTATGATATTAGTCTAAGCACCGTTGATAGGCACCGTCGCAAAGACTGCGGTTGCTTCAATCTAGTGGCAGGAAAATAATGACCATCTCAGACCGTCTTGAAGATATGGCTAGTCCAGGAAAATCTGGCTCTGACATAAGATACACAAATACTCCAGAAGAATGGCGACCACGCTTAGATGTAGATGAATCTAAGGGTGGTTTTGTTGTTTCTAAGCCAAGACCTGCTGGAGAAGTCCCAGACACTAAAACTATTCTTGAAGAGTTTGGGCTAGACCCTGACGATTGGGCAGTGGCTTCGCTAAGACGCTCACGCTGGCAGACCTATCACGGTGAGTGGCTAGAGTCAGTCCGTGTAAATCTTTTACCAATTGGTGTTGACCGAGCAGAAAAACTTGATGCTGAGCAACTAATTGATGAAATCAAAAAGTGGAAGCCAGAGCGTGGCATAAAGATGGGCACTGGTGAAGGTGCTTACGCGGTATTCCCAAGCGACCAGCAGATTGGTAAGAAGACTGGCTCTGGTGGAACTCAGCAATCAATTGACAGACTACTAAACCTGACATCACAATCGGTGGCTCGTTTCAAAGGTCTACAAAAAATGGGTCTCAATCTTGGCACCATCGTTCTAGGTTTGCCGGGCGACCATGTTGAAGGCAATACAAGTCAGAACGGAAGACTTCAAGGTTTAGCATCATCAGACTTAGGTCTTACAGAGCAGGTAAGAGTTGCTCGTAGATTGCTTATGGCACAAATAAAAGCATTAGCCCCTTATTGCGAAAGGCTTATAGTCCCAGTAGTAAACGGAAACCACGATGAAGTAACTCGCCAAGTGTCAGCAGACCCCGCAGATGGTTGGAATGTGGAGATTGCTTCAGCAGTTCAAGATGCTTGTGCTGAGAACCCAGCACTGTCTCATGTAGAGTTCCGTTATCCAGCATCTGGACATCAAACTCTTACAGTTGATATCAATGGAACTATGCTTGGTATTTTTCACGGACATCAAGCAAATCAAAACAATGTCTTGAAGTACCTATCACAGCAGTCAGCAGGTCAAACCGCACTAGGTGGGGCAGACCTGTGGGTGTCAGGGCACTTCCACAACTTCCGCACAATGGATATCGGAGACCGTCTGTGGGTACAGTGCCCAACAACAGACCCAGGTTCAGAGTGGTTTAGGGACAGAGCAGGATTAGAATCCAAGCCAGGTCTATTGACTATGGTGTTTGGTGGAGACTATGACCCTAGAGAAAATATCAGCGTAATTCCAGTAAGACTGTAATTACTTCTTAGGCTTTTTCTTATCTTCTTTTTGTAAGTGGTATGCGTTTACCGCATTAGCACTTGTACGGCTACGCCAAGCAAAAGTACAATCTGTACACTCAACCATACGAGCGGTAGTCCAGCGACCGCCACCAGGCAAATCAACAATATAAGTTTTTAGTTTGGCAGTTCTGGCAAAACAGAACGGACACTGAGGATAACGCTCTCTACGGCATTCGTCGCCATTAGCGTCTACGGATAGAATTCTACGAATCTCGTTTTCATCTCTACCTCCCCATACACCCCAAATTTGCTTTTCTTCAAGAGCATACTTGATACAGTCTTTTCGCACAGGGCAAGCAAAGCATAAGTTTTTAGCAGCATACTTTTCTTCAGGCTCTTCCGAGAAGAACCACTCAATCATATGCTTATTCTCTTTTTTAGAACATAAGGAATCGGCTAGCCATTTAGTTTTTTCAATCGACATTTATTTCAACCCAAGTGATAGGAATAACGCTATCTGCATTATCTTCGTGCGTAGTTATTCCATCTTTATCACATAAGGTCATTTCATCGTCTCCATCGACAAATCCAGCGTATCCTTCAAGGACAATTACTGGACCGTCAAGTAAACGAAAAGCCCCGCCAAGAGAGTCGGTAATACCGTCTCTTTGAATGGCAGAGGCTAATGCTCGTCTCACTATTTCGTTGTGGATATCAATATGGTCTTCAGTGTAGAAAACAGTGGCACTAGAAGTGTTTCTTTCGTAGCCACCGCCAAACCACTCACTCCAGAGTGTTTCGCCTTTGCGTGAATCTTTCATATGATTACCTCTATAAAAGAATACACTGTTTTATAGAATAAAGCAGGGCGAGACACGCCGTTCTATTATTTAGGCAACTGGCCAGAAATAATCATATGCTTCTGGTTTAGAGCCTGTATCTTCTGGCCAACCGAACTGCGAATACCACTCGTAGTCTTTGCATAGCAAAGCAAGTCTGTGGGTAGAAGCAATTTTCTCAAACAGTTCAACATCTTCTATCCAAGCAGGTGCCGTGATTTCTTCAGTAATTAGTTTTCTTTCCATAGCAACCTGAACAGTATTCCAAGCCTTGGTAGCAATAGTTGACTTGTAGCCACGAGACTTCCACTCTTCAACCATTGCGTAGATGTACATAAACAGAGCCATCTCGTGCCCACGCCACATCTTTACGGCAGGGTGATTAGCCCAGCCTTTAGGTGTTCGGTGGTTGCCTTCAGGGTCTAGTTCGAGCAGGGTCATAAGAATCTGCCAGCCTTCTAGGGCTTGCTTGTTGAGACGCTTGTTGTCTAGAACTTTAGCAATGTCTGTGGCAGTGCTAGTAAGTGGTACGAATGTTTGCATAATTGTCCTTTTGTCATTTGTGTTATAGATACTACTTCTTTTTCTTAGTATTGTCAAACTTTGCTAAGTAAATTCCTGTAATAGCAAAATCTTCATGAGCCACTATGCCGGGGAAACTTTCCATCACTTCTTCGCTAGTCCAGTCTTCCTTTACATGAACTTCATAAGGATTGTTGTTATTGGGGCCTTGGTGGTAGTGAATGATAGGTACAGATATAATGGCGTATTTTGCTTGCTTAGAAACTTTCTTCCATAAGGCAATAGCATCTTCCTTAGTCATATGCTCTAAGACATCTCCAAAGATTACTAAGTCATATTTAAAATCAGGATAAATGCGAGCATCGCAAATCCAAACTTCATCATAAAACTCGCGAATTTTGTATTGCTCAACATAGGGTCCCCAAATCTCTACGCCAACCAGTCTTTCAGTTGCAGGTGAGTACTTACGAACAATTCTTCCATAAATACCCTGTCCAGGACCGATATCTAAAACACTTTTTGGTTGTAGTTTGCTTATGACTGTAGAAGCCCAAGACTTATTTTCGTGTGCTGAATCTCCCATTATTTTACCCTCACATAGACAGTTGCTGTGTAGTTATCGTTAATGTCAGCCTGTATGTGAATTTCAACATCACATTTGGAATCCACTTCCGACTTATCAATACCAAGAAATTCGGCTATTTGGTCAACAGCCCGTCTTTCAATATCAATTCTATTGCTACCAATAGTAGTAAAAGTCATTTTTGTTTTCATTAGGCAGAAATCCTTTTTTCTAATACCTCAGGTAAATGGTGAGCACCTTTTACTACTGGTTCTAGTTCATCCGTAATATCTACAATGATGTCACCAGAACGAATAGCAATGACAACGCCAACTCTTCCGTTATGGGCTTGTCCAGTTGTGCCTGGATAACCATCAGCCTTTACACGAACCACATCCCTAACTTTGATGTCGCCACGACGAGCCTGTACCCAAATAAAGTTGTCTGGTGGAACTATAGCCCTACCCTGAGCAAGTTCAGAAAACACAGAAAGCACAGTCTTTGCCACCTCTGGGTTTTTGATGTCTAATTTTCCCCAAGCCTCTAGTAATTCAATTACAGCAAGGCCAGTACCTTTGTGGATGTTAATTTTAGCAAATTGAGTTTTTACCCAATCAATATTTACTTCTGGCATTATTTTCTCCTAAATATAGAATTCTGTAGTATCTCTACAGCCTCTTTTTTGCTAGGTATGCTAGCAAGATAAATATCCCGCTGAGCAGTAGCAATCAAATCCCTTTTGTCTTGGCTCATAGACTCTATATTAGTAGCCAAAATGTTCCAAGCATCTCCTAGAGCCTGACTTTCTTTCCAGTCAGTGACAATTGGGGTACAAGCATCCATTGCTTGAACATAGCGATAAGACCAATAAGTGCCGTCTCTCTTGTCTGGAGACAGAATGGCACCTATAGAGCGAGAAATCTGTTCAGTAACCTGAGCGTCTGTCCAACCTTTATTCCACTTCATAGGGGAATTAGGAAGTTCTATGATAGACAGAACTGATGTTGCCCACGGGGTAGACAGATTATCTACAGACCATTTCAGTCTTCTGTCATAAGAACCCACAGGCTCTTGGACCAAGTGTGAGTCTAGGTTTACTCCAATTAGGTTCTTCCTAGCATTTTTTATAATTCTAAATTCTGACTTCCAAGGAAGTTTTGGGTAGATAGTGGTAGTCCAATCTTCTTCATAAAGATATTTGGCACCAGCAATAACATTAGAAAGTAAATCTTTATCTCCAATTACATTAGAGAACTCTTTTCTGTAAGAAAAGAATTGCTTAGTCAAACTATCTGGGTTATTTATAACCGACTTTAGGCTAGGTTCAATTTGACTAGGAGTTGAAGTATCGACAAACAGGGTAAGTTTGTCAGAATTTTTCAATGCGTTTATTACACTCAAAGCACCATAAACTCTATTAGCACCAAGACTTGTGATTGGTGATATACCTACCAGTACCGCATCAAATTTATCCAAAGATTCGGCAGTCATATGAACGCTTGGACTAGCCCAAGTAACTTCGTGACCAGCACTAACTAATACTTTGTTTAGAACTCCAGCGTAGGTTAGTGTTTTCTGATTAGTACTCGGTGATGCCTGGGGAGCAGACATGCCAGTAAGAAAAACTTTTGACATCATTTCCTTATTTGTATATGTAAAAAGGGACACCGCCCACCACTAATTATAGCGGGCGATGTCCCTCTTAATAGGTTCCTAGAAAGGAGCGTCTGCTGGAGCAGATAGTGGAACGCCAGCAGGTGCAGGGGCTGGAGCAGGTGGTGGCGGTGGAACCGCAGCACCAGCAGTTGTAGCAACTGGAGTAGCAACCTGAGAAGCCTGAACATAATACTTAGTTAGTTCATTACGCTTGCTACCTTGCCACTCTCTTGAGCCAACCTGAGCACGGAACAACTTGCCATCAAGAGATGCCTCAATCTGAGCGTTTGATGGGTTGTTGTTGAAGAACTCACGAGGAAGTCCTAGGGCAGCCATCTTTCCGAAGAAGATAGCCAAGGCGTTCTTGTTTTCTGGAGAGATAACTAGGTTGTCCCAGACGCGACGCTTGTTATAAGCACCACCCTGAACTTCCGTAGTCAACTTGAACATAGTCTTACCGCTAGCGGTGACTGTTGCTTTTACCTCAATTACCTTGAGGTCATAATCGCCGTTGGGCAACGGCTCGTAATTTCCGCTGGAAGATTCTCCAGCATCCTTTACTAAATCAGCCCAGTTAATGCTACTCATAGCATCTCCTTAATTTATAGGGGGTTGAATAAATCGGTTAGTTTCCTAAGCCGACTTCTTTTTCTCGGTCTTTACACCGAAAATCATATCGAGCATACGCTCAACGCCAAGGTTTTCTTGCTCAACAATAGCACCAAGACGACCTTGAACACGCTCTCCAGCCTCAACTTCATCCGTGCGTTCCACATACATACGGCGTGCCTTGTAAGGCAATTGAGTTGGGTCTGGGTTTGGAATAGTTTCGTTAGAGATGTAGCCAAGGACATCGTAGAAATACGGTGCCTGAACTTTCAACTGACCTTGTAGATAAGGGTGCATACGGTTATCCTGACCACGGCTAGCCATAGCAGTCATAACCACAGCCTCTAACGGCTGAGTAGGGTGCGAAGTAAGGTCACGCAAGTCACGAAGTAGGTGCCCCATGTGGCGAAGTAGTTCACCCCACTGTTGCATCTTCATCTGCTCTGTACCAGCGATGTTGTCCATACACTTCACTTGAAGTTCTGAAATGGAGTCAATGATAAGCGACTTGAACTGGTGCTTACCTGACTGTAGCCACTGGAACGCTTTTAGGACTACATCGTAGTCACGAACCTGAACAACTACGGTGTCCCAAGTGCCGTCAGCCACAGGTGGCTCTTCACGCATTGGGTCCCAATACTTCACATTGATAGGTAGGAAACGGTGTCCACCCTCAACATCTAGCATTAGGCGAGGGTATGGTGCTGTGACAGCAAAAGTTGATTTACCAACCTTTGACTCGCCATAGACCATAAGAGTTAGGGAACGATGTACTTGTGACATTAGTTCTCACTACCTTTCTTTTCGTCTTCTGATTTGTAATAACCATACGGGTCGGCGACCTCGTACATCTCACTGATTGCTGCCTCGGCGGCGGAACCGTCGTCGATAAGCGGGCAAATAGTGTAGAACTGACACTTCCACTTGCAGTCCTTGCCGGGACTTGGGTAAGCGACAAAATTAGGGTCTGCCCCAGCATCAAGATTTTTTTTGACACCCATTAGGTCAGAGATAGTACCGTGAATTCTTTGCCAGAAAGAACGCATTGTGTACTGGTTGTGGCGGACTTCAATCTGCTCGTAGAACGGTGGGCGAGCATTTGCTGTTCGCTTTACTTTTTTTAGCATAGTGAAGATACCGCCCTCGGAGCGTTCTTCAGGTTTTTTGTTCTGGGCAGATTCCAAAAGCATATAAGTAAGAATCTGTTCATTCATCTGTGCTTGGTTAGCAAAATCCGCAAACGAACCACCAACAGTTTTGAAGTCACGGAACATACGCACGCCATCAGACTTACGACGAACACGCATATCCAACTTACCTTGAAGAACAACTTCGCCATCAAACAATGGCATCTGAATAATCTCTTCAGTAGAAATCATTTCGAGGTCAGCATCAATACCTTCGGTTGCCATCCACTCAAGATAGCCCTCAAGCATAATGCGACCTAGTTCGGCTTCTGCCTCAAGGTCATAAGTATCACGATACTCAGCAACAAGTTTTGCTATGTCCCGCTCTACAAGTTGTGAGTGAGCCTCTAGCAAGTCTTGTCCACTTGAGTAGTGCATATCCAAAGCCTCGTGAACACGAGAACCTAAGGCAAGAGCACCAGTAAATTGTTTTTGGCGTGGCTGTAGGCGACGGTAATAACCGAGCCACCACTTGCGACGACAATCTTTGAATACTTGAATTTCCGAGTTAGAAAGCGTGTAAGGCTTCTTTTCTTCAACGGAAATTTCTACTTCGTTTGTAGTTTTGTCATTCATATTTACAACTTACCTGCTTTGTCATCTTTTAGCAACTCTAATAACTTACTCTTATCGCGAACAATCTGCTCAAAGTTATCAGCCTTAGTTTCAAGAACTTGGATAACACGCTCTTCAATTGTTCCCTCAGTAACATAATCCATAATGATTACTGAATCGTGAATCTCAGAACCAATGCGGTGAACACGGTCAAGTGCTTGCTTGTGGTCTACAAGAGACCAAGGTCTTTGTAGCATAACCAAACGGCGTGCTGCGGTCAAAGTAACTCCAACACCACCAGCCTTATCGGTAAACAGAATCCACTTAATACGACCAGACTGAAAATCATCAATTGCCTCCTGACGCTCGTCTTCAGACTTAGCACCAGTAATCATTCCGTGTGGAATTTTAGCCTTGTCTAGTTCTTCACTAAGAAGTTCTAGCAACTGACGAGATACGGCACAGACAGCAACGCTATCGTCTCCAAAGTCTCCATTTTTAATATCATCCATAAGAGCATCAACCTTACAAGACGGGGCTGACAAAGTTGCCTTAGGCTCACCAGTCTTTCCATCTGTTGTTAGTTCAGCATAAGAACTAGCAAACTGAAGTAGGCGGGTAGTCTGAGTAAGAACGCTAGGTGCCACTAAAGTGTCAGCACTTCCAGACGGGTCTTCAAGCAACGCAATCATATTGTCACGCATTTGAGCATAAGCCTTTGCTTGCTTAGTAGACATCTCTACATCACGACGCTCAAACATCATCTCAGGTAGCCAAGGCAACACGCGAGATTTCAACATTCTACGCATAAGCGGGTCAACAGTCTTGTGGAACTCTTCTTCCATATGTGGCTTTAGACCAAGAACCATCATTCCACCAAACGCATTGAGCATTGTATTTACCATACGGTCAATCCACTTGGTCTTGGTAGGAAATTCTCTAGGACTAATCCAGTGAAGAATTGCCCACATATCAAGCACATTGTTTGCCATAGGTGTGCCAGTAAGGGCAAAACGAATATCAGCATCACCAGTGGCAGCAAATAGAGCACGGCTCTGCTTAGACTTAGGGTCCTTTGAGCGGTGCATTTCATCGGCTACAACAGCCTTGAAATCAATACGGTTTAGTTCACGCTCGTGAACTTCACACTTGTTTTCAGTGATACGGTCATCGTGTCCCTTACAAGCCTTACAGCGAGCAAGAGCAATTGAACCGTACGGTGCTAGGCGTGAGTGTGAGCGTAGAGACTCCCAGTTGATGATATAAATATCTGCTGGTTCTTCAAATTGCTTACGACGCTGAGTAGCAGTACCAAAAATAATTTGTACCTTTACTTCTGGCCACCACTTAGCAAACTCTCGTTTCCAGTTCTTCTTCAAAGTGTTAGGGCAAACAATCATTGCTGGAAATACATCATCGCCATTTTCTTGAATTTGTTTTAGACCACGAATAGCCTGAGCAGTTTTACCAAGACCCGGCTCGTCAGCAAGCAAAGCACGCTTAGCGACAGATAGGTACTTTACGCCAGCACGCTGATGTGGGAATAAGTCTTCGTTTCCAGTTTCGCCATCAGGCAAAGACTCTAAATCACGCAGAGCCATAGCAGGGTCAATGCGTGTAGCACGCTCGTTTGATGCCCAAGCCTTTAGAGCATCTCCAAGAACAAGTTCTTCCTTGAATGTTGAGCGTAGTGCCAAACAAGCAGACCAAGATACTGGTACTTTCCATTTACTTATAGAACCATCAAAAGTCGCTCCAGGCAGACTTTTACACAGTTCTTTGAAACGCCAATCAGCATCAATAATGATGTCTGAGCCAGTAGTGTCTAATTCCACACTAATAGTCATAGGGTTTTCCTTTCGTCATTACTTACATACTAGCACAGAAAGCAGAAAGTTATTTGTAGTTTCTTGCTAGTATCTCTAATTATTCCAACAATTTGCTGGGAATCCAACCAATTTTCACTAATCGTAGCACGGCGTGTCTAATTGCGTCAAGTGCGTGACCTTCGCCACCTTTGTGCCAAAACCCAAGTGTTTTGAGTTTTTCATTGCTAAACATTGCTTTAGCATCAGCAGGTGATTGAAGTATTATATCTTCTGGATTCTTACCGTGGTCCAGCAAAATCTGTTTTAAAATACCGATTTGCTCTAAGGAATAAGGTGCTTGAGAGTTTCTTACGGTTTGTGCGTTGATGGTGAATCTTTCGCATACAATTTCAATAGGCATAGAGAACTCGATTGAAGAGCGTAGAGCATTTCTAATTGGCTCGGCATATTGATTTTGTTGGTATTCACCAGACCAAACAAGTTTTGGCTCTCTACCATTCTCATATTCAAATAAGCAAATACCACTGGCTTTACCAGGGTCTACTGAAAGAATCAAACGCTTAGGCATCGTACTTACTACCCCAATTTTCAAAAGGACCATCTACACCAGCAGTCAAAGGCACTGCCCAACCATCTGTTGTAGTCATACATTGCTTTACAGTTTCCATAATTTCTTGGTAACCCTCTCTTGGAACATTGAGAACAATTTCATCGTGTACAGGGACAATAAGATACTCTGTCAAATCGGCTTGGTCAAGTTTTACCAAGTTTTGCTTAAAAATTTCAGCAGCACTTGCTTGAATCAAATAATTAGTTAGCGAATACACACGGTCATCATCGCAAGGCAATCTACGACCAGTCTTAGTTTTTACATAACCAACACCCTCCGAGCGTAGGCGACGCATACCAGCATCTTCAATAGCCTGAGCCATAAAACGAACACCTGGATAACTGGTATCAAAAGCGTCAACAACAGGTTTCATTTGAGCGTCTGCTACCCCAGCCGTTAGTGCCATAGTAGTTACGCCAGCACCATACAACTTTCCATAAACTACACCCTTGATAAGTTTGCGTCGGTTGTCCGACTTCTGAGCAGTAGGGTCTTGATAAACCTGACGCATAATTTCAGTAAACACATCTCCGCCAGTGCGGTCTGCTTCATTGAATAGGTTGATTAGGTCTTGGTCTTGGCTAAAGTTAGCAGTTAGACGGAACTCAACTTGGTCAAGGTCGGAAGAGATGATTAGGTGGTCTTCATCTTTAGGGATAAAAGCACGACGAACAGTGGCATCGCCAGATGGCAAAGTCTGTAGAGCAGGTTCGGTAATTGACATACGACCAGTTCTTGCCGCAAGGGTACGAATAGACGGATGGACAATTCCATTGATATTGCCCTCAAGAAAGTTCTTGAAGTAAGTGTTAGCCAACTTGTCAGCCTTGCGTTGTTTCAAAACAATGTCAGCCAGTTGTTGAACTTCAGGAGAGCCATCACGGACCAGCATCTTTAGTTGGTCTTTAGACGCTGACTTCTGCCCACTAGGAGTGGTTTCAATAATGTCAGCACCCATCTTTTCTAACTGACGGACAAGTTGAATGTTGCTAGTGATAGACATACCGTAGGTTTCTTGCCCCCATTTACGAACACGCTCTCCGTATTGGTTTAGTTCATCAAACTTTTTTTGTGAATAGTCAAGGTCTACACGAGCACCGTTGAGTTCCATACGAGTAGCAATCTTGCGAGTAGCCATTTCTAATTCATAAGGTACTGAATAAATCTGGCCTGGACCACACTTCTCCCAAAACTGCTCAAACAGTTTCATAGTAAGAACGGTGTCCAAAGCACCATAAGACCAGTAAGGCTCGAAGTTGACAGGCACGGTTCCCCAAGTCCAACCGTTTTCGTGTAGGGCATTATCTAACCCAGTTTGGAGAGCAGCAGCCCTTGAATCCACATATTGAGATGTAAGTTTCTTTAGAGCAGCAGAACCAATAGGGTCAATAATCTGCGACATAATCATTGTGTCGTGGGCACGATGCCAAGGCATAGACCAGCGAGATTGCATTTCAAACCATTTAGCCTCAAACGCAATGTTGTGGCAAACAATCTGACCATCAAATCTGTCCATTGCTTGATAAAAAACACCAGACCATTCATCCCAAGGGATAGACCAGCCTTGCTCACCATCGCCAACTTGGACTAAGCGTAATCTGCCGTGCCAAGGAGATAAAGCATCCTTGCGTGGGCGACCAGGAAGTTCACCAGTTTCGGTGTCAATAGCAATAGCATCATACGGGCGACGCTGGCTCAGCCAAGTCAAAAACTTGCCAGCCTTTTCTACGCTGTTTACTAGATGTAGTTGGGTATTTTCCAAATCACTTGTCATTTGTGTCCAATCGTCGTTTTATGAGTTTACTACTTATACAAAATCTTCGCCATCTAAACCCCCAAAATCTTGGTCATCTTCAATATCCAAAGTTATGTCAGAGTAGATGTCAAATTTATATAAAGAATTGGAAGACAGTACCATACCAGTAAGAGTTAGTGCTTCATCTTTACTAAAACCGTGTCTCTGTAGGTGAGTGAACAACTCGTGCATATGAATAGAAAGCACCGAGAGATGTTTCAAATCAACATCATCAGGCAGAGAAGAAGTCGGCTGGGCTGGCGGAACTTGCTCTGGCTCCAACATATTTACTTCTTCCTCTAAGGGATTACTTCTATTCTATACACTGAATCAATACCTGAGTCTTGCTTAGAAGCAACCTCAAGAAGTCTTTGAGCGACATTAGTAAGGTATCTAGCCCCGCCAACATCATATTTATAAAGTGCTTCAAGAACAGCCTTAGGGTCTTCTGACACTTGAGCCCAGTACCTGTAATTTTCAGGGAAAACTAAATCAACGCTTTCATCTGGATAGCACTCTTCACAAGGGATAGCGTCTTGATGTAGGTCTTTTACTGAAGATTCTTTTAGACCGTACTTTTTTACTAATGGGCAACCAGCACCGTGGTAAATTAGCGAGACCCCAATACGAGATAGCACATAAGAGCCACTCTCGGTCTTGTAAAGTTCAAACTCAATCCAGCGATAAGAGCCCTTACGCCAAGAAGAAGATTTACCTAAAACCGTGCCATCAAACTGTAAAGTTCTAGCCCCATCTTTCACTTCATACATTTGTTATCTTTCATATGTCTTTCTCAAATGCTAGCACACAGAGTGTGGCTAGACCGCTGACCAACTAATGATGTTTGCCACATTAAATAAATTTCCATTTGAGTCCCGCCAAGAAGTACCTTTACCAACTAATTCGTGAACACGATTACTTCTGTCAGTGGCCCTAATTTCTGAAATAGTTTCAGGTAGAGCAAGATTGTCAATGTTTTTTCTAAGAATTTCTACTACCCAGCCAGCGTCGGTATCGCAATCTAAGACACCGCCAAAATACTTAGTACCGTCAATTTCAGTTACGGTGAAGTTTTGAGTAGCAATTGACTTACCGTCTTGTAGCGTAGCAAGCACTATATCATTTACTTGAATCATACTCTAATTATACCTAACTAAATTTTTACTAGATTGCAATGTAGTCACCGCCACCGCCGCCCCCTCCAGAACTATTATTACCACTGACTGAAGCATTGTATTTAAAAGTAACTCTTAATTGCGGGGCTTCATTTAAAGTAACGCCGTCAAAATACCCATAATTACTAATACCGTCGTAGTAAGTGTCTGGGTTTTCGTCAGTAACGCCTAGCAAAATACCGCCAATAATTCCTGAGCCACTATTTTTAAATGTGCTGTACCAACTTGGAGGAAGTTGTACCCATTTACCTTGACCTTTAGTAAAGGTAGTTGTAGTAGCGACACAAGCATTTAGTGCTAGTGGAACTGAAGACCCTAGTGCTCCGCTAAATGCTCCTATGTAAGCAGTAAGCCCACTTGAGTTGTAAGAGTGCCTATTTCTCAAGTAAACCTCAAGTTTTGTAATTGTAAGACCGTCTGTTTTTCCAGTAAAGACAAATGCAGGAAACAAGACAGCAGATTTTTTTATTCCAGAGGCAGTGCCCGGATTACCTTGATATAGATAATATTGATAAGCATAAGGAATACTTGTCCCGCTACCTTTACCGTAATTGTCGTAGTAAGCAGAATCGCTGGCATACACGGTTTGAGTTTCAGTAACTGTCACTGTGTTAGTAGAAGAAGAAGATGCATTGGCAGCAGTATTTGTGTAGCCAATAGGTAAGCCAGATGTCCAAGGTGTAGCACTATTGCCCTGTTGAGCAACAAAAGTCATTTGTTTTGCTTGACCTAAGTCGGTAACAGCCAGCATATTGTTTGGGTTTTCAGACACAGTAATTTTATATTCATCAAATGTAGACACACCGTGTCTTAGTCTAACTACATAGTATAAATCTGTTTCAGAAGGTAAATAATTTCTGTGCAATTGGACTTGCCTATCTGACCAAGTAGCGGTAGTTGCGGCAGTATTTGTATTTCCATTGGCTTGAGGAGTACCAGTAGGGGTAATTGTAAATTGAGTGGCATTAGCAGAAACAATTGTTCCGCCAGTAATGTCCCAAGAAGCATTGCTTGAATCTACATCAACTAATTGACCTGATTGAAATAGGTTTTCCAATACATAAGTATGGTTAGTTCCATCGCTCGTGGCAACAGTCAGATTTGTGCTAAATGTTATGCTTCCAGAACTTCCAGCAGAGTTTGCAACAACGATTGCTGTGCTATTAGTTACGCTAACTACAGTAGTGTTGACAAGAGTTGCCCCTGCGGTTCTGTAAATAGTGTCTCCAGCAAAAATATTGGCAGTTGAAGAAATGGCATTTATAGTTGTGCTTCCAGCAGTTGCAGTTCCAGTTATTCCAGTTAGGTAAGCCCCACTAAAAGTTGCTTTTGTATTAGTCATAATAGGGTCTACAAGAGTTATAGTTCCAAGCGAAGTATTATTACTTTGCAGAGCAACAGCAGTGGTATTTGTGGTGTCTATTAGGAATGTATTTCTACTAAGTTTTGAAACTTCATATGTTCCATTTATGTGTGGACCATATGTAGTGTTGCTAATGCTTACCCCAATAAACATATGAGAGTTAGCATTAATAGTTGACTGTATATACTTTCCAGCATTAGAAGTTCTTGTTATAGTAGTGGAATTGTTGTCTACCGTTATCGTCGCATTTCCATTTGAATGTCTTTGCCAGTTAGTTATTGTAAAAGTAGTTGTATTAGTGGCAACAGGGGTAGGGCTAATTGCATAAAAATGTCCCTGTAAATCTCCCCAGTACCCATTAGAAACATACAAACTTGTCGAGGCAGTGTTAGCACTTGTATTTCCACTTGAGTTTATAGAGTCAAATCCATAAATTGGTTTATTCAAAACACGAGCCATATGACTAAGGTCGGCAGAATCATCTACTCTAATTGGGGTTGTACTCAGTAAAATTTCAAAAGCAGCGGCAGCATCGGGGTTTGCCCTCATACCAGAAGAACTTACAAACACCTGATAAAGCCTATTTGAGTCTAATTTAAAAGTCCCAGCAGCCAGGCCGTAGTACTGAGCGTTGGCAGGAATATTAGCAGTAGGAGTTAGCCAAACTGCTTGATAAATAGTTCCACGAGCCAGTCTGTCTAAAAGCGAACCAGAATAAGAATTACCATTATATTTTTTATCAATAAAACTTGTGTAAGTAGCATTAGTAATTCCAACTAAAGAAATATTTTCACTTCCAATAGTGATATCAGTATCAACAGACAAAGAGTCAGCGTCTAGAGTTTTAAAAGTTCCAGCACCAGTTGCAGAAATAGAAGCAACAACTTCTTCTCGTACATCTTTAATAGATAAATGATTATCAACATTGGTGTCATCGGTTAGGTTTACCGAATCTCCACCTTCGCTAGTTTTCTGAGTAAGGCCATTAGAACTTATCGTGGTAATTTGACCCTGTTTGTTTCCACCGATAACACTGGCATCCAAAGAAACTTTTCCAACCGAAGAAAGTTTAAAAGTAGTTGAACCAGAAGTTCCATGGTCGTAATCAACAGTAAATTCAGTTGTACTACTAGCATTTACGCTAGTGATATAGACAAGACCAGAATTACCAAAAGCACCAGTTCCGCTAGTTTTGGTCAAAAATTGACCGACATAAATAGAATTTGTATTTCCAGTAGTCAGATTTACAGTTTTACTTCCACTTGTCAAGGTGGCAACTAATCCAGTCTGGTCATCAACAATTGTAGTTGGCACATAGAAAGTCAAATCAACGGTGTTAGTCCCACCACTTACATTGCTAACTCTAAAAGAATCAAAAGAGGTATCTGTTCTAGCACTGTTAAAAGTTATAGAACCGCTGGTGTTGTGAGTTGTTGTAGTTGTAAATTGCGTAGTACTTAAGGCGTTTACACTAGCAACAAAAGCATTTCCAGCACTTAAGAATGCTCCAGCACCAGAAGTTTTTACTAGAGAGTGCCCAACAAGTAATCCATCTGTATTTCCAGTTGTCAAAGTTACAGCATTGCTACCAGCAGTCAAAGTAGCAATAAGTCCAGTTTTTAGATTTGTTGTCGTAGTGTTTGGGACCAAAGCAGTGGCGGAGCCATTTGGAAGTGCCGTCGTATTGCTAGAAGTAAACGGTTGTGCGACAAACACTTTTCCAGAAATGCTTTGTGTTGGGTAAGTATTTACTAAGAAAGTACCACTTGCTGTATTTACAGATAGTTTGTATGTAGGTTTTTCTACTACAAAACTTTTTTTATCGTCAGAAACAGTTAGAACTTCATATTTAACATCGTTCAGTGAGTCTGAAACTTTTTCCATATTACTTAAAATCACATAGTCGCCTACAGAATAAGGATGTGGATTATCGGTGTAAATAGTTATTTTGTTTTTATCATCTACAACAGGCTCTACAGAAGCACCAATTACTTTGTGTAATTTTTTATCTGCGTTGCCGACTGCCTCAAAAACATAAAAATCTTTTAGTGTAGTTTCTTCACCGCCAGCAAGGACTTCAGCGTAGATAGCATAATGAGTTATGTCCTGAGGAATGTTCCACAAGTAATTATTTATGCCAGTCAAGTCATAAACATTAGGGTTTTTAGTGCTATCTATCTCTGTAAAAAATATATTGTCAGGAAAATTAGAAACCCAAATGGCGGCATAGATGTTTATTGGTTTGTCGGCTGACCAACTTACTAAAACATTTCGGCTAGTAGGGGTTGGATTTTTTCCAGTCAAAAACAGAACAGCATCAGCATCTACGGTTATTTCTGCTGTTTTACAATAATATGTCCCACCAGTTTCTGGGTAATTAGTCGCTGGAACAACTGTTGAATCAATAGTAAATGTAGAGCCACTACCATAAACACCGCTAACTCTTCCAGTCAAGTTGTATCCAGTGGTTGTAGTAAATCCACTTACTTCTACAATTTGATTTACAGAAAGTCCGTGATTTGTTGAAGATTCATAAGTTATCTTCTCGCCATCTCCAAAAGCAGATGTTAGAGAAATTTTTGGTTCAAATTCGTCAACGGTTTTGTTGTCGACTCTGTACTGAACTATATTGTTCTGACTTTCTGGTACATAAGTTATTCTATGAACGCCGTCATATGGAGAACCTAATCCAATAACGCTTATGGTATAGCCGACCTCATAGCCGTGAGTTTGATAAGTAGAAGTTACATCCGTGTCGTCTAAAAGAGTTAGAGTTATTACACCATCTACAAAAGACTTTCTAATTATGGAATGTTTATAACTGGCAGTTTCTGACACTGAAGTAGTTCCAAAACTTCCACCAACGACGACATAAGCACCACTATCTTCCCCCACATCGGTACTATCTTCGGAGAATTGATTTATTGTATAAACAATTGTAGTTGTAGTCGGTACATTAGAAATTACCCACTGGCCGTCAAAAGGTGAGCCAAGATTTCTAATAGTTATGTAGTCAAGCGTCTCATAGCCGTGAGCCACATCAGTAGTCAAAACTACAATGCCATTTTCAAATAACTGAGCCTTGCTAATAACTAAAGAACTATTAGATTCTGGACTAAATAAAATTCCGCTTTCAGTCGCTTCAACATTTTTATTTTCTTTATCCGCAAAATAAGCATCCGTAAAAGCAGTTATGTTTCCGTAAATGGCAGAGTTCCAGTAATTTACTGAAGTTAGCGGTGCTGGAACTCTTTGAATACCAGAAGAAGCATTTTCAAAAACGCTAGGTGCTATTTTATCGGCAGTAATTGATTCAATTTGTAAGGCATCTGATGTGATGGAATTACTTTGAATAGACTCTTCAGACACAGCGTCATCGGCTAAACCGCCCGTTGCTGTTTGCATATTCTTTGAAACAGAGTTTAGTTTTTTATCCATATCTGCGATGCGAGCAGTTATGGACCTATATTTTCTACTTCTATCAGTTGCCACGCTTATCAACATCCCACTCTGTAATAAGGCTTATGCTTACATTTTCAGGAACCGATGGAGCGTCTGGAACTTCAACGCTATAAGAAATAATCTTTCTCACAATTACATCGTTTCTAGGCTCCAAATCACTAGCCAGCCTGTCTTTTATAAACTTATCATTTACTATAATGCTACACCAATCCCCCGGCTGATATGTGTTTACTACAGGGTCTAGGTTCCCAACAACTCCAATTTGGAAGGTGCCAGACGGTGGTTTAGTTTCATTTAGATATCTATAAGCATTTTCTGATATTTCAGAAATTAAATCCAACTTGTCATTGTTTTCGTCGGAATCTAATAATGGCCAATTATCAGCCAAAAGGTTTTTGTGGGCAACCCCAACATATGACTTAGAAGCCCCTTGAGTTCCAGTACCGCCATCACTACCAACCATAAAGAATCTAGTAGAAGCCTCTTCAGCCGATTCTTCTAGAGAAAGATTGCTTATGTTGCCTGGGTACTCAAAAACAATTTTGTCAGCACCAAATCTGCTAGGCGGAGAAACTTCTCCGTGAACAGGAGGATTTGGGTATGTGATAGGCAAGAAAGTAAATATTCTTCTAAAAGTAGAATTTATTTGGTCATAAACGCAGTCAATTCGATACTCAAAACCATACACATTTCTAATAATTTTTGTGCTACCAGGTTTAACTATGTATTTATCTGAATACTCAGACAGATATTCTCCGACAATTTTTAATTCATGGCCAAAATATACTGGCACTCTTTGATAATTTCCAGAATCTTCATAAGTAGAGAATTCTATTTGAGGGTCAGAATTTTCAGTAAATGAGCCATAACTTCCAACTATTACTTGAGCATAAACAGTTGCCTTGGCAGCACTATTAGTGCTCTCTTTTTTATAAGCAAGAAGTTTTTGCTTTTTGTCAAATTCACCAATGTCTTTTTTCTGTTTTTTATCGCTTGAGTTATAAACAAGTTGGTATTTGTTGTCTGTCCATTTAGTAAATTCGCTTATTGTGTAGTAACCATTGAAAATATTCTTATTGGCTATGTCGTCAGTTTCTTCTATAAATACGGTTTGACCAACAGCAAATCCAGGGTCAGATGCCAATTGCAGGTAAACGGTCTTTGTTTTAGCATTAAACGCTTTACCAGTTATGTCAACAGTCAAAGTTGTAGCGTTATTTACAGTAGGTAAATCATCAATTTTTACTACTGGATAGATGTCGTCTGGTCTATCCACAGAGCCATCGTAAGCCGTTATCGTAGCACTACTTGGGGTTCTAGTGGTATTGGACTTTCCAATTTCTAAATCAGAATTGTTTTTTAGTTTCCAAAGACTTTCATTATTTGCGTTGCTTATGTTGTTAACAGTAAATGCGTTAACATTTGCAACCGAAGAAACAGTGACTATATATTGAGAATAAAGATTGGAATTTCCTGCTAATTGAGTAAATTCTCCACCAATATTTGACACAACTACTTGTTGATTGACTGAAAATCCGTGTGAAGGCACTGTATAAGTAGTTGTGCCTCTACCAGTAGGGCTTAGTTTTGTTTTGGTCCCGCCAATTTCTGCCACATAGTTAGCAAAAGTTATAGTTTTTGGAGTTCCATAAGTTCTTTGACTAAAGTTTGAAGACCTAAGAGGGTGTACCTGTCTTGTGGTATTGGCACCAGATATTTTGTAAGAGAAAAAATATGAAGTTTCATCGCCAGATGAAAGTTCAAAGTAATTGTCTAAAGTAAAAGTACCATCATACGGAGAACCTAAATTAGATATTTTTATTTTTGTTGATTTTTCCATATAAGAATATTTAGAAAAATCAGGTTTTTCATCTAACTTAATAGTTACAACATAACTATCTACTAACCATTCAAGTTTTACACTTTTTATTTTTAAGGATTCAAAAGATGGTTTGTATGTAAATGAAACAGGGTCAGGCACAGAAGAAACTTTCCAAGTTCCGTCATAATTTTCTTTAGTCAGACCGCTGATTTCTATGTTATTTCCAGCAGATAAGTCGTGCTTACCAAAAGTTATTACAGAAGAATTAAGTGGCAATTTTTCTGTCGCTGTAAGTCTATCTGATGTGAAGATAGAGCATTTGGGGTCGCTGTCAGAGCCACTACTGCCAATTTGTGCTTGCTGAGAAACCACCAGTGTATTTGAAGTAACGCTCTCAACCTCAACATTGTTGACATTCAATTTAGTAATTGAACCACCAACTGTGACAAATTGCCCAACTCTAATATTGTGATTTGCAGAGGTAGTGTAAGTTATTTTAGTTCCATTAGAACTTATATTGGTTAGAGCATAACTACTTATGTTTTGTTCACTGTCGGCCAATTTGTAATAAACATAATCTTTATCATTGCCTATTTGTCTTATAAAGAATGTTCCATTTATTGTTTCATCCGAACCAGTGATTGTTATTTCTTTACCAACATCTTCGGTTGTATCAAATGGGCTGTACGGTGAGGGTAGTCCTATTTTTGCAACAATTGTAGGGGCTCCACTGTTGTAATCTATGTAAATTATTTTACTGTAGACAGGTTGTTGGAATCCAGTAGAGATTGTGGCAACATCTTTTACACCATCAAAATTTGCACTTTTTATTTGAGTTTTTTCCAAATTGCTTAAGAACGGATTATTGTTTTTTATTGAAACAAAATCTTCATAAACTTTACCTAAGAAGTACCTAACCTGCTCGTATGTATCCGTGTGAGTGTACATACTTGCTTGATACCTACCATTCCAAGCAATTTTTGCATCTGTTTGTTTTGTGCTGGTATCTGTATATTTTGCTTCACAGGAGGAGTTGACAACAAAAGTTTTACTGTCAATAACTTTTATAATTGGAGCATATTCTCCAGTCTCAGTGTTAGCACACACCGCGGCTTTGCTTTTTGTGTACGGATAATCGTGTGTTTCAACATCAATAATTGTAAAAGTTGCGTCTGCTTTTGGTGGGTTCCAGTTATATAAAAAAGCAGAGCAATTGAGAGGGTCTGAAACAGAGCGTTTAAATTCTAAGGCTGGAACGGTAACAAAGTCAGTTTTTTGGCTGGCGTAGTAGTAATCAGCCATAGTTTTTACTACATCTGGGTAAAGTATTTTAGAGACTTTGTGATATTCATTTTCAGCAATGTCAAATCTTATATTTCTTGAGGAAGCGTCAGGCCAAGGCATGCTTTCTAAAGTAAACCAGTTATTTGCTGTATCGTCTGGTCCACTAGGATTTCCCACATCTTTTACAACTGAATCGTTTATAGATACAGCAGCACCACCGCTTTGGCTTACAATATAAAACAACATTCCAGGTTTAATTTTTTTAACATTGTTGCCTTGAGCATAACCAGTTGTTAGTTGTATCTTTTTAGTGTCTCCGCTACCAGTGATAACAGCGGTGTAAGTAGAACCACCCTCTGGAGGGAAACGCGTTTTTGTTCCTGGTAAGTCTCCAAAAACCTTATCTGGTTTTGCTGTCCCATCGGCATAAGTTTCAAGTGATTTTATGCCATTTGTTTTTATCAAACTGCCGACTTTTATTTTTCCAGCCCAAGCGTAATTCTTAGGTTGGAAAGAATAAGTTAGTTGCCCTGTCTTATTGTCTGTGCTCGCTACATAGCCAGATTTGTTATTTTCAAATTTAAGGGATATCGGGCCAGTTCTACTAGCAGCAGTGTTGACTGAACTGCCATAACTGTAAGCACTAAATTGTAGCGAATAGTCGCTAAGAATTTTAGTGACTCTACAATCAAACCCATCTTCAAATGGACCAGCACCCATGTTTGTGCCAAGTCTTTTAGACAATGCAACATCAGTCAGTTGACTAATTTTTGCTCCGACTGAAATTCCAGCAGTTTTTATACCAGTTATCACAAACTGGTCTGCATATACCTGAGGACCTGCGTTTTGTGTTAGGTTAACTAAAAACGATGCCCAATACCTAATTATCTTTGATGTGGAAGATATCGGGGCTATTGGATACTCGGCACTTTGAGACTTATAAGTTTTATATTGAGCAATTGGAACATCTGAGTCTAGATTTGTAATAGAAATCTCATCGCCAACGCTAAGCATATGAGGCTCGTCAGTTGTGATTTTTACTTCTTTACTGCCTTGAGTAACTTCTCGTTGAACAACATCGTAGATTCCATCTTTTTTAGTTTGGAATGTGTGAGATACGCCAGGAACATTCCACTGTAAAGCCTCTATGTCAACAGTTATTTTGGAAGCGTTATAGAAATTTTTATTTACTCTAAAATGACCGCTAAGATTGTAGCCACGCTTATCTAAGAAAGATAGTTCAACGGCAACGCCTTTTTCAATAGTTATTTTGTCATTCTTGGCTAACTCAACAATTAGTTGCTGGTCATTTTTAGGGTCGACATATACCCAAGTGCCGTCGTGATTTAGATTCCAAGTCTTCCAAATTTTTCTATGCTGAAAATAACTTGTAAATTCATTAGCATTGATAGAAACACTTTTATCAACGACATCATAACTGCGAGACCAAATCACTCCACCCCAAACACAAACGCCATTTCTAACTACATATATAGCGTTTTTACCGGGCAAAGTTGTATTATAGACATCAATACCTTCTGTCTCTACGGAAAGGCTTAGTGTGCCAGAAAAAGAACCAGCGTCTTTCAATCCTCTTTCATAAGATACGCCAGTTAGCGGCACTTCAGCAATCACTTGATTAGTGACAATATTTGTTATGAAATATCTATACTCTACTGATGTATCTGACATAATTGCCTAACTGTGTATCTGTCTTTATAGTAATTATACACTACCCAATCCAACCTGAGCGGTAGTAAACATTCACATAAGCCTTACTGACTTCATATATGTATCCAGTAGACACCGTAGTTGGAGAAATGTTAGAAGCACCAGAATAATTAGTTGGAGTAAAAGTGAATGTTTTTGTGTCTGGAATGGTGGCAACTGTAGCAGTAGAAGCATTGGCAAAAACATTCGAGCCACCACTAACTGTATTTAGCCCGATAAGTTTAATTTGAGAGCCAGCGACAAAATTGTGATTAGATTCTAAGGTGATAGTTGCCACATTTCCGCTAGTTGTGAAAGCAACCTGAGTGGCAGAAATTTTATTTAAGTCGTCAAAAGCAATCTCATTATCACCAGGTTGAAGTTCAATCCAATCAACAACCGTGTCTAGTTTTGACCTATACCCGCCAATTTCACCATTTATGGCAATGTCTTTTGTATAAGTGTCAATGCTTAGAGTTTCAGCGTATGTTCTGACAATAGGAAATGTATTGCCATCGTAAGCCCCTATGTAAGAGAGTCCAACATTAGGGTAATAAATTGGCCTATTCACTGTAAATTCGTCTGGAGTAGATGATGAAACACTAGAAACGGTAAAAGAGCCATTGTAAATATTTCCATAATAGGCTTTCCCGTTAGTAAATGAAGCAGAAGACCTAGAACTTAAGTCAGATAAGTAAACTGTGCCTGGATTTGAAGAAATGCTTGTGGAGTTAGCGGTACTGCCAAATTTTTTGTAAAAAGTGATAGCGGTGCTGTTTGCTGATGCAACCTTATGGGTTCCATTAAAACTTTCATTTACCCCATCAATTGTTATGTAATCATCCGCTTGAGCAGATAAAGTACTTCCAATAGTTATTGTTCCAAGAGACAAGGTTGATTCATAATCAGTTACTGAAGTTATAGTCTGAGAATTGTATAAAAGAACCTCAAATGAAGTTGTAGACGGAACAGAAGTTATTGTATAAGTACCGCTGTATACAGCACCAACATTAGATAAAACAACTTGGTCTTGTGTAGAAAAACCATGTGCCGCTTGTGTAGTTACAGTTGCCACATTATTAGGCCCATCAAAAACAATACTAGAGGTATTGGCTGAAACAGAGAAATTTGATGATGATATGCCAGATTGAGAAGCAGCAGTAGTCAGCCCAGAAACAGAAATTCTAAATTTATAATCATCCGAAGAATAGGTACCAGTTATTCCGTACTCGCCATCTGTTACGCTGGAGTAATTAGTAAGACCGCTAATACCAGTCAAATAAATTCTTTGACCTACTGAAAAATTGTGCTTTAGTGTAGTGCTTATGTCTAAGTAATTATTTGTACTACAAACTACACTTGATATATCAAAAACATCTACTATATTTAGTAAATCTACTGGGTTGCCAACTGAAAATCCGTGAGAATCAGTGGTTGTAAATACTAAATTACCATTTAAAACTTTAGCACTATATACGGCATAAGTCTTATATTTGTCAAGTCTGTAAATTACATCAATCAATTGCTCGGATTTTTTATTAAATAAAGATGCGGGGCCAGTGGTTGGTCCAATAATTTCAAAAATAACTGGAACTGGAGTATTTCCATCGTTTCTAATTACTTTTGAAGAATTATTTGTAATTGTTTCTAAAGCATATCCATCATCCCTAGCGTCTTCCCATTTAAATTTGATTGGGTTGGCTGCTACTAAACCAATTGAAAAATTAGTTCTACCTCTAGGGTTTGTAGTAGATATTTCTGGAGTCCCACTTATTCTGACCTTTAATGCCTTTGGAGTTTTCTCATCAAGAACCAGCCAAGCATCTTTTTTGACAAGATTTATGGCATTGATTAAACGCTCTCTGGCTGCTTCTAATTGAGTGTCAGTATCTTGTAGTAAAAAACTTCCAGTAATTGTTAGCGTTCTAGCACCAAATCTTCCAAAAGTTGTGTATGAACCATCTCCCCAACCTCTAGGTAAATCTTGAACATTTACTTCTGGTAAGTTCCACCAACCATCAACATTATCTACAACCCAAACTACTCCATACTCGTCGATACGATTGAACACAAAATCACCAAGACGGATGTCCGCTTTGAGTTTCATACCAGTTAGGTGGTCAATATAGACATTGGTAAGAGACTTATCTACAAGTTTATTCTTCTGACCTTGGTCATAAACTAGAGCACTAGCAGTAGTGCCAGTTTCAAGTTGAATAGCATCAACTAAAAATTTATAGTACCCACCAACAGAAGCAGATTTAGTGTCGCTTCTATATATAAATCCACGGAAATAATTGTAAGTTGCTGGAACTGTAAAAGTAAAAGTAAGTCTTACCCAGCCGTCATAGGAAGAAATAGTTGTTTTTTGAGAGTCCAGTAATGTTTGATTGCCTTCACCATTAGCAGCAGTATCAAAATATGCCCTCAAAGAAAAATCAGATGCTAAGTGTGGACTAGGTACTTTTACATAAGCAGAAAATGTATAATCACTTCCAGCATTAACTTTAACAGAGTAACTATTGTCTATAACTATTCCGCTATTTTTATTAGCGGCTAGGAATGTGACTGAAGCAGAGTAACCAGTGCCATATAGTGGCTCACTGCTGTCAAGAGCAATAGTCGGGTTTACAATTTGTGTAAGTACGCCACCTATCCACCCAGTAGTGCTAGTGATGAAAGACGGATTAGTTATTAAGTTAGTAGCCATTAGACAGCACCCTTACGCATTTGGAAGGCAAGCCTTCTACTTACCTCAGCAGCCAAAGCATTTACATCCATACCTGGACTTCCGTGAACAGTAACATTTATGCCACCGTTCCCTCCACCCATCATTTGAATCATTGCTTTATCTCGCTTTGACAAACCATCAGGGTCTAGTGGCTCTACACGCTCAGGCTTTCCAGCCTCGGCAAGAATACCTAAAGTACCGCCAGAAGACGGGCTAACAACTCCACCTTCAGCAAATAACTGAGGAACTTGAATTCTAGGCATTGAAGGTATTAATCCACCATTTACCATTGCCTTAATATCAATGGTTCCGCCAGAAACCGCCTTTACAATGTCAGCAAGAATAGACAAAACTCCGCTGTTTATCATTACTTTTAGTAATAGGTTTAGGAGTGAAATTATTAGATTAACAAATCCAGTAAAAATGTCAGCCAAAGTTTGTACTATTGATTGACCAATTTCCGCAAACTTTTTTTGGAATGTGTCCATATCTCCAGTCATTAGGAGGTCAAGCCCAGCACCAATCAATTCAAAGAGCAATCCAATGTATTTAATTATTGGCAACAAGAACTGTATTAAAGCGTCAAATACTGGCATAAGCATGTCAACCAATACCGTAACAAGTTTTAGAATTATCGGCACAAGAGTCATAATGACTTTCATTAGTGCACCTTGAATAGTAAACCATATCTTCATAATTACTTCTACTATTGGTACCAAAGCCAAAATTAGTTGTTCTATAACTGGAGCAAGTTTTGTCACTAACTGAGCAATTAGAGGTGCTAACATTTGTATTAGTTGACTTATGATGTCTGTCAGCATTATAAAGAATTTTACAAGCGGACCTTGACCGTCTCCGTTTTCACCGCCCATCAAAGTTTTCATAAGAACTTTGAAAGCATTGATTACTGGCTGTAGAGCAAGCATAATTACTCTAAATGCTTCACCCAAAGCGTCTAGGGCTGGTTTGAAAGTGTCATTAATGGCATTTCTAAACTTTTCATTCTTTGTGTAAAGAAGGACAAATGCCGCTATTAGTAAACCAATTGCAAGTAGTATTGGGTTTCTAAGCAGGAATGTCATTGCTCTGCCCAACCTACCAAAAGCAGCAATAGATTTATTTGTGCTTTTGGTCATTTGTATGAATCTTCTGTCAAGAGTGGCTAAAGTGCTTGAGCCCTGAACCTTCATTTTGGCAAATCCGCTTCTGGCCCCCTTGAAGTACAACTTCATTCTCAGCATAGCCATTTCGTACTGTAGCCTGACTTTTCCCCAGAAATTACTTAAAGCACCGCTATCGGCAGCCAACAATTTTCTTGTTTTCTCAGAGACATTTTTCATGGCAGCAGCACCACGAGTATTTTTTAAAACACCCGTATAGTCTCTAGACCTACCATCAGCCTGACCCTTTGCTAATTTTGGACCAAACTTTACAAACTCCGCACTTTTTTTGAAACTTGCCATAGTTTTGGCAATTTTGTCTTTCATATTTGTGACGGTACCAGTCATTGTTTTTATTGTTTTGACTGCATCTTTACCAAAAATATTTTTTATAGTTTCTTTATTAGCCCTAAAGAAATTAAAAATTCCACCTACGGCTCCGTTTACTTTTCGGAATCCTGTGTACAAAAAGTCAAATAATGGCTTACCTTTTTTGTAAAGTTCTAAAATACCTAAAGTTACAGCGTGAATTTGACCAGTAAAACTTTGAATACTTTGAATAACAGGATTACTTATAAGTTTGTAGAACTTATCGGCACCAGCAAGTAGAGTCTTAAAAAAGTTTTCAATAGCAGCATTGTCAGTCATTTTGTCAATGATTTCAACAATTTTTACAATCAAATCAGCCACGGTAGGTAGTGCTTGACCAGCCTTTTTCAAAATGCTACTAAAAGCAGGAGCAGCCTTTTTAATTCTTACAAAAAATTCACCAATGTTTGGGTCAGCACCAATTAATACAATTTGCTTGATAATGCTACCAATGCCACTAAACATCTTCTTAGCGTTTACGGCAACATCATTAAAGAATTGCTTTAATTGACCACCGCTCTTACCCATGGTGCCAAAACCTTGAGTAGCCTCAATCAGCCAGTTGAGTAGATAATCACCACCAGTGCCTGGACCAAAGTTTGCCTCAACAATTTTGGCAAACCCGCCAAAGATATTGCCAAAAATTTTGCCAAATTTACCAGCCATATCAGCGGCTGTAATAAAGAATCTTCTAAGCCCGATATCTCCAGTTCTATCCAATAAAGCATTGAAATCACCGAGCAATTTAGAAATAAACTCGGCAAGCCTTCGAGTGATAGGAGCAGAAGCAGCAAGAATTTTTAGGAAAGATTTAAAGAATTTAGAAAGAATAGGGCCAAATTCTTTCACAACTCCAGAAATCATGTCAAAGATTTCTCTTAGATATCTGCCAGCCTCGGCGGAAGAAAAGAAGTCAAACAGTACTTTTGAAGCCTTGCCCAAAGCAGCACCAATATTTTTAATGCCATTAAAAATGTCATTGAAAGTGCCAGAAGTCATAAGTTTTGTCAAACCTGCTTGTAGCAGTGGCAAGAACCCCTTGGCAACGGCTTCTCTAAGAGTTTTAAAAATAGGCTGTAGTTTTACAAGGAACTTGGCAAAACTTTTTTGAGTCTCGGTAAGGTTGGCATACGGGTCATTGGCAGCAGCCTTTGCTCTAGCCTTTGCCCCAGTCTTTAGTTCTTTATTTAGGTCAGCACTTCTATCTTTAGCACGGCGATAGTTTAGTTCTGCTTGCTTGTAAGCAAGTTCTGCTTCACGACGAGCACGACTGTCGGCTGGTAAATCAGCAGTTCTAGCAAGACCTTCACGGGCTTTTTCTAAAGATATAGCAGCCTGTTCCTCGGCTAAAGCAGCGTCTTCAGCATCAAACTTTAATTGTTGAAGTTCTTCTCGTAAATCTTGTAAAGTTTGTACTTGAACTTTTTGTTGCTGTGTTGCTTGTTGTACTGCTTCTCCAACACCATTAAATGCCATCTTTGCAACAGCCGTGGCTGCTTTCATAGATACAAATAATCCAACTACTGCTGTCAAAGCAGTAGCAGCACCAGCAGCCGCAGCAACTAAAGATACAAGTGCACCTATTATTACACCAATTGAGCCACCAAAAACGGAAGCCATTGTAGCACCCTTATAGCCTTTTACAATTAATTCATTAATTGCGTTATATCCCTGCTCGGCGGCTGGGTTCATTTCTTTTAAGGCATTAGAGAGTTTTGTGAATGGGTTGGTGTCCATTTCTTTATTCCAACCCCTCATAAATCTAGAGGATAGGTCTTGTCCAGCCTTTTCAGCATTTTTTCCGCCCGAACCGCTTACGCCATTAAAACCTTTATTAATGTCTTTAGCAACATTGGTTGTAATGGCCCTAACGATAATATGGGCTTCACCTACGACTGGCATTTTTTATTCACCTCCTCCTTAGTTAAGTGGTGCTTCTAATCGACCATTTCCAGTCAATGGAATACCAGTGTCTGGGTCAAACTCCGTTGCTGGGATGAACGGCTTAGTGACTTTCTTTTTAGGGTCAAATGGCTGAATATCATCAAATTCATTAAAAGAATTTGTAGACGCTTTATTAGAAGTACTGCCTTTAAATATGTATTCTTGTCCGTAAAGTTGACCGTAGATGATTTCTCTAGTTTTTTCTACGGCCTGTGCTTGTTCACCAGTGGAATAGCGTAAGTCTTCTTCAAAGAGATAATGAATGATATCAAGCATGTCGTCTGCCTCCATGCTTGATAAATTTATGCCATTCATTAACGCTTTTCCATTTACATAATGCCAAAGGCTAACAGCCCACTCTAGGAGGCTGTCTACTGCTCTTTTGGGCGGTTTGAATACTCTTCCATCAACCAAGCAACAATGTCACCTAGAGTATCTAGAGTAGTAATTTGCTCAGGGTCAGAAAGAACGGTGTCAAATTTCTTTTTGCTGTCTGGCTTTAGTACAGCGGCAAAGAATTTTTCCATAACTAAAGCAGATTTTGATGGGTCATCTGAGGAAGAGTCAGAAACAATCTCAAGAAGTAGTTTTCCTTGAATTGATGGTACGCAGTGGAACTCTTCGCCCCACAACTTGAATGAAATTGGCTCGGCTTGAGCGGCATCTCCGCCATTTCCAAAGTCTTTAAATCTAGGCATATTTATATAATCTTTCTTGTGAATGTGTAATTCAGGTTGCGTTTCAACCTAAAACTATTTTACTTTATAAAAAAAGTAGTGATTTCACTAAACCTTAGGAAAAGACTTACCTTTATAGATGGTTGCTAAATCTTGAAAAATAAACAGTTGGTCGGAAAGGTATCTATTTGGCTTAGTGCCAGGGTGTCTAACCAACTGAGTTCTAATTATTCTGCCTTTGCTCATAAATACCAATTGGGGGGCATTTTTTGGTTTAATTAAGTGGGGTCTGGTGCCTTCGTGATGTAGGTAGGCAATATTGTTTTTAGAGCCAATTTTTAGTTCTTGACCACGGGGAGTCGTTATGTGGTCCATTTTTATGGACAGTGCCAATTTTCCTGTTTTTTTACCAACTTGGTTTTTGGCTAGTAATAAACTTAGTTTTCCTCTACGCTCAAGGGTTTTCCACAATTGGCCTTTAGAAGTTTTTAATTCAGCCTCTAATATAGGCGTATACAAAACAAGTTTTTGAAATCTATAACTATATTGAGTAGATGAAGATGAGCCACGACTGCCTCTACCTCCACCTACCCTAGTTGCTCTTGCTAATCCCTTAAATGCTTTTTGAGCCCCATATCCTAACCAACTGTCTGGTAATCCGTAAGGCATTATGGGACACCAAGTGTTAGTTGCATATTGACAGTTTGGAATCCACCTTCGGGACCAGAGGTGTCAAGGGTGGCAATTACTCCTAATCCATAACCAGAGTCATCCCACATATCAAATTCACGCAAAGACTCCATAAGAACCCAAGCGTCAATAGCAGAAGAGTAAGAACTTTCAGTAATTTTGTCTCCAGTAGGAGGTCTACCATTCTGACTAACGGTAGCAACTTGCCTAGAGATACTAATAATTACCGTAGCAGTGCGTGGCACATGGCATCGCTGAGGAGTAGATTGCTCATCTCCAGGTGTACCTAAATACATTTGTAAAAAGTTCACAACAACTTGCTCGCAGTCGACGGCTACCTCTCCCATTGTCCAATAACGGCGTGACGGAAGTGGCACATTGTATGACTGAAAAACAGTTTCGATACGCAAAAGTATCCCATCCATCATATTTTTTAGACTTAGGGCATCGCTCGAAACATCTGCGATTGTTGTCGTTGACATAAGTTGCCTACTATTCGGCTAGTGGAGCCTCTTCAACTACAACTGTCTCTTCGACAACTGAAGTCTCTTCGACTACTACAACTTCTTCAACAACTGGAGTCTCTACTACAACTTCAGCAACAGGCTCAGGCTCTACCTTTTTCTTAGGCTCTGCCTCTACAGGTGCTACTACAGCATCTGTCTTTTTACCAGTGTTCATTGCTTCAGCAGTAAAGTTTGTTTGAATGTGTGTCATATTTTTACTTTCTTTTAGGGGCTACTTCTATTGTAGAACTAACCATTTAGGTTGATTTTTAGGTTTCCTGATGTGATTAGCACAACGCTGTTGTTTGTGTGGGTGGCATACAAGTCCCAAGTGCCTGGGTCTACCATACCGATTGTTGCCAAAGTGTCTGAATAACCAGCAGACAAAGTAATGGTAGAAGCATTAGTATTTACATTTGCCGAGGCATTACTCAAGGTTAAAGACTTAGCACCTGAGTGGCTTTTCAGCGTCAGTGCTGGTGTCCAACCTGCTTGGCTAGTCAAAAAAGTAGCATTGATATTTGCTAGCCCTAGAGTAGTAGAGCCAGTATTGCCAGTACCAGGTGGAACTATCAAGTCCTTAGTGCCAGTCGTATAAACAAGTGCTTTAGGGTTGTACCTTCTGGCTCTTGGAGTGTCTACTGAATAGACCTTAGTTTTCCTTCTAGCACCATCTGGATTGACAGTTTTTAAGAACAAGTCAACAGCATAGAGACCAGTACGCAATTCTTGAATAAAGTCCTGCTGGTCAAGAATAGTGAAAGAAACACCCTGCCGAGAGACAGAAGTTACACGCTGCGGGAGAGCACAAGTCTCATCATCAGACCAAAGTTTGGCAAATTCAATTGCCAAAGTGCGTGCCGCCATCTTTCCAGATGTCGGTGGGTTCTGACCATAAGCATAAGTAATTTCAGTATTACAAGGTGTCCAAGGGGTGGCTAGGCTCACATGTAAAGTGGAGTGGTCTACTAAGTAGTAACTAGATGGGTCCACCAATTCACCATTACGGTTTCTGACTGTAATAACTCTTGTAACTGGTCCGCCACGAAGTTTGATACGAGACTCAGGTGAGATACCATCAACGGTTAGTGAAGCATATCCGTCATAGTCAAAATCAGACGATGGAATATTATATACAGTTCCACCAAACAAAACTCCGTCTGTGTTTTTATTTGACGCACCAAGACGAGAACGACGAATTACGCAGGTATAACGCTCGGTAACGACAGTCTCGCCAGAATATTTACGACCAGACATAGCCCACAACAAGTGTGAAGCAGTCTTAGCAGCCTCTAGAGCAAACTCAGAGTTGGCGTAATCACCTAACTCTTCTGGTTGAATCCATAAAGCAGTCATATCTATCCTTAGGTAAGAAGTAAGGCGACGAGAATTGGAAGAAAATCAACCAATCTCGCCGCCTTTCTATCTAACTATTAGTCCTCGTTTGACTTGATAATGAAGTCAACATTGTTGTCAGATACATAGTTCAAGTTGCCAGGAACATTGTAGGTATCTTCACCAGCACCGTTAGCATACTTAGTGTCAATATCAGTGGTAGTAACTGCTGTGTATGAACCAGCCTCAGTCAGACTGTCAACTAGGCTAACACGACTGTACTTGTCCAGCGTTGCTGTTAGGTTTGCTGAAAGGTTTGCGTTAGTTGTGTAGTAGAACGCATTTCCGCCAGCAATGCTAAACACTAAGTTTCCAGCACCAGTAGGTGCCCCAGTAACTGTAAATGCGGTAGCATTCACAATCGAAGCAATTGTAGTATTTGCCATTGTTGCCCCTCCAGAAACCTTAGCAATAGACTGACCAACTACATAACCAGTAGTGCTAGCAACAGTGATTGTCGCATTTGAAACAGCCACATTTGCAGAAGCGGTCTGGTCTCCCAACACCGTGATTGCTGTACCAATAGTTGCCGTATTGAAAGGCTCGCCACAGTTGTTTACATAGATTAGGTCTCCAGTAACAATTCCAGCATTAGTAGCAGTATTGCTTAGAGTTACAGTAGCAACATTGGATACACCGTAAATGCTGTCAACAGCAATAGTGGTAGCACCCTGAATTGCAGACTTGGTAAAGAACTTCTGGTAAGAAGCCTGGTCAGTCCAAGTGTAGAAGCCAGCAAGCCCGATAGGTGCCCAAGATGCTCTTGAGTAAGAGTATGGTCTTTCAGCAGCAACAGGGAATTCCCAACGGCCATCAACAGCAGAACCAAAGTTCTTGTTTCCTAGACCGTAACCCTCGAATGTGGTTGCCAACATACCATTTTCAATAACTCTGTCACCACTCTGACGAAGTTTTGCGTAAGGAAATACCCAGTGGAAGTATGGAAGAACGCTTGCACGCTTTCCGTCTTTTACAGCGTGTGACCACGCTTCAATGGCAACGCCATTACCAGCAGGGTCATCACCTACGCCTGGAGCAGCCCAACCAACAGACTTTACAACTCCGTCAACTGTTTTGCGAAGCAATAGACCACCAGAAAGCAACTGAGAAAGTTCAGAGTCTGGCTCACAAATAGCCAACTCCATAGTAATTCTCTTTAGAGTGTCAGGAGCCTTGTATGTTACACATACAGTTCCGTTAGCACTCTTCTCAGTGATTTCGTCACCTTCTTCGTACTCTGGTGTGAAAGACACACGCATAAACGCAGAAGTGGTGTACGAGTCACCAGCACCATTAAGCAAGTTTCCAGCAGCGTCTAGACGAGTAACTCGAATAGATACACCTTGGATGCTTGCTGCGTATTCTTGGGTAGCCATTTAGACTTTTTCTCCTTAGTCTTCGTTTGACTTGATAATGAAGTCAACATTGTTGTCAGCAACAAATGATAGGCTTCCAGGAACATTGTAAGTGTCCTCACCAGCACCGTTAGCGTACTTGGTGTCAATTGCTGCTGTGGTGACTGCGGTGTAAGCAGCGTTCTCGGTGATAGCATCAACAACTTGTAGTCTGCTGAACTTGTCAAGAGTTGCTGTACCAGTAAACGAGTTTGGAATCGTGTACGAGATAGCAGTGGCGTTAACATTCGTAGCAAGAACACCAGAAGTGATTGTGTTGAACGGTTCACCAGCACCAGATACATAAATCTTGTCGTTGGTAGCAAGGTTGTGGGCCGCACTGAAGATAACTGTTGCAGTGGTTCCGCTAGCATTAACCTGAGTAATGTATGGAGTAGTCTGACCCTGAATGTTTCCACCAGCGGTAAAGAACTGCTGGTCGGTAGAGTTGTCAGTCCAAGTGTAGAAGCCTTGTAGACCAACTGGAGCCCAAGAAGTACGAGCATATGAGTAAGGGCGTTCTGCTGCTACTGGGAACTCCCAGCGACCATCTACACCAGACTCAAAGTTGCGGTTTCCAAGACCATAGCCTTCAAAAGTTGTGGCTAGCATACCGTTTTCAATTACACGGTCACCAGACTGACGCAACTTAGCATATGGGAATACCCAGTGGAAGTAAGGCAATACAGAAGCACGCTTACCATCCTTTACTGCGTGAGACCAAGCCTCAATAGCGACACCAAAACCTGCTGGGTCGTCTCCAACACCAGGGGCTGCCCAACCAACGCTCTTTACAACGCCATCTACGGTCTTACGAAGAAGTAGACCTCCAGACAGTAGTTGTGAAAGTTCAGAGTCTGGTTCACAGATGGCAAGTTCCATAGTGATACGCTTCAAAGTATCTGGAGCCTTGTAAGTTACACAAACGGTACCGTTTGCTGACTTTTCGGTAATTTCATCGCCCTCTTCATATTCAGGGGTGAATGAGACACGCATAAAGGCTGAAGTAGTGTAAGAGTCTCCAGCCCCGTTTAGTAGGTTGCCAGCAGCGTCTAGGCGTGTAACACGGATTGACACACCTTGGATGCTAGCAGCATATTCTTGAGTAGCCATTTGACTGTTTTTCCTTAATTGTTATGCTGTTAGGTCGACTCGAACAGCGAGGTGGATGGATGTATCAAAGTAAACCGCAGCAGGTCGGATTGCCTTTAATCTGATGTCATTCTTGTTTCCTGCAATGTCATAACCTTGACCTAGGTTGTCATTTACTACATCTACATTGCCAAGGTAAGTCTTGACATTGCCAGTAGCGTAAATCCATTTTGCAGAGTTGGTTCCCAACTGCTGAATATAACCAGTTACCGTTTCTTGAGAACGGTTAGTGGCACTTGCAATAGTAATTGTTACTGTATCAGCGTCGACTTTAGTGACAACTGCTGTAGAAGTAGAAGACTGGTTGATGTTTGCTCCAACAACAGAGTAGCGAACAGTGTCACCTGCAAGTAGGTAGTGGTCGCCTGAAGTGTTTATAGTCAGCGTAGTACTACCGCTAATAGTTGCAGTAGCAACAGGAATACGAGGACCGTTGCCAGTGTAGCCAGAACCTACTACCAGTGGAGTGCCACCAAAAGTTTGTAGGTGGTCAAAGTTTTTGCTGTGGAAAAGCATTTGATTGTTGCTTGAGAGGATAGCGACTGTA
>Ga0214921_10000143_pt1 | contig 136169 bp, 120 predicted proteins | sample LL1505_MetaG_FD_177992 | JGI IMG/M metagenome (GOLD analysis project Ga0214921, IMG submission 177992) | Freshwater microbial communities from Lake Lanier, Atlanta, Georgia, United States - LL-1505 | ecosystem: Environmental > Aquatic > Freshwater > Lake | place: USA: Georgia | collected... | reverse complement strand
TCCTGTAGGGCCTGTCATGCCAGTGTCTCCAGTGTCTCCTTTGATTCCTGTAGGGCCTGTGGTTCCAGTAGGAGCAGAAGAAATGACTGCTAAAATAATTTGATGGTTATTCGTAAAATTAGAACTACCACCACTTCCCACCAATGTTATTGGATATTCAGCATAACCAGAACCAGTATTGGGTATAGGTGTTCCACTTACTAACCAAGTTTGATAATTAGCAGATACAGTCGCATCTTGAATAATTAGCTGATTTCCTTGCTGAATTAGATTTAAGAATATATCAATATCATCTCCATTATTATCTATATGATTGACTCTAATATAAGTCGATGATGTTTGAGTTACAAAATCAGACCAAGAAATATAACCGATATCTGGTGTTGGATTACTATCTGCTCGATACTCATAGTAAGAAGTGGAAGCACCGTTTACTCCCGCGGGTCCAGTGTCTCCAGTGTCTCCTTTGATTCCTGTAGGGCCTGTCATGCCTGTGGGCCCAGTGTCTCCTTTCACGCCAGTCGCACCTGTAGGGCCAGTGTCTCCTGTATCTCCTTTAGCACCAGTGTCTCCTGTGTCTCCTTTCACGCCAGTCGCACCTGTAGGACCTGTAGGGCCAGTGTCTCCTGTGTCTCCTGTAGGGCCAGTGTCTCCTTTCACGCCAGTCGCACCTGTGTTTCCTACGGAACCAGTAGTGCCAGTGTCTCCTTGGCTACCACTAGCACCTGTAGGACCTGTGTTTCCTACGGAACCAGTGTCTCCAGTAGGGCCAGTGTCTCCTCTGGCTCCTGTGGGCCCAGTGTCTCCTTTGGCACCAGTAGGACCCGTGTCTCCTTGGCTACCACTAGGACCAGTGTTTCCTACGGAACCAGTCACGCCAGTAGCTCCTGTGTCGCCTACGGAACCAGTAGGACCTGTGTTTCCTACGGAACCTGTGTCTCCTGTCATTCCTTTTATGCCAGTCGGGCCAGTTCCAACCGCACCTGTAGGACCGTCAATACCATCGAGATTGACATTGTAGGTAGAAGATCCAGAGAATGTGCCAAAGATATTGGTAATTTGATCGATGGTAAGAGCACCTGTGTTGATATCGTAGGAATTCACACGACCTTCAAAACTATCTGTAAGAGGAGTGGCAGCGTTTGTCACTTTCACAGAGTTTCCTGGAATATAGGCGAGTAGCGTCAGAACAGTCACAGGGCCAATGGAAGAACCTTGTACAGGAGTTATAGTATCTGTAAAAGTGGTGAGGAAGCGGTCAGAATATCCTGTGGGACCTTGAGTACCTGTTTGTCCTGTAGGACCTGTACCAACAGCAGCAGTAGGACCTGTGTTTCCTACGGAACCAGTCATGCCTGTGGGCCCAGTGATGCCTGTAGGCCCAGTGTCTCCTTTGATTCCTGTCGTGCCAGTGTCTCCAGTAGGGCCAGTGTCTCCTTTTGCTCCGCTCACACCAGTGAAACCTGTATCTCCTCTGGCTCCAGTGTCGCCTGTATCTCCTCTGGCTCCAGTGTCGCCTGTATCTCCTTTAGCACCTGTAGGGCCTGTCGTGCCAGTCGTGCCCGATGGGCCAGTAGGGCCAGTATCTCCTTTTGCTCCGCTCACACCAGTGAAACCAGTATCTCCTTGGCTACCTGTAGCTCCTGTCATACCTGTATCTCCTTTAGCACCTGTAGGGCCTGTCGTGCCAGTGTCTCCAGTAGGGCCAGTGTCTCCTTTTGCTCCGCTCACACCAGTAGGACCTGTGTCTCCTGACATGCCTGTGGGCCCTGTGTTTCCTACGGAACCAGTGACACCAGTCGTGCCAGTGTCTCCTACGGAACCAGTAGGTCCAGTGTTTCCTACGGAACCAGTGTCTCCTTTTGCTCCGCTCACTCCTGTATCTCCTTTAGCACCAGTCGTGCCAGTGTCTCCAGTAGGGCCAGTGTCTCCTGTCATTCCTTTCAAGCCAGTCGGGCCGGTTCCAACCGCACCAGTAGGACCGTCAATACCGTCGAGATTGACATTGTAGGTTGCAGATCCAGAGAATGTGCCAAAGATATTGGTAATTTGATCGATGGTAAGAGCACCTGTGTTGAGATCGTAGGAATTTACACGACCTTCGAAACTATCTGTAAGAGGAGTAGCAGCATTCGTCACTTTCACAGAGTTTCCTGGAATATACGCTAACAACGTCAGAACAGTGACTGGGCCAATGGAAGAACCTTGGACAGGAGTGATAGTATCTGTAAAAGTGGTGAGGAAGCGGTCTGAATACCCAGTGGGGCCTAATGGACCGCTTGCACCAGTAGGACCTGTTCCTACAGCACCAGTTTGACCTGTAGGACCTGTAACAGTGGAAGCAGCACCTGTAGCACCTGTGTTTCCTACGGAACCAGTCACGCCAGTCGGGCCCGTGTTTCCTACGGAACCAGTAGGACCTGTGTTTCCTACGGAACCAGTACGACCTGTAGGACCTGTCACGCCTGTGTTTCCTACGGAACCTGTAGCTCCTCTTTCTCCAGTTGGACCCACAATTTGACCAATATCATCAAATGCAAGATAAGGTGTTAAAGAGGAATACACTGGCTGAAATCCAGTTGGCCCTGGCAATGCTGTAGCTGTCTGAATTCCAGCAGTATCTGTAAGATATGTTCCTGTAGAACCTACAACGAATAAACAGTTTGTACCTGAAACCAATGCGTATGGTGTTGTAGAAACTGGGATTGTTGAACTAGAAATAGAATAAAGTACGCTTGGTGTAATTCGAATACTTGTCATATATCCATCTAAAAAATTTGAGGGAGTGCCTGATGAAGACAATGCACCAATTGTATTTATACTACCCGTAAAATTAAAAGGCGAGGAACCAGTTGGTGGACTATCTATATCATTTGCGACACTGCTACATTTTATTCCATTCATCCACATTGTAAGATTATTTGTAGATCCAACAGTATTACGAACTAATACAATATTATACCAAGATCCAGTAATAAAACGATTACTATTTGTAGGTACTATAAAATAAATCGCACCTCTATTACTTCCACGAATGTACATAGTATCTTGACTTCCAAAATTTAAATAGAGACTTAATTGAAATTGTCCATTTGGAGATACATATGTTGATCCTAATAAGCCATCTCCTTGTGTAAGACTATTAAAATAAACCCAGAATTCTATTGTAAAATCACTTGTTCCAACTGCTGAACCAGGTGACAGTGAAACATATGTATTCGCGGATTGTATGAATTTGATACTACCACCTACATTTCCTTGAAATACTTGAAGATGGCCAGTGTCTTGTTGAATGATTCCATCTCCAACTGTTAATGTACTTACATCATATTCTTGCAACCCTGTAGCACCAGTAACACTTCCTACAAGTATTGTACCATGAAGACCTTGTGGACCCGTGGTCCCTGAGCCACCACTTCCTGCAGCCCCTTGGCTACCTGTGTCTCCTTTGGCTCCTGTAGGACCTGTGTTTCCTACGGAACCTGTAGGACCTTGGGCACCTGTAGATCCACTTCCTGCAGCCCCTTGGCTACCTGTGTCTCCTTTGGCTCCTGTAGGACCTGTGTTTCCTACGGAACCTGTAGGACCTTGGGCACCTGTAGATCCACTTCCTGCAGCCCCTTGGCTACCTGTAGGACCTTGGCTACCTGTTTCGCCTTTGGCTCCTGTAGGACCTTGGCTACCTGTAGCTCCTGTTTCGCCTGTGTTTCCAGTGTCTCCTACGGAACCAGTAGGGCCTGTGTCTCCTACGGAACCAGTGTTTCCTGTAAAACCTGTGGCCCCTTGGCTACCTGTAGGTCCTGTTTCGCCTGTCTGTCCTAATCCTGTTGGACCTGTGTCTCCAGTAGGACCAGTGTCTCCTGTGTTTCCTACGGAACCAGTAGGACCAGTGTTTCCTACGGGACCTGTGTATCCAGTAGGACCAGTGTTTCCTACGGAACCAGTAGGACCAGTCCCTCCTGTGTCGCCTATGTCTCCAGTGTCGCCTTTGGCTCCTGTACCACTTGTTCCTGTTCCTCCACCACCAGAAGAAGGACCTGTTGGGCCTGTTGCTCCATTCAATCCTCCATATGGTAAGAGCGACCATACTCGTACACCATCTCCAATTTTGAAGAAGAGAGTGTCAGACTCCAACCCTAGCTCTCCTATGGCTAAAACAGGATCTGTCCCCAACCACTCAGCTGCAGTGCCCCGTCGGAATTGGAGTTGAACATAGGGCATTTGTTTCTATCCAAGGATCAGATATTGAGATACGAAGTGTTAGAAAATGTCCAATTGCTTCCATTTGCATCACTCGATAGAACAAAACTTGTATTATCAGCGGGGAATGTAGATGCAAATGTAGAACCAAACGTTCCTTTATAACTAACTTGATCTGTTATATTAAATTGTCCTACTGTTGCTATAGCACCTGAACGTGCACCTCCACTTCCTTTGTAAACACGAGTCTCTATATATTGATTTCCATTGATTGTATTTTTTGCCAGACGGACTTCAATACCTCCTTCGTTTGCAACACCAGCACTGTAATAGTTTCGGAACCATGCTTGAAAGCGAAGAATCTTATAATTTCCACTTGTTGCAATAGGGAAGTAACAAGCATATGCATCTGTTCTTCGATCGTATTGACCAAGTAAAACCCCTCTGCCTGTGGTAGCACTCCAGGAGGTTGTATTACTCGGAACTCCAAAGCCAACCACATTGTTTGTACTCCAGTAAATTCCATTGTTTCCTGTAGCTCCTGCACCATAATTTGAACCAAAAAAGGAGAAATTAAAGGTAGCGTCTGTCGGGAGAGGAGCTGTTTGATCGTCCACACCTGTAATAGTTGCCATAATCGTAGCACCAGTTGAAATCATAGAGGTTAGTGCATTTCCTGAAAGAATAGGATTCGAAGCATCGTATGCATTTCTTCCAAAACCAAACGTTCCTTCCAATGTTCCAAGAAATGGCATCTCTTTCTAATCTACCCAAAACTTGCGAGTTGTCCAACCGTTAACCAAAACGCACCAGAATAATAATGTGTAAAGGTTTCAATTTCAATACGAGACGCTGTTGGTGTAGGTACAGATGCATTCACCCAATTGATTGTATTTGCTGCTCCATTAATCTGTAGAGTACTTGTGAAATAGGGAGTGGCACCTTGGCGAAGAATAAAATTCGTCACATAACTTCGATTTGCAACGGTCGGTAAATTCGTAATATTTGCAGTGAAGTTTGTGGACATTGAAGAGACAAAAAAGATACTTGCGGTTGTCCAATTGAAAGAAACAACTCCAGATGGAGCATTGATCGTCGAGACAATTTCTTGAATTTGTTGAACAGACGTTGTACCTCCAACAGTAATACTACTGACTGTGAGATCTGCAGGAATCGTTCCTGTCATACCAGTAGGACCTGTCATACCTGTCATACCTGTGGGACCAATCGCACTTGCGAGCTCAATTGCATACATTGTTGGTCCAGCTGCTTCGCCAAATGACATGTTTCCACCAGCATAGGAACCACTAATAGCTCTACAAGTGTATGTATATGTACCTTCTGAAGGAGTATCAATAAGTGTAAGACTTACAGGACTGTTTGCATTTGGCCCTGATGTAGTACCAGGTTCTGCTTGAACAATTTGACCAATCGTGGAGGAATCACGATAGAACTGGAGACGAACCCATCCACCCTGTACTGAAAAGTTCGCATCCACAGCAAATGCGAGCTGTACAGGCTTTCCAGTTGTTGTGATTGTAAGAGAAGCAATTGTCGCTGGAAATGCTGTACCGTTTGTAAGAGTGACGGATGAAGGTGCTACTTGTACATAATTTAATGTTGCAACAGGAGCTTGAGGACCTGTGGGGCCTGTAGGACCTGTGGTACCTGTAGGACCCGTGCTACCTGTAGATCCAGAAACTCCAGAAGAACCAGTCGAACCAGTTGAACCTGTTGAACCAGTTCCAAGAGGACCTGTAGGTCCTGAAGATCCAGTGACACCAGAAGAACCAGTAGAGCCTGTGACACCAGAAGAACCAGTAGAACCAGTTGGTCCTGTTCGACCAGTCATACCAGTTGGACCTGTTCCAAGAGCTCCTGTATCACCAGTGTTGCCTTGGGCACCCGTAGGTCCAGTTCGGCCAGTCATTCCTGTAGATCCTGTTGCTCCTATGGAACCAGTAAGGCCTGTTCCAAAAGGACCTGTAGAACCTGTCTGTCCACTAGATCCAGTAGGACCTGTAGGGCCTGTAGCAAGTGTTACAGGAGCCAACCCACCAATCACCTGAATTTCAAACCACGGATAACTTCCTGTACTTATAAAATCACCATTTGAACCTAAACTAGTCAAAGATCCTGATTTTAATCCTACAATACGAAAACTTACTATAGTTGATTCAGTTGTTGATAAGAATGCTTCTGCAATTCCTCCTGCTCCAGAATTTCCTGCAGCATCTGAAGGTCCATAACTATTTTGTGTAGAACCTAGTTGTGTCGATGTTGTTTCATTGTACCATCCAAAAGAAGGTCTTGGAAGAGAACCAATCCACGTAGGAATTGCTGCGAGTAGACGATAGGTTTTATTGGCGACTAAAGTTATTTGTCCTGTACTTGTATTGAGTGAAATGTCAGATCCTAGAGAAACATCAGATTGTGTAAAAAGAATCACTGTATCTGTAACTAATGTACCTCCCTGTGGAAATATTCGTGAGCCTCTCATATAACTTGCCAAGTAGCCTACTCCAGTAGGTCCTGTATCACCAGTGTTGCCTTGGGCACCCGTAGGTCCAGTTCGACCAGTCATTCCTGTAGGACCTGTTGCTCCTATAGAACCAGTAGGGCCTGTGGAACCAGTAGACCCTGTAAAAGAGGTGCCTGAGGGACCTGTAAGGCCAGTGGCCCCTTGGGACCCTGTAGAACCTGTAGAACCTGTAGACCCTGTAAAAGAGGTGCCTGAGGGACCTGTAAGCCCTGTTGTTCCTTGAGACCCTGTAGGGCCTGTAGGCCCTGTAGGCCCTGTAGGCCCTGTAAAAGAGATGCCTGATGGACCTGTCATGCCAGTCGGACCTGTTCTCCCAGTCATGCCCGATGGGCCAGTAGGACCTGTAAAAGAGATGCCTGAGGGACCTGTGTTTCCTACAGAACCAGTAGGGCCAGTCGCACCTGTCGCAGTTGTATTTGCTTGGGTATAAGCATACATCTGAAAAATTGCAAATCCTGGGTTAACACCTGTTCCTGCAGTATTGTACATACGAAAATAGGAATATGCAGTATAGGTTGGATCATTCACTGTAACGGTTAGAACAGATGGTACAGCACCAATCAATGACATCTGTCCAGTCGAATAGGCTAAGGAGACCCAAGTAGAACCATCTTTACTTCCTTGAAAATAAAATGTATCAATCCATTCTGCAGATACTCGTTTCGAGACTTGAATTTGCCATATGACATAAGGCTGAGGACATGTGACTTGCCACCAAGAAGGAAATGTATTTCCTAACATAGCCCAGTCTGTTGAATTATTTCCATCGCATGCCAACCAAGCCGCATAAGAAGAACTAAAGATTGTACTTGCCGAAATAGTAAATCCAGACGTTGTAGCACTTGTCATTGTTGGAATTACACCAGCTGCAGAAGGAGTCATTGTTGTTGCATATCCTGGATCTCCTGTAGCACCAGTTGTTCCAGTTCTTCCTGTCATCCCAGTCGCACCTGTAGGCCCTGTAAAAGAGGTGCCTGATGGACCTGTAAGACCTGTAACACCTGTAGCACCTTGGCTTCCAGTCGCACCTGTAGGTCCTGTAAAAGAGGTGCCTGATGGACCTGTCATGCCTGTAACACCTGTAGCACCTTGGCTTCCAGTCGCACCTGTAGGTCCTGTTCTTCCTGTCAGGCCTGTAGCTCCTTCACCACCTGTAGCTCCTTGGCTACCTGTGGGACCTGTAAGACCTGTCAGACCTGTAGCTCCTTGGCTACCTGTGGGACCTGTGTTTCCTACGGAACCTGTGTTTCCTACGGAACCTGTAGGACCTGTGTTTCCTACGGAACCAGTAGGGCCAGTGTTTCCTACGGAACCTGTGAGACCTGTAGCTCCTTGGCTACCTGTGGGACCTTGAGCTCCGCTCACACCTGTAGGACCTGTGTTTCCTGTCATACCTGTAGGACCTGTGTTTCCTACGGAACCTGTAGCACCTGTGTTTCCTATGGAACCTGTAGCACCTTGGCTACCTGTCAGACCTGTAGCTCCTTGGCTACCTGTGTTTCCTACGGAACCAGTGGGGCCAGTTCTTCCAGTAGGGCCATCTGCACCTGAATACCCAGCTACACCAGTCGGACCTGTGTTTCCTACGGAGCCAGTCGGACCAGTCATTCCTGTGTAACCAGTGTATCCTGTCGATCCTGTGTTTCCTACGGAGCCAGTAGGACCAGTTCTTCCTGTCGGGCCTGTTTGGCCAGTAGCACCAGTCATTCCTGTGGGACCAGTGGGACCTGTTCCAAGAGGGCCTGTGTTTCCTGTCATACCTGTCATACCCGTCGGGCCTGTGTTTCCTACGGAGCCAGTAGGACCAGTGCCCACACCTCCAGTCAAACCCGTCGGTCCTCGCAATCCACCATACGAAAGCAGAGTCCAAGCCGTAGTACCATCCCCAATTTTGAACAACGATGTATCAGATTCCAGACCCATTTCACCAATTGCCAAAACAGGATTGACTGTCGACCATTCTGTAGAAAGACCATGACGAATTTGAAGTTGAATATTTGTTCCATTGTATGCACCAGAAGGACCCGTATTACCAGTATATCCCACGCCACCTGCGTTGAATGCTGGGCCAACACTGTACGATGTAGCAGGAGTTCCACCATCAAAGATATAGAATGTGTTATACCCTGTTGGACCTGTAACAGAAGAAGCTGCACCTGTTGAACCAGTCATACCTTGTGGACCTGTAGGACCTGTAGGCCCTGTCCCAGAACCATTTCCAGATCCCATACCAAGACCTACATAAGGTAGAACGCGACGAGAGGAAATTGCAAAGGCTGGAGCTGTGCCAAAGAGAGGTGAACCAAGAGGAGACCAGAGTACACCATCATACGATTGTGCAAAATTGTTTGTACCATCAGAACCAACCGCAAACCAAGATTGACCATTCCAAGTAAGATCGTAGCCTTCGTTCGCAAATGTAAAAGAGGTGACAGGAGACCAAGTGATTCCATCACTCGAGTAAGCAATGGTTTGATTGAGATACGATGTTCCTAGAGCAACCCAGAGAGATCCATTCCAAGCGATCGCTTGAGCTTGCCCAAAGAGTTTCACCTGTGATGAAACAGTCCAATTCAATCCATCAGAGGAATATGCAAAGTTATATGTATTTCCTCCAGACACATGTTTTCCAACAGCAACCCAGAGAGCACCATTCCAAGCAATCGCAAGACACCCTTGATTCAGAATAGAAGTTCCTAGACCAGTCCAAATCAATCCATCGTAGGAATATGCGAGGAGATTGTTTCCATATTCTGCACCAAGAACAAACATCGTTCCATTCCAAGCAATACACGATGCACCAGTTGCAATAGAGTTTCCACCATTCGCAGTCCAGTGGATACCATCGTAGGAATATGCTAGAGCATTGTTTCCTCGCCCAACTGCAGCCCAAAGTCTACCATTCCAAGCAATTTCTTGACAACTTGTAAAAACAGTGGAACCAATGTTCACAGGACTCCACGTAAATCCATCAGAAGAATAGACAATCCAAGGAGAATTCACACCAGTAATCAACCAAAGAGCACCATTCCACACAACGCATTTCGTAGGATTGCTCGAAAACTGTTGACCAGATCCATAGAACCATGAAACACTATCATAGGACCAACCATTGCTCTTTGAAGAGGTTGGATGTCCAGACACAACAAGAAACGATTCGCTCACATTTGTAAACGTTCCAGGAGTTCCAGAAGGGCCTGTTTGTCCTTGACTCCCAGTAAGACCCGTAGACCCTTGAAGACCTGTAGACCCTGTATCTCCTTTCGCACCAGTCGGTCCTGTAGAACCAGTCATACCAGTCATTCCAGTAGGACCAGTCGGCCCTGTCATAGATGCACCCGTCGGTCCATCAATACCATCCAGATTCATAAGATAGACAGTTGAACCAGAAAAAGAACCATAGATGTTTGCAATTTGATCAAGAACAACATCGCCCGTTACAGGGTCATACGTCTGTACACGAGCTTCAAAACTGTTTGTAAGAGGAGCAGATGCTTTCGTCACTTTTACAGAAGTTCCAGAGATATACGCAAGATGTCTCCCAATGGCAAAAGGTCCAACAGAAGATCCTAGAACAGGTGTAAGAGTGGTAGTGAAGGTGGTGAGGAAACGATCTGAATATCCAGTAGGACCAGTAGAACCAGTCACACCTTGCACAGTATCAAGTTGTGTAAAGGTAATGCGTGTGGTGAACTGACCAGAAAGAATATCGACAGGGAGATCAAACGATTGAACATATTGGATTTGAACAATATCACTTGGATAGAGGATGACAGCAGAACTGAAAGAACTTCCATTGAAATGAATGACAGAGGATGTGACAATTGTATCAGTATTTTTCACAATTGTAAGAAGAGGTTGTGTGACATTCAAATCAAGATCTGTATTGTTCGTTTGGAGTTGTCCAGAGATGAGAACAGTCAAAACATCATTTGTGCTATTTGTAAGAATACCTGTGTCAGTGTCATAGGAAAAGTCCACCGTTCCAAACGAATTCGAGGAATCAAAGGAATCATAGACAATGGTTTGCACAACATCTTTGGTTGTAGGAAGATCTTCAGAAAGAGAATAGGATTCAGAAGGAAGACTCTTTTGAATTGCAGCTGCACCCGTCGGACCGATAGATCCAGTTGGTCCTAGAGGACCCGTATCGCCTTTGACATAGTCCAATTGTGTATAGGTTACGCGACTCGTAAATTGTCCTGATAGAATATTCACAGGTATAGTAAAGGATTGAATATACTTCAATTGAATTTGATCGCTAGGATAGAGAACTATAGCAGTACTGAAAGAACTACCACTGAAGTTAATCACAGAGGATGAGACAATTGTATCAGTGTTTTTATAAATATAGACAATCGGTTGTGTAACATTGAAATCGAGATCTGCGTTATCGGTTTGGAGTTGTCCAGAGACAAGAATGGATAAGATTTGCATCGTAGGATTTGTCAGAATTCCAGTGTCTGTGTCATAGGTGAATTGAACACTCCCATTGGAGTTGGAGGAATCGAAAGAATCAAAGACAAGATCTGTAAGAGTGGATTCAGGAGCTAAGACATTCTCGGACAAATAATATGACTCGGAGGGGAGAGCTCGAGGAAAGATCGGACCTGCTGGACCAGTCGGACCAGTATCTCCTTTCACATGATCGAGTTGTGTAAAAGTGATGCGAGTGGTGAATTGGCCGGAGAGAATGTCGACAGGGAGATCAAAGGATTGGACATATTGAATTTGAATCGTATCGTTCGGATAGAGAACAACTGCAGAACTGAAAGAACTTCCGTTGAAGTTAATGACAGAGGATGTGACAATTGTATCCGTATTTTTCACAATTGTAAGGAGAGGCTGTGTCACATTGAAGTCGAGGTCTGCATTGTTCGTTTGGAGTTGTCCAGAGATGAGAACAGTCAGAATTTCATCGGTAGGATTTGTAAGAATACCCGTACCAGTGTCATAGGAGAAGTTCACAACTCCAAACGAATTCGAGGAATCGAAGGAATCATAGACAATCGTTTGCACAACATCTTTGGTTGTAGGAAGATCCTCAGAAAGAGAATAGGATTCAGAAGACAGAGTCTTTACAACTGCTGCAGCACCTGTAGGACCTGTTCCAGAACCACCAGCACCACCAGAAGCAGTGGATTTCAAGAGAATTGCACTCCCAGAAGTATCAATGAGTTGATACATGGGATAGGGATTTGTGTCAGGCAATGTCGATGTATATTGTCTTACACCAGTCGGATCGATATAATACAGAGTTCCAACAGGACCGGTTGCATCAGAAATAACGCTGTAAATCTTCGGTGTAAATTCTCCAAAAGGATTGAAGGTAAACGTTGTTTCATTCGGAACTCCTACGCTTGTGACAATTCCAAGAGTCTTGTACACATCTGTGGACGATCCTAGACCTTGTGTTTTTTCAAAGCGGTTTGTAGTAAGATTGATATAGACAGGATCACCTGGAACAAAGGTAGAAGCATCATCTTGAGAAATACTCACGTATTCATTGTAGCTATTGAGAGCACGAAAACGACCAATGACGTTTCCAGAGAAATTTGGAGCTATATTGAAAGTATCTGCAGGTGTAAAAATGGGAAAGCCATCTTCATCGACTGTGAACAAAAGTGTTAGAGAGGGGCTGAAGACTGGGTTTCCAAAAAATCCACCTGTTGGGTCCATTCCAGCATTGTAGCCATCAATATCTTCCATCATTGCGTAAAACGTTCCAACGCCTGTGTTGTAGCTGGGATTAGGAGAATCGCTTATAGGATAGACCACTTGAATTTTCCAAGTATATCCAGTTGCATCATTTGCAAGCCAATCTCCAGGAATCACATTGTATGCATCATACTGAGGAATGTTCGTACCTGTACCAGGATTGAAAACAGATGCAGAAATAGTCTGAATATTCAAAAGAGCACCACGAATGAGATATTGGCGGGGACTCAAGGAAGAAAACACAGATGTAAGACTCGGTGGAAAATCTGCATCACTTGGATCTACAAATTGATACATATTCACCTGAAACGACTTTGGAGGTGGTAGATAGGGACCCGTTGATCCTCCAGACATCGGATATTCTAGTTCTATGGAAGATATGACATCTATCTTTCATAGAACGTATTCAAACGAATTTACATGCTCATCCCTGCAAAACTCATTCCACCAAGAGCAGGAGCAGATGCAGACCCTTCAGTAAACGTCAGACCAATTATAACATTTGCATTGTTCTTTGTAGGATCTCCTTGTGCTTTCATAGTCCCAAGAGTTGCTGCACCAATGTTTTGAATAATGAGAGGTTGTGTCAGACTAGAAACCGGAACAGGAAGTTTCATTTGACCACCGATGAGAGGAGTTGTTAGATTGGGTTTCTTCAAAACGATTGACCCAGACTTGAATTGGATACTCGTTCCACCCATATCATAGGTTCGTGGAAGATTGGTATGATTCAATTCAGGACCCCAAGAACTACCATTCCAAACCTTGAAAGAAATGCCAGAGAGGAGTTGGCCTTGTGGGAAGGTGGAAGGATCGATCGAGTACGAAGGAATCGGTTTTGACGCATTTACATAATATTCTGTCGGGGGATTGTTAAATCCTTCTCTCCTATGACGAAGAAATAGGAAAAGTACAATTAATACAGCTAGACCAAGAAGCATATAGGGAATACTTCTTTTTCCTCTTGCTAAACGAGCCATTCTATTCTTTCTATTCATTAAAATTCATTCCTTCTATTGACACATTCTTTTGCATGTGCTATACTATGGACTTTTGCCAAAAACGGCAAACCCTATCCATAGTAGAATAAATAAACCGCCCACTCCTAGAACCGCATACGTGATACCATCACCTACAGAGGTACTGTTGGATCCATTCGAAAATCGTTCCTTCCTCTTACATCCATGGAGCAAACAGAAGAGTCCAACAAAAACAAGAAAGCCAAGAATCATAAAAGGAAGGTTTTTTGAAGTTAATTTTGCCATTCTAGTTATACTACACAAAAGTCACTGTAATAGCAAGTACATCCCCTGTATAAGGAAATGTAGAAGTAACCGCAGTGTTTCCACCGTTGATATAAGATAAAACGATATTATTGAATTTCACAGAATGGAGTGCAGGAAAACTTGCATACACGCGACCTGATGTAAAAGAGCTGGATGGAACTTGTCTCCATTCTCCTACAGTGAGAAAGCCAAGCATAGAAAAGGAAGCAAGAGACTCATAGGTGGTGTCTGTAAGTGTAATAGAGAGAGGAGGTGGAGAAGGAGCATTTGTTCGAAACAAGAGATACGGTGATTGATCGGAAGTAAAGAGACCACCTGCAGACAATCCAGTGCTTGGTTTGAAAAGACCAGGAGGTACACGAACCGAATATATATCACTCTGATCAGAATATGCAACATAGAGTGTGAAGGATTTTGTATCTCCTGCAGGACCTGTGAACCCTGTGGGACCAAAAGAGCCAGTAGGACCCGTGGGACCCGTCGTTCCTCCATAATTTTGATCAATGAGAACTAATCCATAATACGTGTTGAGACCTTCTAAGTTGTTTGTAAGAAGAGAGAGACCCGCAACTTCAGAATCTCGAATTCGCAAACGAATTCCTAGAGTATGCCCTGTAGAGAAGAGATGGTTGATAACAGCGGTTACAACGGTTGGAGGACTGTTGGAATATCCCGCAAATGTAATATTCGCAGTTTGATAGACTTCTGTTCCATTGTCAGTGATAGAAAAGTACCATTGACTACCAGCAGTCACATTTTCAGAACAAATCTTAAAGGTCCACGTACCTCCAGCGTAAATGGTTTCAGACAAAATACAAGTGTAGTCTGGACCTACAGGATCATTTGCATTGAGAGACGTTTCTGGAAAATCGACACGACCTCCTACAGGAGTTGTGGTATCGTTGAGTAAGAGGAGAGATGTATCCAGTTGTCCTGTCCAAGGACCAGCATAGGTTCCACGTGTATCGAAATAGAAGAGAACTGTATTCGAGAAGCTGGTACCAGCAGGACCTGTCGGACCACCCGTTGGTCCCGTTTGTGTATACAAATATCGTGCAAGCTGGGTATCTGCCCAAACAACACTCGGAGGATTAGGAATTTCGTGTAAAACAGGGAGACCGTTTGAGTTAAGTTCATAGACATACCCTACATTGGATCCAGGTGCTCCACCGTCAATACCCCCAGAAGGATCAATTCTGGCATTAAACCCATCGACATCTTCAATCACACATGTACATGTGGCAGAGTCTTGTGCAGAGATACTGTAGACTCTCCAGGCGTAGCCGTTTGCTAAATTGCTAAACCACATGCCTGTTGCAATATCTCTGCAATCGTACGTTCCAGTGCCATACCCTTGAGGACTTGTCGCAGTAAGAATGACAGTGTATAGATTCACATTCACAGCTGTGAGATTACAACGTACTTCTAGACAGAATGGTGGATTCAACGGCATTGCTACTGATTAATTTAAAATATTCAAGTATAGAATAACGGCATATCCACTTATAGGATCATTGGAAGCACCTGAAAAAGTACTCGTTGAAACACCATCCACTGTAATAGATGTAGTATCTGCACCAGTAATTCTTATACGAACATTGGATGTGGACGTTGTATTCCCAACTTTGAGTTGAAAATAGATCCAATCTGTTCCATTAAAATAGGAAACCCCTGCAAGAATACATGGAATATTGGAAGCAAGAGAATAATTGGAAGAATTCATAGTAATTGTAAAAGCGGAGGCATCTGCACCACCAGATACATAGGTTCCAACAGTGGTTGGACATGTAACAGATGCGGCTGTGAAGTTAAAATTTGTAACTGCTTTTGATGCTCTCACGATAACAGTTCTCCCAGAACCAGATCCAGCAGCACCTGTAGGACCAGTCGAACCTGTGGAACCTGTGGAACCTGTGGCACCTGTTAAAGTTGCATCGCCGTCTGCACCTCTAGGGCCTGTAGGACCAGTAGGACCTGTAGGGCCTGTAGAACCTGTGTCTCCTTTAGCACCTGCAGAACCTTGTGGACCTTGTGGACCAGTCGGGCCTACGCCACCACCACCTCCTCCAGCAGGACCTGTAGGTCCTGTCGGTCCTATAAAACATTCTGGATTTATGGATGTGGAGCCCATGGCGACCATCGCTTTGACCCTACGAATTTCCGTAAGATCACCTGGTGTCGTCATTTCTAACTTCTAAGAATGATTTGAATATAGGGAGTCATATTCCGAACTCGTTTTGTAAGTTTGATACAAAGGCCATAGATCCACTGGAACGAAAACAAGGTTTCCTGTTTGTTCTATAACTTTTTCTTGATACTGTGGAACTAGACTAGCATGTTTTTGATAAGGAATTTCATAGAAGGTAAGACAACATTTCTTCCATGCAAGAGTATAGGAATGTTCGGGGTGCTTCCAAAGAAGAAAGTCAAAGAATGCCTCATCAAACAAAGAAATAGAATGAAATAGATAACAAACAGCAACAAAATCTAAGACTTTTTCTTTTGCATCATAGTCTGTGAATATACGCATCGTCGTTCGTAAAGCATACAACCATAATGTATTGGAATATTCTTCTTGAAATAGATCGATCGAATAGGATGACTCATAAAATGCAGATATAGCGAAAGAGTGTTGTATACCTGAATATGAAAATTGTTGCCAAACACTGATACATTGAGAAAGTGTAAGAGGGGTGTTTGAGAGGATATTTCGAGGTTTCATGGGATTTGGAAAGAATGCATCATGGCTGAGTAAGCGATTTGTAGTATCTTTTATCATCGTAGTTGCTTCATACACATAGAGTTGTCTCGTTTTCCAGTCGACAATAGAAATAGGATTCTTTGGAGGTTCTGTTGTATACACATCCTCCGTATTGACCTTCTGCAAGTGTTTGAAACGCCAATGATGAAGAAGTTTTCGAAATTGGAAACGAAGTCTTTTGAGAAAGAAGACTGCTGTCTTCAACTCTTTGTACAATGTGGGAATCCAACAAAACTGTGAACAGAACTTTCGTTTCCTGAGAAGTTTGTGTACATCTGAAAAAGAATTCGATATGCAAGAAACGAGAGTCGAAAGAAGTGGGTGGAAGGTGCGAAAGGGTGTGATGTTGAACGAGTGTCCTACAAAAAGAATCGTTGTATCGATACAATCATATGTATATTTCTTTTTCTTCTTTTTGTTTCTATACAAAAGACTAGGATATCTATACAGTATCTCTAGCACTTCCTGATATGTATCTGCTTCCTCGAGAAGAATTCGTTTCATTCGTTTCATAGAGATTTTCTTTTTAGGAGCAGGTTTGAGAGAAGGTTGTGCTTCTGTCATAGACATAGCAAGCTACTTGTATCTCGTATTTTAGAGTTTAGACCATCTATCTAAAGATTGTATTCATTCAATACAGAGAAATGTCTATATATCTGAGAATTGCAAAGAAAGAAGATCTACCTTACATCGCAGCCTTACGTAGAGAAGTCTATGTAGATGAACTAGAGCAATATTCCAAGAATCTTGAGACACTTCCAGGAGGACAGGAAGGAGAGTATATCGTTGCTATAGAAGGAACAACGATCCTTGGATTTATTTACATGAGATTTGGAGCACCATACGAATGGCAAAGACATATCAAGCTTTCTCCTCATATAGAACTTCCACAAGAGTTTGAAATAGGTCGTTTAACAGTACGTCAATCCAATCGACACGCAGGAATTGCAAAAGCATTAATGGATGCATCCAAGCGATGGTGTATGACAAGAGATTGGAACTCTTCTAAGACAATCTGTGTTCTTGCAAAAGAGGAGTTGATTCCTACGTATACAAAATTGGGATTGTATCGTGTGGAAGATGATACATATACTGCGAGATGTGGATCTGTAACCTTTGCTTTGATGCGAGGAAAGTGGGATATGTCTACGAGTCCAATGCGTATACCTGTACAATTGGTATCACAGTCTGTACATGGAGGAGAAGGTCTTGATACTTCAAAGGATATAACAACTATACCAAATGTGTTGATAGCAGATGTATTAGACGCATGGTTTCCTCCTTCTCCAAAGATAAAAGAGGCGGTAGGAGAGCACTTTGATTTTTTTACCAGATCTTCTCCATCGACAAATTGCACACAACTCATTCAAACTATACGAAGTTCTCGAGAGATTCCTGATGAAAAAGAGATTGTTGTTGGTTCAGGATCTTCTGATCTTATATTTCGTGCATTACCGTTGTGGCTATCTTCATCTTCCAAAGTATTGCTCTATAAACACACATATTCAGAATATCCGCATATATTGAAAAAGGTCATAGGATGTCAAGTGGATCTCTGTGATGAAGATACAGTCCATGAATGGTTAGAAAAAAATACCTATGATTTTGTCATACTTGTGAATCCGAATTCACCAACTGGGCGATGGATCGATCTCGTAGATATACTACAAAAGTATAGCACTACAAACTTCTGGGTTGATGAAACATACATTGATTTTGCACAAAAAGACTCTTTAGAAAAAACGCTTTTTCCAAATCTCTATGTTTGTAAAAGTATGTCAAAGAGTTATGCATTGAGTGGTATGAGAGTTGCATATCTGTGTGGGCCAAATACAATGTTGATGGATAAAGTGAAACTTCGAACACCACCGTGGGTTGTGAGCTATCCAGCTCAAATTGCGGGGAGTATAGCATTACAAGAGAAAGAGTATTATGGAAAAATGTGGGAAAAAACAAAGCAAATGAAACAAGAGATTGTAGAACGACTCGGTGAGAAGTTTGATGTCGTCTCTGGATATGGAAATTTTTACGTTTGCAAAACGGATACAATCGAAGCGTTGTACACGCATATGAAAGAAAAAGGAATATTGATTCGAAGGATTGACTATGGTATACGAATTGCTGTAAGAAGTCCTGAAGAAAATGAAAGAATTCTAGCAGGATTGCTTTGTTTCTAGTCTATTCGATGTGGTCCCAGAGATACGCATCTCCATCCACATGTTCACCAACAGGGATTCCATTTATATCTAAAATTCTATCTGAAGCATCTAAGAAATACGATTTATTTGTTGTCGAATCAATCCATCGTTTTACGATATGATTCGACAAATCATGTGGAGGAGTTACATGAATATGTTTATGGCACTTTGAGAAACCGAGCAAGCAAGGAGCACGGCAACGCAAATAGATTGCACCATCCGCATGTTGCATGGGATAGCTGCAAAAGGTGGGAACAGGATCTGGAAGATCTACATCAACCAAGGGAGTGTGTAAGAGGGGGGATACTTTTGCCCAGAGGGCTTTTGGATCTTGTCCTTGATGTTTTGCGATATCTTCCACAAGACGTTTCGATTGGATTTGGAGACTGACTTGGAACGAATTCCAGATTTCTGCGACAATTGGATAGGACATTGTGGTGGTGCGGACAGGAAATATGCGAAAGGGTCGCTTTCAAGTTTAGATGCCTTCGCCAGAAGTCTGGGGACCGGTTTTATGGACCATCTTACACAGTATTGCTTATACACAAGAGAAGCAGAAAACACTTCTTCTTCAAGATGCACACTACCAATACGTATGGATGATAGAACATCTTGAGACATGTATTCCATGTGAAGAATGTAGACAACATACTATCGAATATCGAAAGAAGCATCCTTACAGAGGAGTATCGCCTATACGATGGATATGGGAGTTTCATAATGCAGTGAATGAACGTCTTGGAAAAGAGAGTGTTTCCTTTGAATCGATGGAACATAGAACAGTTTCATCTATCCGAGATGCTTGGAAAAACTATACAAAGACCATTCAAGAGTCTCTTTCCACAGGTCGCCTACGAGGAGATCTGTTAAAAGAATTTACGAGACATTTCAAATTGTGGGCAAGTTTTATAGGTGTTTAGGCTGTCACAGATGTTTAGGCTGTCACAGATCTTGCTCCTTGGATTCCTCTCCCAGAAAGTGCTGCAGAACCTGGAGGACCTTGTGTTAAATCAATATTGTCTACATTGAAGGTGGGAGGTTCAAAGGTAGGACCATCGTATTCTGCGGTCCCAGTGGTCCCAGTGGTCCCTGTGGTCCCTGTAGGAGTTTTTATTGCAATAGAATTCTTCTTTCCTACCGTCATAAAGGTTGCATCAGGTCCAAATATATAGTCAGACTGTGATCTGTAGTTTGGTGCATACGTATAGGATGCTCCCTTCACTGCAGATTTAGAAGTAGAGGAAGGCAAAGAAGATCCAGTCGGCATCTTGGTAGTCACAGAGCTTCCACGCAAGATGGATGGAGGCGAGTACACGGGTGAAGCAGGGAGAGGAGTACTATCTGCAACACACACAACAGGAGTATCAATAAGGTCGGAAGGAACCATTCCTTGTACAATTCCAAGAATGTCTGCAGGTCTTGCACCACACACCTTGAATACGAGAAAGAAGAAACAAGATCCAAGAATCATTGCGTAGAAGATTGGAAACAGAATGAGATAGAAAGGATATTCACAAGGAGTTTTCTGGAAACGGAAAAAGAGGAGTAAGAGGAATATGACAAGACCAACACCTCCAAGAGTTGCTGTAATCCACTTTCTATTTTCCACACGATCCTTCAAAGACTCTTGGCGTCTTTTATTGACAGCAGGATCTTTCGAGAAATTCTTCAGAGTTGGACTAGGTTCGTTGTGAATGGCATATGCATTAGAGAAGAAGAAGCCAAAAAAGAAAGCAATATGACAAATCCATGTGCTAGGATTTGCATAGGTGTCTTCCACAGATCCATTTCTAGCAACAATGGAACAAGAAGAGGTCGGTTCTACAGCAATACGATCTAGATTGAACCAATTGAACACTTTCAACCACCAAATTGGATTTAAGATGGAAAGAATCGACAAGGGTTTTCCATACCATTTCGCTAAGAATTGAATAAGAGATGCAGCAATGAGAGAAAAGTAGACGCTACGATACGGTGGTTCTCCAAACCATCCTTTGAGATCAAACGATTCAAACACATGTGTTGCTCCATAATAAGGAACTCCAAAGGCACCTACAGCACAGAGAATCCATACAAGGAAATGAAAGACAACATCCTTTCGTGAACCATCCCAGATAGGCGATGTTTCATTTGCATGAAATGCAAACATGGGTACAAGAACCATATGACCAACACCTAATAGCAGAATTCCAATATTGCATGTAAAAATGCCAAAGACAAATGTAAATGCTGCTATAAGGAAAGGTAGAACAAGAAATGTGTCTGTTACGACGGAGCGTATTGATTCAATCGTCCCCATCTGTCTACTATGTTTTGACACATAGAAAATCAATTCCATCTCGTTTCACAATGGGTGGGACAAAGAGAGTTGATACAGAACTCTTTCCAATAAGGAAATAGTTTTGAGCACACAAGAGATATCCTACAAGCAATCCAAGAAGAATGGAAGTGATGATTGTGAAAAATCCTGTACAGCTGTAAGAGAGGAGATACAAGGAAAATACACTCAAGAAAAGGATAATGGAAATCAGAGCAATATAAGGACGATTGCTATATTCGGGGCCAAGGCTTGATAGTTCTTTTTCATAATACGCCATACTGTTGAGAATATATCCACCTGTAAAACTGAGGAAATAAAGGGGTGTATGAATGAAAGAGGACGCAAGACCTTCATGTAAGAAAGATTTGAATCGGGAAGGAGTTGTATGACGAAAGAGAGATTCACATGCTTCTCTTGTTTCAACCGAAACATCCCCAGCATGGGCAGCCATACTTGGCGTAAGAGCATATTTGGTAATATTATGTAGAAGTCCCGATAGGAATGCAGCTTCCAAGGATGCAATCGAAAACATGAAAATCGTGAAATTCAATGTGAGAATTGCGAAAAACATCGAACCAATTGTGATGTAGATCGGTGCTAAATTCCCAAGTTCTGCAGCGAATACAAAAGCAATTGTGTCCATCATTGCAAACACAACATCAGATGTAGTACGGGCAGAATTCATAGCACTAGGCACTTTTGCGGTGCTGTATGTATCTTTCACACAATTCTTCAGTCTTTGAAAGAGACCAGGACTATGTGGAACAGTATTTGGAGGTGCTTTTTCCACGGTGGGAACAGCCGACATTCTAATGAAGATCACTTTACAAAGTAAGGGAAGAAAGGACTCTAAAGAACGGTTATAGAGGATACAACAGGAAATGGGGATCCCATCATATTTCAAAAAACTCTTACAAAACTATCGAAGTTGTAGTAGCCGGGCTCCACCTACAGATGCTTCCATACTTTGTTATGATTTCAATTGTCTAATTTACAGATCTCTTCAAGGAATCAAACACATTCCATATCCAACTCTAGGATCTCCTCAAGAACAGTTTGATAGTTGGGAGAAAACCTTGTTAGACGAGGTAAAGAGAACAGTCGAAGAGGTATGGGTAGCATCAGGACGACCAAGAAACGTGTTTTTAGCAGTGGATGGAGTTGTTCCAATGGCGAAAATTCGTCAACAAAGAGTTCGTCGTTTCAAATCAGCATGGCTTCGAAAAGGAGGAGAAGAGACATGGGATTCGAATGCAATTACACCTGGCACAGTATTTATGGAGAAGTTGGATACAATGTTAGAGGGAGTATGTAAGGAACATCGTGGATGGGTCTTGAGTGGGGTGAAAGAGGAAGGAGAGGGGGAGCACAAGATTATGCATTGGTTACGACAGATAAAAAAACCAAAAGGACCCGTGATTGTGTATGGTCTCGACGCAGATTTGATTCTTTTAACACTTCTTACAGCAGAACAAACAGGCTTTACACTTTGGTTAGTAAGAGAGACACAAGAGTTTGAAAAGCAAGCAACAGAAGGATATACATTCTTACAAATTTCAGAATTGAAAGAGAAACTCGGACTTGTGTCAGAGAGGGAAGTCATCAATTACATCATGGTGATGGCATTCATGGGGAATGATTTTCTCCCACACAGTTTGAGTTACACTTTGAAAGAAGATGGTCACGCACTTGTTTTGAAACAAATCGAGTGGATGAGAACGACTGGGCGATGGTTGGTGGAACGAGAGAAAGATCGATGGGATCTTGATCCAGAACTCTTTCGAACGATATGTGGCAGATTTGCAAATGGAGAGACTGTGCAAATAGAAAAGAACATTGCATCGAAGAGAAAGCAGGCGAAGTTTCGAGGAAAAGGGATGGATGAACAAGAATATCTACCCTTGCTGTGGGATGTTGAGAAATGTCTCGTCGATGCAAGAGGGAGTTTGAAAGAGTCTTGGGAAACAGAGTATTGGAAATGGATTCATCCATATCCTGATGAAAAAGAGAAAGTCTGCAAAGAGTATGCAAAAGGGTTTGCATGGATTCTGGAATATTACACAGGCCAAGGAAATGTACCAAAAGACTGGATGTTTCCTGCATGGGTTCCACCTCTTTGGAAAGATTTACAGAGTGTCAAAGATGAATGGCTGACACTTTCGAAGGAAACAAAAGAGAAACCAATTCTTCCACAAGAGCAATTGACCATGGTACTTCCTCTAGCAAGTTGGGGACTCATTCGAGGAGCTTACAAGAAGGTTCCTGCAGTAGCACCGCAATTCTGGCCGGAGCAAATGACGTTTTTTTCTGCAGGAAAACGATGGTTTTGGGAATGTGAAGCACTTGTTCCAGTCCTCACCGCGGAAAGACTCCGCGAGATTTTGAACTCTGAAAACTAGAATGGGGAATACAGGGAGTATTCCTTTGCCACATGTAAGAATGTATCAAAATTTGGTATCGATTCAATCACCTGCAACACGTGTACAGATGATACAGACGATGTTGAGTTCTCCCGAACATCTATCTTCGGCAAAACAAGCAGGAATTTATGGTCATCTTTTACATTACGTGAACAGTATTACATCAGGTTCTCAAGCAACCTTACCGACTGTCGGGGATGCAAAAGATACAAGACAAGCTTCTGCCTCGTCTTCTTCCCAAGTTCTAACAACAACGCAGTCGAAGGGACAGAATGTTCAAGCATCCCAAAAGGGAAATGAGAAGGCAATGAATTATTTCACAGCATGTTTGCGAATTATGGGATTGGAAGATGAAGTCGCATTAACAGAAGATTTGTTAAAGAATGCATACAAGAAAGCTGTAATTCGTGCACATCCGGATAAAGGTGGGAGTGAGAAAGAGTTTGAAGCAGTGACGAGAGCGTATGGTTATTTAGGAGAAATACTGAAACGAATCTACGGAGGCAGATCGAAAGAGGGAAAAGTGGAGGCACCTGCTATGCTTCAATCGGGACGAACAACAGACTCTGAGGCATGGAAGATGGTAGAACCTGTTCGAGTGAACCCTGACAAATTGGATATGAAAGTCTTCAACGAACTGTTTGAAAAGACACGAATTCCAGATCCTGAAGAAAATGGATATGGAGATTGGTTGAAAGGAGATACAATACAAACCAATACTCCAAAGTTCGGAGGGAAATTCAATAGAGAAGTCTTTCACAAAGCCTTTGAAGAGGATCAAGCTAGCAAACAAAATGGAGACACGTCGCAACTGATACAACAACCGAAAGAGCTTTCTCTTGCATCTAGAATTGGATATGGTGTAGAACTTGGAAGAACAGGGCGAGACGATTACACGATGGCATCGAATGAAGGAGGGTTACAATATACAGACTTGAAACGTGCATACACGTCAGAGAGTACATTTAGTCATCAAGTGAATGGTGTAAGAGTGGAGGAGAGAAATTTGGAACAGTATACAAAAGCACGTGGGAAGGCACCCAATCCGCTAACCGAGAAGGAACTGTATGAATTACAGGAATCCGAAAAAGCAATAGCTCGTATGGAAGAACAACGAAAATTGCGGATGGCACAAGAAGCTGTGCATGAACAATCTTATTTTGATCGTATGAAACAACTGGTCTTACGAAACTAAATTACTTGGGATATCTAGAAGGGAATGGAGTTCAACTCGGAACAGTGGCTTCTTCTAGCGTTTACTCTAGCATTTGTCATATTTGCAGCCTTTGTAAAAGGGGATGATATGGCAACAGATGTTGTCTTAGATCGCCACAGGAATAGAGAACATTCCTACACAACAGGCCGTCGTTCAGGAGGAGGACCCTTTGTACTTGGTTCTGATCCTGGTCCTGCACCTGTCTCTGCTTCAAGACGTAGGTCTGGACTAGCGTTGTTAGGAGAGAATGATACTCTTACAGAGGAAGTCTATGAAACACCAGGAGGTTCTTTTGTTTCCCTCCACGAGACACTTTTCGGAAAGAAAGAGAAAAAGCCCTATCTCTGGCTTTTTTACAACGACAGTGAAGTGAATTCTCGTTGGTGGGCAGACTTTGGTGCAAGAAGTTCTCATGTGATCCACATTCCAATTTTGAACTTACTCTATGATTCTATTCTATCGAAAAATATGAACGACTATGATGTGCAGATTATTGGAGGTCTGACAGATGTTGCAAAGCTTTTGGGAGGGTTCGGGCTTCTCCCAGAAAATATGCAAAATACAAAAGCTTTTGTTACAGAGCCTGAAGAAGATTGGATTCGAACAGCAATTCTAGCAAAATTCGGAGGTCTCTGGCTTTCTCCAAGTGTCTATTGTCTCCGTCCATTTGGAAAACTTCCTAATGATAGAGTTGTCACGTTTGGATCGGATGATGTACCTATGTATTCGGGAAGTACTGTTCCCGAGTTTCGAGCTCTCTGGTCTCCTATGCCTGAGCATCCATTGTTTGTGTATTGGGAGAAGAAATGCAGAGGACGTTTGGATTACCAAAATGGAGGCAGACAAGTGCGAGGAGATGCAAAGAGTGATTGGATAGAACTGTCCAAGAAATACAAGAAGGAAGGAAAGATTCGCTATGAACTTTCTAGGAATGTGAAAACAGGAAAGCGAATTGAATTAGAAGATTTGTTTGCAGCAGGAACAGAGGGATATCTTCCATTTCCTATTCCACCAGATGCTGTCTATCTCGTAGTACCCTATAAGGAGCTCAAAGAGCGTCGTATGTTTGGGTGGGTATTACGAAGTAGTGAAGAACAGTTGTTGGAGTCTGATTTAGCATTTACACATATTGTAAACAGTACGTATTTCTAGTTTCACTAGTTGAATGAAACTTGCGTTTCACTCGTTGAATCTAGACATGTTGGACGAATTTGATAATAGGTTTGTTTTACACTTTGGACTGTTTTTTCCATAGAGAGAAGATCCATACCATTTGCACGAAGAATGTGTTTTGCTATTGTAATACAACGTAACTGTGTAAGAGGGGGATGAATGTAGATATGTGCTTTACAAGGGATATAATAAGACTCTAATTCTGGAAGAAGAGACTCTATTTCCGAGAGAACAATGTGTTCTTTCGAAAACAATGTCGGTGTTTGAAGAGAACGAACTCCACATGCAAGAAAAAATCGTTCCAAAAGATCCATAGGAGGGACGGAACGGAGTACCATACTGACTATGTGTAGAATGTTCTATTTATGTTGTAAGACATGTTCCATAATGTCCATTGTATCAAGCCAATGTTCTTTTCCTTGTTGAATCGAGATCCATCCTAGCATTGTAAATTGTAGGATAGAGAATCGAAAGGAAGGATTGACACTCGGATAAATTGTAATACTTCGTTCAATTGCAAGAAGAATATCATCTAAGAGATACCCATTCAAATAGAGATCTGTAATACATGTTTGAATAATTGCTTCATCTTTGTTTCCAATGGCTTGAATCAAAGTATTTGTATAGTTGTCAGAGGAGGGTAGGAGTATCTTCAGTTTTTCAAGAGTTTCTTTATGTGAATTCTTTTCTTGACGATAGGCTTTGTAGAGAAGAAGAATCGATTTAATTTCATGGAGATTTGTGAAATTGCACAAACAAAATTCAAAGAGTTGTTTGTATTCGTTGGTGTCTATTTTGTCAGTGAGTTGATAGAAATTGTAATAGAGAGGGAAGGCATCGGATGGAGAAATAGGTTCAATCTCTATATGAAGACAACGACTTCGAAGAGGTTCAATGAGATGTCCAACATGTCGACTAGCAAAGAGAAACCGTGTAAGATGGGAGTATGTTTCCATAGGTCTTCTGAGAGCTTGTTGACTTATGAGAGGAAGAGTATCTGCGTCATCAATGACAATCCATCGAAGTGTATTTTCTTTGGAATGTGTCCTCTTACAGAAATCATTGACCTTGTCACGAATTGTATGAATGCCTCGATCTTTTTCAGAAGTTAACCAAAGAACAGAATCGACATGAAACGGTGCTTCTTGTTTCAAGAGTTCAATGCAGTCTTCTAGAAAGGTTGTTTTTCCAGATCCAGGAGGTCCTGTCAGAAAGAGATGAGGAAGATTCTGAAAGGAATCACGAATCGTTTGAAAAATCATAGATTGGCCAAACAAGCGTGTTTGAAAGACCATTCTTATCTCTAGATCCTAGGAACTCTTAGGCTGGTACATTATGGAAAGTATCTGGGCAGTAGCCTAAACATGTTGGTACAAGAGAATCAGATGGACAAAGATTTATATAGAGAATTAGGGGTGGAGCGTGATGCAGACGCTCGTGAAATAAAGAAAGCCTATTTTACTCTTGCAAAAGAGCATCATCCAGACAAGGGAGGTGACGCAGAACGTTTCAAGAAAGTGCAAAAGGCATATGATGTATTGAGTGATGATCAGAAGCGTAGTATGTATGACATGACAGGTGATGCAGATTCTTCAGACCAAGGTATGCGTCATGGACCTATGGGCCCTATGGGTCCTATGGGCCATGCGTCCTTTGGAGGTATGCCTGGCTTTGCGATGAATGTCGACATCAACGATTTGTTTGGAAACATGTTTCGAGGACATCAGGAGAGATCTTTTTCCAAGAAGAGGCCAAAGGGACCTCACAAGCAGCATGATGTTCCTCTTCGTCTCGCAGATTTTTACAATGGAAAGAAGATACGGTTTGATTTGGAGAGACAGGTCTTTTGTGAAACGTGTGCTGGTGCTGGATGTGCCCACTGGAATTCATGTGCAGAATGTCGTGGTTCAGGAGTTCGTGAGACAGTGATGCAAATGGGTCCTGGGATGGTAGCAGTGAACCGAGGGCCATGTGGTCGGTGTCGTGGAGAAGGAAAGATGCGTGGAAAGGAGTGTGATGGATGTCAAGGAAAGGGTCTGGTGGGAAAAGCAATGACGCTCGATGTTGTTGTAACTCCTGGAATTGCATACGGTGAAGTTCTTATCTTTGAATCTGTATGTTCAGACAATCCAGACTATGAGACTCCTGGAGACTTTCACATTCGTTTGGTCCATGCAGATGAAGAGGAAGGAATGGATGTCATTCGTATAGGGAATGCATTACAGTATGAATGTGAAATCTCTTTGTCAGAGAGTTTGTTAGGGTGTAAGAGGATAGTGAAGGGGCATCCTGGACACCCAGATGGTTTGGAAATTGTGATTCCTCAAGGAACTCAGAATGGAGAAGTTCTTGTGAAGAAAAACAGTGGTATGCCAGGTCAGAGTGCAGGAGACTTTCTTACAAAAGTACATGTGAAGGTACTGACTACGGAAAGAGCTGCACTCGAATCTCAAAAAGCGACTCTAGAAAGTATTTTTACGACTTTGTAAACGATGTGGTGTATAATTTTTAAAAACGCATTGTATGCAATTTTAAAAAATGGAGTGTTTCACTACGATTTTAGTAGTAATTTAATTACCGCTCCCATTCGGTGCGGTACAATTAGTTACCGCTGAGCCAAGGATCCGAGAAATCCCCAGAGCCCCCTGCCGTCGGGCCTCCTTCCAGGAGCATCGTGGGAGAATCAATAGGAGCGTACTCGGATGCAAGACCCATGTGCCCACCACCATAGTACATGCGATTCTTGCGATTCTTACGACTCTTCTTGTTCTTCTTGTTCATCCTGTTCTTCTTGTTCGTCCTGCGACGACCACCTCCCAACTGACCCTTGGTGCCGCCAGCAGCAGGCGGCTTGGTTGCAGCCGCAGCAGGAGGCTTGGTTGCACCAGCAGCAGGAGGCTTGGTTGCACCAGCAGCAGGTGGCTTGGGAGCAGCAGGTGGCTTGGGGGCACCTGTCGCAGCCATCGCCTTGGTTGCACCTGTCGCAGCCATCGCCTTGGTTGCACCTGTAGAAGCAGGAGCCTTGGTTGCACCTGTAGAAGCAGGAGCCTTGGTTGCACCTGTTGAGGCAGGAGCCTTGGTTGTACCCATTGAGGCAGGCGGCTTGGTTGTACCCATTGAGGCAGGCGGCTTGGTGGGACCCGTTGTAGCAGGCGGCTTGGTTGCACCTGTTGAGGCAGCTGCAGTGGCAGCAGTCGCAAATCCTTCACGATTTGCGAACCCCTGAATCGGGTATCCTACTGCGGGAGATCTTGCAAAGAAAAAACCACCATTTTGACGACGACGACTCCTCTTGTTCTTCCTAGAAATTGCCATTCTATTTTTACGAGACTTTTTGTTTTTTCGGTTTCGCTTTCCTCCTCCACTCTGATCTGACATACCACGAATTTCCGCGTATGCTTTATCGAGAGGATCCATGCGTGCGGATGCCCGGAGATCCTGCGGTAAAACACCGCCACTTTCAAATTCACCCGGGTATGGCGAACCACTGCCTAGCATTGTGGATCCTCCTCCTCCATGCTGCTCCTTGTGAATGTCCAAATATTCCTTCCCCTGATCGAGGCTCTGAATCATAGGATCGGAGCGAGGGTTTCCACCTCCACCAGAAAGAGAAGCCCATTCACTTCCGCGGGACAGACTTGACAAACTACTATTTAGACGACCCCCACCATAGTACATGCGGTTTTTCCGCATGTTACCACGACGACTCTTACGATTCTTACGATTGCTCTTACGATTGCTCTTGCGTCTTGATACGCCCATTTTCTAGTAAGAAGTATGGAAAAAATTCTACTCTATCGTAGAAATGGAACCAGCGTGGACGAAATCAATCTCAAGTGAGACAGTTTGTAATTTTTTCTATTCGTTTTTTATTGCCTATGCAATCATTTTTGTCCTCTCCATTCTTTCTTTGATTGGAATTTTGTCTGTATTTAAACTTAAAACTCCGACCGGTATGGGTATGTCTCTTCAAATGCTCTTAACAGGTCTTCTAGCTGCAGTGAACATGTTGTTCAATTATTTGATCTGTGACCGAGCACTTCTCTCAGGAAAGTAAGACTTCTTTTGTAAAGACAGGTAGAATGGCAGAACTTGTTGTTATGACAAAAGATATTACAAATGATATGATCTGCAACTATTTTTATTTCTGGTTTGTTTTTACGACTGTTACAGTTATCATCGGTGCGTTAATGTATATTCCAATCATTCCCCATTCGCCAATGATAGGGATGATAGGAATGCTTATGTCGATTCTTGTAGGGATGGTGATGGCTCTGCAACCTCTCGCAATGTACATTCTGTGTAAGAGGGGATTGAAGAAAGCTGCTCCTGCTGCTCCTGCTGCCCCTCCTGCTGAGTAGAAGAACTAGCAGTTCTCGAAGAAAGTTCTTTTGAAATTGCATCAAGTTCTTTCTGATTTTCTAAAATAGCAATATCTACCGCTTGTTTTATCGTCTCGTTCGACGAGGGTAAAAGAAGTGTTGTATAATAGGATTTCGTTTGTTCAAACAAGGATTGAAATTGTTTTAAATCTTCTATTGTAAGATCTTTATACTCTATACAATCTGTATCATCATCTTGAGAAAGAGTTACATCCTTCTCAAAAGAGTCTTCCATTGTGCTAAAGGAGAGGGTTTGAAGAGTTTAGGCCGTATCATTCTGAAGAGTGTTCGGCTCAATACGACGCTTCTGAATCTTTCCACTGGTGATGTAAATCGAGTTTTCCGTCATAACAATGAAATCCTCACCAACCTTGTAGACCTTTTGAATCACACTTGTAAATTCCTGTGCAGACTTGACAAGCATCTTTTCCTTTGTGGTAGAGTCCTCGCCCATAAATGCAGAGCCATTTGCAGTCTCTACGTAATAATCCATTTGGATAGGCTTATCTTGACTAATAGAGAGCTTGGCTGCTTGTAGAAGCACAGATGTACTTGGAAGAGGTGATTCCGTAGATGGAGTAGCAGCGGTAGGTGCAGACATTTCTGCCGGGTGTAAAGGCTAGGTATATAGGGAAAAAACCGCAGTTGATCTATTTGAAAAAAGAACGTTTTGCTTTTCTTAGAAAACAATACGAGAGAAGAAGTAAACTACCAACAATCAACGTTTTTACAAATCTATACTGCATTGTTTTGGTATCATAGATATACAGAGAATGTTGTAAAAGAGAATTTGAGTATTTTTCTCTTGAAAAGGATTGAAATGCTTCGTTATGTAGAAATTCTTTCAGAAAGGTCGTAGATTTCTCTAAAAGATCACGATTGTCATCTGCATTTCCAACATCACTCTTTCCAGGTTTCTGAATTGCTATATGAGGGACTGTGCACCAGATTCGATAATTGTTCATATAATAGAAATCTATCGCAGTTGTTGCAGGAGTTGTTTCTAAAATTGTATCATACATTCTTTGGGGAACAAGAATAAAATGTGTCATAATTGCTTTCACGTGAAAAAGAGGAGGATATCGTTGCACGATTCGTAAGATCCACGAACTTTGATAAATTTCTGCCCCACCATTAAAAATATCCCACTCTTCTCTCTTTTCCCAGAGGCTAGGAAGAAGTTCTAGAAAACGTTCTTTTCCATCGGGTGCAGGTAGACAATCGTCTTCTAAAATAAGAACCCAAGGATATCCTCTTTCTTTTGCTATCTGTAGACATTTCTGATGAGACTTCCAGCATCCAATTTGTCCAGGTGATTCTTTTACACCTTCTACGCGTTCGATTGGTACATTCCACGATGAAAAATCGTTTTGGATATCAGTCCAACGATCTGTTCTATCGTTTAGATTAATGACAAGGATTGGTGGGAAGGAAGAATCCATTTGTTTCATGCTTCGATTTTTTTACTCTGTTTGACTGGGAATGGTTTCAAAATCTCTTTGGAATGTTTGACGAGAATTTTGTTGATAAAGGTATACGCTTTCTCAATCTGTTCAAAGCGTCTTGCTCCTGTTATAATGATAGAGCCTGTGTGAAAGGGGCTGATCGTAATCTCTTTACAAGAACCTAGGCTTCTTCCATCCCCAGTACCTGTACACAATGTCTCTCCACAAGGACAAACGCCTTCAATAGAATCTGGAACATCTTTTGCAGCTTCATTGTAGAAGTATTTGGTATCACACCCTTGATAAATGGTTGATTCAAAGCTGCTAAAGAGATTATATTCTGATACAAGGATTTCATGTAATTTCTCGCGGTGAATGGAACCATTCACTTGATAATCACTATTGATCAATTGAATCGTGTAGCGATGAGGAGCTGGTGGAGTATCGAGAACTGGTTTGGAAAACACTTGCAATTGTTTTGCGAGCCAGGCAAGAGTGTCTTGAGCAAAGGAATCTGTTGGAATTCCTGTCATTTGAATCCCTCCATTTTTAAAGAGTTTGATATTCACTTCTTTGAAGATAGGAAGACCTTTGGGACATGTTCCACATTGTCTGCGAACAACGAGAGTCGATTGATTGAAGAATATATTTTTCGATTTCTTCCGTTTGGTCAATTCATCACGCGAACATGTTCCAACAATACATTTTTCTTGGAGTTTCGCACGAAGTTTTAATGCGTGTAATTCATCTTTGCTTGCATCTGGGGGTGGTTCAAGAATCGGTTTGTATTCCACCTTCAAGAAGCCTTCCTCGGGCCATGTAAGAGGGATGGCAGCTTCATGAAATGTATCTAATAAATTCTGGAGGTTGAGCGTTGTTCCAAGATGGGCGGTTACGACCATTGTGGAAATACGAAGAGGGCCTAGTTTTACTTCTGAGGGGTCCATTGGAGTTGAGGGACTTGTGGAACCCTCTAAAGAGTCTATCAACTTTTGTTTGAGGAAAGAGGTGGAATAAAAAGAGCCATACGTGTTTTCCACAATTTGAAAAGGAGTGTTTGTGTTATAGAATCTGTAAGAGAGGATTGTGTTTCTGAGGCAGTTATTGCAGACCAGAGAGAGAGTTCTTTGGAGGGAATCGATCCATGCATTTGTTGAAATAGGAGGAACCATGTAATTCTTTCTCGAAATGGAGTTCCAGACTCTGTAACAAGTTGATAGAGTTCTTCTTGAGATGTTGCGTGTAAACTTCGAAAGAGAAATCGTGTAATTTGTTTTGCATGCTGTGGACATTGTTTGAAAAAACGAATATCTCCACGACGAAATAGACTATCAAACCCTGGAACTTCTAGAGAAAGAATTTTTTGCAAACGTTGGGATGGAGTGGGTGTAAAAGGGACGATGAGAAATTTGTTCAAGATTTGCGGATGAATATGAGAAAGAGAATTACAAATAAAAATGAGAATCACTTCTTTTGTAGATCGCTGAATAAGAGGACGTAAGGCACATTGAGCTTGATCTGTGAGAGTTTCTGCTTCATCAAAAATCAAGACTTTGGGTGGAGCTTGGCCTGGTGCAAAAAAGAGAGTCTGCATACGACTTTCCACGAAAGGATAGATTTTATGACGCATTGTTTCGAGAGAACGTTCGTCACTACTATTCAAGAAAAGAAGACTGGAGAATTGGTTTTGTTTTTGTCCATGAAGAGCAGATGCAAAACTCTGTGCAGTCGTTGTTTTTCCTGAGCCTGGAGGACCCAGAAAGAGCATATGAGATCGACTTTCTGGATATTTCAACATAATTTGAAAAAATTCTGGAAGAGCGGATGGTTGTAAAACGACCGCCATCGTCAATTACAAGACCATCGACGTATTCTTTTATACCCACACAGATGCGTTTGAAAAAAAGAGTCTAAAGCTGGGTCTCTTCCTTTGTATCAGCAGAATGTCCACAAGGAAGCCAAGAGCAAAGAAAAGTGTAGTTGTTCCTGAAATTTTACCTGAGGTTTTACCAGAGGTTTTACCAGAGGTTTTACCAGAAGTTCCTGCAGAAGTTCCTGCAGAAGTTCCTGTAGAACAGAAACCTGTGAAAAAGGGGAAGAAAGAGAAGAAGGAGAAGAAACCAGTGCAAGTTGTTGCAGTCGTAACACCTGAAGGAATCGAAGGGACCTTTTCCTTGGAGCCAAGAAGACCATTGATTGTACACCTTCCTTTTTGCAGCAGCGAGGTCAAATTTACAGAAGGAGGGATACAATATGATCCTACACCCCCTATGCAACCAGAACCATATGATATGAATTCAAATGGATATTTTCAAGTGAATACAGATGTTGGAACAAATGAGAAACTGGTTGGTGCAGAACAACAGGGATGGTTAATGGACCACCAAACCTCTGCACAAGAAGGAGCGGAAAAGAAAACGGCTTCTGCTTCTTTCATAGAATCTGCCGCTTCCTCTGCTTCTGAACAACAAGAAAAGAAAGAGGATCCATTTCTTCTACAGAAAGATGTGTTCCAACGAATTCCTTTGCTCCAATGTTACTCTGTGAAAAAGGGAGAGATCTTTCAAGTTCCTGCCTCAACATCTGTACATTGTTTCTGGTGTTCCCATGCATTTGATGGCAGCCCTCATTTCTTACCTGTAAAAGAGGAGACTGGAACATTTCACGTCTATGGAAATTTCTGCACCCCCCAATGCGGTCTCGCATTTCTATTGAAAGAACATTTGGATCCTCATGTACGTTGGGAGAGGATGTCTCTTCTTCACAGAATGTACAAGCCGCGTGTAGGAGCAAGATTGTATCCTTCCCCTCCAAGAGAAAGTCTTGTAAGTTTTGGAGGTCCTTATACAATCGATGCATTCCGAAAAAGTATTTACGATGCAAAAGATCGTGTAGATATTCAAACGCCACCGATGGTGAGTATTCTAGGAACCTTGGATACAAAACCGATTGATTTCTACGATTCTTCTTTGCAGAATACATTTACACAAGGATTTACGTTGGATCGATTCCGCAATTGGAGCGAACAAGGAGGAGCATTGCGTTTGAAGAGGAGTAAGCCATTGAAAGATCGTGAAAGTACACTCGACGCTTGTTTCAAGATAAATGTACAACGTGTATCTTCACCGTAAGTTGGAGCTAAAAATTGATTGCTTGCGAGGTATGTTGCATATGTCCCAAGCACTATGGACCCTTTAACGACTGTAAGTATTAGCGGTGTAATTCCTAAGAACGCTACACATGTTGTGTACTGGTCTGAAGGAATTCCTGTACCTTTGTCATCTTTATCACCAGAAGCATCCCGCATAGATTCATCACGCATCCAGAAACTTGAAGAAAAGATTGCAACATTAGAACAACTTGTCCAAGAATTACAAAGCACACGTACAACGACGTATTTTCCGAAATCCACTTCGCCTGTGTTAGAGGGGATTGAGATTGTTCCAAAGCCTTTTGTAGAACCTGCTCCTTTTGTAGAACCTTTTATAGAACCTGTTCCTGTGGAACAAGAAGAACAACAAGAAGAAGACGAAGACGAGGAGGAGCAGGAGGAAGAAGAAGAAGAGGAGGAAGCATTGGAGCTTACAGAATTTGAATGGAAGGGAGTCACCTACTATAGAGATTCCGAGAATCTTGTATACCAGAAAGATGGAGATGATTTAGATGATGCACCCATAGGAGTATGGAATGTGGAGAAACAAAAACTCTTACGTTACAAAGTATAACCTCTACGTAGAATGAGATGCTGGCCAACTATGATTCTAGCAGGTTTTTTCGTGTTCTTCTTGCTTGTTATGATGTATAATGCTATAAAGATGTATAGAAGAGAGCAACATACAGGTATGAATGTTCAAGGCATATATTTCATAGCACAAAGCTTTGGTATTGTAGTACTATCATATATTCTATGTTTATTTTTAGGAGAAATCTTTACATTTATAGTACTTCTTCCAGTTTTTTATTTTATACTATTCGCTATGGCGTGGGGTGGGTGGTTTGACTTATCCAGTTATCTACCACAACAACCACCACCAGAACCAGACCCAAATGCACCAAGGATGCCTATACAAACACCACAGCCACATTATACCTAGACTTCTCACAAGGTCCAGGATACAAAATAGAAACTCTACGTAGAATGAGATGCTGGCCAACTATGATTCTAGTAGGTTTTTTCGTGTTCAGGATCCTTGTTGATATATATCGTGCTATAAGGATGTATAGAAGACAGCAACATACAGGTATGAATTTTCAAAACACATATTACCACACAGCAAAACACGTTGGTATTATAGTACTATCATATATTCTATGTATATTTTTCGGAGAAATGTTTACATTTATAGTACTTCTTCCAGTTTTTTTTCTTATACTAATCGATTTGGGATTGAATGAGTGGATTAATTTTTCCAGTTATCTACCACAACCAGAACCAGACCCAAATGCACCAAGGATGCCTATACAAAGAGCAGAACCATAATATACCTAGACTTCTCACAAGGTCCAGGATACAAAATAGAAACTCTACGTAGAATGGGGTGTTGGCCAACCACCGTTGTGGGAACTTTTTTCGTAGGATTACTTGTGTTTGATATACTACAACAATCTTGGTCTAGCCTACCAGATCATGCGTTACGAGGTATAATTACGACAGGCGTATTTTATCTCTTGTGTATGTTTTTAGGAGAAGCCATCGCAGGAGCTATTTTAATTGTCCCCATGATCTTTGTAGGTATTGTACTATTTTCTCTCTTCTGGGGTTTAATGCATATGGATAAAGATATGATTGCGAGTGCTCTTAAAAATGGAACACTGGTTCCTTCGACTGGAGCATCGCTTCGCGGACCATCGCTTCGCGGACCATCGCTTCCTTCTGTGCCTGTTTTTGAATGTTGCCCTGAAGACGAATGTTCTGATGAATGTTCCGACGAATGTTCCGACACTTGTGCAGGACCTTCGATGCCTCCTCCTCTACCACAGTGTGCAGGACCATCTCTTCCAGCAGGAGGGGCTTCTTTTTCAGGAGGAGCTTCGATGCCTCCTCTCTGTGTGGGACCTTCTCTTTCAGCAGGAGGCTCTTCGATGCCTTGCACAAAAGGATGTCGTGCGGACTATAAATACACCGCAAAATCCTGTGGAAACAAGAATAGACTTTCGAACAATATCACATTGAAATACTAACAGTCTAAACAATCTTGTCACAAAAGGGATAGAATGGACGAGGCATTAGATTCGTTTTTATCCTATATACAAACGAATCTAACATTGTATGCTCTTAGAACATACAATTGGTGTTCTAACCTATATGAAACGTCATGCGAAACAGCACAGAAGTGTATGAAAGCAATCTATGATGTCAATACACCTGATATCTACATGTATTTTGGAAATGAACCTCCTTACAAAGGGAAAGCTGGATGGAACATGCCTATAGAATACAGAGATCTTCCTATCTGGTCCTATTCTCCTCAAACAAAGCAATTTATACAACACACGTACGGGTTTTCAAAGACTGTCTTACATAAGAAACGCTATGATGTTCTTTCTGCAGAAATGCGTGTAGGTGCTATCGTGCAAGAGGATATAACAGAATTTTGTATGGATATATCTGTGCTAACAAGTGAAGATATATATCCTCCATTTTATATGGTAGTAAGTGCATATTTGTTAGAGAAGGGTGTTCATTTTTCCCAGAGTCTTGCGTCGAAAACAATTCTCATTCTAACAAATTCCGATGGTGATACTTTTATGCTGAAGGATCTCTCTCGTGCATTCCATGCTTGGAAAGATCTAAGAGAGAACCCTTCCTCGTTTGCTTCTGAAGAAAAGGAAAACGAAAAGGAAGATCTAAAAACGGGGATCTAAAATTGAGTTTCATACACACATATATAGACTGGTCCCAATGGCAACCAGTCTAACACTTGCTTCCCTTGACTCTCCCTTACCCTCTGGTGGATGGATCTTGTATTTCCATCCAGCAAAGGAAACACGGTGGCATATGGATACCTTCAAAGTACTCTCTGTTGTAAAAACCTGGAAGGATCTTTCGCATCTTTTCGCAGCCATTACTCCGAATGATTGGATGCGTGGAAAATTCTTCTTTACACCAGAATCAATTCCTCCTTTGATGGAGAATGCAAAGAATATTCGAGGAGGATCCTATTCGCTCCGTATTGAACGCGTCGTTGCGGGAGAAATGATGCAAAAATATATGATTGCCGCAATCTTAGGAAAGTGTTTAACACTGCCAGGAGATCTTGTCTCTTGTGTTCGAATCACACCTCGACGCGATTTCAATATTCTTCAAATTTGGAATCGTGATTGTCAAAAGTATCATGCACCAGAAGGATTACAAGTACTTATGAATACAGTACCAGATGGAGAAATCAAATATATGTCCCATGTCGAGAAGAAAATCTAAAAGAAAATCTAAGATGGAAGGCCTTACAACAAGACACTTTTTTCAGAGTTTCAAAACATCTGAAAAAAATGTCTCATACATCACCAAATTTACCTGCTTTCCTTATTCTTGATAGAGGCTAAGACAAGCTTCACTTCTCCCAAGTTCGCAACAGTATACCTCAAAATAAGAGGGTAATCATTTTTCAAATACATTTCAATCGACGGACAGAGGCTCGTGCACTTTGTAAAAAGAACGAGATGCTTGAGTTGGAAGACTCCTTGCACAACCTCTGTGGTAGGCCCAGACTTCTGCACCTTCATCGTAGTATTGTTCTCTGACATAACAGTCTCCTGTTCTGCAAAATCTCCCTCACAGCGGAATACAAGATCTGTGCCACTGCTGGTAATTTCCACATAGAGTTTTTCACCAAGAGCATTCATATCTCTGCAAATCTTCTGCAGATCTGTGCTTGGCATGTGGATGATGTTGCTAAAGTTCAAACTAGGGATCTGGATCTCATCGACATTGGTGTCAAAGAGTTTGAGGAAGTAATTGGTGATCGTCGACTTCTCAGAATTTTCCATACGAATTCCAAGTTTGTTAGGATTGGACGCAGGAAGATAGAGAGTGAGAGAATCATTGTTTCCCATTGTCTTGATCAACTTGAACAGATAAATCATATTGACGCCCAAAATGTGCTTCGCAGGGCAGTAGTAGTTTTCAAACCGATCGTGGTGGAGACGCAGATACACCAAGACCGTGTGAGTCTCATCCACAGACATCACCTTAATTCCTGTGTGGTCAAACTCAAGGTTTGCCTCAGTGAGAATCTCTTTCAACGCTTCAATCAACGTACGAAAAGCACCCGCTTGGACCGTTCGAATTTCAAACAAATTTCCGTTTGCATTTGCTTTGGAGGCAGTGCTCATCTTCTAATGGCCGGAGGTACTCCATCTTTAAGCAAATTACCGCGTTTTTCTTGCAGTTTTTCTCTTGCGTTTCATACTATTCTTACGGGTTCCCGGCCTCACTGGTCGCACGGTATAGACCGGCCTCACTGGTCGCATGGTATAGACTGGTTGCACGGTCTTTCTTTTCGATCCACCCCCTTTTCGTGTCTTTCTGGAAGACCATAAGCGATACGCATGACGAGCTGCAAGAGGAGCGAGCATTGCTGCATTTTGTACACCACCGTAGACACTTGGATAGAATCCACCCTTCAATCCCATCTAGTATATGCTTCTATTCCTCAAAGAAGTGTAAAATTGAAACGAAGGGTCCCCCCTTACAGCAAGTCCCTACAAGAATGGCCGACAAATACAAGAAGCTTTCGCATCGTGAACATATCTTAGAGCTGCCTGACACCTATGTCGGCAGTGTTGAGACTCATGAAGAATGGAGATGGTTGTATGATCCTTCGAGCAACAAGATGGTGCACCGTAAGATATCCTTCAATCCTGGATTCTACAAGCTATTCGACGAACTTCTTGTCAATGCTCGTGATGCTAGGATTCGTTCTCTGGAAAAGGGAGGAACGCCTGTCAAGCACATTGGAGTAGAGGTGAAACAGGATGGAGAGAATCTCACCATTTCTGTGGAAAACGATGGCGATGGCATTCCAGTCTTAAAACACGAAGAACATTCCATTTGGATCCCAGAGCTTATATTTGGACATTTATTAACCAGTGGAAATTACAACAAAGAAGAGGAAAAGATTGTGGGTGGAAAGAATGGATACGGAGCAAAGCTTGTGAATGTGTTCTCTCATACCTTCAAGATTGAAGTTCGTTCTCCAGCTCAAGGAAAGAAGTATATTCAAGTTTGGAAAGATCACATGTCCATCTGTGAAAAGCCTTCTATTACATCTTCTCCCACAAGTTCGAAAGGACTTGTTCGTCTATGCTACACACCAGATTTGACGCGATTTGTGGGACTTGTGCAAGAGGATATGCTCTCTGTCTTGCACACACGTACTGTGGAGCTTGCATCGCTCTGTGGAAAAGATGTGAAGGTTTCCTGGAATGGTGAGACGATTGCATCCAACACGTTTGAAAAATTTGTCAAACTCTTTCTCCGTGAGCAGTCGACCTGTGTCTATGAAGCGTCTGGACCTCGCTGGGAAGTCGCAGCGATTCTCACGCGATCTCTCTACGATGAAAGCTGTGAGACAGGCGGAGAAGAACCAAACGCAATTAGTTTTGTGAATGGAATTAATACACGAAAAGGAGGAAAACATGTGGAGACAGTGGTTCGCAAAGTCTTAGGAGATTTCTGTGAAGCTGCGACAAAGAAGAAAGTCCCTGTGAAACCATCGCAAGTAAAAGACGCAGTTGTCTTCTTTGTGAATGCAACCATTGTCAATCCTTCCTTCGATAGCCAGACCAAAGAAACACTCACAACACCTGTCGCAAAGTTCGGCAGCCAGTACAAAACAGAAGGAAAGCTTGTGGATGGCTTGATGAAAATTGGGCTGTTAGAAGAAGCCCAAGCAGCCATCGACGCAAAAGCTGTGAAAGATGCGAAGAAAACAGATGGAAGTAAAAAGAAAACTCTACGTGGATATCCAAAGCTTGTGGATGCTCTCTGGGCAGGGACTGCGAAGAGTCAAGAGTGTACTCTCATTCTGACAGAGGGAGATTCAGCAGCAACATCTGCGATTTCTGGCTTGACTGTGGTAGGTCGTGAAAAGTTTGGAATCTTTCCTCTACGAGGCAAACTCTTGAATGTAAAAGATATATCCCAAGAAAAATTTAACAAGAATGAAGAACTCACTGCAATCAAAGCTATTCTAGGTCTTCGCCAAGGATCCAAATACAAAGATACAAAAGATTTACGGTATGGAAGAGTTATGATCATGGCGGATCAAGATCATGACGGGTCTCATATCAAGGGACTTCTCATGAATCTCTTTCACACCGAATGGCCAGATTTAATGAAATTAGGATTTCTCTGTTCTCTAGCGACTCCGTTGGTGAAAGCAACTCGGAGGGGTGAGACAGTGTCGTTTTACTCGCAAGGAGAGTTTGAGAGATGGTCTGTCGGACAGAGTGGATGGAGCTACAAGTATTACAAGGGATTGGGTACGAGTACGAAGCAAGAAGCTCGTGAATGGTTTGAACGTCTCGCGGAGATTCATTACGATTGGGATGCGACATCGGATGAAAGCATTTCTCTCGCATTTCACAAGAAGCGATCCGATGATCGAAAGGGATGGTTGGCAGAATACGATCCAAAACGCATTCTGGATGTCGGAGCAGGAGGACACATCCCCTATTCCAAATTCATCAACGACGAGTTGATTCATTTCAGCAATGCGGACAACCTTCGGAGTTTGCCACATTGTATGGATGGTTTGAAGCCGTCGCAGAGGAAGATTCTCTTTGGTTGTTTCAAGAGGGGTCTTCGATCAGAAATCAAAGTTGCACAACTTGCCGGATATGTGTCAGAGCATGCAGCCTATCACCATGGAGAGATGTCGCTTGCCTCAACGATTGTTGGATTGGCTCAAACCTTTGTCGGGAGCAACAATCTGAACGTGTTGGTTCCCCAAGGACAATTTGGATCTCGACTCATGGGTGGAAAAGACTCTGCCTCACCGAGGTATATCTTCACCTATTTGGAAAAGATCACTGATCTCTTGTTTCGCAAGGAAGATGCAGGAATCCTGAAGCATTTGGAAGATGATGGAATGCAAGTCGAACCAGAATATTATTTACCAGTTCTCCCACTCTTGCTTATCAACGGGTGTGTTGGAATTGGAACCGGATTCAGCACCGATATTCCTCCGTACAATCCGTCAGATCTCATGAGAATTTTACGAGAAAGACTTTTGGGTCGTTTGAGTTCGATGAAACATATTCCTTTGAAACCTTGGTGGCAAGGATTCAAGGGGACCGTCGAATCTGTATCGGAAGGATGTTGGAGCACAAAGGGTGTCTATACCTTTGACAATAGCAAGAAGACGATTACAATTTCAGAATTACCCGTCGGTGTTTGGACGAAAGACTACAAGGTCTATTTGGACGAACTCTGCATCGCTTCCGAGAAATCTGGAGAAGAAGCGTTGTTGAAATCGTTTGATGACTTGTATACTGATGAAGAAGTGAAGTTCATCTTATACTTTGAAACACATGCCTACGAGGACATGAAAGCACACCCAGAGGACTTTGAAAAGCGATTTCGTTTGACGTCTTCTTGGAGGACGACAAACATGGTTGCATTTGATATGAATATGAAGATCACGAAATATACATCTCCAGGTGAAATCTTGGAGGGATACTATGAACCACGTTTGAATGCATACGAGCAGCGTCGTCAGACAGAGATGATGCGATTGAAAGCTGAAGCTGTGGAAGCAGACGCAACTGCTCGGTTCTTGCAGGGGGTGTTAGAGGGGAGTTTGGAATTGAGGAGGGCTACCGACGAGGAGATTGTAGCGGCGATGGTGGAGCATTCTTTACCGGCACTTTCGGGAGATGCAACATCTGTCGATGGCTATGAGTATCTCCTACGGCTACGGATGGATCGCGTGAAAGCATCTGCTGTAGAAAATGCAGTCGCATCTGTTGTGAAGGCGAAGGCAGCGATAGAAGAGTTAGACAAGACGACAGCAGCACAACTCTGGCTGAAAGATCTGGAGAGCTTTGAGTCAGGGTGGGAGAAGATGCAAGTTGTTCGAAAGGATCTTGCAGCAGGAGGAATTCGCAAGACAACTACGGCAAAGAAGAAGTAAGACCTTACATGTAAGGCTGGAGAGGAAGTGATTTTGTTCCGGCACGGCTTACATTGACAGAATGTGGAAGAGGAGTTGGGAGTTTACTGATATCATCCAGATAGTAATGGTAATGATCCACAGCAGACAAAATATGAGGAACAGACCACTGTACGACACGATCGTTTAATTCATCGATCTGCCCAGAGATATCATACGGCAGATTCCGAGAGTATTGGTAATAGAGAGCACGCATAATGATTTTTAGTTCATCTACAGACTGGTCATCGATGACATAGCCCTTTGGCTGGCTTTTTTCAAAGACTGTACGACGAATTTTGTTTTGGATTTGGCTGATATTTTCACTAGAGAAGAAGACTTTGCTCAGATCTGTTTGTTCCCAGTTTCCACGAAGCATATCGGCTTGAAATTGATTCTCAGAGCTGCGTTGGTAATCGAACCCGGGAAAGCTCAAAGAGGCCTGAAGGCCTGACCCAGTGGTCAAAGCGGTCCCCATACCACCGGCGGAAGGAGATCCTTCCAGATTTACACGGCCATTTGAATCTCCTTGTGCGTATTCTGTGTAAGGGAGTTCGAAGGATCGACTCATCTATCTATTCTGAGGAGGTAAGAGGGAGTTTACCAGATTATTTTCTCCAGAGAGTATATAAAATGGCAACAGCATCTGGTGCATTTAATGCGAAGTGCGGGTTCAATCAATCAGGCGGAGGGTATTACATTGCTACATCGCAAATCTATGCAAACACGTTGGCGTACACTGCTGGATCTGGAAGTGGTGGTGCGACGACGGTTGGTACCTTTGCAGCATACAATACGGTTGATGCTAGCTCTACATTATCAACTGTAACGAGGGCAGGTACTCTTGTGAAGGACTTGGGCAAGACCGTTGTGTCTTCTGGTCGTACCTTCCGTAAGTTCCAGACTGTTCTTCCCACGGCACTCAACTCCTCTCCTACCTTCGGTGTTGGCGGTACTCTAGCTGGAAACTACTACAGCTTCTACCTTGAGATTGGTCGTGATGGTGCTGCGACTGGCAGTGCCGCCCCTATCGCCAGGTACGCGTAAACGTATTTGTAAAACTTCTTCAAACATTCTTTTGTCTTTCCGTGTTCTGCAAGACAAAACGATAGTGGAAAAAATCCATAGCTGATACAGAATGGATTGGTACTTTATCCTGTTTATAATTGTAGACGTGTTCCTCGGATTGGGAATGGTCTATTACATGTACAGCAAGAAACAAACCTCAGGTGCAATTACTCTGTTTGTACTCTTGATAGCAGTCTTTGCATTTTTCGGACTTCGATGGTTTAACAAGGATATGACAATCAAGAAACCTGTCTCAGGGGATCTTCTAAAAACGATGGATGGTTCAAAGTATCAATGGCCTCCGATTATCAACATGTGTCCCGACTATTTTGGTGTCTACACGCTGAACAATACCACCCCTTATTGCTACGATATAAACAACACGTATGAAATGAAATATGCAAACGTTGCTGGGCAACGACCTATTCCAGGGTTGAATGACGGTGGACAAGTCTATGGATATCTTGCATCCGAAGTGTGTAGTCGCATGAAAGAGACAGTAGACTACTACGTTCGTTGGGAAGGTGTCTGGGATGGAGTGACGGGTCCTTTCTGCCCTACTCCTCCTTCTGGAGAAACCATGGCATGCCCTGCACCTGCCTCCTCCTCTCCAGCCTCTTGTATGTTGTTCTAGAAACATGTTCGTTCTAGAAACATGTTCGACTGCAACTGGGCATTGTAAATGCACATTGTTCTAGAAACATGGTCTAAGGCAACATGACTCTTTTCAAAGAAGAATGAGTCAAGGGACTTCCGATACAATTTGTTTACATCCTTCTCTTGAGCAAACCATCAAGGAATGGTTTGAGAAGAGGACGAAACCCGCGGTCTTTCTCGTAGGGCCACCAGGTGTTGGAAAGACAACACTTGCCTATCGTGTCATGCAAGCACAAGGTCATCGAATTAGTGAATTTAATGCTTCTCATACAAGAAGTGGAGCATGTTTTCGAAAGATCATTCTTCCACTTTTACAACGTGGAGGTGTGATACAAATGATGGAAAATGGAAAACAAGGAGGTCTGGGAGTTATTCTTGACGAGATTGATGGATTGAGTAGCGGTGAAAAAGGGGGTCTTCAGAGTCTTCTCGCTTATTTACGGGAGTGGAAACCGAGCAATCCAGGTGTTCCAGTGATCTTTATCAGTAATACAATTCAACAAAGAATGTTACAAATGATTTCACGCTATTGTTTGACCTTTGAAGTAGGATCTGCGGATGAGACACAAGTGAAACAACTCTTAGGAGGTATTGAGATTCCTCTTGCTTGGAAGAAAACATCGGGAGATCTAAGACCTTTGTTACGAGGTGAGTTTTCTCAGAAAAAAATGTCTGAAGATGCTGATACAGACTCTTTGTTCATACCTGATGGTGTTGTTCCTCTTGCTCGATGGTGTTTGTATTCTGAGATGGATCCTTTTTTGACATTAGAGTTGGAAAACAACGATAGTAACTTAGCAGGTCTTGTCATCGTAGAGAATATTCCAGATCGTTTGCACTGTGTCAAAGGGGATACGAAGGAGGCATGGGAAAGTTATTTGAAACTGTTCCGTTGTATCCAAGAGTCTGACTATGCAGATTATTGGGCTTTCTTTTATCAAACGTGGAGACTTCTTGGATTAAGTCAAGATGTGAAATTAAACACAATGAATTTATTTTTACAACAAGAAGCTCCTTATACTGGACACGAACCAAAGATTGATTCAATCCGGTATACACCGGTTTTAACGAAGCAATCTGCATTGTTTAATGCATGGAAGCTTCTCTGTGAAATTGCTGATACGAAAGGAATTCCTATTCGTCTGACTCCTTATAGTCTCATGATGCTTGCAAAAGAGGAGAAATATCGTGAAGAACATGGATTAGCATCAGCATCAGGACAAAAGAAACAAGATAAGTCAAAGAAAGTAGAATCTATGACTCTTTTATCTGCATGGAAAGGATCTGGTTTAGGTGTAAAATAAGACTTATTCTTGTTCATGCAAGAGTTCAATAAAATGGAGAGGTGATGTTCGACCAAATCGATAGGCTCTTCCAATAATTTGATTTTCTTCTTCATGCGTCATTTTATGCAATAGAATGATATGTGTTGCAGTTGGAATATGCATACCTACAGCTGCATGTTTACTTCCAAGTAAAAGAATTCGAATACGAGCAGATTGAAAATCTTCCAAGACTTTTGCGATATGATCTTTGTTTCCTTGAATCCGTGCAATAGGCATGGAGAGTTCTTGAAGTTCTTCTTGAAGAATTTCAAAGGTAGAATCGTAGCGACTAAACACAATCCATTGTCCATCAGGTGGAGATTGTTGGAGGAGTCTGACAAGAGCTCTTGTTTTTGAAAGACGAGGTGGTGGGACAACGCCTGGTTGCAAAGAAGAGGAAGACGTTTCAGAAAGTTGGAGAAGATCTTTTGGATGAAACGAAGCTCTACACATAGGACATTGAGAACTTTGAGAAGCCCATTGTAAAATACAAGCTCCACAAAAGAGTTTTGAACAACAAGGGCTTACTAGAACTGTAGAAGGTGGTTCGTAACAAATCGAACACGCATTTCCAGAAAGATCTTTGAGAGTCTCGCGAATGGAATGAATTTGTGCTTGATACCGTTCAATCATTTCCATATGTCTATCTCTTTCATCGTCTACAGATACAAGACTCTGTAAACGAAGTATTTCGTTTTCACGATAGGATGTTACAGCGGATAGAAGTGTTGTAGGAGTGTGAGATGGAACTCCCAGACTCTGGAGTGCACCGCTAATATCTCCTGCGTGAAGCATTTGGCGAATCGAATCAGGAAGTACAGACTCTACAATTCTATGACTCACAGGACTCTCACAGCGTATCACTTGTCGAAGCAATGCAGGGAGTTGAATCGATTGTTTGAGAAACTCTGAAGAGTTTCGAACGACAAGATGTCCTCGTTTTGGATGTACAGTAGAAAGAAAGTCTTTGAAAGCAGAATACGATTGTACACGATAAAATGTGACATTCGGGTGAGAATCTACGTACCTCTGTAAAAGAGATTGGACTTCTGGATGGAGTTTTTCTATCAAGGAAGCAGGGAGAAGTCGAATCGGTGTAGAATGATAGAATTGATTTGGAAAGAGAATGTTTTCAAACGATGCAGTGATATACCATGTGAAATAGGCAGAGGGAAGAACACTGTTGGTCAGTTTTATACTATCTGCTTCATCATAAAACACTCTTCTCCAAGTGGATGTTTCAAGACCTCTAGCTCTCAAAGATGTGAGAAAAGGAGAGAGGAGTGTATTACTCACAAGTGTTACATGGGATGTACGAAGTTGTGTTACAAAAGACTCTTTATCAAAATCTTTCTGTGTTTTTACGAAAAAACACTTGAGTGTTGTGTGAGTTGTAAGAGTTTCTTGCCACTGTCTATAAATTCCATGAGGAACAACAAGAAGAGATTCAAACAAATTCTGGGTTTGATCTTCAATGCGAAGAGAAAATACAGAAGGAAGACTTGCAGAATAGAGAGTTGGAAGAGGAACATGTGGTCGAAGACCATCGGTAGAAAGTTGACTAATATGTGCTAACACCATGAGAGTTTTTCCAACTCCAATAGGATCTCCTAGAATTGCGAAGCGACTAAAGAGTTGTTCTTTAGGACTGATCCAAAATCCTTGTTGTAAATTCTTTTCTTTCTTCTTCATTTCTTCAATCGCGATCAATTGATGGGGACGAAGAGGAAGAAGAATATGAGGTGGTTGAGATGCCCTAGGGGATTCTTCTGTAAGTGTAGATTCATAGACTTGCTGAAGAATTTCAATATGACTGTATAAAAGACTAAACCGCGACATGAAGAAGAACTACTACTGGTAAAGGAACGAGATCCCTTAGGCTTTCGAAAAAAACGCACGAAGGTTCGCGTCACGAATGAATTGAGATAGCTTTATATCAGTGAGTTTCATATAAGGATTTGGTGTATCACGGAGCTTTTTCTTATCAAACGTATTTTCACTATGACTTATAACAAGCATCACTTTCTTCGGATCGAGTTGTACCATAGGATGGCGATATTGATCAAGAAACGATTTTTCTTCTGCAAAGGTCACTGTTTCATCATAGGTATGTGTAAGAGTGTAGGATTTTCTCCAAGCCATTGTTCCATTGGTTGCATGGCGTTCTCCATAGGGTCCTAGGCGATAGATTTTCTGAATATCAGTATAGTACATAAAAATTTCAGAAGAACCTGCGAGTTCTACTTTGGGGGCTGCTTGGAGCCGTGTAACAGCATGAGCAACACGTTCAGGAAAATAGAAATCATCATCATCCATAGCAACAAGAATCTCTCCTTTTGCTTCTTTGTTCAGAATATTTCTCTTTGCACCAATCAAATGTTTTTCATCTTTGTAGATATAGCGAACATTTGGGATAGAATGTTTCTTTATAGCTTCTTCAAAGACATCTCTCACACAATCTTCTCCATCATCCAAAATAATCCATTCCATACGATCTTTAGGATACGTTTGACTTAGATAACATTGAATGAGAGAGGGTAAGAATCTTCTACGGTTGTAGGTAGGCGTAACAACGGACACAAAAGGGCGACTCATTTCTAGGAAGATGTTATCCTTCTTTAGCTCTTGTTTTCTGGAGTTCCAGTACTTAGAGAATATACATGAGGTTGGAGAGCAGCCAATCGTTCCTTCTTCTGAGCTTGTTGCATTTGAGAAATCCACGCAAGATTTGCAGCAGTTTCAGCGTACCCATAGAGACTTTTATCCAAATTTCGTTTCTCACTAGGATCATAGGGAACAAGAGGAAGTACAGAAAAATACGGTGGAAGAGGGTTTCCTAGAATATAATGAGCAATCGTTCTCCATAGATAATAGAGACCAAAGACAGGTGCAAAAAGAAGTGTATAGGCAAATGCTAGTACACGATAGGGAACAGGTTTATACAGAGTCTGGCTCGCAGAAAATCCTCCCATACGAAGAGCGAAAAGAATATAGATAATCGAGAGAGCAATTTGAAGAGACGTTTGAAACGCCATTCTCATGTCGACCCATGCTGTTTTGTTTAAAATAAAATTTCTCTTTTCTTCTAAGTCTTTTTCTTTTTCGATTGTATCATTTGTATCATATATTTCAAGACGTTTTCTTACAAGTTCTCGTTGTTTAGGATCTTTAATTTGTTGTAAAAATCTTTCACGTTCTTCAGGAGTCTCTGCAGAAATTGCCTTATCCACTGTTTTTTCAAATACAAGAATCTGTAGAGCTGTTTTTACACTATTCAAATTTTCACTGTATACAATCCAACGACTTCGAACTTGTCGTGGAGAAAGTTCGGGATTTGCATTCCACCATGCAATTTCTGCATAGAGCATACCAGTATAAGGAAGTGTATCTTGTGTTGTAATTCCTATCTTACGTCCATGAATATCACTAATATATGCTTTGCTGTAATCAATTTCTTTTAAGATTTCTTGGCGAGCTTTTGTACGATATGCGTCACCCTCGTCGACTTGTTTGTCGGTTAATTGATTCGAAGAAAGCATTCCATTTGTAATAAATTGAAGTACCTTGTCTGTGTCAGAGCCTTGTGGTTTGGAGGATTGTATGTTAGAGGTGCTGGAAGACCAAGAGTTGGAAGACCAGGGATTCGAACTAGGGGAAGCTTCTGAATAGGTTGTATAAGGATCATAGAGTCTCCCAGTGAGCGGATCTGTGTACATTCCTGGATTTGTAAAAAGAGGTGTAGTGGGCATTCCTGCTTGCGGATCGTAGGATGCATCTGGTTGCACAGAACCAGGACCAGGAGTGCTAGAAGGAGATCCACCAAAGATAGATTTTCCAGCAGTATAAATTCCATAGGCTGATGCGGCAGTTCCTAGAGCATTAAAAACCTTCGATCCTGTGGATGTTTTCTTTGCAGCTCCAGCAGCAGCTCCAGCCGTTTTTCCTCCAGAACCTGTTAAAGTCTTTCCAACGGCACCGAGTGTTTTTCCACCAGACTTTCCTAATTGTGTAGCTCCTTTGAATATGGAACCGCCTATTTTTGCAATTGCCCCAAACATCCTTTACTGAAGGGAGAGAATAGAATCTTTTCTAGATGACGCAGGTACGTAGTGAGACAGATACGTAGTGAGATAGGTACGTAGTGAGATAGGTACGTAGTGAGACAGGTACGTAGTGAGACCTAAAAAAACACAGGTTCTAATGCTCTTATACGATCTTTGAACTGAGCTTCTTTCATTTCTTTGATCCATCGAATCAATTCAGGTGTTTCTGGGTACCCATACATACTTCTTTGCAAGTTGAGTTTTTCTCCAGGAGGATATGGAACGGCGGGAAAGATAGAGTAATAGGGTGGGAGAGGTTTTTTAAACAAAGAATGGGCGATGGTTCTCCATAGATAATAGACACTAAAGAGAGGTGCAAAAAGGAATGTATAGAAAAAAGCTAGAGCTCGGTAGGATACTGGTTTATACAAATATTGGTTCGCTCCAAATGCAGCAATACGAATTGCGAACAAGAGATACAAGACTGAGAACACAATAGAAAGAGAAGCTCCAAAGGCTTCCACCATATCGTGCCAAATCGTACGATTGAGAGTAAACAATGTATTTTTTTTTGCTTCCTCATCCTCTTTCTCTTTTTGTTGTTTCACTCGAAGAGCAACTTGTTGTCTTACAATTTCTTGTGGAGTTGAATCACTGGACTGATTTATAAATGCGTCTTTTCCTTGTACAATAGGATCATCCATTTGAGCAATGATTGTATCACGTGCTTCTTGATCTGGTGCAGAAACTGCGGCTTCGATTGTTTTTGCAGAAACAGTATTTTGAAGATTTGCTTTGAGAACTTCTAAGGTTTCTCCATACATAATCCAACGGTTTCGAACTTGCCGAGGAGAGAGTTCAGGATGGTTGTTCCACCATAGAAGTTCTGCATCCAAAAAGCTTGTGTAAGGGAGTGTATCAAACTCTGTAATTCCAATCTTACGATCGTGTAGATTTGCCACATAACTTTGTGCATATTCTGTTTCTTTTAGAACTTCTTCACGAGCTTTTGTTCTATATTTGTCTCCATGTTCTACTTCATCATCTGTGAGTTGATTGGAAGAATTCATTTGGTTTGTCATCCATCCTAGAATGCTGTCCACACCCGATGCTTGTTGAGCAGCAGGATCATTCACTTGAAAGCCACCAGGAGATCCTGGAAGTTGAAAAGGAGATCCTCTGTATGCTGGAGGAAGAATAGAAGGTGCTTGTGCAGCTGTTAAACCAGGAATACTGTTACCATTCATATCAATGGCTTGTCCATTTGCATCAAACAAATATCCTGCATTCGGATCCAATAGTTCTCCTGTTTGCGGATGAATAGGTTGACCACTTGTGGGATCTACCACAACTTGTGATGTAGAACCATTTGGATGTGTATAATTGTATATAGATGCTGCAGTTCCAAGTGCGGTAAAAGTAGTATTGATTGGATTTTTTTTCGCATAGTTTACGACTTTCGAAGGGATACTTGTTATGAAATTTCCTGCACTCGACATCATAGAACGAGTTGATGGTCTAGCTGCTGTTGCACTTTTTCCTAGTACAGAACCTGCACGAGTTGTGGCAGAAGTACCAACTCTTGCGACAGAAGACCCAACTCTCGATGCAACAGAAGTACCAACTCTTGCGGCAGATGTGCCAATTCTTGCAGCAGATGTGCCAACTCTTGCAGCTATTGGAGCAGCTCTTGCTGCAATACTTGCTACCATTGGAGCAACTCTTGCTGCAACACTTGCAACTGCACCAACTACGCCCATCTAGTATCGATTGGAATATAAATATATATTCTAAACAAATGGACTGGACTGTCGTAATTCCTTCCTACAATCGGGTTACTACTTTAAAAGAAAAAACGCTGAAAGTATTGCAAGAGTATTCTATACCGAAAGAAAAGATTGTAGTCTTTGTGGCAAATGAAGAGCAGAAAACATTGTATGAGGAAGGGGTGGGAGATTCTGTTGGAAAAATTGTAGTTGGTGTAAAAGGGTTATCCGAAGTTCGAAATTTTATCTTCGACTATTTTCCAAAAGGAACTCCTCTCGTATCCTTTGACGATGATGTTCGTGGATTTTTAGAATATGATCCAAAAGCAAAACGAAAAGAAAGACGTTTACGAAACCTTGTGAAAGTATTTGACAGAGGCTTTGAAGAGTGTAAAAAGGCTGGTGCTAGACTCTGGGGTGTATATCCTGTCCCAAACGGGTTTTTTATGAAACCAACCGTTACAACAGATTTGAAATTTATCATAGGAAGTTTCTGGGGATGTTTCAATCCAGGTTCAGAAATTCAATTAAAATTAGGAGGAGAAAAAGAGGATTATCAAAGAACCATTCAATTCTGGGAAAAAGATGGTGCAGTAGTACGATTGAATTTCATATCTCCTAAAACAGCGTATTATAAAGAACCAGGTGGTATGCAAGAGGGAAATCGTAAAGCGAAACAAAAAAAAACAGTGAAAGCAATGTTGAAAAAATGGCCACAGTATATCAAGGAAAATCCTTCGAGGAAATCTGGATATCCTGAAATAAGGCTTCTGAAACAAAAAAATGTAACAAAGAAAGCTAAGAAAGTTTAGATGGCGTATTTCACATCGCCCATACCAGATTCTACCAAAAAGAAGTTTAGACTTTCTACGTAAATATTTATACTATAAATATAGGAGGAATTTGGAGGGAGAGGAAAGACAGAGAGATCGACTTGTAATTTTCTGATACGACTTGCGTTGAGAGATCCACACGGTTGAAAGGTAGGACTATTCAATTCAAAGGTATAGACGGGAAGTTGGCGATTGGCTTTTCCAGAAAGATAGCGATAGGGTGTTAGAGCAGTGTAAAAGAAGCCAGGTTTCATTTCTTGGATTTGATTTCCATCCGAAAGAATACGAAGAAATTGAATAATTTCAAGCTGGCCATTTGGTACAAGGACACCTGATGCAGAATCATTCTGAATAAAAGAACTTTGAAGAGCTTGATGGGTCGGAATTTTTGGACGTCTTGGATAGTCCCACCAATTCGTGAAATTGGAAAATCCATTTCTATAGAGTAATGTATCAGATCTTCTTGGAACGAAAATAAGCCTTGTAATAGGGTTATGGACTTCTAAATCGAGGAGTTGGTTCGATACAATTTCTGGAAATGGTACGAGAGTGACTTGGCGAACAGGATACATGAGACTTGCGGAGGAAAACACAGTTCTCTCAGAATCTGGAAGAAACGCATAGGTTGTATGGAGCGTTGGATTCATACCCCAGAGATTGAGAGGAGAAGGAGTTCCAGAAATATCCACGAAAAACTTTCGTATCTGTGTATCATTGTCAGGGTACGGGAAGAAATCCGGAATATTGGATTGAAGAGATGTTGTTGGTGTAAGAGTACGGAACCCAGGTGCCATTCGAACACCACTTGGATCAAGAACTGTGTAGAGATTTCTTGAAGGATTCAGATTGATTGTTACATCAACCGTGTAGTATTGCAAAGAAATGAGAGGGAGAGCTTGGCCTTGTTCTGTAAACCAGAAAGGGAGAGGAACATAGACAGTATAGGCAGGGATGGAAGGAGTATTCGTTTGAGCTGCAGAAGGATTTCGAATATCTCGATACACGGTTGGATATTCAGAAGACGTTCCAGTGATATTTCCATAGAGTCCATTGGCTGGATTATAGAGTTCTGGAACATCACCAACAAGTTGTTGCCATTTTTCAAATTGGTCTGCGGGATAATCAATGAGAGCTTTCGACATTAAATATTCCCCAGTAAACTCTTGAATTTTTCCAGGACCCACGGTGATATAGACAGTTTGAATAGCTGCCGCACCAAGACATCGAACCCATTGAAATTCTTCTTGTGTTCTCGGACCATTGACAGGATCAATTTGACGTTCTTTGCTGTAGACCGCAGGAATTTGAAAACTGAAATACATATCTGTGAGAAGATCACCAGTACGATCGATTCTTGCACGCAGTTGAATACTCGAATCATATGTATAATCGGTCGGCCCATCCATCAATTTAGAGGTTGTTTCCAGGCTGAAGTGAGTATATTTTCGGAATGTCTTGAAAAAATAGGTCATATCGGGGTTTCCCGATAAGATCACATTTTGTGTACCATAAGCAACAAGTGCTAACAAACCGCCACCGGGCATTCTCTTCCCGCATGGATTTAAAAATTGGCTTCCCCCTTCCGCTGGGTCCACCATGTGTCAATAAGATAAGGAGGTAGATCCATACCCGTTGTATCCATCGTAGAGGAAGGACCCATTGTCATCATAGCATTCAATTCAGAATAGGTGAGTGCATAGCTGAAATAGAAGAGATTGCTAATAAAACCGCTAAAGCATCCGTTTATAATGAAATTGTCTCCAACAGGAATTGCTTTCCTAACACCAGTCTGTGCGTCACTCTTCCAGTCACAAGGAGGAGATGTCTGCACATTTGGAAAGAGGACAAGTTCTTGGTAGTTTTGGTAAGGAAGCGTTCCATTGAATGACTTCTTGTTTGCAAGATTTCCATCAATGTACACTTCAAGGCTGTTGTTTTTCAACACAATACCAAGATGAATCCATTTTCGGAAAGGAACTTGGTGGACATCAACAGTATTGAACCAGCAGTCATAGGTATTCATTACAACACGAAGAATAGGACCAGTGTTTACTTCTGACATACTGCTGATGAAGACACCAGGACCACAGAGGGGAAAGGGGAGACTATCATAGCCTTTGTAAAAGACAGATTTCCAACCTTCGGTATTGCTGTCAGTATCTTGCGAAATATACAAGAAGGTTGTGTAGGAAAATTCAATGCCGGTCAATTGATTTTCGGAGTGAGGAAGGAGAAGACTATTGGCATTGTTTGGGTCTTGTGAGAAGATTTTTACATTCCCACCTGATGAACCACCCGTAACAGGATACACGGCAACACGGGATGTATTGTAGCCCAAATAAGAATTATAGAGAGATTCGATGCTCAAGTAAAGAACAAATATAACAATCGTCTGTACAATTGCAGAGACCATCTGTGGATATATACTGGGATTCTGCTGGTTCTCCATTCTACACAGAGGAAGGATATAAGGGTGGTTCTTAGCCCTTAAAAGTTAGATTTACAGAAAACAAATTCTTAAAGAACTGAGAAAGTGTAAAAGGGGAGCCAGGGCCTGCTTGGTACATAGCCCAGATTTCTTCGGGAGACATTGCATAGTTATAGTACATAACGTTCGAGAAGTATCCCTTGAATTTTCCACCATTGCCTGCACCAACAAAGGCCTGAGCAATAGCATCCTTTGAACCAGAGGAGAAGTACGAGCTATAGACACAAGATCTTGCAAGTTTTCCATCCACATAAATATCAAGAGTTCGTTGGTTTCCAACAACGGTTACATGAACCCATCGCTGATATTCAATACCATTCAAGATATCACATCGGTCATCACGTTGGAAGACAGATTGAGGAGAGTTATAGTTGTTGATCAATCCAGGAAGACTATAGTTGTATTCTGTCATGGAATTCGTTGCCATAGAAGTATCATTCGTAATATTGTACCCGTCGTTGGTGTTTTGACGAACAATCAAACTTCCATCTCGGGGATTCATACCAACAAAAAGAAGCACATTCTTGTTTACAGTTGACCTGTTAATACCGAGTGTAGCAGCTGGAGCCGTTCCAGCCGTAAAGCCACCGCTGCTTCCAGCGACAAAGCCTTCCGTATCTGCAGCAAGTTGAAGAATGGTACGAAGACGTGATTCCATACCATTGGTATCACAAGAGCCTGACGAACCAGCAATCTTGCCAGCACTGGTCTTTCCATTCGAAATTTCAAACAAGTGCACAAGAGGTGTGGGGCTTCCCGTAAAATCTGCAGTATTGTTTACATAGAGCCAGAAACTTGAAGAGTATTGACCATTATCAACAACCCCTGAAATATCAACAATTTGAACCGCATCTACACCTGTCACCAGATCAATATGAGTATTGACTGCAGAAGTAACAGGGCCAAGAATAGTTGCAGACATCTTAATTTGATTCACACCAAACAAGAATTTGTATAAATAATAAGACGCTGCAATAATAAGTAAAAGTACAATCGCCGCGACAATCCCTTGGGTAACAGAAAACCCTCTCCTCTGACTATTGCTGTTCATTCTAACGGAGAGGAAGAAACCTTGGTTGAACCTCAAGCAACTGATGTTTCATACTTTGTGAATGGGTTTGCTGGTGCAACAGTAGGAAGTCCTAGGCGAAGTTTGTTTCCAAACGTAAAATTTGTTGTATTTGTAAGATTTAGTGTAAGAGGTGGCATTGAAACATAAAATGGAATACCTCTCTTATCAACAAGAGCAGCTAGATCTCTCTCTACATCTTCAGAATTCTGTTCTCCTTCTCTTGCGTAAAAGAGACCTAGTGTTCCAATCCATTCCAAATTACCTGCTTGCCAATTTTGACTAGAATCCGGGGGGATAGGGATATAATCCAATAGTTTTGTCGTAACGAGTTTGGATCCGTAGTATACATCAAAGCGGCGGCCTTCTTTCACAATGGTAACAATAGTCCATTTTTGAAAGGGAATTGCCGGGAGAGATATACTTTCCATGTAGTGTTGTGTCGAATCTTTTCCTGTTCGAACCTTCAAAAGTGCTGGAACAAAGGTATGTTCCTCCGTTGAAGAATACCCAGCCATGTAAAATTCAAGAGAATCACCAATAAACAGAAGCTTGTACATGTTCTCCGTTCTCATAGTGCATCGATCACAGAACATTGCTTCACATTTGCATTTGTTGTATTCATATGTAGGGCATGTGGGTTGAAAAAGAGTTTCGTCATCATCTGCACACACATGTCTCGAGAGAACACGGGGAGCTGTATGAACATAGATTGCAAATCGCAGAGAAGAGGATGGACCTTTCCAGCCAGAATCTGCGTAAGGAATGACGGACTGTTCTCCTTCAGACATTGTGTAAAAGGGTTTGGAACCTTGGTACACTGGTTTTCCTCCCAAGAGTTTGGATGCAACGAAATATGTGAATCCCATCATCAGGAAAAAAAGAGAAATATGGGGAAGCCACTCAGAAAAGAAGATTGCTGCAATAAGGAATATACTCCCAATGAGTATAAGAGTCGTCTGCATCTGCATTTCTAAGAGGTTTGTTAAAGGAATGAACTTAGACTTTTGGAACAAGATCGAATGCCGAAGTAATTTGAGAAGTTGTTACATCGGAACACTTAGGATCTGTTTTTGTATCTACACCAAAATCAGTGATAGCTGCTAGAGAAGGTTGTGCTTGAACAACTTCATCATAGGAAAGAACTCTTGGCCACAGATGGAAATTTTGAAGAAAGACACTTTGATTCTTCGAAGGTGTTGTGGAAGTTCCTTTGGTTGCATCAGACCATGCTGGGCGGCTATAGAACCGTTGTTGTTTCGACGTATTGATTGCTTTTATAGCCCCATTGATCATAATAGGATCAGGAAAGATACGTTGAAACGTTTGTTTTCCATTCAGATACATTGTAAAGAGTTTCTGTTCCACGACGACAGAGATACGAAATGGTTTATAGAGTGGAACGTTTCGAATAGGTCGTGAATGGTATGCTTGCCCATTTCGACCTGAAAAGAATGTGAGGACAAGATCGTTGGTTTCTGTTAAATAAAGAACCATCGAAGAAACTTTCCCCATATAGCTCAACAAAGAACCGGTAGTATGCTTCGTATCTTGCATAGGAGGCAAGACTAGAGAAGGGATTTTTGGAGGAGGAACCGCAGCAGTGATTGGATTTGCAAATCCTTCCATGTTTGTGCTTGACTCATCCCATAACTTGACATCTGCCGGATTCTTTGTACTCGTCCACTTTGTCACATCATACACAACAGAACGATTGGATTGATATGAAATTGCAATATGTCCATTGGACCACACACATTCTGTGGCAGGTGCATAAGCACCTAGAGCAGCAACACCGCCCATGCCAGTGAGTTTCGAACTCACACTCGATGGAAGTAGAACGTTCGGGTACCAAGTATCTTTACATGAAAGAAGCGTTGCCTTTTTCTTTGGACCTGGAGGTGTAAACGTAGGAGTAGGAGGAATCGTTGTAGCAGGAGATGAGATTGGAACAGGAGTTTTTGTTGCGTTCGAAAGACAAATCCACGTCTGATTTTTTGTATCATAGGACAATGTAGAATTTCCTGAACAAGTAGGAATAGGTCCTTTTGGACCAGACATTCCTTGATCGCAGAGAGGAGATAGAATACCATTGAAGGATCCATTGCTCGTGCATTGATACACACCTGTCGTTTGTACAGTAGAAGAACCAACAGGAGCATCTTGAGGGGTTCCATACAAGGTAGATCCTTTCGTAGGGGTTGCAGGGCACACAGGGCAAGTGAGAGAATTTGCTGGACAGTTTTCTGTTGTTCCTGGAGCACTTACAGTACCAGAACCACCTGGTCCATCAAATCCTGTGCCATACGCAAAGGTTTTGAAGAGAATGACACGTGCAGCAACATCTTGATCTGTGAGTTTTGTCACAAGAATGTCTACACTAAAACTAAACGAATTTCCAAAAGGATAGCCTGAGAGTTTGTCATTTTCTACCGGAACACGATCTTCTGCAGGAGGTTGTTTCTTAGCAGTCCAATAGACCATATCATCCGTGTAGGCAGGAATAGGAATGACACCTTTTCCACCAGGCAAGAATTGAAAGATCGGACGGACTGTATAATGAACAATGACGAGGATTATGAAAAGAACTGTCGAATATACCAAAAGCCAGAACAAAAGACGTAAGATATACTGACCTGTTTTCTGACCATTGAAGGAAGACGATGTTGCAGAAGAATTTGCAGCAGAGGTGTAAGAGGTGGGTGTGGATGGGGAAAACCAACTTTGTTTTTTGGAAGGAGTAGGAGCAGAAGCAGAAGAAAACCAATTCGACTTTTTCACATTTGGCGTGGGAAGACGTGATACTGTATTAACACCATAGTGTGTATAGGGGCTTACAGTTTTAGAGGTATTGTTAAAAGCGGATGTTATGGACCCCAGAATGGAATTTACAGTCGGCTGACGTTCATTCGCCACGCTCATTCTGCTTGGGTAACTTTTCTCTTTTTACGAGTAAATTGATGCGTCGTAGGATTGAATCCTATTTTCTTAAAATGTTTTCGTGTCTCTCCAACATTACAGAGTCTCAACTTGTCTCGTAAATAACAGACAAAAGAAAGACGTGTAAAATCTTTTTCAGACCCCATTGTTCCTGTTTCAAGATCTTCCTTGTGAATTCTCGGAAGTTTTGCATTGTTTAGTTTATCTTGTTTTGTTTCATAGAGTTCTGTATTACAATGCCATTCATGAACATCCATCGCTAAAAAATCTCCAGTACGTACATTGAACCCTACATCAAACTGAGGAAAGAGAGTATATCCACCATGGTAGTCTCCACGTTCAATGACAGAGAGATTTCCATATCCTTGTTTGAAATCACCAGCATCTTTGTGGAGAGCTGTGCGAAAATTGCGATTCACTGTGACAGAAGAAAAAGAAGTTCCTTCGATATGTAAGAGAGGTTTCTCTTCTGCTGCTTTTTTCTGGAGAGCGTGTTTCTCGGGAACAAGAGTCTTGAAACATGTATCGATTGCTTTAATAAAAGGGAGACCATGGCTATAATATTTCCAAAATCGCATGGTGTAAGAAGTAAGACGACAAGGAAGTTTCATAAAAGGTGTTGATTCATAGTATCCTAAGACAGAGCTAAACACATTGTTGTTCACACGCATTTTCGAGAGTTTTCCATTTTGCATATAGCGTGTAGCCCATCCTTTCGTTTCCACAGGCTTTCGTTTCTGCCAATACTTCCCCCCAGAATCAATAGGCCCAGCAGCTGCACCGCGATTTCGAGAAGGTGCTGAAGCAATCCAGAATCCTTCCCAACCAATTTTGATGATTTCAGGATCAAGAACTTTCTTTCGAAGTTTCGCTAAGAGTTTCTTTTCTCCTGTTGGAAATGCAACATAGACATCGACATTTTCATCGTAGAGTTTAGAAACATCTTTCTCTGTAAAATAGGTTCCTTCTTTTGCCTCAATTTCTTCAGGCGTCATTTTCGGTTTTACAATGACTTCTTTTACTTTATAGTCCAAAGGATGAGATTCTTTTGGAATATGAAGACCAACATAAATTTCTTTTGGAAGTTGAATCATACTACTGATAGCACTCTTATTTTTTGGAACTATCGTTTGGAACTATCGTTTGGAACTATCGTTCAGTAACCAAAGAATCGTCATAACAACTCCTACAGCAGCTGCTCCTCCTACAAATCCTTGGATTCGAGCAGCCATGTCTGCAGCGACAAAATCTTTCTCAGTCCAAACGGGAGAACGATCTCGTTTTCCTAGGCGTTCATAGTATGCTAACACTTGTGCTTCTGTAAAAACAGGTTTGTTCAATTGTTCATTCACTTCGTTGTGTAAAAGGAGAGTCCAACGGAACAAATCTGCACGTTTGTCTAAATGAGGAGTAATGGGATATTTTTCCATATGTTTCTCATAATGTTCACGACAGATCGGACATGGAATAAGAACTTTGAGTGATTCAAAAAACTCTTTTGCAGCTTTTTTATACTCATAGGTTGGTTCATTCGGATACGCTAGAGCTGCAATGTGAATCGTATGCCAGAAAAAAGGTCCCCAAACGCTGGGAGGAATATGCATCGTTCTATTACACTGTGTGAAAGGGGATTTTGTAAAAAAACGAATTTTTGTTTGGAAGGTCTCTATAGGCCTGCTTGAAAGGTCTCTATAGGCCAGCTTGGCTGGTCTAAACATGGGAAAAGAGGGATTCCTATGAGGGGAGGAAATACAACAATGATCTGTACAAACTGTGGTGGACAAGGACATTCCTTTCGACAATGTATTGCACCCGTGATGAGTTATGGAGTCATTATGGTTCGACCAAAGAATCGTTCCTTTTGTATTGCTGAAAAGCTTGTACAACAACCATCCTTCGTCACTGGTTTAGAAACACAAGAACTTGAATTTCTTCTGATTCAGCGACGTGATAGTCTCGGATTTATTGAGTTAACGAGAGGGCGATACAAGATGAATGACGTAGATTACATTATTCTTCACATGAAGCGAATTACTCACGCAGAACGAATGAAATATTTAGAAGGACCCTTTGAAACGATTTGGAACAGCATGTGGGGATTGGATCATTCTCATTTATACAAGAACGAATATGAAACAGCAAAGGCAAAATGGGAATCGATTCACAAAGGTGTTACAGATGCAAATGGAACATTTTGGACCGTGGAAGATATGATTCGTGAGGCAGGAGAAGCACAAGAAACACCAGAATGGGGATTTCCAAAGGGACGCCGAGATGCTCATGAAAACGATTACATCTGTGCAATGCGTGAGATGTATGAGGAGACAGGTGTAAAAGAGGAGGATGTGATTCCAATTCAGAATCTAGAACCTTTAGTCGAGAGTTTTTTTGGGAGCAACCATGTGCATTATTGTCACAAATACTATGTTGTCTGGGTTCCACCTACGACAAATATTGAATTTGACGCAGAGAATGATCATATGAGGAGAGAGATTGGAGATATCCAATGGGTTTCTTTAGAGAAAGGTTTATCACTTATACGCCCAGAGAATATTGAAAAACGTGAAGTTCTTTTACGTGCTGCATCTTTGTTTCGCAATCTGTGTCCTTTTCCTCTAGGGAACAAACTCTAGACCAAACAGAATGGCGTCTCCAGAAGACTCAAGACTCCTCGAAACATGGAGGAGTGAAACAGATCGTCAAAGAAAAGAAGAATTGTTTGATCAAATCATTCGTGCAGGTCTATTTCCATCTGATGTTATACATACATGGGAAAGCTCAACAGGACTCTATCCGGCACAAGATGACATAGATTTTTTACCAAAGCTTCTACGAAAAAGAGAGTTTCTTGAAAGTTACCAGAATCCATTGTATGAATCTTGGGAGGAACGAAGTCAGAAATGTCGAACAACAGAAGAATTTGAGTTGACACCTGTGCAACGCTTTGTGAATACATTTCTCTCACCTCGAACACCTTATACTTCGGCACTTTTGTACCATGGTGTAGGTGTAGGAAAGACATGTACTGCAATCACAATTTGCGAATCCTATCTCGAGAGAACGTCTAGGAAAAAAGCCTATATCATCGCTCCACCAAATATTCAAGAAGGATTTCTTCGAACGATTTTTGACTTTAGTGCACTTCGTATTGGAACAGAACCAGGTGTAGAAAACACACACAGAGGATGCACAGGAGATATCTATCTCAAACTGACAAACAATATGTTTACACGAGATGAAGGAGTGATACGACGAGATATTCTGAGACTCATTGGAACACGCTATGCATTTTTTGGATATTACGCGTTTTACAAGGAAATCGAGCGAATCAAAGAATCTATTCCAAAAGGATCTCCAACAAGAATTCAAGACCAACGCAATGCTTTGCGTGAAGAGTTTTCCAATCGCATTATTATTCTCGACGAAGCCCATAATCTACGAGACAATCCTGATGAGAAAGAGGAAGAATCAGCAGATGATGCCTCGATTCTTGATACGAAAGAATCTCAAGCAGGGAAAAAACTCACCCCGTATTTTCTAGAAGTTTTACGATATTCTGAAGGGATTACTCTTGTATTAATGACTGCAACACCCATGTACAATTCCTACAAAGAGATTATTTTTCTGTTGCGTATTTTACAAACAAATGACAAAGTTCCTCTGATACAAGCATCAGATGTTTTTGAAGAGTCAAGAGATGGAGTGAGATTTACACCTCAAGGAAAGAAACTTCTAGGAGGGCTTGCAGGCAGATACATTTCCTTCATGCGTGGAGAGAATCCTATGACATTTCCAGTGCGTCTTTCTCCATTGACGAAACAAAGAGTTCGAACATGGCCTACAAAATCTCCGAAAGGAGAGTTGGCTCCACCGACTGGAAGGCAAGTCATGAACCTTCCCTGTGTTGGATGTTATTTTACACCAGAGTCTGAAACCTTTTATAAGAATGCCTGCAATGAAATTGTTCAAACATCAGAAGGATTGAGTATTACAAGCATGGATCGTTTGATTCAGGGAGGAAATTGGATGTTTCCTGTATCTGCAAATGCCTCTTACTTGGAACGTATCCAGCAGCTTGGATTCGAATCAGTCTTTTCCAAAGAAAAGAAAGGATCTCTTGTGCAGTACAGAGATGTAGAAGAAGACCGAAATGCCCGATGGTTGTTAGAGGGGGAATTACCAAAGGTGAGTGCAAAGGCATCGTTTCTTTTGAAACGTATGAAGACATCGAAAGGAGTTGTATTTATTTACAGTCGATTTGTGGCAACAGGAGCATTATCGATTGCTCTCGCTCTCGAAGCAAATGGATACACGGCATGGGGGAGAGATGTGGGATTGTTAGCGAATGGAAACCAGCATCCTGAGGGAAAACAATGTGCATACTGTGAGAAACATGAAAGAGGGCATGGGACGGACCATGCATTCAAAGCAGCAAAGTATATTTTACTCACAGGTCAAGAAGAGCTTTCTCCAAACAACAAGGCAGCAATCGATGCGGCACGAAATGCAAAGAATACAGATGGTGGAGAAGTGAAAGTTGTGCTTGGTTCACAAGTTGCTGGAGAAGGCTTAGATTTACGATTTATTCGAGAAATCTATGTGTTTGATAGTTGGTATCATTTGAACAAATTAGAACAAGTGGTGGGACGAGGTGTACGAAATTGTTCCCATGCGTTGTTGCCAGAGGCAAAGAGAAACACCACACTCTATTTGTTGTTGAACGCATATGCGTCTGAGCCAACCTTAGAAACCGTGGATCAATATTCCTATCGCACAGCCTTTTTGAAATCCTTGCTTGTAGGACAAGTCAGTCGAGTCTTGAAACAATATGCAGTAGATTGTGTGTTAAATCACAACGCTGTTTTAATAGAAAAACTCCTTCCAGTCACAGTGGAAGATGGCCAAGGAATTGTGAGAAACAATGTAAACCTGAACGATGTTCCATTCACTGCTCTGTGTGATTGGCTAGGGACATGTGAATACCAATGTATGCGTATAAAAAATGGTGAGAGTGTTCCTATGGAATTGGAAACGGATGTAGAGAAGATTGATACGTCGACCTATGATGCATATTCGGCATCTCATAAAATTCGTGAAATTCAGAAAGAAATTATAGATACAATTGTACAACAAGAACAAGTTGCGATACCAATCGATCACTTTGAGAGAAAATTTCAAACAATTCCCAGACCTTTTTTGCTTTCTATGTTACAGGAGTTGACAACGAAACAACAAATGCATATTACAAGTGCAGCAGGACCAGGAAGAATACTTTTGAAGAATCAAATGATTGTATTTCAACCAGATATTTACAAAGATATGACAATTCCTATTGCACTTCGTATGTTACCAATTCCAGTTCCAAGAGATGTCTATACGATGAATTTCTATACTCCAGGAGTGTATGAACTCTTGGAGGAGAAGAAAGAGAATGCAATACAAGAAAATGTTGGAAAGAATCTTTGGATCCATGTAAAAGAGTGGGCAGAGTTGCTACGAAATGGATCGTTTGGATTTGTTTCTCTACCACAAGACATTCGTTCTGACATGATAGAATTGGGAGGAAGTGCGACGAAACGAAAGGAGAGAGAAGAAAGAGTGGAAATGATTCTCTGGGTCTACGAAAGTCTAAGGAGAGATGAAAGAGGACGATCTATTTTAGCAGATGTTGTGCTCGACTATTTCTGGGATGAAATTCTAACAATGTCTTTGAAACGAAAGTATCTCACAGAGGAAACAACCGATCCTTTGATTCAAAAAGTAGCTCGTGAGAGTTATTGGCCGTTTGAAGGAAGTACATATTTACGTCTTCATGATACAGTGACTGGAGGAACAGAATACTATACTATGGGACCTGATGGAAAAGTGTCAAAGAGTGTATTATCTGTGAAGGAAGTCTTAGAACGAGAATCTACACGAGATCCATTGCAGCAGAAAAAGATCGATGATAGAACAACAGGACATCGGTATGGATTTTTAGTGAATCGTAAAGACAATGAACTTGTATTCAAAACTACAAACCCACCTGCTCAAGGAACCACAAAACTTGGAAAAGGATCTGTATGTGCATCGAGTAGTGCAGTGACATATGAACTCAATCATTTACAACAATTGGGACAACTCCTACGCAATTCCAATCTTCCAGACATAGGATTGAATGCAACAGAGATGGCACGAAGACGTATACAGAATAGCAACCGTGTATGTACTCTATCGAATCTTGTATTTCGTTGGATGGATCATGCAAAGGTACAAGGGAGACGGTGGTTTTACAGACCCTTAGAAGCAAAACTCTTGGGCCATACGTAAGGGTCTAAAAATCAAACCTGGATCTGTGAATAGATGACAGGTCCCAGTATGGAACAAATTGCAGTCTTTGAGGAAAAAGTAGCTATAACACCAAAGGATTTATCAAATGAGATACAATCCTTTGATGATCTGATTCTGAGAAAATTGAGAATGCAGTTGGAAGGAAAATGTTCAAGAGATGGATATGTGCTTCGCAATTCCTTAGAACTTGTGAGTCGTTCTGCACCTATTGCTGAAAAAGGGAGATTTACAGGAGACTTTCTCTGTTACTTGAAAGCTCAAGGAAAGGTGTACAACCCTCCAGATGGAACAACGATTGAAGGTGAAGTGATTCGAAAGAATAAGATGGGTCTCTATATGATTGTGGAAGATGCAATTCGTGTTATGATCCCTCGAGATCTTCACATTGGAAACGAAGAGTTTGACTCGATTGAGTTGGGAGATCGAATCATGGTTGAGATTAAAAAGTCGAGATTTCAAGTAAACGATTCCCACATTCTAAGCGTTGGACAGTATGTAGGAAGAGTTTCTGCCTCTGGTTCTGCTTCTTCTATAGAATCTGCAGCTGCTTCTGGTCTTGCATCTGCCTCTGCGTTTACGACTACAAAGCAAGAACTACCCGAGGCTTCGACAGAGGCAGAGGCAGAGGCTGAGGAGGCTGAAGAAGATGCGGAAGAGGAAGAGGAATCGGAAGAGGAAAAGAAAGAAGAAGAGGACGAATGAAAACAGATGTTGTCCGTGATACAGACTTTGAAACACGAAAGGGAATGTTTGAAGAGATGAAACAGTTTACGAGAACAGAACAAGAAGAATTGTATCGTATTTTACGAAAACAAAATGAAGAGATTAGTGAAAATAGAAATGGAATCTTTTTTGATCTAATGACGCTTCGATCTGATACAATTGAAAAGGTAAAAGAGTGGATTCAGTTTTGTAAGAAGAATCGTACAACCTTTGAAAAGAGAGAGAAGTTTTTGAATGATCTTACCATTGCAAATCCAGGGATCAGTGAAATGTTAGGTCCTTAGGGCTTTTGGTCAGGCCCCCTATGGGAGCACCCTATGGTCAGGCCCCCTACGGGAGCACCTAAGGTTTTTTCACAACGACAGTGTAAGATGGAGGGATTTTTGAAAGCAATTGAAAACAATCCTTTTGGGAAAGAGTGTGTTACACCCTTTACCAAAGAACAAGATGGAAAACTTTCCAAAGAAACACTGTGGGGCATAGGAGTCCGTGGACTTTCTCCTCCTCTTTTGCAAACTGCTTGGTTGGTAAAAGAGGATCCATTGATGGGAGTCGCAGGATCCAGCTATAGATCTGTGGAAGTTCGAGATCGTTCGTTCGCTCTCCAAGAGATCGCAATCAATACACTACGAGGAAATCGAAAGTTGACCAAGGCAAAAATGGGAGATGCGATGAGTGCATTGAAGCAAAATGAGGACCAACGCAAAGTTGTGGCGGAAGTCTTGTATGCATTGAAGCAAGTGCAAACCGTATGTTTTGATGAAGAAAAGAAAACACTCTGGACAGTTCCAAACGATTTGCGAGCATGGAGTAAGAATTATACAACACAATGGGTGGACAATCGCTGTGAAAGAATGTTAGAGGATGAAGGTGGTTTACAACTAGGACAATGGCTTTCAGATCGTGATATGGAGGGATGGACGATTCCATGGCCTCTTGCGGAGGGAAAAATGGAAGAAATACGAGAAGAAGCAGAACGTCTAGGAGTTCGAGCACGACCAACGGAACTTGGTGCAAAGGTGAAAAAGGAGGATTGGGCCAAGGCATTGGGACGTGCCCAAGCGGTCAAACATCTTTCTCTCTAGACCTTTGTAAAATTGATAGGCCATAAAGCTTTTCAACAAGGTCTCTACAGTAGAAAGAATGGAACTCTATCCGACAGAGATAGAGAAATTGAAACATTTGGTGGATGAATGGGTTCTTCACGATGCACGTGAATTGGAGGCAACCTTTTCAGATTCATCAGATACTACAACCTTCTTAACAGTTGCCCAGCGTTTGAAATCGAAGGGGTATACTGCATTGCCGCAAGAAGATCGTATGAATATTTTGACTCCATTTCAAATTCGCTTTGCACTCACAGGGCTTCGTGCAATAGAAACCTATTGTCGTGATGATACATTGGTGGGAAAACCCTTTGAAGCGATGATAAAGGATAGAACAAGCAAAGAGAGTCAAGTCGATTTAGATGAATATGGAGTCCGTGTCAAAGTGAGGAGAGAGATTGGATTATCTGATACGGATCCTTCTGTAGCAGATCTTTTGAACAAATGGAATGGTCAGAAAAAAGCCTTTCGTATTCTTCGACGATGGACATTTCTTGGAGAGGGTGTGAAGTTTGATTTGAGTATGGTGCGAAGTACTCCAGTCGATACAAAAGGCCAGTATCTATGGCAGCGATCGTTTTTAGAAAGAGATATTACGAAGAGTGTTCCACGGTTTGAGATTGAAGTGGAATTGATTCGCCCAGACTTGACAGGAGAGGAAGCAGGAAAGAAAGCAATGAAGGATTTGATTCGTGGGATTGGAGAAGTCTTACGTGGAATTCAGAAGCATTCCTTGCTTCTTCGAAAATCTGTGGCAGCACGTGTACTCGATGGCTATACATCACTCGTAAAGACAAATCGATTCCGAGGTGTTGCACCAATCACCATGGTTGTTTCGAACATGCGACTCGAGCGAGAGAAGAAGGTATACAATGTAAGAGATGGATACAACGTCACAGACAAGGCGGATGGACTTCGTATGATGGGCTACTGTGATGGACGTGGAGAACTCTATATGATTGATATGTCATTGAATGTCTATCGCACAGGGCTCACACGACTTTCTTGTAGAGAATCCTTGGTGGACGGTGAGTTTGTAACACAAGACAAAGAGTCGAAGCCGATCCAACAATTCTTGTTGTTTGATTGTTACATTTCTCCAGATGGTGTGGATGTCAGCAATCAGCCGTTTGAAGGCAAAGGAGTTGAGAAACGAGAGGGAGGGAGATACGGAGCATTGTTAGAGTGGACGACACGATGGAACGAAGGAATTGGGCCAACAAAGGCGAAAGGACTGACGGATAAGCAAGTGATTCTTGTCGCAGCGAAACAGTTTCTCTTCGGAACTGCAGGAGATACGAGTATCTTTCATGCTTGTGCAAAAGTGTTGGATACTGCGAAGATTTATCACACCGATGGTCTAATCTTAACACCAAACCTCGCACCTTTGCCTGCTACACCAGGTGTTGGATTTCGTGAGCAATTGAAATGGAAGCCTGCGAAGGATAATACGATTGATTTCCTAGTGATGTTTGACAAAGATGTAGAAAACAAGAGCAAAGATATGGTTACAATTGGAACAAAAGAAGATACTGGAGAAACAGTGCAATACAAGACACTTCGATTGTATGTAGGAAGTGATTTAGATCCTGCATACGAAGATCCTCGAGGCACTGTATTGTTCGAGCAACCTTTGCCAGGATCTCGACCAGCTCCTATGGTTCGAGGAAAGAGGAGATCAGAATACAAGCCAGTGTTGTTCAATCCAAGAGAATTGCCTGATACAATGGCGGCAGTGTGTTATATAACGATTGAAACAGATTTGTCTTCCAACGAAGATATAATTAAATGCGAGAATGATGATCCTATTCAGGACAGAAGTATTATAGAAATGCGGTATGAACCAGGGAATGATCCAGGATGGCGATGGATTCCTATGAGAGTTCGTTATGACAAGACAGAACGATATCAAAAAGGAATTCTTGGAAGAACCTTAAATAAAGATGAATCAGCAGAAGGTGTGTGGAACAGTATCCACGATCCTATTACAGAACATATGATTCGCACGGGATCGGAGGAGCCAAGTGCAGGAGAGGTAGAGAAAATGAGTGGTGCAGTTGCATCCTTTGCTCAAGGGGAATTATCAAAAGTCTATTATGACCGAAAAGGTCCCAAAGAAGATTTACAAATTGTAAAAGGGTTGAGAGATTTCCACAATCGCTGGATCAAAGAAGGAATTTTGTTGGAGAGTGGATTGCGAGGAGAGGGGAAGAGTTTGGTGGATTTAGCGTGTGGGCAAGGAGGAGATGTTACAAAGTGGGTTCGATCCAATGTAGACTTTGTGTTTGGAATTGACGTTGCAGGGAATGGAATTCGAGATCCAGAGAATGGAGCCTATCGTCGTTACTTGAATCAAGTGATACGATATGGCGGATATGATTCGATTGGCACGATGGTCTTCTGTATTGGAAGTTCTGCATCGAATATTGCATCAGGAGAAGCAGGTGCAACACCAGAGGAATCGAATATCATGCGATCTGTTCTAGGAAGGATGGCACCAGATGGACCTGTTCCACCGTTTGTGAAAAAGAAGGCGATGGGTCGACTGCGTGAGGGAGCAGATTGTGTAGCATGTATGTTTGCTCTTCACTATTTCTTTGAGAAAGAGGCAGCATTGAATGGATTTCTTCGAAACGTGAGCGATTGTTTACGCATTGGAGGATTGTTTATCGGTTGTTGTTTTGATGGAAAGAAGGTGTTTGACGCACTTCGTTCTGTGCCAGAGGGTGGCTCTTTGGTGGGGAAAGAGGGAGACAAGGAAGTCTGGAAATTGACAAAACGATACAGTGCAACAGATTTAGTGAATGGTCCAGAATCCTTTGGTCTTGCAATTGATGTAGAGTTTATTAGTATCGGCACGCAACAGCGAGAATATTTGATGCCGTTCGACTTACTCCAGAAAAAGATGGGAGATATTGGGTGTGATTTGTTAACAGAAGAAGAACAGAAGGATTTGCATTTGCAACAGAGTACATCCTTGTTTGAGAAGACGTATGATATGGCTATAAAAGCGGGGCAGAAATATCCAATGTCTCCCACAATCAAGCAATATTCCTTCTTCAATCGTTGGTTTATCTTCAAGAGGAGGCGTGGAGGACCTCTTGAAAGTGTTGTAGAGGAGGAAGCAAAGAAAGAAGCTGGGGTTCCTCCTATCGAAAAGCCAGTCGTACCAGTCGCAGAAGCTCCTAGGAAGAAGACATTGGCAGAACAGGCTGAAGAAGCACGAAAGAAATTCCTGGAGAAGAGAGAGAAACCAGCAGAAGCTGCAGAGGAAGGAAAACAACAAGATGTCATACATACGCTTCCAGTCGTGTCAGAAGGAACAAAATCATACAGTTTGAATGAACTCTTCCTCTTCTATATGGACGCAAGCAAGGTCGATAAATTGAAACTAGGAGAGCCAGATGCAGCTCGTTGGTTGGCTCCAGGAGCACCGTTTGATATTCTCGATGGAGCTACGTCATATCCCACATTGGAACATTATCTCGCAGCAATGAAATACAAGTTGGCAACAAACAAGCCGGAACTTGCAGAAAGTATATATGCACAGAGTGGAACAATCCACCAAGAATTCTTACGCATTCGTGCGACAGAATCAGGAGGAAAGGCACTTTCGGTAGAACGAGATTCGGACTTGCGAAAGGCAGAGAGAAAGAAGGTATTGGATGAGAGTAGTACTGCGGCGATGAAAAAATATCGAGCGATCTTTGATGAAGGCAAGTGGTTCTCTGTAAAAGATGGAGTCTTACGAGAAGGCCTTCGTCAACGCTGGGAGAGAGATGCAAAGTTGCGACGTATTGTAGAAGCTGCAAAAGGGAAGGGATTGTATTTAGTGTATTACACTGGTGCTGGAACAGGGTCTGATTTAGGAGGGAAGCGAAAGGAAAATGGAACCATTGATGGAGAGAATAAGGTAGGAAAAATTCTCATGGAACTCGCTGGTTACAGATTTATCTAGTTGCGTCTAGACTTCTTATTTTTTCGTGACTTTCGTGACTTTCGTGACTTCCTCGACTTCCTTGACTTCCGTGACTTCCTACGACCAGGAGAACCACCAGGAGGAGGTCTTGGCTGAGACCCTTGAGCACCTTGGGCACCTTGGAAGGTCGCTAGTTGTGTCATATTCAAATGACGCATTCCAGTCGTATTCCTCGCAACTCTAGGCACTGTAGGGCTTGTAGGACTACGTGGTGGTGCCATAGGAGGAAGAACAGTAGGTCTTACATGTTGTGGAGTTTGGTAGGGGTTCGACATCTACTATCTAAGGAGTTTTGAAAGAAGTGTAAAAGTGGATGGGGTGCTTGTATGATATTTCAACAGAATGGACCACTGTTCATCCAGCAGAAGCAAGAATCATTGAGTATACATCCCTTGCACAATTCTTAGAAACCGCGGTGTTTCTCCAACCAAGTTGGAAAGACAATCTCTTTGATCGATTCGAAGTCCATCGAGAGAAAAAGAGTCTCCAATTGTTTTGGAGAAATAGAATGGAATGGATTTGTTGCAAGATCTCTTTGGCAGGGATGAAAGAGTCTGAGGAGACGACATGTAGAAAGTATCTGCAAGAATGGTTTGAAAGATCCCAAGGATACCGTTTCTTGAAGTATGTAAAAAATGATGGGTTCTGAATGGGCTAAGGGAAGTCCACAGTATACAAAGAGATGGCGTATCCAATTGCTCCTCTAGATGGAGGAACACCACTTCAACCATGGATGACGCTAGCGATTGAACATCGGCATGCTCGTGATAATGATATTCATTTTGACGAGCCAACTCACGTCTATACTGTAAAAGGGAGTAGTAGAGGGATATGTTCTATCACACAATTCCTCCACCAATTCTTTCCACATTTTGACGCAGATGCCACGATTCGAAAGATGATGAAATCCAAACATTGGCCTCAGAGTAAATGGTATGGAATGACTGCAGAACAAATAAAGAAAGCATGGAATGACAATGGAAAAGAAGCTTCTGAAGCAGGTACAGCGATGCATTTGGGAATCGAGATGGTCATGAATCGTGCAGACAGTTCTGTAGAACCTTCTGTCAAAGAAACACTTGAGTGGCAATACTTTTGGAACTACTGGCACATTGACAAAGAGATATGGGAGCCGTGGAGAACAGAATGGGAAGTCTGGGATTCGGAGTTGAAGCTAGCAGGATCGATCGATATGGTGTATCGAAACAAGAAAGATGGAACATTTGCAATCTATGACTGGAAGCGTGCAAAAGAGATGAAGATGGAGAATTCTTTCGGGACAGGCTTTGGACCAGTGAATCATTTACCAGACAGTAATTATTGGCATTATACATTGCAATTGAATATGTACAGATGGATTTTAGAGAAATGGTATGGAGTGAAGATCAGTGAGATGGCACTTGTAGTCTTACACCCAAACAACAAAAACTATAAGAAGTATGTGTTGAATAGGTTAGAGGAGGAGATTGAAGATATGGTGGAGTCTAGACGGAGAGCTGTTGAGCAAGGGCTTGGACGAGTTGTTGTCTTCGATGAGAAGCCTGATCCAATTTCTACTTGGGCTGGGGAGTAGATAAGAATTCTTCCGCAAACTTTGGTCTTTCACGACTTTCAGAGCTCCAAGTGCTGCGTAGAAATTCTGACCATTCGGGAAGATCTTGGCGAACAATGTATTGAGATCCATCTCGGAATGCGGATGTTAGAGGGATATATTTGGGTACATGTTGTCTCAAGAGTTCTTCTCGTTTGATGGGGAATTGAATGAGTTCTTCAATGAGTTTTCTCACGAGAAGTCTTCGAGCATCGACTTCCATTTGCCCTAGATCTACAGTAGCAGGTGTGTGAATTGCACAAGACGATGTAGACTCTTTCCAAATACAAAGAGAGGAGCACTGTTCTTTTGGTTGCACACGACAATCCATACGTTTCAAAGACTGTTTTCTACCGCGAAGAGGAATCGAGGAATCCATCCAGCCAAGAACTTCTGAACCAAGTTTTATGAAAAGACGTTGACGTTTTTCCATGACACTGAGATCGCTGCGAGGATATCCTTCTTTGAAGAGAATGTCTTCTATTTCTCGTTTGAGAGTAGGAGTTGCAGTGAGAGCATACCAATTTGAAAAGCTTATACGTAGATGTTGGTAGAGTTCTTCAAATTCATCGGTAGAAAGAGTCATTTGTTCAGATGGTTTTGTTTCTGTTCCATAAAAGACCTGTGTATCAAGAACCCAAGGGAGAAGATCTACTTTTGTTTCTGAACCTTGTGGTGTCGCTTTCACAGGGATGAGAATTCCAGACTTGAGTTTGAGCATGACAGAATTGGAGAAAACCACATACACTCCTTCATCAGGAGAACGTCTTTGGTACATCATTTGTCGATCCATAGAAGATTGATATTTTTGCAGAAACGGGTCTAGAATTGTTGCATAGAACTCTTCTACAATCTCTGGAGTTGCGAGATATTTCCCAAAATTTCTCCAATCGAGATGAACAATCAATCCTGTATAGATAGACCCATCGTCAATGACAGGGACAACAACGAGAGACTCTTTGTATTTATAGGTCACAGCAGATACATGATTGAATGTATCTCTCAAGATAGAATAAGGAGTGACTTGTTTTGAGAGAAGGGTTGTTTGTGAGAGACGAATGAGAGATGTATTGGAAACACCAGGAACATCTGTATAGAGTCCTAGACCAGTTGTTTTACAGAGAGTTTCAAACTCTTTGACACGTTCTTTTACAATGGCTGGCCAAGCTGCGTAGGTACTGCGAGAGAAGATCATAGTCACTTCATGTGTTTCATACCCAAACTCTGAAGAGGGAGAATTTCTTGTATAGAGAAGAGGTTCCCAGATTCCACTGGAATAGTGTAAAAGGAAGGCGATGTCTGCACGTTTTGCAACGGTAGGAGAAACTCCATAAGGAGGACAACGTACTTCCAGAGTTCCATCTTTCAACACTTCTAGAACAATAAACACAACACCATTGGCATGATTTGTGACAGTATCAAAATCTTTCCATACGATCATTTTAGGGAGAGAAAGAAGATGTGCGTATTGTCGATATTCTTTTACAGCTGTGTCGTCTTTCCATTGTCTTTGAAAGGCTTCATAGGATTTTACGAGACGAACAAGAGCTTCTCTGTGAACTCCTGTTCCAACATCTCCTTGAAACTTGGATGCTGTGAACAGTGCTAGAGTGTTGTTGGTAGGAGTAGGATCATTTGGATCATAGAATTCAAACAGAAAGTTTCCATAGTTGAGTGCAACAAAGAGATTTGGTTGTCGAAGAACAACCTCTATGGTTGCTTTCATTTCTTGGGAAGAAGAAAGACCATAGTAGGGTGCAATTGCTGCGAGAAAAGACTCTGCTTGGAATCGTTTCCTGTTTTCCACAGCAACACGAAGAAATCCTTTCGCAGATTCATGCAAATTCATCATAGTGCCCTTTTTTTCCACAAGATTCTCTTTGGTCTGTTGGAAATAGCGATCGACAACTTCAGGAACAAGACCTACTTGTGGATCTTTTTCTACTTCGAGAGGAAGTTTGTTGGATGCTAGAATATAGGTTGTGTGGAGTCTGTTGAACAAAGAACGATAATTTGCAAAACGTGCAGACGTATTTGTTTCTTCTGGTTGTTCTTCTTGTTGTTCTGCGTCTTCTTCTATAGAATCTGGAACTTCTAGTTCAGGTTGAACACGTTTCTGAGCTCTCGATTTGAGTGGAGCAAAGGCAGGGTGTGATGCATAGATTGGTTCATCTTTGATAAAGCAGCAAGGGAGATAGAGACCTTGAGGATGGGGAGTTTTCTTCATGAAACGAATAAATGTATGGCGTTTGTTTTCGGTGGATTTATCTTTCACTGTTCTCTCAATCACAGTTTCTCCTTTCACAACGGTGTGGCGATTTTTCACAAGACCTCCACGACAAAATGGGCAGGTATTCGCAGGCTTCAGCTTTCCATCGCGATCTCGCGTTGCCTGAAAATCTTTGAGAAGAACTACAATTTCATCTTGACGACACCAGAAACGAGAACAAAGAAACACATTCGATTGTCCATGAGCTAGATTCGAACCATAGCGAAGTGTTGTGATGACTTCTGCATCTTCAGGAATTGTAAGAGGGGATGAGCTTTGGAGAGGATATTCTTTCCAATAGACTTTTGCGGGTGTATAGTCTCTTGGAGTTGTTTCATCGATTTCGTAGATCTGTTTCATTTTTTCATATTCAATCTCTGAGACAACCGCTGGCTGTTTCAAGGCATTTCCTGCACACATGGATGGATATTTCTTCAGAGAAGGATGAGTCTTGGTGTAGGAAAAAAGTCTGGAGTCGTAATATTGAAGACGTTTGCGAAAATAGACAGAAGCCTTCTGTGTCTTCAATTGTGAGGCGTCAGATATATCGTCTTCTGCATCGTCGTTTTCTGCTTCTGCTTCTGCTCCTTCTTTTATAGAATCTTGTAGTTTCTTGGAAGGTACAGTAGATCCAACAGGATCTTGACGAAGAAGAGTCTTTAACGATTCGTCTGCTTCTGCATTAAATCCAAAGAACGAATTTCCTAATGTATCAAGTCCTTCAAACGACGAAGGTTCTTGAACAGATTCTTGAATAGATTCTTGAACAACTTCTTCCGCTATCAAAGCATCTTCCATATCTTCTTCCTCTTCTTGTTGAAGTATAGGGAGAGCACGAAGAACTTCTTTCAAGCTTGATGTTGACACTGAGACAAAGAGTGAGAGAAGTGTTTTAATGCGTCGCAACGCATGGAGAGAATCGATACGATAGATGTGAAAATAGTAATATGGAAATTTTCCAAAGATTGCAATATCAATCCCAGGATTTTCCGTCTGTGTAAAAGGGGTGGATATGTCTTGGGATATGGTTTGAATAGGTGTATAGTCAGCAATGGTTTGATAAAAGTCTTGCACTCGTTTTTCTGCTTCTCTCGTAGGAACGTGGAACTCTTGTTGATAGAGATTCACGAGTTGTGCAAGACTAGCCGTTCCTGCAATGCGTTGAAGTTCCATCACTCTTCGTAGAAAAGCCGCAGATCGAGAAGGAGTCACAAAATTGTTCACAGACTTATAGCGTAAATATGCGAGCGGGTTTTGTTCTGCAAGAGGAGAGGAAGTCACTTGAAAAAAGGGGCGGAAAAAAGGGAGTTTTGTTCGAATCGATTCCTTCGTCAAGCGATCCGTATCTTGTTTATCAAACCATAGATTGAGAATCATATATGCATCTTGAATTTTACAACGATCTGGGGTAAAACATTGGAGGGGAGGAAGAGTCGAGAATCTGCTCTTTGGTAAAAGAACAGGTGATTGATTTTGTAGAAATTCCAAGAGTTCTGTCATATCACCCATATCATGAATCGAAAGATTCTTCACTCCTTCATTCGGTTGAACAATCAATTGTGCATCTCCCTTTTCAAAGACATAGAGAGTTACATAGATTGGAAACACACCACTGGATTCTGGACGAAGAAGTGCTTTGATCATGAGAGAATCTTCGTTTGGACGAATGGAAGGTTCTTTTGCCCATTTGAGAAGAAGATCTGGATGGGACATCGATGGTTCAGGAAGAACATTGCTTTTAATATGAATTTTATGAAGAGGTTCACCGATTTTTGGAAAGAAGCGAATGTAAGGAATCTTTGGACTGACCTCGAAATCAAAAAAGAAAGAATCTAGAGAGAACGTGTATTTGTAGGGAACAAGTTTTGGTGGAAGAGGATCCCATGTGAGACGAATATGACGAAGGTTTACAAGATGCACAGGGTCAACTGTTTCACTTTCACCAGGACGTTTCAGAGGTTCTCCAGATTCAAGAACTTCATTCAATTTCTTTACAACTTCATGGCGACGAAGGAATTGATTGACAAGAGTTGGAGCATAGTCCAAGAGATCTTTTGGAATTGAACCATCTTCATAGTCTTTGTCATGTTGTGGGAAGTAGAGACGAAAGATTCCATTCCAATTCATAGGACTGATCGGGCGAATCCCTGGGTATGCTGCGTAGACATCCGTATAGAGATATAGATCTATAATGGGTCCTATGAGAGGAGCAGATTCAAGAAGAATCTGATTCTGTGGATAGAATGTTCGATTCGATTCATCCATCGTCACAGGAGTTTGAACACGGAGAAAAGGGTTTTGTAAATTTGATTTTGAAATCTTGTATCGTAAATTTACATACTCTTTTCCAACAGGAATAAGAAGACATTGGTTATAGGGATGATATTCTTCTTTTTGATCCATCTTTGCATAAATCCATGTCGAAAGATCTTCAATTGTGTAAAAGGGGAAGAAATCGTCTAGGATCAATTCTTCCGTTGGATCAGGAGAGGAAGGAGAACGAAAGATACGAATTCTATAGTTCGGATGTGTCTCAGCAAGAGACTCTAAATTTGTCGGTCGGAGGATCTGACTGACAAATTCAGCATATGTGGTTGGTTTCTCAGCCATCTATATCGTGAGTAGGACATTCGCTATGAAAAATCCATACCATCTTTCTTTGGATCATAAGAAGGAGAATCTGTGATATGCATACCACAGTAACTCACAGGATGAGCTTTAAAATCCTGATATGTATAAATTCCTTGTTCTTCAGCACGTTTGAGAAGCCAAGCAAAATTGTTCCAGAAATCAGGACCATGTCCTAGAGTCGGTGTAACAACATGAGCCATTTCATGAAGAGCAACAAAAACCATGATGTTTTCATCCATTAAACTTTCATCACCACTATCTCTTTGTCGGAGACACAAATGGACTTTTTCTCCTTTGTTGACACTATAGCTTGTATGCTCAGCATCAGGAGTTGCTTCTGTAAAACGTTCTGCATCAGGGATGAAATTTCGAATCCATTGTAAGATTTGTGGTTTGTTTGGATATTTTGCTTTCATAGAAAAATAGAGAGATTGTATTTTGTGACGAACACGAGCGAGTAAATCAGCAGCTTCTTGTTTATCGGGTAAATCACGTACTTTATACACACGATTATCAAACGTACTCGTTACATTTACAAGAGGGTATTTGGACGATGTCGAGACAGAATCTCGAACAGCCGACACTGCCCTTGTAAATATATCTTTGAGGTCAGTCATCTGATTTTGACAGCGAAAGCGATGTCCGCGAGGAGATCTATGAAATTTCCAAGTCTCGGCGATTGGTATCAGGCTCAATGGTAGAGTTGTTGAACACTGTTACAGGGACTTGAGGGTTCGGGGGTTCACTTCGCAGCTGATAGTTTGCATTTCTGAGACTCTGCCCAACGGTATTAATACCGATAAGAGCACCAGCAGACAAGAAGTTCTTACCCTTCAAACTGCCGTTGCCCATAGGGTTTTGCTGAGCCCAGACAGAGTTCGTGTCCTTCGGAAGAAGTTCTCCAGGAGTCAAATGATCACGAGGGTAGCATCCAGGAGGGTTCGCAGCACTATTGAAATCTGCCGGACCGTTGCTCTGACTCATATTACTGAACCCTTCCTCATCATCTTCAAACTCTTCCTGCATGTTTTTCATACCACCGTCTTCAAAGTCTTCTGTCTCCATCACATCACCAGTAGCCATCCTTGCCAATGCAGCCATATCATCGATGTCACCACCAGCCGAAAAAGGGTTCGACATAGTTCCAGCGGTTTGAATAGGACCATCCAAGTCCATAGGATTCATTGCAGTGCTGTTCGCCATTGCATCCATTGTTCCTTCAAACCCTTCACGTCCACGACCGCTCCTCAGCAGGCCAAACATGGTAGGGTCCATCAGATAAATGCCTACGCCAACAAGAACAACAATGGCAATTGTCAAAAGTATTGAGCGACTATCTGAAGATGGCATTTGTGCTTCTGAATTAGTAGCAGGCAATATTTTCATGCATAGAATCAGAGTTTGGAAGTCCATGGTTTTGTTTCTTCAGAAGGGCTATCAGAGTCGGAGTCCACTTCCCAATCGGTGTCATCACCATATTCTTTGACGTAGGTGTGTGTCAAACTTTCTGCCACAAAAAGAGCTTTCGCAGCTTTTTGTCTTGCGTATAAAACACGTTGTTTCTGTAATTGACGCCGGGTTGGACCAATGGGAAGAGGTTCTGACGAAGAAAGAGGGATAGAGTCTTCTTCTTTCTCCTCCTCGAACGCAATGACAATATGTTCTGCTTGTTCTTTGAGTACGATATCAAACTCAAACAAGAAGTTTTCTTTCGAAATGACAAGACGGGCTGGTTCCCATGCGAGAGTTCCATCGAAAAGTTCGAGATCCGTTGTCGGAATAGAGAAGGAAATTCTTGGAAGTAACCAGTCGGGTGTAAGAGGCTTGGAAAACCAACCTTTTGTCGATTGAAGAAGTGTCTCGCAGATAGTCTTTCGTAAGTCTTCCGATGTTTCAAAGGATTCTAGCGGAGGTGTAAAAGTGGGTGTCTCTGATCGTTCTTTTATACTGGTAAGCCGGAAGCCATCAGTAATATTGCAAGTATACACTTTGTTCACCGTATCATATGTAGGCTTTCCTACCTTCATCTGCGTCTGCGGTGAAAAAGGATTGACTCTTTTAAGCACAGCAATGAGATGATCGGTTCACAAGGGAATACACAGATAACCAATTGGATTGAAAAAATCATAGATCGACTCATTCATATTCTTCAAAACGATACAGTGAAGAAGAAGATTCAAATACAAATTGTGGAACCTTTTTTAAATTATATTCTGGAACGATGCTTTCCGTATGTGATGCTTCTTTGTATCATTTTTGGAATATTTCTCATTTTATTGATTAGTATTTTCATATTTTTAGTTTGGAATAGGAAAGCAAGTGGATGAAGGGATCTTTGTACAGATGCGTACAATAAGAGAGTCTTTGTGGATAGAACTAGATAGAATGCAAGGGAGTTCTGAGTCAACAGATCTTGTTGCAGTGGGTGGGAAATCCCCAGCAACCTTTGATACGATGGTCCGGAGTTGGGTTCATTTTGATAAACTTGCGGCAACCTTCGTGAGACAAGCACAACAAGCTCGCACGGCTCGCATGCGTTGGGAAACACAGATTCTTGATAATTTACGCCAGACACATCGAACAGATTCGATTATTCAAATTGGAGGAGGACGATTAACAGTCCATGATGAAAAACATGCACAGCCATTGACGTATGGACGTCTAGAATCATTGCTCCATCAATATTATGCAAAGAAACGACCGGGAAGCGAAGATGAAACAATGAAATTGATGGAGTTTTTGAAGCAAAATCGCTCGTATGTTCTTGAGACTCGGTTAAAGAAAAGTTAAGATTCTTCTCTAGTAAACTACATACGAGAATAGCATGTATCAAGCAAGTGAAGAAGACTATCGCGTCTGGTTAGATCAAAACATATGGCACAATGGCTTGCTCAGAAGAGCAAGAAAACACTATATTCCAGCCTTTGCAGACTCTCTCACAGAGTTTCTGAAACGTAAGGGGTATACAATGCATCCTCGATGGGGGAAAGGACGTGGAGTCGTTGGGAGATGGTTGTATAGAATTGCAGTGTGTGTCTATGCAAGAAATACACCGAATGCTCCTATACAGTATGAGTTTCCTGGAAGTGAAACTGCGAGACCAGAAGATATAGATCAATTTTATCATGTCATTCCAACAGGAGACATCCAATCTGCATTGGAACGATGGACTGTTGTGGAAGATTTAGACCCTCAGACAGACATGGGGAAACGTGTATGGATTGAGCTTGAGACTCTTGTATGGAAGTATCTCGACTTGGAAACAAGTCGACAAACGTCAGAAGTCGATGCCTTCTTCTATGACTCTGAGTCAGAGTATGAATGGCAAACAAATACAAAGGGGTATACGGATGAATATATTCAAGATTCGTCAGAGGGATACCATGGTGGGAGAGGATCAAAAGTCTAATCACTCCAACTGTTTTGATTGAAAGGGAGAATACCGATATGATCACTATCTGCCTTAAACCGTGCAACCTTCTTATCAAACTCAATCGCATCAGGATTGAGAGGTGCTCCTTGGACCGCCTTGACTTCATCATGTTTCGATTGAGAAGGTTTTGTACCGAAGCAATTTACACCGAACCGAAGTTCGGGATTATCATAATACCCACCATTGATACCAGGTCTTCCACAGGAGAGACGATTTTCTGCAGGACCTGTTTGGAGTTTCAAGTAAGAATCCATTTGAGTAGGATAGACAGCCATTTGCCCCTTGACCCACCCATAATTGCACCAGTCAGCCCCCTTCTTCCAACTCTCTTTCACTTGTTTATAGGTTGCAAGTTCAGCACCAAGAGCTTTGCACAGAGGTTCTGCGTCATAATACGTATATTTGTTCGAGGAAACGGAGAAGACTTCTTTTCCAGTGGAAGGATCTTTCTTTACCGCAGTACTTGAATCACCAGTGCTTGCAGATTCCATGCCGGGCAACATCTTATCTAAAATAGAAGAAGCTTGACCAGTGGGGTTTGGAGGGTTTTCTGGATTTGTTTCACCAGAACGAGGAGCCTTTTCTGTAGCAGGAGATACTACTGTAATATAATCCTGTGAAGTATCGGATTGTATAGGAATAAATTGGGGATCTGTGGAATGAATCGGTCCCATTTGTTCAGGAATGACTTGTTGTCTCCTAGCTTCTTCTGCTTCAGCTGCATCAATTGCAGCTTGGTTGATTCTCTCAGTCAAGCGGGCATTTTCTTCAATCATAGCATTGTACTTCTTCTCGTACTCATTGTCTTGCATTTCTGCTAAGCTGGGACCATACATACTTGCTCCTGCTCCTGCTCCTGACAAGCTAGCACCTGCTTGTTTTGCAATCAATTGATCTGGAGTGGGTGTATTTGATGAGAAAAAGTTCGAAAGACCTGATCCAGATAAAAAGCTATCCCATGCATATTTTGTTTCTTCGGGAAAGAATACTGCAACTGCTATGGAAATACCAATCAATGTGAAAAAAATCATGATACCCATAAGTCCACCACTTCCAGAACCTGTATTGGAAGATGTATTTGCAGCAACATTTCGTGCATTTGTAACAGGGATAAGACTATTTAACAATGTACCACTCTTTCCCACGTTCATCTACCAATAGTTAGTAAATTGCTAGATGAATGAGAGACAAGGAAAGAGTTTTATACACCACTCTCAGGTTGTGTGCGATTTCCACCACGGCTATTGATGAAATTACGTTGAGAAGGCGTCGTGCAAACACAGCCGCCATCACAAGAGAAGGAAGAACCACAGCATTCAGGCTTACACTGATTGTTCCTGAACATGAACAAGCTGTCGGGTCCCATTTCTACTTCAGGACCATCCAGAGGTTCATTGGGAGCAGTATACCTCCAGTCACTTACAGTATTCCCAGTGCTCAACTTGATTCCATCAAAGGGACCTATGGCCTGGTAAGAGTTCTGTGCACCTGCTGCACGTGACGCATAGTTTTGGTATCCTTCACCATAGTTTCGGAATCCCTGGGGGAATCCTTTCCTCGCTTTAGCAGCTAGAACTGCAAATCCCTCGCGAGAATTCATGTAATTCACAAATCCTTGAGGAGTCGAAGAAAAGACCGGAGATTTCGTAGTGATCATTAGAATGTTTGCGACAATCAAGAGTAAAAGTGCTCCAATCAAGAAGGGTGTCTTCTTCATCATTTTCTAGTAGATAGGAGAGAAAGTGTAAAAGGATATGTCTTGTGAATTCTATCACTTCCAACTTCGGTAAAATCACGCACGACAAAAGAAGTTTCTTCTGCATCCCAAATACGATAAAAGCCAGACTTTGTAACGAGAGAATAGGAGAACGAGGTTGTTTTCACAGAGTTCGATGGAGGAGGATGTTCCCAGCGAGCTGTTTCTAGAGCCCAAATCCAGGACGCAGAGTTTGGTCCACTGACTGGAACATCTTTACAAACATCTTGATAGATTCCTAGAACTTCTGTAAACGTTGTGTCAGAGTCTAGGATAAAATCTCCTACTTGCACATGTCGGATGCTTACAGGACCTCCCGTAGAAGAATGTTTCGGTAAACACCAGACCTTTGTTTCAGGACCTTGAAGACTTGTACCAGGATTGCTCTGAGATGTCTTAGGAGTTCCTTCATTCAAAAGAGAATCTACAAATGTCTCCCAAGCAGCATCATACCCCTCTGGCAATTCTTCCCAATCTCGTAGAACAAGTGAACCAGTTTTACTCTTTACTGTCCATGTACGTGTCGATGTATTCAAACAATAGAGTCTATCAGGTTTTGTAGAACAAAGAGTTGCCTCAGGATGCTCTCCTGCAAAGATCCATTCGTTTTTGTAAAAGAGGAGATGGGATTTGGAAAGAATGACTCCATCAATCTCTACACACGATCCTCCAACGGTTTTCAAAACTCCTTCTACAGAATTCGTTTCTTCCAATGCATCTCCAGGTTGGAGTGTTTCCACTGGTTTCCAACCCTTTTCTGTAGCAACAAGTGTTCCAGCCGCAACACAATACGTATCACCACCTGGTCCAAAAATAAAGGCAGATTGTGCGATAAGAAGAAGAACGCCAATAATAGAATACATAAACTGCTCCAACAAAGCTTTAAAAAAGGTTCCCACAAATGGAATAAAGGACATTGCAGTAAGAGCTCCAACAATCATTGCGATAAGTTGAATCGTTACAAGAATAGCAAAACGAATAAAATTCACGATTGCAGTGATTCCAGAAAATCCTGCGAACAACATCGATATTGCAATAGCTTGAGCACGTCGCATTCCAGAATTCAATGCCTTCATAATTCGAGCAATTTGATACCCTGCTAATTTGAATTTTTGCCAGAATATATTAAAAAGATTGTTGACAGGTTTGAAAAGACTTGTTGCCGAGGTTCTCATCATATTCATCGAATGTGTAACAGGGACAGTTGCTTCCACATTTTTGGTCATGATATTCATAACGGGAGCCATAGAGTTATTCACAGAAGAATCCACTGCATAATTCAAACAGAAATTGAAATTGTCTGACGCAAATGTTGTTCTTACATCAAGTGGTGTTCCTTCTTTTGGAACATAATGAGCAACAAGCATGACGAGAAATTCACACCGTCGTTTGTCCCAATTCTCTCGAATATCTTGTATTTCTAAAGTTGCTACAAGATATGCAAAATATATGAAAAGTGCTGTTGTAACAGCCATAAGAGGAACCCCCTTTAGCATTCTGGAATAGCTTCTGGTTTATAGAGATCTTTGCCAGGCGTAGAACTTGAAAGAGAAGTACTATAAGGAAGTTCTATATCTGGAGAATGAACTTCCAAATAATCACGAATCATGAGACCATTGTCGGTTTCAATCGATGCAGAAGGAGTTACAACAAAACTGTAAAAGGGAATTGGTTTTGTATGAAAGACTCGTGGGGCAAGTTGCCATGCACGAACCCATTTATGGTGTACAGAATCCCAGACTGCAGTACCTGAAGCAAAGGTTTCTTCACCTATCGTACACGTCTCTGAAGTCTCTTTTTGAACAAGTCCAAGGACTCTTCCATGTGAAAGTTCTTCCCCCAATCGTATAGACTTTGCCGGGCGACATGTACCATCTTTTAGAACAATCTCTACATTGGGAGAAAATGCTGTTGTATTTGGAACATTGGAGGAAGGAGTGTAAGAGGAGGATGCTGAATTTAATGCTTTGTGGACCCATCGCAGAGCATCTTCATCGCCTTCTTCTGTTTCATCATAGTCACGAAAGATATAGGATTCAATAGGAATCACATGGGTATCTGTATTGAGACATATGAGAGGTCGATGGATACCACCTCTCCAAGAATAGGTAGGGAATGCATCTGGATGGTCTTTCGCTTGAACCCATGTGTTATTGTATAAGACATAGTGATTTCCACTTACAAGAATATCTTTCAAATAGACCATTCGTTCGCCATCAGCAGCGAATTGAAAGACAGAGGTGATACGACTTCCATCTTTGCATATATCTCCAATACGAGCCATTCGAATGGGTACAAGACCTTTCCCTCGAAGATCGATGAGAGTGTCTGGGTCAAAACAAAACATCATTAAGAATTGCACAAGATCTGTTTGAGAGAAATTGATCGATGCTTGAATACCAGACGTTCCCATGTGCATAATTGCGTAAGCAGTACCATAGACACGTTTCATCAAGTATGTGATACGTGTAGCAGAATAGCGAACATGGAAAAAGAGTTCTTTGAGACGACCCCAGAATTCAGAGAAGACTTGTGAAACAGAACCAACAATGGTTGCAAATGTCATACGAATGGAGTTGATACCTGAGAGCATATTGATGAGAGTATCTGTGAAGAGTCCCATATGGGTGTAAAAGGGTTTGACAACTTGTAAAGATCGTTTATCAAAGCCATCTTTGAGACAAAACTCGAGATTTTCCATTGCACGATGGCCGTAGAATTCTGCCAGTAACATCACATCAGGTCGACATCGAAATCTGCCCCAATCTTTTCGAATGTCATTGTACGATCCAAAAAAGGATAGGAAATATAAAAGGATAATAAATGAGAAGGTTATAATATAAAACCCTATCATCTGTCTACAAGTGAGGATCAATTTCATAGAGTTTTTCCCATCGTTTACATATGCGTCTTTTGAATCCACACTTTATCTTGTGTAAAGACGGAGGATGCTTTTGGAACAGTTCGTGCGGTGAGTTTTGAAACAGCATTCAATTTGTGATACGTTTCCAATGCACCATATGCACGAATCGCTTTTAGAAGAGCAGAATGACGTTCATGTTCGGGAAGACGAAAGCTATAGCCATACTTTTTCAATTCTCCTTGTTTGAGAGGACCTATTATTTTTGTCCCAGGGAGAGCTTTTCCTTTTTTCCCTTTGTCTAGAATACAAGAGGATTGTACAAACTTCGTGTTTTGTTTAGGAAATACACGCACAACACTTCCTTTTGCAGTTTTTCGCAAATATCCTTCTTGACGAACTCTGTTTGACATATGGCGAGTATAGGACTTTCTTGTTACATATCCTGGAGGACACGAAGAAATATGTTTCAAAGAATTGGAACTAGAATTCTTCCGTGTCTTTTTGACACAGGTAGATCGAACGTATCTACCATTTTTTCGTGTATAGGATTTTCTTTCCACAGTTCCTTCTGGACAAGCCATTCTATTGTAGATGCTGAGAATTATATATACGCTTGATATGTTCTGGGTCATAGGCTAGAAATGCATTCTCAAACATGAGTGATGTCCAATACTCCGCACACGTCCTACAATGGGGTTCCCATTCCTTCGGATCTCCTAGACATTCTAAAAACGTTTTGAATTCTGCATCTTGGATGAAGGAATGATTGCCAGAATCAATATAGTAGCGTATACTCTTTGCTTTTTCCCGCAAAATACTTTCGAGTTCTGTGACACGAACAGGATTCTGTGTTTGCAAGGAAGAGGTTTCGAGGATAGATCTATGATACTTTGAAAAACATTCTAGAATATCCTTGCACTTTTGACAAGAACTATTCTCCATTCTAGTGGGTATGACGAAGAAGTAAGACAAGAGATCCCGCAAAAAAGAGAACAAGAATATACTGGAGAGACTCTTTCTTCTCTGTATTCACAGGGAGAAGAGCCGCAAGAGGAAGAAGAACCATGAGTAAAAGAATCGTATCATTGTCTCTTCTATAGTTTTCAAAATTCTCAGGAACATAGGGTGAAACATTGACATCGTATTTCATATCAGTCATATTCTGCACATGAAGTTCTTTGAGTTTTTTCATAAGAGTTTCGGGAGAATTTGGATCTTTGTATGTTTCTACATCGCCTCCACCCGTCGATACAATAGGAATTTCGTAATCAATATGTTTGCCAGAAGGGATTGTAGATGTATTCATTCTACTGTAGTGCGTATTCTAAATAGAAGAAAACCCTACGTAGAAAGTTAGATGTCTAGGCGTGGCCCTCCTACTCTTCCTCCTGAAGAACCTGCGATTCCATTGGATGCACCAACAGCAAGAGCACGATCTTTGTATATTAAGGAAATGATTGCAAAAGTGGAACAATTGAAGGAGAGTGGAAAAACGGCGGATGAAATTCAGGAAGCTCTTCCAGAATTTCATTCAAAGTATCCAATGTTTTTGAAACTGTTGTTAAAAGATAGCAGTTATAAGCAATCCGGGTCTCTTCGTACCATGTTAGGTGCGTTAGATCGTATGGGCACAGGATCTATGACACAACACCAGGCTTCTGTTGCAGTAGGCCAACAATTGCACGATGTGTATATTAAGCCAAGATTGGGAGAAGAACACTAGAGAATCTCTTGTATATATAGAAAATGAGCCACCAATATGACTCGACGGCAAAAGGATTGATGATGTGGGCAAACTCTGAATTGGAACATGTTGGACGAATTGTAAGTTTGAAGGATAAAGATCTTCAATACTCCTATGCATTAAGTACTGTAAATGGTATGGCACATCTGAAGGATGCTATTGCTCAATATGTGGACCAACACCCTAGATCCACAATGCGTGAAGATTTATTGGTTCTTCATGAGAAAGTCATTCGCGTCATGAAGCATCTGATTTCGGATTTTGGAGTGAATCTTGATACGATACGAGCGTTTAATACACGTGGTGTATTGAGCTCTATGGAATATTTGAAGAATGGTAAGAGAAACACTCGTAAGACTCGTAAGACTCGTAAGACTCGTAAGACTCGTAAGTAAACCTAGTTTTGTCGAGGTATTTGAAATGTATCGCACCACATACGACTCAGTGTAAGAGAGAGTTCTAAACGACTTTCTAGAGATGCTTTCTCTAATTGCAATGTATCTTGGATACTTTGGATTTGGAGAGATTCTTGCCACGCAATTTGTTCCTGAACAGCTTCTTCCACTTGAGGAGGCCAACGACCTTCTATGAGAGATGTAAGAGGGGATTGGATGGTTTGTGCTTTTTGTAAATGCTGAATCCATTCAGAAGCAGCAGCAGAACCTTTGTATCCTTGTGCTAAGAAATAGCGTTCTGAATTGCATGGACGGCTTGTCGCTGGTTTGTAGAGAACAAAGCGATCGAAAAAGACTGACGTTCCTAAGAAAACATCTTGTGTTGCTTTGCTATACATATCAAACAACTTGATCAAGAGTGTTCCTCCTGGGCGTAGACAAGAAAGTCCCATAGAAAAGGAAGAAAGTAGAAGAGGAAATGCCATTTGTTCTTGTTTGGAATAATCAATGCTGAAATCAAACCCTCCATCCGCAGTGAAGATTGCTGCCCCAAGTGGAGAGAGTGTTTTGACGCGTTGTAAAAACACTTCTTGATTCTGTGGCTGGAGAATATCACCTGTTTCATCTTTTCCATACTCCAATAGAATCTCAGGATTTTTTCTCAGAAAGCCAATCGATCGTCTCCAACCAGGAATATGCGATTTTGTAGGTTTCAACGTCATAGCAAGAATTCCTTTTACATTCACACGCCGTTGTTTCGCTTGTTGTAAAAGACATTGGATAAATCCACCTGGCCCTTCACACACATGGGCTGAGACAAATTCTGAAGAATGTATATCTTTCGTCCAGAATTGGATAAATTGTAACATCTCCACCATTTTGAAATAGGAACGACTCAGTGGTTGGGCGATAGCAATACAAGGAAAACTCGTATCATCTGTACTGGAAAAAATAGCTTCGTATGGATTTGTAATTTTCTTTCGAATCTCCCATTCTTCTTGCGATTCAAATGCAGAGATTTTGTTTTTTGCTTCTAATATGGTCGAATGATCTTGTTCGACCCAGCCTTCTTTCGATGGTGTTAGAGGGGAGAGTGGAGGGAGAGGAAGGTTGGAGAGAGAAATGCATTGGAATTCTTTCCAGGGAATCCACGGGGGTTCTGAGGGCCGCGACATAGAGTATATTCCATTCGGTTGTTTAGCCTGGCTTTCCTTTAGTCTCCTTCCGCAATTTCAACGAGTTCAATATCTTCTTCTTCCTCCAGATACTGATTCGCTTTCGGCAGAGCGATGTTCACCCTCAACCGAGAAGCAGAACAAGGATCGTCAGGATTGCTATAGAGTTCTTGATCCACTTCATCCTGTGTAGGAGGAGGTGCATCCATAGAATCATCCACTTGTTTGACAGGTGGTAATCCTTGCTGCATCCGCAGAAACGCAACTTCATCAAGAAGAATGTCGCTAAACGTCGTTCCTCCACGAATCGGTTGACCTGTCATAATATTCGCAGAAACTCCTGTGACAGGATCAATTTCTGCAAACACAGCAGCCTTCAACAGAATTCCTTCTGTCTCTTCAAACGATGCTTTTGCTAAAACACCAATATCGTTCTTGTTAATACCATATCTATCCACAGACATCAAACGTCCTGCTCTCGTCATGACATCCAAGAGAAGTCCTAGATGGCGGTAATTGATCTGACCTTCTTCAAACAACGTCTGGATTTCATTGAACAGCACCTGGCGTGTTGCTTCAATACCAAGCTGCCCATAGATATCATACACGTGCGTACTATACACACGTGTTGCATCGACCGCAGGATGGTTCAACACTTCCTGGAAATTACTTCCATCTGTGTCAAGAATATATTCTTCTTGTGGCACATACTTTCCCTCTTTGAATTGCAAGCGTTCTTCTCCCTTTCGAAAGGTCACGGCTTTGATACCAAGGAATCCACGGATGATCACGGAATTCATCAATTTATTCTGGAGTTTCTTACACATGTTCAAGTAATCTAAACTTTCTGCATCACTTTGTTTCTCTTTCTCTGCGAGAGTATCCATGTGAATCCTCATAATCAATTTCTGGCTATTAAAATCGGAATACATCACATGAATCGAATCTTCAAAACGTTTCCTCAAGACAAACATGATGTCATCCATCGTAATATTCTTATCAAACATCTTCTGACGATTCAACTCAATGCGAAGAAACCATTTGCTATAGGACTGTGTTGGTTGATTCAATTCAAAGAGACGATAGAATTCAATCAACTCTCGATCTTCCTCCAACAATGTCGCCGCATCACTTGGATCGTAGTAAATTGCAACCTTCACCGTCATATCTCGAAGAAGAGTTAATTCTAATTCTTGAGACACTTCTCTTGCTTTGCTCTTTGAATTCGCATATTCTTGCTTCAAAGGAATGGTGAGCGACTTTGCTTTCGGATTTCGCATCACCTTCAACAACTCCTTCAATCGAGGAACACCTCGTGTCACATTCGACTTACTCGCCACACCTGCCAAGTGAAAGGTGTTCAACGTCATCTGCGTCGAAGGTTCACCAATACTTTGTGCAGCAATAATACCTACTTGCTCTCCAGGTTGAGACCATGCTTGCCAGTTCTTTGTCACCAACATCTCGCATAAGGTGTCAAAGGCAGATTCTGTGAATCGTTCTCTCACGAGAAGTTTCATGGGAGACAAATGGTACCGCAAGAGTGCTGACCACATCTTGTGAAATCGCTGTGTCTTCTCTAAGACAGATTCAATCCCTGCGAGAATACGAAGAGGAGTGAGATTTGTCCTCTGTTGATCATTCAATCCAAACTTCACACGCAGATTGAGAATCAATCGCTCCACATTGACCGCAGCAAAGATATTCCCTTGTTGTTTGTTTCGAAACACACCTTCCACAAGCATCTTTCGATCAGCCTTTACAGCATTCACGAGTGCTGCGAGTGCAGGACCTTCTTCTGAACTGTTTCGATCGACTCCTTCTCCCAAGACAGGTGTCAAATCAACGCCCACCAATCCAAATTCACGCTCGATATCTTCATCACTCATCTTTCCTAAATCCAAACTCTGACTCTCAATCTTTGTAGAGTTGATTCCATCTTCTCCATAGTGAAACTGGATGATGTTCATGTTTGCATCACGCACAGTTCCATCGGATTGAATCACTAAATCTTCCATCGCTTTCACAAGCTGTCTCTGAATATATCCTGTATCTGCGGTTTTTACAGCTGTATCAATCAAACCTTCTCTTCCTGACATTGCGTGGAAGAAGAACTCGGTGGGTGTCAAACCTGCGATGAAGGAATTCTGGATAAATCCTCTGGCTTCAGAACTATCATCGTATTTCTTGAAATGAGGAAGAGTTCGATCCTCAAATCCATACGGAATTCGTTTCCCTTCTATACTCTGTTGCCCCACACAAGCAATCATCTGGGCAATATTAATCGGACCACCCTTCGATCCAGCTCGAACCATTGCAGTCATGCGATTTTCATTTGCGAGAGAATTCTGTCCTGCTTCTCCTGCAAATTCTGTAGCCTTGTTCAAAGAACCAAAGACTTTATCTTCTAATTCGTTCTGATTGGATTTTCCTGTGTTGTTATCAAACAGGTTCTGGTGAATTTGTAAAAGGAAGGATTCAACTTCCGTCTTCCTCGTCTGGATTTTCTTGTCCATTTCTTCTTTTGTCGTCTGATCTGCAATCAAATCACTAATCCCAACAGAGAATCCGTTGTAGACGAGGAATTGTTCAAGAGTGTTCTGGAGAGAATCAATTAAATCTGTTGTCTGTTTACTCCCATAATCATTATAGGTCATGTGAATCACACCACGAGATGCTTTGCTAAAGATGCTCTTATCAAACTGCCCCTCTAACACATCTCCTTCGCGAATCATAACCTTTTTCTTAGAACTGTTCATCATCTCAAGATTGATCGGCGGAAGCAACTGGCTAATCACTTGGTGCCCTGACCAACGATCGCCTTTCCTTGGAATAGGAATCGTTCCATCAAACCTCTTGTTCCACATCATGAGATTCATAAATTCACGTCTGGAGAAGCTCACATGTTCGCGAGTCAATCGATAGGCACCTACAAGAGTATCTTGTACAACACCAATGACTGGAAGACCATCTCGAGGGCGGAGAATTTGATGGGGAACTGCTGCAATCTCTTCCAACTCTGTGGCTGCTTCATAACTCTGGGGGCAATGCATGTTCATCTCATCACCATCAAAATCAGCATTGTAAGGTGCAGTCACAGAAACATTCAGACGAAAGGTCTTATACTTTAAGACTTTCACACGATGGCCCATCATAGACATACGGTGGAGAGTCGGTTGACGGTTGAAGAGAACAATGTCTCCATCCATCAAATGACGATTCACAACATCACCAATATGGAGAACAATCTCTTTCGTATTCACATGTCGTAAACTGATAATGCGACCATCAGGGCGACGAATGGTCTTTGCACCAGGATATTTGAGAGGACCGTTTTGAATGAGTTTGTACAACTTATCGCGATTGAAGATAGTCACTGGTTCTGGGCGAGTCAAATTCATAGCGATCTTTTCAGGAACACCGAGCTCTGTAATAGAGATGTTGGGATCGGGTGTGATAACAGAGCGTGCAGAGAATTCTACACGCTTTCCTTGAATGTTGTAGCGGATACGACCTTCTTTGGAACCAAGACGCTGCTGAATCGATTTGAGAGGGCGACCATTTCTCTGAGCACTCGGAGCAACACCTGGAATCTGGTTGTCAACAAGAGTTGCAACGTGATACTGGAGAACGTTTGTCCATTCATCAATCACAGACTTCGCAGCATTCGCTTCAATTCTTGGCTGTAAATAGGTATTGTTCGTCTTAATAATTTCTGCAAGTTTATGGGTTAAATCATCTTCAGATCTCTGGTTGTTGTCGGTAATAACAGACGGGCGAACTTGGGGCGGAGGAATCGGTAAAACAGTGCAAATCATCCAGTCAGGTCGGCACCAATAACGACTCAAGCCCATGAAATCCACATCTTCATCGGAAATTCTGCGAAAGAGGCGTAGGACATATTCCACTTCCAAGACTTGTCGTTGTTTCGTCGCACCTTCTTCAGAGTCAGGCTTTTCCACATTGTCCCATTCAGCAACAATCCTCGCAATTCCTTCACGAATAAAACGAGCTGGCTGGCGTGCACCACACCCATCTTCACGTTCTTGGCCACAACGAGAAAGTTCTTTCGAAGCTGTGAGAACTTCTCGCCATCGAGCTTCTCCACGCCTCTTCAAGAAATGTTTGCGGAATTGCTTGTCAATCAGAAGTTTTGAACAACGAATGCAGACACAGGAAAGGATATTTAAGATGTAAGAGAGGAATTGGATATAATAGACAGGTCGAGCGAGACGGAAATGCCCAAAATGCCCGGGACACTTGTGATTTGTCTGACCACAGCTTCTACATTCTTTTCCACTATCTAAAACACCCATGCGTGGATCAAAGAGACCGCCGATTTTTGGCTCAGTCCCTTCAAACGTCCCTGCATTTGTAATTTCTACAACAGATCTTCGTTCGACTTCATCTGGGCTAAAGATACATATCTGAATTCCCACAATCGGTTCGATCTCGGAAGAAGGGGAATAAAAGCCTGCGGGCATCTTCTGTTGAAAGGGACTATGTTTCTAAGTGGGCGACTCTATCAATTTTTAGGAAAGTATGCAACTGTGTAGACCTTCATCTAAAGGATTCGAAGGCAACTCTCCAGATGTCCACGACGTACGTGAGTGCGTTTTTAGACTTGAGAGAAGATCGTTCAAAGGATAAATCTGTGGAACGATGTTTTACCCTCTTTCAAACACTTACAACATCTTCTATCAAACTTCATCTATATCTCAGTCGTTCCTATGAGACGTTGTATCAAGAAAAACTGAAGAACTGCAAAACGCTTCATGTCGAATGGATCGAATTGGAAGACTTAGATATATACAAACGATTTCAGGGAACATCGTATGCTCTCCCTGGGCATCGAAATGAGTCACATGACACTGCACATTTTCTCTTGCTCATGAATGCAAAGATTGAATTTTTACACAAGGCTATACAATCGAATGTGTATGGAACATCCCAGTATGCGTGGATTGATTTCAGTATTTGCCATGTATTCAAAGATGTTCGAAGAAGTTTAGACTTTGTAAAGATGCAGGGGAACAGTCTATGGAAAAAAGGACTTCATATTCCAGGATGTTGGCCAAAAGAGTATAGGAAAGAGTCTTTGTTTCATCAAGTCCATTGGAGATTTTGCGGGGGATTTTTTCTAGGAGACAAAGAGTCTATTCTAGAGTTTCATACACTCTATGAAAAAGCTCTTGTATATGTGCAAGAGAAGGGAATCCTTCCTTGGGAAGTGAATCTCTATAGCTATTTAGAATTGTACGAAGATTGGAACCCTCTCTGGTACGGTGCAGATCACAATGATTCTATTGTGCGTATTCCAATGGAACAGATTCGCTGTGTCGCAAGTCTCACGACAATTCCTCCAAGATTGAAAGAGGAATGTAAGAAAACTATTGATTCTTTACTAGGACAAGTAGAACACGTCTATGTGAATGTTGCGACAAAGTACAAACGATTTCCAAACACGTTTGAACTTCCTTCCTATTTCTCGGAAGAACCCTATCGCTCTTCTGTGACAGTTGTAAGAGGAGTGGATTATGGTCCTGCGACCAAATATTTAGGATCACTCTCTTTGATCGATCGATCGTATTGGATCTTTTTCTGTGATGACGATCAAGAATACAAGGAAGGACTTGTGATGCATATGCAGAGATCGTTTCAAACCATAAGAGCGTATCAAAACCATTACGCACACATTCTTCGAAAAACCTCTGGGGGACTTCTTCACGGGTATGTAGGAAATTGTATTCATGCATCCTTGCTCTCAGATCTTCCACTCTTTCCTTTGCCAGACTGTGCAAGATTTGTTGACGATCAATGGATTTCCATCTTTTGTTTTCAAAAAGGAATTCCAATCGACTCGACGAATGCCGAACACTATCGAGATATTTTCAAGACTCTGGAAAACAACCATGAAAAATGGGGATCCTGTCCTTTGGCAAGTTTGCAGAATCGCGATCAAAAGATTCAAGAGTTAGGAGAGTTTTTCGGTGTTGTATTCAAACCAGCAGGTGCTATAGAATATAAGCGTTATGTAGAATGATGGATCTTCTGGTTGGTATGTGGGTATAAACCCTTTCGAACTATGTAAGAGGAGAATGGAACTTCTTCTGTTACCTACTACGCCTCATGCTGCAGAGTATTATGAGTCAAAGAAACTGTCGGGGGAAAATGCAGGGTTTGATTTGTTTGTCCCTAGGAAGGTCGTGTTTTCTCCTGGAGAGCGGAAGTTTGTCTCCATGGAGGTGAAGGCAATTCTCCAAACGAATTCTGCGATTGCAAAGCATTATTGGTTGCTTCCTCGCTCTTCCATGAGTAAGACCGGGTTGATGATGATGAATTCGGTAGGAGTGATCGATCGTTCGTATCGCGGAGAATTGATTGCTGCTTTGTGGAACACGACGGACAAGGAGGTTGTTGTAGAAATAGGTCAGAGGTTGGTACAGATTGTGGCTGGAGATATGACATCGTTTGACAGTGTCAAGGTGATTTCACAACTTGACACAACAGAGCGTGGAGAAGGTGGATTTGGATCCACAGGCGTTTAGAAGAAACAGATCTTTATGCAATTGCAGCAGTCCTTGAAACTTCAAAGAAGGATGTGCCGTTCGATATAAACGTCAAAGTATAGTTATTTGCTCCAGCTGTTGTAAGAGTTCCAGTTGGCTTAAATCCAGTGCCAAACGTGATGACACGAGCAGTACCATCACCTGTTACAATGAGATTTATGGCTGCACCAGGAACAGTTGAAGCACCTGTTATAGTGAGTGTTGGGGTTATACTATTTGCAGTAATGGTGTACACTTGGCTGAGTGTCCCATCAATTGCCGTAGCAGTACCTGTTGCTGGGAGAGCAGTTACAGTGCCGCAACGAACTTGTCCACCTGCTGTAATGGAACCATTCGTAATCACTGGTTGACCAGAATGAAGATTTGTAGAATCATCCTGGTCATACCCGTTCGGAATGGTCACAGGCTTGTCGATGCTGAACGTGGTGAAGTACTTGGAATTGGGATCAATGAACCCAGAAAGAGCAGGCACAACGTCGCTGTTAAAGACACCAACCATCATGGTGGTGACACCAGGGTTTGCACCAGGAAACAAACGCTTGCCGGTTTCATGCAAGACAGCCCCCTTCGGATAGCTTCCACCAGTCTGTGCAGTCAGAGAACCAGTGACTACAAAGGTCGTTTGACTCCTAGTGGTTGCATAACTCCAGAGATGGCCGGTAAAGTCCTGGGCCGCAATATAACTCTTCTTTGACATTTCGGCACGGTTTGTAAAGACAGATGACATTTCTAGAGTGGCTAAAGATTTTGTTTGAATATAGGAAAGATGGAAGAAAAAGAAGTATGGGGTTCAAGATTTTATACGTTTGACGCAGAAACTGCGAGAACATTTCATACACCTTTTCAAAAAGTGAATTTAATTACAAATCCTGTCTTTGGACGTATGTTGTTTCTCGATGGAATTCTTCAGAGTGCAAGTTCTGATGAACATATATATCACGACGCTCTTGTAAAAGTGGGTATGAAGGGATCTATAGAGCCTGTGAGAAGAGTCTTGATCGGGGGAGGAGCTGAAGGAGCTGTCCTACGAGAGGTCTATGCAATGGGTCCTCATGTGCAAGAAGCTATTATGGTAGACTGGGACAAAGATCTCGTCGAGGATTTGAGAAAAAACGAAACAATGAATGAAAGATCCTTTCATGATGAAAGAACAAAAGTATATTATGTCAATATAACGAAGTTTGTAGTGACAACACCAAAGAAATTTCACGCGATTTTTCTCGATTTGCTAGATCCTTCGATGGAAACTGTGGAATGGCTAGAAAATCTTGTGAATCGAGCGACACTCAAACTCACAGACAATGGGATTCTCACAATGAATCTCGGAGGAAATGCATATATTGCGATGGAATTTTTAAAACGTCTCCATGTGGATGGATTTGGAGAGTGGTATATACTTCCTTATAAAACATTCGTCCCAAGTTTCCATCAAGAATGGTATTTTCTCAGTATGTGTCGTAGACAATTCAAAGGATTTGTAGGAAGTTCTCTTCAAGCATTTCTGACTATAAGAAGAACAGGTGCAGAATTTCTCAGCTTAGATAAATGCACCATAGTGACGATATAGAGTGTGTTCCTATGCAATCGTGGTATGTCTATTGTCTAGCAACATACAATGCTCCTATATGTACATACATAGGAGCAACAGTAGATCGTGATAGACGTCTTCGTCAGCACAATGGAGAATTGAAAGGAGGTGCAAAAAAGACAAGTATGCGAAAAGGAGACTGGTATCGTGTGTGTTCTGTTTCAGGATTCACAGACTCTCACAAAGCACTCTCGTTTGAATGGCATTGGAAACAGTTTAGCCGCAAGCTACAAGGAACACCTCTCGAAAAACGTGAAAAAGGATTGAAGATCTGTTTGGAATGGGCTTCAAAACTCTGGCCCGAGCTTGTCCTAGAAGTTGTCTAAAGTAGTTTTATCCTCTAGAATAGAATGGAGAAAACCATAGGAGTTGTAATACCTTGTTATAGGTATCACATCCCTGCTTTGAAACGTTGTCTTGATTCTATAGAACATCAAACAATACTACCAACCATTGTATTTGTTTCATGCAGCTCGAGTGATGCTGACGAAGTTCCAGAGTATACCTATAGTTTTCCTCTAAAAATCGTAACGCACACAGAAAGAAAAAACGCTGCTCAGAATCGAAACATTGGTGCAACAGAACTGTATAAAATGGTAGATATTCTCAGTTTTTTCGACGCAGATGATGAAATGCATCCACAGAGACTTGAATATATTATGAACTCTTTCAAAGATACCATGGATATTGTATTGCACAATTATTGGGAGAAAGAAGATTTACAACGAGACTTTAAGATATATCTCTTTTGTGATAAAATCATAGGAATGCTTCGAAAAGCTCCATCTGGGTGTGCAGAGTTAGAGGGAAAGTATGGAGCAAAGATTCATCATTCCCAAGTCTCTATACGAAGTGCATTGTTTCAAAAAGTCTGTTTCAAAGAAGAATCTTATTTTGAACGTCGAGAAGATGCACTCTTTTGTGGAGATATTCTGAGTCTTCCTAGCATTCGTTCGACCTACATAAAAAATGCTCTTTCGAAATATCACATAGAAGGATCTTGGTATGAAACATAGAATCAAGTGCAGGAATATTTTATACAATGAAACTTGGAATGGTGGGGGCGTTCTGTATAATTTTGTTCAGACCATCCAAACAAATAGTTCGAACCAACACGAATGGGGAACGGTTTCCAAACATCGAGAAAAAACACATTCATCAGACCCATTTCATTACAGAGAAAGATTGGATATTTACACATTGTTTCAACAAGTTCCGAGTAAAGTGTAGGAGTGATAAGAGAGGTGTCAAAGAGGAAGATACAATTGAGAAAATATCGTTTGTCCAAGATGTTTGGTGTGTAGGACGAAAGAAACGCCTCTGAAACAGAAGGATTTGCGTCGAGATCTATTTGACAGCGGAATCGATTTCCATTGTCATATGGATCTGAATCGTCTGGTGCAAGAAGAGAGTCTTTCCAAGGAAGATCCAGAAACGGTTGTACAGAATTACAGACTCTCATTCCAGCATCGAGAAACACAATACGTTCCCAGGCTTTGAAAAAGGGTTGGAAGAGTTGGAGTTTGTCCCATTGGTACAATTTTCCAAGATGTCGATTGTCTGGCATTCTTCGAAGAGGATGGCTCTTCCATTGTTCTATCAGACAGTCTGTGGAAAGATGTGTTGTAGTGTGTAAGAGGATGTTGTGAGAGTGGAGGAATTCTGTAGAAGGCGTAAAATCCACTGCGATGAGAACAACATCTCCTTTCCAGAACGTTCGCAACTGTTCTATCGTTCGTTTCGCTTTTGGAAAATACGATGTGTCGCACAGAGTGACAAAGGCTGTCTTTGTCTCTTTTACACAGATCCATTCTGGAGGAAAGAGAGAGACAATAGGATCACAAATCCATTTTTCAGGAATGTAGATAGGGCTTCTCGATGCATACGAACCTAGAAACGCTCCCCACCAACTAAACGTAGAATTTGAACAAATCGCTCCTTTTGTGCATCGAGACATGAGAGCCATTGTCTGGAGTTCGTTCAGTTTTGCGTCAACAATAGAAAAGAGAGGATTGGATGTAAAAAAGTCTTGTTGGAGAACCCATGGAATATCATCAGACACAATATAGATTCTGGAAGGGTTCGAATTCTGTAAAAGAAGAGAAAGACTTTTTCGGAAATAGTCGAGTGTTTGATTGTAGTGCACATGAGGAAGTTTCAAATAATCTCCTCTACGAACATGGAGAAACGCAGAGTCTGGTGCAACAGAAACTTCTACATCTTCTAGACCTTTGCAAAAGAGTTGACGAAGTTCTTGTTCATAGGGAGCGATGCAAGGATAGTATTGATAATAGGAGTCTAGAAGCGTTCCAGGGCCATGCTCCATAGGAGACCAAGAAGAAAATCCTGGTTGATGTTTTCTCGTATAGCCTTGACGAAGAGCTTGTTCACGAATCGTTTCCATAGAGTGTTCCAAAGAGAAACCTCCAAAACATCGAAACAAGGATGTTGTGTAATTTTCGCTACTGTGAGGATTGTTTGTCGTTCTAGCAAGATACAAACGACACTGGTGAACACGACTTGCAATATATGCAGCAGAAAGAACAAACATTTGATTTCCGAGGCCTCCTAGCCATACTGGGACAATCCCTCGTTCTTCAGGAAGAGAGTTCATCTGACTACATCGTACTGCGGAAAGAGTTTAGACGTGGAATTCGTTGCTTCGAGTAGATGCTTCTTGATCCTATAAAAGTCTATACACTGTTTGAAACCTATGGAATTTCTATACGAGGAATTTTGCATGTAGGTGCACACGAGTGTGAAGAGTTAGAAGTATATAGTACAAAATGGGATGTAGATTCTTCCGATATTGTGTGGATTGATGCGAATCCTCGTCTCATCGAGCAAAACAAGAAAAAAGGAATTCCAAATTGTTACACCGCTGTCTTAGATGAATGTGAAAGAGAGACAAACTTTCACATTACAAACAATGGACAGAGTTCAAGTCTCCTCGAATTTGGAACCCATGCAACAAGTTATCCTTGGTGTGTTGTCACAGAAACGATCCCTGTGAAAACACAGACTCTCACACAATTCTTTGAAAAAAACTCCCTCGATCCTACAAAGTATAACATCTGGAATTTCGATATTCAAGGTGTAGAATATCAAGTGTTACATGGTTCTACGAACATGCTTCAATATGCGGATTGTATTTATTCAGAAGTGAATACCGCAGATGTTTACAAAGGCTGTGGACAATTGAAAGAGATGGATGCATTGTTAGAATCCCATGGATTTCAAAGAGTTCTCTTGGAAATGACAGATCAGGCTTGGGGAGATGCATTGTATTTGCGTATAGGAAATTCTTCACAAACTCTTTTACACTATCCTGAAGACTGTCATCCAAAAAACAAGGAAAGTATGCTACGAATGTGTAAAAGTATGGGCATACGATATGAAGCAACGAACGATCGCACACAACTCCAGAGAAACGACTATACATATCTATGGCTCCCTATGTTCTGGATTTCTCCTGATGAGATTCCAAGCCATGTAAAAATTCTTTATGGACCCCACCATTTCATTTTTCCCAAAGGAGAGATCTGTAAAGCGTCAAACCCGAAATGGTCGAATCGCTGTGTCTACACATCGTTGTCGAATTGGGTGCAAGAGATGTATAAGGAGTTTTCGAAACAAACTGCGATTCCAATTCTCCCACTCCCCTTTGGAATTGACGAACGTTTGGAAGATGTATCAAGATATCCTAAACAGATCGACTGTATTGTCTATTTCAAACGAAGAGATCCAAAAGATCTTGCGTTTGCATGTAAACTGTTAGAGAAGAAGAGATTGACCTATAAGCTCTTTGAATATACGAAATACAAAGAAGCAGACTATAAAGCTTTGTTGAAATCGGTTCGATTTGTTCTCTGGATTGGATCCCATGAATCCCAGGGATTTGCGATGCAAGAATGCCTAGCTATGAACATTCCTGTTCTAGTCTGGGATGCTCTATCGATGTTTGATGAATATGGGTCATACAAAGAATACAAAGGGACGAAAGAACTTGCTGCAACCACTGTACCTGTATGGTCTTCGTTGTGTGGAGAACGTATTCTACGAAAGTATGAATTGTCAGATGCGATCGATCACATTCGAACGAATGGAAAACACTATAGTCCTCGCTCCTATATTCTGGAGAAGCTAGGGGATCGTGTGTGTATGAAACGAATGTTAGATTCGTTTCGAGAAACTCCTTCGTATATTGTTCTTGTTCTCGCAAGTTTCGAAAACCCTTTGTACGAACAGTTTCTAAAGCTGCGAAAACTCCAATTCAAACACTATGAAATTCCTCATCTTTTCTTGTATGACGATACAGTGCCAGAGGGATATACAATGGACGAACATGATCTGTGTATTCCAAAAACAGTGTTAGAGGGTGCATTCAATCCTGAACTGAACCCCTCTATGATTCTGAAATTCATACAAGGTCTTCGACACATCAAAGAGAAGTATGACTATGTTGTTCGAATCAATGTCTCTACATATTTCCATCCACCAAGACTCTTGAAACTTCTCTCTGATGCACCGCGAACAAAGTATGCAGGAGGAATGAAACTGTCTCACATCATTTCAGAACTTGACACGACAACTCCTACAACATTTTTATCTGGAACATGTATGATCTTCAGCAAAGATAGTGTAGAAGAACTCAAACAAATTCCTCCCACACATCCATTGTTAGACAAACACAATGACGATGTCATCCTGTCAAAACTCATTTCAGCTCCTCTTACACATATTCCAATGTTTCTATGGGAACATGATGCATATCCTAGTATTGAAGAGTGTGAAAACTACACATTGTTTCGAGTCAAACATTTTGCGGATCGTACAAAAGATATAGAACATTGGACATTTCTTCTCTCTCATTTAGATTGTCTAGAAACGAACACGCTCTAGAACAGTGAGACCATTGTTGTACGAAAAATGTTCTTTTAGAACCCATTCAGAGTGTGTTTGTAAGAATTCATCCACAGCTTTTTGTAATCCACATCGTATTTCTTCTTCAGGATATCCAGATTCTATCGCTTGCTGTCTTGTATCCCAACCACAACGAATACTTTCTCCATGGATTTTATCCACTTCTGTATCATGAAGTATTATATATTTTAAGATAGAGGATTCAAACTTCTCCAGTTCACGCTTCAAATGTCCATAGATATGCCATGTATCAATAAAAAGCATGTTGTACGAAGTGTTTTCCATAGGAATCTCCAAATTATTCATTTCATAAAATGTAAAAGAGATGGATTGTTCAGCACACGCTTTCTCAACATCAGAGATGCTAGGAGATTTTACCAGATCACAGCAAGACAGTTTTTTGATAGGATGGCGATTCAATGTGAGACCATGGAGAAACGCCCATGTACTTACAACAGAACGAACTCCACATTCAAGAATACTGTTGCATTCTGCAGCGTAGGTCATGAGAGTTATAAGATGTCGATTGATATCTCCAGGAGTTGCGACAACATTTGTAAGACGTTCACGTAGATCGATGGACATTGTACTGAGATATGTACATAGAATTGATTTAGACCCTTGAACACGCCTAAAGTATTTTAGAAACACTCTAAGAGAATGGTTCGATGGATTGACTCTATCTTGTTCAATGGAGAGCCTATTATACAACTTCGTCTCTCCTACATGTATAAAACAGTTGACACATTTTATATTTGCGAATCTCGCTACACACATCAAGGAAAAAGAAAAGATGTGTTGTTTACAGAATCTCTCAAAGCATGGTTTGAACCCTATATGGACAAAATTGTCTTTGTCATTCAAGAAGAAGTTCCCAAAGGAAGTTCCTGGGACATTGAGAATTCCCAGAGAAATTATGCAGTTCCAAAGATTCTTTCAGATAACGCAGGGAAAGAATATATTGTCTCTGTGTGCGATTGCGATGAAATCCCAGATATTTCTGTTGTAAAAGAATATAAAGAAAGACTGTATGAAACGACCAGTTCTGGAGTATGTTATATGATACAAAAACTCTTCTATTACAATTTCAATTGGTACGTAGTAGATTGGAACCGTGCATTTTTCATGAACAATGTTCTTCTAGAAAAGACGAGAGAAGTACAGATCTTTCGAAATAGAATTCCTACACAGTTTACAGAGTTTGTGTGTGGTTGGCATTTATCCTATTTCATGTCAAAGGAGGATATATTGAGAAAAATCGTATCGTTTGCACATACAGAATACAATCTTCCTAAACACAAAAATATTGCCTATATTGAGTCGTGTATTGAAAAAGGGTATGATGTATTTCAACGACATGAAATATGTAGGTTTCAACATCTTCCAGAGTTTGTAAAAAGTTTGCCTAAAGAGTTTCAGACATTCGCAGAAACTCTCAAAGAGTTGCAGAAACTCTGAAGGATCTGAAGATCTCAAACACTTGCAGAATATACTCTAGACCTAAACTACGAATTGAATCAAGTATAGATTCTATGTTTGATGCAATTCGAAGACTTCAAGAAAAAGGTGTAAAACCAACCATCGTCTTTGATATAGGGGCCCACCATGGTCTCTGGACAAAAGAAATGAAACAACTCTATCCAGACTGCCAGTACCATCTGTTTGAAGGGATCGCATATGGAGAATTAGAAGCGTATAAGCAACAACCAAATACACACGTGCACACAGTCGTGTTGAGTGACGAGAAGAAAGAAATGGACTGGTACGAGAGACAAAATACAGGAGATTCTCTGTTTCGAGAGAAAACCATTCACTTTGACAACTGTACCATTTTGAAAAAATCGACGATCGATCTCGAGAGCTATGTAAAAGAGTGTGGGATTTGTATATCTGATTCAGACACATTGTTTGTGAAGATTGATTGTCAAGGTGCAGAACTTCCTATTCTGAAAGGAGCTGGGGCTCTTTTGAAACAAATGTCTGTTGTTGTATTGGAGATTCCATTTTTTGGAGAATACAACGAAGGAGTTCCATCGTTTCTAGAACACATTCAGTGGATGGATACGAATGGATTTGTTCCATACGATATTGCAGATATTCACAGAATCCATGGATTTACAATGCAATTGGATCTAGTCTTTGTTCCAAAGACACATGTGTTAACACGCGTTGTGCAGAGTTCTCTACAATCAGCACGATATCCTACAAAGAAAGTTGGATTTTTTGTTCGACATTTCTTAGAGAGAGGTACAGAAATTTCTGTCTATGAGTATGCACACTACAATGAAGTTCTTCTAAAGAATGAGAGTATTATTATCTGTTTTACACAAGAAACACAAAAAAATCTATGGCCTTTTTTTACAGATCGTATTACGTATGAGAAATTCAAACAACGGTTTCGTGTAATTGAAATAGGGAGTATAGACGAAATACAATCTGTCATTCAAACCTATGGTCTCCAGTATTTTTATACACAGACGTATGGAGGGTATGGAGATATCTACCAATTTCAGAATTCTTCTCTTTGGTCTTCTTGTAAAACAGTGAAGCACTGTGTCTTTGATACAACAGGACCAGAAAGTGATTGTTATCTAAGTATTTCCTCGTATTTGAATGATAGAAACAATACACGTGTTCGAGTACTTCCTTATATTGTAGATCTACCAGAATGTAAGGAAACGTTGCGAAAAGAGCTTGGAATACCAGAAGATGCTATTGTGTATGGGAGACATGGAGGGTATGAGCAATTTGATATTCCTTTTGTCCACGAGGCGATCAAAGAAAGTTTGGAGAAACATCCATGGTTGTATTTTGTGTTTTTGAACACAAAACCTTTGTATCAACATCCAAACATTCGATATTTAGAACGATCGACAGATCGAATGTATATTTCAAAATATATAGAAACATGTGATGCGATGCTTCATGGGCGATCAGGAGGAGAAACGTTTGGTCTCGCAATCGCAGAATTTTCTTGTAAAAACAAACCTGTTGTAACATGTGCAATAGGAGATTTAGAACACATTCGAATTCTAGGAGACAAGGGTATTCTATATACGTCGAAGTCTAGTTTAATGAAGATCTTTGAGGAAAGTCGTGAGCGATTTTCATCAAAGACAGATTGGAATGCGTATAGTGCATACAGTCCTAAACATGTTATGAAACTGTTTGAATCCTATATTCTGTAAGAGTTCTAACACCTTTTATTCTTCAAATCCACAGTGTTCGCTGCGATTTTCTTAGAAATATCTGCACATATCGATTTATTCGAATTCGTTAGTTTGGAACATTTGTTCGAATTAAATTGATTTGTGAGACTATCGCTTGTCTTCTTGAGATTTGCACACATAGAGGATACATTTCCTAGAGAAGGACCCTTTTGTTTTGCTAGAGAAGGACCCTTTTGTTTTCCCATAGAAGAACCTCTAGCTGCGGAAGGCATGGAAGAACCTTTTCTTGCAGAAGGCATAGAAGAACCTCTACCTGCGGAAGGCATAGAAGAACCAGCTGTGCTTGGTATGAATTTCACACCAGATTGAAGACCATCGTGATCAGGGTAATAGCTCTGCATGGGAACACCACTTTTCAAGATACATGAATTTGCAGGATGAGTTCCATCATTATAACTGTGCCAAGTCATTGCCTTGCACTTGTTATCCTTATCACATTCTTTTGCACAAGAAGCTGCAGAAGTAATGTTTGGAATAACTTTATAATCGAGGTTGTTCTTTGAAATAGAACGATCCATGCGTGGACAATCAAATCGAGTGTTTACATTGATAGGAGTTGTTCTCTTGAGACCACCAGGACACTGTCCTTTGACACCTGATTGAAGTCCCCACTCGACTGGAGCTTTTGTTAGAGGAGGGACATCTTTTTTCAAATAACATCCACCTGGTTTACTATCGAAATTTGGATCATTCTTAGCCCACACAAACGATTTACACGTTGGATCACGATCACATTTATCTGCACACAGACGGACCGTAGATGTAAAACTGTGTTTATCAGCCATATCAGGAGTACCATCATATCCTCTGTTCCTATCAAATCCAGGGGGATCAAAGACAATAGAACCATATGGATCACGGATTTTTGGAGGAGTTAGGGAAGGACCAGCGATGGAGATCATAGAATATCCTTGGGGACTTGCGTAAGAAGGACCGCCCAAAGAAATTCCACCAAGGAACGATGGTCCTCCAAGGGAAGGACCAGAAGTTTTCACACCAGCTTGAATAATTCCAAAGGTTTCGTAGTCAGACTGTGTTTGATTTACCAGCGGCATAACAACATTTTTCAAATAACAGCGAGACGTTTTTGGAGTAAAAGCGAAGGATTTGCAGTTTGGATCACTATCACATGCATCCGCACATCCATAGAAATCAGATGTGGCAATATCTTTGTAATCACTGCCATTGGGGTTTCCACTTCCAATCCATGAATTTGGTTGCCAGCGATTCATTCCAGGAGGATCAAACGTAATCGACTTGTATGGTGGTGGCAAGTTTCCAAACGATGGGCCTCCTAGCGATGGACCTCCTAGAGAGGGGCCTCCTAGCGATGGTAATATAAATTGATATTCTTTTTCAGACCAAGTATTATTATTAAATTTATAATAGAGTGTTATTGTTCTACGACCATCGGTAATGAAATCCTGTGGCAATGTCACACGATTCGTAGTGTTGGGCTTCATATCAGGCATTGGCAGTGGATAAACATTTGGACCTGAATCTAGATAATTTCTACGGGCATTTCCATAGATTGATACAACATTTGAACCGATTACACTTTGTGGTATTGATACATATAAATCAAATCCGTCATAATTCATATTTGTTATTTGAAATGGGGAAGAAGATTCTCCTAGAGAGGGACCTCCTAGCGATGGACCTCCTAGAGATGGACCTCCTAGAGAGGGGCCTCCTAGAGATGGACCAGGAGGACCTTCTCCTTGCGATATAGCTACAGATTGTCCATTCATCAGATATGATAGGTTTTGAATGATTACATCTGCTGGAGCATATACTTTACCAGCCATATAGATTGACAAGTTTCCTCCTACCCTTGCATTGTTTGAAGTACCTGTTTTCGTTTTACCATTTATTACACAGGTATGAAGACCATTTAACGTAGAACCAGTTCTAGTATATACACATCGCAATGGTGTACCAACTGGTAGGTCGTCTGTTATAAGTGAAAACATATGAACTGCTGGAATCAAATCAGCAATTATAACCAATTTTGAACCTTTCATACCAAAATAGAGTGCTACATTACGACCATTCGGATCTGCTACACATAAAATTTCAGTTTCTGTAGTTGAGGTTGTAAGAATTGTAATATCAAACGATACTTCAAGAGTCGTATTGTCTGGAACACGTACACTTCCTGCAACTCTGCCGTTTTGTAAATTCCATCTATTCCCCCCCATGGGGCCTCCCAAAGACAGACCACTTGTTTTCACACCAGACTGGAAGATTCCAAAGGATTCATAACTCCATGGAGAAGGTTCTACACGTTGATCTTTCATTGGAGGAATTCTATCTTTCAAATAACAGGCTGGTCCATCTGGTACAGCTTTCCAAGGATCCTTCGGAACCCAGGTGAATGATTTACATAATGGGTTGCTATCACACTCATCAGCACATGCTGTAAAACTAGACGCTGCTTTTACAGCGAGTTGTGCTCCTGCATAGTATCGATCTGTCCCAGGAGGATCAAGTGTAAAAGATTTGTAGGTTTTTACTGAATCATTAAAATATTCTCTCATCATAGAAGATTTTGCTGACGACCGGGATCTCCATAAGAGAACCAGAGCAATAATGAGGAGGAGTGCTAAAATCCCCATCGTTGAAATTTTGCCAAACACTTTCTTAGCCATTCTACTGGGTCTTTTTAAAGAGTGTACGACAATCTTTGAAAAGTATATATAGATTTCTATGTATTAGCATTGATAGTTTTTCTGTTTTTTGTAAACCTCTGAAAGTTGCTTGGAAATGTTTGTATGTTGATTACTAAGATCTGCTTTCATTTGTCTAAGTTGCATACATTCATTCGAAGGACCGCTCATGCCGCCCAAAGAAGGACCACCCATGCCTCCACCAAAAGAAGGGCCACCCCTGCCACCAAAAGAAGGGCCGCCCATACCACCACCGCTCAAAGGATATCCCCTTCGTTTCAACCACTCCAGTTGTTCTTGATTTGGATTACCAGATCCATCTGCAGTAAAAGGAACAGAAACACATGCGTTCAGCCCTAAGGAAGGAAGTTTCCACATGACTGTTGAACTACCAGGTGATGGTACCCTACAGGATTCCATAGGTTTTACTAATGTTATTCCAGCAGGAATTGTAGAAGGATAAATCATCATAGAGGAACCTGCCATGCCACCCATAGAAGGGCCACCCCTGCGGTCGCCAAAAGAAGGGCCACCCCTGCGGTCGCCAAAAGAAGGACCACCCCTGCGGTCGCCAAAAGAAGGGCCACCCATGGATTTCATAGAAGGGCCACCCATGCCACCACCCATAGAAGGGCCACCCATGCCACCACCCATAGAAGGACCTCTGTTGCTTTCTCTCAGAGGACTATATCCCGCTCGTTTCAACCACTGCAGTTGTTCTTGATTTGGATTTCTATCCCCAGTTTGAAGAAAAGGAATAGAAACACATGCTTTAAGCTTTCCGTACATATGTTCCCATACGACTATTGTAGTACCGGGTGATGATACCTTACAGGATTCTGATACATCTGTAATGTGTATTCCAGGCACAGGACCACCCAAGCCACGACCCATAGAAGGACCACCCATGCCGCCAAAAGAAGGACCGCCGCTCATAGAAACACCGGAACGAATAAATTCTTTTGGAGGTGGAAGAAACTTAGGTTCATACATCGTGGATAAACCTTCCACATTCGAAAGTGTGCTGTTTCTCTTCCAGAGCAAAGCAAACGCGATAATAAGGAGCAGTGCTAAAATTCCCACCAGTGAAACGTTTCCAAAGACTTTCTTAGCCATTCTACTGTGTGTTTTTAAAGTTTGTAGCACAAAGTTTAAAAAAACGGAAGGGGGTGTCATACAGGTTTTTATGAAGTCTGATTGCTCAATGCAATAATCTCATCAAAGGATCTTTGTAATTCTTTTTCTTTGTCAAGTTTTTCTTGACGAAATGGGTTCAAGTGTGGGAATTGTATATATAAATCATTTAACATGTCCTTCGCCTGATTTAGTTTGTCTCGTAGTGAAACTTTTTTAGAACTTGTTGTTTTCCATGTAAATCCTTCTGTTTTAAATTCAATTGCAAATCTATCTCCATGTGCCCCATGTGCTTTAATATACCAAATATGTCTTGGAATCTCGGATGAATCAATTCCTGAATCACTAGGGAGAGTTATATATCTTCCACGGGCACACTGATTCATATTTTGTTCTGATTGACTGAGAATACGTAAATTCTCTTTTCTGTTATCAAATCCATTTCGATTTATATGATCTACTGTTTCTTTAGAACCTTTACCAGGAAAATCTAATCTATTTGATACTAAGTTGTGTAAGAATAGCTCTTTACGAACCCCATTTACATTTTCAGCGGAAGAAATATAATGGTTTGCACATTTATGCCAACTTCGACCAACAATTTTGTCTTCATCCTCTTTATCTATGACAAATTGAACAGGTTCTCCATTAGAGAAAACTGTACCAACTATGTACTCTTTTTCATCATGACGAATATCTTGATAAAATATCATACCTGCAGGTCTTCCTCCACGATTTACAGAACTCATTTTCAGTGTTTCTAAACCATGAAAATGAATAAATTTCAATCAATTTTTACGAATTACAATAAATAAAACAAAACCACCATACTTTGCCGGGGAGGAAATTGGGTAGTTTGGTGTTTAGTTACTGTAAGCTAAACCACCCATACCAGATAGAACGCGGAGAACGTTGTAGTTGGTGGCGTAGACACGAACCGTGGAGGAGGTTGCAGTGCCAACGGCGTTGTTGGAGACAGTCAGCAACAGAGTGGTGTTATCAATACGCGACAAGTTGCACGTGCCGCTGGGCTGGTGCTGCTCAGGGGACAGAGCGAACGAGTACACGTTGATACCAACCTGAGGGACGTTGGTGTGGTGCTGGTAAGGCTGCACCTCGTTAAAGTAGCGACCCTCACGGACGGTGAAGCGATCGTGGCCGTTGAGCTGGATCAAGGCGGTGATCACAGGGTTCTTACCAGCCATGCCCTCCACGCGGGTAACGGAGTAGCCAGACTCCAAGGCAGAGCGGTCCCACCAGTCAGAGTAGTTGAATGGCTGCTGGCCCTTCCAGGGGTTGATGACGTTGTCATCGCAGCTGACGAAGGAGTCACGCTGCACAACCCACACAAGCTCCTTACAGGGGTGGTTGAAGTTCAGCTTGATCTTGTTGCTGGACGAGTTAATCGACTCAGCACCAGTGAACTGCAGAGTCTCGATCAGGTACTCGTGAGAGACCTGGGCGAACTTACGACGCTCATCCGTGTCGAGGTAGATGTAGTCGACGTAGAGAGAGGCGGCAACCAAGTTCGAGGAATTCACACGGTCGCGGATCGTGTGCAAGTTCGAGGTGAGCTGAGGGGTGATGTCCCAGCACAGGTTGTTCAGGTCGTTGAACTGCAAGTTGATACGAACCTCGTGGTACTGCAGAGCAATCAGAGGGAGAGCCAACCCAGGGTTGCGGCAGAACCAGAACTGCAGAGGGATGTACAGAGTGTACTCAGGGGTGCAGCTGCCCAGCTCACCAGAGCTGTTGGGCTCACCGCCGGCACAGTCGTTGTCGCAGTCCTCGCCACCCTGGACAATCAAGTTGGTCAGCTGAGGCACGTTGCCAACCATCTTGGCGTAGCCGGCCTGCTTTCCAGGCTCCTGGGTGAGCTCATTCCAAATGTGCATCCAGTCGCCATAGTGCTTGTCGATACGCTGGCCACCAATCTGGAGCTCAACATAGTCGATCAGGTTGTGCCCAATCCAGTTCAACCAGCGGAACTGGGCACCAGAGCCGTCAGAGCTCAACAGCTTCACAGAGGGAAGAGTCGCCTGCAAGTAAATGCGGTGGATCAAGTCACCATTACGCTGGATGGTGCAGGTCACCTGGTTACCAAACCGGGGGTTGCCGTTGAAAGGATTTTCAATCGACTCCATCGCAAAGTTGGTGTGACGACGATACACAACCTTGAAGAAGGTAATCTGAGGATTACCAGTCAAATACACATCTTGAGCACCATAGGCCACGAGCTGCATCAAACCACCACCAGTCATTTGTTATATCCCTTCGCCAGAAAAAAAATTTGCCAAACGTGCTTTTTTGGCGTGGGTCTAAACTTTCGATCCACAGTGTTCTAGATGACAGACAAAGCCTATTTCAATATAAGGCAAACAAAAAGAAGTAACCCTGAATCAAGAACAACGCTTGATCATTTACATAATGTCCAGATGACCGCCTTGCGGTCAGAAGAATCAATGTTACAGGAAATGGATGAGCATATCCAAGCACTAAAAGTCGAATGTGACAAATGCAACGATATTATTACAAAGACAAAGCTGGAGTATGAAATAGAACAATGTAAGAAAAAGAAGGAAGAATGGAAAAAAGGAGGGCCAATGTATGACTACTTATTTCAAACTGGTGAAATTTTATATGAGTATTATGATTTACAAGAAAAGATCCATCAAGGAAATGCGTCAGGAATTTCAAAAGTGATGAAAGCGAAACCGGGAAGCGTTTTGGCAGCTCTTCAAGAAGGAACCGTCGTTCCAGAGAAAAGACTTCCTCCTTCAGAAAAACAAGTGGGTCGTGAGGAATTGTTAGAGGAATATCTTCAAAAAATAGATCCAGAGCATGCTCGGTCTGCCGTTCATACCTTTGAAGATCCCTATGGAATCTGTGAAGCCTGTGATAAAGAGATGATCTTCAGTGCGAATGAAGCTTTGTTTTTTTGTGAAACCTGTGGATATCAAGAATTTGTGCTGATTGATAGTGATAAGCCAAGTTACAAAGACCCTCCACGAGAAGTTACATACTATGCTTACAAGAGGATCAATCATTTCAATGAATGGTTAGCCCAATTCCAAGCCAAAGAAAGTACAGAGATTCCTGAAGAAATTTTCCAATCCATTTTAGGAGAATTGAAAAAGGAAAGGATTACATCCAATATAAAACCTGTCAAGATTCGTGAAATCTTGAAGAAATTAAAATGTACAAACTATTATGAACATGTTCCTTATATACTGAATCGAATCAATGGAGAAACTGCACCAATTATGTCAAGAGAGATTGAAGAAAAATTACGGTTCATGTTCAAAGAAATTCAACCATCCTTTGTGAAACATTGTCCAAAGAGTCGTAGTAATTTTTTATCCTATTCGTATGTTCTCTACAAATTTTGTGAATTATTGAATTTGGATGAATATCTACAATGCTTTCCTTTGCTAAAAAATCGAGATAAGTTATACAATCAAGATAAGATTTGGCAGAAAATTTGTGATGATATGAAATGGGAATTTATACGATCAGTGTAAGAGGGTGTGTGGAACTTTTGTTTGAAGAAAGAATCTTCATACAAAAGTGTTTTCGGAAAGGTTGTATATCGGAGAAGCCCTGGTGTTTATCGTGGGAAGCCAACGAGGTTCGCACCGATACCGAAGCCGGCACCTTGGCGAGCCGTGACGCCGATCGAAGGCGAGAAGATGTCCAAGACAGCAAAGACGGCAGCAGCCGCGATGGTAACCGTCAAGATCTCATCAAGAGGGAGGCTCTTCCGGGGGATAAAAACAAGAGCCAAGGCAACAGCAACACCTTCAATCACATACTTAATGATACGGGTTAGCAAATCGTTAACGTCCATTTTCTATATTCATTCTCCAGATTTTTTCGCTGATGGATGCGTATAAATGAGAAGGCCTAAAATAAGGGAGTTCTACAGAACTAGAACCTAGGATGTCGAATGCAGCAAATGACGAGAAGGAAGATTTTTTGACAGAAGATGCTGAAATTCCGAGCCAGAAAGTTGTATTGTTGAGTTTTTTGAGCCCTGAAAAGATTTTGGCAAACAAGGATATGTTTTTCTTCCAAGAGTTCTTAAAGGACTATGAGCTGCAGTGGAAGACGTCGAAGCTAGAAAGTTGGATGGCAGAACAATTGTCTCTTGTAAATTCTCGTTTGGAGAAACTTGCCGGTAAGTTAGAAACGCTTGATTTGAGCGGAGCAGCCCAAGAGGTTCGAACGAATGAAATACGGGTCGATCGATTTGTAGAGGAGTTCCAGGTATACCAGAGGTCTGTGTTAAAGGGACAGGGATCTTCGGTATTGAAGGAGGATTACGAGTCGTTTTTGTTCAAGAATTCTTCCAAGTTGGAGGAGGAGTTCTTTGCAAAGAATGAATTTCGTACGACGATTCGGGGAATCAAAGTAAGGGGTGTGTTTAGCACAGAGGCAGAGGCTTCTTCTCGTGCGAAGCGTCTTCAGAAGGCAGATCCTACTGTAAACATTTACGCAGGAACGGTAGGAAAATGGATGGCATGGGAACCGGACCCAAACAAGGTGACGGATCAAGAATATGCAAATGAACAGCTGAATACCTTGATGAAGAAGTATCGGGAGAACGAAGAGGCTCGTGATACATTTTATTCACAGCAGAAGAACCAGAAGCTCGGAAGTGCTGGGAAGAAAATGGAAGAAGGAGAGGCTGTTTTGAAAGAGTCTGTTCCTAGTTCTGGTGGATCTTACGATGGTCTTTTCTCAGGACCTGCTGATTTAGCCATTCAGAGGAAGGTTGAGAAGGCTGCGGAGAAGCTGATTGAGAAGGTCGAGGAGAAGATTGAGAAGGCCGAGGAGAAGAAAGGAGATATGTAAATCTGTGATGTGTATAATTTGATAGCGTACAATGTAGACTATCAATGTATACTTGAATGTATTGTTTAGAAGTATCTTTCATTCATAGCGAAATCAATATTGGATGGGGGGAAATTCTGCACACAGTCGCCTTGTTGACAGAATTGTCCTTCCAAGCAATTCTTTCCGCGGCACTTGGAATCTTCAAATCCTTCCCTCCTTCGCTTTCCAAGCCCTAGTAAGGGCAAAAGTCCTAGAAGAACAAATAGTGCAACAATTCCATACCATGTAACTGTTTTCAAACCGAACTTCTTCATTCTATTCAAGGGTTTAGAACATAGGAAGAGGAGCACCCATGAAATCAGGAAGAATAGGAACAGGAGAGTTTTCATACGCACGTTTCGGTTCCGTCGCTGCACAAAATCCGTTTACGCACTTGAGATGGCCGGGACAAGGTTCTGTATCAACTCCACAGCGAATTGCAGAATTTTCAAATCCCTCTGCTTTCATTAAAAAAGTTCGTGAAATCATCAAGAGAAGTCCAAGAACAAACACAAGACCAAGACCATAATATATATCGCTATCCATATATCTTGCCATTCTTACTAACAACAAGTTTGAAAAATTTACATACTGTAACCGAGAGTGATAGGCATCGACAGTCCACGATTCAAAGCTATAGAAGTTCCTTGTCCACGGTTCAAAGGCATAGAAGTTCCTTGTCTGAAAGGCATAGGCATAGATTTCCCTTTTGCAATAGACTGACCGCGAGGAGCAGTCATAGATATACCACGATGTATAGGGATCGATGTTCCATATACAGCTGGCATCATCATGGAAGCTCCTTGTCTCGCGGGAGGCATAGAAGGACCACGCGGCATGATAGGCATGGAAGGACCACGCGGCATGATAGGCATGGAAGGACCTCGTTGTGCCTTCATCATCATGGAAGCTCCTTGTTTCAAGATAGGCATAGAAGGTCCACGTGGCTTCATCATCATGGAAGCTCCTCCACGATTCATCATCATGGAAGCTCCTCCTTGTGGCTTCATCATCATGGAAGCTCCTCCACGATTCATCATAGAAGCTCCTCCTTGTGGCTTCATCATCATAGAAGCTCCTCCACGATTCATTATGGAAGCTCCTCCACGATTCATCATCATGGAAGCTCCTCCACGATTCATCATAGAAGCTCCACCACGATTCATCATAGAAGCTCCACCACGATTCATCATGGAAGGTCCACCACCTACAGAAGGTCCACCACCTACAGAAGCTCCACCACGATTCATAGACATCCCCATTGCCATCATAGGTGGCATACCATTACCGGGATTCGAAGCAAGAGAACCGACAAAGCCCTCTTTCTTCAATGTTTTCATGAGAAATGTAAACAGAATTGATAGAATGACAAACCCAATAGAAACAAAAAGAAGTGAGTCAAAATCAAAACCCATTCTACTAGGTATAGATAGGTATTACTTGTAAGTGCTAGTATGTAAAGAATTGTCTCGCACAACAGGACCATCAGGTAGAACAGCTTTTGTATTTCCCGCAAGATACCAACGACGTGCATAGTCCCATTCGAATTTAATAGGCCATAACGCAGGATCTGTAGAAAACTCTCCAAGAGAGGCATAGTGACTTACACGATTGATCGAAGGAAGTAAAGAATACAAAGGCCAATGGTTCGTTTTTTCTGCGTTCAAGACTTCAGACGGAAGTGAAAGAGTCTCTTTCGTACCTGGGGAAGCATGGATTACAATATACTCTATTCCATTCGAAGTTGTATTTGTTTCTTTGGTATGATTTCCAGGATCCAACCAATTGGGATAGTCCAGATGTTGGGTTACTTGAACTTGTGTAAGAGAGGTTGCATCCATTACATCGAACATTCGCATAAAACAAGGAGAGCGGCAATACCAAGATTCTTCCCAATGTATCCAATAAGTGTAAGGAGGGATTTGTTGCAAGATGTAATTCATAGAAGCAGCCTGGCCTTTCTGGGATGCATCTTTTTGGTACAATTCTAGGAAAGGGTACTTCTCTTTTACAACCTTCGCCCAATCTTGTTTAGGAGATTCAGAGTGTTCGTTGACAAGAAGCCATCGATCCACTTTAGAAAGAATTTCTGCACTATGAAGTTCTTGAATAGAATCCATAGCTTTACAAAAGACAGCCCATTTGTCTTGTTTTTCAAAATCAAAAAAGGTCGTACACGTGAAAATCGTTGTAGGAGCAGGAGAAGACTCAAACGGTTCAAACACTTGGAAAGATAAAGGCTTCTTCCAAACATACAAAATGAGAGAAAAAAGTATAATCAATGCTAGTAAAAAGAGATAGATTTTATATGTCTTTTTACTACTCCCCATACTACTGTACAGAAGGAATCCTTCTCCTTACCCTCATCAAGATCCATTGTATTTTTTCACCTGAATCAAAGGACCTTTGAGACGTTTTGCTGCAGTAGAATCATAATCATTTCCAGCTTCTGGATCTTTTTCTTTATAATTCGCCATAGCATGTTGCCAGAATTCTGAAGCACCAATACGGAAATCACCGTGCATTTCTGCCTTGTACCAAAACACAGTATCTTCTAATTTGTTCGACTGAGAGTTATTGTTCATAACAATACACTCATAATTCTGCGTGCATTGATCCATGACTTGACAGAAAAACTCGAAACTTGGAAAAGCACTCCCATAATTATCGAAAATTCGTTTACGATTTGTGATATAAGGTTCACGTAAAATGAAACAATAGTCCACATTCGTTCGCAACATAGGAGGAATACCGAGTGGATATTGCATCGTAATCAAGAAAAACACTTTCAACCAACGACCATTCAAGAAAAGATAGCGAATGTTTCGATCATGGAGCCATGTGTCATCGTAGAGACAATCGTCCATAATTAAAAAAGCCCGTGGATCTGTGCGAGAAGATCCTTGCTCATTCATTTCTTTTTGAATTTTCGCCATGATCATCTTCTGACGTTTACAAAAATTCGCGATAATGACAGGACTATAGTCACCATGAATAAACAACGGTGGAATGAGTTTCTTATAAAACTGATTGGATTCTTCTGTACCACTAATCACAGTTCCGAGAGGCATTTCTTGATGGTGAAAGAGGAGGTCACGAACGAGTGTTGATTTTCCAGTACGACGACGACCAATAAAAATACAAACAGCATCTTGTGGAATCATTTTCATGTCAAATTTTCGTATTCCAACGTCTAACGCTGCACTTGTATCCGTCATCTACTAACTCTCTTTTCACTCTTTGAAAGAAAGATGTACGCACAGAAAGAAGTGCGGCTCCTTTTATACAGGCAAACCCCGAAGACGGGATAGAATGGATTCGTGTTTAACCCAAAAAGTGCCGGTGAGTTTACCAGGATGGAAAACAGTAAAAGTTCCTATGATATCAGGATATCAATCCTTCACCTCTTTAACACCAATCATCGAGAAGATGCTAGGATCTCTTCCATCAGAGGAAGGACAGCTTGCAGCAGATGAACGGTATGTTCGAGTGTTAGACTTTGAAGGAAACGGTCCTTGTAGTATTGAGACAACTGTGAAAAAGAAACGTAAAGCTTTCTGTAAAGTCACGCATTTACTCGATCCTATTCGAACCATGCAAGGATACTATGAATCTTCTGAAAAAGGAGAGGCACGCAAGAAAAAGAAGCTTGAAAATCCAATGAATCAAGCCTATGTGGACGGATTAGCAAATTACTTGGTGGGACAACTTCGTGAAAGAAATATTTCCCCCCACTTTTGTCTTTTTTTCGGGGCATATCGAGCGGTTGCAGAATTGTACCGATACAATATCACAGAAGAATTTGATAGCTATAGAAATTACAAGGGATTTTGGAATGCAAAACGAAGTGGCTTGTTTCAACTGTACATCCATAGGCCTATGTTAGAGGAGGGTGATCAAGAGTTGTATACAGAACAAGAACTTGCAGAGCTCATTTCGACTCCCAAACATAGCCTCCAATCTTCTTCGTTTTCGTACAGTTCTTCCTCGAAAGAAACTACGAAAAGTCACATCACTCTGGAGGATTCCTTAGAAGAACAAACAGCGTGTGTAGAACTTGAATCGATCGCATCGTTTCCTGACGATGGAACTGTAGAAACATATACTTCGAGTTCAGTCAGTAGTGATGATTCGAAAGAAATGATTGAACTCTACGCAGAATTCAAATCATATCCAGTGATGCTTTTGTTCCAAGAGAGAATGGAAGGAGTCTTGGACGATATGTTAGAGGATGAAGAGGAAGTTGGATGTGACATTGGGACTGCTGAATGGGAAGAACGGTGGACTGCGTGGATTTTTCAAATCATCGCAGCACTCTGTGCTGCTCAAGGAGCTCTAGGATTTACACACAATGATTTGCATACAAGCAACATTGTGTGGTCTGAGACAGATCTTCCCTTTTTGTATTATATTGCGAGAGACAGTACGGTTTGGAAAATTCCAACCTTTGGAAAACTCTTTCGAATTATTGATTTCGGTCGTGCAATCTTTCGCGTAGGACCTACATGGTTTCTGAGCGATGATTATGAGAGTGGTGGAGATGCAGAGGGACAGTATTCTTGTTTCTCTCTTGCAAAAGAGGGAGTTCCAGACATTTATCCAAATCCATCGTTCGATTTGTGTCGATTCTCTGTGAGTTGTATTGATGCGTTGTTTCCTGAAACACCTGTGGAACTTCCAGATGGTGAAATTCTCAGCAAAGAAGAGAATTGGATTGTTCGAGAAACAACATCACCACTGTGGAATATGCTCTGGTCGTGGTTAATTGCAGACGATCATGCAAATATTCTGAAAGACAAAAGTGGGGTAGAAAAATACCCTGATTTTGACTTGTATAAGGAAATTTCTGCAACTGTACACAATGCAAAACCACAAGATCAGATTCGAAAAAGTATATACGCAAAGTATATTGTTTCAAGAAATTCGATTGGAGAATGGGAACAAATCTATCCTCTTTTCACGTAGTTTCTAGAAGATTTCTAGAACCTCCAAGTGTTCCACTTCTTGGTGATAGAAACGGAACGTTTCTAGAACCTCGCAGGACCTGTTTGAATTTCAAGATCGGTCGAGAGAACTTTGGGTACTTCAGCTGCAGCTCCTGCAGCCGCAGGAGCCAAAACCGACGAAAGAGAAGAAAGAGAAGGAAGAGATGGAAGAGATGCTCCACCCTTTTGCAAAAAGCTCATAGATCCAACAACTTGTTTCTTTACACTTTCAATTCCTGATTGAATGGAATCTGGAAGAAACATGTAGACAATTGCTGCAAGAAATGCACCAATACAGAAATCACGAACAATTGGGCGATATTGGAGAGATTCACCCTGTTGTTTCGACGCGTTTTGTTGCCATGCACTCATCGCGGCAACAACAGATCCACCCACCAGGATCGAGATCCAAAAACCACTGTTGACGGAGTCCATTCTAAGCCGCCTTCATTTTCTTAAGGCAAACTCTCAAACGCGATCGACATTGAACCATCGGTTAAATCTTCATCCGCATCCATTGGCAAGAGCTCATCGGTTAGATTGATAGAGTCTGAGATGAGAATTTCATCATCATCCTCTTCCTCTGCCGGACGAAGCTCTGCCTCTGCAAAAGGGATATCATGGATCTCATTTGCCTCCAAAGAATCTGAGTCAAAGAGGGTGTGCTCCTGCATAAAATGAATGGAACGATCTGTATCGATGTGAATTGTCGGAGGGCTTGTTGTAGGAGTAGCAGCTGCAGCTGTTGCAACAGGAGTTGCAGCAACAGGTTCTGTAACAGGGACCACTATGGTTGGCGTAGGCGTAGGCGTAGCAACTGCGGTAGCAGCAGCAACTGCGGTAGTAGCAGCTACTGTGGTAACAGGGGTAGTAGCAGCTACTGCGGCAGCAGGAGCAGGAGCAACAGCGGTAGGCGTAGCAACTGTGGTAGTAGCAGCAGGAGCAACAGTAGCAGCAGGAGCAACAGCAGGAGTAGGAGCACCACCAACAGATTCTTCAACCAGAGCAGCAGCTACAATAGGCTTTTCAGTGTCCTCCTTGTCTTCTGAAGAAATGGCTTCCACAATCGGTGTCGAAGAGGTAGGTTTCTCATCATCCTCTTCTTCTTCATCATGAAGGTACTCACGAAGAATGTTTTTTACAGGAAGGAGACCGCGAATTGTCTGCAAGAGAGATTCTTGCAAAAGACCCGCAACTTGCCTCAAATTTTTCTGACGTTCAATGCTCGAGAGATCAGCGAACAAATACACATTTTCCCACAACCCTCTTGCAGATTCTGACAACAATCTATGGAGAAAATGTTCTAACTTTGGAATTGTAATTTGAAGTTTCTTTTGCCTAGATGTCAAACGAATCGCAGACAAGACTTTGGTGTGTGCAATAAACACTGCAGTAATCAATTCTTCCAAATAATCACATTTGCAATCTTTTTGCAACTTTTCTGTTTCACGAATCACCTTGTCCTGGTTCCAATCCGGGATAGCAGAAAGCAAGACTTGGAATTGGAACAAGACTTTTTGAGGAGTCGGAGCTTCCTCTTTGGCATGGTTCAACAAATCCAAGAAATACGTTTCCAACGTTGGAACAAGAAATACAGAAAGCTGTCGTGTATATTCTCCCTTTGCTTCGCTGTATACGGAAATATCTGGCTGTTCCATCTAAGCGTTTGACCGATTGGCTTCAGGCCTAGACAACCGCAGAGAATAGACATGGGCCCAAGGAGACGATCCTGAACCAACCGCTTTCAACGCCAAAAGAGCTTCTTGCCATTTGTCGCTTGTGAGATAGGATTGAATTTCTTCCAAAGGATTCTCGGCGGCCAAAAAGGATTCGTAACAGGTTGCCGAAGGAGTTTGAGAAGTCTGGGGTTTGTATACTTGAGTTTGAAGAGTCTTTCGAAAACTCACCCGAGTTGGACATTGTTTCCATTCACATCTCGATTGAATCGCTGGAGTAATTCTCTGAGGATCCCGACATTCCAAAATACATTGCACAGAGACCGAAGCAGTTTCCAGAATTCTACGGAGAAATGCTTGAGCTTCCGGTGTTAAATCATCTGCTCCTTCGATCCACACATAGAGTGGTTCTTGAGAACGAACTTGTTGGTGCAGAGTTTCTCTACCTTCACGAAGTGTACGATCTGTGCGTGCATTCCAATGATAGAGACGTTTCTTTGCCTGTTTGACTTGTGCGAGAATCCACGATGTTTTTCCACATCCTGGGGGTCCGTAAATAAGCCAAGCAGGTTGCGGCATCACTAAAGACTGTGTAAAAGGAATGATTTAGACCGCTAGTCTTTACGCTAGACCCAAAAACTGACGTCCAATCTTACTTGTTACAAACATTCCACACCCTGACGCAATCTGCACATAAAATATATTCGTCTTTTTTGTACAACAAACTAAATAGACTGATAAACTAAAAAAGAGGATGGAACTCAACCAAAACAATGTTGTAAAAACATCCATTCTGTACTCTGTACATATAAAAACATATTCTAATAATCAAACAATTCGGGATTTGTTTGTTGAAGTTGTTTGAGAAGTTGTTCATCATGTTCAGCATTTTTCTGAAGACTCTGCATCAAAGGATTGTTCACAACTGCGTCGACAATTTCACGCTGGTTCTGTTTTTTCGATACATCGAGCACCAGAGGAGTTCTGTATTTCACACGACCAATGTCTGCAACACCTGGTCCAGAATCAACCACCTTGTTCACTGCAAATGCACGATCGTTGATAACATCATCATCCAACTTTCTGCTTGTAACATTCGGTTCATCTCCTTGAAAGATCGCGATATTGCCACCCATCGGCATACGACCCTTTGCAATCTGTTGCTTCCCAGGATTGAGACGCATATTGTTTGCAAAGGTGTGGCTCATGAAACGCTCATGAGATGCCTTCGGTCCACCAGTGTACGCAGATTTCGCAGAGATCTGTGCTTTCTGCGTTGGTCGAGCAATGTCATCAGGATCATAGACTTGAATCCTCGCTGGAGCATCTGCAGGTGCAGCAACACCGAAGCGATCCAAATCGACCAATCCCTCTCTTACAGTTGTACGAGCAATATCGTTGGGATCCCAGACAGTAATGGCAGGAGCAGAATTTGCGTATCCAGTTGCAACACCGGATTGCCGAATATTCCCAATTGTCTCTCCACGACGTGTCGGACGAGATTCATCGATGAAATGCGTCGTTACTGCACCTGCTTCAGCAGGACTCAAATTCAAACCTACTTGATGATCTGTTGTAAAGTATCGCTCATTCGGTCGAATCTCAATGGAAGATGCACCGTAATCATCCGCAGGATTGGAAGAATATTGAGTTCCATCTGAGTTTCTGTAGCCTGCACTGCCATAATGTTGTTTCATTGGAGCACGGTAGCTTCCAACAACGTAGTTCAAACCAAAGTCTTGACTTGCACCAGGACCTTTGTAAGAAACACTTGTTTCAGCACGAGTGGTTTCAGGCATCACTTGGATAGGCCGTGTGCTTTCCTTGGTGTATTCTCCTTGACCAGCAACACCAAAACGTTCTCCCGTTTTATCAATGTAGAAAGTATCAGGACGATATTTTCGAACTTCTCCAGAATCTTCCATCGACTTTCCAACAAACTGTTGGCCAGGAACAACAGGCATCTCGTACGTGAGTTTCGGATTCGTTGCAACACGCAAGTCATCTGTGCGACGAATATTCTTAATCATGTAGTCGTTCACTTCAAATTGTTGAAACCCGCCTTTTCCAGTGGAAGAGAACCCTTCGCCAATGCCTGGAGCAACCATGACAGGTTCAAACGGACGTTCTCCCCCTCGATTTCGTGGATCATTGATACGACCTTGTACAAAATCACTGCTATTTTCTAGACCATACACGTTTCCAAACGGAACTTGTGTAGTATCAAACATTTGTTCCACTTCCTTTTTCGCAATTTGCGTAGAACCTGCACCTGTAAACATATCGAGACGTTGCACATTGGTGTCACAACCGACATTTTGTTTTACACGACTTCCAAAGAAAGGTTGCATGTTGTTGTGTGTAAAATCGGAGGATTCCATTGTTTCACCAGAAAGAGGACTTGTATAGGTTGAAGCGTCTAAATAATCAGGCTGGAGTTCTACACCAGCAGGATTCATCATGATCGTAGGAGCCACGTTGAATATAGAACCTTGGGAAGGGAGATATTGCTGAATCACTTGTGCCGTAGGTGGTGTTTTTGTGCGTCCACCTTGAATATACGAACGATCGGATGCTTCTTTTGAAGAGTTCACCGTTGTAAGAGGGGTTTCATCAATCATAGTATTATACTGCAAATCCAATTCTGGATTCGTAGCTCTCATACTTGTTTGAACATTCGATGTAGGTCGAGACGCTACATTCGCAAAGGGTTCTTTCTTTGTTTTTGGAGCTGTAGTTTGGGTGAGAAGATATCCTGCACCTCCAAGAACAAGTAATGCTGCCAACTCCATACTACCTGGAGATGAGCAAACTCTTTATCGCATTTCTACATCGATATGGCTGGATCGTTCTTTCTCAACGAGAGTTTCCATGTATGTTTTCCCAGGAGATACATGAGTCTTGTATCGCATCTTATCAATATCTTTTGATGGAATAAAGAAATCAAAAGGCGTTTCAAAGACTGCCTGGGGATTGTGAAAGAGGGGTTGCCATCGGTTCCATCCTGTCGCACGAAGTGTGCATGGAGGATTGTTCAGACGATTGAAATGTATTCCATTTCCTTCGTCTTCAGCATTTGCCAATGGAAGCGAATTCATAGTATTGCTCATAGGATTGTACAACATAGAGTCGCATCTCCATTTTGTAGGAGGACGACCAACACCTCTTAGATCAGATTCTACATCTGTTTTCCATTGTCCTGACACCCAGCTGTCTCCAGAAGATTGAATGCGAATGGTTGGATTAATAGGATATGTAGAAGGACAGTTCATATTTGGTGTAATGGCATAACGTCCAGCATAGGTAGAAATTCTCATATCATCGGCCTGATGAATATCATCATATCGAGGCTGTGTAAGTGCAGACTGTCGGGGTGTGCACATTTCTAACTGCTTAGACGAATAGAACTTTCTATCCTCTAGAACTTTTCAGGGCGTTTACAGACATCTGCAACCATTGGTTCCGGTGTGAGAATTGCCGGATATGACCACATCTGTGTACTTTCGAGAGGTGAAACAGCAACTTTGATATCAACATTTCCTTTGGTTGTAGTTCGAAGAATTTCTTTGGGATTGTTTTTCATAGGTGCATATTCACGTTGAGGGCAATAGGTAAGAGGGCGAGTGATTCCACGAAGATCTGACTCTGTATCGACTTGCATCATACGACCTTCGTAGGAACATGTGTTTCCACCGACTGTTCCAAGAATGTTTCTAGCTGGATCTGGATGTTCTCCAAACATGGGAAGAATGTAATAGGATTCAGGGTTCTCCCTCTTTTCCCAGGGATGCATTTGAGTACTTTGGGTATCTCCAATAGGAAACTTCGTAGGAACGGGGGTATGGTTTGTGCTATGCATTCCAAGAAGTGGTACATCCATGAAAGGATCCGACATGTCTCTGGGGAGACTTTTGAGAAAAAAAAGAAAAAAGAAAAGAAATGTCTACCCCACTCCTGCCACTCTACAAATGTCTCTTTCATATGCCGAGGCGTGAATTAGATGCATATTTTGAACATCAGGAGGAACCCTCTTTTACAGAGTACGAGAGATACCTAGACAGTGTAAGAGGGGATAGTGGGGACTCTATTGTTTCAACACTCCCTACGTCATTGTATACATTCTATCGAAGTGTATATTTCTCAAACGGTGATGTAGACTCTTTTTCTGAAAAACCATTGGAAGACATATTGGAGGAGTGTATGACTTCTGTGCCAGTGTTTCGAAGATGTATTGTGAAAGAGAACGATACATTCCAATGTCTTCCTTATACAAAAGATCTTCTTGATACAACATGTTTTTACGATATTCTTTTGGATCAAGCCTATGAAGAGAATACGATACGCTATTTTCAAGGAGTGTCTACGCTCTTTATTAAACGAGAACCTGGTGCAAGAACCATTTTAGAAGGTCTAAGTATTCCTCTGCAAACGTCTGTAGAGGATGAAACACCAGAGTATGGTATTTTCTTTCTAGACGCAATTCTCACAAAAACAAATGCATATACTGTAAACAATACGCAATGGATCAATGAAACAACAAGAGAAACTTATACATCCTTCCATGATATGAGAATCAAGGAACAAGGTATAGAAGAATCGGTTCTTTTGTTAGTCTACACGATTAGCAATTGACATCGCGGACATATTGGCGGCTCGGAATTCCACCACGAATCCACCCATCGGAAGCAACTTCAGGGACAAGATGTTCAGGCTTCTGGATATTCTCCTGGACCGTTTTGATAAGAGGTGTGAACACACCGTCAAAGGATTGCTCAGCAACAGTGCCACACTCCTTTCCTTGACGTACTTGTTCACTGTGAATGAGAAGTGATTCTGCATCAGGGTTTCCACGACCTGTCCCCATGTAAGGAACAGTGAGGAAAGGTCGTGCCTGTGCTCGGATCAAGCAACGATTGTTCTTAAATTCAGATTGATTCTTCAACACAGATTCTGCATCGATCGATGTGTTGTTTGCACCGAACCCTTCGCGAGGATAGACCAACAGATTATCAATAGAAAGAGGGTTCACCTGTTTTGCATCAGGAACGAGGTTCGTTGTCGCATATTTCCCGGGACTTACAGATTGTGTATAATACGATTCAATTCCACATGCATCATCGCGTGTTCGGCTAAGTCTGTTAATATCCATCCTTCCTTCTAACGGGTGAACAGCAGATTTTGTACTGTGAACTCAGAAATGGCTCTCGTAGGTTCTTTTTGCAACTGTATAAAGAAAGTACGAAAGACAGTAAAACTTCGAAACAAGAGAGGATCCAAAGAAGGTGCAGCAATAGGTATATGCGTAAAATCTGTATTACAGAGCCGGAGGAAAACACTCAAACGCTTTCGCTGCAACGGTCGAAAGCCTTTTTTGAAAACAAAACCACTATAAATTCAACCAAGGAAGAACAGCACCATTTGTTCCACCATAACAAGCAGGTTTTCCACCTTCTTTACAAGTCTTTCCATCAATCTTGTATAGCCAGTTTTGATAGCTTTCTTGATCATTGGGAATTGTTGTAGAAGGCTGTGTAATAAACATTCTTTGATTCTGTGTCTTTCCAAACACGTCCGTCGGATCGTTGTACCAATTTACACGGAAATAGTCATCCAATGCAATCTTTGATTCAACCGATGTTACATCTGGTGCTGCATCACGTTCAGGATCATCTACATATTCATTGACCAAGACATTGTGGAAAGGGTTTTTTACAAAAGAAGATGTTCCCAATTGAAAGGGCAAATTCTCAAGTCTCCCAGGGACATCTGAGACAGTTGCTTCACAATCTGGTGCATCACTGCGAAAGCCTTCCACAGGTGGAGGGTCAGGCTCTTGCTGTTGCACTGCACCAGAAGATCCCTCGGTAGATGCATCTACAGATTTTTTGAATAGTTCAATGGATCGTAATTGCATAAAGGTTGGAAGTAGATACAATGTTGCACACAATCCAAATACAATTGTAACAGAGGGAATTCCTGTGATGGCAGTTCCTACGCTTCCTAGAACAATGACGAACAGATAAACACATAGTATTCGATTGATGAGTTCACTTGCACATGTCCCTCTTTCAAAATCTCGATCAAACCATGTCATTCGAAAGATATATCTTGGGTCTTCCCAAATATACGGGTCACATAATGGAATAGCTTCTGAAAGAGACATTCTCTCTCTATCTACTACTCAACGATGCCTATTTGCCACCACCGTTTTCTGCTGCTTTCGCTTTTGCTTTCTTTGCCTCTAACTTCTTACGAAGACGGGAACGAACAAGATTCAATCGTGCCTCTCCTTCACGACCTACGGATCGTGCTTTTTCCATATCTTCAAAGCCAAACGATTGACGAAAGGTCTCCATCATTTCCACAAATTCAGGATTTTCGCTAAATGTCTTCATCAATTCCTCAGCTTCTGCAACAAGTTCATGAGGTCGAAGAGCACCTGATTGAACCTTCTGTTGCAGTTTCTTTGTGAGCTTTGCGATCGTGCCTTGAAAGATCTGAGGGTTGTTTGTAAAGACATTCATCATCATAGCAATCGCTTTTGACGGATCATGTCCTGCAGCTTCCATCTCGGCCGGGTCAATTCCAAAATCTTCAATCTTCAATTCTCGAACAATCTCCTCTGCGAGTTTTGCAATCTGTCCCTTCAAAAACTTCTCAGGAATCTGTGGAAACCCTTTGTCACCTGCACCAAAGAGCTTTGCAAACTTCTCACTCATCTTGGAAAAATCCATCGTGTTCAATTTGGTTTTCATGTCATCCATCATCTTCTTTGCCCATTCTGCAGTCCACCCATTCTTCATATCACCGGAAACACCATCTTCCATCAACAAACTGAAAGAAAGAATCGTCATGTATTCTTGAATAGCCTTTTGACTCGTGGTCGAAAGAGATGTCCATACATCTTCTTCGATACAAACACCGGGTAGGACAATCCCAGGGCATTCTGTTGCATTTCTCGTAGGAGAACAAGAAGCCAAGACTTCTTCGCGAAACTTCTGCTTCCTCTCCTTCGGAGAAAGTGCTTTCGCCATACCAATATCTACAGCCAACTCTGGGCATGCACCAACCAAATCGTTGCAAAATTCAGTATACTTTCCTTGAAAAATATCCTCTAAACTTTGACCTTTCTCAGATGACGTAGACATTCTATGTGGTCTGAGCAAGAAGGATACGGCGGCTTTACGCTGTCTTTGCTTTTTCTGCAAGGAGGATTAACACTTTCAAATGTTTCCAAATTGCGGTTCGCGAAGTGTCGGAAAGATCGTCCCAGTGTTTGTCGAAAATCATAATTGCCGGGGACAATTCGTTAAATTGTACTGCAATCTTTTGTTTTACATAACTTATAATGACTTCTTCATTCTCTTCAAGAATAGGATCTCGTAGAGGCTTGTAGACATTTTCATAGAAAAGATCCAGTACAAGTCGTGGGTTGACTTTCTTTGCACCTTCAATTGCTTCCAAGCTTAGTTTTATTTCACGTTCCTCTGGAAATGTTTCATATAGATCTTTGAAAAATCCCACTAGCGATTTTGTAAAAAGTCCCAATGTAGTCGTCATAGTCTTTTCCATTCTATGTTCTTTTTCTTTAGATGTATTTCATCTACGTACGATTTGGACCCGTTGGCATTCCCAAATCACGTTGTTGTTTATACATATCAAGTTGTTGATCGAACATCTGTTCTTTTTTACTTCTTGCACCTTGTTGTTGAATCGCTTGTCCTAGATTTGCTTGACTCTGACGATCACCAGGAGCAGAACCTCCATTCAAATAGGTAAAGTTTCCTGGAATGGATTCCCCTCCATTTCCAGCAGTGCTTGTGTCAGAATCTATGAAACTATAGCCACTATCTCCAAAGCCAGCCATTTCTCCTCCAATCCAACTTTGAGGTTCTCCTGAAACAATTGCAGCAGAACGAGGAGACTCTTTTCGTTGTGATTGTTGAGAGGATTGTTTCGCCATGTCTTCTTTCATTTTTCTTTCATACAACCAATTCATGACTTCTGTATCCGTTTTAATAGGTTCTTTATCTCCTTCGATGACAATGGTTGGAACCTGTTTCAACCATTTCGGTAAAGAAGGGCGATTCGGGCTTGGATCCACACAGATAAAGTTAAACTCTTGAGGCCAAGGAGTTTTTGCAAGTTCTTCCAAAAATGCTTTGGACCACTTATCCTTGTTGCTGTAGAAACAAAGATGACGTTTACTCATACTTCCTTCCTTCTACGAAATACTTCGTAGGTTGTTTGGGTGTGTGTAACCGCATAGGGAAATGCCTAAAATTGAATACCGGGACGAAGTTGTAGAAGGGTTCCAAAGAATGACAAGCTCTGTATTTCAATCCATTGAATCTGTCGATCGCAAAACGTTGAAGTTTGTTATGTCACCCACAAGGGTTACATATGCAAACACTCTTCGTAGAGCCATTCAGACAGAAGTGAGTGTGTTAGCATTTCGTGCAGACATGAGTGAAACAGGAACGACATCCGATGTGGTTGTTTACAAAAACAGCACACCCATGTCAAATGAAATGTTGGCAGATCGAATTGGTCTCCTTCCTATTACACCACGTCCGTCCGATCTTGAAGAGAGAGCCGGATGGAATCGTGAAAAGATTCTCTTTCGACTCCAAGTGAAAAATGATACCGATAGTGTCAGACTTGTCACTGCAGCAGACTTTGAATGTTTAGAGAAACGTGAAACTGTGCAAGAGGGTGAGGAGGATCGTGTTCGTATTCCAAACACGGCATTCTTCCCTCCAGATCCCATTTCAGGAGAAACATGTATTCTCGCAGTTTTAAAACCAAAACAAGATGGACAAGCACCAGAAGAAATTCACTTAGAAGCCTTTGCAACCTTTGGAAAAGGTCGAGAACATACGAGATTCAATCCATCGTGCCAAGCTTCGTATGGATACACGAGAGATGAAGATCCTACAAAAATTCAAGCGTTGTTCATTGCATGGTTGAAGGATCAAAAGAAAGTCGACGCATCAGAATTGGAAAAACAACCAGAACGCAAAACAATGTTAGAGAGGGAGTTTCGGAGTTTGGAACTCTTTCGCTGCTACAAGAGTGATCCTGATGGAGAACCAATGAGTTTCGACTTCACGGTGGAAACTGTTGGTCCTCTCACGGTGGAAACCATTGTGTATGAAGCATTGATTTCTGTATCACTCTTGTGTGAGAAGTACTCGACGCTTGATAAAGGAGATTTACCAGAAATGGTTGAAATTCGACCAGCAGATGCAAGATTGAAGGGATATGATGTGTGGTTCAAGGAAGAAGATCATACTCTTGGAAATCTTCTGCAAACATGGATTGATGACAATCGTATTGGTCGAGAAGGTGGAATCAACTTTGTTGGATACAAAGTTCCTCATCCTTTGCGATCCGATATGGTCCTCCGAATTGGTGTAGAAGATGGAGATGAAGAAAAAGCAAGGCTTGTAGTTGCAGAAGCTTCAAGAGGATGTGCAGAAATGTTTCGAAACTACGCAAATGATTGGTTCCTCTCAACACAAGGAAAGAAAGCAGCTCCTGCACCAAAACCTGTGACAAACGCTGAGATTTCACTGAAGGGAATCAAGAAACCATGGAATGCACATGCAGAGTCAAAACAAAAGAAATCCTCTAGAGAACAGTAAGATGAAGGGATACCCCATTGATATTCGAGAAATCCCTATTTTTTGTATCAATATGGATCGACGAAAAGATCGATGGGAATGGTTTCAAAGTCAACCAGGTGTAAAACATCTCCCTCATTTGGAACGTTTTTCCGCAGTCGATGGAAAAACCATTGATATTCTTCATGATCCAAGAATTTCTATGCGAACGAAAAACAATGTATTGAATGACACCCGTCGATCTCACGATGAGATTGAGAATTCTGGTGCAATTGGTGCAAGTCTCAGTCATTCCTCCATTTGGAAGAAATTCTTAGAAGAACATCCCGAAAAGGAGTATTGTTTGGTCTTTGAAGATGATTCCAATGTCCCTGCAGACATTGTTCAACTCCTCTTACAGAAGTCTGCAGATTTGAAAGAATTGCCTGGGGGGTTTGATATTTGGCTTTTGAATTGCAACTTCCTCACATATAAGGTGAAACCTCTCTCGAACAGTTGGACACAGCCTGGAAATTTCTGGGGGTTTTCTGCATATATCATTACAAGAGATGGTGCGAAATCTATGCTAGAAGACGCAATTCCAGTGGAAATGCATATTGATCGTCTTGCAAATATGAAATGTGAACTAGGTCTTATGAAAGTTGTGATTCATAATACAGTGCGTATTGGGAATGTTCTAGGAAAATCTGATATTCAATTGAAAGGATGCAAAATTTGTGATGTGCCTGAAACGTTACACGAAGTACGTATGGTACATACGTATTTTTTGTATGGAGTTGTCGCATATGCAGCACTCATAAGCGTTTTGTACAGTCGATCGAGTCTATAGTTTATTTGAATCCAAACATATCTGAGACAGTTTTCGTGATATTTCCACTTTTTTTCATAGAACAAAGTGGATTTATGAACAAGGAGTAGTAGACATTGTAGAGTCCTCCTGTAAAAAAACATAGAATAGACCAAGGCCAGGCATAGTCTCCATTTCCAATATACATGTTATAGCAATAGGAGAGACGAGCTGATGCAAAAGGCTGGGCAAGTGTAATACAAATGTATAGGAAACCAAAGAATACGTATAGAAAGACTAGAACAATTGCACCTGTTGTAACATCGACAGGTTCTTTAGGAGCAACTTTATTTTCAAATCCTTCTAAACCGGAAAGAACGCGACTTGCTCGTTCCACACGATCTAAGACTGTATATGTGATCTTTTGTAAAAAACTAGCGTTGTCCATTTCTACATTTACTTACGAACAAAATACCACGCGATCGAGAGAACAACAATGACTCCTAGACTATTTATAAATTCCTTCATTTTCTTCTTGAGTTTCGACTTCATCACAATATCTTGTAAAACAGAGTTTGAGTGAACTGTTGCTGCGTACTTGGAATAACTTGTATATCCTTCTTTCTTTAACATTTCATTGAGTTTCGAATAACTTGCATCGAGCAGAGGATTCTTGTTCAGAATATTTCCATCAATATCATTTTCTCCTGGTCGTTGATTGGCAATGTGTGGAACTGTACACCAAGTACGCATGTATTTCTTATAAAATTCATCAATTGGTTCTGTTATTTCCATATCAAGAATACGGTCGTACGCATCCTCTGTGACCAATGTAAAATGTGTAAGAGTGGATTTTACGGAGAATATGGGAGGATCGTTGCGAAGAAGTTTTGGTTCTTCAATCCATCCTGTTCCTCCTAAAAAAATGTCAAACTGTTTTCGATCTTCCCATAAAATCGGAAGAAGTTCTAAAAATTTTTGTCTTCCTTCTCCTTCAGGATAACAATCATCCTCTAACACTAAGACCCAGGGATATCCACGATCTTTTGCAAGTTGTATACATTTTTTATGAGATTTCCAACATCCTTTCCATCCTGGGGAGTCTTTCACCGCTTCCACACGCTCCAAGGGCATTCCCCACGATAGAAAATCCTCCTGGATCTGTGCCCAACGATCGGAACGATGTGCTAAGTTAATTACAAGAATAGGTGGAAATTCCATCTTTACTTGTAGTTTGTATTTTTTCTAGACTTCAGACGTCTCAATCCACTTCCTCCACATGTGGAGCAGTTTCTGCCTCTGCCTCTGCAGAATTCATAGGGCCAGAAGGTGTAAATCCCTTTGCAGCATCTGCATACATCTTCATCATCGTCGGCTGAATCTTCCCCTCATACTCCTTCTGCTTCTCTGCATAGACCTCCTTCGTCTCCTCACTATGAGACTCTAGCCACTGGATTCCCTCAGCAATCGTTGCAAGTTCTGAATCTACATCTCCCAGCTTTTCCTTCACCTTCGGGTCTTGCAGAGAATTCCTCGCATTGTACAAATAGGATTCCAACTGATTCTTTGCTTCAACTTGCTCAAAGCGTGCCTTGTCCTCTGCCTCGTGCTTCGCAGCCTCTTCCACCAGTCGATCCACCTCTTCACGACTCAAACGCCCCTTGTCATTCGTAATAGTAATCTTCTGAGACTTTCCAGTAGACTTCTCCACTGCAGAAACATTCAATATACCATTCGCATCTACATCAAACGTCACCTCAATCTGAGGTACTCCACGCATCATCGGTGGGATTCCTTCCAGCTGGAATTTTCCAAGAGAGTTACAATCCCTCGTAAACTGACGCTCTCCCTCATACACCTGGATCAAAACACCTGGCTGATTGTCTGCATATGTACTAAATGTCTGAGTTGCTTTCTTAGGAATTGTAGAATTCCTCTTGATGATAGGAGTCATAATTCCACCTGCAGTCTCCAGACCCAAACTCAAAGGAGCTACGTCGAGGAGAATAATATCATCTGTGCGATCCCCAGACTTTCCACCCCCCGTCAAAATGTGGGCCTGGACTGCGGCACCATACGCAACGGCTTCATCGGGATTGACGCTATCGTTCAACTTCTTTCCATTGAAATAGTTCATCAACAGAGAACGAATCTTTGGAATACGAGAAGATCCTCCTACCATCACAATCTCATGAATCTGACTCTTGTCCAACTTTGCGTCCAAGAGCAAACGGTCGAGAGGTGCAATCGTACGCTGGAAATAAGGCTCACACAGACTCTCGAACTTTGCTCGTGTAATGGTCGTCTGGAAATCAATACCATCCATCAAACTATCGACTTCTACAGTTGCTTGTGTTGCAGAAGACAATGTCCTCTTTGCTCTCTCACACACTGTCCTCAGACGACGCAATGCTCGTGCATTTTCCTTGATATCAGCACATTGCTTGTTCTTCTTTCGAAACTCGTCGACGCAATAGGAGACAAGTGCATTGTCGAAATCCTCACCACCCAAATGCGTATCTCCAGCAGTTGCCTTGACCTCAAAGACTCCATCGTCAATTGTTAGAACAGACAAATCGTGTGTTCCTCCACCACAATCAAAAATGAGAATGTTCTTCTCAGTCTTCTCCTCGCGATCTAATCCATAGGCAAGAGCAGCTGCAGTAGGCTCATTGATAATACGAAGAACATTCAGACCTGCGATAATACCTGCATCCTTTGTTGCTTGCCTCTGGCTATCGTTGAAATAGGCTGGAACCGTAATCACCGCATCCTTCACCGTTTGACCCAAAAAAGACTCCGCTGTCTGCTTCATCTTCTGGAGAACTGCTGCACTGATCTCCTCAGGCAAAAAGGTGTGCTTCTCACCCTTCCAGTTCACCTCGACCTTTGGCTTTCCACCAGGTCCCTCCAGGACTGTAAAAGGCCATAACTTCATCTCTTGCTGAACCACAGAGTCTGTGAACTTCCTGCCAATCAGACGCTTTGCGTCAAATACGGTGTTCGTAGGATTCGCTGCTGCTTGTCCTTTTGCAGCATCTCCAATAAGTCGCTCTTGTTCTACAAACGCGACATAGGAGGGAGTTGTACGATTCCCTTGATCATTTGCAATAATTTCAACACGGCCATTTTGCCAAACAGCAACACAACTGTACGTGGTTCCAAGATCAATACCAATTGCAGGGGCTCCAGAGGAAGCAGAAGAAGAAGCAGAAGAAGAAGACATGGTTCTACAGACATTGTGTGGAATGGATTTAGGCCTGATTGGTCGAGTGGACAAATTCTACAATGGGACTTTCTAACAGTTTCTTTTGTTCTTCAATCGATAAGGTATTCACATACTGTATGACATATCCTTTTACAATGGGTTGAATCTTTGTTTGAGTTGTTGCATCATTTGCTGAAGCACTCTCTTTCGGTGGGAGAGACTTCAAATACTCTCCATGGAGAGCGTAGACGTGTGGGCGAAGTGCAAGAGGGAGATCTTTCATTGTGAGTTTTTTGAATTTGTACATATGCGTATACGCATCATACAATCCTTGGGTCCTCTGGCGAAAGCGTTGTTCAAACGCCCACATTTGTGGAGAGTCTTCACGAAAGTAGTGGAGATACTCCTTCATTTGTCCTTGCGACCGAAGACGCAGAAATCGCTCTGACGCATTTGCCTCTGGACCTCGCAAGGTACGAACAACCACATAGTCTGGATTCCTCAATCTCCAACGGCGTTGTGTTCCAACTTCTTGAAAGACCAATCCTTGCCAACTGTAACAGAATTTCTCTTTCTCCAATCGCTCTTCGCCTTCCGTATTCGTCTTCAATGTATGACTCATTTCAAACACAGGGGGTGAAAGAGTTTGCAATGGTTCTTTCCACTGGTTCGGTGAGAAGTGCATCTCTACAACTCCATCACTCTTCACACGTCCAGTATAGGTTACATAAATCTTGGGTTTTGAAATAACTGCAACAGTCTTATGTTCTGGATGCTGGAGGACAAAACTCGCAAACGTATCATCCTCTAACACAGAGTCTAAGAAAGTCTGCATACCTCCAAGAGGTCGCAGTGCATCTCCTAGGAGATCTGCAAAGGATCGATCGCTGTAAAAGGTTCCGCGAGCTCCAATGGATGTGCGTGTTGCAAGAGAATACGCACCGTTTGTACGATATGCTTGCATCATAACACCATCTATAAAATCTGAAATACGAACCGTCACATCCTTAGGAGGAGGTCCTTTCTGGGCTTTGATCGGTGCAACACACACAGGTCTGTTCTTCTCTGTATTCCACACAACAGATCGAAAGTATTGCACATGCTCTTTTGTAAAATCACTCGTTCCTTTGACATACCGAAGAATTGCAAAGGGAGTATCTTTTTCTTCAATGCATCGAAGGAATCCTCCTTGCTTTGAGAGAAGAAAGTGTTTGAGTTCTGGCCATGTTGGATATGTTTCACAAAGTGTCTTATAAGCAGTGATTTCGAAAAACGATGCTGGTGTCATCTTGTGTGAAGTAGGGACTTTACTTTAGGCGTACTATATGCTTTCAATTTTAACGGAGGAGGATAGAATGGAGGACCCTATCCTTCCAGAACAAGTCGAACCTCCTGTGCCTACTGTCCAGGAACAAGAAGAAGTCGGTCTTGAAGTAGGTGATACAATCTATCTTTTAGGAGGACGTCTCAACAAAACGCGTGGTATTCTCTATGGGTTTCGTTCCGACCGTTTTATCATTCTTCCATCAGGTGTATCAGACCGTGTCATAACAATTCCATTGACCATGGAAGGAGTTCCAGATCCAGACTTAGGACTCGTTGAAATTCTTCTTTTGAAAAAAACGGAAAAGCCTGGATTTATCAATCTCCTCGATATGCGAGCAGAACAGAAAGTGGAAACCTTTGATTCTAGTGGAACTCCTGGGCCTCGTTTTACTGTTCAATCAGTGAATGAAGTGGAAGACTCTGCAGTGTTTGTCGACGAACTAGGAAAAGAACTACCTCTTGACTTTGATTTCAAAGGAATTCCAGGTGATTTTGGATATGATATCATACGAGTTCGAGAAGAAGTGGAAGATCTATCTCCGACCGATGGGATTGAAAAAGTCTCAGATGCACCC
>Ga0214921_10000142_pt1 | contig 137358 bp, 153 predicted proteins | sample LL1505_MetaG_FD_177992 | JGI IMG/M metagenome (GOLD analysis project Ga0214921, IMG submission 177992) | Freshwater microbial communities from Lake Lanier, Atlanta, Georgia, United States - LL-1505 | ecosystem: Environmental > Aquatic > Freshwater > Lake | place: USA: Georgia | collected... | reverse complement strand
ATAGCTCTAACCTAAAGAAAAGAGAGTAAATGCAGTCATTTATGCCTAGCACTGAATCATTTGAATCGTGTGCTAAATACCTAGACAATCGTCGTTTAAATAAAAACGCCCTTGAGGGCTGGCAGATTCTTATGAATCTCCTCGAGCTTGATCCGCAAGGGAACTTTCGACCTGCTAAAGGTTGGAGGAACCACCCAGCTGTAAAGATGTGGAGAGGTCACGAGATGGCCTTGTATGTCTATATCCAAGCAATGGTAAAGGAGTGGAAGAGTCGAGGATTTAACTCGACTATCGGAGAGAAGGCTCAAGCAACGATGCTTCGTGCTGAGCAGCTTGGTCTCCTAGATCACCCCTCCGACCCTCCTGCCTGGATTCGAGACATGAGCTTCTTTGACGAAATTGCCTCCAGCCACCGGACTGCCCTACTTAGCAAGGAATACGAGTGGTACTCCCAGTTTGGGTGGGAAGAAGACCCTGGATACAGGCCTGAAAACTACGAATATATCTGGCCCGTATAAACTTAAGTTTAAGTCTATACGCCAGTATTAGGGCCCCTTCGGGGGCCCTTTTCTGTACAACATGATACGTTGTATAATAAAATCTAAAATGTTATAATGAACTTTGAACGAAGTTCGTTCAATGTTGCAGTTACCGGCTAGTTTTAGGCTATCTCGTGGTAAAGTAGAGGTATGACCAAGAAGTATAGGACGCTTACTCTGGAAAACATGACAGACAGCCAAGAGATGATTATTGGTATTGTCCTGCACGAAGGAGAGCTCCGAGAGCGTGAGCGCATTGCAGACATTCTATATAGCCTTCAGAGAGAATACCTAGAAGACCCTAAGTCTGCCGAGGTCAACCCCGTCGACGTCCTTCAGAAAGCTATTGATAGCATCGACCTAGACTACGAAGTAGAAAAGGAGTCCGACAATGGATGAGATGGACGAACAGATTAGTGGATACTTTCGAGGTATTCAAGACGAGCGGAACCGTATTCGTGACGGGGTTAACAAGATTTTAGAGAACTGGGACAAAAATTTGTCTGCTGAGGCTGTAGAGCTGATTATTAGAATTGACGGAGTGGTTGAAGGTGAATGATTACGAGAATGCCTACATGCAAGGCATGGTTCGTGGAGCAGATAACGAGAGACGTGTTCTCGTGGAGTCGCTGCGCTACGACAGGTCGAATCAGAATGACCCTGCAGTTGTAGAACTATACGACGCTATTATCAGCAAGATTGAGAACAGGAATTACTAATGGTCGACGTCAGTAAGGAAATCCACGACTTCGACAAAGATCCAGAACGTATGGAAGCTGTGGTAAGTATGGGCAATGGGTTTTCTGTCAAACTGATTAAAGGGAAAGACAAAAGACAAGTTGAGAAAATTAAACTCCCTTCAAAGAAAGGACCTAAGATAGTTGATTAAAATACTTCTGTTTGTGTTGCACGTGGCTCTAGCCTTGCTAGTTGTAGTTGCGTCGATTTCTGCATTTGTGAGAGATACTACTTTGAATAACTGGGTAGTAGTTGTTTCTGTTGGGTCTGTTTCAATTGTCTTTTACTTAGTTACTATGTATGGCCTTGTCAATCTTTATGATAAGTGGGCCAAAGATGAACAATAGCTTTAGAGATGACAACGAGAATCAAATGGGTGAGCCTAAGCCCAACAACGCTTGGACTCCTGACAATATTGCAAGGCTAAATGCTTTGCGTCGACGTCTAGAAGATCTTGAGCGTCGGGATAGTGATTTAAAAAAGAGGCTTCAGGATCTAGAAGATCAATACGTAGAAATTCGTATGAAAAGTTTGATGCGTGACCTTGACAAAATGCTCAGAGAGCAGTAATGTGGTGGTGTAGCAAAAGCTACCACTAACAAGGAGACAGAAGCTAATGGGAATTGAAGCACCAATTGACCCGCCCGACGAAGGAATGTTTGAGGACTCGGAGTGGGAATGCCCCAGCTGTGAGAAATTGACCTACTGCACCGAGTGGGTAGAAATGACGGGTCGCTATGAAGCAGATATCATCACCACATGCAATTCCTGTGACTACACTAAGTCTGAAACAGACTACTCTTACGGATACGACGGATGATCCGGCGCATATTTACCGAGGAAGAAGTCTTCGACCTCGAACTCAAGGCTCATGGTCGAGTTCAATTTGAACTTGGGCGTAGCGCAGAGCGCAAACGAATCATTGCACTACTTGACAAGTTGCGTGACTCTGAGTACGCTGAAGTGATGGATCACAACCAACTCATCGCGCTTATCGAGGAAGAGGCCACATGAGCGAGAAAAAAATGTCTCCCCTTCGCCAGAAAGACATACGTACAGGTGCAGAGCAAGAGCGTGGACGAATACTTGCGTTGCTGGAAAAGATGTATGACGACGAGTACGGAAGAACCCTGACACTCGGCAAAGTTATTTGGCTTATCAAGGAGCAAACGAAATGATACTATTTATCTACACTGCTCTTATGCTGTTTGGGTATGGGGTACTTGCTGTTTTTATTTTGATTGGTCTGGTTATTCTGTATGCTGTGGCTGATGAAATTATTCGATACTTGATTAACAAACCTAGGAGGAAAACCGGTGAATGACTGGGAAGAAGTAATGAAGCAAGAGCTCCACGCAGTTCAGGGGCTAATCAAAGAGGCTGAAGAAGCTGCTACTAAGCGCGAGCGCGAGCGCATACTTGCACTACTCAAGGATAATTATTTATTCTTTGACATGGGAGTCTGCGGTCAGATTTATAGGCTAATCAAGGGAGATAAAATTGATTAAGTTTGAGCACAACATGCTGGTACTGAACAGCGCATTCTCTGAAGAAGATGTAGACGAAATTAACGCATATGCTGAATATGTTCGCAATAAAGAGCGTGAACGCATCATCGAACTACTCAACCACGAGTATTGGCATAACACTAGTCATCTTTCAGGTATTCATTACGATTGCCTGATGTGCGAGGCTATTGCTCTTATCAAGGGAGAGAACTAATGACACTCGTTGACTATTTGCGTCAGCCACGCAACAAGCGCGAACGTAAAGTTGCCAGCCACGCGAGACGGCGTGAGCGCGAGCGAATCATTGCACTAATCGAAGCCAAAGATGAATGGCATTACGCGTTTTCAGACGTCTCTGACATTATTGCTCTTATCAAGGGAGAAAACTCTTGAGTAAAGGAAACTACAATCGCATCGTTTCAGAGCACAGCCGTGAACTCTTGGAGGGGACGGTTGGTGCTATTGCTAGGAGCGCCAAAGAAGATGGCGTTGACAAGGGGATTCGTAAAGAGCGTGAACGCATTATTGCAATATTAAACAAAATGAGCGACACCGCCTCATCCACGGGGACCAAAGCAGGCACTAAAACTGTTTGGGTCATAGAGAATGCTATTGCACTTATCGAGAGGGGAAAACTAGATGATAAGTAATGCACAGAAGACTCAACTTGAAAGCCTCCGAAAGAGGTGGAAGTTGGATTCGGGTATCTCTCAGAGAAACCGAGTTGCCTACGTTCTTAAGCGTAGTAAAGACAACTACATCCGCGTCGTGGGTAACGAGCGAGGTCTCATGCAGTATCAAGCAGAGTGTCTTGAGTATGCAGAGGGGATTGGTAATCACCACGAAGTTGCTCGTTTTGAGCGTAACAGGGTTGTTGAGATTATCGATAAAGCGTTTGTCAGCTTCCCTGATGATCACATTGTGACAAAGCTTGTTGAGGATTTCAAAGACGAGATTTACGGGATTTTCCGCAGGAAGCCTAAAGCTTTGGACGTAGTGGAGACAGATCCGGCTCCAGTAACAGAGATTGTTCTATCTGAAGAGCAAGTCCCTGGGCCGAGTAAGTTGGCTAAAGGTCTGGGGCTTTTTCAGCATTGGAGCAAGGAGGCGGTAAGTAAGTCAAAGAAGTACGCGGTAGTGGCGGTGGCTTCAACTGTGATTTTAGCTAGCTCTCCGGCGCATGCTGGGACTGCTCCGTGTGCTAACTTTGCTAGTAGCATAGAAAAAGTACAGTCTTTCACTGCGGAAAATATTGTAGCTAGTGATCTTCCAGACCCAGATTCAGGCTTTTATATGCCCATAATGCGCTACCCATTTAAGCCTTCAACTATTAATGATAGGTATGGGTACAGAACTCCTCCCTGTTCGGGGTGTTCTTCCTACCATCAGGGGGTAGACTTTACTGTTCCTTCTGGGACAAAGATTCCTTCTATCATTGCTGGAACTGTTACTAAAGTTGACTACGATTACGACTTGGGGTATTATGTTTCCATAGACGCTGGTCATGGGATGGAAGTAATCTACGCTCATATGATTGGTGGCTCTGTGGCAGTATCTGTTGGAGATAAGATTGAAATCGATCAGACAATTGGAAAAGTTGGAGACACTGGAAGAACTAGCGGACCGCACCTGCACCTTGCAATTAAAATGAATGGTGTTTTGGTAGACCCGCTGGCAGTATTAAAAATGTACTCTAACTAAAGGAGATAAAGAATGAGAAAATCTGGAACCTGCTCCGTGTGTGGAGAGCAAAACTTTCTTACGCGAGGAATGTGTATAACACACTATCGAGCTGCAGTAAAAGCCGAAAGGTTGGCGCAACCGTGTGAGGTAGAAGACTGCACTGCTGGTGTTAGAGCATCCGGTCTTTGTCAGACGCACTATGACAGGCAACGAAAGTATCTTAGGGCGCAAGAGAAGGCTGCTTTTAAGCAGATGCAAGCGCTTCAAGAAAGAAACAAAATCATTAAAAATGAAAGAGATAGGGCTGTTGCGATTATTAACTTCTACAAGCACAGAGGCTCTTTTACTTTAGACGACATTGCTAAAGAGATCCAAAAGTCTCAAGGCATTTAAGTCTAAAACCCTCTGTAGCTCAGCGGTGTGGCTGGCCCCGATGACAGGATTCGAACCTGCATGTATCCGTTACGCTTTCAAGTGGGTAGAAACCACAGGCGATACATCGGGATATTTGAACTATGGTAATATAGTATCATGAGTTGTTTAACATGTGGTTTCGAAACAAAAAATCCAAAGTTTTGCTCTAAGTCTTGCTCCGCAAAATATAATAATAAAGCTTATCCAAAGCGTTGTGTTGAGGGTCATTGTCGAAGATGTTCATCTTTAATATCTTCTACAAGAACATACTGCAAAAGTTGCTGGGATAGACGTGGATCTGATGTTGCTTTTGGTAAAGTACAGCTTTGGATAAATGGAGAGTGGTCTGGTGGGTCTAAAAGAAAACTGTCAAACTCTGTTAGAAACTTTCTACTAAAAGAGTCTAACTATTTGTGTTCAAAATGTGGTTTTGGGAAGAAGCATCCAGATGATGGGAACTCTATTCTTGAAATAAATCATATTGATGGTGATGGTACCAATCACTCAAAAGAAAATTTAGAAGTTCTATGTCCAAACTGCCATGCGCTTACTTCTTCATATCGTGGTAGAAATTATGGAAATGGTAGACCTACTTACTACTTAAGAGTAGAAAAAGACAGATAAGTGGCAAGAAAAAAATGGCGTAGCTGGGACGCTAATCTCTCAGAAGCTGCTCGTCGACGTCTGTTGGAAATTAAGCAGGAAGAGATTGCCCGGAGGAAATCGGCGTATGAGGCTAAAAAGAGGGAACGTCGTGCTAAAATTGAGTCATGACTGCAATGACGAAGATTACTATTTCTGTAGACGACGAGTCGCTGCTTCCTACCTATGCAAGTGAGGGAGACGCAGGTTGTGATCTTCGCTCTGCTGGGTGGCACATGATTGCTCCTGGTGATCGAGCTTTGATAAAAACTGGAGTACGACTCTCTCTTCCTGCTGGAATAGTTGCTTTGGTGCACCCCCGCTCTGGGTTGGCGCTAAGAAGTGGAATTACAGTTTTAAACGCTCCTGGAACTATTGATTCTGGTTATCGCGGAGAGGTGGGAGTCATTCTCTACAATGCTTCTAAGTGGGACTTTGTTATTGAGCGAGGAGATCGAGTCGCTCAATTGGTATTTCAGCACCACCTAACCGCTGCCTTCGACGTCGTTAAGGATACAGAACTAGACGAAACAGAGCGAGGCGAAGGTGGATTTGGGTCAACTGGTGTCAAATGATTCCTAACCTAACAATCCCGACGCTCAATCAATACGAGTCTCTTCAGAGCCTTGTACGTTGTATTGACTACCCTGTTGGTCATTTGTTGATCATTGACAATGGTGGAGAGCTCGAGAGTGTGGGTATTCCAGATTGCGTGGAGCAGTGCACAATTCTTAATATGCCTTCTAATTTGGGTGTTGCGGCGTCCTGGAACCTTGCAATCAAGAGTTTTCCGCACGATTCGGTTGTCTATGTCGCGTCAGATGATGTGATGTTTCAGCCTGGATCCCTTGAGATTTGGGCTAACGAGAGTGCTAAAGATCGAATTGTTGTGTCACACCAGTACCCTTTCTTTCAGATCTTTTCAATTGGTGAGCAGGTAGTGGAAGAGGTGGGGATATTTGACGAGGGGCTGTATCCTGCAAACTTCGAGGACGACGACTACCGTTGGCGTACAGAACTGAAGGGCTTCGACGTCATTGAGGCTAAAATACCTTTATTACATAAGAAGAGTGCCACCATTCGTAGCTCAAATTACTTTGTTCGACGTAACTATGTAACCTTTCAGGCTAATGGAAAGTATTTAGCTGAAAAGAAGGAACGTGGAGATGTGTCATCTGGTGAGTGGTCGTTAAAGATTAGACGTGAAAACTCATGGGATGGGGAGATTGATAATACATATAAAGGAGAGCCCATTGAGTAGTGAACTAGATATGAGTAAAGTAGTGATGCGCGAAGATATGACCGTTGAGTTGATCGATCATATGGGTGGAGACCTGAGTGTTGTCCGCAGCGCTCGAGTTTCAACAAAGACTGCTCCGTTAGAAAATGAATCTAAGGACGCTGGTCTAATTAACTACCTTATGCGTGAGCGCCACGGAACTCCGTTCGAGCACAATGCTTTTACATTCTATGTTGAAGCGCCGATCTTTGTATTCCGCGAGTTTATGCGTCATCGAGTTGCTTCATATAACGAAGAATCGGGCCGATACCGCGAATTAGACCCAGTTTTCTACGTCCCTAGTTACGACAGAAAACTTCTACAAATCGGGAAGCCTGGAATGTATACGTTTGAAAGTGGTACTGACTTCCAGAAGACTCAAGTTCGTGAGGCTATTCTTGCGAACTCTGTTGAGTCTTATATTAAGTACAACAAAATGCTTAACCTCAACGTCGCTAAGGAAGTAGCAAGAATGGTGCTTCCAGTCAACTTATACAGTTCAATGTATGTGACGATGAACGCACGAGGTCTAATGAACTTTCTGTCCCTGAGAACATCGAAGTCTGATGCACTCAACCCCTCATATCCACAAGTAGAGATTGAGATGGTTGCTGAGCAGATGGAAGCTCTCTGGGCAGAAAAGATGCCACTCACTTACGAGTCATATCGTAATAATGGGTGGGTATCTCCATAAGGAAAGAAGGAAACATGCAGTTGAATAACACAGTGATTGGACTCATTCGTACTTGGGTCCCCATCGCCGTCGGCGGTGCTTTTGCGTGGCTTGCTACGCAGGGTCTTGCCCTTGATAGCGAAACTCAGGCTGGAGCAATCGTTGCTCTGACTGGGCTAACTCAGGCTGTCTACTACACGCTGGTTCGTCTGCTCGAAGAGCAGTGGCCTGCAGCTGGTTGGCTTCTTGGCAATGCTCGCACCCCCAAGTACTCCTCGGAGGCTAAGGGAAAGTGAGCACAATAAAACTTATTGGTTCATGGATATGGACAATAAGTTTTGTGTTGATGCTTGTTTTATTGTCCCCGTTTGTTTTATTTTATTCTTGGTTAAAATATAAAATCGATACTAGGGGCGATAGACGGCGTGTCGGATTTGACAAAATAACTTAATACTGTAAAGTAATACATGTAGCACAAAGAGACCGTTGATTTACCTCATACCTTTATCAAACAACCTACTAACTGATGCGAAGAAATTCGTGTGGTGATGTGCTACAACGAGGCCCTCCTAGAAATAGGGGGGCCTCAAACTTTGTGTGTAGAAGTTGCTTTTTATGTAAGATGTGATACACTTTTGACATGAATACTAACCAACCTTTTGCCCCCCGAGGGGGCTTTGCAAAAATCATAGATGATGATTGGATTGAGAATGAGCAGGAGTTAGACATGGATATTCAAGAAGAACAAAACGAAGTGTCCGTATCTACACCTGTAGTCGAATCAACCTCTTCTAACGCTCAGCGTATTAACCCCGACTCTCGTGGAACGCTGTGGATTGCACTGATTTTGGTGTTTATCCTCATGCTTTCGTCCTTTGTCGTGTCTTTTGCCGGTATTTGGGACATTTCCCAGTACACAGGACTCCCTGTATTCCTGCAATGGGTCCCTGCGTTGTTCATAGACGCCGCTATTTTGGCCTACACGATCGCACTTTTTGTGTTTACAGCACGTGGCGAAGGGACATTTAGGACTATTTTCTGGCTCTTTATCTTTGCAGGAGTGTCAATTGCAGCTAACGTTGCACATACTCTTGACTATTTGAGCACAATCGGCGTTGGAAATGGTGATTATCGTCTTTGGATTGGTGTTGCTATCACTGCTTCGGCTCCAATTGCTGTTCTTGCTGCCTCTGAAGAGATCTCGCGCCTCGTATTTATTAAAACTGAGAAGAAAAAGAAGTAAATTATGGCTCTCATCACTTTTGAGAGACTTAATTTATATGCAACCGTCGAGCTTTTTGAGGCGGAAAATGGCGGTTTTTCGAGCGAATGGTGGGTCTCTGGTAAGTACGGCGACGACTTACTGATAATTGGGCACCTAGAGTTCCCTGTATATGGGTTCACACAAGGTGATGTCAGTAAGAGACTAGAGTACTTACGAGACCCTGTTTTCGACTTTTTAGAGCAATCTTTCGGTGGAAATGCCAATATTCACGCATTTCCGAGCCCTGAGAAGCGTATTTCTCTCTTGATGGACCATATCCACCACCATTGGGAGTCAGTTAACCTGTTGGAAGAGGATAAAATGATCCTTTTTTACAACTTTATAACTCAATTTAGAGTAAAAAACCCTGCTGTAGTGCTTTCTGTGCTGTTTTCGATGCCAGTTAGGACCGTGCACGATAAATTAGCGGGGTTTAGGTCTCTAGGTATGTTGCGCGAGGTTGGTAAGGGTCGCTCCTACTAAAAGAAGAACCCCCCTACCTTGTGGTGGGGGGCCTTCTCTATCGGCTATTGTTTATTACGTGCTGTGTATAACAGATGCACCTTTATTCCGATAAGTCTTTATCTTTTTCTTGCTGGTGCCTTTGGGGCTACTGCAGGGACTACTGGAGCTGGTGCTGAAGCAATAGCATTTTGACTTGCTTCTGCAGCCTCTGACCCAGCCTCATCGTGAGTTGGAGTTGGGATTACTGGATCTTCGGGTAGAGCTGCTACTTCAGCAGTAGCAATTGACTTCTCCCACTCAATGAGGTGCTTAAAGAACTTGACAGGCTCAATGTAGCCAACGCCAGTGGCGTTCCATAGGTGCTGTTTTCCTTTGTGGAGTTCCCAGTGTAGGTGCTTACCGGTTGATGTACCCGTTGAGCCCATCTTTCCAAGAGGAGTACCAGCGTCGATTTTCTGTCCCTTTTTGACCTTAATTGAGCCATCTGCCATGTGAGCATATAGCGTGGTGTACCACTTTCCCTTGATCTTGTGCATGAGGGTTACGCTGTTTCCAAACCCAGCAGGGTTGTTGCCAATTGCGACAACCTTTCCTGCGTAAGGTGCTTCAATCCAGCAAGGCTCTTGTGAAGACCAAATGTCAGTTCCGTTGTGGTGGCGCTTGTCTTTGTAGACGGGGTGAATACGCCAACCCATGTATGAAGTTACTTTCCACTTCTTACCTGGATTCCCATCAATTGCATATTGTGCTTTTGAGTCTGATGCCATGTTTTTAATCCTTTGTTTGTTTGAGGCTTACTATTAATTTTACCGGTTACTCGTCATCTTGATTTGAGTTAGACGGCTTACGAAGTGGATATGTGACTACCCAGAGACCTAATGTGCCGATAATGCACCAACCGATTACTTCTTTGGCTGAGCCCTCGAGAACGACGTATGCAACGAACATTCCAAGAAGAGTCCACGCCTGTGAGATAAGGTCGTTAAAAAAGTCTTTCATGTGCTATTTCCTCCTTCCTGGTCCTGAGTTAGAACTTGCTGATGCAGCTGCTGCAGAGGCTGAAGCGGCGGCTGCTTGGGTTGCGATTTGGGCGGCTTGAGTTGCAATTTGGGTGACAACAATTGCTGAAATAACTACCTTTTGAGCCTTTTCACGGACCTCTGGTGATAGATCTGAACCAATGTTTGCGATTGCTTCTGAAACTTGAGCAAACGCTTCGGCTACTGCTGCAACTGCTGCAACTGCTAGGTTTTCTGGTTCTGGGGTAGGTTCTGGTGTAGGTTCTGGAGCAGGCGTAACTTCTAACGGAGGTTCGTTCGGAGTTGGAGATGGTTCCGGCGTGGGTTCGGGGATTTCTGGCGCAGGTGTGGTAAGAATCTCGTTGATAGTTATGAAGGAGATAGATGCTGCGAGTTGTGCTGTAGCGCTGTATGAAGACGTGTATTGTTGTTCGTTCAAAGTTAGCTGCAGCTGTAGATCGTGCTCTGCTGTAGTTGCGTTCGTTAAAAGTTGGCTGGATCTTAAGAGAGCCTGGTCTGCTTGGTCATACTCGCCTTCTTTGGTTGTGAGCTCTGTCTGCTTTGCGTTCTTGTTAGTGATCGCGTTCTGAAAATCTTGTTCTGTCCTTACGACTGCTGGGTAGAGAGCAGGGTCGTTGATGTATCTAATGGGGGTGTAGGGAGTCTGTGAGAACCATGCAGCAGGGATTGGTCCCCAGTTGTATCCACTGTCGTAATAGAGCGTTGAGCATGCTCCTCCGCTCCACTCATACCACCATGCGTCTACTTGGTAGGATTGTCCTGGTGTTAAGTTAAACTTCCGGCTCCAGTTGCCTCCGCAACCTTTTGGATACCAGTTATCGTTTACTACTTGTCCGTCTAGTTCAAAGTACCATCCGTCGTCGGAGATGCTGAGAAAGTCATAACCGTAAGGAGTTGCTTCGGGAACAGTGAGGTATCCCGTGTAGTGAATCATCACGTAGTCAGTTCCGCAACCTTCGATGTTGCCTGAACCCCAGTTGTTGTTGATTTGCGTAACCGTGACTGTTTTACAGAAGTTATAGGCTGTTGTAGAACGTGGAGGTATGTTTGTACCTGCTGTTTGTATCTGGTTATAGATGTCTGCCTGCAGACCTGGTTGTGTTGGTTGTGTGTTAGTTTGGTTAGGGTCTGGAATCTGGCTTTCGTTATAAGCCTGTAGCGCTTGTTGATAGTTCTGGTTGGCTTGTTCGTAAGCTTGTACTGCTGCGTCAAGTTCTTGATGTGCCTGTGCAAGTCTTTGGTTTGCTTTCTGTTCGTTAATAGTTGCAGCGTCGTAGGCTTCTTGCGCTTGTTGCTTATTTGCTGTTGCTTCTTCGAGAAGTTGAGTGGACGTGAATAGCTGTTCGTATGCTTGCTGAGTTGCGTCGACGTTCGTTTGAAGTTGCTGGAGCTTAAGTTCCAGACTCCTGATCTCTGCTTTGTATTGGGAGAGAAGTTCGGGGTCTGGGTTTAGGGGGTCAGAGTTTTTTGCGTTTGACAGTAGATTTTCGAGGTGACGTAGTGTAAACTGGAGCTCAGATAGGAGGTCTGAATATGCAGATTGTGATTGAACTTGATTCGTTCTGGGTTGGGTTTGCAGCAGGAGTCCTGGGGTTTTTCCTTCTAGGACTAGTACTTGCTGCAAGACTGAACCGTAAGGCTGCGAAGAAATACGAAGCTGAGTTGGCTGAGGCTGAAGCTTCGCCTCGGTCGGTAAAGATAAAGCGCCAGCCGTAATCGGATTAGCAAAAAATAGAAAGGCCACTGAGATTAAAATCAGTGGTCTTTTTGTATGTGTTGGACGCTCTCCCTCGCCCCTAATGGGACGTAGCATCATAACTTTCTAGGTTGGTGTACCTCTAGTTTACCAGATTACGTAGTCGCCAATCAGATAAAAAAGAATGCTGATAAGGAAGACTATTGCCCCTGCGAGTAGGAAAGCTTGGTGTCCAAGAAGAAAAGCTGAGACGGAAATGACGATTGTAATGGGTAGTGCAATCTTAAATTTGGACACTTTTGTAAGCATTACGAGGAGGGCAACAGGCCATAAAATGTATAATAAAGAAGTAAAAAAGTAGGTGATTCCAAGGATAATGTATGACATTTTACTCCTGTTCAGATTAGGTGATAAAATAATACTATCACTTTTGAAGAAAAAGTAAAACCAGAAGTGGATAGTAAAAAACAGAGGGGTATAAATAATACTATCCGTTTTTGGAAAAAACTTTTGCTCGAAGTGGATAGTAGGGCAATGATAAATCCTAATACTATAAATGTCAATTGAATTCTCTATACGCGTGTACGTATGTGTATAGGGGGCCCAAAAACCGATTGACAATTAGAAAATTAGGATAATTAGGAAAGTTTATGATACACTTTGGGTATGGAACAAGAAAATAACCCGATGGGATTTCTCGATTTTACGATTGAGGAACTCAAGACCGCTGACGAAAAAATTCGTAAGAGCGGAAGGTCTGATCGAGACAAAAGAATTTGTGTCTGCGGTCACTCAGTAAAGGTCCACGAAAGTTTTGATGGTGGATTTGTTGCTTGCACTCCCTCTCGCATTGATTGTCGATGCAAAGAGATTCGTCCTGTAATTAAGGTTGAAGACGTTAGACTGTTTATTCGAAAGACGATGGGACCTGGACCAGAGCATGCTCTCTCTCGAGGAATGCTTGCATCGATTGAACGAGGACATGTGATTGAATGGATTGCTCCACGACAGTGTGACCGCTGTGGAAAACAAGGACCAATTAGTCCGACAGTAATCACAAAATCTGGTACTGTAGTTTATGACCAAGACACAGGATTGAATGCTCTTCTGTGCCAAGACTGTCGAACAGGTATCTAATGACAAGCAAGGGTAAATATGAACGACTTATCACCTGCTCCGTTTGCGAGGGCAACGGCGCAAGTTGGGACGTTCATTTGCGTGACTTCACTATTGACTGTCCTAATTGTGCAGGAGAAGGTACAGTATGTGGGGAATGCCTTAATGACGTGCTTACATGCGATGGCGAAGGGGTCTGCTGGGAAAGAGACCTTAACGACTACTTCGACCCAGAAGAGGATTAAAGTGGCAACAAGAAAAATACTAACTAAGCGACAAGAGAAGATGATCGCTGATAGCTACAACGAGATCGACCAAGTTGCGATTGAGACCAGCATTGGTGTCATAAGGCTTATTTCATTACAAGAGATGCCAATGATGCAGATGCGACAATTCATGCTCACTCCTGGTGATAAAAAAATGGTAGTGCTTATGGATATTCTCCAACTGTGCCTCATTAACAATGAAGACTGGGACAAAATCTCTGTCATGCCCATCAAAGAAGTAAACCGTCTGATTAAAGCATGGATGGAGATGAGCGACGGAAAAGACGCTATCTTCGACGACGAGGACGAGGACGAGGACGATGAGTAAGCCAGACTTATACGACTGCGAGTATTGTGACGGTACCGGCGAGTTGCCTAAGTACGGCTGGCTATCTGAAGAAGATGGCGAAGCAATCAATGACGAATGGACTAACTGCCGATATTGCGATGGCGATGGCAAGGTGTGTAGTTCGTGCGACCTGAATGAAGAAAGATGTAAATCATATGGACAGTGCACCACAACAATCGACGAGTTCCTCGAGTAAGCCCCACTACCACGTAGTTATTGCAACACCTGGAAAGGTGATGCATTCCGAGTACGTGAACAGTCTTGTTGAGACAACCAAGTGGCTGAATAGTGAAGGGCTTGACTACAAGTTTTTATCAAAGCAATCCTCCTTTGTGCCGAGCGCACGAGAACTGACCGCCATTGACGAATACAAAAACAACTGGGAGACCAACGAGATTGGCGCTGGCAAGTTCACCTACGACAAAATTATTTGGATTGACTCCGATATCGAGTGGGACGTCGAAGATTTCGTCAGGCTTTATCAATCCAAAGAAGATGTGATTAGCGGTCTGTATCAAACCTCCCCAGATGGAACCGTCGCAGTTTCGTTCTTTGACGAGAGTGGACGACCCAAGATGGTGAATGAAATTGACTTTTTTATGAATGAAGAAGTTCAAGAAGTCTTTGGCGTGGGATTTGGATTCGTTGCTATGAAGCAGGGAGTCTTTGAGAATTGTGACCGCCCGTGGTTTCGAATCAAAGGTATCCAATGGGACGGACTTGACTTTGAGTGCAATGTAGGAGAAGATTACTCTTGGTGTATGAATGCCCGAGAGAAAGGATACAAAATTATGCTTGACCCTACAATCAAGGTTTACCACCACAAAGAAACTCGATACGCAATCCGATGATTTGCGGGTGGTGCAGTACCTCACATCACAAAAATTGCGACCACTGCTTAGGCTGTGTCGGAGAGTTTGACAAGTTTGTGTGTGAGTGTGAGTGCAATGTCGGATACGAGAAAAAGGAAGCAGGTGAAAATATAAATGTTCCTGAAACTGAAACTGTGGCTAAGAAACCTACTCGTAGGAAGCGCGTCTAAAAATTCTCGTACACAAGCAGAAAAAGTAGTACGTCTAGATAGTGGCCGTTGGGTTAGCGTAGACCACCCAAGTGTCACGGCAAAACTGCCAATGGCAGGAAATTGCGGTTGCGGTCATTGCGATTGTAAGTAGGTAAATCCAAAGCACTTTCTAAACAAGACCTCGTAAAATCAAAAACCTTGATTTTACGGGGTTTTTGTTTTTGTTTCTAAACCAGGAAACCTGCTATCTCTCACCGTACGCCAAAAAAACTTTCTGGAACCGTGAGAAGATGTTCTCATCGAACTTTTAACGAAGTTCGTGGGAAGAGGCCCTTCGCTGCAATACGCAAGATGCAACGAACCCCGACGGGATGAGCAGCCTCTCCCCAAGTTTCATCCCGTCGGCCTAACTTTTAACGAACGTTGGTAAAAAGTCATATGATAAAAGACGGCACGGAACTAGACCCGTTCGATACACCCGAACCGGATAAGCCCATTGTTGAAATCAACACAATGCCGAACATCAGGCCAGACTTATCCGCCATCGGCATTGAAGAAACCGACCGCGGCGTGTGTGAGGATACATATGAGAACCGTGCCATCCTACGTCGAGCACACTTAAACTGGTTACCCGTATATGCAACGAACGGAATCCCAACCGGTCTCATCCAGGCAGTCTCAGAAGAGATGGCCACCCAGAAACGAATCATTTCTCTCAATGAGAAAAAACCCATCCTTACTAATCCTGATAATAAAAACTCCGACTATCTCACCGGCCTGGACTTAATCGCGGAAGAAGCAACCGATTACCTTGTCCCCCCTTGGGTCATTGGCGCGACGCGCGCTTGGCTCAAAGAACAAGAGAGCGGCGTGGCTATATCTGGAAAACGTCAACCGCTAGTCTTTCCAACAAGATGCACTGCTGTCAAAGATGATGGGCTTCGTTGCATGTTGTGGTCTTCCGGACGTCTAGCAGATGACGGTCTCTGTCGCGTTCACCTAAGATCCTTAAAACACAGGCCCGGAGATGACATCGAACGAGCTCGTGCAAAGTTAACCCAGGCGGCCCCGTACGCCGTCGACGTCCTCGAACAAATGATGGAAACAGCAGAGTCCGAACCCGTAAAGCTCAAAGCTGCGACGGAGATCCTCGATCGAGCTGGCGTCCGCGGCGGAGTCGAGCTTGATGCAAACATCACACTGGACGCCCGTCCCGCAGCGTCCGTCATTGCCGAACGTCTACAGCGACTGGCGATCAATGCATCCAGTGCAGCGGCAAGATTGCACGACGCTGGTGTAAACATTCCAGGTGATGAGCCCGCAGCGGCCGCATCCGGTAAAACTTCGAACGAAGCTGATTCAAAGATCATTGACGTCGAGGTCATCCAGGAAACTCCAAACAGCACCGAAGAGAAAGAAACAACGAACGAATGACAAATCCAGCGCTACTCGAGTACGCAAAAGTTTTAGCAAGACATATGCTTGACGACGTAAAACTTGCCACAACTCGAATCGAGCATGTAAGATTGACAGCAAGGGCCAACGAAGCGGCCCAGCTAGTCAACATGCTTGAGGAGCAGTTGTATGATAAAAATCAGTAGGGCCAGTAAGCAGGCAGCACTTTTAATAACCGAAGCTGAAAAGTACATTGGATACACGGCCCCGTTCCAACAAGCGGATATGTTTTCACAGACCGTCGGCCAACCAGGCATTCCCTGGGCAGGTGCCTTCCTGGACGTCGTCATCAAACGTGCAGGCCTGGTATGCGCGTCCCATGTTTTAACCGCTAGCATTCTTGCTCGTTACATCTCAGATAACCTCATCTACAAAAATCCCCGGCCTGGTGACATCGTATTCTTTCAACCGTCATCAGATTCAAACATCATCCCGTTCGGCCAGCCACACGTTGGCCTGGTAACGGACGTCGAACATTTCACGAAGCACGGCATGTTCCAGTGCATCGAAGGTCAAACCGATCCTGGCCTGCCAAAGGGTAGCTCAGCAAAGAACGGTGTCTACCGACGGACGCGTTACGTTTACGAAGTGCTCGCATTCGCTCGTCCAAAGTTGAGCGCGGCCGGCTCAGATCTAAAACTTTCAACGAAGGAAACAAAGCTCCCCGTTGTACACAGCTCCATCATCCGACCAGGTCTAAAGCACCCCAGTGTTGTTATTATACAACTGGCATTGTCTGCAGTGGTTGGTCTTCGCGGTGCCCCCCGCGGCGAGTTTGATCACAAGACCAGGTCCGCCTTCGCAAACTTTGAACGAAGCCTTGGTTTCCAGGGAGATCGCGCGTCGGGCATCCCAAATCCAGGGACGCTCAGGAAATTGGCCGAGACATCAAAACTTTTCACGAGCGTTGATTAAAATTTTACCGGCAGCGCCATCCCGCATCCGGCAAAACTTCCAACGAACGTTCATTCAAAGTTAACCCGCAGCTCGATCGGCCGGCCAGACTCAGGACCAGAAACGTGATATCATTTAGTGAAATGGTTTTACGAACATTTCGTCCCGCACACCTAGCAAAAGGAAATAAATCATGACCGAAGAGAACATCGACCACGAGGTTGAAGTTGAAGCTGAAGTTGAAGCTGAAGAAATCGAAGAAGCAGAAGCAGCCGTTGTCGAAGATGACGCTGACGACGTTGAAGGCGACGAAGAAGAAGCCGCAGCCGAGTAACTAACTCTCCTCAAGAGCGCTCCCCACGAAAGTTGGGAGCGTTTCTTTTTATTTGAGCTTCCGGCCTGGTATAGTGTGAAGTACTTAACCGATAACAAATGAGAGGCTCGGCATGCTGGAACCTGTAGACAATGAACCGATGGACTTCGAGGCCTGGGTGCGCATCGGATTTGATAACGGATGGGCAGGCGCGCCCATATGCGAAACGCATGATGGCGTGCCGATGAGTGAGACCGAAGATGCAGAATTCTCTGACGGAGGGGACCCTTGCATCCACATCATTCGTTTGTACGACGACGCTGAGCACAAGCTCGAGGTAGAAGAGAATCACTCGGCCAGTGTGTGGCGCGCCTCGAACCGCGGCATGACCCCGTAGCACAAATCTCAACCGATGGCAAATCGGGTACTATATACCTATGGAGCAATTCGATATCTTTCTCGTCTCATCTTCGTCCGACCTTGCGAAGGCGGAAGCTGCGGGCTACCTAGATGAATACGACATCCCCCATTGCGAGGCATGTCAAGAAGATGTTGGATATATAGACGGAGAGCTTTACTCATTCGTAGTCGTAGTCGACAAGAGCGACCAAGACATGTGGCTAGCCTGCGAGGCATGCTACACACCTGTTATCTACCCCTAACACTCAAAAAGAAGTGCAGGCGAGGTAGTCCTCAAAAAATCTCAACCGTGAGCATTGCGACTTGCGAAGTATCGGCGTGTGCGCTAGATTTGACCTAACCGTCAAGAAAGGGCGCAAGATGCACACGATACAAATCATGCTTGTCACAGCAGACAGCGAAGCCGAAGCCTATGGGCGCGTAGGCTTTATGATTACTGAACACATCAACCCCGAGTGGTCGGACTATCACAACGCTGCTGGTATGCCACCATTTGCTGGTCGCTGGACTGGTGGCGTGTTCCTCACAGAGGCGCAGATAAAAGAAACAGCGGAGAAAGAGATAGAGGGCATAAAACCCTCTTTCAGCGCACCCGATATCCTCTGCTACGCAGATGACCCCGAACTCGCGGAATACACGCTGGCTCGGTTCGCTTCTGATGTGAAGCAAGAGATGAGGGAATGTATGCCTGTTGGCATTGACCTCAACACTCTTGTTACTGAATACAGTTCTTATTCATCAATCAAAGTTCCCTCGTCTATGGAGTTCTGGCAACTCAAAAGAGTTATTGATATGTTGAGCGGGGAATGGACAGCAGACAGTAGGTTCTTTGATTTGGAAACTGGCTACCCAACTCTCGCTCACTTCTCTGAACGCTGTGAAAAAGAACCCCAGAAGCAATATCTCGTGCCAGTTTATTTCCACTACTAATCCCAACTTGACACGAAGCGAAAAAACGACTAGATTTGACCTGTAAGCAAAAACCACCAGTCAGCGAAAGGACATAAAATGACTGACGAAGCAATCCCCAACCACGCCAACCTCGTTGGCAAGGCACTCTACTTGGAGTTCCGCAAGGGCGTAAACACAGCCCAGATTATCCTCACTCCCGAGGGCATTGACAATACTGGGAAGTATGTTCCAGTTTCCACTTGGCGTAGGCAGATTTCCTCGTGGTCACCAAAAAAGCCGTGGCGGTGCTATGCCACAGCAAACACAGATGTTGTCAGTTTCCGCAAAGAGATGTGTGTCGGGGAGATACAAGAAATGGACACCCCCGAACTCGCGCTCTCGCTTGCCAACAAAACGATTGTTGATTTGACAACTCTCCTCAACAATCTTTACAATAGCGACTGGGAGTTAGTTGAGAAGCCTCTCGCCATTGAGTTCTCGTTAGAGGATTTGATTGACACGGTTTCTTGGAACACACCACAAGCACTAATCCGCAGGATTGGTCGCGCTCGTAAGGAAGCCAACTTCCCCGAGGAACTAATTACCGAAATCGTAGAATAGGAAAGGACAACCAAAATGCCTACGAACACCATTACAGATATGGAACTCCAATCACTATCAGACAGAGAGCGTATCGCCACAACTGATAGAATGTATGAGGGTCTTGGAGAACTCTTGACTGCGGTAGCAGGTCAGGGATACTCCTCAACTCTCGCTGACAGCGACACGCTCTCGGCTCACACCCCGATTGCTGGAACTCTCACCAAGCGAGGAACTGGCACAACCAAGAAAGCGAAAATCGTGGAAGCAGAAACCCTGTCGGGTGAAACCTCTTACCCTCGCCCGAATGGTGAACTCTACTACTCGCGTAACTGGGGTACTTCCGAGAATGTTGATGTTGAGGTACTTCGCAAGTTGCGCGAAACCAGCCAATACGCTCTGTTCTATGGTGCGCCAGGGTGCGGTAAGACAGCACTCGTTGAGGCAACCTTTGGTGAGGAACTGGAAACAATCCTCGGCTCTGGGGATACGGAAGTTGCTGACCTCGTTGGTGGCTATGTCCAAACTCCCTCGGGTGGCTTTGAGTGGGTTGACGGCGCACTCACTCGTTGTGCCGAGCAGGGTAAGGTCTTGCTCATTGACGAGATTGGTCTGATTGACCCGAAAGTTCTCTCGGTGGTCTATGGACTGATTGACGGCAGACGAGAACTGACCATTACGCAGAACCCCGAGCGTGGCACAATCAAGGCAAAAGACGGCTTCTATGTCGTTGGTGCTACGAACCCCAACGCTGTTGGCGTTCGACTGTCAGAGGCTCTGCTCTCGCGCTTTGTGGCGCAGGTAGAAATGACAACTGACTGGGCTTTGGCAAAGAAGTTGGGCGTTCCTGCTACTGCGGTCACCTGCGCTCAAAACCTCGCCAAGAAGCAGAACTCGGGAGAAATCTCGTGGTCACCACAATTCCGTGAACTGCTTGCTTTCCGTAACCTCGCCAACACCTTTGGCACGAAGTTCGCAATCGAAAATCTGATTGCCTCGTCACCAGAGAACGACAGACCAGTTGTGGTCGAAGTATTTAGTCGGGTCTTTGGCGAGGAATGTGTACCTGCCAAAATCTAGGGTCTTGTCCTTTCTTACCCTCGGCAGGTCGGGGCAGGTAGTTATGGTGGCTACCTGCCCCACTCTCTCATTTGACAAGAATGGGGAGTGAGCATTACAATCGAAGCAACGACAACGAAAGGTGAAAAACAATGTCGCACTTTGGAAACACAAGTGGAGTGAAGCACACTCCCTCTGAATGGCTTGCGGTAGGTTCGCAGGTCGGGCAACTGGTAAACAACTGGGCAGAACGAGATGATTTAGTTGTCTATCTCGGGGCTGACCTCAAAAGCGGTGAAACCTCAATCGCTCTGTTTGACCCTCGCGTGGCTGAAATCGAAATCCACGCCAAGAACGCATTTGGTATCGCTGACCCGAAGTGGGTTGGTGACCTGAACAATCGTGACGAGCAGTACGAGTTCCCAAAAGCAACTGGGGCAATTCTCCACGAGGCACTTCACGCTCGGTTCACTCTTTGGGATTTGGAACTGGCAAGCAAGGAACTTTCCGAGAATGAGAACAAGGCACTTCACTTGTTAGAGGAAAGTCGAATTGAGGCTCTTGGCGTTCTGACCTTTCCCGACAATCGTGACTTTCTCCGCACCTCTGCTATGGAAATCGTGCTGGGCGAACTTGACGAGGAAGCCCTTTCCAAACTCTCGGGAACTCGCGCTTTCGCGCAGATTGGTGCGCTGGTCGGTGCGCGAATAGACGCTGGGGTTCTGGACAAGCGAGATGTGGCAGATGTGATTGCCCTCGCGGTGGGCAACCTCGGTCAAGAACTCTATGACCAACTCCGCGCTATCTGGCGTAAGGCTCAAAACTACACAGCCCACAAAAACGCCGAACCTCTGTACGCTCTCGCTCGTGAATGGGAACTTCTTGTTTCCGAACGCGAAAAGGAAAAGGGCGAGGGCGAGGGCGAAAGTGGAGAACCCACAGAGGGCGAGGGAATGGGCAAGGCTCTTGCCAAAGCAATCGCAGAAGCAATCGCAGACAGCGCAGACGAAACCTCATTCCGAGCCAACGACAGCCTCTCCCAACGAGAGCAGAGCGAGAAGTGGGGCAAGGAAGCCAAAGAACGCAACGCTGACGGCAAACGCCGTGAGCAGGGCAAGGTTGAGCAGGGCAAGGTCTTTGCCAAAAGCACAGGAGAGCAGACCACCAATGGCTCTGGCTCTACGCTCGTGGAAACTCGTAAGCCAACTTCTGCCGAGCGTGTAGCCTCGGTCAAGGTCGGGCAACTTCTGGAAAAGGCAAAATATCGTGAGCGTGATGTGACCACAGTTCGCTCGGTTCTCCCTGCTGGTCGGTTGCGAACTCGCGCTCTCGTTCAGAGCAAGGCTCTAGAAAGCAAAGGCGTATTCACGCCAGTCGAAGCGTGGGAACACAAAACCCGAAAGCACACAGACGAGCCAACTCTGACGATTGGTGTAATGGTGGACATATCGGGGTCAATGGGTTCGGCTATGAACCCAATGGCAACGACAGCGTGGGTTCTTGCCAACGCAGGTCGGCGCGTTCAGGCGCGAACTGCTATGGTCTATTACGGCTCTGGCGCGTTCCCGACACTTCGACTTGGTGAGAAACTTGACGAGGTTCGCGTGTGGTCTGCCCCAGACGGCACAGAGAAGTTTGACCAAGCGTTCCGCGCTCTGGACAGCCACCTCACTCTGCTGGACAATCAGGGCGCAAAAATGCTCGTGGTCGTAAGTGACGGTCAATACACGACAGACGAAAGCAAAAAGGCTCGGGCGTGGGTTCAGGAATGTGAGAGAAAAGGCGTGGCAGTTCTCTGGCTGACATTTGACAGGAACACCAGTTACATAACCCCCTACCTCGCTGGCACGAATGGTCAGGTCGTACAACTGAACGCTGACGAAATTGAGAAGTCGGCGGTTCTGATTGGAACTGCTGGCGCAGAAGTTCTGTCGCGGATTGGTCGCAAGAACTCATAAAAACTTGGGGGCAGGGCGTTCCTCACCTTTCACCCTGCCCCCATTCTCAACTTGACACGAACAATGAACGAGCGTACTATCAGTAGTAGGCAAACGAAAGGACAACGAAAATGCCAAACTGGGTAAGCAACACTCTCACGGTAAGTTCCAATGGAAAATTAGACAACCCCGAGATGATTGAGTTTCTATCGCTCGTTGGAAAAGATGTTCCGCAGGGCTGGCAAGATGACAAAAAAGACTGCCTGATTTATGACAGCAACGGTGGGTTCTCTTTCCTCGCGTTTGTTTCTCCACCTGCCGACAAGATTGAGGAATACTACGGCAAAAAAGGCTGGGAAAATGGTGAGGAGTTCGGTAACACGGAATACAACTGGTACAACTGGAACTTGTCAGAGTGGGGCTGTAAGTGGGATTGCTCTGATGTGTATGTCTGGACAGAGGAGAACGAGGACAATAATTCTTTCTTTCAGGTTCAGTTCAGTACCCCGTGGTCACCACCAGAGCAATTTATAGACAAACTGATAAAGCGATTTCCGAGCCTGTCCATAAACCTCAACTGGGAAGAAGAGCAAGGATTTGGCGCGGAGTGGCAGTATGACCCGACCAAAGCCGAGGCTGGACTTACCATTGTCGAACAATGGGATATTCCCGACAGCCACGCTGACTATGTTGAGCGTGACCGTGAGGACAGTTGCCAATGTAGTTGGGATGATGACCCAAACGACTGGTACGAGGACTGCCCTGACCGAGCCGAGAAAATCTTGCGCTGGAACAAGGAAAACGGTATCATTGACCCCAACGCCCAAGAACCTGACTTGGTTTACGGCTAGAAAGGAAAGACAATGGGATTGTATCGAATTACACTCGGCTCAACGAGTTACCACTATGTAGATGTGTACGCTGACAGCGAGGATGAAGCGTATGACATTGGCGTTGAGAGAATTGCCAGCGGTGACGAGGATGATAGTGACTTCGGGGAATACTGGGATGAGGGCGAAACAGACTTGATTGACGAGAACGCCACCGACCCAGCAGACAAAACCCCCAAACAAGAACCCGACTTGGTGTACTAATGCCAAAGTATCGCGTTCAGAAATGTGCCTATGTCTGGTACACCGTTGAGGTCGAAGCCAAAGACGAGCAAGAAGCCGAGGAGAAAGGTGGAGAACTTCTTGACAACGGACACCACGCAGACGAGGAGTTTGGCGATTGGTCTGGTGGAGATGTGTATGTAGATGAGATTGAGGAGTTTGTCTATGTGCCAACCCCCGACCCAAAAGCCGAGGAACCCGATTTGATTTACTGACTTGACAAGAGTTCCGAACGAGCGTATTATTTCTAGTAGGTCGAACCCGACCCGACAAAATGACAGAAGGGAAGTAGTCGAAATGACTAGCACCGAAACACAGACCGAAAAGGTCGAACTGAAAGCAAAGGCTCGTAAGGCTCTTACGGCATTTGTGGAAGCCAAGCAAATCATCAAAGAAGCCGAGGAAGTCAAGGCAAAAGCCGAAGCAGAAATCCGCGAGGCTCTTGGCGAAGCGACTGTTGCCACCGTGAACGGCTTTCAGGTTCTCTCCGTTGCTTCTCGTAAGCGAACCAATGTGAACGCAAAGGAACTGGAAGCCAAGTTCCCCGAAGCGTATGAAGCAACCAAATACATTGTGGAGTACGACTTCCTCAATGTAATCCAAGCCCCCACCGCCAAAGCGTAGGTGGGTAGGGCAGGGTTTCTTCCATTTCTCCCTGCCACGCGAGGCACTTCCAGCCCCCCATTCGGAAGTGCCTCGCCTCTCTAAATGGACATAGAATTAGACTTGTCGAAAGGACAAAAAATGGCACAGACAGTCGCAGATGTAATCAAAACGCTTTCCGCTATGAACCCAGACGAACCAATTATGTTTCTTTACTGGACTGGTAGCGAAGTCGGTGATGACCAAAGTAACGGCTTTACCGCAACAGAAGCCCACCAAGCACAAATCATAGAAAACTTTACCATTGGTGACTACACTTGGGAACAAATCAACGAGGACTGGCAAGACGCGGTTCACAGCGTTATTGGCGAGTTCCGCTGTGAGGATTGCTGGGAGTATCACTACGGCTCGAAAAACATTGAGGGTGAAGTGACCTGCCCCAACTGTGGTGAGGAGAGTGAAATAGTTTATGACGGAGATACAGCAAGCGACTGAATACGCCGAAGTGACGGCAGTTAGCAATATGTCTGCCTATGCTCTGGAACACCACAACCACCCTCAAATTATCCAAATCAAAAAAGAGTATCCGACCTTGATTGACGGAGAGCCAATGGTGTTCTTTGATTGCGTGTGTTGCGGTCTTTGGTACACGGTAGCCAAAAAAGACATTTGGTATAAGTCGCTAGGAGAAATAGAACCCGACCTAGTAACTCCAACTTGACACGAACTTCACACGAGTATAGACTTGGGAATATCCCAACGAAAGGAAATCAAATGGGAAATCGCTCACTTATCATCATTCGCTCAAAAGACTTTGACAACAACAACGAAATTCGTTTCTACGGTCATTGGTCAGGAACGGACAACTTCACGGCTGTCCAAAATGTTATGGCTCGGACTGGTCGGGTCGGTGACCCCTCATATCTGACGGCTCAACTGTTTCACGAGTTCTCGGTCAATCTCGGTGCTTATGACGGCGAACTGTCGTTTGGTATCTATACTGCCGAAACTGGTAGTGACGAGGGTTGGACTGACAGCCCCACCGTCTATATCAACGCTGACTTTGGCTACTACGAATATGACGGAACGACTTACAAAGCAAGACCCAATAGTTCAGTCAAACCGCCTAAAATCCTCAACTGCGAACCTGATGTGGTTTACTAATGCTCTATCGTGAGGCTCTTGGCGAGGTCTTGCGCGAACTCCGAACGGACAAGCGCAAGAACCTCGTTGATGTAAGCAAGTATGTTTCTATTGCTCACCTCTCGGAAATCGAACGAGGTCACAACGAAGTTTCTAGCGAAGTGCTAGAAAGTATCGCAGACGGTCTTGGTGTGACTGTCTATGACATTGTCACGCTGGCAGGGTGGAAATTACAAACTTCCAACGAAAAACAAAACAGCCCCGCCCAACTTGACAATGTATCTCTCACCCGATAGATTTATCATACCAACCTAAACAAAGGAGAAATAGTGTCTGACACAATCACAGTCACAGGGCTTATCGCCACAACACCGCGCCACATTGTAACCAGCGAGGGGCTTCCTATCACTTCGTTCCGCCTCGCTTCATCACAACGCCGTTTCGACAAGGCAACTCTAAAATGGGTGGACAGTTCGACCAACTGGTACACCGTCAGCGCGTATAAGCAACTGGCTATCAACTGCGTTCCCTCGCTCAAAAAAGGTGACCGTATTGTTGTTTCAGGTCGGTTGCGTGTGCGCGACTGGACTACTGACGATAGGACTGGAACTAATGTCGAAATCGAAGCCGAGGTTATCGGTCACGACTTGTTCTGGGCAACCGCTGTCGCAACTCGGATTGTAATTCCGTCAAAAGTCGAAGAACCCGAAGTAGTCTAATCTTGGTGGTGGGTTTATTTCCGTTTCCCCACCGCCAGTAGCCGAGGTTTCCCCTACTTTCCTCGGCTGGAAAGTCCCCTACAAGTGTTGGGCTTGTAGGGGCTTTCCCCATTTCTGGGGGTGAAAACCGTAAAAACCGTAAAAATCAAAACCGTAAAACCCCCGCTTCGCGGTGACCGCTTCGCGGTGAAAACCGTTTCTTCGAAAAAGAAACCGCCCCGACCCCCCTTGACTTGACATTGGTTGCTTTCGGTGAGAGAATAAATACAACTTCTAACGAAAGGAAACGGAATGGCTGGTTACAACTACCCCGAGGGGTCAATGATGGGGTCAGGGATTTACGAAACCGAATTCGAGTATGCGGAGTTCGATTGCGAAAACCCCGACTGCGACAACAAGCACAACGAAGCACAAACCGTTGTTGCTAACGACTGGGGTGACTGGGAAGTGGTTTGCCAAAACTGCGAGGTCACTCACGAAACCTCAACTGACGGAGAAGTGGATTACGACCCCGCTGAACCGTGGACAGAAAAGGACTGAAATGGAAATGGAAGCAGAAATCTTGGAAACACCGTGGGTAATTGGTGACGATAGTTATGTCACCTACGCTTGCGAAAAATGCGCTCGTCAATACGCCACCGACTATGATTTGGAATTCAAAAATCCTTATTCAGCAAGCGACTACAACAACAAGGGGTATTCTTACGCCTACTGCGACATTTACGGTGAAGGTGAAAGCGACACACCGTGGGCTTGCGATTGCGGTCAATGGCTGTCGGTCAATCTCACACCTGACGGAATGAATTATGTCCGTGAGAACAACCTGCCCCAGTTTGTCAAGGACTACTACCTAGCACTCGAGTAGTCACTCAGCCAGCCCCCGACTTAGGTCGGGGGTTTCGGCGTTTGTGGAAAACCGTAAAAACCTAACCGCTACGCGGTGAAACCCCTCAAATAAAAAACAAATCCCCTCGCCCTCTCGCTTGACAAGAACCGTCATAGATGATTTACTTATATTATCGGGGGCAACAACAATCCTCGGTAGGAGAAAAAATGGCTAAAGATTATTTCGGGGGTGCGGTTGGCGCACTCTCAATCCTCGCAGGGCTTCACTTCGTTTCTGTCGAACTACTGTCAGAAAACGAGGAACTGCTGGCTTTGATTAGTAGCGGTGCGAACCTCAAAGAACTGTCCGATTTCGTAGCAGAGAACTACTAGGGGGTACGGAAATGCCAAAAACAGGTGACGAGGAATACAACCCTCTCAATGACCTTGACTACAAAGACGAACTTCGCAAGATGGCTTTGACTGACCGCGAAATCTTTGCGCTCTTTGTTATGGCTGGTTCGCTGGCTATGGGTATCCACCTCGCGTTTGACCCTGATGTAAACTTCGACACAGAAGCAGACGGCAGGGTAAAGCGTATGGGGCGTGAAGCACTCATTGCTTCGACCATAAATGTCAAAGACGAACTAGGTGGTTTACTGACCAAAATCCTAGAACGGTACGAGGTAAACGAGAAAGCAGAAACCGACAGCGCGTTTGCTGACCTAATCAACAACCTCAAAAACGAGAAGTAGATTTCTCCCAGACCTGAGTAAGTCTAAAACTGCTCAACCCAAAAACAATCAAAGAAAAACAAATCGCCCCCCACCTTGACTTGACATTGACGGTCATTCGTGGGACTATTGAGTGTCGGAACAATCCGACAGAAACGGAGAAACAAACCAAAATGGACAACAACGAAATGAGCGAAACGCTCACAGAAGCAACTGATGTTCTGAAAAATGTCAAGGAACGGCTTATCGAAACCGAGCAATCTCGTAAGTTCGCAGTCAGCAGAATGGAGATGTACCGCGAAAAAGTTGAGAAGGCAAGCGACATTCTTAAGACCGCGATTTCCAACGGCGAGGTTGATGGTGAAGATGAATTCATTGTCGAACTCTGTGACGCGCTCGGTGTCGAACTCACCCAAGAAGTCGAAATCGTAGTGACCGCCACTTGGCGCGGAACGCTCACCATTCCGCTCGGAAAAGATGCTTCCGATTACGAGGAACACTTCGAGGCAAGTATCGAAGCCACGCACTCCGATATGGACTTCGCCTACGGCTACCAGACCGACAGCCTTGAGGTCGAGGAAGTCTGAACCAACCGCAACGCGCTCTCCGAAAGGGGGGCGCGTTCGCGCGTTGTAAAACCGTAAAAACCATAAAACCTAGAACCGTAAAAACCCCTCGGGGCTTCGCCCCTCGAGTGACCGCTTCGCGGTGAGGGCTTCGCCCTTTGCTTCGCAAAAACAAACCGCCCCGACCCACTCCACTTGACTGAACCGCTGCGAGGGTATAGATTTATATCAAGGCAACAACGCCCAAACGGAAAGGCAAGAAATTGGAACAGGAAACAGAAGCAAGAGTGTCACGCAACTCGGAACTGGTAATCATTCCAGTCAAGGTTGAGGCTGGTGGGCTTTGGTCTTCGGTGTTCGGTGGTGGCTTTGAGTTCTTTGGTAGCCACATTCAGAAAGTCGAATACCTGAACGGTGCGTCTTGGGAAGAAGTCGGCTTGGCTCGTATCACGGCTCTTGACCCAAAAGACGAGGACAAGACAGTTACCGTTGAGGTCGGTATTCACGATATGGTGAAGGCTTATGCGGAACTGCTGGCTCAAGATACTTACGCCAGCCAGTCAATGGCTCAATCGTTCTACGGCAACAGCGAGTTTGACTTTGACGCTATGACCTCTGACTGTGTGATACAGCAAATGGTCTACGGCGAAGTCGTTTACGGCTAACCGTTGCGCCCCACTCTTTCGGGAGTGGGGCTTTGCCGTGTAAACCCGTAAAAACCGTAAACCAAAACCGTGACCGCGCTTCGCGCGGAGAAACCCCCAAACCCAAACATCGAAAAACAAACGCCCCGACCCCCTTGATTTGACAAGTCGGCTTGCTGTCTGATAGATTTACATATGTAACCGTTGTCATCAGTTACCGCCCTAATCCTATCTAGGAAGTCGGATAGGTGCGTTTTCTCCATTCGCTAAAAGGCTTCCCGCACCTGAGTATGTGCGTCTGTTGAAACAACTACTCACCCAACAAAAAGGAGAACGGAAATGGCATTATCTTGGAGTGATATAAACTGCGATGGTTGTTCCGCTTGGTTCGATGGTGACCCGATAAGTCTTATCGGAACAAACCCGACATACGGAGTGACCGACACCAAAAAGGTTGAGGAACTGACCTACTTCTGGTTGTGCGGTGACTGCGCCGAGGCATACCCCGATGGCGCGAAAGATTTTTTCGTTCCTGAATACTTCGAGGACATTCCAATGTGCGCGGAGTGTGGTGACGAGGAAGTTGAGAGCAAGGGACACTTCTGCGACGACTGCGACAGTCTGACTGCCGTAGATAACTAAATAGCACGACAAGGGCTAGGTCGAAAGACTAGGCGCGGACTACTGTGATAGTCCGAGGTTCGAAACCTCATAGCCCACAATCCCCTCTCTACTCAAAGCGGATAGACCGCTGGCAGTTGGAGAGGGGATTTCTTATTTAGAAAATCAAATAAAAACAAAACGCGCCCCCCTCGCCACTTGACATTCGTGCGGATACCGCGTAATGTTTCTTATGTGGGCAAATCAACAATCCACAAAAGGAGAAAGAAATGGCTAACAACGCCGAAACCCCCGAGGTTGTAGAAATCAAACCTCAAAACAAGAAAGTCCGTCAGGCACTCACCGACTTCATTCAGGCAAAGGCTGATGAAAAGTTGGCGAAAGAACGCAAGGCTATCGCAGAAGCAATTCTGCGAGAAGCACTCGGAACTGCCACCGTTGCGACTGTGAACGGTACAAAGGCTTTCTCTCTCGTTTCCAGCAAGAACTCCTCGTTTGATGGCAAAATGCTACAAGAGAAGTTTCCTGTCGCTTACGCCGAAACTCTCCGCGTAACGCCCTACGACTACATTCGCACCGCGTAGTCCTCTCGCCTCGCGCCTATCCGAAAGGGTAGGCGCGTTGGCGCGTCTAAAACCGTAAAAACCATAAAACCAAAATCAAAACCGCCGTGCGGCCGATCGCGCTACGCGCGTCGGACAGCACGGAGACCCTTCGGGTGAAGGGGGCTACGCCCCCTAAAACCCAAACATCGAAAAACAAATCCCCGCCCCGCCCCTGACTTGACTGAATGTTCCGTTTATTATAGAGTTAGTGTGTGAGGCAAATCAACAATCTCACAAAGGAGAATACCGTGACCGAGAAACAGACATTCACTCTGACGAACGACTGCGTTTGTACGAAGTTTGACGAAGAAACAGGCGAGGAGATGGTTGATGAGAATGGCGACCCCATTCCCAGCGACTACTGCCACGAATGTTACGAAGAAGAACTCGCAGTCTTCGATGAGTTTGTCCTTGACGAATGGCTGGCGCGTAACAACGCCGACCGTGATAGCCGAATTATTGTTTCTAGCGAGGCAATGAATTGGAACAAAGTTTCAGGATACGCCAGCGTTTCAGCGAAAGACTTGGTTGATACTCTCTCAATCAATTCGTCTTGGATACTTCGTTTCACTCTTGACGACAAAGAATTGACTGTCGTTCGTTCATCGCACGATGAACTCGGCGCACCGTTTGTTGTAGCAATCGACACTCGGGAGGAGTAACCGCCGACTGCCCATAGCCGAAAGGTTGTGGGCAGTCGCCCGCGGGTAAAACCGTAAAAACCATAAACCCCTAAAACCAAAAGCCCCTCGCTACGCTCGGGCGAACCGCTGCGCGGTGAGGGGCTACGCCCCTCAAAAGCGCACTTCGAAAAACAAATCCCCCGCCCTCTACCAGTTGACAATAGATGTTCCGTCTGGCACTATTGGTATATCGGAACAATCCGATACGAAAGAAATGGAGAAATCATGTCGTTCGACTGGAACAACCCGAAGGACTTGGACAGCCTTATCAACATGGATGCGGTTGATAAAGTCCTTGCCGACCCCGACAAGCCCGAGAACGCAGAACTCTTGCGGATTATCGAGAAACTGCCCGAGTAATGGCTTGCGAGGACTTCCCTTGTTGTGGACACGAAATGCCGAGTGACTGTTCAATGACTGACGAACAGTACCAATCGGAACGCCAAGCAATCTACGACCAAGCATTTTCGGATTACTGGAAATAAGTAGAAGCCCTACCAACCTAGACAAGTTGTGAAACTGTCTACCCAACTAAAAGATAGAAACGGAGAACTGATGAAAATCGCAAAAGTCGAAAAGGTTGACGAGGACACATATCTCGCCACTTCACTTGACTGTCCAGACTGTTCGGACAACACCGTGATTACGGTTACTGGCGCAAACCTATTTGCTTACCACAACGGAATGTTTGCCCACGAAATATTCCCCGACTTATCCAAAGATATTCGAGAACGCTTTATCTCTGGATATTGCCCCAAATGTTGGAACAAGTTATTCAACTTTGACGAGTAACTGACTGCCCTAGCCGAAAGGTTAGGGCAGTTTCTCGTGCGGAAAACCGTAAAACCAAAACCGTAAAACCCGCGTGGCCCGGTTGCGCTTCGCGCACCGGAGCAACGCGGAGACCGCTTCGCGGTGAGGGGCTGCGCCCCCAACCCCCAAAGCAACCAAGAAAAACAAACCCCCCGCCCCACCACTTGACAAAAAATGTGAACTATGCGAGTATTGAGGTATCGGAACAATCCGACAGACAAAGAAACGGAGAAATAATGTCTGAACCCAGATACCCAGATGTGGTTGTCCAACTGACTGGAAATGACGGAAACGCCTTTACCATTCTCGCCACAGTCCAGACAGCACTCAAGCGAGCAAAAGTGGAGAAGTCAGAGATTGACGCTTACTTCACCGAAAGCACCGCAGGCGATTACGACCACTTGTTGCGTACCGCAATGGAGTGGGTGACGGTAAAGTGACCACCAGTAGCGACCCACTCTTTGACGAGGATGACCTGAACGTTCCAGATTTCTATTGTAAGCACGGAACATTCATCGGCAATCCTTATGGCGGAGATTATCTCTGTGGTTGGTGCGAAAACGGAGAGTGACAACCCAAATACCCAGACCCAAGTGGTCTGGGTATTTGGCGTTTGTGGAAAACCGTAAAACCCAAAACCGTGAACCCCGCCCCCGGCCGATCTTCGCTGCGCTCAGGTCGGCAGGGGCGAAAACCCAAACATCGAAAAACAAATCCCCCGCCCCTTGCCACTTGACACTTTCATCGAAAGATGAGAGTATTTAGATGTCGGAACAACCCGACCAAAACACGAAACGGAGAAATCGTGACCGAAGTAGACAAAACGCACCACCGATACGCTCAACGCCAAAAAGGAGTTCACGCTCGAGTCGTTGATTCGAAGCGTCTGACTGACCACATCCTCAAAATCATGCGACTCACTTACCCGCACTTTGACGGAATTGAGCGTTGCGAAGTCGAGCCGTTGGTCTTTGCCGAAATCAAGGACAAGGACTGTTGGGGAAAGCCCCGAGTCGCAATCATCGGAACAGAAGGAGTCGGTTGGATGTCAGATGCCGACAGCCGAATTGTTCCAATTCCAGTTTGGTCGAGCAACGGACTCGGATACGCCCGACCAGTCGAACTTCACCGAGATTTGCTGATGGAGTTTGTGACCGACGAGGAAATCGACCTTGCCGACTGGGTTCGTATCTTTGGTGACCGTTTGGAAACCAATCTTGGAATCTGGCAGAACACGGTACTCACCGAGGAAGTGGCAGAAGTTTGAGCCACCGCCCCGACCCGAAAGGGTCGGGGATTTCTCGCGTGTAAAATCGTAAAAACCGTAAAAACCATAAACCCCAAAACCTTGAAAACCCCCCGCATCGGATCTCGCTTCGCTCGAACCTATGCGGTGCCCTTCGGGGCTACGCCCCTACGGGTGCGCTTCGCGGAGAATCCTTCTCGCAAGGCATCGAAGAGATACTCAGCTCGGCGGAAACCTGCCGCTACGCGGTGAAACCCAAAAGCAAACATCGAAAAACAAATCCCCCCGCCCCTCTCACTTGACTCAATGCCTGTCTTATGGCAGTATTGAGATATCGGAACAACCCGATAAAACGAAAGGAACGGAAATGAAGGCTCTGGTACTCAAGACCAACAACACAATCCAAGTTGAAGAAGACACGGAAGAGTTTGTGTCTTACGCGACGCTCTCTCGTGCGGTCGGCGGAATGATTGAAGCGGTCACGCTTCCAAGCGGTCTGACGCTCTGGGTGAACGAGGAAGGCAAGATGGACGGACTCCCCGTGAACAACTACGCAACTAAATTGTTCACTTCGGCATTCGGTTCGGGTATCGACATTATCGTCGGAAACGCCATCATCACGGGTGGCGCGGACGACGAGGGCGAGACGCTCGGACTGACTGACAAGCAGGTTGCGGAATTGGTCGCGGACTTGCTCTACGCTGGCTCGCCGTCCTAATCCACTCACCGACTGCCCCGACCCGAAAGGGTTGGGGCAGTCCCTATTTCTGGCGCGGAAGACCGTAAAACCTAAAACCTTGAAAACCCCGCTACGCGGAGAACCCCAAAAGCAAACATCGAAAAACAAACGCCCCCCTCTCGCCACTTGACTTATGTGCGGATAGATGGCAAACTGATATCGTACCCAACGAAAGGAACACAATGGCAGTTCTCAAAGCCAACTTTGGATACGGTGAAATCACAACAATCGTTTGTGACGAAATCGAAATCGAGGCAAAACTGGAAAGTCTGTATGACGATGGCGCAATTGCCGTCACCGTCACCGAGTAACCACAACGCCAGCCCGACCCGAAAGGGTTGGGCTGGCGAACAAAACCAAAAAGAAAGGAATACCGTGGACAACAACACGCTAATCATTCTCGGATTTATCGTGAGTTTCTTGATAGGTGTCGCCAGCACAATGTTGGTAATCAACTATCGGTTTCTCTTGAAAGACCGCCACCGCCTGACCCGCCGTGAACGTGTATACACTCGCGCTCTAAAGTCGAGTCGCGGAACTCCCCGAGCCTGGGAGTAGCCACCAAAAGCCCCGGCGCTAACGCGCTGGGGCTTTTTGGCGTGCGGAAAACCGTAAAACCCAAAACCTTGAAAACCCCGCTACGCGGAGAACCCCAACCCCAGAACATCGAAAAACAAATCCCCGCCCGCCTCGCCACTTGACAATATCTGCCGACTATGCGAATATTGAGTATCGGAACAATCCGACCAAACGGAAGGAACGGAAGTGACAAAAATCAAACTGCCTGTCGCAGCGCAGAACCTGATTGCCTATTGGGCTATCAATCGTCTCACGGATGAGATGTACCGCAAGAAAGACCACATCCTGTACACGGACAACGAGCCGACGGATGACTTGGAAGCGTTACGGGAATTCATCCAGGCTCTCGAGATGACCGCCGACAGTTTCGCGTCAAGTGTTCGCACCAGTGCCGACAACAAGGATGCTCAAGAAATGCTCGAGAAATTCTCTCGCCTCATTTAGTTATCCGTTTGCTAGCCCTACCCCCCCTCGGGTAGGGCTAGCCCTATTTCTGGCGCGGAAGACCGTAAAACCCAAAACCTTGAAAACCCCGCTGCGCGGAAAGGGGCTCCGCCCCAAAAATCAAATAAAAACAAATCCCCCCGCCCTCTCGCTTGACTTGATTACGACATTCGCGTAAACTGATATTGTACCCAACGAAAGGAACGGAAAAATGGAAGAAATTGACGAAGTTGAAATGCTAAACAACGCAATTAAGGCATTACAAGAAACGCGCGCGCTAGTCATACAGCAGAAAGCGGAGAACGAGGCTCGGTTATCCGAACTTACTCGCCTAATCCAAAGGCTTCTTGACAAGAAGTAGAACTACCAACCTAGACAAGTTGTGAAACTGTCTAATCACCTAACGAAAGGAAAGCAATGCCCATCCAACCCATCACCTACATTCGAGCGCATACTCTCTATATCGAAGAACATTCTCTTGCATTCCAAACCAAGCAAATCGACGAAACGGAGTACCGCCGCCGAATGAGAACAGATGTTGCCCACGCCGCCCTCGCCCTCGCTATCAAGGTAGGGCTAGTGCTACCGCCCGAAGATAACTTTGGCAAATAACTACTCACCGAAAGCCCGACCCGAAAGGGTCGGGCTTTCTTTATTTGCGAAAACCGTAAAACCTAAAACCCCGCTGCGCGGAAGAAAAGCAAACATCGAAAAACAAAGCGCCCGCCCGCCGCGACTTGACTCTCGCCTTGATTCGTGCGACACTTGAGTTACCCAACCGAGAGGAGCCAACGATGGCTGACTACGAAGACAACTACACCCAACCCGCGCCTGACCAACTCTTAATGTCGGAGTCGTGCTACACCTGCGGCGAGCCGACAGGCAGCCGAGGACAGTGCCTGGACTGCCGACTTGAGGACTTGGAAGCCCAGCAGGAAGCCCTGAACGAACGCCGAGCCGAAGGAGAGTGACCGAGGTGAGCCCCGCCCAGCGCGGGGCTCGCCCTTCGGGCTCGCCAGAAAAACCGTAAACCCAAACCTAAAACCCCGCTGCGCGGAGAACCCCAAACCCAAAAATCAAATAAAAACAAACCCCCCGCCCGCCGCGAGTTGACAACGAATGTCCCGTATGGCAAACTGGAGTAGTCCACTAGTAGCAACTGAAAGGAACTCACCATGTCTGTAACATTCTCTCCCGCCGACTGGCACATGCGCCCGCACTCTGTCACCTGTATCTGCGGCAAGACTACGCCGATGCGTTTCCCCGACTACACTTCGGCAGTCCACCACTCCCAGCGTTTCGTTGCCGCATGTGGCGATGTGGACTGTGACCCTTACGGAGCAGCCGTTGAGGGTGTCGCGCCCGAGTGTCAACTCGCCAACGGAAACGCCGCGGAACTCTTGGAGATGCTCGGCATCCTTACCGAGGACAAGGACTTCGCGGATGCCTGTGTCGGCGCACTGCCCGCCGAGGAAATGCTCGGACGAGTCCTTACGGTAATCGCCTTGATGCCCGAGGACGATGGACGCCCCGCCGTTGATATCTCGCACCCGTCATTCGGTCCGCGCATCATCCAAGGCGGACGCCCCGCGGGATACTTCGACCAGAAGTTTGCCGACCTTCGCACCGTCTGCGAGGATGCGCGCTCTCGCGGAGTGTCCGTTATCTGGGGATAGCCCGACAGCCCGACAACCCAAAAGGTTGTCGGGCTTTCGCGCGGGTAAAACCGTAAAAACCGTAAACCCTCAAACCCGCACTGCCGGATCGCGCTACGCGCGTACCGGCCAGTGCCGCCCTCGCTACGCTCGGGAGGGGGCTACGCCCCCCAAACCCCGCACCCCGAAAAACAAACCCCCCGCCCGCCGCGAGTTGACAACAATCGTTTCGTTTGAGAGGATAGAGATGAAAGAAAGGAGTGGAAAATGTCCACAGAAACACCAACACCGTCAAGTGCCGAAAGGTATTTGTTGGCAATAATCCAATCTGGTTACCTAAAGAAATAGGAGAAAAAATGTTTGGAAATGACGGTACTTCGCGGAGATATCGCGCAATCCTAGCCCTAGCCCTATACGGTTACGCGATAGGACTGGCATACACCGCCGAACGATATATCGCGGCTTACCCAGCCTACGACACCACATTCGACATTATTTCTGTCGTTGCTTGTGTCGTAATTGCGTCAGCAATTTTTGGACACCTTGTTGGAACGCGCCACCTGCGCCCCTGCCAAGTGTGCGAAATCAAGAACGCGGAACAGCCCCACACTCTCTGCCGAGAGTGTGCCAGCGTAGCAGATGAGTATTACTACTACGAAGCGGAAGCGACTAACGAACGCCGTTACTTCCACGAGTAACCGCCGCTAGCCCGACAGCCAAAAGGTTGTCGGGCTAGCCCTATTTCAATTCCGGCCACGCGGCGCGATCCGTTTCGCTTCGCTCCACGGGCGCGCAGCGTAGCGGAATTGTGCGTGCGGAAAACCGTAAAACCCAAAACCGTGAAACCCAACCGCGCGGCCCGGCGTCGCTTCGCTCCGACGGGCAGCACGGCGAAACCCCGCACTTCGAAAAACAACCCGCCCGCCCGATTCAGTTGACAACGAACCTCGCGTTTGCGATACTTGATGTATGCCAGTCACTCACCTACCGAAAGGAATGGCTATGTCCACGGAAACCCACTCTCGTTGTTCGGAAATGTTTGCGGAAGGAGACTATCAGCAAGTCTGCGGAAGATGTTACGCCGACATCGTTGAGACCATCACGGAGGGCTACCCCTACGCTCCGCCAGTCAACGCCGAGTTTCGAATCCGCGTCTTTCTCGGAAACATTCTGTACCGTTTCGGAAAGACCGCCTCTCGTCTCGCCTACCGCGCCGACTCTCTCGCCACTCGCGTTTATCCCCAGTGGTGAGTCTCGAAAGCCCGACAACCCAAAAGGTTGTCGGGCTTTCGCCTTTCGGCGTTCGGCCGTGCGGCGCGATCCGTTTCGCTTCGCTCCACGGGCGCGCAGCGTAGCGGAATTGTGCGTGCGGAAAACCGTAAAACCGTAAAAACCGTAAACCCTCAAACCCGCACTGCCGGATCGCGCTACGCGCGTACCGGCCAGTGCCGCCCTCGCTACGCTCGGGAGGGGGCTACGCCCCCCAAACCCCCCGCGCCACCGTGTATACTGTACGTATGGCTAAATCTACTCCTTCCTTCATCCAATCGTCAATCGACTTTATTGACTCCTTCTACACCGACTACGAGCGCGGTGAGCTAGATCTCAAAACACTTTCTATTCTCGATTTAGTGCGGCTTCAAAACGCTTTCGAGCTGTCTTACGCGCACTTAAATTACGTAGAAAAGCCCCAACTTACTGCGTTTAGACGCCTAATTGCTGCACATTTGTCAAATTTTTAATCCTGCGCGGATCTCTAAGCCAACCAACACGGTTGGCTTTTTGATTTTTAGAGCGTGTGGTGTACACTGGAACAACGTTTTGCCAGATCGGTAAACCGTAAGGGAGACCCAGACAATAAACGCCGAGAAATTACTCTCAAAGGAAAGGTAGGCGCTAAATGAAAAGGTTTGTAACTACGGCTATCGCGATGTCGGTTCTGTTTACAGCATGTAGCAGTACCGCGTTATCGATAGTAAAACCTGAAGTAACATACGCAGCTGACTCCAGTAGTCAGCAAACTGATCTCATCGATCTCTTTTTGAGTCCCGAAGAGTATCAAGCCCTTCAAAAAAGCGAGGCAGCACGATTAGCCGCTGAGCAACACGACAGGGAAATTACTCGCTTAGAGCGAGAGAACGCATTCAAGATGGAGAAAGTCCTAACTAGACTCGAGAGAACCGCAGGCCGAACATGGTACGCATTCTCCGGATCTACTCCCGACGGTTGGGACTGCTCTGGTCTTGTTGCATGGACGTACAAACAAATGGGAGTACGTCTTCCTCACAGTGCAGGAGCTCAATCTGAACAGGGTATCTTTGTTAAGAACCCTGTACCGGGCGATGTTGTTGCATACTACTACCGGGGTTACCCGGTAGCATCACACACCGGAATCTATATCGGAAACGGAAAAGTAATCCATGCGCTTAAGCCTGGAACCGTTACACGTATTGAGTCCGCTGAAGACGGTGTCGTGAGTTGGAGCATGTATCCACGATACGTACGGATCATCCCACTCACAACACCACCGAAGCGTATCGAGAGACAAGGATCGTTAGTTCCTGCGTCTGTTGTAGGAACCGCGTCCTAGTCGCTTCACCTGAGAGGCCTTACCGTTATGCGGTAGGGCCTCTCTCAATGTATGATATGATTACAGTGTCCGAATATTGGAGATAACATGACAGAATTAGTACAGATTGCAGTCCTTGCGGTGTTCGTTGGGTTAACGTCCGGCATTGTCCTTGCGGCTATGTCAATCATTCGACGTCGCCACCGTTTGCAAGACCAGCAGCCCCTGCTCGGCGTTGTGATGCCTCAGACGTCACAGGACGCCGTTTCAGCGCCTAACTCCCCCAGAAAGGGTAAATAACATGCGGAACCTATTTCTAGCCCTCAGAGAGATCGTCTGGCCCGCCGTGGTCGCACTCTTGCTTGCGGTAGCAGCTATCGTTGTTGCCTTCACATCCATCACTAACATCGATCTTGTAATTTCTCTTTCTTCTGCAGCGATTACGATGGCCATCCTCGCCCAACGAGTCTAGTAAGGAACTCACCATGGAAGAACCAATGTCTAATAAAATTGATTCCGAAGACATCGATACGGAAGCCAGAGTTGAAGCCGCGCCGTTAGTTCGTCCATCTTCCCCGATCAAAACATCCGTACCAATTCCCGTCGATCTTGAAGAAATTTATTCAGCACTTCCAGATCCCGCGGGGCCTGCCGTCGTTGGTCTCGGGGAAGTAGACGACATTTATCTTTCGTCATGCATATTCAAGAATCTACATTCTAAGAAATCGCTTACGGTACATCATCTACAGCGTCGGCTAACCGAGCTCGGGTACGTTGAAGCCTCCAGAGATCGTGACGGATACTACGGCGATCTTACTAAGTATGCTATCGCTAAGTTTCAAGCAGCGAACGGTATCGACGGCGACGGATCCATCGATTCCGAAACGTTTCAGTTAATTTTTAAAGGCGATCCCAACGTTAGGGTAAACGATTAACCGTGGCCAAAAGTATCATGGAGCAGATCTCGTTGCTGCCCCCAGAAGAGCAGGCCAAAGCGTTAGCCGGTATGGATCCTGATGCCCTGTTGTGGGACTGGTCCGTATGGGGCCGGCCTGAGCAGCAGGCACCCGAAGGCGATTGGGCGATCTGGGCATACATCGCTGGACGTGGTGCCGGTAAGACCCGAACCGCGGCCGAGTGGGTCCGTGAGCAAGCTAAGTACACGACCACTGGACAACGACGATTCGCCCTTGTTGCCCGTACTGCAGCCGATGTCCGCGACGTTATCGTTGAGGGTGAATCCGGGATTATGAACGTTACACCACCTTCCGAGCGTCCACTGTACGAGCCGTCGAAGCGACGTTTGACGTGGCCTAACGGCAATACGGCGACGTGTTTTACAGCCGACGAGCCGGACTCATTACGTGGTCCACAGTTCACTCACGCCTGGGGTGACGAGATTGCCGCGTGGCGTCAGACACCCGATGCCGCGGGGATGACAGCATTCGACAACTTGCGCGTCGGAACCCGTTTGGGTCGCAACCCCCAGATTATCGTTACGACGACCCCCAAGCGCGTTCCGTTGTTGTATAAACTAATCGAGGAAGCCAAAACCGGTCGTGTTGCGATTACCCGCGGGTCGACCCTAGACAATTCCGGGAACCTATCCGGTGCTTATCTTGATGCCATCACTGGCGTTTATGCCGGAACCAGGCTAGCCGCCCAAGAACTATATGGCGAAATGCTCGACGACGTTGAGGGCGCGTTGTGGACTCAAGAGATGATAGACCGTGGTCGACAGAACTCGATGCCGCCCGGCACCCCGTTGCGCATTATTGGTGTCGACCCGTCGGTAGCCGAGAACCCGCGCGACGAGTGTGGCATAATCGTATGTTCAGCGACGGCAGACCGTGACCTATACAAGCGCCAGGCGTGGGTGCTCGAGGATGCCAGCATTCTGGGGTCACCTGAAACCTGGGCGAACCGCGTCGTTGAGATGGCGCGCAAGTGGGGATGCCCCGTTGTAGCGGAAGTGAACCAGGGTGGTGCGCTAGTCCGTAACGCCATCAATGCCATCGACCCCAATGTAAAGGTGCTGGAAGTTCATTCCAAGTATGGCAAGGCACTCCGCGCTGAACCCGTTACTCTCGCGTATGAGCAGAACCGCGTTCACCATATCGGATACCTAGCTGACCTTGAGAGCCAAATGTATTCGTGGATTCCGGGAGAAGGTAAATCACCTGACCGCGTTGATGCCCTAGTCCACGCTATGACCGCCCTTCTCATCAAGCCGCCACTAGGATTCAGCGGCGGTAAGATAACCGCAAAATCGATGGCAGACCGTCGTATCAGTAACAACCCATTCAGCCGCGGCGGCGGATTCCGCGTTAGATAGCCAGCGGGGCGGGGCGCGCAAGCCAGCGGGGCGCGCAAGCCAGCGGGGCGCGCAAGCGCGACACGCCGACACGCCGACACGCCGATACTTGACACGCGGGGCGGGTTGCCCTATCGTTATCGGTATGGGGGAAACGCCCCCGGAAACGGATAGACAAAATGGAAACACGATACGCGATACGCCGGCTAGTTGCCAGCGTTATCCTGACCCCCCTAGTTGCTATTGCCTACGGGCTAGTGTGGATAGTTCCCGTTATGTTCGGGGCACACGGTACTCTCGATATGTATCTCACGGCGTTGCCCCTAGTTCTAATCGTATGGGTAGTATCCGCAACATTCGCCCCGCAACTATTGCGCTATGTTGAGCGTATCTCGCGCCCCTAGCCCCTAGCCCGCCACGCTTACGCCCCCGCCCCCCGCGGGGGCGTAAGTGTTTCACGCCCCCGCGGGGCACGCGGGCACGCGGGCACGCCCGCCCGCGGGGCACGCGGGCACGCTCACGCGGGCACGCCCGCCCCGCGCCACGCTCACGCGGGTCACGCGGGCACGCGGGCACGCCCGCCCGCGGGGCACGCGGGCACGCCCGCCCGCGGGGCACGCGGGCACGCTCACGCGGGCACGCCCGCCCCGCGCCACGCTCACGCGGGGCACGCGGGCACGCGGGCACGCCCGCCCGCGGGGCACGCGGGCACGCTCACGCGGGCACGCTTACGCCCGCCCCGCGGGGCGCGACACGACACGCCCGCGGGGTGACTTGACACGCGGGGCGGGTTGCCCTATCTTGGGGGTATGAACAACAACAAGGTGAACGCCGAGAGCGTAGCCCCCAAAAAAATCCGCTACACGACAACTAGCACCCTCACGGTGAACGATACCGATTACACGGTAATCACAACTCACACGGATTGGGGCGTGGTACTTACTACGGTAATCGACACGGTTGATGACTACCGAATTGAGTTCCCCGTCTTGCGCCCGTATGGTGACGCGGTAGATATGTGCGCCATTCTCTCAACTACTGTCGCGGTTGATGACTACTACCTCACGGGGCTAATTGCTGGCGCGGTTGCCTACGCCAACGCCCGTAGGGATTACGACAACTAGCCCCCGCCCCCCGCCCGCGCCCGCCACGCTTACGCCCCCGCCCCCCGCGGGGGCGTAAGTGTTTCACCCCGCGCCACGCGGGTCACGGTCACGCGGGCACGCCCGCCCGCGGGTCACGCCCGCGGGTCACGCGGGTCACGGTCACGCCCGCCCCGCGCCCGCCCCGCGGGTCACGCCCGCGGGTCACGCGGGTCACGGTCACGCCCGCCCCGCGCCCGCCCCGCGGGTCACGCGGGTCACGGTCACGCGGGTCACGCCCGCGCCACGCGGGTCACGCCCGCGGGTCACGCGGGTCACGCGGGTCACGCCCGCGGGTCACGCGGGTCACGGTCACGCGGGTCACGCCCGCGCCACGCGGGTCACGCCCGCGGGTCACGCGGGTCACGCGGGTCACGCCCGCGGGTCACGCGGGTCACGCCCGCGCCACGCGGGTCACGCCCGCGCCACGTGGGTCACGCCCGCGGGTCACGCGGGTCACGCGGGTCACGCCCGCGCCACGCGGGCACGCGGGCACGCCCGCCCGCGGGTCACGCGGGTCACGCGGGTCACGCCCGCGGGTCACGCCTATACGGTGACCCTCTCGCGCCTAACGACACGCGCCTAACGACACGCGCCACGCGCCACCCTCGCGCCACGCGCCACGCGCCACCCTCACGCGCCACGCGCCACGCGCCACCCTCGCGCCACGCGCCACGCGCCACCCTCGCGCCACGCGCCACGCGCCACCCTCACGCGCCACGCGCCACGCGCCACGCGCCACCCTCGCGCCACGCGCCACGCGCCACCCTCTCGCGCCACGCGCCACGCGCCACGCGCCACGCGCCACCCTCGCGCCACCCTCACGCGCCACGCGCCACCCCCCTAGTTCCCAGTATCTAGGCGGAAATAGGAAACAATCTGACATAACGCCAAAATACAACGCTTCCGTCTCGCAGGCCAAAACCAAAATACGACTCTAAAAGGAAAAATACAAATAACTCTTCCACTAACATGTTAGACTAGACGTATGAAAACATATCTCTATAAAACCTACAACTTTGACGGACACTTACTCTACGTCGGAATTACAAACAACATTGATCAACGGCTAATTGCTCACAAAGCCACAAAAAGCTGGTGGAATGAAGTAGACGAAATTGTACTTAAAATTTTCTCGACAAGAGAAGCAGCAATTGTCGTAGAAAGAGATACAATATTAGACTCATTCCCGAAGTACAACGAAGTCGTCACTTCTAAAGAATACAGCCCTCAGCCCGAAAAACGATATCCAACAAGCCACGCTAATCTCCCGCAAGAAGAATTACAATATCTGCGCGGATTAGATGGCGATGCCATGCTTCAAAGAGCCGCAGAGCTTCAAGCAGCCGGGTGGTCAGTTGCGGCTATATTAGAAGGTGCTCGAGTCGCTCCAACTGCTGTACAACTTAGAACAGCACTGAAACACATATATGACGCTGAAACCGGTGCCCCTGTTCCCCGCCCACCCATGAGCTCCCGACTAAAAAGAGAAGAGCGACTTTCAAAAATAGTTCACATGTCTGAAGATCAAAAAGAGCATCTTATTGAACTATCTCAAGTTGCTAAAAAGTTTAGGCCTCAATTTCGAGGAGATCATCCCGTAGCTATTGCAGCGCAAGAGTATCGCGATCTAGTCAACTATCTTAAAAATTTAGGTGTTTCTGTTCAAGAGATGGCAAACGTAGTTGGATGCGATGAAGGAAATATTAGGCGGCGTCTTGTTAAGTAGGCTTATAACCCCCTAAAATTTTACAAAAAATATTCTTTTAACATATCATTCTTACGCACAGTAGACAAACACTGCCAAAAGTATGATACAATATAAGCATGGCCCGAAGATCCGCCCGACTCCAATTCCTCCCCAAAAAGGAATCGGACTTTCTTGCAACCCTTTCCGGTCCTAACCTTCACAAACGCGCCTCTTCCCTCTATCACGCAGGTTGGACTCTAGCCTCCATTGGCAACGCCCTTTCCCCCACACGTACCCGCTCGACAATTAAATCCTGGGTGGATCGTTATCCCACTCCCGATCCTAGAGACCTTATCAACGTCGACGTCCCTATTCCACGCCTCCGCACCCCAGAGGGTGGATATCAACGTCTGACCCCCGTTTCCCCAGGCGTCCCCGCACACACCGCCCAAAGACTCCGACAGATTGCCCCCATTGCTAAGACCTATCGACACCGCATGTCCTCGGCCACCGAAGCCTACCAAGCCAATCAAGAGATGAATCAAATCACCAAAGAACTCCGCGAGAACAACGTCTCTGTTGCTGACATTGCCCGAGCAGCCAACGTTACCCACAGAGCCATTGCCCGACGTCTGGAAGGACTAACCCAACACCCATGAGAATTCTCTACGACCTTTTCCCCGCTCACTTCGTTATTGCTGCCCCGGACGTCTACCCCGACCCCCACGCACTAACGTCCTCCCCCGCCTCCGAAAACACGTACTACCTTCAAACTACTCGCATCATTGTTACCGACACACATATTACCGTTGCCCAGGACGTCCCCGGCGGACCTCAGATTGTTTTTCACGAACCCTACACCCAATTCGAAAAGTCCCTCGCCCCCGAAGTTGACTCCTACGTTCTCACAACTTCCAACAAATCAATCGCGTTCAAGAAGGACACTAACTGCGGCTGCGGATCGACGCTCCGAGGTTGGAACCCTTACCGAACCTTAAGCTCAATGAAGGATCCTACAGAATGAACGAACTCACTCTAACTCACTTCATTATTCTTGCCCTTGCAACGTACCGCCTTGCACGGCTCTTCGTAATTGACACAATCTTTGAGCCGCTGCGTAACAAAATCTGGAGCGTCAAGCCTCCGCACACCATGACCGGCTACCTATTCACGTGCATCTACTGCCAATCGATCTGGTTCGGATCACTTTTAACGGTATGGTATACAATAGATACAACGACGGCGGTTGTATTCTCACTTCCGCTTGCCCTCTCAGCAGTCGCCAGTATCATAACCGCACGGGTTGATTAGCCACGTTCCGTTATAAATGACAGGAGTTAATTTTGGGCGTTTTCAGCCGCGACCCGCAGCCAATTAGAGGTGCAGGTATTCCCCCCTCTGCTGCAACTCAGCTCCCTTCTAGTTCTGTATTTCTCAGCCCAGAAGGTAGAGCAGTCGCTGTAGCGTACAACCAACCTCGAGCCCTCACTGCCGCCGCGTCTCAAATCAAACTTAACGACAAGGGCGAAGCCGACCGCTTCAAATCACGTCGTAACGTCCAGTCGACGTCCTGGCAGTCAGAAGCCTGGGAGTACTACGACGCAATTGGCGAGATCAAGTATGCCTTCAACCTCGTTGCATCTGTTGTTTCAAGAATTCGCCTCTATGCCGCTGTCATTCAAGACCCTTCGGAAGCTCCCAAACCACTCCGTCAGGTCCCTGGATTCGACGAAGACCTGGCTCGCGCCGCAGAACGTGCTCTTCAGCGTCTCGACTCCGCTTACGGCGGGCAAGCAGGACTTCTTCGTGACGCCGCTCTCAACCTTTCCGTAACCGGCGAGTGCTATCTCGTCAATATGCCTCCTCTTGTTGGGACTGGATTCCCTGAAAGCTGGGATATCCGATCTGTCGACGAACTTACGATGGACTCTAAGGGTAATTACGTCATCGCCGGACGTCGAGAATATACTCAGGGCAGCGCAATGAGCAATCAAAACAACAAGGGAATGATTAAACTTCCCAAAACTGCTTTTGTTGGCCGTATTTGGCGCGCTCACCCTCGTTTCTCAGACGAATCTGACTCCAGCATCCGCGGAATGCTTGATCTTTGCGCCGAACTTCTTCTTTTGAACCGCACTTTCCGCGCTACGGCACGTTCACGCCTCAACGCTGGAGCACTTTACCTGCCAGACGGCCTTTCTGTTGCTTCTACACCCGACCCCAACTACCCTTACGAGGATGAAGACGGCCTCTACGCCGACCCAACCCCTGAAGAAGCCCAAGACGAGTTCGAAGATCAGCTCATCGACGCGATGACGACCCCTATCCGCGACGAAGACTCAGCCTCAGCCGTTGTTCCTCTTATTATTCGCGGTCCTGCAGAGCTTGGTGACAGAATTAAGCAGTTCAAGTTTGAGCGTAGCTTCGACCCAGCCCTTGCAGCACGTTCCGATCGCGTTCTTGAGCGCATTCTTCAGGGCCTCGACGTCCCTAAAGACATTGTTACCGGTCTTGCCAACGTCAAGTACTCAAATGCGCTGCAAATTGACGAAGCACTCTACAAAGCACACATCGAACCCCTCATGCTGCTCATTGCAGATGCTCTGACTGTTGTCTACCTCCGTCCTTACCTCGTTGCAAACGGATATTCCGAAGCAGACGTCGACCGAATCGTTATTTGGTACGACCCTAGCGCCGTTGCAACGAGAAATGACCGCGCATCAGATGCTGATTCAGGTTTTGAGAAGATGGCAGTCTCATTTGAGACGTGGAGACGGACTCACGGTTTCTCTGAAGCTGATGCCCCTAGCCCAACCGAGCTTGGTCTCCGAATTCTGCTCGAAAAGGGCATGATTACTCCCGAACTTTCTGAAGCAATGCTCGCTGCGGTTGCTCCAGAGATCATCCAAGCGGCTCGAGAGGCTCAGCAGAGCCAGAGTGTTGGACCAATGCCTCAAGACCTCTCTCAAGCGGTTCAAGGGCAGCCAGTTCCAGGAGCGGCTCCTCAAGAAGCAGCTCCTCCAGCCGGAGAACCCACTGAACAACCGATTCAACTTGCTGAACCAACAACAGATGAATCAGAAATCCCAGAATAAGGAAAATAACCATGTACAAAGAATCAGAATACGAGCTCAGTAAGGAAGGGCTAGCAAAATTACTTGCGTGCATCCTCGCTGACAACGTTACAATTCACTATCTTGCTCACGGATACCACTGGAACGTCAAAGGACCTGAATTTATTCAGTTTCACGACTTTTTCCAGGAGCTTTATGAAGATGCAGCGGAGGCCGAGGACCCCATTGCTGAAAATATCCGCAAGCTCGGCTTTGACGCCCCCCACTTCCTCCTCGAACTCGCTGCACTGAGCTGCATTGAGGTCCGACCCGCCTCTGGCGACCCAATGGAGATGTCGGCCAACCTCTATATGGCCTACGTTGCTCACTGCGCCAAGCTTAACGACGCTTTTGCTGTTGCAAATGCTATTAGTGCTCAGGGAATCGCAGATTTCCTTGCGGGACGCATTGACATCGTTGATAAGTGGATTTGGCAGATCGGAACCACGATTGGGGCTGACTCAATGTCAGTTTCGGCTCCCTTGGGAAAATCTGAGGCTGAAGTTCCTGTAAATGCAACTCACGAGGGCATGCACCCCGTAGTTGTGGAACTTCAGCCAACTGTTTTTACCAGTAGAAACGCTCTTGTTGCCGCTGGACGTTTAGTTCCTGAAGAAAAAGACCTAGCTCGAGCTCTTGTTGAAATTGCTGACAAATATGGAAAGTTTGACGAAGATCAAACTGGTATTTGGGCGGATTATCACGAGCCCGAAGACAATCCATACGCTGAGATGGGCGTAAAGTGCGGAAACTGCGTTCTTTACCAAGGCGGAGACAAGTGCGCCGTTGTTGCGTTCTCTGTTCACCCCGAGGGTTACTGCCGTTTCGCAGTTCTTCCCGACGGAGCCGTTGACCCGTCAAAAGCCCCCGCAGGGAAAACTAAAGGCAACCACGAATACCGTCCAGGAGAGTTTTCTGGCGGAGCGGGCGCTCCCGCTGAGATGATTGATATGAACGACGTCACCAAACGTCCCAAGCACCGAAAGCCCCTGCTTGCTGACGCTGACTACGGAGATGCCTGCCCTCCCGCAACTCAGGACATTGCGCTCAACATCGAAAACCGCCAAAAGGCAATCGACAATGTTGGCTACGGCCCCCTCAACCCAGCAGAGCCCAACGACGAGTTCTGGCAGGACAAGGGCGACCGTTGGAATATTGACCCCATGGAAGCCAAAAAGAGTATTTGTGGCAACTGCGTCTTCTTTGACCGCCGCCCAAAGACCCTAGACTGCATCGAAACCGGAATTGCCGACGGCGGCTCCGGCGAAGCAAGCGCATGGGACGCAATTGACCAAGCAGAGCTCGGCTACTGCACCGCTCTAGACTTTAAGTGCGCTGCTAGCCGCACCTGTAACGCCTGGGCAGCCGGCGGACCAATTACTGAAGACGTTCAGAAAAAAACTTCCTCAATTGAGTCCACAGGATTTGACCCAATTCTTATCGACCCAGAAGACATGGAGTTTGCCTCCGACGGACCCTGCTGGGACGGCTACAAGCAGGTTGGAATGAAAGAGAAAAACGGAAAGATGGTCCCCAACTGCGTTCCAGACAATGAAGCGTCTGTAACCGCCACTGCTGGATCTAAGCCAGCCCCCAAGAAAGACCAGATCAAGGGTTCTGACAAGAACAAAAAGGGTTCCGCCTCTAGCGGACGTAAGGTCACCTTCTCCAAAAAGGTTGAGGACTCACTTAAGGAAAAAGTTGAGACCCACAACAAGAGCGTCACCGCCGATTCAAAGAAGGTCACTCTCTCAATGCTTAAGGCAGTCTACCGCCGTGGTGCTGGAGCATTCTCGACCAGCCACCGCCCAGACCAGAACCGCAACTCATGGGCGCACGCCCGAGTCAACGCGTTCCTTAAGCTAGTAAAGTCTGGTAGCCCCTCAAACTCCAAATATACGCAAGACAACGACTTGCTCCCTAGCGGCCACCCCAAGAGTAGCAGGACCGCTTCGGCAATGACGGCCACTGGTTACGCCGAAAGAGAGCTCTACATTCAGATTGAAGATGAGTCAACATACCAGAGCCCAGAGGATGCGCTTTATGCCCTGGCTGAGTATTCAGGTCTTGGCTACGAATCTATTCCCATCTTTAGAGCAGCGTGGCGTCGGGGAGTTGCCAATAACGAGTCCCCCTTCGACCGGGCAGCCGAATTAGCAATCAACCTATACGACAGCAAAGACGCAGATCTACTTCCTAAGCAACAAACAGAAAGTGAACCAGAGTGAGCAGTTTAGTTGACGCATTTGATGCAGAGTTTGGTGACGAGCTAAATCTTAAGCACGCCATTATTGATATTCTTGAATCGACCCGTGTCGAGGCTCCTCAAGCGCGCATGGTTGATGAAGAAGCTCTTTTTCAGGTTGCCGAGCGTGCCCTTGCTTTCTACTCTAACTTCGATAGTGACGTAAAGTTCTTCAATACTCTTCGTGAAGTCAATAGTTTTATTACTCTAGCTACTCAGGGCATTACAGCTAGCGGATCCGCTAAGCACGCAGATCTTTTGCCAATTTCTAACCCATATTCCAAGAAGCAAGCCGACCTTTCTTTTGACACTGTCCGCTCTCTTCAAGCTGAGTGGCTTGCAGCTGACCCACGAATTGTTTCAGACGAAGCGCGTGCAATTGTTGCTTCTGTCTATGCCAGTAACCCATTTTCTGTCGAGCGCACCTATCATTTGACACGCCTTCAATCCCTTGGAGAAGGTCAGGTCCCGTCCGACCTCTTAATTACACCACTCTTGGCGTTTGGCGATCCTTATGCTGGTAAAAACAGCTTCTGGCACCGTGCCATGCGTGCAAACAAGCAGCGTCGTGACGATGAAGGCCAATTTGCTGAAATGGGCGGTGGAGTTCGATTCTATGGACGACTTCCTAACGGAAGACTCCTATCAATTGTTGGTAAGATCGCTGGTCTTCCTGAAAATGACCCAGAAGGTATTGATGTTGAAGTTTCTGGTGTTAAGGGCCTAAAAAATGGTATCTACACTATTCCTTCCAATATTTCTCACACATTCAAGGCAATTCTTCCTGAACACGCAATTTCAAAATCAATCGATGTCTCTCCTGACAGAAATGTGCAGTTTGTTGATCTTGCAACTCTTCGCCGCAAAGAGTTTCCGACAAGTTGGTTTGAGTCACGCTCTTCTGTAGAGGTCCCCGGCATTGATAAGATGGCCCCTAAGAAGACTTATGCAACTGGTGACGGATATAGAGCAAACTACTTTGAGAATGAGAATGAAGGACGTGCTCTTGCTCGACGTGTTTCAGACGCTCGAGAGGTTTTTAATGCTCAGGTAATTAGCTCATCTGGAACCGACACCCTAAGCCCTGACTTCCCCGTTTACGAACTTATTTCAACGAAGCGTGGTCAGACCGAGGTTGTTGGCTATGCTCAAGATTGGGCATCCGTACAAAAGCTTGCAACTGAAGAAGATGCGTCGTACCCAGAAGCAGAAAACGAGCCACTTCCCGAAGTTGACAGAGGTCCAAGCCCCGTCCCACTTGACAGAATAGCACCAAGAGACGAAGAGCCCGAAGAGGAAGAAACGCAGGAAGGCGAAACTCCTGCTGCAATTGATCCTAGAGCAGACAAGCCCAAAAACTGGATTGAAAATATTCCAAATGTTTTCATTGATCCTTATACCGGATATCAAGCACGTTTTGGTCGCGCGCTATTTACTGTTGAAGAAGACGGAAATGCAGTACACCTTGACGACGTCTTTGAGGTTACTGATTTTGCCACCAATGAGACTATTGGTGTTGCATTTAACTGGGACGGAGTTGAAGAGCTTGTAACCGCTATTAGATTCAACCCAACCGAGATCCCAGACAGCGATCTCGACAAAATGGCTCCCAACCGCAATGACCTGACGCCAGGCCGCGAAGAGCTGGTTGCTATGAGCGAAAAGGACCTCTCTATTAAGGGAGCAACTGACCCAATTAGTGCTGCTCTTTTTTCGACTGTGCACAAAAAGTATGACCAAAAAGAGCTTACTCCTGAGATGGTCGACATCTTTGACGAAATGGCAACATTACGCGACAACTTTATTACTCAGCAAGCACGCAAACTTTTAGGTATTTTTAACAAGCAACCTGACCGGGCAGAGTCTCGCGGTAACGAAACAAGCTACGGAAAGCTTAGTGCTGCTCGACGTCAAATTATTCGTGACTTACTTGCTGTTGTCAATTTTCCAGAAAACGGAATTAAAATTGGCGGTAGAGAGGGAGTTACAAAAGACCAGGTACAGGCTAACTACCGTAATTTTTCTTTTGACTTGCTTCAAGACACTATCGACGTTCTTAATTTCCTTAAAGATGGCGTCGGGTCTGCGACAGGTTTTGATGTGCACGACTTCCTCGCTCCGACAGAAGAAGACAAGAGTGCCATTCGACTGGTTGGCGAAGATCCAGACGGTCCCGTTACGGGAAGCAGATTTACTGCCCTTCGTAAGCTTTTATTTGCCAACCCTGACCACACTCCCGAAATGCGACGTGCTTACGACGCAATTAGAGACAACCGAGACGAGTACACCAACGCCGAAGCTCGTCGTTTGTTTTATATTATTAATGGATCTAAGCCTGCAGAAGTCGTGTCCACTTCGACAGACACCGGAACTCCTAGCGGACCTACGACCCCCGCTGAGTCTAAGGTCGGTCAAAGAGGAAGAATTACGCCCGCCCAGAAAGCTCTTATTGAAAGACTTCTTAAGCGCGTCGGCAATGCCATTCCTGAAGATAGACTCAATTCAATTAGAGCAAGTTACTTAGGATACTGGGCCAGAGAGGCCTCAAACGCAATTACTGAGCTCCAAAAAGCAATTGGAGACGACAGTTCTTCAACAAACAACAACACGATTGTTCCAACTAACTTAAAGCCAAACTACCTATTCACTAATATGACTCAAGAGGGCTTTATCCCTAGTGATGCCATGCTTGCAATGGTCGAGTTCTTATTTGAAAACAAAGACATCTCTGCTGACGAAATTGACCGTCTCACAAGGATAATCCCGAACCAGCCAAGAAAAATTATTAAAGAAATAATTGATACTCTTCAAGCGCTGCCTAATCGTAAGAAGTACAGTGCAGTTGGTGTTTTAAAATCTAACCTGCCCGAAGGTGGGAAAACAACCCCAACCCCGAGAATGCTTCGCGCTCTTGAGCGCATTCGCTTTAGAAACTTTATTAGCGATGCGTCTGAGTGGGAAGAAATGGTAAAAGCCATCCCGGACATGACTCGAGAAGAAGTCTCTACTAAATATTTAAATAAGTATAAAGAAATTGAAAATGCTCACGACAAGCATATCCTAGAGCAGTCAATTAAAAAGGGATACGAGGTAGCAGGGCTTCGTAATGGTGCAGAAGGTAAGCGCCTTGTCGAGATTCCTGAAGGGTACACGCCAAAGTTTCCTGGTAAGTGGCTTGGACCGACAGAAGAAGAGATTAACAAGGCTCTAGAAGCTGGGACACCAATTAATGTTGTCAACACTATTGTCTCTACTCCAGATGAAGACTCCTTTATTGTTAACGACGAGTTCTTGGCCGGGCAGGCTCTTCGAGCAGACCTAGCGCGACTCCGCCGTGGCATTCGAAGCGTGTTTGGCGTTTTTGCAGATCTGTACAGCCTAACCCCCGACAAACTTAGTGCCGGTGCACGCAAAATTCTACAAGCTGCAAACGGGGACCTAAACGTCATCCACTACACCATGCATCTTGGCCGACGTAATCCTCTTTTAACTCCTCGAGAGTTGAACGACAGACTCGAGCAAATTGCTGAGGGACTTCTTACAATTAGGGCCGATGCCCCGGGAATCTACGGCAGCCCCCGAAGTAAAAAAGCATCAGACAGGGATGCCTTAACTAGAGCAAAGTCTGCTGTTCTAGACCTTGTTGGTCTTTATAAGGCTGGCGTTTTTGCTGGAACCCCAGAAGACCAAGAACTTGTTTCAGAGATTGACAAGATGGTTACCATTCCAACTCAGGTCGATAAGCCAAGAAGTCCTTACGTTGACCCACCAACCTTTGCTGGGCCTGCGTTTGATCTTCTCAAAGGAGCAACTTCTTGGGACGATGTTGTCTCGCTGTTGAAGAACTCAGAGTTCTACATCATTGACTTTGAAACTACCGGACTTGTAGATCTTGACGATCCAGAAATCAAAAACGACCCCGTCCAGATTGCTATTTCTAAGGTTAAAAACCTACAAGTTGTAGATGTATTTTCGACATATATTAATCCTGAATCAAAGCTCAGTGCTTACACTCTTAGCGGCGTAGGTGACGGCAAGGGCGGAAAAGTTACTCCCGAATTCTTGTCTCAGTTCCCCACGAAAAAAGAAGTTATGCAGCAAGTTATGGACTTCATACCTCAAGGGTCTATTATTGGTGGGCACAACTTCTATGTCTTTGATAAAGAGGTTCTTGATCGTACAATGAGGCAAGCCGGTCTAGAGGGGCTCAACCCTTCTGGATATCTTGACACTCTCGGGCTTGCACGACACATGATGCCTAAGTGGTCCCCCGAAAACCCCGATGCGCCATACAAAATTGGTAGCAGATGGGACGACGCTCAAAAGAGAAGATTGTATGGAGTTCAGGTCCCAGCTCACACACTTGAGGCCCTAGTTACCTACTTTGGGCTTTCTAACAACGGTCGCCACGAAGCAGACGCTGACGTTGCATCTACCGTTGACGTTCTTAATGCAATGTTTGACCGCGCTCAGCGGGGCCTTGCACTCGGTGGTGCAGAGTTTTCGTATGAAAAATCTCTTAACGGCTGGGACCAAGAGAAGTACGACTCTGCGGTTGCTGAGTATGAAGAAAAGGCTGTAGCGTACTGGATTAGCCGATACAAGCGTATTTTGGCACTGCAGGGGCTCACAGCCGAAGACATTGAAAATCAAATGATTTCTGATTTCAAGTCTATGACCGAAAACCTCACAATTTCAAGTGAGAATAGAGATGCAATTGTGACCCCTGTTCCCGCAACGATTAAGGGTCTTCCCGGTGGGACATATGCATTTAATATTAGCGACGGTCGAGTAGGACAGGTTGTTGGGCTTATTCCTGGGGGAAACCTTCTTGTAAACTATCTCGCTGTTGGTGGGGAAAGAGAGCAGAAGTTTAACCTAGAGCAGACTCCTGCGCAACAACTGAGCCCTGTAACAAATAGATACATCTCTAAAAACGGCATTCTAATTGACTACGGAATGAATGTCACTAAGGGCTCATCCGATCAGGTAGCAAGAGTTTTGGGATTCGGGACAAACGTTGGCGAGGTCCTTGTTGGATACGCCGAGTCCGTTTATCCTGAAAAAGCTGCAAATCTTGTTGTTGCAGAATCGTCAAACTTAGATGGTGCAAACCAAGACCACTACTCACAGATCCTCAATTTAGTAGATCAGCTGCTTTCTCGAAAAGGCATCACTAGTGAGATTGCCGAAGCCTATAAGTCTGCCGTAAAAACAAAAACTTACTCAAATAGAGCAGCAAACGGAATAATTGTTAGACTTAAAAATGCTATTGATCAGTTTGATCTTCTCGATGCTAACTCAGACATTGCTGATAGTCTTCCTCAAGGGGGGTTCCCAGCCGGCAAGCCAGAAATTGATAAAATGGCTGCTAGAAAAAAGAAGGACGCTGTTCCTGACATTAGTAGCCTCCCAGACCTATTTAGTGGCGTAGAAGAGGAGCTTGATCTTAAGTTCCCTCCGACCGAAGAGGGTCGACAGATTATTAACGCCATCCTAAATCAAAGAGGTGTCAGTGCTGAAGCGTACGCCGGTGTAGGTAAAACTTCTCTTGCGGTAGTACTATCTGCAGCATATAAAAAGCTAAACCCTAAATCAAGAGTCCTTAACCTTGTTTTCAACAAAGAGACTCAACTTGATGCTGAGCGTCGAATGCCAAAGTTTGTTGAGTCAAGAACTTCTCACTCTGTCTCTAAAGCTGCTTCTGCTAATAGATCTATGTCAACAAAATTTGACGAGCAGTCAAACCTAACTGCCAGCTACCATGCTCGAGTAAATCTTCGTATTCCAGGCGCCCTTATGGACTTCTTTGGGTTCTTTGAAAGCAATGATTTTAATGTCGACATGTCTGATAAAAAATATCAAGTTGCAATGTCTAAAGAAAACAGACTTGCCGCTGTTGCAAGAATAATTGGCACAGACGATCCAGAGGCCGTCTCGGAGTGGTTGAAAAAAGCTAGTAAGTATGACATGAAAGAACTCTTTGATGAGATGTATGCTGCGTACCAGTTTGAAAATCCTAACGCACCGAGGATCGACAAACTTCCCCAAAGACTAGATACTGCCAGCGGGTTCCCCAAGAATGCTCCTAGACTGACCGCAGAGCGGATCATAGTCGCTACTTTTAAGAACTGGGTCCTTTCGTCTGATGCCTCACCCAATATTCGGCATATTGATATGATCGAAGAAATGGGAGACTATGCTCCAGAGTCTTATGAAGAGTACTTTTTTTACATTGATATGGCAGGAAGAATGTGGAAAGATGTTACGGATCCATTAGACAGAGAAGGTCCTCAGATTCAGATTGATTTTGATATGATGACAAAAAATTGGGGTCTAACTCGACCCAATTTGAAAGAAATTGGATCCGACAATAAGAGCCCTCACGGGCTTAGAAGCGGAGCTCCTGATCTAGTCATCCTAGATGAGGCTCAGGACATCAATGAAGTCCTTGGTGGAATTCTTGCCGACCAGCAAGATCTGCACAAAGTAGACATTGTGTTCCTAATTATTGGTGACCGGAACCAGTCGATGTATCGTTTCCGTGGAACTATTAATGCTTTTGAGGTCATTAAGACTGACTACATGTTGCCACTAACTCAGAGTTGGAGGTTTGGACCAGAACTTGCCAAAGTTGCAGACAAAATTCTAAAGCACTTAGGCAATGAAAAAGACCTCACTGGAAACCCATACAAAACAACAGAGATACTTAAAGCCGGTTCAATGGATGATCCAGATCTTTTGTTGGCCAGAACAAACTCTGGAATTGTTGAGGCTCTGTACTACTTCCGTATCCTCCAGGGAAACTCTGTAATTTTTGGGACAACTATTAACTTTAAAAAGCGTATTCTAGAAAACATGAGGACACTAAAGTGGCTCAGATATGGGGCCAACCCTCAGTACAGGCCAAAGACTATTCCAGCAGAACTAGCTAACTTTTTAACTTGGGATATGTTCATGGCTGCGGCTGCGGAAGATAGAGAGCTTAAGGTCTATAAAAACCTTATTTATCAAGTAAAGAGCACCTCGAGGCTTAAAAAAGAATCAGAAGCCATTGAAGAAATTATTGATATGGTGGAGAAACTAAGCCTTAAGCGAGAGACTTTCCGGATGCCTGCTACTATTGGGTCCGAAGGTTCTATTGGAGGGAACATTTCGTTTAGGCGCGAAAAAGATAAAGTTTATCTTGTAAACAGCACCTTTAACAAAAAATATGGAGATGGGATTTTTGACAATAGACAAGTCCTCGAAAGACTTGGATATGTTAAAGAGGACTACGAGTACGCGCCAGGAAAGACAGCACCTCGATTTGTAAAAAACGTAGCAGCAAATTTTGAAATGCAGCTAACAGATCTTGTCTTTTCCCTAAATGGCGATGACATTGTAATTAGGTTTATGACAGCGCACAACGCTAAAGGCCTTGAGGGCCAGCGCGTTAAGCTCTGGAACGACTTCTATGATCCCCGCGAAGGAGCAGAGTCAAGAAACCGAGCATTCTCTGAAGATGAGCTCAATAATGGCTATGTAGCAATCACTCGAGCCGAAGATGCTCTCGATCCTGGATCCTTAGAGTGGGTTGTCACTGGAGATCTCAAAGAGCTCGAGAGTCACCGTTTTGCTGACGAGAGCGGCGACGTTGCGCCTCAAGCGCAGACACCTGAGATAGACAGAATGGCTCCTAAGAGCGATGACAACGAAATTCCTACAGAAAGCGGCCCAGGCTCCGATCTAGAGCCTCTAGACGAAGCTGGCGCTGCGGAAGTGCGCTCCAGCAATCAAAAGTTTGCCGAAGAGTGGGGCAATCAGATGATTAAGGCTATTCAAGAGTCTGGAAAGCTTCCTTGGCAAAAGCCCTGGTCTGTTGACGGAACACTCCCAACTTCCGGGTCTTCAGGAAAGGTCTACCGACGAGGCAATCTTCTTTGGCTGAATATCATGGGTGAAATTCGAGGGTACACCGGAACAAGATGGTATACCGCAAATGCTATTAAAAAAATGGGTGGCTACGTTGAGGACACAGCAGTTCCCGAAAGTATTTCTTTTGTTAGCACTGTGAAAAAGACAGAGAAAGAAGTTACCCAGGTACCAGACCCCAATGACCCTAATAAAGTTATTGATCAGGTACGCGAAGTAGAGAAGAAGTTCCCCCGGGTTGGATACTATTCTGTCTATAACGAAGACCAGATTAGAGGGATTACTCTGCCTCCAGCACCAAAGCTTAGAAAAATTGAAACTTTAGACGCTGAAACTATTATTCTTGATAGTTACACTAATAAGCCTCCAATTTTTAATTTTCCTCAAGATAGAGCATTTTGGAATCCTGAATTTGATTCTATTTTCTTACCACTTAGAAACCAATTTTCTAGTGCTGAAGACTATTTTGCAACTCTTACCCACGAACTGACTCACAGCACAGGCGACCCATCTAGACTAAATCGTAAAGATCTTATAGAAAACTACGGTGCGCATATTGAAAGTCGGGCAAGGGAAGAGCTTGTTGCTGAGATTGGTTCTGCAATGCTTTCTCAAATTTTTAATATTGATGTCACATACGACAACTCTGTTGCCTACGTTGCGGACTGGCTTGAAGCACTTAAGGACAACCCAGCTATGATTACCGAGGCCGCAACTCTTGCTGGGCAAGCAGTAGAGCACATTCTTGGAGGATACTGGTTGTCAATTGAAAAAGGCTTTGTCGAAGCTGACGCTGAAAATGAGATCACTCCTACAGAAGCAATTGGCGCTGAGACCGGAATTATTACTGGAGCATCTGGTGAATTCAATGGGCTAGGTGGCGGAGTGAATTATCGAATTGAAGGAGATCAAATTATTCTTCTTGGTGACACTAAGAAGTACAAAGATGAGATCAAGTCAGTGACCGTTGACAATAATGGTCGTCCATTTAAGTTCTTCTGGCATGGAAAGTCTGGCACGTGGAGACTTAGCCTTGGTGGAGATGACGCACCTAGAAGAAGAGTTGAAGCTCTTCAGGCCCTCAAGGACCTCATTGCCGCATCGGGTGGCCCAGGGGCTGAAATTGACAAGATGGCGGCTAAAGTACCTGGAGAAGACAATGAAGAGGTAACTAAGCGACTCTATGCACTTAACAAAGCTGCAGCAGAGTTCTACGAAAACAACCTAACGTCTGCATCTAAGTACTCTCCTGCTATTAAGTACCTAACAAGCCGGGGCTTTAACATCAACGATGCTAAGAAGTTCCAATTAGGGCGGGCTGCAGGGTACAACAAGGGCGGCGGATGGAAAGCTTTAACCAACCACCTAACTGAACTTGGCTTTAGTAAAGAAGATATGGTCCTTTCTGGCTTAGTTAACATTAAAGAGGGAACGGGGACTATTTACGATGTCCTAATTGTCGGAAGCACTGGAGACGACAAAATTGTTATCCCTCTTAAAGATGCTGACGGAAACATCCTAGCGTTTACGGCTCGAACAGTGAACCCCGAGGACGATGCTAGATACGTTTATACCAAAGCATCTCCAATCTTTAAGAAGAGTGAGTCTGTGTTTGGTCTTGATGTTGCCCGCAAAGGTATTCAAAAGAGAAATCAAATATTCTTTGTTGAGGGTCAAATGGATGTCATTGCTATGCAGGCAGCTGGCATTGACAATGCTGTTGCAATCATGGGATCTGAGTTTACCAAGGCACATATTAACATGTTTATGGGCCTCACTAAACCAGGAGACAAGCCATTTAGAGAAATGGTCTTCTTCCTAGACCCTGACGCAGCCGGACGTAAGGCAGCAAGAAGAGCCCTGAAGATCGGATATGACTACCCGATCCTCCACAGCATGGTAAATAGGCCAGTCTCTGTTTCTGACGGAGAGGCCACTAAAGACTCAAATGATCCGGCCGATATCTACAAAGAGGGTGGGAAAGAGGCTCTCTTAGCCGCAATCAAGAATAGGCTAGATCTCGAGAGTGGCTTGCTTATGGAGGGGTTCTTTGAGTGGAGCTTATCTGGCCAGACATACGAATCCTTGATGTCTATTGTTGCCACGCTGGCATCCATCACGTCCCCGAGCGCCAGGGAGCAAATAATTAGATTCTGGGCAGAAAGACTTGGAATGTCTTATAACGAGCTAAAAGAACTGGTAGATGAAAAAATACAAAGAGATCTTTAATTCTTTGGTATACTTGGGTAAGATTTAGTTTTAGGAGACTACGTGGCCGAGCAGTACAACATGGACAACTACGACCCCCTCAAAGATGAAGAGTATTGGATTGGGTACTTTGAGCCAAATACAGACTCTCCAGAAGATATTAAGGAAGCTGTAGTAGAGGCCGAGAAGAAGTAGCCGCTGTTATGAAAATTATCATTAACGGTGATGCCGGAATCGAGGAAGTTGAGCATGACTTTTCTGTCATGCCTCTTAGCCGTCTTTTTCACTTTGCATCTTTAGGAATTATGCAAGCACGCTACGAATTTCGTAGGCGCAAAGGCTTTGACCCGTACAAGCCAATTAAAGAGCAGACTCCCCAGGACGCTCGGGACTACGAAAAGTGGCTCGAAGAAAATTCCGATACAATAGAAGATGAGAACGACACAGAGAAGGAAGTTTAGTGGATTACGAAAACCAAACTATCTCCCTACACCTTACCGGAGCCGGCGACGCCGAAGTTAAGGTTTCTGACCTCACCGACGACCAACTTGAAGAGCTGTGGGTGGATGCTCGCGTAGATGTAGCGCGCCTGGCCTTACGTGAAAGAATTGGGATTGATATCTCAAAGGGAGTTGACGATTTAACCGGAGACGACGCTCGTTGGTATATCGAGTGGAAACAGCGTCAAAAAGATAAAAAGGCCACTGAATCTAAGAATGACTAGCCTCCACGAAAGCACCTACAATCAAGAGCCAGAAGATCTGGCTCCAATTGTTGCGAGCCTTATTGGTAGAGTAATTAAGTCTCTTACCAAAAGTGGCAAGCCTTGGGGTTGGTGGGCAGAGTTTCAGCGAAGAGTTCAAACTGGCGAAAACGCAGGGCAGTTTGCCGAGATGGGCGGACTCGGTCTCTCCAAAGTTAGAAACTCTCAAGGAAAAGTTAGCAGTGAGATTTTTACCTACATTGGACCATCTAATGACGGACCAACTTATGGAAAGTTTTTAATTACCGGAAGTGCAAACATTCCTGACGGAGTTTACCACCTCCCAATGGAAAAAGTTGATCTCGGCGTTAAGGCAAAACTCTCTGAAGAGTATCTACAGAGAATTGGTGCAGAGACTCAGGCTCTTCCATCAGATCCTGGCCTTATTATTGACATTAATGGGGTCACTAGAGACGATGCTAGTCAAGAGGACGTAGACAACTCTAATAGAAAACTTGAACCACTGCCTAACTTAGACAAAATGGCAGCAAAAAGAGAAAAAACTCAAACAACATATTCTGAGCTTACGCCCGGAGACCTTGTTTTTGATGAGGGAGACGATGTCTACGGACTTGTCGTCTCCAATGATGAAAATGGAATTTGGGTCCGCTGGCAGAACAAAAGAATTTCGCAGGTCCCCACTAAAAACATTGATCGACCTGTTTTTGTTTGGAAGCAGTCTGAGCAGGAAGCAACTCTTGACAAAATGGCTGCTCGAAAGAAAAAAGACGAGCCTGTTGAAGACGGAATTGCGCCCGAAGAGCCAGAAAAGCCTAGGTCAGGCTCATACAAAGTTAAAGACCTTCAAAAAGGTGACTCTATCATTTTTGATGACGGTCAAATGTATTCAGTACTTAAGAACCCTGTAGAAATTAAAGGCTCGCCTGGATTCTACAGACTTACTTTAAGAGATGAAGATAACGAAGCAAACGTCGCTATGGATTTAGATCAAGACGTTTCTTACCAAGTAGTTCCCCCTAAACCAGCAGATGAAGTTGTAGCACCACCAGAAGAAGATTTAGGCCCCACAAAAAGAACTACTGTTGATTCCCTTGATGCTGGCAATGTGCTTTTTGATATCGCTACTGGACAAGAGTACACTTTTGTTTCGGCATCACTAGAGCCTGACGGAAAAAACTGGTACGTTGTAGTTAAAGATGCAGATGACAAAACAAGTGTCATTAAAATCCCTAAATCTTCCATTGTTAAGCAAAAAATGGAGCTAAAAGAGGGAAACACGAGATACACTCCTATAAAAAATACAGTATCCCGAAAAGAAGTTTTTGAGTCAAAAAAACCTGCAATTGATAGATATAACAAAATATCAGCTCTATATGGAAAAAATACAGAAGCAATTAAGTCCCTTCCCGACAACTCACAAGAGGCACAATCTTTATTAAAGCTAAATGCCACCATTGAGACAGAAATGGACAAAATTGAATCCGAAATGAAAAAAGCCGGATTTAAGGTTGAAGAGTACTATAAAGATTTATCAAAAACCGAAAGTACAACAGACGTTGTTGTAGAAGATGAAAAAATTAAAATTGCTGAAGGGATTGATTACGATGTCTATGACGACGGGGTCATGGTTGTCTTTGGGAAAGATTACTGGAACAATGTAGATCTTTTAAAGCAAGCAGCAGCGCTCTTTAGACAAAGTGGCGCTGGGAGTGTCGTATTGCAGTACCACGGTAAGGGAAAAGACCCAAAGAACCCGAATTATTTTAGAGACCTAAAGCGGGCCTCCCACTCACTTAGTTTTGATATTAAAAAAGGTACAGTCGAAGATGCCGTAAAATTCATTGCAGAAAATCTAAAAAGACTTTATGAAGAGAGGCAAAGCTCTGGAGATGTCTCTGATGAGACAGAAAACTTTAGTGGAAAACCTGGCACAAGGGGAGATCTTGAAAACGGTGTTTCTTTTGAGATTACTAGCGACGGGGTAATCCATTTCAAGGGCAACCTAGATAAGAATGAGGCAGCATTTGATTGGCTTATGTTTGATGCCAAGGATGCCGTCCCTGCCCACGACACCTCGCTTGCCGAAGATGATAGCGAGTACACAACGTCTGTTCTTTCTAGATCGGACGCAGATCGCGCAAAACTCATTGAGGCTCTCAATAAAAAACTAAACCCAGACAATGTAGGAGACGACACAGGAAGCATTGACAGTGTTGTAGAGTCAATCAAAACTAGAGACGGCAAAAAGCTTACTCAGCAAAAAGAAGATAAAGATGGAAATAGTGTAATTAGCTATGGAAAATCTGAGGGTAGTTCTAGAAAATTACTTATAAAAGCAAAAAGAAATGACGATGGCACCATATCGTATAGTCTTAGCCTAAAAACAGAGTCAAAACCAGATGAAAACCCTGATTTTACAAACACATCTTCATTTGATTATTTGGTTAAATCTAGTGGAGTAGTCAAAAACTCTGAGGATCTCAAGGCAACTATTGAGTCTGCTATTAAGTACTATGACAATATGTTTGACAATTCCGAGGAAACATATGGAAGATTTATTGAGTCTCTTCCTAAAAAAGATAGAGACGCTGTTAAAAACTTTTTAGCTTCGCGCCCTTTCGACCCTCTCACGGACCCAACGCAAGAAGAGTTTGATAAATTTGTAGAGCAAAGAGATAGCTTCATTGAGATGCTAATGACTCATTCTATAAAAGAATTTAAAAAACTATATGATCTAGAGACGTCTCAGGGAATTAAAGAAGCAGAGACCCATTTTGCTGAAGTTCTGGGGTTCATGGTCCCCGAACTTTCATACGTATTCCGTATAAGATCTTTAAACGATCTTTCTACGGCAGAGAATAATAATTCTTTGACAAAAATAAGAAATACTTTTAGAAAAGTTGTTGGGGACCTAGAAAATCTTATTGTTCGTAAGTCGTCGGGTAAGGCAACCGAATTAGGAAAAATCCCAAGTACTCATAAATATTTGGGTGACGTATCTCCAAAAGATCTTAAAATTGGAGACATGTTTATTGAGCGTTTAGCGGGGAAAGATGGCAAATTTACCCCCGCACTAGTTACCGTCACTGGGCTATCTCCTTCAAAAGATTATGACGACAGCACAGATGTTACTTTTTCTGATGGATACTCTACCAGTCTCAACAATAAGATGGAAATTCAAGATGTTTTTAGAAGCAAGGGGCCCGTCAGCGTAGTCACAGACGACGCTGTCATTATTAACTCAACTTCTACTAAACCAGCACTAAACACTAAAGAGTACTGGGACTGGATCAAATTAAAAGTTAAGGAAGGCAAAATCACCCAAGCTGACCTTAAAGAAGCAATTAATTTAGCTTTTGATATCTCAGAAAATATTTTCCAAAAAACTGTTAAAGAAGACGTAGCAAAAGTTTTAAAAAAGTTTTTTGATGCAAATCCAGATGGAACTAAAGGTCAAGCTTTAGAGTTTTTAAAAAACAGCACTCCTTACATTGCGGCCACAGGTAACGTTATTCGAGAGCTTTATACAAGTATTTTTGGAGATAATGTAAACAAGGCAGTCTTTAAAAATAGAGAAAAGAAATCAAATTCTTCTGGCGAAAAACTTTTTGAAGATGAGTTTAATGCTCAAATTGAATCTTTTGTCTCAGAGATAGGCGAAAAGCCTGTCTTCAAACTAGAGGACCCGGAGAGCAACAAGCCCTACTGGAAGTGGCTTAAGCAGCAGATTGAAGCTGGCACCCTTTCGGAAGAAGACCGTGTCGAGGCTATTGCAAACGTTCGGGACAGCACTATTGATATGGCCCTAGTAGACTCGCTGCAAAGCCTTGAAACCATTCTTCGCAAATTGATTGACGAAGACCCCAACATCACTAGAGCCGAAGCTCGTAAAAAAGTGAAAGAAATTTTTTCTGATTTTGCTACTGCAGTGATGATGGACCCCTCCAGAGTTAAGTACTTCGGAGAAGATTTTGTAAACAGTAGAGAATACAGAACTGCAATTGTTGCCGCCCAAAGGGACATCAATGATTCTTTGATGCGAAATCTTACCAGCATTATTGGAGACTTTATTCCGCTTAAGAGGCCAACTACTACAACAACAGCCACTAAAGAATCATATAGCGCTAGTGCATCAGAGGTAAAAATTGGAGACAGAATTTATGTCCCCGGAACGGACAAGAAAAAATCTGCAACAGTTATTAACTCTTCTCCTATTTCTATCTCCGGACAGAAAACTCCTTGGGTAAGACTATCTCTTCAAGACTCTGATGGAAATATCTCTGTTATTGATGTACGCCCAACTGCACAAATTGACATTATTGGTAAAAAACCTGTAGTAACCGAGACTACTGAAACTGAAACTGAGACTGAAGAAGAAGAAGTAGAAGAAGAAACTTCTGCCCCGACTCGAGCCCTCCCTATACCAGCAGATATTTCTGAGCTTGATTTTACAGGGATGTCTGACGAAGACAAAAGACTTTCTATTAAAACTCTTCTGCTATTAGAAGAAATTGGCCGGAATCAGGAAAAACTACCTGCCGGAGAGTTCCCGGGTTGGGGACAGCCTTATGAACCGAAATTTAAACTTTCGGAAGCAGACATTGCATGGGCGAAAGACGAAGAAAATGCTCCTATACTTCAAGTACTAAGAGACCAGCTAGAACAGCTCGGTGTTTCGGACACAGAAAAACAAAAACTTCTTCGGCTAGTTCGTCAGATGCCGCTAAACGAAGCCAGACAGGCTGTCTTAAACATTATTGAATCAAATCCTCTTCTTGAGACAGAATTCTACAAGCGTGCGGCAAACTTAGGAGATATCCTTAAAAACCTCAAGGCTCTCTCGGAAAAAGAAAAAATTCCTGTACCAAAAACTTTAAAAAATGTCTCAGATATTATCCCTGACGGAGAAAAAACAGATCTTTCAAAGAGCTATACGTTTGAAGAGTTCCTTGAGGATAAGTATCCAAATATTCCCCTGTCCGATCTAGTTAATCTTCCCAAGCATGAAAAGCGTATTGCACGCGAAAGAAAATTATACGACGCTTGGATGGACGAAAATAAAAAACGTATCTACGACCAAGTTTTTGAAATGGACAATGTCCAAATCAGGTACAGCAGCAAGGGCAAAGTAACTAAAAAAGCATTTGCTCTTCTCTCTCAAGTGATGAAAGTCGTCAATGACATCACTCCTCCAGGCGGATCTAAGGTCAAAGTTACACTTGCCGACCCCGAATGGATGAAAGAGATTACCGGCAGCGATAGGACTAAAGGCTTTACCACTTTCGATGAGAGCGGTATTAACATTGTCATCTCGGAGAGAATGTTTGGGCAAATTAAGCAAAAAGAAGAAGATGGTGTCGATACTCAAATTGCACCATTTATCGGGGAGTTCTTAAAACAGTATGGTGTTGCACTGTATGGCTCTGTTGTCGGTGCTGGGTTTAAAGCAGATAAATCTGCTACAGAGCTTGAGGAAATATTTAAAAATAAATTTGACATCAACAAAAAATCTAATGGAGCCATTGAATTTGGCGAAATGTTTAGAGACTTTTTTGCAGATCGATTAAATGACCCCAAGAGCGAAAAGTTTGCCGAGTTTGGTAACTTTGTTGTTAGGGCAGTCAACACTGGCTACCGTCCAACAATTAACTTAACAAATGCCCTGGATCTTGACGGCAAAGAGGTCCTCATGCAGACCGGCCAGCGTAGAGCAAGATCTGCTGGATTTGCTGGGGCAAAAGAACTTAAGGGGGAAGCGCTTAAAAAGTATGAAGAAACTAGAAACAGTCTTCTTCTGGCTAATGGTCAGCAAGTACAAGTAAGGTGGCTTGAGGGTCTCCCAACATTTAGAGACTCCTCTGGAACTCTTGGGACTCTTCCTGACAAAGTAGATAAGAAGAATTGGCGCAAAAATGCCTCATTTATGAGGTTTGTACAAGGTTTTGTTGGAGACGGTGTAGAAGCTACCAATGATCAAATAGATGATCTAATTGAGGCATTTAATAAAACACTCTCAAAACAGAGAAAAGAAACAGAGCGAATGCGGGTTGTCCGAGTTGACGGGACGAACGCAACTATTCGTTGGAAAGAGTCTGATTTTGACAATGACCAGGATGCTAGAAAAACACTAAATAGTGTAATTAAACAAATCAAGCAAATGAATCAAATTGATTCTCTTGGCGATTTTCCTATTTCTGTAACTCTTTCAAAGAAAGATAAATTTACTCCAGGAGGTGCTGACGGAGTCCTATTCACAAGCGGGAAAGGTGAGGACTGGACTGGATACAAATACGTCACTGAAGACGGCGCATTCATTGTTCTCGACATCGACCAGAGAAAAATAAATGCTGGTGTAGACGGAAATTGGGCCAAAGACACTAAAAACAAAGAACTTGACAACAGACTACTACAGGACCTTGGTCACGAGTATGGGCATTTAGTCCTTGAGTTAAGGACAGGCGGTAATAATAAAAATGACCCCCTATTTCAACAATTTGTAAATCTAGGGTACCCACTCGACCCAAGACTGCACCCAATTTCCGAGTACGCCGCTGGCAACCATAAAGAAAGTTTTGCAGAGCTTTGGAGAGTTTTCCTTATGCACGAAATTAAAGGCATAAGAATTCCAGCAAACAGCCCCATTCGTAGATTTGCTGATTTTTTCTACCAACTACGTTCCTCCCCGCTAAGCCAGAGATACAAAAAGAAGCCAATTCCAGCCATCGCTAGAGATCCTGGAATTGATAAGATGGCTCCTGAAATTCCTGACTTTAAGACCAGTGGCCCAGAATTTACGGACGACCAAATTATTGTTGAGTTCGAAGATAGAGACTACTTCTACTCCAACGGCCTAAAGCCAGACGGAAGTCCTATTGAAAACCCCCAACAAAAAGAAGCAATTAGTGCAGCCCACTCTTTAGCGGTAGATGCGCAAAACAGATTAAATGAAATAAACAAAGCAAAGTTTGTCGCAACTGCCTCTGTTATTAATGCTAAGCATAACTATGCCTCTAAGGCTAAGACTCTTAAAGATCTTTACGAAGGCTATTTTCAGTCCGAATATGAAAAGAATTCTAAAAACACTAATACTTCCGAAAATGTCTCTAGAAGAGTTGAAACAGACGAGAGCTCTTTTCAGTCCGGAGCCTCAACATTTGAAGATTTAGAAATTCCAGAAAAAGTATCAAAAAAACTACCAAAGAGTGCAAAAGTAACAATTTCAAAAGTTTTTGGAACCTATACCGACAAGCGCGGCACTGTGTTCACGCTATTCTTTAAAAATGCTGAGCTTAGTGGAGTGACTAAGGAAGACCTTGAATTTATAGACATAGACGGCTCTACGACATATCTCGGTTTGGGGTCAACAATCAAAAACTGGGCATATGCATTTGAGGGAGACTTAAATGATGCGACTAGACAGGCAATACTTGACTCTAGCTATTCCGACTCTGAGGGAACTATTAGGGCAAGAATTGATACAAATTTTTTCCCAAGCTCATACCTAATTACTTCTAACCAAGAGCCAAAAGATAAAAATGATCTAGCAATTGAGTATGTCGATACAAAAATATCCCATCGAAGAAGGGGTCTTGCTACAGCTCTTCTTGTTTTTACGCGCCAAAACTCTCCAAAAAATAGGGTTCTTCACTCTTTATCAAGGACACCCCGAGGAAAATACTGGTCAGAGACGGCTGATACAGACGACTCGCTATTCTTAGGGCCAACCGAGAGAAGAGAAGAAGAGCGTAAAAGAACAAAAGATTTGTTAGAAAAAGATGATGCTTTTTGGGAGGCTCATCAACAGCGACTTGACAAAATGGCTCCCAACTATATGTCTCAGTCGTATGGTGAAATTCTTCATCCCAACCTAAAAGACTACACTTCGGACGACCCAGAGGGTGGGCTAGGGCCGGACAATTCTGTAGTTGGCTATATCTCAACCGAACTTCTCAGTGCCCTCAAGGGAAACTACACAGAAGATGAAGACAGAGTCTTAGAAAAAGTTGAAGATATTAGATCTGGTAGAGGCTTCAAAACTCCAGCAATTATTTTCTATAACCCCTCAAACAATAAAGCATTCGTTGCGGACGGAAACCACCGAGTAGAGGCTTCCAGAAGACTTGATATTGGATTTACTCCCGCTCGAGTAATTACCAACTATTTCCAAGACAACGAAAATGCTCAGGTTCTTGACAATGGTTTTGGTGAGACCGGAATAGATGTCCCGTTTAAAGACCGACCCTTCCCTCGTGATATTCACCCAGCGCTTATTTTTAACTCAAACGATATGTATGGAACTGACAACGAAGTTCGAGAAGCTGAAATTGACAAGATGGCCAGCAAGATCGGCATGTGGGGTGGCGACACCGATGCAGTTGAGAGCCGCTTCTTGCCAGATAAAGAAGAAAATTTGTATGAAATTTTTCACCCTGGAACATACGTCGTAATTAAATCTACGGGCGAAGTTGCCCAGGTATACGGCCACAATCTTTCAGAAATTCGTAACGATGAGACTCAAACAACAGAGTTGATAAACCGTGGCGGTGTGTCAGTAAAAATTCTTAAAGGTCTAGTAGACGATGCAGACTTTATTCCCAACGTAGATGAAGACCCAAACTCTCTACAAAGAAACGGAACTAGAGTCTTTATTAGTGGCACTGCCGATGACGCAACACTCAAGCATTCATATCCAGTGAATGACCAGAGAATTTACGAACAAAGACTTGTCGATTTAGAAGACTTAGAGGATGTAACAAAATCTTTCATGAAGATTAGTGACAACCCTATCTTATTTGACGACACGATGTTTGTGGCCCAGCGGGAGACCGATGTGAAGGGTCGAATATCTCGGTTTGTTTCTCCTGGAGTTGTGGAAATTGCGGAGCTTATTGGCTATGACAGCGACAATCGTCCAGTACACCGAAGTCATCAAGTTAAAGTTGAAGAACTTCTTCCCATCCAAGATCAAGTACCGACTCTTCCTGGAGAGCCTATTCGCAATCTTGGAAAAGAGATGGGAAATATTATGAATAACATGGACAGAATCAATTCTGTCGCTTCTCGTCTCTATAACTTTGGATACTTGTCTGAAACTATGTACAGATCAATTGTCAACGCAGCGCGGTACAAATTTATCACCAGGTCTGGTGCTGCTCAGCTTGTAGAACTACTACAAAACTATGACAACCTAAGAAGATACAAAGTTAGAGGAACTCCTTTGACTTATAAGACAGGCAAAGCTGCCCAAACAGTAAAGGGAAATCAAGTACTGTCTGGGGATAGCGAATACCCCTATCCCGATCTACCCTACAATAGTGAGCTTTCTCCGCGTCAAAACGCATCATTTAATAGACGAGTAAATGCTGGAATCTACCCTGGAATTTTTTCGCAGGCCGAAACAGACGAGCTAAACGAGCAATTTAAAAAACTTAAGTCTAAATTTGACTATACTTCCATTCTTAATCGTCTAAATAACGCAGAATTGGCTTGGAGACTGGACAACGGTTGGCAAGTCGATGAGTTAGTCAATAAATACTACACTGGTGCCGACGGAAAGCCAGAGCTGCCAACAGAGGAGCTGGCGCTAAAATATGAAAACTACTCTCCAACTAAAGATGAAGACGGCAAACCACTAAAAGAAGAAGAAAAAGCAACCCCTGAGCCTCGGGAAGCAGCTAAGCCGACCCCTGCCCCTACGCCCGCCCCTGAGCCAACGCCTCCCCCTGCGCCCACCCCTGCTCCCGCTCCCGCTCCCTCGCCCGCCCCAGCGCAGCCTTCAGAGCAGAGTCAGGGATTCACAAACGTTGCTGACTTTATTAATAAAAAACTCAACCAAAACAGAGACTCTAGTGAAATAGATAAGATGTCTTCCGGGCTCCCAATCACGGAGAGCAAGAATGAAACGAATCCTCCTGCCCTATATGACATAGAAGCTATTGAGCAAGCAATCGCTGAAGACGGTGTCTTAACTGATCAGCGCAAATTAGAAATACTACAGATTCTTCCTTATCTAGACAAAAACTCTATTAAGCCTATTGTTGATGAGGTAAACACCAAACTTCTCAATAAGCGAATTATTAATGATGAGCCTATTTCTGGAATTGATATCCCTGACTCATACAACACGTCTAAACTGCAAGGATACACATCTCCTGAAGAGGTTTCTGTCATAGATAAAATGGCAACTAGAGATCCAGAAAAAATTGAATACGGCGGCACAGGAATGGAACCTGACGGGCCCCCACAGATCAAACTAGGCCCGGAGCAGCGGGACGCATTGGACACTCTACTCCAGACAAAAGAGCCGTTCTTCCTGACTGGTGAAGCCGGCGCGGGTAAGAGTACTGTTGTCAACCAATTTACAGGAATTCTACAAGAAACAGGGGTTTCTTATGCAGTGGCAGCCCCTACTGGAATTGCTGCCCTAAATGTTGGAGGAGTGACCCTCAACTCACTACTACTAATAAACCCAAACATACCCCAATCGTCCTATAACATTGGTAGCTGGCTAAACAGCAACTTAGTGCAGATGAAAAAACCACTACTGCAAGCACTACAAGTTTTAGTTATAGATGAAATTTCTATGGTAAGGGCAGACACTTTAGACTTAATTGATAGGATGCTTAGGGCTGTCCGAGGAAGGCTTGATCAGCCCTTCGGTGGGGTTCAAATAGTTATGGTTGGTGACCCATACCAGCTGTCCCCAGTCGTTAACGAAAGAGACTCGGGTACCGCAGATTTTAAAGAGACATACTCTAGCCCTTGGTTCTTTGACGCTACTGTCTTTAAAGAGTTCCCAATGCAGGGATCTAAACTTACTGTAGTTTATAGACAGGATGAAAGCTCCGACCCAGAGTTTATTAGAATTCTTCGTGCAGTACAGAAGGGAACTGCTACGCAGTCTGATCTTGACTGGCTGTGGCAAGTTAGCCAAAATAATAGAAAAACTAGTACTCCAGAATCATCTCCAGCCCTTGTCCCAACAAACCTCCTTGCTCGAAACTCTAACCTTCAAAAACTTAGTGAAATAAACGAACCTGAGTATACACTGGTTGGCACGTATAGTGGCGAGCCAGCTTCTGTTAAAAAACTAAAAGATGCGTCTGACCCGACTAAAGGCGTTTTACCAGAGCAGTACATGAAAATGAAAAAGGGCGCTAGAGTCATTTTTGTTCAAAATGCTAAAGCTAGAGAAGGCGAGCGTCCAGACTGGGTAAACGGAACTGTTGGAGAGATTACTGAGCTTAGACCTATTACGTTTAATGAAGCAGGGGACCCAACCGATTTCCTTATTGAAGTCCGAATTCCCGATGTAAATAAGGGAGGAATGAAAATTGTAACGGTTCCTCAAACAAACTTTATTGATAAAAACGTAAAACTATCTAGAAACATGGTCGGTGGCGACGAAAAAATAACTACTGAGATGGCCAAAGCAGGGGTCTACAAGCAGTATCCATTTAAGCTTGGGTACGCAATTACTGTGCACAAGTCTCAGGGGCAGACACTGGACTCGGCACTAATTAAGTATGGAACTGTAGACCCTGAAACTGGATTAATTGAAAAGTCAGGAGCTTTTGCTGAAGGCCAAACATACGTTGCGCTCAGTAGGGTTAGAAGCTCTAAGGGTCTATTCTTAGAAGTTCCTCTTGACTTGTCAGATGTTAAAATATCCGAAAGAGTCAAGTACTTTATGGGCCGTATGTTTGGTAGAGACGACCGCCAAGCACAAGAACCTGAAATTGATAGAATGGCTCCTAGGTCCGATTCTAACTTTGCCTCTGGAGAAATTTTTGAGACCTACGCTCAAAAAGAAAATGAACCTGGATTTGACGAATTTGTTCCTTCTTCGTATAAAGACAGCGAAAAGCTAGAAACAATGCAGAGTGCTTCTGTTGATGAATCTTCTTGGATTGGACTTCCAGACATTGGAGACACTAGCGTTAAAGCTGGCAACGCAGATATTTTAACTGCTGAAATTGTCTCGAACATGTCTCTAAATGGGGCCTTCAATGCCGTAGATGATTTGTTATCAAATGACATGGATCTTTTTTCTAGTATGGCTAATAGCAATGATTTAGCGGAGAATTACTCTCGTATGCTTGCATTTTTTGACGGAGAGTATGCGAGTATCAGAGACGGAGTTATAGCTTTTACTAATCCCTACAACGGAAACATTACAACAGTCAAAAAAGGTTCTTTCTTAGATGAATACTACGGTGACGAAAGTAATCCGACGCCGCAAGGAGACGATCAGTCTGATTCTATTAAATTAGCACTACAAAAAATAAAATCACTGTCTCAAAAAATTAGAGATAAGGCACTAAAAGACGGATTTAGTGAGTTTGAAGGAGTGAACCAGAGAGAAGCACTTCTTGCACTTGCATCCGATGATGAAAAATTTGCTGCTAATTTTATAGTTGATTCTATGTTTTCAGGAATGGGCGGTTCAGCAATTGCCATGGCTTCAGGAAAATTTGCAGTTAATGATGGCATGACTGATACTGCAGAAGCTGTAAAAAAGATTATTGTCGAAAATGCAGTATCGAGCACAGTTGCTACATGGGCCAATACTTCTAACGGAGACAATCCGCTCTCTTTGCTAATTCAAAAAGAAGTCGACTTAATGTTTAATTTAAAAAATGCCTTTAAATGGCCATATGCATCAGAAAAAACTAATGAAAAGATTGAAAGAGCTCGTCAACTTGAAAAAGGCATGGAGTTTATTCGTCAGTTTATTGCTGCACAATATAAGACAACTCAAAAAAGACTAAAAGATCTTAAAATAAATGAAGTCACTGTGTTTAGGGGTCAAAGTGTCTCCTCTAAAGATTTAATTGATGGGGCCGATGATCGACGTCTTTCTATGAGCCCCCTATCATCTTGGTCATTTGACTTAGACATTGCAGACGCATTCTCTAATCACGAAAGCTGGAGAGGAGACACGGGGAACAGTGCAAAAATTACTCTAACTTCTCAAACCCCAGCAAGTAGAGTTTTTGGTATGTTTGGTTCTGGATTTGGTTGCTTAGGTGAGCAAGAACTTGTGCTTCTTGGAGGAAGTCTAGAGTATGACAATGTCCGTGGTGAGGCTGACGTCTCTGACAGCGAAACTATGATTGATATTTTTAAGAGATATGAAATTATAGATGACGTTAGAAGATACTTAAAGAGTCTTATAGAGGATAAATCTGGGCAAAAAAATGCTCGATTAATGTCTTTCTTTCAGACAGTTCTCCCAGAATTAGATGGTGTCGACGTTGCCGTAAACACCACCGATCAAGTAATGGAAAAATTTATGAGAAATTTATTAAATAGTGGACAAGATTTACCTGATGACCTTGTTGATCTTATTAAAGACACTCTTGCTAAACTAAATACAGCACGACAAGACCAAAAAATTGATGGCGTGCGTAAAATTGGTTATTTAGTAGAGCGAGAGCTTGAAGACATGGAAATGAAAAAATACCAGGAAGAAATACAAAAAGAAATAAAAGATTGGGAAGATGAAAATGATTAACATTGATAATTCTTTATACTCCTCTGATTGGATAAAGATGACGGGCTGGGGGTTTCCAGGAGTAAATTCTTTAGAAGATTTACTAAGTGCTCTTGGTTTATCTGAGTCTGATACCGATACGCAGAAAAAGAAAATTAATGCTTTTATGAAACTTCCTGCTGCTGTGCCAATGCCAGATTCTTTAAGAAAAGAAGTGTATAAATTTTTAGGCGCTTCACTTCCTAATCCTCAGTTTGCCGAAAGAATTCTTTGGTGTTTGGACACAGTCAAGAAATTTTTTCCGGATGACTGGAAAAATCTTAAACCGGTCTTTGATAAAATTTTAAATAATAAAATTAGATTTTTTGAAGATCTAGAATTTGAAGATCAGATGGCTATTTTAGAGATTGAAACACGAGAAATCCCAAGTAAGTGGCACCCAAAGTCTTACTTAGAGAAGCAACTAATGCGAGCCTCAAAATCCGTAAAAAGTAAAACTGATACAATAGGATAACAACACTCGATTGTGTTTATGTTCTATTCCCTATGGAGGACTTTTTAATGAGTAATTTAAGTAGGGATCTTGAGTTCCTAGGAACGAATGGATCTTTAGCTCTTTTTGCTCACGGCGGTTCTGCAGTAATTGTCGACACAGACCACAACCTTATTGTAAAGTCCGGATCAGAGAGAGAACTCTCTAGCGAGTACATCTGGGGTACTGATGAGGAAATTGACCTCTCTACTTCGTTTGAACTAGCGTCAGCTTCATTAATTGATTTAAATATTACTATTACCGCAGCTGGCCCATCTGGTGATCGTCTATATACAATCCCCAAAGGTGCCCAATCCGAAGCTAAAAAAGCCCTTGAGTGGCGCAAAGAAGAAAACCGCGGTGGAACTTCGGTTGGTCTCAACACTGCTCGCACTCTTGCCCGCGGAGGACAACTTGGAATCAAGAAAGTTCGCCACATTGCAAAATATTTCCCAAGGCACGAAGTAGACAAACAGGGGAAAGGCTGGTCGCCTGGAGAAGACGGATTCCCTTCAAACGGACGCATTGCGTGGGCTCTTTGGGGTGGCGATGTTGCATGGCGCTGGGCTCAAGCAATCGTTGAACGCGAAGACAAAAAGAAATCAACTACTGCATCTGTCTCTCCAGGACCCGACCTAGAGTCATTCTCTAAAGCAATGACTGAGGGCCACTTATCATCTCCTGACTTCCTGGCTCGAGTCCGCATGGACGGGTCTGGAATTGATCGACTATACAAAGTAGACATTGATAGCTCCATGTATGTTTGGGACGACGGACAGTGGGACAATCTTGGCATGTCCGATGGCGATGTATACTCGTACAATTCAGAATTAGACGATGAGTTTGATTTAGTAGAGAAGTCAATTATTCCGATTGACCCGGACTCTGCAATTATTATTGCTGCAAAGCAGCACCAAAACCCTGATCACTACATTTCTGTCTCAGAAATTGATGCCGAAGAGGCTCGATTGGTTATGTTTGCAGCAGAGGACATTGACTGGGAGATTGTTGATTATACCCTTACTGCCGCTGGAATTAACCCGACGGATAAGGTTTACAGCCCAGAAGAGCGATCTCAAAATGCGTCTTCCCAGATGCGAAATGCTCTTGGTCGTTTTGCTAAGCAAGGACAGAGTGTTACGGTTGCTGGTAATCCCGCTGCTTCCGGTATCATCACTGGTACAGACCCGTCTACTGGCCAAGTGTCCATTCAGACCGATGGCGGACAGACTGTCAGCGTACCTGCAAACAAAACAAAACCAAGAGAAGAGGGTGGACAAGAAGCTCCTCCTCTTCAAGAAGATCTTGGCAGACCCCTAGATGTTTCAGGAATTCTTGCTAAACCAAGAACTCCTATTAATCAGCCATACGCACAGTTGCCTGGAACTCTTCCAGCCATGACTGCAGACGATCTACACGATGTTCTATACAACTGGCCAGCATGGGTTCAAGACCAGCGTGCTGCTGGCGGAAAGGGAATTCAGAGCTCCGCGTTTGAGGATAAGGAAGCATACGATCACCCTCTTTTTAAACGTTGGAGAGCTAACCTTAAAAGAAAAAAAGAAGAAGTAGGTGAGCAATCTTGGGCTAAGCCTATTGTTGCAGCTACCCCTGTAGGAAAAACTAAAGCACAGAAGTCAGTTAGAATGACTCCTGAAAACTCTGACGTACAGCCTATGTATTTTGCAATTGTTGCTGATGACGATCCTCGGGCAGTGATGGATTTGGTTGCAGTTGTCCCAGTTAGCTCAACGTCGACGGCTCCTATGACCTATAAGCGTGACAAAGGCCAATGGGTCAGGGATGAAACTATTCTTAATGATTTTAAGTCTGCAACACCTCCCCCCGTTATCCCCCTAGACAGCTCAACGCTAAACGATGTCCTCCTTCAGGTCGACGAGTCAAGCATGACTGCCTCTGGTGTGCACAGTGTTGATCACCTGCTTATGGTCCTGTGGGGCCCAAATAAAGATTTTGTAGAGTCTTATGGCAAGACATTTTTAAATATTATTGACCCAAATAAGCCCTATGACGAAAGTTTCAAAGCAGTTTTTTCTCTAGTTGCCGCAGGAGGAGTTGACAGAAATAGAGGAAATGCAGAGCAGCTTCGCCGCTACTGGACTAGAGGAAAAGGCGCTGCAAAAATCCGTTGGGGAATAGGCGGTGACTGGACACGGTGTGTTAGAAACTTATCTAAGTACATGGGCCCAAGGGCTAAAGGATATTGCTCTTTGCGTCACAAAGAAATGACTGGAATGTGGCCCGGGGACAAAAAAAATCGTCAACTTTATGGAAAGCAAAAAAATGGGCGCAGTGTTTTTAGCACAGAACTAGTCAACTCAACGGCTCAAGTTATTGAAAACGCAATTAACACAGCACGTGCAGACGATGCTAGAGAGCGTTTTGGGATTATTGCTGATGCCTCTCCTCACGGCGGTGCTGAATTCTACATTCGTCTTCTTATCCCCGAGGATGTTGAGTCTGGAGATGGAAGAAAATTCCGCAAGGGTTCAATTACAATGCGCGAACTTCCATTACCTCTTTTGTGGCAGATTAAGACTGCTTCTGGGCACGATGGCTCTGTAGTTGTTGGAAAAATTGAAAGACTTGTCAGAACTGACGAAGGCTTGGGAGATGCTTACGGAGTGTTTGACACCGGTCCTTACGGTAGAGAAGCAGAGCGTCTAGTTAGAAACGGATTTATTCGAGGCATTTCTGCAGATATGGATCAATTTGAAGCCGCTGAAGACAAAACAGAAGCTGCCGAAGATAGTGAAGATGAAGTCAAGAAGAAGAAAATTATTATAAATAAGGCCAGAGTTATGGCTGCTACAATTGTACCTAAGCCCGCTTTTCAAGAGTGCTCTATTAGCCTACTTGAAGACGGCAATCTTACAAAACAGGAGGAAAACATGGTTCCCGACGGGATCTATGTCGATGAAGTGGACAGTTTTGATGCTGATGCTTTAGTAGCATGCGGCATGATTGCTGGGGCAATTCCAGTTGTTCCGCCGAGAGAGTGGTTTGATAACCCTCGTCTTAAGCAGGCAACTCCACTTACTGTCGACGACACAGGCCGCGTATTTGGCCACATTGCAGCATGGCACGTTGATCATATTGGTATGGCCTATGGAACTAAACCACCAAAGTCACGTAGTGGCTATGCATACTTCCACACAGGGGTCGTTAGAGCAGATGACGGTAGCGATGTTCCTGTAGGCCAGCTCACTCTTGCGGGTGGACACGCCTCACTTGAAGCATCTGCTATGGAAGCCGTCAAGCACTACGACGACACTGCTTCAGCTTTTGCTGATGTCCACGCTGGAGAAGATGCTTACGGTATTTGGGTGGCCGGCTCTTTACGACCAGGCACCGCTCCTGAACAGGTCCGTGCAATTCGCGCTTCGGCACCTTCAGGTGACTGGCGTCCAATTCGCGGTTCTCTTGAACTCGTAGCAGTTTGCCAGGTCAATGTTCCCGGATTCCCAATTGCACGTGCTCGCGTTGCTTCTGGTTCGGTTATGGCTCTTGTTGCCGCTGGAGCACAGACTCTTGCAAAAATGAAGTCAGACCCTTTTGCAGACATGCAAGCAAGACTTAATCGACTTGAGAATGTTGTCACCCCCAAGGAAGAACTTGAAGCTCGAGTTGCTTCGCTTAGAGGAAAGATGTCTGAGTTTGGCTACATCTCACGCGACCAAAGAAACAAGCTTGCTGAAAAGGGACATGCTCTTCCTGATGGCTCATACCCAATTAGTAACGTAGAAGACCTTAAAAATGCTATTCAAGCCTATGGACGATCAAACCCAGAAGATCGAGCAAAAGTTAAGAAGCACATCGAAAAGCGTGCGCGACAACTAAATGTTCGACACTTGATTCCAGAAAAATGGAAGAATGAAAAGAGCGCTGCAATCACTGCCAGTGCTGAAGACCTTAAGTCCCGACTATCCGCTGCCCAGGACGCCCTGGGAAAAGCATTCGCGGCTGAGGAAATTCCAGCTGAAGGACCTATATCTGAAGATGACGGAGCACCCGCCGTTCGTGGATATAAGTTCACTCCTGGAGTAAATCAGCCGCGCGATGTTTCGGGTCGGTTTCGGCAAGTTCTTGCAAGACTAAAGCAAGACCTTGGAGATTCAGGACTTCAAGATGTTAATGAAAAAATTAAAGAGGTAGATAATATTACCGGTCTTGGTAATTATGAAGAAGCTGCGAAGGCAGGAAAAGAGCTCATTAGACTTCTTGACCGCCTAGATTCAGGATCTTTAAATAAAGTATCCCTAGAAAATGTTCGAAACACTGCAGCAGAACTAGGGAAGGTTATTGCAAACCTACCACTACCTTTTAAGAATCAAGCTGAAAAAGTTAGATTCTCAGATCTTCCTCCAGCCCTACAACAACTCATGGAAGACATGATTGATCGGGTTGAGAAGAAAATAGGTAAAGACGACGCAGCAGAGGTTACTAGCGGGTTAAAGGGCTTTTTGTCCGGAAGCGACGTCTACAGCCAATCAGACATCTCATCGCAGATGGCTAAGATGCTACGTCTACTTACCTAAATAATAAAGAAAATAAAAACAATGTACAATTGTTTGTAGGTGGAGTGCCTTCATATCTAGTATATGTAGTCCCTTTACCTTGACCTAAGCCGTGAGCGAAAGTCGCTCACACAACTGTCCTTAAGGAGGATCAGTGGATCAGATTAAGTCGCAAGTTGATAACCTTGCAGAGCTTAGTGACGAGCAAGTCGCTACGCTTCAAGAGGCTATCGTAAGCGAGTTTGAATCTTATGAATCCCAAGAGCCTACCGTTGAATCAGTTGACGCTATGACTACCCTTGCCGATATGCTTGACACCGTAAAAGGTGAAACACAGCGCCGTGAGGCAGCTATGGAGGAGCTCGCTAGTCGAGCTGCTGAAGCTGCAATGCGTGTAAAGGGCGAGGAAGTACAGGAGGATGACATGGTTGAAGAACCAGTCGAACCAGTTGAAGAAATGCCTTCAGAAGACATGCCTATGGAAATGCCAGGGGAAATGCCTGAAGAAGGGACCGGTTACATGCCTGTTGAAGAGGACGAGGAAAAGAAGAAGAAGGACATGAAGTCCTATTCCGCCACCGAGTCTGCCGACGCGTCAATTAATACGGTGGAAGGTTCTGAGTTTACATCAGATGAACCCGAAATCCCTGCTGAAGAAGTTACCGAAGAAGTAGTAGAAGCTACTGAAGAAACTACTGAAGCATCCGTAGATGAAGCCGTTGAGCTTTCATCTGACCCCGAAGACCCAGAGGTTGTCGAAGACGCCGTTGAGTCTGTCGAGGAGGTCGTTGAGACCGTTGCAGACGCAGAAGAATTCTCTGTCGAAGCAGAAACCGAAAAAACCGAAATCGCTCAAGAAGTTGAGCAGGAAGAGCAGGCCCCCGTGACCGCCTCAGCAGAAGAGGGCTTCCAAGCCCCAGCTGATCGCCAGCCTGTAATCGAGGTTAACTACGCACCAACAGCCATCACCGCTGGTGCAGACATCCCTGGATACACCGCTGGTACGACACTAACCGACATGAGCGAAGTTGCTTCGGCAATGGAAAAGCGAATCCACTCGCTTCGCCGCGTCAACGGAGGAGACGGAGAACAGCACATCGTTGCTTCAATCGTCACTTCATTCCCCGAGGACCGCACCCTCTCATCCGATTCTGAGTCAAACATGCTCAAGATTGGTGCTGTTTCAGGTCCAGGAGCACTCGTTGCTTCCGGTGGCCACGCTGCACCATTCGAGGTCAAGTACGACATTTACGGAATTGGTTCAACCACAGAACGCCCAGTCCGTGACTCACTGCCACGTTTCCAGGCTGACCGTGGTGGTGTCCGCTTTGTTACCCCCCCATCGTTTGCTGATGGCACCTACGACAACGCTGTTGGCGTTTGGACTGCTGCAAATGACTCGGCTCAGACACCAAACCCCGCAACCAAGACGAGCTACACCGTCACTGCTGCTGCAGAAAACACCGTCGCAACTGACGCTGTTACTCTTCAGCTCCAGTTCGGTAACCTCATGACCCGTGCGTACCCCGAGCTCATTGCTCGTCACAACGAGCTTGCCCTCGTTCAGCACGCTCGTGAAGCAGAGCAGTATCTTCTTACCAAGATTGGTGCTGGCTCGTCTAACGTGAACGCGCACGTCGTTACCACTGAAGCTCCTAGCCTCATTGGTTTTGCTCGTGACTTCCTTGTCCAGATTCGTAAAGCTTCTGCGGCTTACCGTTCACGCCACCGTATTGCTGTTGACACTCAGCTCCAGGCTATTGTTCCTAGATGGATCTATGACGCCATGGCTGCTGACCTCACGCTCAACATGCCCGGTGACGGAAACCTTGGTGTTTCACGTTCGGAAATCGAAGGATACCTTGCGCTCAGCAACGTAACGCTCACCCCAAGCCCTGACCTTACCGTCTTCGGCTCACAGGGTAGCTCCGCTGCCAAGCTTCTTGAGTTCCCTGACCAGTTCACCTGGTACCTCTTTGCAGAGGGCACGTTCCTCTTCCTTGATGGTGGAACTCTTGACCTCGGTATCATCCGTGACTCGACCCTCGTCGGAACCAACGACTACAAGATGTTCGTTGAAACCTTCGAAGGTATCGCAAAGGTTGGTATCGAATCGCTCGCAATTACCACGAGCATTTCGGTTAACGGTGTGGCTGCTGCCCTCCGCGACACCACTGGTGGCGCTACCGCCGCTGCAATCGAAGAGTAAATCTACGATTAACCCTGAAGTTGCGGGTGGCCTCCTCCGGGAGGCCGCCCGTAGCCCAGGACACAGACTTTAACACTAAGGATTCATATAATGGCTTTCCCAAATAATGGCGTTGTAGAGGCACCCGCTATTGTGCCCTCCGCTTTTGGACTACTTGCTGTCGTAAAGCCTGAAAACTCGGCTGACGAAGACCGATGGATTAGAGGATTTTCTCAGGAATATGAGACAACCGTTGACACCCTTACTAACTGGGACGACACAGACACCAATAGTTATGTTCTTGTAAACAATGCCACTGTCAACTATTACGACGAAATTAAACCTTTTTTTATTGAAATTGATGAAGTTAGATCTACCCTTGGTTTTAATGGAATTGACAGAATTGCTAGACTTAAGCGTCAGCTTGAGGGAGTTACGCAAAAAGCAATTGAGCGCGAGCTGTGGAACGGCGATGTTCGTATCGCCCAGTCTGAGGACAACAAAGCACTTATTGGCTCCACCGCTGTCGTACTCAACTCTGGCACTGCACTCAGTGCAAGACGTGCCCTTGCTCTTTTAGAGCACACAATTGCTACTACTTCACACGCTGGTGAGCAGGGAATTATTCACGCTACCCGCGATGTTGTTGCTCTTCTATCAAGCAACTCAAATATGCTTTTTCACGAAAAAGTAAAAGACCACCTGCAGACTATGGGCGGAACTCCCGTCATTGCCGGTGGTGGCTACTCTGGTCAAGGACCAGCAAGCGTGACCGATGGCAGCCAGACTGCCTCGGCCACAAATAAATGGATGTACGCTACTGGCACTGTCAAGGTTTACCTTGGCGATGTTGATGTGGTGAACGATAACTTGGCACAAGCTTATGATGTGTCGGGAAATGCGAATGACATGCGTATCAAAGCAATCCGCCCTGCGGCTGTCTACTTTGATACATCCATCCACCTAGCTGTCAGAGTAGATCTGACAGCCTAACCTCAAGGAGAATAGCTACATGGCTACTCAAGAATATGCTGCTAGCATTCAGGGTGTGTCGATTCGCGTCACCCGTCTGAATGCTGATGGCTCACTCGCTGACCCTAGCGTTGCTGGTAACAGCTACGTTACGGCCGGCTTTATGCGTCTTTCCTTCACACCCGAATATGAAGAAGGCGACGAAATCACGGAAAAGAACGCCAACGGCGTTGTCTGCGTGACCTACAAGTCACCTGACACACTCAAGCGTATCACCATGGAGCTCGCACTCTGTGAACCAGATGCTGAACTTACCAACCTCATTGGTGGCGGTTTGCTTCTTTCAAAGAACCTTGGAACCTTTGCTACGCCTAACCGCAAGTCAATTGGTTGGGCTGCGCCCGCTGTTGGTGACGACCCATCTGGTTTTGGTGTTGCTATTGAATGTTGGTCGCACGCAATCAAGGATGGTCGTAAGTCTTCGACACTTCCTTACTTCCACTGGGTATTCCCCTATGCACGTCTTCGCCAGTCAGGTGACCGCGTAATTGAAAATGGAATGCTTGCCACCACGTTTGAAGGTTATGGCCTTGGAAATGTCCTCTTTGGTGCTGGTCCAGATGGTCGCTGGGAGTACCCGGTTGCCGCTGAGCGTCCTTACTCGTACGCACGTACAACCTATGCACCTACTGGTCTTAATGGATTCTACAAGTGGACTGAAGGAAACAACACCTACTCGATTGCTGCTGCTTCTATCACTTCTAACGTTGCAAATATCCTCTACACCGGTGGATCTGCAAACGCTATCGTTGCTGGAGACCAAATCCTTATTACTGGACTTGGAGATCCATTCGACACTACTGGAGCCGGGTATGTTACAGTCACAGGTGGAAACGGTTCAACCTTCTTCACCTATTCTGAGGTATCTGCTAACGTTGCTAACGCTTCTGCTACCGGTAACGTTATTGTCATCAACGAGACTACAGAAACCCCAACGTACACGGCAGTTACTGCAACTGATCTCTTCTCAGTCACTGAGTCGGGAACCGCGTATAACGTTCCTGGTAACATCAACTTCAACCCTGACAACAGCGTTGATAGGGTTATCGGATCAAACGAGGACCCCACGGTCTAATAAACCACTAAATCGGGCGGCGTGCCTCGGTGTGATAAACACGCCGACGCGCCGCTCGATTAAGTTTAGAAAGAAAAACATATGGGAACGTCACTTTGGATACAGCCCTCTGAGCTTGGCGACTATGCAAACACAGAGTATGCCCAGGAAGCAGCCGAAACTGCGTCGTACCTTATGTGGGCAATGTCTGGTAGAAAGTACACCGGCGAGACCACAGTAACCGAAAAATATGTTTGTGCTAAGCGTGCCTACCGTATGGGCCCGTCATCTAAAAACTACTACGGAACACTCATTGCTGGTGAGGTTTACAATATTCCGATCACCGACTTTCAAGAATATGCTGAATTGGTCTCGGACGGCCTCTCTCCCGAGTCCCGAATTAAACTTCGCGGGCGTCCCGTAACCAAAATCCACGCCATCCGCACTAGAGATGGTCGTATTCTTAGTGAAGGTAGCTATTACCTAGTCGACCACTCAACTATTCAAGCGGCGGCTGGTGTGCCTTGGACTCCGTGTAACGTAGAAATTACGTACACATACGGATCTGTTGTTCCTGCTGCAGGCAAAATGGCAGCCCGCACACTTGCAATTGAGTTTGCTAAACTGTGGGCTGGCGACGAAGACTGCGCCCTTCCCCAGCGTGTAACGTCTATCTCTCGTCAGGGCGTTTCTTATACACTCCTTGATAGTCAAGACTTTATTGATGAAATGCGCACCGGTCTATATGCTGTTGATTTATTCCTTAAGACCGTCAACCCAGACAGAGCAAAAGCTCGAGCTCGAGTTTTCTCACCTGACCAGCCAAGAGCTCGTCGCTACACGCCAAAATCAAATGTACTTACTGCCAATGCTCAGTATGATCTGACCATTGTTCAACGTAATAATGCATTTTGGTCTTCGGCCAATGCTGTATCCTCCGATGTCTCCATCTTTTTTGCTCAAACAGGTTGGTCTCCAGTAGTCACTTTACGGAGTGCAGGAAGCACTCGTACTATTGACATTAAAACTGCAAATATTGCTACAAACACAGTCAGTAACACCGTGGCATTCACCATTACATATGATGAAGCATATAAAGCTCTCGGGGCGGTTGACCCGGGGACATGGACTCTCTACGCTACCAAAACAGTTGGTAACGTAGTGAATTTATCCGAACTTGAAACTGGAAACCTCCAGGTCAAGCTATACAGTTAGGAAAAAACATGACAGGAATCCAGACAAACTTTACCGCTGCAGACATGCTTGGCGGAGCTAAGGCCGCAAAAACAGCCGCCCCTGCGCCAAAGAAGCAGGCATTCTTTTCTGCACCTGCACCAGTTGCTGCGCCAGAGCCAGTTGTAGAAGAAGACGTCGTTTCAGAAGACGAAGAATAGTAGATAGGCGGTAGGTAGTGGACATTACAGAAGTATCGAAAGATGCGCTAAATGTTAAAAATATGCTAGACGGCATCCTTGAAAAAGTATGTAACGTCTATCAATCGTACAATGTTCCACTGCCTGCTCGTCAATACTGGACAATGGGGACTGCTGTCGTTGATTGCGACCAGCTTGTTGTTTCTCTAAATTCTATGTACCTTGGCGCACCGGGGCAGCCCGTTAATGAGCCAACTAGATGTAACATGCCCAGAACTGCCACTGTTACTATCAGTATTGCACGTAATTTTCCGGTAGTTGGACAAAACGGTAAACCGCCATCAGGAAAAAAGATTGAAGACGCGTCATATGCATCTTCAATTGATGCGTGGGTTTTGATGCAATCTTTGTATCTATTTGATCAGTGGGATGACGGAAGCTACGGTCTCGGTGTTATTGCCAGTCTAGATATTATAGAGCCAGAAGGCGGATTTCAGATCGTTAGTATGGACTTGACTCTGGCGGTCCCTTAATGCCTACAATGGGTCAAAAAGTTGAAATTATTCTTTTTAAAACTAATGGCATGGTTGGGCTAGATCTTCAAAAGAGGGCTCGCAGATTTTCTCACTATGCTCGAAGAGATGCTCCTGTTGGTAGGGGTGGCAATAGGGGAATTCCAGGAAGACTGAAGAAAAGCATTAGAGTCTCTGGGCACAAAACTTTGCCGACTATAGGTCAAACTATTAGAATTGGAACATTTAATGTTCCTTATGCTGTCTATGTCCATAAAGGAACTAAACCGCATAAAATTAGCCCTAGAGGCAAAAGAGCATTAGCTTTTTCGCCAAACCAACCTAAAGATATGGCTTATATCTCTAAGGGCACGACTAAAATTATTCGCAGATCTGTCAACCATCCCGGCAATCGCCCAAATCGCTTCCTTTCAAACAATGTAAAATGGTTATATCTGTAGAAACAGATTTCCACAAACACGAATGAAAGAAGGAAAATAACGATGGCTAGATTTAAGGATTTTGGCAGCGACGTCTCACCAGAAGGCGAACGCGAACCTATTGTTTTTAAAGTTCATGGAGAAGAATTTAAATGTATTCCTGTAATGCAGGGAAAGACTCTTCTTGATCTTATTGCAGATTCGTCCTCTGACGACCCAGCAAAGTCTTCTGCTACAACTATTAAGTTTTTTGAAGCGGTCCTTATGGATGAAAGTCTTGAAAGATTCAACAAACTAATCAATGGCAAAGACAAAATTGTCTCAATTGGAACGCTAACTGATATTACTTCTTGGCTTATTGAGGAGTACACAGAACGCCCTTTGGAGCAGTCCGAGGCCTCCTAGCGTGGGGCCTCAACGTATGGCCATACGTAAACGGTAAAGGAATAGTAAATGGATTACGTCTGGTGCAGATGGAAGCAGCTGACATGCTAGACGTACTCCATTTCTTTTTTGAGGAAGATCACCGATACTCGACTTTTGAAGAGGCCGAGTATAAAGACGTTTTTAGAAGCAAGATCTATAAAGACATGTATAACGTCGACTATGCGTATTACTCTGAAAGAAAAGAAGAAGGCGTCAAAGACTTTGACGACAGTGCTATCGAAGAACCTGAAGAAGTTGAAGATCCAATTCAGCCATTCAGCCCTCGAGTAAAGCAAGCAAAAGCCTACGTTCCACCTACGGAACTTACTAACAATGTCGAGCGCCCTTTTGGCGATATTCTCGACCAACCACTGGGATAGGGGGTGAAAAAACATGGCTGGTGAGAGAATTGGTGACGTTTTTATCCAAGTCACTACAAATGCCCAAAAAGCGGCTGAAGACCTGCGTCAGGCTGTTCAAGCTACTGAAAAACTCATTGAAGTAGAAACGAATCACAAAGATCTACTTGATAATTTGTTAAAGCTTGAAGAAAATAAAATCAAGATGTCTAAGCGTCAAGTAAATCAAGCGTTAGAGGCTGCAAGAGCCCAAGTCGGAGCCGTAGAAGAGCAAATTGCTAAACTTGCTGAAATGGGCGCAACAGATGAGTCGCAGCAGAAAAAGCAAATAAAAAGACTCAAATATTTACAAAATGTTGAAAAAATCCTAAACGTTGAGGCACGTAATAGAATTGCGGCTTTCAACGACTACGCTGGATCAGAGGCAGAGCAGCGGGCTCGTAGGGGCGAAAAGGTAACTAAAAAAGAACTAGGAAACATCCAAGGATTCCTGTCTCGCGCTGCTCACGAGCACAGTAGATTTGCGGACAGACTAGACCGACGAGATATGACTCGAAGTGTTGCTGAAAACATTAGACGTGGTTTTGAAAAGGGCCTCATAATCGGTCAAAAATTCCACAAAGATGAAAACGCTCTTCAAAAACTTGCTCGAGGATTTGGTATTGCAGGCGCTTCAATTGACAGAGTGAAATCAAGCGCTGAGCGAGCTGCCAACTCTCTCTATAAGATGCAACGTATTGGCTATTTGCTACAGACTGCACTTTCTATTGTAGTTGCATCTATTGGAGCACTTGTTGGTGGTTTGATGGGGCTTGTCGGTGTTGCCGGAGCTGCTATCTCATCTTTAGTGGCTCTTGGTGGGGCTGCGGCTGGTGTTGGGGCTGGATTTATGGTTGCCAGTATTGCAATGAAGGGGATTATGGGCGCTGTAAGCCAAAGCACCCAGGCTCAAACAGCATACACTAGGGCACTTGCTCAAGCTCGTAGAGAACTTCAAGGCCTTAAGTTTGATGCTGAAGAAGCCGCCCTTAGTGAAATGGACGCTGCTCTTAACTTAGAGAGAGCTCGTGAAGAGCTTGCTAGAGTTCAAGATCTACCCCCGGACAGTAGACTTAGACGTGAGACAGAGCTACAGTACCAACAAGCGGAATTAAACTATAGACGAGCAAAAGCTCGAAATGAGCTTACGGCAAAACAAGCTGCCGAAGGTGTAGCTGGAATTATAAAACGAAATAATCCTGGTGGAATGAACCAGGCTATGAATCTTTTAACAGCATCTCAAAGAAAATTTGCTGAGTACTTAATTAGTATTAAACCAAAATATAGAGAGCTTAAGGAAGCAGCTGCTGATGCATTCTTAGGGCCGCTACAGCAAGCTGTCGCTTTAGTGACAAATAAAATGCTCCCCACTCTTAAGAATGGAATGACAGTTCTTGGCTCTGCAATGGGCGGGGCAATGAAAACTATTGCTGAAGGATTCACTAATCCAGAGAATTTAGTGCTTCTTAATAAGTTTTTTACAGACTCTGTACCATCTATTAAATCATTTGGTGACTCGGTCTCTGCCGGTTTTGGCGGAATGCTAGCTGTATTAAGTGCTGCAGCACCTATGACTCAGCGTTTCTCTGAGTGGGTGACTAGCACTGCTCGAGGATTTGAATCGTGGGCCAAGTCGGGACTTGCTGATGGGTCTTTGACTAAATTTTTCAATCTTTCTGGAGAAGTTGCAGCTAGGCTCGGGGCTGTTTTTGGTAAAGTTTTTGACGGGATCAAAAACATTATCAATGCAACGTTCCCGGGTGGTGATGTAAATGCCGGTGCAGGTGGAGTAATACTTCAATGGCTTTCAAAAATTGCTGAAGGTTTTAAAATGTTTACAGGCTCAACTGGGTTTGCTCAGTGGCTTAAAACAACAACAGAGACTGCCACTATTGCGTTTAGCACTATTGGACAGCTGCTTGGTATTCTTCTTGACACTGCTGACCGGCCAGAACTTAAAGACTTCTTCCTCATTCTACGAGGAGCTGTCGCCCCCCTTCGTAAACTTTTTGCAGATGGTGTTGGGGCTAGCCCTGCGTTTGCCAGATTAGTAGTCTCTATTGCTAAATTTTTTGCAACAATTTCTGATTCCGTAGCTCTTACTATTTTTATGGACACACTTGCAACAATTGTTGAAACTTTAACTGGATTCTTGCAAACAATAAAGCCACTACTCGATGTTCTTGGTAGGTTCCACGCAGTAATTCTGGCTGTCACTGCTATCACATTCTTGTTTGGAAAAGCTGGAATGGTTATGTTTGGCATTTTTGAAAAATCAGCAATTGCTGTTGGTGGAATGGGCGCAGCCGTATTTAAGGCTAGCGCAAATATTACAGCGTTGAGGTCTCATTTTAGGACACTAAGAACAGAAGGAAGCACTCTTACTCAAGCTCTAGTTAGAACAAACCAAGAGATGAAAAGAATTGTTTTTTCAGCATCTGCATCAAGAAACCAACAATTATTATTGGAAATGGCTAGATCTGCAAATGTAACTACTTTAGAGCTGCAGCAACTAAATATGGAGCTCGATAAAGCCCGCCTTAAGGGGGCCACCAGTCTACCTGCATTGACTGCAGGAGTTAGAGCGTCAGGTAACGCTCTTGCAGTAGGTGCGCTAAGCAAAGGCGGGATCGGAGATCCTGTTCCTGGAGGTAAAAGGAACGCTATAGTGGGAGGTGTTGGCGCATCTCTTGCCTTGGGGCTGCCTCAGCTAATTGCAACTCAAGTTGGAATTCCGATGCAGGGCGCAACGTCGCAGCTTTTGGGCGCTGTTTCAATGTTTACATCGTTTATTCCTGGACTTCCAGGGCTAATTATCAGTGGCCTTGCCGGCCTTGGTAGTGTTGTTGCTGGTGCAATTGAAGGCGCTAACATCACTGCTCAAGCTGAGTTAAACAGAATTAAACTTATTGAAGCAAATGACATGAAAGCTAAACTACTTACTATAGAAAAAACTAAAGAAATTGGTGAAAGTTTTGTTGCAGCCGGCTTAAGCCCTAAAAAAGCTGCTGAAGCGACTGAAAGATTACGTCAAGAAGCTAGAAATATTTCAGGTACGTCAGTTGCTGCAGGAGCAAATCTCGGTGCTTCAGGAATTAAAGCAATTATTAGTGAACTTATGTCCCAGGGGGGTGCAGATGTAACCAAAACACTAGCAGACCCAAACAGCCGTGCGGCTCAGAACCTTATTCAAAGTGCTGTAAACGTTGCCGCTAGTAGTAGGAATGTTCGTAGCGGAGACATAAAAACAGAAGAAATTGCTTCTGCTGTGGCGATTGCTCTTTCTGGGTCGAAAGGTGGGGCCAAGGTAATTAGCCCATTCAAGACTGACTCAGAGGGTAGGATTGTTACGGGGACAGGCGCAGCGAGGGCAACTGATGTCCAAAACTTAAACTTCCGTAGCGAGCAGACAAAAATTGCCGAAGCTAGGATTAAGGAAGCGGCAGACAGAGCAAGGCTGATATCCACTAACCCGCTGGTTAATAGGGCTGGATCAGCTGCAGTTAATCCTATGGGAACGACAACAAATATTGCACCTCCCGTAAAAATTTCTCCAAAAGACAATACTGTCAAAATTGAAGATTCAAGTTTTACAAAAACAAATAGCTTTTTAGACACGATTTCAAAAAACACAAAGCCGGTTCCCCCTCCCCCCGCCCCCGTCGTGAACATCAATATTGATAAAAAGTTTATAACAGATTTGGGATATAAGAAGACTGGTGCGCAGTAACTATGACTGAATATAACGAACAAAAAGAACTGACACTAGTCAATGAGGCCCTTACTAAGCCTAAATTTGGTGACCCATACGATCGCCCCTACATTACCGGCCTCAAACTTGAAAGAGACGTAATTCTTGGAAATCTAGTTCTTAATAGAATTGACACTAACCCTGCGTCAAGCACATACAACACTATTTGGGTGTGCACGGACATTGAAGGCTGGTGGGAAGTTCCGGCCCCCGAAGTTCCTAACATTCCCCGTGGCCTTGACGACGGATCGTATGACGTCCGTGGACGTTGGCTTGCTCGAGAAATGACGCTAAGAGGGACAATTCTTCCTCCCTCAAAATCCGTTGCACCATACGCTCGTCAAGAGCTTTTAAGTGCTTTGGATATTGTCTATAAGGGCGTCTGGCTTCGGGTAAAAGAAGAGCCAATGCGTTCAGCGTATGTTCGTATGGTTGGTAAGCCCACTATTACTAACATCAATGCTCGAGGAAAGATTGAGTTTAGTGTCCCGCTTAGATCCGGAGATCCTATCAAGTACGGCTGGAACGGTGGAAGCACTCAAATTGATAGAGCTTTCCGTAGAGACAACGTTGTCTCGGTCACAACCAGCGCTGCTCACGGGTTTAGCGTTGGCAATTCAATTACAATTTTTGATTTAGGAACCCCGTTTAACGGAACACACACTATCGACACTGTCGGCGCAGAGGGTAGAACATTTACGTACGCCAACACTGCATCAGATACGACTACTACAGTAAATGGCTATGTGATTTTATCTTCGCAATATGACGCAAATAACGGCTACACGCTTGCAAACCTATCTGCTGCTGTAAACAATATTGGCGGGACAAGCAGCGTCTCGGTCACAAACAGCGGAACAACGAACGTCGCCGTTACAATTTCAATCACTGGCCCTATGACGGCCCCAGCCTATATTAGAAATATTACTACCGGCCAAAATATTCGCGTGGTGAAAAACTTAAGAGCAAATACCCTAAGCGCAAATGTTACAACAATTGCTCGCACTGCTCAAACAACTACACTAACTACTAACATTGCCCACTCGTTTATTGTTGGGGACACAATTACTGTAGCAAATCTTGGAGTCCCAACGGCAAATGGAACTAAGACCGTCTACGAAACAACAGCCACTACTGTAAGCTATTTAGACCCAGGAGTTGCAATTGCCAACGCAGTTCTCATTAACAATACAGTAAACGTCTGTGCACCGAGTCATGGATTCCTTGCTCCAAACTCTGTCTATGTTTACGGACTTGGCACTCCTTTTGACGGAACGTACTCCGTGTCTGCTGCAAGTACTAACTACTTTGAGTATACAAAGACTTATAGCAATGTAAGTACCGTCTATGAAGGCTACGCGATTATTCAGTACGCTTCGACATCTGACCTAGCTACTGCAAACCTTACATACTCAGATTCGCTTGAGATTGATACGTACAACACGACAGTTCTTTATCGAGGACTTCCTGATGCTGCTCGATCTACTTTAGATGCTGATATTGACTGGATCAGGCTCCAGCCCGGTGCAAACACTATCCGTATTGAGAAGCAGGCTGGCACTCCAGTTTCCGCAAATGTCAAATACAAGTCCGGCTGGCTAGGGTAGAATAGATCGTAGAGACGATTACGAGGACATATGGTAGACAACCTATACGCATCAACTACGCCGGAGACAGCTCCGCGTTATGATTACTATACTGTAGACATAATTACAAATGAAGTTCTAGCTCAGATCCCATTTGAAGATGTCTCTTATGAGCGCAAGTTAAAAGACTTTGGTGCCTTTGAGGGCTCAATTACAGTCTCAGGTCAGACTGACGATTTAGATCTGTACAACAGCACTCTTCCTGGTAAAACTGCTCTTTATGTGGTTAGAAATGGTGTCTGTGTTTGGGGCGGAATTATTTGGGGCAGAACATATGACTTAGTTGCCAGAGCTTTGTCGGTATCTGCGGCAGAGTTTACTAGCTACCTGTCTCACAGAAACATCTGGAAAACGTACTCATTTAAATTTGAGGCAGAGGTTCTTAAGACAACTAAAGCTGGATATGCAAAAGTCACAATTAAAAATTCTATTCTAAAAAAGCCTCTAGATTTAGAAGACGACAATGGTGTCGCTAATAAAGTTTACATAAGTTTTTCCGACTCTGACTTGGTCAAGTACAGCGGGTACTACCCTATAAGTAGTTTTGAAGACCCGACTCAAACAACTTTTTGGGTGAGTATCCCTAAACTCCCTGCATCTTCTGGGTCATATACCAATGTGACAGTGTCGGCTCGAGTCGATACTTATGAGTATATTCGTGAGATGTTAAAAGATGTATTAGTTGATTTTAAAGATACTCAATTTGCAAACGAAACAATTACTCCTGGAATTAGATTGCCTAACGTAATTACAGAAGTTGGAGCCTCTAATAATGCTGTAACTATTACGACAGAAAGTGCGCACAGCTTAGTTAAAGGTCAAGTTGTAGAAATTTTCAATATTACCAAAGCACTCTGCGGAACTCAGATTGTCTCTGAAGTTCTTACTCCTACGCAGTTTAAATACATAATTCCAGTCCTAGCTATTACGCATGTTTCTCGGGTTGATGCCGACGACACTGCAACTGTATATTTTGATACCTCTGAAACCGCGTCCACTCAAGTAAATCCATTTGTAGTTGGACAAATTGTGACTATCAATGCAAGTGACAATAGTTTTGATTCAACTGCAACAATTACTGAAGTTACTGAAAAAAGTATCAGCTATGACAGCTCAGGGGTTGATGTAGCAAAAACTTCTGCAACCGGGTCAATTACTGTTCCTAACGTGGCTTTTGCGCCAGTCGCAACAAACTCTATTTTGGTCGATTCTCGTCAAATCTCAACTACTCGTAAAAAATCAATTAGGTTTGTCAAAAGAGTAGATGGATACGTGTGGATGTGGACTTCTGAGCCGCACGGGTTTAAAAAATCAGACAAAGTTGTAGTTAAATCTAAAAAATATCCTAACTTAAACAATAACGATATTCCAGTAAGTATCCTCTATGCCACTGACACATATTTTAAATACTACCAGCCTAACTTAACAGCTAACAAGAATGATATTAAAAGTGCTGGAGGCGGCAGACTAAAGGTTGATTCTCCTAGACAGAATACTGCAGTGCTAGCAACACCGCTCAATCAACTAAAAATTAACACTCAATCAATTCATTCTTTTGAGCGAGGAGATCTCGTATACGTTGAAGGTGTGGATCGTATTGACTGGACTAAGCCTGTATATAATGGGTACCAAAAGATAGTTGATCTTGACACCTCTGAAGGAACTCTGTCAATAGATGTTTTGACATCTACCCACTATCAAGTTACTAACAGCATTACTGCAAGAGTTTTTTTAAATCGCACTCACGGGGTTCTTCCTGGTGACTCCATTCGAGTTGCTGGAAGTTCTAGCGTTGCAGGTAAGTTTGTTGTTTCGGACATCTATGACCCAGAAGACGCAGTTTCGGGAGATTCGTGGATTGAGTACACGTTGTCACGAACCACGGCTAATGTCAGTAAAACGGCCCTATCTGTAGAAGTTATTCCTTATGGATCTACGTGGTTTACTTTTGACATGCCTGAGTATGGCGTAATTAGGGAGCCAGACGACACTATTGAGGTCAGTCACGTCCGTTATCGAAAGAAAAAACGCACAGTCACTATAACTACTGCTCGTAGACATAACTGTGTCCCTGGAGATAGAATTAAAATTGACCTTAAAAATAAAGTCTATGACGGGACTTTTACAGTAAAATCTGTAAGCAAAGACGTTGATGAGCTGTCGTACTCTCTTCCTTCTAACACCGAGGATCTCCCTACAAAAAACATCGGTACATCTAAAACTAGTGGGTCAATTACTAGAGTAAAAACTAAGGTTGGGACTATCCCAACCCTTGAGGTTAGTATTGAAAGAATTTCTAGAAAAGGAAACACTGCTCGAGCATACTCTACTGATCACGACTTGAATGTTGGTGACCCTGTATCATTAGAATTTTCAAACGTTGCCTTCTCTTCTTTTGAAAATTCTAATGCTATTTCTGATATAACTCTTGCTGAAGATAATATTTTTGAATATACAAGTTCTGGTTCCACTTTTGGATACAGAGCAGTCAGTAGAGCAAACGTTGTAAATAAAATTGCTACCGTAATTACTAGTTTGGCTCACGAATATGCTGCTGGACAATCTGTATCTATTTCTGGAATTACTGACACATTTAACGGCATTAAAACAATCAAGGCAATCACCAACACTACGGCATTTACATATGATCTTGACACAGAAAACATCACTACCGCAATTACCCCCAGCGCTGGATACGCGTACTCAACAGTAGCCGTTGGGGCAAACGTAGGTTTTGCATATTTAAACTATTCAGCTTTAGCAAACACAGAAGAAATTAGTGCTGTAGCAAGCTCTAGCAATGTTGTTACAATGGTTTCACGGGACCACGGCTTTGATGTTGGAACGTTTGTAACTACATATATTTATGACAAGGCGTACAAAGCTTTCCGTAATAACAATGAATCAGTCAAATTAACAGCCGTAACTGATAACACCTTTACGTATACAGCCTTGTCCAGCTCTCCAACAGGGACTGTTGCCAATGTTGCGACGTCCGGTATCGTGGCTATAGGCCCTCAAGTTCGTAAAATTCCGGTTGCACTTGCCCGCACTTACGGGGAGTTCCCCGAGAACTCAAATATAGGTGGACTAGAATTTTCTACTAATGAGTACAGCAATGCTCAATTCCCTAATGACGTTATTCGTGGAAGTGATTTAGTTTCTGTAGCGGAGCACCTAGAGCGATACACTAACACTCGTGATGGTTTTGACTATCGAATTGATTGCGATTTAGTTGAGGGTCAAGACAATAAAAAAATATTTAAACGAACTTTTATGCTTATACCTAGAATCCCTGAGACTCTCAAAGATTATTTGGAAAACCTACCTAACGGAGTTTTAGAGCGTGGAACGTATGCGCCAGTAAGTGCTTTTGGTGCAGATAGATTGGTATTCGAGTATCCTGGAAATATTCAAAATGTTAGTTTTTCAGAAAGTGCTAATGAGTCTGCAACTAGAGTTTTTGTTGCCGGGAATAATTCTGATCTTGGGGCTGGAGCTGGGTCTAGATTTTCTGCTGCATCGGACACACTCCTTTTAAACTCGGGGTGGCCAGTTCTTGATAGAGTAGAAAAAGTTGAATGGCCGCTAGTCGGAGTCAATCAAATTAATGTCGACAACTGGGGAAACTATGACTCAGAGGCAGATATGCACAAAACAGCAGAAAGATTCTTAAGAGAGTCCAAACCCCCGATTGGAGATTTCATTATTACTGTTAACGGGTCTCTTATGCCAGAAGTAGGAACATACTATCCTGGAGACTATTGTTCTTTGATTGTCAATGACAATTTTGTCAGACAGCGTATGAACAGTATTTTAGAGCCTCGTAAGGATGTAATTGTTAGGCGCGTCGACGGTGTTAAGGTTCAAGTTCCAAATAGCCCAGCCTTCCCCGAAATGATTGATCTTGAGTTAGTTACAGAATGGCAGGTGGATACTCGTGGCTAGTAGGCGGTCTCGTAAATATAAAAGTCTAGGCAACTATCTAGAGTCTTTAAACATTGATGCCAGAGAACTTAGAAATAGAAATAGCTACACTGGCGTAGGTTCTGAGGCAATTAGTGCTTCTCAACTCTCCGAAGAAGTGGAAATTTTAGACAAGGCAATTCAAAGTTCTAATTATCTTTCTGGAGAAAATGGTTGGAGGATTGATGGATCAGGTGACGCTGAGTTCGGGAACGTGTTTGTTCGTGGTGATATTAACGCTGAGACTGGGACAATTGGCTATTGGAATATTAGCAGTCCAGCGGTAAGCAGAACTTTTGGAAGTTCTGAACTAAAAGGAACATTTTTAGAAAGCTACAACCATGGCGCTTCTGACTCTAACACAGAGGCAGGGTCATATGTGGGCCTCTACAAGTCATATGAAGACGATCCAATTATTTTTACCGGATTTTCTGTGGAGTCAAACAAAGTAACAATTACCGCAAACTCTCATCAATTTACAGCTAATGACTTAGTAGTTGTGTCTTTTTCAAATACAGCGTACTCTATATATAACAAAACCGTCTACTCTCCCGGAGCAGTTACCGAAACTACGGACAACACTTTTACATATAGCATTGGTACGACAAATGAAACCGGGGCGGCAGATGTTGCATTTACCGCAGAAAGCGGTGAAGCATATATCTATGTTCCAGATGTTGCTGGTCTGTATCTTCGCGACTACGAACTTAAAGACTTTAACTACGGTTATTTCTCAAACAAGGGTATAAGATTTTCCTCTCCTGATGCAATAAACTTTATATACAACCCAAGTTTTGAGTCGGGTGAAATTGCCAATAATGCTTCTGTCTCAAATGCTGGCAGCTGGTCAAATAGTAACGTCTCTTCTGCTACTTTTTCAAAAGCAAATATTGCAACCTTAACTGCAACTCGAACTGGCTCCTTCACCGGTCAATTTTCTAGAAGTAGTAACTTTGCAGCGAATGTTAGGTGGAGTACGACGGCACCGACAGACAATATGCTTGTTTCTACCGTTGACTACTCAAGCATTATTTATTACAACAAAATTTACTCTGGTACCAAACTTTATCTAAATATGGATATTTTCTTTGACTATCAGCCCGCACTTCCTTCTTCTTTTTCAAAAACTGTTTCTTCCGCTACGTACAACACTAATGGAAACCTAACAATGGTTATGTCTAATACAGTCGCAGGTTATTTTGCTACTGGAGATTATGTATATTTAGATGTTGATGGAGTCGACACGGGCACTAATGGCGAAGTTGATATGTTTGCTAGAGTCGCTACTGGTGGTACCCTTACCTCTGCGCGCTCTGTATTTGATAGAATTTTTAGGGTTATCAATATTAGTGGGTCAACCATGTATGTTGATATTGGTACGGGCCCAGCCGATGAAGGGGCGACGGGGGCTGTCACACTTAGCGGAAGACTAAATCAGGACGGGACCGAGAGAGCAAGAAGAGTTCATAAAGCTGTCTATCCTCAGTACAATTTAACTGAAATTAAATTTAATCTTGGGGGAGCATCGACCACTTCTTTAGCCAACGTGCTGACAGACTCTTCGGCTCAATCATGGACTGATGGATATAACAAGTACTACACTATAGCTGACCCGAGTCAGTACATGAACGACTTACTTGATACTTCAGGTTCTGCAAACGTTGGTACAGTTATCACTTCTCTTACTCCCGCATCAACTATTGAATCTGACGGAGTTATTGTTGTAGATGGTAAAAAACTATATGACGAGTATTATCGCCTAAACCCAACAGGACTAGCTAATCAAAATGCTATTAGCATCCAATACCCTACGTGGTTCTATCAAGGAAACTTTTCTAATACTGCATCAACGGGTGTAAAAATTACAGCAAATACCGTGACTGAAGGAAACGTTGCAGCCTACTTTGATAACTTTAACTTTGGAAACTCCCCTGCAGGATTTTACGGAGACACTAAAAACAAAACCGGATCCTATGCGTGGGCAAACGCAACTAATGCTCCCAACACTATATCTTATGCTTCCGGTACAGAGTGGATTAATATTGATGTTGACACTCAGGACGTTCTTTATGATGGAATTGATTATTTAGGATTCTCTAACCAAGACTTCCCCCACAACCTAAAAACAAGAGCGGCAATTACTACCTATCTTGGCACTTCACCCACAGCATATACAGCAGGTGGTGGAGGAGAGGTTAGTTCCGCAATAATCTCCTCTCCGGAGCCGGGGTTTCCTCGGCTTCCAGAACCAATTCCCAGCTATAGCGGGAGTGTCGGTAAAGCTGTAGATATCGGGCTTTTTCCAAGTGACAGCTACTACCTGCGTTTTGACGGTGGAGTACTGAGAAATCTCGACCCAGATTTTTTAACATCAAACGTAAAGTATACAGAATACAACAGCTACATCAACACCATCCTTAGTCAAACATCTACTGGTGTAGAAATTGCAGCTAAAAAAACACGTGTTACGTATGACCTAGCCACGGACACTGACACTACAGATACGGCTAATACAATTTCAGCTTCTATTATTGCCTACATTACTCCAGAAAATATTGGTAAAGTCATTGTAAAAGGTCAACTGGCCCTTGACGCAAACAAAATTGAAGCTACCCTGTCTTCTACAGGACACCCATTTCAAATTGGACTCTCTTCCGACAGCAATCTTAGAATCAGTACGCACCAAACAAACGGAACGCTACCTTATTCTAAAATTCAAAGTGTAAACAACGGAACAGCTTCTCGACTCTATATCAATCCTCTTGGCGGAAATGTCACCATTGGTACTGGCAGTACGACCATAACTTTAAATGGCTCATTGTTTGCGTCCGGTCCTTTCGGCAACCAGCTTACTTCCGGCACTATCAGAGCTATGGCTGTTAGCAGTTCAGGCTCTATTGGCTGGTCCTCGTCATCAAGGAGACATAAACAAAATATTGTTTCTGCAGGCTTAGATATTCCATCCATCCTTTCTATTGAACCGATTGACTTTAGATATATTAAAGAAGTAGAAAATCTTGGAGACTTGGCTAAAGTTGAGATTGGGTTTATTGCAGAAGATTTGCATGATGCTGGGCTGACTCAGTTTGTTTACTACGATGAGTCGGGAGATCCTGAAGGTATCAGCTATCACACCTATGTTGTTGCACTGCAAGCTGTTGTCCGGTCTCAGCAAGAGCAAATCGATAATTTGAAAGCAAGATTAGAAAACGGTGGCCTCTAAATCGTGTAGAATAGAGGTAGACGAACTACAAAAGGAAAAATATGACTGACAAGAATGAAGAACTGTATAACAGTGTTTTAGCCGTAACTAGAGACCAGCTTTTTAAGTCTATGGGGCTCAACGCTGAGCTAGAGGCACTCTTACTTATGGAACGTTCGCGCAATGAAAAACTTCAGGCTGAGCTAGATGAGTTAAAGAGCAAGAGCGAAGAAAAGTAATTTTATGTATGAAGTAAAAGATGGTGCCAGAACACTCCAGTTTAACGGAAGTCTTCTTGGTAAATCAACCTCGTGGCGTCGAGGATCTACGCGCTGGATTGAGTTTGAGCTGTACCGAACTGAGAGCGGATCATATGTTCTCTCTCGTGTTGGCGTTTCTCTCGTGTACCATGGCGCAGCGTGCCGCCTAGTTCACACATACAAATTACAAGAAATTTCTTACGCAAAATTAGTTAATGATTCTATTCCCTGCGAGCTTTGCGGTCCGGACGAAAGCGCTTCTCTTGTTTTCCCAGAGAAGTATCGGTACTGGGCTCAGGTTTCGGATGAGCCAGAGGCAGTTCTAGAAGCACTATATAAGTACGACGATGGTGGAGCTAGATACCTTACAAACGTTGCTCAACGGTTACTAGAGACTGCTGCAGAAAAAGACTCTGCTATCGATTCAATATATAAGATCGAAGTAATTCCGTAGTACAATAGAGTATGACTCCTGAAGAACAGCTCCCAAATTTCCCCGAAACTACTTCTCTTCACGAGAAAGCGGTGGAGCTTCACGAGATTGGTAAAGCGCTAATTGATGCTGGTTTTAGCAAGCGCGAAGCTATGTATGCAATTGGTATTGCTATAGCTGGAGGGGTTATGGACCCTCTCGACAATTTTAGTCAAGAGTACGACGACAATGAGTTTGATGACGGTGGCACTATTATTGAGTTTACTTTCTTGCCAGACCCAGATTTAGACCTTGATGAAGACTAGTTTGCGTATCTTTTAAAGTTGTGATACTCTAAACACACAAAGACAAAAGGACAAAAATGACAAATCTTGACGGCGTACAGCTGAACTTTGTTAACAGCGTTCAAGAAGCAGAAAAATTTATCTCGTGGCTTGGAGAACGTCGGCCACACGATGCTATTGCAATTGACACTGAAACTGGCGAATTTCCAGGACGACCGCGTAACGACGCCCTGTCTCCGTGGCATGGGCGTCTCCGCCTGGTACAGGTGGGCGATGGAATGACCGGTTGGTCTATCCCCTGGGATGAATGGGCCGGTGTTTTTTATGAAGCAATGGGTAAGTTTGATGGGCCGATTGTCTGTCACAACATTGCATTTGAGGCTCGCTGGTTTGACGTACAGTCACGCTGGGATATGCCCTGGCATCGTGCGCACGACACAATGATTATGGCTCAAATTATCGATCCTCTGGGTTCTGGTGCTTTGAAGCGCCTTACTTCACAGTACATTGACCCTCGCGCCGCTCAATTGCAGAGTGTTCTTGACGAAGAGCTTACAAAGAATGGCTGGACGTGGGGAACTGTTCCCACCAACTTTGAGCCTTACTGGGCATATGGTGCTTTGGATACAATCCTTACTATGCGACTCTTTGACCAGTTCTGGGAAAAGTGCGGTCCTGGTAAGCCGTACGCTCAGGCATATGAACTTGAAATGGCTACTCGTAAAATTGTCACTCGTATGGAGCTTAATGGCGCTCGTATTGACCTTGACTACTCTCAGAAAAAATATGACGAGTTGGTTGAATACACCGAGCGCGTAAAGCAGTGGGGAAAAGACACATATGGTGCGTCGATTACTAGCAACATCCAACTGGTTAAAATTCTTGAAGGACTTGGCGCTGAAATTACTGAGTTTACTCCTTCAGGACAGAAATCAGCATCTGCTGACCAAATAAAGGCACTGATGATTAACGGAACTCCTGAGATCCAACAGTTGGCTGACGTTGTGCTTAAGCAGCGTAAAGCAGATAAACTTGCTAATACCTACTTTAAGAACTTCTTGACCGACAATGTCAATGGGTTTGTTCACCCGTCTGTAAAGACACTTGGCGCTCGTACTGGTCGCATGTCAATCACGGCTCCTGCTCTCCAGACTCTCCCTAAAGGTGACAGCACAGTACGCCGTGCGTTCTTGCCTAAAGACGACGACCATGTAATCATTACATCTGACCTCGACCAAGTTGAGTTCCGTATGTTTGCTTCACTCTCGCAGGATCCCAACCTAATTAGCCTTTTTAACCTTGCTGATGCAACCGGGTCGGACCCGTTCACCGAAATTGGTCGTGAAATTTATGGAGACCCGACGATGCAGAAGTCGGATAAGCGCCGTGGTCTTATTAAGGGTGTTGTCTATGGACGTCTGTACGGTGCAGGTGTTGCTAAGCAGGCTCTTACCGCTGGTGTTCCTGAAGATCAGATGCGTGCTGTGTCAGATGCTTTTGACATTCGATTCCCTGGAATGACCTCGTTCCAAAAGCAAGTTGAAGACGTCGGTATGCGACGACTACGTGCTGAAGGTGAGGGCTATGTGAATACGTGGACTGGCCGTCGACTTCCCTGCGACAATGATCGAGTGTATACGCTGGTCAACTATCTTATTCAGGGCGGTGCTGCCGAAGTGTTTAAGTCTAACTTGGTTAAGTTAGATCAAGCAGATCTCACCGAATATCTCATTGTCCCTGTGCATGACGAAATTGTCCTCAATGCCCCTCGTGAGCATGCTGAGGAAATGAAGGAGCTTGTTCGACAGTGTATGACAACTACAGAAGGTTGGTCTGTTCCCCTTACTGCAGATGTTGACGGACCTCTCGAAAACTGGGGCGAGAAATACTAGTGAGTAAGCACCTCAATAAAGCAATTAAACTTGCTGACACGAGTCGTTGTCGTTATAGGCACGGCTGCGTTGTTGTCCTTAATGGGCGTGTTGTCGGTGAGGCAGTAAATAAGCTGGTATCCGATCAAACAACTGGCAGTTGGAGAAAGTCGCACATGCATGCAGAAATTGCGGCATTGTTTGTGGCTGGAAGTAAAGCTTACGGGGCTACGGTCTACGTAGCTCGTGTTCGTAAAGACGGAACGCCTGCTGACTCAAAGCCTTGTAAAAAATGCGAAGGACAGTTAAAACGAAAAGGAGTAAAAAAAGTGATTTGGACATGAGACACATACTTGCAGTCGATCCCGGGAAAATGACCGGACTTGCGCTTTTTTCACTTGACCCTGGATCTGAGCCAATCCTTGAATGGAGTGGTGAAGTAGAGTTTTCTGACTTTGTTTTTGAGGCCAGAAAGATGTTTGAACTTTATGGAGACAGCCTTGAAGTTATTTGCGAAAAGTTTACTATCAATGCTCAGACAGCAAAGAAGGCCCAGGCCCCATACAGCCTTGAGGTTATTGGGTCCCTCAAAACTCTTATGTTAGATGAGGGTCGAGACCCAGAACTACTTATGTATCAACAGCCAGCGGATGCAATGGCAATGTTTACCAACGAAAAATTAAAGAAGCTAGAGTACTGGCATCGAGGCGGTGCGGGACACGCACTTGACGCAATACGTCATGGCCTGCTAAGGTTGGTCAAAACTGGTTGGGTTCCAACTAGATTATTAAATTAAAAATACTATCCACTTTTGGAAATAAATTTTCCTAGAATGTGATAGTATTATACGTAGAGACAAAAGGAAACTAAATGCCCGTTGGTGTAGAACTGGATGAGTCCGGTAAGTACATTTATATTACCGCTGATTGGCGGTACAAGGAACTCTGTAAGAGTATCCCTGGCGCAAGCTACGACAACAAGGTACAGCAATGGAGATTGCCAGTATCTTGGTCAGCTTGTCTTGCCCTCCGCTCTACATTTAAAGATGACCTTGCACTTGGCTCTAACTTGACTGCTTGGGCTACGCATGAGCGTGATACCCGTGTTGACCCGAGTAATGCGCTTCGTGACATTGAAGTTCTCCCCGATGGAGAGGGTGACGACGACTTGTTCCCTCACCAGCGTGCTGGTGTAAAGTTTCTTGCTACGGCTAAGCGTGCGCTGCTTGCTGACGAGCCTGGTCTTGGTAAGACTGCTCAGGCTATTCGTGCACTTAAAAAACTTCAAGAAGACGGCACTGATCCGTTTCCTGCTCTTATCGTTTGCCCTAACACCCTTAAGAAAAACTGGGAGCGTGAGTTCACTAAGTGGTGGCCTGAAGTAAAAGTTCAGGTTATCAAGGGAACTGCAACTCAGCGGCGTAAGCAGTTTCAAGAAGTGATAGAATCTAATACATGCAAAATTCACAATGTCACCCAAAACTCAAAGTCTATGCAAAAGACAAGTGCCGCAGCTGCTACGAAAAAGACCTTAGACAGCGAAACCCCGAATACGCTCAAAGACAACGAGAAAATAGTCTTAGATGGCCTAAATCTAAGCGCTCAATTTCTTCCAGAAAACGGCACATCGAAGCCAGCTATGGAATCACAGTTGAGCAGTATGAACAATTCTTCTCAAATGCTGAACATAGATGCAGACTCTGCTTTGATACAGCAGAAGTACTTGACCACTGCCACGACACAGGAAGAATTCGCGGAGTCCTCTGTAGGAGATGCAACACAGCTATTCACCAAGCAGAGCGAGACATTGCTTGGCTCGACCGAGCAAAATTGTACTTGTCCTAGCTCTGTAGTAGTCATTAACTGGGAGTCTCTCCGTTCACACTCGCGCCTTGCTCCTTATGGCTCTGTTGCACTTGCTCGTTGTAGCGCTTGCGGTGGCCACGATGATCGTGTCTCTGAAGTTCGTTGCGAAGTCCACCAGCGCGAGCTCAATGTCATCGATTTCCAGTCAGTAATTGCTGATGAGATGCACCGCTCTAAGGAACCTAAGTCTAAGCAGACTCGTGCGCTTTGGGCTGCTTCTGGCAATGCAGAGATTCGATTTGCTCTTACCGGAACTCCTGTTGCAAACAACGTTCTTGATATGTGGTCAATTCTCCACTGGTTGTCCCCAGATGAGTGGCCCAGCAAGACTCGTTGGATTGACCGTATGGTTGACACTATGCTCAACGCTTTTGGTGGGATGATGGTCCTTGGTGTTAAGCCTTCTATGGAGCAGGAGTTCCATGCTGCAATCAATCCTCGTATGCGTCGCATGCTTAAGCAGCGTGTGCTTCCTTGGCTTCCTGAAATGATGTTTGAACGTCGTGACGTTGAGATGTCTGTAAAGCAGGCAAAAGCATATAAAGACATGCGTGAGCACATGATTGCAGAGCTTGAAGGGGCAGGAGAGACTGTCGTAGCGCCTAGCGTCCTTACCCAAACAACTCGTCTTCACCAGTTTGCTAGCTCTTTTGCTGAAATGGTGACTGACGAAACGACACTCGAGCAGAAGATTATTCTCGCTGAGCCGTCGTGCAAGGTCGATGCAGTCATGGATGACATTAAAGAAGGCGACTTTGGGGACGATTCGGTCGCGGTTGCTGCAGTTTCTCGTCAGCTCATTGAGCTACTGAGTGCTCGTATGACTAAGGAAGGCATTGCCCACGGTCTTATCACGGGTGCCCAAACTGAAGATGAGCGAACTCGTGCCATTGACGACTTCCAGTCTGGAAAGATTAAATGGATTCTTTTTACTGTGCAAGCTGGTGGTGTCGGTGTTACACTTACAGCTGCACGACGTCTGATTATGCTTCAGCGTCCTTGGTCACTAGTTGATCACAAACAAGCTTTGGACCGTATTCACCGAATTGGTTCAGAGATTCATGATTCTGTTATTATCATGGATTACGTTACAGAAGGAACTATTGAAGAACGAGTTCTTCAAGTTCTGGAAACAAAAGCAGACAACTTCGAGCAGATTGTTCGCGATAAGGATAAGCTTCTCGAGTTGCTAAAAGACGATAAGGCTGGTAAGCTCTAGACATGACTGAAGGAATAACAAACGGCGGAATGCCGTACACCCTTTCCAACTCGGAGATCCAGGTGTTTAAGGATTGTCGACGTAAGTGGTGGCTTAACTACTACCGACGTCTCATGCCAAAGAAGAAGGACTACACGGGAGCTCTTGCTCTTGGTTCACGTATCCATGAGGCTTTGGATCAGTACTACTCTTCGGACGGTGTCATCGACTTGCTCGACGCGCACACGGCTCTTGTGAATAAGGACATGGACACGCTTGTTGCTGAATTCCGTGACACCTCTGCACTTGAGGCAGAAGCCGAACTTGGTCGTATCATGCTGGAAGGCTACCTCCAGTGGATGGACGAAGAGGGTATCGACTCTAATCTTGATAAGATCTCCAACGAAGAAATTATTTCAATGCCATTGTTCAATGGCGAAGTAATTCTTCAGGGGAAGCTGGATATGCGAGTTCGCCGTAAGAATGATGGCGTTCGTATGTTCCGCGACTTCAAGACCGTAGGTGGGTCGTTCTCTGACTTTGCAAGTCAGGCTCAGATGAACGAGCAAATCCTCACCTACATGCTTTTGGAGCATGCTCAGAATACAGATCCGAGCGAACGTTCCGAAGGTGGTATCTTCACGCTGCTCAAGAAAGTAAAGCGTACGGCTAACGCACGTCCACCTTTCTACGAGCAGATTGAAGTACGACACAACGTGTTTACAATGCGAGCTTTTTGGCAGCGTATTCACGGAGCAATTAGTGATCTTATTGGTGTCAAAAAGGCACTTGATGAGGGGGCTGACCCAAACTTCGTGGCTTACCCACGTCCCACAAAGGACTGCAAGTGGAAGTGTCAGTTTTACACGATTTGCCCACTAATCGACGACGGAAGCGCCGCCGAAGCAGCAATCAGTGAGATGTACGAGGTTTCTGACCCGTACGGTTACTACGGAAAAGATGAAGAGAAGAAGGGAAGTGAGTGATGTCTGAAGTACAGCGATCATTAACTCTTATGGTTTATGGCGAGTCGAAAGTCGGTAAGTCGTCTTTTGCTGTCACAGCACCATATCCTCGTCTCATGCTTGATGTGGAGGGTGGCCACCGCTTCCTTCCAATCAACGTAAAGTACTGGGACCCCATGCGTGAGGAGCCGCCAATGGCGGACGGTACGTGGGACACAGTTGTAGTCCAGGTTCGTGACTATGACGTCGTTATGAAGGCATTTCAGTGGCTTCAGAGCGGCAAGCACCAGTTCAAGTCCTTGATCATTGACTCCATCTCGGAGCTCCAGGTTAAGTGCATGGACAACATCGCAGGTACGGAACAGATGAAAATGCAGCAGTGGGGCGAACTTCTTCGCCACATGGGTGCGCTTCTTCGTGACCTCCGCGATCTCACGATGCACCCCACGCAGCCTCTTGAGGCTGTGGTCTTGACGGCAATGGCACGTCGAGGACAGGATAATCGTATGCACCCATATCTGCAAGGACAACTTGCAGTTCAGGCACCATACTTTTACGATGTTCTTGGGTACATTGCTATTGAGAACATCCAAAACCCCGATCCGACTGGTTTGCCTTATCGGGCACGCCGGATGTACGTAGAACGTACTGAAGAAGTTGAAGCCGGGGAGCGTGTTCAAGGAAGACTTGGCTCGATTGTTGAGCAGGAAAACCTTGGAATTGAGCGTATGCTCGACATGATCTTCGGTACGCGTACCGAAACACCGAAGTCCTAGACTTCACCACCTCTAGATTAAGGAAAACAAAAAAACATGAGTTCACTCAATTGGGCCGATTTGGTCAAAGACGCCGGCGAAGGTTCCGGTAGCTACGAGCCGCTTCCTGACGGCGATTACGACCTCAAGATTGTTGAGGCACCCGCAAAGACCACGAGCACTGGCAAGACCATGTTCGCAGTCAAGGCGCAGGTCCAGTCTGGACCCCACGCCAACCGTCTCATCTGGGACAACATCACCATCTCACCTGAGAACAAGAACGCTCTTGGTATCTTTTTCTCGAAGATGGCAGCCTTGGGCATCCCTCGTGAGTTCTTCACGACCAACAACCCCAGCAACGCCCAGATCGAGGCAACCCTTCAGGGTCGTACCTTCCGTGCTCAGATTGCTTCGGAAGTCTACCAGGGCAACCGCAAGAACAAGATCAACCGATACTACGTCACCGCTCCTGGTGTAGCTGCTGCTCCTGTAGCTACTGCACCTGTTGCGGAGGCATTTGTAGCAGCTCCTGTGGCCGCTCCTGCTCCTGCGCCTGCTCCCGCACCCGCGCCTGCATTTGCACCCCCCGTGGTTGCACCTGCACCAGTTGCTGCCCCTGCAGTAGCTCCGTTCTAATACGGAAAAATGGGGGTGTCGTCTTCGGACGGCACCCCACACACACAGAAAAAGACAACATGGCTAAAATTTTTTTGACAGGGATGACTGCCCCTCAAGCGTCACGTCGTAATAACTCGCGTACATTAAGTTTCGCTGGAGTTCTCGATAAAGTTCTTACTGAAGCAGGACACGAAGTTACTTGGGAAGACCCAACTTTTGAAATCTTTGACCACCACCTAGAGGAGTATGATTGCGTACTTGTAGGAGTCGGTCCTCTCACAAGTCTTGCTTCTAACAGAGTGTACGGTGCCCTTCGTATTATTGATATGTTGTGGAAAGATCCAAAACTCAAGCTATTTATTGATGCCCCGGGAACTAATCAAATTCCTGTGAGCATTAAAGCAATCCACAATAACCCTAAAAATTTAGTAAAAAGCTTCTACTCGTATAGAAAAGGTTTTGAGCACGTTGTGACAAACCAAGCTATGCAAGACAGGCTTCGGTCAGCAATTAGTCGTCTAAACGATGAGCAATGGCCTACTACTATATACCCAAGCCTCCCTTGGACACCACAAGACCAGGTAAAAAGCAGTCTTCCGTCCACCATTGGAGACAGCCTTTTTGGTGTGAATTTAGACTCACACTTAATCTCTAACGACCTTTTATTTGTTGAAAAGTCGGAAAAGTGGTGCGCTGACGACCTCAAACACCGGGAAACTAAGAAGCTTATTTCAATGCTCTCGCTTCCAATATCTCCGCTTCGTTGGTCCAAGGGGAACAATGATGTGCATGTTTTTGATCAAATTTCTAAGTCTGCATGCGCACTTGTTTCGGTTGTAAAAGGCGATAAAACTTGGTGGACATATCGCTACATACAGGCTCTAAACGCCTCTACGCCCGTATATACGGACTGGAGTACTACATCACTAATTGGGCCAGCATGGTCTCATTTGGCTCCCACAATCGAAGCTATGCCCCCTGAGCAGCGTCTGAAGCTCTCTATTAGCCAAAAACTTGAATACCTAAACAGTATTCCTGAAAAACAAGAAGCACTAAAATCTCTGGAGAGTTTGCTAAATCTCTCCAAGAAAGAAGGAAACCAATGGCAAGAAAAATAAATTATGAGTGGGTTAAGCAGCAGTTTGCCGATGCAAAGGTACGAGTCGGCACTGGAAAAGCTGTACTAGCTCTTCTCAAGACATGGGAAGAAATTGATGTTCCCGAAGAGCAGTCTAAACAAATTTTGGATATTTTTAGCCAAGTAGGCTTGGGCCACTCTCTTGTAACAATCAATACGGAAGAAGTGTGGATTGATTCTCAACGGGGTCAAGTAAATGTGGGAGACATTGTTCGTGTTCGTCACGACGCTTTCTCAGACAGCACTGGTCAAATCCACAATGGACGTCGAGGAATCGTTGCTGCAATTCGTTCAGGAGACATCATCTTTAAGTCTACTGATGAGAAAGAGCCCTTCCTTGATGGTGTTCACTACCGCCCCGAAAGTCTACAGAAAAGAGTTCGATAATGCTTAGAGGAACGTTGAAACTTTCTTACAACGCAAATAGCATGGACGAACTTATTAAAAAAGTACAGATTGCTATTTCAAATTTATACAACACTGAAGATTTAGTCGATCTTTCAAAATTTAATATTGAAGCTAATGTAGAAGAATCTGACAGCACAGACTATCTGTATGAAGGAGTTTTTTACGTAAAGCTTATGAACATGAGTGACGCATAAAAACAACAAAAATTTAGATATTTTATGATAAAATAGACCTTGAACGCATAAGGTCGTAATGGTAAAATACTCTAGAGCTGGCGAAAGCCTTTGGATTGAGTGGTCTGGTGAGGGATTTATCCCCGCCAGGCCCTCTTCTATTATATTTTTCACGCATGGTCATATTGACCTAGAAAATGAAATTGTGAGGCGAGCGCTAGCATCGTCACTACAAAGAGACGGCTCTGTTGACTCTCTAGGGGCTGCATTCAGACTGGCTGAGTCTGGGATTGTCACAACAGGCTATTGCGGATTTATTGATGATGAAAGACATCTCTCCCTATGTGATAAAGATGGTAATACCTACTATGGAGAAATAGTAGACAACATTTTTGAGGTCACATGGGTGGAGCTTTGTGACTGATTGGGAGCCAAGCAAGAGCCAGGACTGGCAAGTAGACGGAGAGTGCGCTAAGAAAGAAAACAGAGGCGCTCAAGACTTTTTCTTCTCTGAAGACTCGAAAGAAAAATCTGTTGCTAAAGGTATTTGTGCAGCATGCCCAGTGCGTAAAGAGTGTACTAAGTGGGCCCTAGAAAATAATATGATCTGGGGAATCTGGGGCGGTAAAGATGAGCACCAGATTCGTAGAACTCTTTCTGTAAACTCTGACGGAGCAGAGATTCGTAGAGATAGATATCCCCAATGTTTAAACTGCGGGGCCACGACTAAAAGTTTAGAGCCGTATATTGCGGAAAATCCGGATGGCGGTCGGTGGACAACAGTGCGTCTTGTTAGGTGCAATGAGTGTCAGTTCGTTTGGAGAAGTCGCACAAGCTCAAATGCCGTAAATGCTTACCACAACATAGTTGCTGAAAAGAAGTTGAAAAAAGAAGCTGAAGCCGCAAGAATTGCAAAAATAGCTAAAGACAAAGAAACTCTTTAAGGTTCCTAAAGTCCCCACTTTGCTCTAAAGATTCTTTCGTCATTCATTGTATCTTCGTTAAAATTCTCTGGTCGATCGTGAATAATTGTGAACGAAGTGTTTCCTCTGCAAGTTGCCACTCTTGCAATTCCAGCAATGCGACCTTTTGACCTACACCAACGCATAACGTCGTCGTCACCGTAATACCACTTCATTCTTTCATCAAAAGAAAACTCTTTAGCCAGGTCTTTATTTAATGCCATAAAGAACCCACCAAGACCGCCGGTTCCGTCATAGCGAGCTCCACAGACTTCAGAGACAGGATGGACTAATTCGGTAAAAACTCTTCCGTCATAGTCTGGGCAGACTACTCCGTATTCACTATTATGAGCTAAAAGTGCAGCTAGAAGTCCGCAAGAGTTTGGCCCGGGAACAATGTCGTCGTTGATAAAAATAGGGGTATTGCCGTGGCCTCGAGCAATATTTAATCCTACGTTCCACATCACGTGGATCCCAGAGCCAAGTCTGACATGCGTAAGCAATACTTTTGGATATTGATACATAAGCTCTCTATAGCGCTCAAGTGCTGCATTTCCATCTGCTACTACAACAATTTGCTCAACCGCAGGGTCAGTCATTAGCGACTCGACTACTGTAATTAGCCCACCGGTGTTGGACTTGCTGGGAATGATTGCAGTTACTTTTTCGTTATATGTTTTTAGAAGTGCAACTTTTAACGAGACAAGTGCCCGCTGATCACTGGAATCTAGCTCAAGATCCTGAATAAAAATATCTACTAGTTCTTTGGTCATTTTATGCTCCACTTCTTCTCAAAAGTTTTTCGGTCGTTTTCAGTAATCTTTTTAAAATTTTTAGGTGGATCATTGAGTGTTGTATATGACGTGTTATCCTGATACTCCACAAGATTGGTGACTCCCACCCCGTAGGCGTTGTCTTCGCACCAGTTGACAATGTCGTCATCTCCAAACCACCACTTAAGATTTTCATCAAAGTTATAGACTTGAACTAGGTCTGCTGACAGAGCCATGCAGCAACCAGCGAGGCCCTCATCCTGCTTGTACCAGCCTCTAGCGTTGCTGACTACTTTATATATGGGCGTATTAAACGGTTTAGAGTCGTATCCTGCCGATAACAGGCTAATGTTCTTGTTGTAGTCAAGTAGCGATGCAAGAGTTCCTGCAGTGCCTTCATCAAGTTCTAGATCGTCATTAACTAGTAGTAGCGCTGTTTTGTTTTTTCTTGCAATGCCAATTCCTGCATTCCACATTACATGAATACCGGACTCTTCTTCTGCATAAATAAGAGTTACGCCAGACTTAGCTAAAAGTTTTTTGTAATTCTTGTAAGACTCTTCACCGTCTGCAATCAGCACAATTTCCGCAACTTGCTTGTCTTGTTTTAAAGACTCAATGACTTTAAGTGCGCCATCAATATTAGACTTGCTAGGTATTGCTACCGTAATCTTTTCGTTGTGTACTTCTCTAACCATTAGCTTAAAGTTATCCATCATTCGTCTATCATTTGGCGCGTGCCTTAGTGCTTCTAGTTCATAATCCAATGCTTCTTTACGCTTACCAAGCCACCACGAAGAAATGCAAGCAAGGTCATGCGGCAGCCACTGCCATGCAAAATCTTCACAAAGATAGTCCATTGGTTTTTCTTTGGTCCCCAGCGCTGCAATTGCTTGGGTATAGCACAAAGACCATTCTTCCTGCTCGTAATAATATTTTGCAAGCTCTACTCTAGCTTCTCTGCGTTGCGGGTCCTCTGAGATGGCATTGTTTAAGTGGCTTTCTGCATTGTCTGGTTCGCACTTGGCTAGGTACCGGTAGGATGCGGCCCTCTCTGCTCCCCACCTAGCTGATGGTAGGTTTAGGTGACGCTTAAATTCTACAGCCGCTTCTTCATACATACTATAAAAAAATAATTCTCGAGCGTAGTAAAAAGCATTTCTATCGTTGTGGGGGTCTTCATCTACTGAAAGTTTTAACAGAGGCAAATACTGACCTCGAGATTTTGATGCGTCGGCTTTGTGGTGAATTTCTAAATCAATCCAGCTAACGGTCTCTTCAATTCTGTCTGGGACAAGTATCTCATGTACCGGGGTCTTCCAACGGTAGTTGTGCCTAGCGTGGATGTGATCACCACCAAATTCAATACCAGGAGTGCCGTCATAATTAAAATTCCAAATGTAACGATAACGAGGTCTAGTTGTTTTATTTTTGTAAGCTTTTTCAAGCTCTTTACGCCAGCCTGGAGCAAGGAGCTCGTCCATATCAAGAGAAATACAATAGTCCACGTCAGAAGGTAGAGCAGCGAGAGCAGCATTCCTAGCATCATCAAAGCGCCAAGGTTTAACACTGATATCAATGACGTTAATACCGAATTTTTTTGCAAGTTCTGTAGTCTTATCATTTGATCCTGTGTCCGCAATTAGCAAGTAGTCTGCATCTTTAGCAGACTCGTACCAGCGCTCTACAAATTGCTCTTCATTTAATGCAATTGTATAAACTGCTACCTTCATTACATCCACGTTCCTTTCCACTTTTCGTATATGTCATTGACATAAAGTCTGTTTTCTCTTCCGTTTTTGTAGACTGTGTCCAAGACCTTGTGGCGAACGGCCACCGGGTGGATATGGTTTGTGCAAGCTTTAACGTATGTTTTTGTCCAAAGCCACTCTTGTTTGATTGACTCCTCTTTTGTGTTTACTTTTGGGATATCTATTCTGTTTAACGTATCTCTTTCATAGAGACCCATAAATGAGCCAAAGCAGTCTGGATCGTCCATAATACAAACAGACCCATCGTAGTCAAAAAGACTCATAAGTAGCTGGTTGTTTCTAACTACCACGCTGTCTTGTAAAAAAATAAATCGATCGATGTCAGTATTTTCTAATACCCACTCAATTTTACCTAGCTCGTATCCACCAGTAGAAACAACAATTACAGGGATAGGAACGCGGATCGATGCAAGGCAGTCTCGTACCCAATCTTCACGTCCTTCAGACGTGGCAATGACTATAGCTTTTTTCATACCACTAGTCGGTAAAAAATACCAACGGCCTTTCTACAATTTCATATTCACGCTCGAATGAGACGTACACAGAGAACAATCTTTCTAGAATAAATCCTCCCCACCGATCATCTGTTTTATGCGGTGAGTCCATTAGATTCATATATTTAGCAATCTCTAGTGATATTTTATACCATCTTTTGGCAAAATCAGGTGGAGAAATAAAAATATTTCTTGAATATAAGTAATTAGTAGATTGAAGATGCTGCTTTGCATCATAACCAGTAAGTTCATAAAATTTTTCGCAAGCTTTTTCCATAATAGGGAGGTTTGCTGCGTGTTCGCTCGGTGAGCAATACTGGTCCCATGCTGTGGTTGTGAACTGTAGTTTAGTGCCGACAACAATTTTATTTTTGTGTTTGTCAAAAAGATTAGATTGTTTTTTAAAAAAACTATCTCTTTCTGAATATTTCATTTTTACTTTGTTGGATTTGAAGTTTAGTGCGCATCTATAGTGCATTAATCCATATATCTCGATGTTCTCATTTAAAGGGAATGAGTTAAAAAATTGAGCATACTCTGACCACGTTAGTGCTGGACCAGGCAATCCCTTTACTTTATAAAATTCGTTACGAACATCTTCATAGTACGGGTACTCTAGTTTCTTTAAATCTTCTCTATATACATTGGATGCAACGGTAATATGTATTGTCATTTTAAACGTTGTTTGATGTCCGTAGAAGATATTTGTTTTGTATATGGAATATAAATTAAACCAATACTTCGTGCATCGAGCCAGTCTTGATCAAACTGCATTTGAGCGTAGTAGTCTCGACGAGCCCAATCCGAGCCAATAACAATATAGTCTGGCTTAACAAGATCGATTGAAATCTTTGAGTCAGGTCCACCAATATTGGGCACCACGTCGTCTACATATCTACAAGCACGGAGTACCGACTCGCGTTCATGGTATGACAAAACTGGTGGCTTACCTTTATACTTCTCAATAAACTCGTCGGTATTGAGTGCAACTACAACTTCTCCGATTTCAGAACAGCGTCTAAGAAGATTGACATGCCCGCTATGGAACAAGTCAAACGTGCCTCCTGTATAAACTACTGCCATTAAATACTCGTTGGAAGGACGCTAATAAACTCTCGGGGAGCATATGATCCACCAATGACCATTGTCAAAAGACCTGGCTTTGAGGACATACCTGATCGGTCGCGGAACCAGTCAGATCCTGGGTCTGTGGTGGGGCACTGCACCCAGAGGCGCTCGCCAATGTCCATACTCTTAAAGTTGTGGAAGTGTCCGGATACCCAGACGTCTGCTCCACCAAGTGCAGTTTGGCCTGCTGCTTGTCCAGAGAGATACTTAGTGACGTCGCGTCCGGCTTGGTGTCCGTGGAAAATTCCAAGCATACATCCGTCAACATCAACGGTAAGTGTTTGATGTCCGGAGGCCGGGAAGCGGAACTCGACGTGTTGCAGGGCGGGGTTTTCGGCGCAGGCGTCCTGAACTGCCGAAGCAATCTCGACGTTCCAGCCGTCAGCGGGGTCTACCACTACCTGACGAGTCACTTCGTCGTGGTTTCCGTTAACTACAGGGACAATCATTTTTTCTGCAAGAGGTGCATGTGCTTTAATTTGAGCCATAAGCAGACGACGTGCTACACGGATTTGTTCGGTCATACCGAGATCAGATGCGGCTTGACCTTGAAGACGCCCATTCTGAGAAACGTTTCCCTCAACATGGTCTCCAGGGAGGGCCAAAACAATTGTTCCAAGATTGAGGCCCATCTTTTTGTACGCCTCAAACTTATTAACTGACGCTCCAGTGAGTTGGAGAATTCGTTCTACTGAAAGATCCGTACCACCTGCTCCAGATTTTTTACCAATCTGCTGATCACTTGGTGCGAGGAAGTATGCTCCGCTTCCTGTAGAAGTTTTGATCCCACGCTCTGGACGCCACTTTTTAATTTCATCAATAAGTGCTTCGGAATCGAGCTGGTCACCAAAGTATAGGTCTGCAGGTGCAAGGGAGATTCGAGCTGCCTCGAGCCACTCTCCGTTGTATGTCTGCCAACGAGACTTTCGAACTGACACGACTCGCCAAGAGTTGGGATCGAGCTCAAACTCTTTTAGGATATCTACTGCATCTGGAATCTCTCCAGCCTTGCGTGGGCTAGATATAATGTATCCGCCGTCTGCCCCAATCTCCATCCGAGGACGCCATGCCTCGGGAGTGTTGAGTGCGCGTACATCAGACCCCGACTGTCCGGGAGACACTAAGTTTGTGAGTTTATCGGAAAGACTCATTATTCGATCCCTCTCTTGAAGCACGAGCATCGCTTTAGTCGGTGACGAGTGATTGATGTCCCAGAAATACTAATGCCCTCTTCTTCAAGAGCGTGCGACAATGCGTCACTAGAGATTCGGCGTGGGTCGCCACTCGGTGTCAAGACTGCTGAAATAAGTTGATCTCGGTCTTCAATCTGCAGCTCGGTTCCGGCCATTAAATCGCCCAGCTTGCAGAGGGCTGTTTTTTTCTCTTTATTGCTGACCGAGGTCAAGCGTTCTGAAAGAGACATAACGTAGCTCCTTAATGTGTAAATACGTCGTTATTACATAGTAGCGCATAAAACGCCAAAAACCAACTAAACTAGCTGGCTTTTTTGGCGCGTGTCTTGCGTACTGGAGAGGCTGCTGATTGCGCTCCAATTAAAATATCTTTAATGATCTCTAGTTCTGCCGTCGTTTTGATTGCGTGTGTTTCAATTGTATTTACTCTATCAGCAAGTGAGGTCCCACCATTTTCCCAGAGCTGGTGCTCGACTCTACCTAATCTTTCGGAAATTGTTCTGCCTTTTTCGTCAAGTCCAATAGATTTGTTGATAGTCTGTGCTAATCTATAGATAGCAACAATTCCGCCGACAATCACACCGATAGCGGTTATGACTGCGGCAGTGGTGAAAATCCACTCAAGAGGCACAAGTATCCTAAAAAATAAAAGCTCAGATTGCTTGATATAATTGTACAACAACCTGGATTTGGTGATTAGCCCTAGGCGTGCTACACTGACTTCAATCCAGTGACTCGATAGTATATCTTGAGTTATTTCAGCCTGGGGTGTAGTATTTTATTTACCAAGGGAGGTTTATATGACATCTGCTAAAACGACGCATACGGAAAAGCTGGCGCGTGGTTCTGAGTGGTACGCTCAGCAAGGATGGAAGATTCTTCCGTGTTTTGGAATTACAGACGGCGGACGATGCACATGTAACGGTGTTCACGCAGAGCCTAAAGATATTGGTAAGCACCCGGTGATTGGCGAGTGGACTACTCGATCTACTGACGACGTTGAGACTGTCTCCGCGTGGTGGGAACGTAATCCAGAGAATAACATTGGTGTCCACTGTCAGCGGTCTGGATTTATTGTTATTGATATAGACCCTCGTTCTGACGGTGTTGACTCATTCGAGAAGTTTAAAGAAATGATTGGAATTGACCTACCCAAAACTGTTGAAGCATTTACTGGTGTTTACACCTATCAGGGAGTGCAAAACCGCGGGCGTCACATTTACTTCCGTGTCCAAGACGGAGAGAGTTTTGTAGGCAATCTCAAGTCTTTCGGTCTTCCTGGTATTGATATCAAGTACAACGGATATGTAATGGTTGCTCCTAGCCGCCACGGATCTGGTGTTACTTATGATTGGGCTGCTGGCTGTGCTCCTTGGGAAGTTGAGATGGCAGAGGCACCCGAAGAATTGCTCGAAGCACTTCGCAAGCGTAGAGGAAGTGGTCGGACCGGCACATCTCTCGGTACTGGTGACTGGAGCTGGCTTGGAGATCTTGGTGGCGACGACCGAGTTGACATCAATAAGTTTTTGGAAGAGGGAATTGATGAAGGTTCCCGTGCCGTAGACGTTTACAAACTTACGTGTGCAATTGCTAACAAGATGAATGTCGACTCGGAGGCTGGAAAGCTTGCAGTCGAAACTTTGATGATTCGCTTCAACCACGAAAAGGTTCGCCCACCTCTTGAACTTGAGGGTCAGGGCGGGCTTCTCATGCACGTTCGTCGTGCAATTGATTTTGTCGCCAACAACCCTGTTGGGGATATGCTGTGGCCAGGTGCTCAAGATTGGGCAAAAAATAATCAAGCTGAAGCTCGAGCCACCGCTGCTCAAGTTGCCGAGCAGCACGATGATCCTTCTATTCAACTTCTTGGGACTATTGGTGCTGCAGTTGCCGACGCGGCCCATAGCGGTTCGTCTATTGATGAGGCATTTAGCGGTGGCAACGTAGACATCCCCAAAGATCCTGATGCTATCTCTGAGCATGAAGGTGGTACTCCAGGTAAGCGATCATTGACTGATATTGGCAACGGACGACGAATGATTGACTCTTTTGGTTCTTCAGTTCGATACACTCCTGGAATTGGCTGGTTTATCTGGGAAGGTCAGTACTGGAAGCCAGATGCCGAAGATCTTGGTATGAAAGAACTTGCTAAGCGAATCCCTCCAATTATTGCTACCGAGGTTGCTAAATACGAAGACCAAGATAAAAAGAATGAAGTTCTCAAGTGGGCAAATCAAGCCAAGAGCAATGGACGTCTTAATGGTGCAGTTGAGAGCGCAAACTCTGATCCTCGTATTGTTGTTCCCGTAGAGTCATGGGACGGAGATGAATATCTTTTGGGTGTTATGAACGGAGTTATCAATCTTCGTACCGGGGAGCTTATGCGCGGTAGACCCGACCTACACATCACAAAACGTGTTCCTGTATCTTACACTCCTGGAATGCGTAACGTCCGCTGGGAGCAGTTTGTAGACTTTGCAACTGGCGGAGACAAAGAACTTCAAGACTGGATTCAGCGTGCGGTTGGCTACACGCTCACCGGACTCAACAACCAGGACCTTATGTTCCTTGTATACGGCCCACCTGGTTCAGGTAAGAACACTTTTGTTGAAGCACTTGTTAAAGCTCTTGGTACCCAGCAGTATGCTTGGCCTCTTGATTCAAGCATTCTTGCTGACAACGGAGGGCAAACGTCCTCTACTGACCTCTATCACTGGGCAGAACTCCGCGGTCGGCGTATGGTCTGGGTTGACGAGTTGCCCGAATCGGAGCGTATCAAGGAGAACGCAGTCAAGAAGTTGACTGGTTCATCTGAAATCTCGGCACGTTCTCCTGGTGAAAAGCCGTTTACGTTCAAGGCCCAGGCTAAGTTGTGGATTACCACAAACCACCGACCGATGATTACCGATGATGCTATGTGGCGTCGTATCCGTCCCATCCCGTGGTCGCACGTTCCAGAATCTCCTGATCCAGATCTTAAAGCGTATCTTTTTGATGCTGAGGGTGGGCTCCCCGCTGTCCTTGCATGGGCAGTTGAGGGTGCTATTAAGTACCTCGGCTCTTCTGCTCGTGACCCTCTTGGTTGGTGTACTGCAGTTCAAGAAGCCGCGGATATTTACCGTAAGAACGAAGACCGTATTGGTATGTTCTTGAATGAGGAGATGCGTGAGTCAGAAGGTTCAGAGATTGCAGTCAAGCAGGTCTACACTATCTATCGAATTTGGAGTGAAGAGCGTGGTGAGCGGGCTATGACTCAAATTGCTCTGCAGCGTAAACTTACAGACAGAGGTATGAATATCGAAGGGCAAGGCTCTCGAGCTAAAATTAAGAACTGGGTCCTTAACCCTCGAATTGTTTCTAACACAAATATTGACTGGGGTATTGCCGATCGAATGGCTCAATAAAAATTTTTTGATTTTAGTATGGTTTCTCTAAATTTACACTCAAGTTGTTGTACAATTAAAGAGTGCTCTTGGGAGAGAGGCACAGAGAGGTCTGGCGATTCTCTTTTTCGTCAGACCTCTTCATAATAAGGAGTATTAGTGCACATCAGAATTGCAACGCCGATGTACGGCGGAAACTGTAAAGGCATCTACGTTGACTCAATCATGGGTCTTACTTTTGAACTGGCTAAAAAAGGACACCAGGTTTCCTTTTCTAAGATCTACAATGAAAGTTTGATTACACGAGCTCGTAATAATCTTGCCCATGAGTTTATTAAAAGTGCGGCGGATGCACTGCTTTTTGTTGATGCAGATGAGGGTTTTAATCCTCATGATGTAATTAAAATGATTGAATCAGATAAAGATATTATTGGTGGAATCTATCCAATGAAGAATATCAACTGGGATAACATTAGAAAAGCTGTCCACGCCGGGAAGCAAAACCTTGCCGATTTTTCTGGGTTCTTTGCACTAAACATGCTTCCTGGTGTTTCAACATTTAGACTTGACCACCCCGTTGAAGTTACTGAGGTTGCCACTGGTCTTATGTTTATTAAGCGTGAAGTTTTTGAAAAGATGGAGCCTCACTGCCCTAAGTATGCTTTGAATGGTCCTGATGCTTCTTTTGATTTCGACAACATGGTTACAGAATATTTTGCCACGTCAATCACAGAAGAGGGCATACTCTTGTCTGAAGATTACCACTTCTGCCGACTATATCGAAAGATTGGTGGATCGGTCTATGCCGCTCCTTGGGTTACGGTAGATCACGCTGGTGAATACATCTTCAGTGGTCGTTTTGCTCAAGATGTTATGTTGAATGGTGAAGTAAACAAGGGAGTTTCAAAAGCTATCCCAGTAGATTCTTTACCGTCGTCGGATACCACTTCCGACCATTCTGAGTCGGAACCTGATCTCGATTCAACCCGTCAGCAATCTTCTGGTAAGAAAGCCCCAAAGCCCTCTCAGAAGTAACTCTTTGTTTGACTTCTTCAGGAGTCTTATTCATTGGCCCCATGTCTACGCCCCAGACAACACCACGCTTGCGTCGATCTTCGTGGACGTCTTTCTGACGAGCAGCAATGATGCCTCTCTCCATCTCGGCAAGTGCTGACATGATTGTCACAACGAATCGACCTTGGTATGTCGAGGTGTCAAGGTTTAGATCAAGCATTACAAGACGCCATCCATTTTTATTGGCTCGATCTACGACGCTCAAAAAGTCTTGAGTAGATCGAGCTAGTCGATCAATACGAGTTACAAAAAGTGCTTTGGCTTCTCCAGAATCTAGACGTTTTAGGGCGTCAGTCAATGCTGGACGTCCACTGATGTTCTTACCAGATCGTCCTTCTTCTCTAACCAACTCTACATTTGTATACCCAGCGAGTTCGGCAGCACTCTGCAAATTGCGCTCTTGGACATCAAGAGAGACGCCATCATTTACCTGAAGCTGCGTTGACACACGAGCGTAGAGAAGAGCTAGATCTTCCATAGGTGTCTGTTCTCTTTCATAAGTGTCACAACAATATCTTCAAGGAAATCAACAGTATCTACGTTATTAATTTGGATGTTGAATTTGTAGTCTTGTAACGCATGCTCGGACTCATGTTCGTTTGCTCCAAAATTGTCTGGACGATTTACTCTCCAGACAGACCCGCCTGCAGACTTAATTGCGTCTGCTTCGTTAGGATATCTGACGTCTGAAAAGACAACACGGCTTCCGTCTGGAATAGAGTCCAATGCCATGTTTACCCAGATGTTTTCATCAATTAATTCTCTACCAACCTCTGTGCCAAATTTTTGTAAGAGCTCTCTAACTCCCGTGTCTTCTTTCTTTAAAAAGTCCCAGCCGAAAGACTTGACTGCCTGAACAAGTTTCATGGGCATCCCGGCAACTTCAATTCTAGGATTTAATGCAAGTAGTGCTTCACGAATAGAATCTGCAAAAGCCACTTTTTTGTATCCAAAATCTTCTGTAAGAGTCTTTGCAACTGTGTCTTTTCCAGACTGAGCGTAGCCCGCTAAACCGATGCAAGTAATTCTTGGTGCAAGTTTTCCGTCTCTAATAATAAACAAAGGCATCTTAAGCTGTTTTGCAATGTGTACTTCTAAACGTGCACCTTTTGAATCCTGCCAGCCTGGGAGCAAAACTACTCCAACACATTCAAGTAGATATTTAAGATCTCTTTTAACGTAGAACTCCCACTTTTCCACGGGGTTGTCTGAGGTACCGACAGTAGCCAGGGCTTCTTCAACAGTATTGCCATCGTGCCGTGCTGGGTTTTCCACCGCGTATCCAAGACTTTCTAACTGCTTTTCAGCATCGAAGAATGCGGGGAAGTTCCAATCCTCCATGCCCGTCATAGGGCCAGCAATGTAAAGCTTCATACGTCTCCAGTTGTATAATAGAATGTATCATTTTGTACAGCATTTTAGAGAAAAACGCCGTATAAACTTAAAGTTAAGTCTATACAAAGGATACCACACAGCCCAGCAAACACGCGGTATAATTGTAGTAATGATAACTCCACAGAATCCATATCGATGCCCTGGATGCGGAAAAACTTATGTAGTTCCGTCGTTAGCTAAAGCTTGTGAATTAAAGCACTGATTCTTCGGGGTCTTCAGGAGGGTTCTCCATAAAGGACGTTCCGTCCCACCAATCACCAATTCTAGCTGGGCCAGTCAGTTCTGTGACTTCTACTACGCTGTTAATTAAAGAGCGTGCTTGTTCCAAACTGTCGGCAATAATAATGTTTGATACCCGCCCCTGTGAGACGTTGACTACTGCATATACGTTCATTTATATTTCTTTCTTTAGTAATAGATTAAAACGCAGCCGGCTCCACCTGCTCCGCCAGTTGAAGAGACTCCGCCAGCCCCGCCTCCGCCTCCGCCTCCGGATCCCCCTGCTCCGCCGTTGGCTCCGTTGCTCGCGGCCGCACCGACACCGTTAGATCCGTTTCCCAAGAAACCTGCTCCGCCCCCGCCGGTAGCTGTTCGACTAGTAGTAGTTGTTGTCCTACTGCCGCCAGTTCCTCCCGTGTACCCGGCGTACGAGCCTCCACCGTCCCCACCAGTACTGGTCCCCGTCACGGTCGCGTCCTGACTAGTTCCAGAGCCTCCTCCACCACCAGTCCAACCGGAACCCCCGTCCCCCCCGTTAGCGGGGTTTGCTCCTGTTGTTCCAGAGTTTGAGGCTCCTCCGCCACCACCACCGGCAGAACCAGCGTCTCCTGATTCTGCTGTCGGAGCTCCAGAAGCTAGGCCGTTTCCGCCAGCGCCCCCAATGTTGTACCAAAGAGTACTTCCCGTACCACCAATAGTAGTTCCAGCACCAGAGTTTTTTCCTGCGCCTCCAGCGCCAGCTCCATACTCAGAAACAGTCGCGGGAGCGGCGCGACCGCCACCCGCGCCTCCCTCGGCGTACAGGGTCGAGTAGGAGGAAGACCCTCCATTTCCGCCGTCAGCGTCTACAACGCCCACTCCTCCAGCGCCAACAGTCACTCTAGTTGCCGCGGGAACAAGGCCGTAAGAAATGGCTCCTCCCCCGCCGCCCCCGCAGGATCTATCTCCCGCGTTGCCGCCCCCGCCCGCACCGCCCCCGCCGATGACGATGGCAAAGACAAAAGCGGGTGCGCCGGTGAGGCTGACTGACGCGTTTGTAGTAGCAGAAGAAAACGTATGTCTGAGGGTCATGCCCGGGGGGACTAAAAAGTTACCGTACATAGGCTCTTACTCCTACCAATACAGAAGGAGCGCTCCAGCTCCACCAGCGCCGCCCGTGCCTGAGAGCCCCGCGGCTCCGCCTCCGCCTCCGCCTCCGGATCCTCCGGCTCCTCCGGTACGTGCTCCTGAGCCTGTGCCTGAAGTTCCGTTTGAGCCGGCAGCGGCAATTCCTGCACCGCCAGATCCCGATGAGCCTTTAACTCCTGTACTGCTCCCAGATGCGGTAGTAGACCCACCAGAGAATCTAAAACTAGCTCCTCCGGAGCCGCCATCGGCGGTGCTGGTGTTCGAGGCCGACGTGTTGTATGCTCCACCGCCACCACCTCCGGCCAGTCCGGCTCCTCCAAAACCGCCGTCAGAGTTATTTGCTGTTGAAGAAGTCACCGCTGCTCCTCCGCCTCCTCCAGAACTTCCGGGTGTGCCAGTAGTTCCTGTTGCAACAGCGGCTGCAAAAACTCCAGCTCCGCCCGATCCGCCGACGTTGTACCCGATTGAGCTTGATGCGCCTCCAGCAAATCCGACTGTCGTGCTTCCGCCGCCGCCTCCGCCGGCTGAACCGTTAGACCCAGCCGAACCGACCGCTCCGCCGAGTCCACCGCCAGCTCCCCCAAAAGCGACCAGCCCAGAATAGTACGAGGTTCCTCCGGTTCCGCCAGCCGTCGTAGTTCCCCCCGAGCCGCCGGCTCCAAGGGTGACTGTGCTTAGTGCAGGCACCCAGCCTGAAACTACGGCTCCTGCCCCACCCCCACCAGCAGCTACCGAGGTAGCACCGCTGGTGCCTCCACCTCCTCCTCCACCCCCAGCAAGCACGGCGTAGACAATAGCGGGTGCGCCGGTGAGATCGACTGATGTTCCTGACGTAACATTCACACGTAGTTGGATAGTTGAGGTTACTGCACCCGTGGGTCCAGTCGCGCCAGTTGGACCTGTAGCACCAGTTAGACCTGTAGACCCGGTCGGACCCGTAGATCCTGTTAAACCAGTCGACCCAGTGGGTCCCGTATTGCCCGTTGCGCCGGTTGGTCCCGTAGCACCTTGAATTCCCTGAGAACCTGTAGGTCCGGTTGCTCCTGTCAGACCTGTAGATCCGGTCGGACCCTGAATTCCTTGAGTCCCGGTCGGGCCAGTTGCTCCTGTCTCACCAGTCAAGCCAGTTGGACCCTGAATTCCTTGAGATCCTGTTGGACCAGTTGCTCCTGTTAAACCAGTCGACCCGGTCGGTCCTGTAGCCCCTGTTTCGCCGGTAGCCCCTGTAGGTCCTTGAATTCCCTGAGAACCTGTTGGACCCGTAGCTCCTGTCAGACCTGTAGATCCGGTCGGACCCTGAATACCCTGAGCTCCGGTCGGGCCTGTAGCTCCCGTCAAACCGGTCGAGCCGGTTGGACCAATATTGCCAGTTGGACCTGTGGGACCAGTCGCTCCTGTCAGACCAGTGGCACCTGTTGGCCCCGTGGGCCCACTTTGCGGGCTTACAAACTCATATAGCCCAGACGTTGAGTTGTAGGAAAGAACGTAACCATTTTGTCTTCCCGTAAGCGTTACGTCGTGGATTTCTCCAAGCTCAAAACCATTCTGAGCCCTGACAAAAATTTCTCCATTGTTTAGGTTTGAGCGAGTGACGACACCGATGTATACTAAATGTGCTGGAGCTACTGGTTTGTTTGCTAGACCGTAAATTAAGTTTCCGCTTGTGCCGAGCCAAACTGGGTCTCCTGCTGTCGCCGTTGACGTATCAAGACCAGCAAGCAAACCTTCTGTAACAACTTTAACAATGGCGTTAAGCGCCCCACCAGTTTCCAAAAGTCCAAGTGTTTTTGAAGACAGTGCCTCTGTGGCATTGCTTGCCTTACTGACAATCATGTTTGTGCCGTTAGCCGAAGAGACGTAGACTGCCTGCCCCTTAGCAATTGCTTCGCCAAGTTTTACTTCGTGCTTGAGTTGACTGGCGTAGTTGTCAATCCATTCGGTGTTGTAGTTGGTGGCATCAATCTTGGCAAGAATTTGACCAGCCGTACCTCCAGCAGCAACACCAGCACCTGTAGGTCCAGTTGCTCCAGTAAGCCCCTGGGAACCAGTTGGGCCAGTTACAGTAGAGGCAGCTCCAGTTGCACCAGTTGGTCCTTGAGTTCCTTGAGAACCTGTGGGACCCGTGGCACCTTGAATTCCTTGAGCGCCAGTCGGGCCCGTTGCACCATTCAAACCTTGAGCGCCAGTCGGACCCGTGGCACCAACCTCTCCAGTAGAACCAGTTGGGCCCTGAATACCCTGTGAGCCAGTCGGGCCTGTAGCTCCCTGGATACCCTGAGAACCGGTTGGCCCCGTGGCACCCGTCAAACCTTGAGAACCAGTTGGGCCAGTTGCTCCTGTCAAACCTGTAGACCCAGTGGGACCGGCAACGAATGAATCTGCGCCTGTTGGTCCTGTCGCTCCTGTTGCGCCAGTAGCACCCTGTGAGCCTGTTGGACCCGTGGCACCAGTCAAACCTTGAGCGCCAGTCGGACCCGTGGCACCAGTCAAACCTGTCGAGCCAGTCGGACCCGTGGCACCAGTCTCACCAGTACTTCCTGTAGGCCCTTGGACTCCTTGGGAACCAGTGGGGCCGGTGGATCCTGTCAAACCCTGTGAGCCTGTTGGACCCGTAGCTCCCTGGATACCCTGAGAACCGGTTGGCCCCGTGGCACCCGTCAAACCTTGAGAACCAGTTGGGCCAGTTGCTCCTGTAGAACCTGTAGACCCAGTGGGACCGGCAACGAATGAATCTGCGCCTGTTGGTCCTGTCGCTCCTGTTGCGCCAGTAGCACCCTGTGAGCCTGTTGGACCCGTAGCTCCTGTCAAACCTGTAGACCCGGTCGGGCCTGTAGCTCCTGTCAAACCTTGAGCGCCAGTCGGGCCTGTAGCTCCTGTAGAGCCTGTAGAACCCGTAGATCCCGTTGGACCCTGAATACCCTGAGCTCCGGTCGGGCCCGTAGCTCCCGTCAAACCAGTGGAACCCGTGGGTCCGGTTGACCCGGTCTGGCCCGTAGCTCCAGTTGGCCCAGTGGCTCCGTTACTTCCAGTTGAGCCAGTTGGTCCCGTCACACCTTGAACACCTGTTGGCCCAGCAACTGTACTATTTGCACCGGTGGGCCCTGTTGATCCTGTCAAACCAGTCGAGCCAGTCGGACCGGTAGCTCCAGTGCTGCCAGTCGAGCCTTGTGTGCCTGTTGGGCCTGTAACTCCTTGAATCCCTTGAGAACCAGTTGGTCCAGTAGTGCCAGTAGCCCCTGTTAGACCAGTTGGTCCTTGGATTCCCTGGGAACCAGTTGGTCCAGTTACAGTTGAGGCTGCTCCTTGAGATCCGGTGGGGCCAGTTGATCCAGTCAAACCTGTAGAACCCGTAGGTCCTGTAGGTCCTGTAGGTCCTGTAGGTCCGGCCACTGTAGATGCTGAACCTGTAGAACCTGTTGGCCCTGTTGATCCCTGAACACCCTGTGAGCCTGTTGGTCCAGTGGTGCCTTGTAAACCAGTGGGGCCTTGAATACCTTGAGAACCAGTTGGTCCTGTAACTCCTTGAATGCCTTGAGCACCTGTTGGGCCAGTCGGGCCGGTTACTCCTTGAATACCCTGTGAGCCTGTTGGTCCCGTGACACCCTGAATACCCTGAGAGCCAGTGGGGCCCGTAGCTCCTGTCGGCCCCGTGACTCCTTGAACACCTTGAGAACCAGTTGGGCCTGTCAACCCTTGCGACCCCGTTGGTCCCGTTACTGTAGAGTTTGCTCCCGTGGGTCCTGTAGAGCCTGTAGGGCCAGTTGCCCCTGTTGGCCCAGAAATTCCTGTAGGTCCAGTTGCACCGAAGTTTGCTGCTTGTCCAGGCACACCCTGTGAACCTGTTGGGCCTAGAGGTCCAGTGGGTCCTTGAATACCTTGGGGTCCGCCTACGGCAACAATAACTTTATTGTCAACCTCTTGGACAATTACTTTGCTTTTGTCACGTGGGTTAACAATTACTTTATTTTGAGGGTCGTTAAACTCGACTGCCACTAGCGTGTCACCTCGGCTTTGACGTTAAAGTTACCTTCAATGAGGCGTGTAACAACGTTAGCCGAAGAGACAAGTTCAAGGTCGTAGACGTAAAGTCCAGGAGTGAGGTTCGCTGTGTCTGTTGCGGCAATTGTTAAAGTTACGGTTCCTGCGTTTGCACCTAATGCAATTCTTCCGTTCCCAGTTGTAAGCTCTACAATGGTGCTTGAGGCATTGACGTTTGCTCTTACCTGCATACGCGAGCTGTATCCAGTCAAGTTATAGGGGTTTCGTGCAGAATCTGTCCATGTAATTGCGCGCGAAAAGGTAGCACCTTGGTTGCAGGTAATGTTGTAAACACCAGTTGTTGCACAAGTCATGAGAGTCCTTAAAAGAGGGAGATAGGCCTTCTATTATTTTACCGCATAAGCGAGTTATCAACTTTTGAAAGTGCTTTAGAATTGATATCTATGGTTAATAATTTACCTACTTTTGACAATCTTGGTGGGGACACTTGGAGAGTTAGGCGATTTGCTGACCCCCAGGTTCATGAGTGGTCTTGCTTCAATCCATCTATTGGATACCAAGAAACTCAAGGTTTTGTTGCTATGTTTAGGTCTTCTAATTATTGGTATACAAATAGCGGGAACAGAGTTGAGTTGTTGACAGAGAATACTATAAAAAATAGAACTTATTTTTCTAAACTTGATAAAGATCTGAACATAGTTGATTTTATTCCTATTACATATCATGGTTTTGATTATGCTTTGGTTCGTGGACCGGAAGATCCGAAAATATATTGGAGAAACAATCGGTGGGAATTTACCGCTGTAATTAAAGAAGACGAGTGTCCAGTGCCGAAGGTGGCTTCTTTTTGGTTAGATGGGTCAGATGCATATTTAATTAAACTTTGGGACTCCCCTAATGCGGAAAAAACAGAGAAAAATTGGATGTCTTCTTTTGACGAGAATATAAATTTTGATTTTGTGTACGGCGCAAATAAAATATACAAAAACGGCGAAATAAAAAGTTTTTCAAAAGATACTAGATATAAAGGTTTTAGGGGAAGCTCAAATCTCTACAAACTAGAGGACGGAACTTATTTATCTTTAATGCACAAATGCTATGTCGATAAGATCTATGCATACAATCCCAACACTTTTGGAACTATGAAAACCTCTACTAGAGATTACGTACATTTTTTTGTTAGGTATAGCGACTTTGGGGAAATTATTGGAATGTCTCGCGGCTTTCATTTTAAAGGTCCAGGGATTGAGTTTGCTTCTGGGCTTGTGGTTGTGGGCGACATGGTGTATGTTTCATTTGGTATGAAAGACCTAGTCTCATACTTTGGTAAAATCAAATTAGATAAAGTTATGGAGATTTTAGATGATTGCTGAACTGGATATACAGGAAGCACCCGTCACGATTGACTCAGACGGAGAGAATGTTTTTACGCATGTTGCGGAAGCAGCCCTTATAACTGAGGCATATGTAAATGGGACAGCAATTATGGCCCTGTGTGGTTACATATTTATACCTCACCGAGACCCGGAAAAGTATCCGGTCTGCAAAGAGTGTAAAGATATTCTTGACGCACTCTATTTGTCAATTTGACATAACACTAACGAGAGGATAGACTGAGGACATGCCAACATACGAATACATTTGTGAGAAAAAACACATCTACACTGAAGAGCGGGGCATTGCTGAGGATCAAAAGCAGATTGAATGCCCTAAGTGTAAAACCCCACTCAAGCGTATTTATAACCCACCAACAATTATTTACAATGGTGTTGGGTTTTAGCAAGACTCAAGGCTAACTACAGAAAGAAAAATGACACATGGAACTATTCTCTTCCGATTTCCCAGACTTTACAGAATTTGGAACTCCCCCCTGCGCTGAATCAAACCCTGACGCTTTTTTCTGCGATGAACCAGTTGAGGGAAACATGCTAAATAGAATTGTCTATACATATGAGATTGAAGCAAAGACTATTTGCTCTACCTGCCCATACCAGGAGCGTTGTCTTAAGTATGCACTAGACAATCCAGGCATAGGCGGAATTTGGGGCATGTCTAATGAGAGACAACGTCGACGTCTGCGCCGTGGTGAGAATGTTCATCTTGGTATCCCGTCAAGACGACATGTTTAATTTGCGGTAGAATATATATGTACGCCTGGGAGAGGGCTCTAAACCTCTACCCTAGGGAGATTACATGGAAATCACAAAGAAGATCTTCAAGCGTACTATCGCGCTTGTTATCCTCAAAGTCAGCGGTGTTCTTGCTGCTGGTTCAATCGCAGGTGTCGAACTTTGGCAGTCTGCATTAGTTGCCGCGTTTGTCGGCGTCATGGAAGTTGCCGAGTCGCTTGCACGTGCATACGTTGTTGACGGCGTTCTCGACAATGACGAGATCGACATTGCCTTTGCTTCGTCTGCTGAAGCTGCTTTGTCAAAGCAAAAAAGCTCTGACTACTAAAAAATAAAAAGAAGACCCCCTCGTTTGAGGGGGTTTTCTTTTTACAGTATTTGCTCTCGTCTTATTCTTGCTTTTGATACCGCGTAGTAGAGCGGGTTAGCCGAGCTCATTCCTAAGACTTTTGCAATCTTGTTTAAAGAGACTTTTTCAGTCTCATAAATGTGAAGAACGATTTCGTGGTAACCAGTAGAGTCGCCTTCCGTGTTTGCAAATCCTCGTGCAAATTGGATCCTGTATGCAGCGTCAGAGATTTCTGCTTCTGTTGATTTGCTATTGGTTCCTTTACCTTTTGCTGGAATTTCTGCAGTCAAAACTCTACGTCTAATTCCCGCGTAGGTAACGTCCAGCTCTTTTGCAAGCTGCAGTAGACTTCCACCCTTAGAGTAGAACTCAACAAGAAGCCTCGTGTATTCACGAGATGCATCGTGTTGTGGAGACTTAGTGGCCCTTGAGCCATAAGCCTTTTTCGCAAGTTCGAGATGCGGTGCAATGTGTGCTGCATACTCTTGTGTCAGTTCGTCTTTCATAGTTTTATGATAGCACTAATAACTTTTTTGTCAACTTACTATTTATTATTTTTTGTGATATGCTTTAGACATGGCAAAAAGAAAAGGTGGCGGACAGAAGCCCGCCAAAGGCAGCAACTCGGATCGACAGAACGGCAAGGCGAACAAGAAGCGCCCCAAGAAGTTTGATCTTGAGAAGCGACGCCTTGTAGTAGTAGAGAACTAAATATCAAGGGCCTGACAGGATTCGACAGCTGTCTTAAGTCTGATGAAGCAAGCAGAAACTGCGGTGCATTCTTAAAAGTGTCGCACAAAAATAAAAGCAAACGCTAAAAGCGCCTTCGCTCTCGCGGCCTAAAAACTGTTAAAGCACTTTGACTAAATTTATCCCCCTTCGGATTAGTCAAAGTTAGAAAAGATGGGGGCGGTTTTTCAAAGACAGCTCTTTGGATTACCTGACCGTTCTGGCAAAACATGCGGTCAGGGACACTTTTTAACTTGCCTAAGCTTGTAGAAGACCAGAATGAACACAGTTGGACGGGGTTTCGATTACCCCCAGGTCCACAATAGATTTGACTTAAAAGCCGTATACTGGTAATCTCTTCATATCTACTTTATCTTTCCCGGGAGGCTCAAAATGACTGTTACGGTCTACACAACACCATCATGCGTTCAGTGCGAAAGCACCAAAAAATTACTAAACAAAAACGAAATTGAGTTTAGTACCGTTGATTTAACGGAAGACAATGAGGCAATGGCATATGTTAAGTCTCTCGGCTATGCATCAGCACCGGTTGTTATTGCTGGTGACAAGCACTGGTCTGGATTCCGTCCAGACATGATCTCCTCTCTGGCTGCGTGAGTTTAGTTGGAGATTGTATATTTCTCCAACTACTCGGGCAACACAAAGCGATTCGTAGAAAAGCTAGGGATAAAGGCCACCCAAATTCCAGTTAAATGGGATGCGGATAGCCCTCTTTTAGTTGACAAAGAATACGTTTTGATTCTCCCGACGTATGGAGCAGGTAGAGGGACCTATGCGGTGCCACTTTCTGTAATTAAATTTTTAAATATTCCTGAGAACAGAGACAATGCTGTTGCTGTTATTGGGACAGGAAATACTAACTTCGGTGAGCACTACTGTCTTGCCGCAGAGATTATTTCTGATAAGCTAAAAATCCCGATTCTACATAGAGTGGAAATATTGGGGACACAAGACGATGTTGAACAAGTAACTGAGAGGATCCAACAACTATGGAGCAAAAAAATAGCTACCATGAACTAAACGCAATGCTCAATCTTTACGATGAGAACGGCAAAATTCAATTCGATAAAGATAAAGAAGCAGCACGTGCTTACTTTCTTGATCATGTAAATCAGAACACGGTCTTCTTCCACTCTATTGAAGAAAAGCTCGGGTACTTGGTAGACAACGATTATTACGAGCAAGAAGTTCTTGACCAGTATGATCCAGAGTTTGTTAAAGAAGCATTTAAGCATGCCTACGCATACAAGTTTAGATTTGACGCGTTCCTCGGTGCATACAAGTTCTACACATCGTACGCACTAAAAACTTTTGACGGTGAGAGATATCTAGAAAGATTTGAAGACCGCGTTGTTATGAACGCTCTTGTTCTTGCTCAGGGGGACAAAGTTCAGGTACTTAACCTAATTGATGAAATTATTACGGGAAGATTCCAGCCTGCAACTCCAACATTCTTAAACGCAGGTAAAAAGCAACGCGGTGAGTTTGTCTCGTGCTTCTTGCTTCGAATCGAAGACAACATGGAGTCAATTTCTCGCGGTATCAACTCGGCACTTCAATTGTCAAAGCGTGGTGGAGGAGTGGCTTTGAGCCTCAGCAATCTCCGCGAGCACGGTGCCCCGATTAAAAAAATTGAGAACCAGTCTTCTGGTGTCATCCCCGTGATGAAGCTTCTTGAAGATGCTTTCTCTTATGCAAACCAACTTGGCGCTCGCCAAGGTGCAGGTGCGGTGTACCTCAATGCACACCACCCCGACATCATGAAGTTCCTCGACACCAAAAAAGAAAATGCTGATGAGAAAATTCGTATTAAGACTCTTAGCATTGGTGTCGTCGTACCTGACGTAACACTTGAGCTCGCTAAGAATAACGAGGACATGTACTTGTTCTCTCCTTATGACGTAGAGCGTATCTATGGAATTCCATTTGGAGACATCTCTGTTACTGAAAAATATCAGGAGATGGTAGACAACCCTGAAATTCGTAAATATAAAATCAAAGCTCGTATTTTGTTTGAGCGTATTGCTGAACTTCAGTTTGAGTCAGGTTATCCGTACGTCATGTACGAAGACACGGTCAATGCGGCCAACCCAATTGAGGGTCGTATTAATATGTCTAACCTCTGCTCTGAGATTCTTCAGGTCAACACACCAACTACATACAATGCAGACCTTAGCTACAACGAGATCGGGAACGATATCTCCTGCAACCTTGGGTCACTTAACATTGCAAAGGTTATGGATGGTGGAGACATTGCTAAGACTGTTGAAGCGGCTGTTCGCGCACTGACTTCTGTATCCGACCTTAGCTACATCGAGTCGGTTATGTCTATTGCGGAAGGCAACAAGCGGTCGCACGCAATCGGTCTTGGTCAGATGAACCTTCACGGATATCTTGGTCGTGAAAGAGTGCATTACGACTCTGAAGAAGCCGTAGATTTTACTAACATGTATTTTTACACGGTCTTATTCCACACTCTTTCTGCTTCAAACAAGCTGGCTATTGAAAAGAAAGAAACGTTTGCTGGTTTTGAAAAATCTGACTACGCTAGTGGAAAATTTTTTGATAAGTATGTTGGACACACATGGGTGCCAAAAACATTTCGTGTGTCGGAAATTTTTAAAGAGGCTGGAATTAAAATTCCGACTGAGGCAGACTGGGTAGAGCTAGCTCGCTCTGTCCGTGAGCACGGAATTTACAACCAGAACCTTCAGGCTGTTCCACCAACTGGTTCCATTTCGTACATCAACAACTCAACCTCGTCGATCCACCCAATCGCATCGCAGATTGAGATTCGCAAGGAAGGAAAGCTTGGCCGTGTTTACTACCCTGCTCCTTACCTTACAAACGACAACCGTGAGTATTTCCAGGACGCTTATGAAATTGGTCCTGATGCGATTATCAATATCTATGCCGCTGCAACTCAGCACGTAGATCAGGGGCTGTCTTTGACACTGTTCTTTAAAGACACAGCAACTACTCGCGATGTCAACCGTGCTCAGATTTACGCATGGAAAAAAGGCATCAAAACTATCTACTACATTCGTATCCGCCAGATGGCACTTGACGGAACAACAGCAGATAACTGCGTGTCTTGTATGCTATAATCAGATTATGATGAGTGGTTTTGTATATGGGTTGACTACTAATAATAGTGACTCTATTCGCTATATTGGGATGACGACCCAGGGACTCTCTAAAAGACTTTCGGGACATAAAAAAGCTGCTAACTCTGGAAAAAAGTACCCTTTATATGATTGGATGCGAAAACAGGGGGTGGAGAATATACGTATTGTTTTGGTAGAAGTAGTGGAAACTGACCTGGCGTCTCGTGAGATTTATTGGATCCAAGATTTTTTAAATCGTAATGTTAAGCTTTTAAATCTCACGGCGGGGGGTTTAGGCCCTAATGGTCATGTGTGGACTTCTGAGCAGCGCCAAGCGCATTCTGTAAAAATGAAAGAAGTAGTCAATCGACCTGATGTTCGAGAAAAAATACTAAAAAATAGAAAAACAACCTATGGAAATAGGCACTCGGATGCTCAAAAAAAGAAGTGGTCAAAAGAACGTAAAGGTTCTATTACTGGAGTAAAAAACCCTAACTGGGGGAAATTTGGTAGCGATCACCCGGCCTACGGCAGGGTATTGTCTAAAGAAACTAAAAAAAGATTATCAGAGCAAAAGCGTGGAAAGGGCAATCCTAATTATGGTAAACCTCTTTCAGAAGAAACCCGTAAAAAAATGTCAATAGCTAGAAAAGGAAGGCCAATGCCTTCTAGTGTACGTAGTGCGCATACTCGATGGCACACAAACAAAAATATTGTAAACCCAAAGTGCACTTGGTGTACAGAAAAGGAATCATGAAACCAATTACACGACCAGTTAACTGGAATAAAATCGAAGATCCTATTGACCTAGATGTCTGGAATCGTCTTACTGCAAATTTCTGGCTGCCAGAGAAGATTGCTGTGTCAAACGACATCCAGTCGTGGGAGAGTCTGACAGATGAAGAGCGCATTCTAACAATGCGTGTATTCACAGGTTTAACTATGCTTGACACAATCCAAGCAACAGTTGGCGCTATGAGCCTTATCCCCGATGCTCGTACTCCTCACGAAGAAGCAGTAATTACAAATATTGCATTCATGGAGTCTGTCCATGCTAAGTCATACTCGTCTGTGTTCTCTACCCTCTGCTCGACCGAGCAGATCGACGGAGCATTCCAGTGGTCAGAAGACAATCTTTATCTTCAGAAAAAGGCAGAGATTGTTCTTGCTAGATACAATGGGGACGACCCCTTGAAGCGTAAAATCGCTTCTACGTTGCTTGAGTCATTCCTGTTCTACTCTGGCTTCTACTGGCCAATGTATCTGTCGTCTCGTGCAAAGCTCACCAACACATCAGACCTGATCCGGTTGATCATTCGTGACGAAGCTGTTCACGGCTACTACATCGGCTACAAGTTCCAGCTTGCCTACAACGAAGAGTGGGAGGGCCGTCGTGAAGAACTCAAGGAGTACGCATACGATCTTCTACTTGAGCTGTATGAAAACGAAGTTAAGTACACCGCTGATCTTTATGACGGTGTTGGGCTTACTGCTGACGTTAAAAAGTTCCTACACTACAACGCAAACAAGGCTCTTATGAACTTGGGCTTTGATCCGCTGTTCCCGAAGGAAGAGACCAACGTCAACGCTGCAATCCTGTCTGCTCTGTCACCCAACGCAGACGAGAACCACGACTTCTTCTCAGGGTCTGGGTCTAGCTACGTTATGGCAAAAACTGAATCAACAGAAGACAGTGACTGGGACTTCTAGCCTATTACATAAATATGCTATACTGTCTAGATGAATTGTTCATTTGACAAGTGCTCAAGGAAGTCGTACGCAAAAAATCTTTGCCAATCTCACTATAAAATGAGTCTTCGGGGAGAAGAACTTCGTACGTTACGACCAAGAGAGGGTGCGAGACTTAAAACTTGCACCTTCGATGGTTGTCCCAAGCCACACAAGGGAAATAATCTTTGTTCTGGTCACAACTACCAAATGAAAAAGTTTGGAGAACTACGACCATTAAAATATAATAATCCTGGGGAGTGGGGAGACTGGTATATAAATGGTAGTGGCTATCTAATGAGAACAAAAACGATTAATAGAATAAGAGAGAGTCAGCTACAGCATCGTTTTGTGGTGGAGCAGTACCTTGGAAGACAACTTCTCCCTGGAGAAAATGTTCACCATAAGAATGGTATAAGAGATGATAATAGGCTGGAGAATCTAGAGATATGGGTATCAAGCCAACCATCTGGTCAACGAGTTGAGGATCTAGTTAGTTGGGCTAAAGAAATACTAAATCGCTACAACGATTTGGATTTTTAACTAGAATGGTGTACTATTACTAGTAGTGACAAACAAGACTGAACACTTGGGAGTTATTACTTATATTTATGTAGGTGCCTATCGGGGCAGAGCGATATCAGTGCAGAGTTCAGCTGAGACTGTGAGTGAAGCTTCAAGTAGGTACGGGGAAGTGGATAGCCGGAAAACGGTGAGCACGACTTTCAAACTCAAAACCCTCGCTTCGGCGGGGGTTTTGTGTTACAATATATCTAACATGGCACTTACCCGTCCATGCTGGCGCTCGATAGCGTCGCCGTAGTTGTAATGGCTACGAGCTTATAGCAGGATTCTGTGCACGGAATCCCGCAGTGCCGGACCCCCTAGGAACAAGCTCGAAAGAGTGCCTAGGGGGTTTCGTGCTATACTCCTAGCATGGTAAGACGTAGAAAAATCAACACACCCCGTTTAGATGACGATTGGGTTGTCACTACCCATATGCAAATCAATGGCAGGAACGTCTCCCCTGGAACGGAGCTAAAGATTAAAGGTGTGCGTGGAAGATTTAGATTTATCAAGCATGTTGTGACGCCGGCTGGGGCTGAGTGGATTGATGTGTGGGGTGGGCCAAAGGGTGGGGAGACTTGGAGAAGCTTCCGTCCAGACATGGTCAAAACTGTGCACTATAAAAATCAAACTGTTGGCAATCTGGCTGTAGAATATAAACAGAAGATAAAAGCTAAGAAAGAAGAAGAGACTAAAAATGACTAAGGTCTATGACTGCATCACATTTGGTGGAGAACTCGACATGCTCGAGGGTCGGCTTAATACATACGTTGACGTTGTCGATAATTTTGTAATTGTTGAGGGCGACCACATGTACGCCAACCAACCAAAGCCTTTCTACTTTGAAGAAAACCGAGAACGCTTTAAAGACTTCGAAGACAAGATTGTCTATCACAAGGTTCAGTCACAGAAGTCTGCCAATGCTTGGGACAACGACTACTACCAGCGTGCTCAGCTGAGTGGCGTACTGGCAAGTCTTAATCCTTCGATTGAAGACCTAGTTCTAATCTGCGACACAGATGAGTGGGTGGACTTTGACAAGATCAAAGACATCACTGAACCAGTCGGGCTGATTATGCCTAAGTACCACATGAGCCTCCACTGGTACCACAAGAACGAGTTGACTGCTGTGGTCGCTCGTTATGGGGATGTTGCAGGAAGAGACTTGGATAAGGTTCGTTGGCAAAGAAACCAAATGCCCCAGGTATTTGGGGGATGGCACTTAACTTCTATGGGAGATCTTCAGTACCTTATTCGTAAGGTTCGTGGATTTGCTCACCAAGAGCTCGTCACAGAGTATGTGGACGAAGCACTTGAGCACTGCTGGGTTTTTGGACATGACCTTGCTGGAGATATCTATACAGAGATTGAGCTTGAGCAAGCCAACTACCCTCAGTGGATTATGGATCGAAAGTTCCCTGAAGAGTGGTATCGACGCCGTCCAGAATTTAGCTTGACATCTAATTAGTTTTTGTGCGGCATTTGTAGTTTTAGTTTTATATAATCTGTTTACAGTAGTTGGTATATAATATAGACATGGCAGAAACATGTTCGTATAAAAAATGCGCAAACTTAGTCTACGCTAAACAAGTTTGCTCTGGTCACTATAGTCAAATTAAGCGAGGACAAACGCTTAGACCTATAGTGATTAAAGGCAATAGCGTGTCTGAAAAACCATGCTCTTTCACTGACTGCGTCAACAACCAACAAGCTAAAGGTCTTTGCGGTGCTCACTGGCGTCAGCAGCATATAGGAAAAGAACTTACTAAGCTCAGCAACCAGGTGTCTGTTCTCGATAGATTAGAACGTACTATAGATAAAAGCGAATACTGTTGGAATTGGACTGGCAGAGTTTCAGGAAAACGGGGATACCCTCAAATATCTTTGTCGGGTCGTCAAGTTATGGCTCATAGAGTGATGTTTGAAGAGTTGGTCAGACCTTTAGAGCCTGGAGAGACAATTGACCACCTTTGTAGAAATACACTATGTGTCAATCCAGAGCACTTAGAGGCAGTTTCGCTTAGAGATAATGTTAAACGAATGCATGCTTACAGATCTTTAATTGCAGAAAATTCTAGGTTAGTTGACTTTATAGAATCTTTAGGATACGATAGCTCTAACCTAAAGAAAAGAGAGTAAATGCAGTCATTTATGCCTAGCACTGAATCATTTGAATCGTGTGCTAAATACCTAGACAATCGTCGTTTAAATAAAAACGCCCTTGAGGGCTGGCAGATCCTTATGGTTCTTCTCGAGCTTGACCCGCAGGGAAATTTTAGACCTGCTAAAGGTTGGAAGAATCACCCAGCAGTAAAGATGTGGAGAGGCCACGAGATGGCCTTGTATGTCTACATCCAAGCAATGGTCAAGGAGTGGAAGAGTCGAGGCTTTAACTCGACTATTGGAGAGAAGGCTCACGCAACAATGATTCGTGCTGAAGAGCTTGACCTCCTATCACACCCCTCTGACCCCCCTGCTTGGATTCGAGACATGGCCTTCTTTGACGAGATTGCCTCTAGCCACCGGACTGCCCTACTTAGCAAGGAATACGAGTGGTACTCTCAGTTTGGGTGGGAAGAAGACCCTGGATTTAGGCCTGAAACATACGAATATATCTGGCCCGTATAAACTTAAGTTTAAGTCTATACGCAGGTATTGGGGCCCCTTCGGGGGGCCTTTTCTGTACAACATGATACGTTGTATAATAAAATCTAAAATGTTATAATGAACTTTGAACGAGCTTTGTTAAAAGTTAGCTAATCTTAAGTGAAA